>Ga0207868_1000003_pt1 | contig 544174 bp, 468 predicted proteins | sample Passage237B_FD_187370 | JGI IMG/M metagenome (GOLD analysis project Ga0207868, IMG submission 187370) | Cellulose adapted compost microbial communities from Newby Island Compost Facility, Milpitas, CA, USA - Passage2 37B (SPAdes) (version 3) ...
TTTGTTCGGCACCAGCGGGCAGTTGTCTTCCGTGTCCTCGACACCGTCGTCGTCGTCGTCGTTGTCGCAGGCGTCGCCGATGCCATCACCGTCGGTGTCAGTCTGGTCCTTGTTCGGCACCAGCGGGCAGTTGTCCTGGGTGTCGTCGATGCCGTCGTCGTCGGTGTCCGGGAACTGGCCGCAGTTGGTCAGCTTGGTGCTGCTCGAAGCAACCACGATGTCGCCGTTGAGGGCGCTCAGGATGCCGAGGATGCCGGAGTTGGCAATGGAGAGATGCAACGCGTTGACCGTGAACACGCCGTTCTGGACTTTCTGTTCGTTGAGCGTCAGCACGATGCCGAGCAGCTGCAGCGCGCCGGCCACGTCGACCACGGTGTTCGGCGCGGGATCGATCGGAATATCGGCCACGGGCGCACCGAGGATGGTGATGCCCAGACCGACCAGCGTGCTCTCGCCCTGATACACGGGCTGGTTGCTCACGTTGCAGCTGGCGTTGGCTTCCGCCACCACGGCGTCGGCATGGATGCCGAGGATGTCGAGCAGGCCGATGACCTTGAGCTTGATATCCAGCCCATCGACCGCGGACAGCGATTCCGTGGTCTGCGCGATCGCATCGCCCTGGGTCTGGGCGCTGATCACGCCGGTGGAAAGTACGTCGTTGAGGATGCCGAGGTTCAGGGTCACGCCGAGGGTTTCATCCTCGACTTCGTAGCTCGGCGGCGCGACGCCATTGATGTCGGCAGGCAGCTTGTCCACGCCGACGGTAATGCCCTCGCCGAGCAGGGGCACCAGGGTGAGCTGCGCCTTCAGACCGTAAGCCTCGCTTTCGGCCTGGGTCACGGCTACACCCGTAGACGGAACGACAAGTGCCAGCGCAAAAACAAGGAATATTAGGCAGCGCTCGGCACAATGCGTGACAGGTATCTCACGGATTGAAAACTTGGTTTTCATTGGCGTATATTCCTTGCGGATGCGGAAATCAGGGAGGAACGGACATCCCCGAGTTCAACGCTATGCCGTAAATTCCAAGCATGCCAACGAATTTTTTTCCCTCTCGTGGGGAAAAAAAGCGATCTCCCCCAAATGGGCATGGAAAGAAAGTTTCCAGTTCGTGATGGCGGTCAAAAATCAACCAGGCCGAAATATTGTGACCGCATCTGCAATATCCGGAATTACACCCGGGCTACCTGTGACGGCAGCCGGATTTTCAAGAAATAGCCCGTTGAAATAATCTCATGCGGATGTGAGGATTTGTGAGGGAACACGGTTCTTAACGAAACCCAACTGCCTCGAATCCATGGGGGCATGGATCCGGACACAGGGCACAAAACCAATGGAAACAGTAGATCGCTTGCGCAAACGCGTGCTGCTTCGCTTGCAACAGCTGGACATGTTCCTGGTGCTGAGCGAGAGCGGTTCGATCCGCGTCACGGCGGACACCGTCGGCATGTCGCAATCAGCGGTATCCAAATCGCTGAAGGAACTGGAGGGCATGCTGAAGACCCCGCTGTTCCTGCGCACGCCGAGCGGACTCAAGCCGCTGCCCGCCGCGGAGATCTTCGAACGCTTCGCCCGCCAGTCGATCCGGGGCTACAACGCCATGATCACGGAATTGGCGCGCCAGCAGGGCAAGGATCTGCGTCCTTCTTCCTTCGGCACGATCCGCGGCCTGCCGCAGCAACTGCTCGGCCGCGCCTTGACGACGGTCCGCGCGAACTACGAACACGTGATGACGCGCGTGCAGGTGGATCTGCCGCAGTCACTGTTCGACCGCCTGCTCAATGGCAAGCTGGAACTGGTGCTGGGCTACCTGCCCGAGCAGCGGGACAGCGAACACCTGCGCTGCCTCACGATCGCATCCGACACGATAATCGCGGTTGCGCCGGCGACGCATCCGGTGTTCGACCACGACACATCGTTGTCGGACTTTCCGTGGTGCGTTCCTCAGCCCTCGTGCCGCCTGCGACAGCAATTGGATGAAGCCCTGCATCGCGCCGGCATCGCGTGGCCGAAGCAGATCGTCGAGCTCGAGCCCATGCCCATCGGCACGGACCTGCTGCAAGGCGATGCGATCCTGTGGACCACGCAGTCGTTCGCCGATGCCTGGCTTGAGCAAGGACTCCTGAAGGAAGTGTCGCTGCCGTTTACCGCGCCGGTCGCGAAGATCGGCTGCTTCCGCGCCGCGCATCGTCCGCTGTCGCTGGTGGCATTGGAAGTGTGGCGTGACTTGGCCACATCGGCACGTCTCGGCGCGCAGATCAGCCAACTTCCAGCGCGCCCGATCCCGCCGGCGCCTACATCGCACAACGCCATCCGCAACCCGCGCCCCGGCAAGGATCCGTCGCATTCCATCGCGACATGAGCACATCGCCGTTTGGCGTTTGGCACGGCCGCCCCATGCGCGCCTAATGGCTTCGCGCATGAAGCAAGCCGTCCTGCATCTCTCCTCCGAAGTACGCAGGCGGCAACGGAACTGACCGGGCGGGCTGAGCAGCTTTCGACGCGGCGAGGCGTGGGACGCACACCAGCCCGCCCGGATCAGAACACGGCTTCCTGTCGCACTCGAAGCCCTGGCACGGTCGCTCCCGGATACGGAAACTCCAACCCGCATCCGTGGGGCGGCCGTTTTTGCTTGACGCCACCCTCGGCATCGCTTCGGGCACTCCTGCTGTGCAAGACAATGGCCCCGAATAAAGAAAGCCCCGGATCGCTCCGGGGCTTTCTCCGTTGCAGATGACAGGCGCGCTTACTCGACGCTGCGCACCGGCAACTTGATCTTCTCGCCCGGATCCTCGGCGACGCGCGCGCTGTGGTTCTGGCCGCCGTAGCTGTAAACGATGTCGTAAGCGACGGTTTCGGTACTCGTCTCGACCACGGTCTCGCACTGCTGCTCGGTGTACGTGGTGGTCTTCTTGGCCTGCTGCGCTTCCTGGATCTTGCGGCCGGCCACGGCGCCGCCGATCGCGCCGGCGATGCGCGCCGCATCCTTGCCCTTGCCGTCGCCGACCTGGTTGCCGAGCGCACCCCCGACCACGGCGCCGATCACCGCGCCGGTGATCTGCTTGTCGTCCTTGGGCTGCATCTGTTCGGTGACTTGCACCTGACGGCATTCCTCATGCGGGGTTTCGATCGTGCGCACGACCGGTGTGACGCTGACGACTTGCGCGTACTGCACGGCCGGCGTCGTCGGTTTCGCCACCGGCTTGGGCGCGGGAGCCGGCGTGGAAGCCGCAGGCGCCGGAGCGGGAGCCGCCGGCGCAGCCACGGATGCCTGCGGTTCCGGAGCCTGTTCCGGAACCGGCGCAGTTTCGACGGGTTCCGTCGTTTGTGGCGCGGAGGCGAGCGGCGGCGAAGCCGGTTCGCTGGTGCCGGGAGCGCGATTGCAGGCGGACATCGCCAAGCAGGCGGCAACCAGCGCGATGGTGGTGCGGATCGGAAGGTTGGATTGCATGGTCTGGCTCCTGTCGAAAGTCCGTCGCGATGGACGGTACGGCAGTTTGCTGAAGCGCCGGCTGAATCCGGGCGATTCCTCGGCATCGCCAAGCGAACGCTTCGGGTCGGGGATCCCGCCACGCCGTCATGGACGGCGCGGCGGGATGCGTGGCCCAGCCGAAGCGGCTTACTTGCGCGGCTCGTCTGCCGGACGCAGGTTCAAGAGGTCGTTGTCGTTGCCATCGCGTTCGAACGGGCGCAGCAACCAGCGGCACAGCGCCGGCAGGAAGATCAGCGCCGCGAACATGTTGACCACGAACATGAAGGTCAGCATCAGGCCCATGTCGGCCTGGAACTTCAGGTCCGAGAAGATCCACATCGCCACGCCGACGGCCAGCGTCAACGCGGTGTAGAAGATCGCGATGCCGGTGGTCTTCAACGACAGGAAGTAGGCCTCGGCCACGGTGCGGCCCTGCGCCATCGCCTCGCGCATACGGGCGAAGATGTAGATCGCGTAGTCCACGCCGATGCCGACGCCCAGGGCGACCACGGTCAACGTGTTGACCTTCATGCCGATGCCCAGGTGCACCATCAGCGTGTGGCCCAGTTCCGTCACCAGCACCAGCGGCAACACGATGCAGAGCGCCGCGAGCGGGTTGCGGAAGCTGATCAGGCACATCAGGAACACCGCGCCGTAGAGCATCAGCAGCATCTTGTGCTCGACCGCGCGCACGGTGTCGTTGGTCGCCGCCGCCACGCCGATGTTGCCGGTCGCAAGGCGGAGGTTGACCGCGTCGGAATGGAACGCTTCGCCGTTGGCTTCCGCTTCCTGGGCCTGCGCGGCCAGTTCCTCGCGCAGGTTCTTGCCCGGATGCCAGGCATTGTTCTGCTCGCGGAATTCCTTGACCGCGCCGATCACGCGATCGATGGTGTCGGCGCGGTGATCGGACAGGAACGCCATGATCGGCATCGCCGAGCAGTCCGTGTTGAGCAGGCCGGTATCGGTTTCGAAGCCCTGCGTCGCCAGGCGCAGCGAGTCGGCGTCGCGCGGCAGCGTGCGCCACTTGATCGAACCGTCGTTCCAGCCCGCGTTGACGATCTTGGCCGCCATCGGCAGTGTCATGACCTGCTGCACGCCGGGCACGTTCTGCAGGTGCCAAGCGAAGCGGTCGACCAGCTCCATCGTCGGATAGCTCAAGGTGCAGGCGTTCGGACGACCTTCGGCGATCACGTTGAGGATGTCCACGCCGAGCGCGAACTTCTTCGTGATCGCGGCGGCGTCTTGGTTGTAGCGCGCGTCGGGCTTCAGTTCGGCCACGCCTTCCTGCGCGTCGCCGATCATCACCTTGTTGCCTTCCTTCTCCGCGAAGTACCACGCCGTCGCGCCCGCGATGATGATCAGGGCAGCGAGGATGCGGCGCGAGAAATGCGCCATCAGCGACCAGATCTTGTCGAACTGGGTCAGCTGGCGCAGGCGGTATTCGCGCTTCTTCTCCATGTTGCGCAGCTTCGTGTACGACAGCAGCACGGGCAGCAGCACGAGGTCGGTGAGGATCGTGATCGCGACGCCGATCGTCGCGGTGATCGCGAGCTCGTAGATGATCCGGATCGGGATCATCAGGATCGTCGCGAAGCCGATGCATCCGGCAATCAGCGCCACCGCGCCGGGCACCAGCAGCATGCGGAACGCGGCACGTGCAGCGGTGAGCTGGTCCACGCCCTGGCGGCGGCGCAGGTCTTCGACGCTGCCGTCTTCAAGCCCGCCGAAGAAGATTTCGCCGCGGAAGCGGTTGATCATCTGCTCGCCGTGCGACACCGCGATCGCGAAGATCAGGAACGGCGTCAGCATGTTCATCGGATCGATGCCGAAGCCCATCAGGCGCAGCGCGCCGAGCATCCAGACCACCGACACCAGCGCGACCAGCACGGTGAGGCTCGCGAGCTTGGCGGAGCTGGAATAGAGAAACAGCAGGATCCACGTGAACACGATGGTCAGCGCGAAGAACTTGATCACCGAACGCGCGCCGTCGGCGATGTCGCCGATCATCTTCGCGAAGCCGATGATGTGGACGTCGAAGCCCTGCGCTTCGTACTTGCCGCGCAGCTCCTCGAAATTCGCCGCGATCGCCTGGTAGTCGAGTTTGCGGGTTTCGGTCTCGGGCACGAGGTCGGCCCAGATCATCGCGCCGGACCAGTCCTTCGCGACCAGGCGGCCGACGATGCCGGCCTTGACGATGTTGGCGCGCACCGTCTCGAAATCCTCGGGCGTCGCGTTTTCGACGCTGAACTCGGCCGGGATCACGTTGCCGCCGGCGAAGCCGTCCTCGACCACTTCGACGAAGCGCACGTTCGGCGTGAACAGCGAACGCACGCGCGAGTTGTCCACGCCTTCGATCGACATGGCATCGTTGGTCATGCCTTCGAGCGCGCCGAAGAACTCCGGCGTGAACATGTTGCCGTCCTTCGCCACGAGCGCGACCAGTACGCGGTTCGCGCCGCCGAAGTCGGCTTCGTAGTCGATGAAGGTCTGCATGTACTCGTGCTCGAGCGGCACGAGTTTCTTGAAGCCTGCATCCACCTTCAGCTGGCTCGCCAGCGCGATCGCCACGACCGTGATGATGGTGAAGAGCGCAAGCACCACAGGGCGCGCGCCGAAGATCAGGTTTTCCAGTGCGCGGGTGATCGGGCCCGCTTCCGTGTTGCTGCCGTGCGCCATGTGATTACTTCCCGGCCTTGTTGTTGCTGCTCGGATCGAAGCGATCCACGCCCTTTTCGCCCGCCAGCAGCAGGCTGCCATCCGGTCGCGCCAGCACGCCGGACAACACCGGCGTTTCCTGCGCCGCGTTGGCGTACGTCCTGGCCTTCACTTCCGTGGAAGCATTGGCACGCACCAGCACGACGCCATTGACGCCCACCAGCGCGAAACCGCCCGCGCCGATCGGCGTGCCTCCCATCAGGCTCAATTCGGTGCCGGTGTCGATCTGCGTCCAGGTGTCGCCCAGATCGCGGCTTTCGAACGCGTTGCCGCGCATGCCGAACACGACGACGTGGTCGCCGGCGTAGCCGAGCGCGCCGAACATCGAACCGGCATAGGGCAATTCCAGTCGTTCCCAGCTCTCGCCGCCATCGCGCGAACGGAACGCGGCGCCGCGTTCGCCGGCGATGAACAGCGCGCCGGAACCGGTGCGCGCGATCGCATTGAAGTGCGGCTCGGATTCCTCGTCGAGCGCGAGGTCTTCGTCGGAGAAGGACCAGTTTTCGTCTTCCCCGTCATCCATTTCGTCCACGCCGGCATCCAGCTCGTCCGCCTCGGCATGGGCGGAGGTGGGGACGAAATGCCAGCTTTTGCCACCGTCGTCGGTGCGCAGCAACTGGCTGTACGCGCCGATCGCGAAGGCGTGCTCGGCATCGATCGCGAGCACGTCGAGCAAGGGCACGCCCTGGCGCGGATCGAAGGGCGCGTCGTCCGAAGCCGGACGCATCACGTCGACGCGCTGCAATTCCCAGGACAGGCCGCCGTCGCGGCTGGCGAGGATCGTGCCATCGTGGCCCACGGCCCAGACGACGTCGCCGGACGCGGAAACCGCGGTGAGTGTGGCGCGCGTCGGCACGCGTTCGATCTGGCGCCAGTCGGCGCGCGATTCGGATACCAGGATCGTGCCGCGCTCGCCGACCGCGATGGCGCGCGAAGCGGCTTCGGTCATGTCCAGCACCAGGCCCTGCGTGGCAGCGAGCGGCATGGTTTCGCTGTACTGCGGCGCAGGCGCATCCTGCGCGAAAACGGGCAATGCGGCCGCGATGGCCAGGGTCATCGTCAGCCAGCGGCGTGACGAATTTGCTGTCCCTTGCATGGTTCAAATCTCCGGTAAAGGACGCCGCATCCGCATTGTTGCGGCCGAATTCTCGTCTTCGGATCCGCGGCAATCAAAACAGCGGCGGCCCGATCCATGCGCGAGATCGGGCCGCCTTCGTGCAACTCCGTTGCGTTATCGCACGCCGCGCGTACGCAACGCCTGCGGCGTGTAGTTCTCCAGCGAACCGGGGATCGAGAAGTCCGGCGCGCTGTCCTGGTTGTCCAGACCGGTCGCGAGGTAGCGGCCGGACAGCAGGTCGTGGTGGTTTTCCATCGTGCTCCAGAATACCGGAACTTCGTAGAAAGTGATCGACGGGGCTTCCGAGTAACGCCAGACCTTGCCCTGGTTGTTGTAGTGGTCGAGCACCAGGATCTGCCAGCTGTCCTCATCGACGTAGAAAGTACGACGCGGGTGGATGTGGCGCTTGCCCGGCTTCAGCGTGGCGTCGACGACCCAGACGCGGTGCAGTTCATAGCGCAGGTAGTCCGGGTCGATATGGCCCTTCTTCAGCATGTCCGAAACCTTGGACTGGTCGCTGTGCGCCTTGTACGAGTTGTACGGCACGTACATTTCCTGCTTGCCGACCAGCTTGAAGTCGTAGCGGTCGAGCGAACCGTTGAACATGTCGGTCATGTCCGAGGTGCGCAGGCCGTCGGCGGCGGTACCCGGGTTGTCGTAGGCGACGTTCGGCGCCAGGCGCACGCGGCGCTGGCCGGGGTTGTAGACCCACGCCTTGCGCGGCTGCACCGACTGGTTGAGGCTCTCGTGCACCAGCAGCACCTGGCCGGCCAGGCGAGCCGGGGCTTCGACCGACTGGTAGAAGTACAGCAGCATGTTGTCGATGTCGGCGATGGTGTTGCCCGGCTTGTAGTACAGGCCGAGGAACTCCTCGCGGATCTTGACGAGGCTGTACTGGCCGCCCGCGGTCACCGGCGCGAGGTTCAGCCAGCGCGCGGCGGAGACGCCCTTGTACTTCATCTTGTGGTTCCAGATCACTTCCGCACCGGACTGCGGGATCGGGAACGGAATGCCTTCAGCCGCATCGAGCACACCGTCGTTGTCTTCGGTGAGCTTGGCGGTGGTGGCGTTCTTGATCGTGAACTCGTAGGTACGTTCCGGATACGCGGCCGAGCGGTGCGTCGGGTAGATGTCCATGCGGAAGCTCGGGTACTTCTCGAACATGGCCTTCTGCCCTTCGGACAGCTTGCTGGCGTATTCCTTGTAGTTCTCGGGCGTGATCGAGAACAGCGGCTTTTCCGAAGCGTAGGGATCCGGATGGAACTGGCCTAGCTTGTAGTTGGCCGGTGCCTTGTTGAGGCCGCCTTTCCATTCCGGAATGGTGCCGTCGGCGTTCGCGCCTTCGGCACCCAACGGGGTGAGTTCATTGCCGAGGCGCGCAGCCTGGCGCGCATCGACGGCGGCGATGGCGGAAGCGCTGGTCAACGCGAACGCCAACAACGCAACGAGCGGTCGGGTGAAGTTGGATTTCATGGGCGAATGCTCCTTGCCGCCATTAGAACGAATACTTGATCACGGCCGAGTAGAAATCACGGTCGTGGATTTGATTGTAGGGCTTGCCGCCGGTGAACACGGTGTAGCTCAGATCCAACGACCAGCTGTTGAGGTAGGTCGCCTCGATGCCAACCGTGCCAGACTTGCGACCTTCGAGGAAGTTGCCGCCGGGGCCCGGGGTGATGCCCTTCACGTCGTGGTTGAAGGCGACGCGCGGCGCAATGTTGAACGGACTGCCGAAGACGCTCGGATAATCCGCGCGCATCGCGAGGCGATAGCCCCAGCTGAACGCGGTCGGGAAGCCGCCTTCCAGCGTGTGCGGATTGCGCAGCGAACCGGTGGAAATGTCGTAGCCGCCGCTGGTGTCGGTGCCTTCGCCCTCGTAGCGCAGGACGTCCTGGTCCGGCAGGTCCCACACTTCGGTCGCGCCGATTTCGGCCACGAAGGCGACCTGGTCCGCGTTCAGCCAGTTGCCCGGTCCGAAGGCCTTGGTGAAGGTCGACTGGATCTGGCTGACTTCATGGCGCGCCCAGCCCTGGACGTACTCGCCCGGCCCGTAGGTGCCGAGCTGGCTGGAGAACTGCAGCGCCGGCTGCGGGATCACGGCATTGAGCGGCGACAGGCCCGCGAACAGCAGTTCCACGTCGTCGATCTGCAGCGGCATGTTCTCGCGGTAGCTGAATTCACCCTGCCACGCCCAACCGCCCGGCAGCGAGGTGTTCCAGCTCAGGCCCCACAGGTGGATGTCTTCCGGATATTCGAGGAAGTAGCGACCCGAGTTGGGCGAGGTGTTGGTGACGGAAATACCCGAGATCACCGGCACGCGGCTGTGGTAGTTCAGGTAGTACAGGCCGAACTCGGTGCCGCCCAGGAAATCGGAGTTGTAGCGCAGCGCGAGGCCGAACTGGCCGCTGTCGCGGGCGTTCTTGTTCTCAGCGCGCGGGAAGGTGGCCGAGCAGCCGGCGCCGATCAGGGTCGCCGCCGTGGTCGGGCCATAGGTCGCCGCCAGTTCCGCGAAGCGGTCGCTGGAGAGGTAACCCGCCGTGCCGTTGTAGCAGGTGCTGTAGAAATTCTCCGGATTCCACACCGGCTGCAGCACGGTGCCGAAGTTCAGCATCACGTGGTTGCCGCCGGGCGAAGCGAAGTCGTTGGCGGAGAAGTACGTGCCCGACGCATCGATTTCGATTTCTTCGAACTCGGCCATCCACACCGCTTCCAGCGACAGGCGATCGGTGATCGTGAACGAGGCCCAGACCGAATCCACCGGCAGGAACGCTTCCTTCAGTTCCGCACCGGCGACGCGCAAGGCCGACAGGTCGACCGGGTTGATCACGTTGATGCCGTTCTGGATGAAGGTCGATTCGCCCCAGCTCACCACCTGGCGGCCGACGCGGATCGTGCCCTGGCCGGTTTCGCCGTAGCTGAAGTTGTGGAACACGAAGGCGTCGAGCAGACGGAAGCGCTCGCCGATCAGGTCCTTCGCCACCTTGGTGAGATCGTCGCGGTCGGCGTTCTCGAAGTCGTAGAAGTACGTCGCACGCGCGAACGCGCCCGAATCACGCCAGTTCAGCGAGAACTCGCTGGTGAGCTTGAGGGCGTTCGAGATCAGGTCGCCCTTGTCGTACTTCAGGTTGCCGTCGTCGCGGTTGCCCGAGAAACGGCCCGGCGCGGCCAGCTGCAGCGCCTGCGCTTCCAAGTAACGACCTTCGTTCGTCAGCGCGGTGATCTGCGCCACGATGGTCGGATCGAAGTACGACTTGGCGAGCAGGTCGGGCGACTGTTCCTGCGCGCGCCACGAAGCGCCGTAGGACACCGTGGTGTCGATCGAGCCGGACAGTTCGCCCTTGGAGAACTCGATGGCCTGCGCGGTGAAGGGAAGCATTCCGGCCGCGATGGCCAATGCCAACGGCGCGCGCATCGGAAGGGTACGGAGTTTGAAAGTCATGTTCGTGCTCCTCAATTACTGCGCGCGGATGACGGAGGAATCGGAAACCAGCACGGTCGTGCCGGAGGTCGCCAACAGGCTGGCCATCTGCGTCTGCATTTCGACGGTGACCGCAGGCACCGACGGGCTCAGCAGCGAGCCGTGTTCGCCGGCGGTGAAGCGCACCACAGCACGCACGCCGTTGGCGGCCTGCGTGGTGCTCGCGATCGTGGACAGGCCGAGCGCGCGGATCAGCGGTTCGGTGCCGGAGAGCGGCGCACCCGCGACGCTGTTCGGCACGACCTGGTCCGGCAGCGACTCGCCGCTGCCGACCACTTCGTGCAGCAGGATCGCGTTCTGCGCCGAAGCCCAGCCGTAGTTGATCGGGTCGATCGAATCGATCACGGTCTGCGTGGCGAACATGAAGGCGTCATAGGTCGGCGTACCGGCCTGCACGCCCGACGCCGCCAGGCCGGCACGGATGCGCGGACCGAACGTGGCCGAACCGTCGAGCAGGCGCGCGATGCCGCCGCCCGGGACCGACAGCAGGCCGACGTTGACGTTCGGTTCCAGCGCGAGGAACGAGGTGCCCGCGATCGCGCCGAGCGAAACGCCGACGAACTGGATGTTGGACGAGTCGAAGTCCGGCACCGAGTTGCCGTCGATGTCGATGTTCGGGATCGAGGCGGTCAGCACGAACAGATCGGCCACGGCCTGGCGCAGGTTGTCGCGCGAGGTCAGCAGCGAGGTCAGGTTGATGAAGTGCGTACCGGACGCATCCACCACGCCGTCCGGGCCCGCGGCACCGGTTTCGTTGTTGGCGAAGTCGACGTCGAAGGTGCGCTCTTTCGCGATCGCGCCGAACGGCGAATTGCCGATCGCCAGCGGATGCTCCGGCGGCAGGCCGTGCAACGGCAGGTCGATGGCGATCACCGCGAAGCCCTGCGAGGCCAACGTCTGCGCCGCGGCGATCGCGGTGGTGCGGTTCGAGGTGATGCCGTGCTGGTAGATCACCACCGGCCAGCCGGTCGCCGGCTTGCTGCGGCCGGAATTGGCGTTCGGGATCGTCGCCAGCACCGGGATCGTCACGTCCGTGGTCTTCACCGGGAACGGATTGGCGAAGGTCAGGTTGGTCGAGACCGGGCTCAGGCCGGCCTGGTTGAACGGCGGCACGTAGGCGCCCGGCGCGGCCTTCCAGAAGCCGGTCAGCGGCGCGGTCGGGTTCTCCGCGGTCGGCGCCGACAGATAGTACGGAACCGTCAGGGTGCCGATGTAAACATCGGCGATCGGCGCCAGCGACGGCACGAAGTCGGCGATGGTGCGGCCGGTCGGCACGAGGCGCGCGGCACCCGGCTGCGTCACCGAGCGGACGGCCTGCATGACGGGCGTGATGCTCTGGGTCGTGAACACCCAGCTCGACACCACGCTGTCGCGGTTGATGCCGGCGACGGCGGCGGCCGCGAGGTGCGAATTGGTCAGCTGGCGCAGCGGTTCCAGCGCGCAGGCGGTGGCCGTGGGCAGCAGCGGATCGGTGCTGGCGCCGTTCGCGCACAAGGGCGAGGTGCGCTTGGTGAAGCTGTACACCTGGTCGGGCGTGGCGTCATTGCCGCGCGCGTCGCGGATGCCGTTGGTCAGCACCACGAGGTACGAGGTCAACTGTTCCAGCGGCTTGGTCGGCACGATCGCGAGGGTCGCGCCGCTCGCATCGCTGGGCGCCAGCGCCGCGACGAAATCGGTACCCGGAACCAGCTCGCGGCTGATGCCGGTGACGCCGCCGCCGGGGCCGGTCAGGAAAACCTGGAAAAGACGCACCGACTGGCCCGGCACGATCGAGGCCGCGGCGACGCCCGCGTTGAACTTCGCGCTCATGGGCGCGGTGGTGCTCCAGCCGTCGAGCGAAGACAGCGCGACGTAGGGATCGCCGTAGTTGTTCGGATCCGTGACCGGCGGATTCAGCGTGAGGTCGGTCGTGCCCGACAAGAGGAGGTTGTTCGGCAGCGGTACCGAGCCGCGGCACGGATGGCCGGCCGAGTTGGCATTGGCCGGATCGAAACAAGCGGTCAGGACGCCGGTAACGGGCGTGCCGTTGTTGTTGTTGTTCTGCGGGGTCGGTGAAGCGCGGTCGCTATTGCTGGAACCGCCGCAGGCGGTCAGGAACGCGAAGGTGCTCGCCAGTGCGAGGATGAGTTTGGATCGCATGATGTTTTCCCTTTCGGCACGTCGGGGTCAGTGCGCGAGGGCGTCATCATAGGAATTGAAACAATCCATCCGCAATGCTGTTGCGTATGGTGCAAGCCATTGTTTTTTGTTGCGTTGCACCAAGTCAAGCAACGCCGTTGCGCCGCAACTCCTCCTTGGGAATGGCGCCACTGTCGCAAATCGTGACATTCATGGGTGCCGCATCCGCAGCGGCGCTCGCATCCCATTTCACGGTGCGACGCACCATTTCCGGCAACACAAACGCCGGTTCGCCAGAAAAGTTCACGCCTTGGACCGGGGACACGTCGCCTCCGGTGCCGACAATTGCGCAAATCGTCCAATTTCGGCCCGCTTCCGCGGACGGGGATCACGCCGTTGGATCTTCCAACGCCGGCAGGCAGCGTTCGTACACGGCGCGGACCGCGGCGCGCGCCTGCTCGAGCGCCGGATCGAACGGCACCAGGCGGGGACGGCCGTCGAGCGTGCAGGCCAGCGATCGCGCCACCAGTTCGGCATGCGCCGCGTGCAGCGCCTCGGCTTCGTGCGGAGTGAAGTGGCCGATACCCGCGAGCATGTCGATCAGTCCCTGCGTACGGGTATCGTCGATCAGCTGCGGATGTTCGTGGGCATGGACCAGCACCCCCGCCTGCATCAGGAATTCCAGATCGACCAATCCGCCCACGCCTTGTTTCAGGTCGAAGCGCGCGTCGGGCGCATCGGGTTCGGTGGAACGATCCTTCTCGTCGCGCATGCGGCGACGCATTTTCGCGACCTCGTGGCCCACCTCGGCCGGATCGCGCTGGCGGCGCAAGGTTTCGGCGCGGATTTCCAGGAAGCGCCGCGCCACGGATTCATCGCCCGCGACCGGCCGCGCGCGCACCAGCGCCTGCTGTTCCCAGACCCAGGCGCGTTCGCGCTGGTAGGACTCGAAACTTTCCAGGCTCGACACCAGCAAACCCTTGCCGCCGTCGGGCCGCAAGCGCAGGTCGACTTCGTACAGGCGCCCGGAGGTCGTCGGCAGATCGAGCAGCGACAGGGTTTTCTGCACCACGCGCGCATGCCAGCGCGAGGCTTCCAGCGGACGCGCGCCGTCGCTGTCGCGATGCTGCGGATCGGCTTCGTACAGGAACACCAAGTCGAGGTCCGAGTCGAAGCCCAGCTCGGCGCCGCCGAAACTGCCGTAGGCGATCGCCGCCAGGCCGCCATGCACGCGCCCGTGCTGGCGTTCGATTTCGGCCTGCGCCATCGGCAACACCGCCCTGACGACGGCGCGGGCCAGCCACGCGAGTTGGTGGGTGGAACGCAGCGCGGCCTGACGGTCGATCAGGCTGGCGCGCGCGATCCGGAACGCGATGCTCTGGCGGAATTCGTTGATCGCCAGCAGCCGGCTTTCCGGTTCGTCGCCGGGCGAATTCGCCAGCGTCTGCGCCAGCGCCTCGTCGATTTCCTCGCGCGTTGGCGGCTGCGCGTCGTTGCGGGCGTCGAGCAATTCATCGAGCAGCAGCGGATGCGCACACAGCCGCTCGGCCATCCAGCGGCTGCTCGCCAGCACGTCGATCAACCGCGCCAAGGCATCGGGACGTTCATCCAGCAATGCGAGGTAACTGGAGCGGCGCAACACCGCGCGCACCAGCACCAGTGCGCGCTCGGCCGCCAAGCGCGGTTCGCGGCTCTTCAGCGCGGTGGCCAGCAAGGCCGGCAACAGCCGATCCACGCGTTTGCGGGTGCGTTCGGAAAGTACGGTCAGCGTCGGCGAACGGGCGAATTCGACCAGCTTTTCCGCCACCGCGGCGGCAGTCGATTCGTCGAAACCGGCTTCCAGCAGATACGGTGCGCAGGTTTCATCGAAGGAACCACGCCAGGCCTTGACCAGCGCGGCGCCGGCATCGCTCTGCGTCGCGCTTTTCGATCCGCCGTCACCACGGCGCGATGCGAACACGCGGGCGAATTCCGCCGCGACCTGTTCGCGATGGCCCACCAGCGCGGCGGAAAGCTCGGGCCAGTCCGGATAACCCATGCCGAAGGCGAGGCGTGCGCGATCCAGTTCCGACGCCGGGACGTCGTGCGTTTGTTCCTCGCGCAGCATCTGCACGCGGTTTTCGAGCTTGCGCAGGAAGCGGTACGACGACAGCAGGGCATCGGCGCTGCGATCCGGCACATGGCCGCGCTCGCGCAAGCGCGCCAACGCCGGCATCAGCCCGCGCTGGCGCAGATCCGGTTCGCGCCCGCCGCGGATCAGTTGTTGCACCTGGACCACGAACTCGATCTCGCGGATGCCACCACGGCCCAGTTTCAGGTTGTCCTGCCGGTCGCTGCGCACGACTTCGGCCTCGATCATCGCCTTCATCTCGCGCAGGCCGTCGAGCGCGCCGTAGTCGAGGTAACGGCGGTACACGAACGGCCGCAGTTGCGACAGGAAGCGTTCGCCCTGCGCGATGTCGCCGGCGACCGGGCGCGCCTTGATCCAGGCATAACGTTCCCAATCGCGGCCTTCGCGCTGGAAATAGTCCTCCATCGCCGCGAACGACAGCGCCAACCGTCCCACGTGCCCAAACGGCCGCAGGCGCATGTCGACGCGGAACGCCATGCCTTCCTCGCCCGCGTCGGCGAGCAACTTGATCAGGCGCTGGCCGAGGCGCGCGAAGTACTCGCCATTCTCGAGCGACCTTTCGCCATCGCTTTGTCCGGCTTCCGGATAGGCGAATACGAGGTCGATGTCGGAGGAAAAATTCAGTTCGCCACCGCCGAGCTTGCCGAGGCCGAACACGATCATCCGCTGCGCATTGCCTTGCTCATCGCGCGGCACGCCATGGCGGGCCTGCATCGTCGCTTGCACGGCATCGAGCGCGGCGGACAGGCAGCGCTCGGCCAATTCCGAGGCGCCGCGCAAGGTGTCCTCGATGGTGTCGAGGCCGTTGACGTCGCGATGGATCAGGCGAATGCTCTGCGCATGGCGATAACGCCGGATACGCTCGGGCCATTGGCTTTCATTGTCGGGCGAAAGCCGCAAGCCGGCCGATGGCGCATCGAGCGCGTCGAGCAGTTCCGGATCGCGGCACAAGCGGTCGAGCGCGTAATCGCTGGCGACCAGGAGACGCGCCAGGCGCTCGAAGCGTTCCGGCGCTTGCCGGATGCGCTCGACTGCTTCCGGCGCGGCGGACGCCAGCCGCGCAAGTTGCTGGTCGAGCAGATCGGCAAGCGCAGGCGGAAGCTTCATTGCGGCCGGCGCCGCCTTATTCGATCACGCCGCAGGCGATGCGCGCGCCGGAATTGCCGGCCGGCTGGCTGGTGTAATCGTCCGGCGCCGCATGCAGCACGATGGCGCGGCCGGCGATGTCGCCGATGCCGCCGTCGCGCAGGCTCACGCCCGAAACGGCAACGTCCACCGCGATGTTGCCTTCGGCGTCGGCGACGAGGTTCGGGATGTCGCCCGCGTGATGCTCGCCTTGTCCGGCCTGGCCATGTGCATGGGCGTGCGGATTGAAATGGCCGCCGGCGCTGGTAGCGTCGGGGGCGCTGCAATCGCCCTTCTCATGGATGTGGAAGCCGTGCGTGCTGGAAGGCTCGACGCCGGCGATGCGGCCGGTGATGAGCACGCCGTTTTCGCTGGCGGTGAACGTCAGCGTACCGCTGACGTGGCTGTCGGAAGCGGCAACCAGCGTCGCGCTGGCGGTCGCGGGTTCGGCGTTTTCGGACGCGGAAGCCGCAAACGCGGCGACGGCGGGAACGAGAAGAATGGCGTGGTGCAATTTCATGGCAATGCCTCGGTGTTCAATGGAATTCTGGAGCCTGGAGCATTCGCGCGCAGCGCAAGCTCAGGATTGGCCGGATTGGTCCTTCGATGCGGGCACGGCGCGGATCGCGCGGGCGATCAGGCCGATGCCCGCCGCCAGCAGGCCGAGCATCAGCAGCGTGTTGAACAGGCTGGTCGATCGGAAATAGATGTTGAGGTTGACCAGGATCCCGGCAACCACGATCACGAGGCCGGCGATCAGCAACAGCCAGCCGGCCACGGACTTGCCGTTGAAGAACAACAGACCCACGCCCAGTATGAAAGGAATCAGCGACAGCCCGAAGCTGTTGTAGCCCCACAGCATCCAGCCGCCGCCGCTGACCTGCACCTGGTTGAGCAACAACCAGCCGCCCGCGACGGCGCAGATCAGTCCGATGAAGAATTCACCAACTCCGCCCGGTGTTCCGCCTGCGCCTTGCATGTGCACGCCCTCGAAGGTTCGTTGTCCGAATGATAGCGACCGGAAGGCCGGCACAAGCGGTTGTGCGCGGAACGCGGCTTATCCCAGCCGCGCCTGCTGTTCCTTCAGGCCCGCGAGCTGCGTCGTCCAGTCCGCCAGGCGCGCGCGTTCCTGCTCGACCACGTGCGCGGGGACCTTGTCGGTGAACTTCGCGAGCTTTTCTTCCGACTTGGTTTTCTCCGCTTCGACGCGGGCGATTTCCTTCGCCAGGCGCGCGCGCTCGGCATCGAGATCGACGAGGCCGGCCAGCGGGATCAGCAGGCGCAACTCGCCGAGCACCGCGGCCGCAGCGGCCGGCGCCGCGCCTTGCAGCGCGTCGATGGATTCGAGCTTCACGAGGAAGCGCAGGGCTTCGGCGAATTTCTGCAGGCGCACGGCGTCGCCCGCGTCACCGCCTTCGACCAGCAGTTTCACCTGCTTGGTCGGCGAGACGCCGAGGGTGCTGCGCACCGAGCGCAGTTTCAGGATCGCTTCCTTCAACCACTGCACGTCGGCGATGTCCTGCGTCGCTTCCGGCAGGCCGAACGGCGCCGGCCACGACTGGCCCATGATGCTTTCGCCCTGCACGCCCAAGCGCGGCGCGACGTGCTGCCAGATTTCCTCGGTGACGAAGGGAATCAGCGGATGCAGCAGTTTCAGCGTCGCCTCGAGCACCGCGAGCAGCGTGTAGCGCATCGACTCGCTCGCGCCCTGTCCGTTGCCGGCGGCAAGACGCGCCATGACCTCGGCATTCAAGTACGGCTTGGCGAATTCGATCGACCAGTCGCAGAACTCGTTCCAGACGAATTCGTACAGGGCCTGCGCGACCAGATCGAAGCGGTAGGCGGCGAACTGTTCCTGCACTTCGGCCAGCAGCGCATCGAAGCGCGCCAGCAAGGCGCGTTCGAACGCGGTCGCCGGCCATGCCGCGGGCTTTTCGACCACGCCGCCTTCCGGCAGCGCGCCGAGCACGAAGCGCGCCGCGTTCCAGAGCTTGTTGCAGAAATTCTTGTAGCCCTCGCAACGGTTCGTGTCGAACTTGATGTCGCGGCCGTGCGTGGCGAGCGAAGCGAAGGTGAAGCGCAGCGCATCCGCGCCGTAGGCGGCGATGCCTTCGGGGAATTCCTTGCGCGTGGCCTTTTCGATCTTCTCGGCCATCTTCGGCTGCATCAGGCCCGAGGTGCGCTTGGCCACCAGCGCGTCGAGGCTGATGCCGTCGATCAGATCGATCGGATCGAGCACGTTGCCCTTGGACTTGGACATCTTCTGTCCGTCCTTGTCGCGCACCAGGCCCGTGATGTAGACGTCGCGGAACGGCACCTGGCCGGTGAAGTGGTCGGTCATCATGATCATCCGGGCGACCCAGAAGAAGATGATGTCGAAGCCGGTCACCAGCACCGAGCTCGGCAGGTAGCGGTCGAAGCCGCGCTCCTTCTGTGCGCCCTCATCCGGCCAGCCCATGGTCGAGAACGGCCACAGCGCGGAGGAGAACCAGGTTTCCAGGACATCGTTGTCCTGCGTGAGCGCCACATCGGCACCGAGCTGGTATTTCGCGCGGACTTCGGCTTCGTCGCGGCCAACGTAGGCCTTGCCGGCTTCGTCGTACCACGCCGGGATGCGATGGCCCCACCAGAGCTGGCGGCTGATGCACCAGTCCTGCAGGTTCTCCATCCAGTGGCGATAGGTGTTGATCCAGTTCGGCGGGACGAACTTCACGTCGCCCTTCTCGACCAGTTCAAGGCCGCGCTGGCCCAGCGTTTCCATCTTCACGAACCACTGGTCCGTGAGGTAGGGCTCGATCACCTGGCCGGTGCGGTCGCCACGCGGCACCATCAGCTTGTGCGGCCTGGTTTCGACCAGCAGGCCAGCGGCTTCGAGGTCGGCGAGAACGACCTTGCGGGCTTCGTAGCGATCAAGTCCACGAAGGTTTTCGGGAATCAAATTGATGTCCCGAGACATGCCAAAGTACTTGTCAAACTGCGTGTTGCTATTTCGAGAGTAAAGCTCCAAGGAATCCAGGAGTCCTCTCATCGATCCAGTGATACGGGCTTCCGGTGTGAACACGTTGATCAACGGCAGACCGTGACGTTGGCCGACAGCATAGTCGTTGAAGTCGTGCGCCGGTGTGACCTTGACCACGCCGGTACCGAAAGCGCGATCAACGTAGTCATCAGCGATCACAGGGATGATCCGGCCGGTCAACGGGAGGATGACCGACTTTCCGATCAGGCCGGCATAGCGCGGATCGTCCGGATGCACCATCACCGCGACGTCGCCGAGCAGTGTTTCCGGGCGAGTCGTCGCAACTATCAGATAGTCACGAGTTTCGCGCAGGACCTCGTTTCCGTCAGCATCCAGCTCAATGTGCTCGTAGGTCATGCCATCGGCCAACGGGTAACGAATCGACCAGAGGAAACCGTCTTCCTCCTCGCTGACCACTTCCAGATCCGAGATCGCGGTCTTCAGCACCGGATCCCAGTTCACCAGGCGCTGGCCGCGATAGATCAGGCCTTCTTCATGCAGGCGGACGAAGGCTTCGATCACCGCTTTCGACGGCATCCCGTCCATCGTGAACACGCTGCGGCTCCAGTCGCCGGACGCGCCCATGCGGCGCATCTGGCGCTCGATGGTGTCGCCGGATTCCTGCTTCCATTCCCAGACCTTGCCGATGAAGCCGTCGCGTCCGAGCGAATCGCGCGTCTCGCCCTTTCCGGCGCGTTGCAGGTTGCGCGAGACGACCATTTCCGTCGCGATGCCGGCGTGGTCGGTGCCGACCTGCCACAGCGTGTCGTAGCCGCGCAGGCGGTGGTAGCGGATCAACGCATCCATCAGCGTGTGCTGGAAGGCGTGGCCCATGTGCAAGGTGCCGGTGACGTTCGGCGGCGGCAGCAGGATGGTGTACGACTCGCCCTTGCCATTCGGCGCGAAGTAACCGTTCTTTTCCCAGAAGTCGTACCAGCGGGTTTCGAAGCTGCCCGGCTCGAAGCTTTTGTCCATGGTGTCCATCGCCCGCGGCAAGCGGGATTCGCTAGGTGAAAAGGGCGTAATTGTAACGGATGCACGAAGCTGAACCGTTCCGGCCGCTTAAAGCCCGCGGGTTTTGTTTTCCGCGCCCCGGCCCCACCTGAAGCATGGCGATCCGGCCGCGGAATGACCCGCAGCGGCTGGACATGGATGCCGGGCTTTCGCGCCTGCACAAGGAAGTGCGGGCACGGAAGCTTGCCGCCGGACCGCTGGTTCCGATCCTTCCGGACAAGCGGGAGCGAAGGCCAATCGGTCAGGCCGCAAACAAATGCCCTGCGCGCGACGCACTACAATTCGGCCATGCAACCCAATTCTCCGCACACCTCCGCGCTTGGCCAGGCCACCGATTACAGCGCGAACTACGACGCTTCCCGCCTGTTCCCCATCGCCCGCGCCCAAGGCCGCGCCGCGCTCGGCATCGACGGCGACCTGCCGTTCTTCGGGGTGGACATCTGGAACGGCTACGAACTGTCGTGGCTCGATCCGCACGGCAAGCCGCACGTCGCGATCGCGACCTTCTCGATTCCGGCCACTTCGCCCAACCTGATCGAATCCAAGAGCTTCAAGCTCTACTTGAACGGATTTTCCGGCACGAAATTCGCCAACGCCGATGCCGTGAAGGAAACGCTCGTGCGCGATCTGTCGCAGGCAACCGGTGCGCATGTCGCCGTGCGCCTGATCGAGCCGCGCGATTTCGCGCTTGAACGCATCAAAGCGCTCGCCGGTGAAGTCATCGACGACACCTTGGTCGAGATCGACCGCTACAGCCCGCCGAATCCTGCGTTCCTCGCCGCCAATGCCGGCAACATCGTCGAGGAAACGCTGGTCTCGAACCTGCTCAAGTCCAATTGCCCGGTCACGGGACAACCGGACTGGGCGAGCGTGCAGATCGCCTATCGCGGGCCGCGGCTGTCGCGCGAAGGGCTGCTGAAGTACCTGGTGTCGTTCCGCGAGCACAGCGATTTCCACGAGCACTGCGTGGAACGCATCTTCCGCGACATCACCGCGCGGTGCGCGCCGGCCGCGTTGTCGGTGTACGCGCGCTACACGCGGCGCGGCGGACTGGACATCAATCCATTCCGCAGTTCGCACGAGGCCACGCCAGCCAATCCGCGCACCGCGCGGCAATGATTCGCACACCGGAACCGTCACCATGCCCTACACACCCATCGTTGGCACGCTCGGCTACATCCTGTCGCCCGACCGGAAGGAAGTGCTGCTCGTGCATCGCAACGCGCGGCCGGACGACCAGCACATCGGCAAGTACAACGGCCTCGGCGGCAAGCTCGAAGCCGACGAGGACGTCGCGGCCGGCATGCGGCGCGAGATCTTCGAGGAAGCGGGAATCAGCTGCGACGCGATGGAACTGCGCGGCACGATCAGCTGGCCGGGCTTCGGCAAGAACGGCGAGGACTGGCTCGGCTTCATCTTCGTCATCACGAAGTTTTCCGGCACGCCGCTGACCCAGAACGCCGAAGGCACGCTGCAATGGGTCGCTGTGGACAGGATCATGGAACTGCCGATGTGGGAAGGCGACCGCCACTTTCTGCCGCTGGTGTTCGATTCCGACCCGCGCATGTTCCACGGCGTGATGCCCTATCGCGACGGCAGGATGGTGTCCTGGGCGTATTCCCGTCTTTGACCGCGCTTTTGAGGATCGAACGATGAGCACCAAACTCGAACGCATCGAAGCGGCCTTGTCCGCGCTGCAACCCGTGCATCTCTCGGTGCAGGACGAAAGCCACCAGCACCACCGCGGCACCGAGACGCACTACAAGGCCGTGATCGCGAGCGAACGCTTTGCGGGCCTGTCTCCGGTGAAACGCCACCAGGCCGTGTACGCCACGCTCGGCAGCCTGATGGGCGAAGTGCATGCCTTGGCGCTGCACACCTTCACGCCGGAAGAATGGGAACGGCAGAACGCGGTTCCGGCTTCGCCGGTGTGTCGCGGCGGCGGCAAGTTCGACTGACGCACGCCGCATTCGGACACATGTCTTCACAATGATGAAGGCACCCGCGGCGATATCGCGCTATGCTTCGCGCCGCCGCGCTTCCCGCGACGCCATTTCACAGTCACGTTTACGCATGGCCGCATCGTTTTCCCTGCATCCTGACGCGCTGGCTGCGCCTCCTTTCCACGATTCCGAACCGTCGATCAGCACCACGCGACTGGTGCGGCTGTTCGCTGCCGACGCGCCGGCGCTGCTGTCGCGCATCGAGCTGGCGCACGTGCGGCAGGAACTCAACGAGATGAAGCAGGCCGCACACCAGTTGCGCGCTTCCGCGCTCGAACTCCACGCCACCGAGCTGGCCGATGCGGCGTTCCGCCTGGAACATCTGGACGCCTCGCAGTGCGGTTGCGGCGCGGCGGAATTGAAGCTCGCGCAATTGCGCGTGACGCTGCGCGATGCGCTGTTGAACCTGTTGCAGCCCTGCGCGGATCGCGACAGCGACTGAACTTCCTGTTGGCACAGCCCCACGAATGAAAAACGGCCCGGTTCGCACCGGGCCGTTTGCATTCCAGGCTTTGGTCGGGCCGTCGTCTCAGGCGGCGAACAAGGCCTTCATCTTCTTCATCGCGGCCGCTTCGATCTGGCGGATGCGCTCGGCGGAGACGCCGTATTCGTCGGCCAGCTCCTGCAGCGTGACCTTGCTGCCGTCGTCGAGCCAGCGGCGGCGGATGATGTCGCGCGAACGCGCATCCAGCGAGGCCAGTCCTTCGCGCAGCAGTTCAAGCTGGTTGCTTTCCTCGTCCTCACCGGCATAGAGCATCGCCGGATCGGCATTGTTCGCGACCAGGTACGCGGTCGGCGCGGGCGGCGTATCGTCGTCCTCGTCCACGGGCGCATCGAAGCCGATATCGCGGCCGGACAGCCGCGCTTCCATTTCCAGCACTTCGGACTCGGGAACGTTCAACTCGCGCGCGACGGTCTGGACTTCCTCGTGGTTCATCCAGCCAAGACGCTGCTTGCTCTTGCGCAGGTTGAAGAACAGCTTGCGCTGCGCCTTGGTCGTTGCGACCTTGACGATGCGCCAGTTCTTCAGGATGAACTCGTGCATCTCGGCACGGATCCAATGCACCGCGAAGCTGACGAGGCGCACGCCCTGGGTCGGATCGAAGCGCTTCACCGCCTTCATCAGGCCGATGTTGCCTTCCTGGATCAGGTCGGCCATCTGCAGGCCGTAGCCGCTGTAGCCGCGCGCGACGTGCACCACGAAACGCAGGTGCGAGAGCACCAGCGAACGGGCCGCGGACAAGTCCTGTTCGTCGATGAAGCGATGCGCCAGTTCCTGCTCTTCCTCGACCGTGAGGACGGGAATCTGGTTGACCGTGCTGATGTAGGCGTCGAGCGAACCCAGCGCGGAAGGAATCGGGAGATTGTTCGGAACCAAGGCTGCATTCATTGCGGCTCTCCTTGAAGTTCGGGCTTGCGCCCAAGTTTAGCAGTCTGGCCCTTTGAGTGCTAAAGCACGCTTAAGTTCCATCCGGGGATCTTTCCAACTGGTTGTTGCCGCTGGAAAACCAATAGTTCGCTTTCCATTTGTTCAGGTTTCAGACAGCATCCGTTCAACTTCCGCCCGCGGCGGCAGGCTGAAATCGACCGTGCCCAGGCCATTGCGGACCAGATACTCGTTCGCGGCCGAAAAGTGACCGCAGCCGATGAATCCGCGGTGCGCCGACAGGGGCGACGGGTGCGGCGCCTTCAGCACGCGATGGCGGCGGGTATCGATGAACTGCCCTTTCTTCTGCGCGTAGCTGCCCCAGAGCATGAAGACCAGATGCTCGCGTTCCCCGGCGAGCCGGCGGATCGCGGCGTCGGTGAACTCTTCCCAGCCCTTGCCCTGGTGCGAACCGGCCTGGCCGCGCTCGACCGTGAGCACGGCGTTGAGCAGCAGCACGCCGCGCCGCGCCCACGGCAACAGGCATCCGTGGTCGGGCCGCTTGAGGTGCAGGTCGCGCTCGATTTCCTTGAAAATGTTTTCCAGCGACGGCGGCACCGGCACGCCGGGCAGCACGGAAAAGCAAAGGCCGTGCGCCTGGTTCGGGCCGTGGTACGGATCCTGCCCGAGGATCACGACGCGCACGTCGTCGAACGGCGTCGCGTCGAAGGCCGCAAAGATCTGCCTGCCGGGCGGATAGAGTGTCTTGCCGCGGCGCTTTTCCTCGATCAGGAACTCCCGCAGCGTTTGCATTTTGGGCGCGGCGAACGCATCGGCGAGCCGCGATTTCCACGATTCGTGCAGGCGAATCCGATCTTCGCCCGTAGCCGCCCCGGTCATCGCTGAAACTCAGGCCGCAGCGCCGCGGGCGACTTTCTCGCGCATCATCCGGCCCACGCGCAGCTGGAAAATCAGCTTGGTGACCAGCAGGCGTTCCTCGATCGGCTTCTGCACCAGATCGTTGGCGCCGCAGCGGAGCAGGTCGCTCTGGTTGGCCGGATTGTCGTCGCCGGTCATCACGAGGATGGGCAGCTGATCCTTGGTGTAGCCGTATTCGGGGCCGCGCACCTTTTCCAGCAGGTCCTTGCCGGTGAGGCCGCCTTTCAGGTAGACGTCGGTGAGGATGATGTCCGGGCCGGGAATGCGGCCTTGGGCCCGCATCGTCTCGAGGTGCGCGAGCGCGTCCTCGACGCTGATCACGTGGATCACCTTGAGCCCGTTCTTTTCCAGCATGCGGCGCGTGGCGACCGCGACGACCTTGGAATCCTCCACGTACAGCACTTCGCCGCCGCTGGATTCCGGGTGCACGTAGCCGTGGATGAACGCGGCCAGCGCGTTGAAACCCAGACCCTTGTCGAAATAATCGGTCACGTCGTCGCCGAAGCTGCGGCTGACGAGGCGTTCCTGCGCGTCGCCCGACACCACGATGATCGGGATGTAGGCCTGCGGCGAGTGTTCGCGGATGTAATGCGCCAGTTCCAGGCCGTCCATGTCCGGCAGGCGCAGGGCCGTGGTGACGAGATCGATGACGCCGCTCTGCAGCGCGGCCTTGGCTTCCTCACCGGTTTCGCAGGAAATCACCGTGACGCCGGGCACGTCCTTCACGAGGACTTGCTCGATCAGCTTGCGCGCCACCTTCGAACCGTCCACGACCATGACGCGTGGCGTTTCGCTGGTGACGTGCCGGGTGATATTCGAGGTGCTCATGAAATACCGCGGAATCCCAATTCTCGTCGAATGCCGGTTCGGCCTGCCGGTTCAATCCCTTTCGGGCAAAGTGTGGCGCAAATGGTGGCTGGCCGCCAAATACGCGCCGAGCCAGCCCAGTGCGACCGACGCCGCCAGCGCGCCGATCGACCAGAGCCCGGGCAGGCCTTGCAGGCTGAAATGGCTGCCGTAGCTTTCCGCCAGTCCGGCCACCGGATCGGCCAGGGCCGAACGGGCCAATCGCGCGATGGAAAGCGCCAAAAGGCCGGCGAACAGACCATACCACGCGCCAAGATACAGGAATGGCCGGCGTACGAAACCGTCGGTGGCGCCCAGAAGCTGCATCGTCGAGATTTCCTCGGCGCGGCTCAAAATGTCCAACCGCACGGTATTGCCGACCACGAGCAAAACGCCCAATCCGAGCAGGGCCGCAATCGTCAGCGCCAGTCCGTGGCCGAATTCCAGCCAGGCCGAAAGCCGGGCGCGCCAAGCCGCGTCGTGCTGCACGAAATCCACGTCCGGGGCTTTTTCCTGGAAAAACCGCGCCAATTCCAGCGGCGACTCCGAGGGTTTGGGTGTGACCACGAGCACGGCCGGCAAAGGATTTTCCTCGAGCAGCGCGAGCGCACCGGCGAAATCGGTCAATTGGCGGAATTCCGCCATGCCTTCCTCGGGCGTGCGCAATACCACGCTTTCCACGCGCGGATCGGATTCGACCCGTTCCCGGGTATTCTGCACCGATTCGGCCGAAGCGCCGGGCTTGAGGAACAGGGAGATTTCACGCGATTCGCGGAACGCGCCGGACAACTGTTCCACGTTCACCAGCAGCACCGCGAAACACAGCGGCAAGGCGAGCGCGACCGCGATCACACCGATCGTCATCAAGGTCGAGACCGGCCGCTGCACGATCCGGCCGAAACTGGAGACGAAGCTGAAAAGGTGCAGCTCGCGCCACGCGTTCAGGCGCTCCGCGAGGCTCGGCCCGCGACGCTTGGCCACATTCTTCGCCGCTTCCGGCTTTTTCTTCGGGACGGCGTTCATCGCGGCGCGGCTTCCGGCCGGACGCTTTCCGGCCTGAAATCGTCGATCAGCTTGCCGTGGTCGAGCACCAGCACCCGCTTGCGCATGCGCTTGACCTGATGCAGGTCGTGGCTCGCGACGATCACCGCCGTGCCTTGCGACGGCAACGCGGCGAACAGGTCCATGATTTCCTCGGACAGACCAGGATCGAGATTGCCGGTCGGTTCGTCCGCCACCAGCAGCGACGGCTGCGCGACCACGGCGCGCGCGATGCCGACGCGCTGCTGTTCGCCGGACGACAACTGGATCGGCAAGGCCCGCTCGCGTCCGCCCAGGCCAACCTTGTCCAGGATCAGCCGCACGCGCTTGGAGATTTCCCCGCGCGGCACGCCCTGGATGATCAACGGCAGGGCCACGTTGTCGAACAGGCTGCGATCCATCAACAGCCGATGGTCCTGGTAGACCACGCCGACCCGCCGGCGATGCTTCGGCAAGCCGCGGCGATCGATGCGCGACAGGTTCAGTCCGTCGAAATACACGGCGCCGCGGCTGGCGCGTTCGGACAAGTGGATCAGGCGCAACAAGGTGCTCTTGCCCGCGCCCGAATGGCCGGTGACGAACAGCATCTCGCCTTGATCGACCTCGAAGCTGACCTCGGTCAGGGCCTCGTGACCTGCGGCATAGCGTTTGCTGACGCGATCGAACTTGAGCAGGGCCATGTGCAAACGGGCAGGAACCGGACATCGAAACTTAGCATGGCGGACGCGGCGTTTGGATTACCCGAACCGTCCGCCATGCGCATCGCCTGGCGGCGCGAAAGCCCGCTCAGCGTTTCGCCAGCGAACCCGCCGAAGCCCGGCGCGTATGCAGGTTGAACGTCGCGCCGCGCACGAGGATGTGCACCTTCAGGCCGAGCATGCAGACCGGCTCGTTTTCCTCGACCTGCGCCATCGAGGAAAACTCCGCGCCGTCGGCGTCGACCACCGTCACCGCGCCGGAGCCTTCCACTTCCAGCGTGTTGTCCGGGCCGATGAAGGCGGCGGTGTCCTCGTCCAGGCCGATTCCCACGGAGAACGGGTTGTAGGCCAGCGCCGTGACCAGCCTTCCGAGGCGATCGCGCTGGCGGAAATGCTGGTCGATGATGAAGCGGTTGGTCAGGCCGAGGCCGGGCGCGAGCCGCACGCTGTCGGCGCGCGGCGATCCGCCTTCGCTGCCGAAGGCGATCATGTGCTCGGACAGGATGCTGGCGCCGGCGCTGGTGCCGCCGACGGTGACGCCGGCCGCGTTGGCCTGGCGGATCAACTTGGCCGCCTTGGTGCCACCGAGGATCGTGGAAAGCCGCAGCTGGTCGCCGCCGGTGAAGAACACGCCGGTGGCGCGGGTCAGCTTTTCCAGCCAGTCCTCGCGGTTGCCGTCGCTGCGCTCGGTGAAATTGAGCGCTTCCACCTGCGCCGCGCCGAGTTCGCGGAAATAGCCTTCGTAGCGGCGACCGGTGTCTTCCATCCGGCTCGCCGTGGGGATGACGATGATGTTCGCCCCGTCCTTGCTGTCGCACAGACGCACGAAGCGTTTCAGGATGCGCGGGTCGTGTTCCTTTTCCTCGGCGCCGCCGATCGGAACGATGTAGCCACGTTCGCCGCCGTCGGCGACCTTGCTGGGACACATCTTGCGGTTTTCCTTCTGACTTCCGTGCGAAATGCAGCCGCGCATTCTTGCGGGGATGCCCGCGCTTGCCAAGCGGCGCGGCCGGCTCGGGCGCTTCTATACTGTCCGATCTTTTCGATGGATCGACGCATGAGCGGCAACGACAAGAAGATTTCCTTGGGTTCGGGCGGCGTGCGCTTCCCGGGCTGGATCCACGTGGACCTCGATCCGCAGTGGGAAACCGACGTGGTGGCCGACCTGCGCAAGCCCTTGCCGTTTTCCGACGGCGAAGCGGCCTTCCTGCAGTCGGAGGATTTCATCGGGCAACTGACGCTGGACGAGGCCGAAGCCTTCTTCCGCGAGTGCCATCGCGTGCTGAAGCCCGGCGGCGTGCTGCGCCTCCTGACGCCCGACCTGCACCTGCTGCTGTCGATGTACGTCTCGCGCGATCCGCGGCTGCTGCACTTGTGGGAAACCCACGTCGGGATCCCGCTGAAGACGCGCACCTTCGGCGAACTCGTCAATCTCGCGATGCGCTTCGCCAACCACCAGTTCTTCTTCGACGAGGAAACCCTGCGCCGCGTGATGGAGCCGATCGGTTTCCGGGTCACGCGCGTTTCCTACAACGAAAGCGCGTGGCCGGAACTGCGCGGGCTCGACCAGCGCACGCCGGAAACCGCGATCAGCATGTACCTCGACTGCGAGAAGGCCTGATGCGTCAAGCGTGGGCGATCCACGGCTGGTTGCGGCGCGGGCGCGAGTTCGTCGAGCTGTTCGCGCTGCCGATGTTCTGCGCCTTGCTGCCGTGGAAGTTCACGCTGCGCCTGCTGCGTTTCCTGTCGCGCTATCCGTGGTGGTTCCGCGCCGAAGTCGCCGCGTCCACGACCTTCGCGCACCGCGCGGGAGTCGCGCCGGACCAGGCCGCGTTCGCGCGGCGGCTGCGTTGGCGCCTGCTGATCGAACACATGGATTGCTACCTCGTGCCGCTGCGCGGTCACGGTTACCTGCAGCGTTACCTGCGGCACGAAGGCGATGCGCTGCCCGAGCATGGGCCGCTGGTGCTGATCGGCAGCCATTACGGTTGCGGCTACTGGTTCCTGCCCTACATGCGCGAGGCCGGCTTTCCTCCGAGCATCGCCGCGCCGCAGTTGGGTCCGCTGCTGTCGCGTTCCTCGTTGCAAGAGAACATCTACGTCCGGCTGCGCCACAAGCTGCTGCGCATCGCCGCCGGCACGCCGCTGGTGTATCGCGGCGAAGGCCGCGCGACGGCGGTGTTGGGCGAGCTCCTGGATTCCGGCCGCACCGGCTTCGGGCTGTGCGACATGCCGACCAGCCGCCGCGACGCGGTCGAAGTGACGCTCTGCGGCCGCCGCACCCGCCTGGCCCAGAACATGTACGAACTGGCGCGCGCGCATCGCGCCACGATCATGATCTTCCATTCCGACACCGATCTTGCGACCGGCGAGCGTCGCATCCGCTTCCGCCGCCTGCCCGACGACATGACGCCGATCGAATGCACGCGCGCTTTTGCAGAGATGCTCGACTCGGCCATCGCCGCCGATCCGAGCGGCTGGCGCTTCTGGTCGATCGCGCCGTCCTTCTTCCCCGAACTCGCGCACGAGGCGGCGTGATGCCCAAGCTGATCCTCACCTACCACGCCGCGCGACTGGAATCGCTGGACCGGCAAGGCGCGGATGTCTACGCGCTGGCCGCCGATCTGGCCTGGCTGCTCGAACACCACGTGCCGGTGATGGGCCTGGAAGCCCTGCTCGATCCTGCGACCGAACACGGCGTCGCGATCACTTTCGACGACGGCACGCGCATCGATGCCGAGCGCTACGCGCACCCGCGCCTGGGCGAAATGCCGTCGCTGCTGGACGTGCTGCGGCTGTTCAAGCCCGCGATGCCACAACTGGTCGCGACCAGTTTCGTGATCGCGTCGGAGCAGGCGCGCGCCGACATCGACGCCGGTCTTGCGAACGATTACGGCCCGGAGCTGCTGCATTCGCGCTGGTGGCAACCGGCGCAGCAAAGCGGCCTGATCGAACTGGGCAACCATTCCTTCGACCACAACCATCCGATGGTGATTCGCAGCGCGCAGCGCGACAACCTGCGCGGCAATTTCCTCAACATCGAAACCGAAGCCGAAGCCGAAGCCGAGATCGCGCAGGCCAGCGACGAAATCGAACGCATCGCCGGATTCCGTCCGCGCTGGTTCGCGTATCCGTTCGGCGACGTCAGCGGCTTCCTGCGCGACGACTGGCTGCCGCGCCGCGGGCCGCAGATCGGTTTGCACGCAGCCTTCACCGCCGAACCGCGCGCGCTGTCGAAGAACGAGAACCGCTGGGCGCTGCCGCGTTACGTCAACGGGCGCGACTGGAACGGTTCGGAAGGCCTGGCGGCGCTGTTGGCTCAGGCGTAATTGCCGCGCGCCAGATCGAGCAGGATCGCCATTTCCGCGCGCAGGCTGGCCGGCTCCACGATGGTCGCGTCCGGCCCGTAGCGCAGCACGTCCATCAACAGTTCGCGCGAGTTGCTGTAGGGAATGCGCAGCTCGAACCGCCCATCGGCCAGCCGCTCGCCTTGCTGCTGCGAATGCCAGCGTTCCTCGGCGGCCCAGCGCGCGGCGTGTTCGGAGAACACGATCTTGGCCCAGTGCTTGGGCGCGCCGGAAAAGATGCCGTAGCTCGAAGCCAGGTGCTGGTCGAGTTCCGCGTCCGGCATGTCCTGCGCCGTTTCTTCCAGCAGCACGGGCGAGGCGAGGCGATCCAGCGAGAAGCTGCGCAAGGCGTTCCGGTCGTGGTCGAACGCGTCCAGGTACCAATTGTTGCGGTAATGCGTGAGGCGCTGCGGCGACACCATGCGGCGCGTGGATTTCTCGGTGGATCGCGCCTTGTAGTCGAAGCGCAGCTTGCGCCGTTCCAGCACCGAACTCGCGACGAGCCGGAATGCGGCTTCGTCGAGGCTGCGCGTGCCGCTGGTGACGACGCGGATGCGTTCGACCGGAAAGCGCTTGCCGCCGGTCTGTTCGGAAAGCAATGCATCGATGCGGCTGCGGATCGGTTCCAACGCATCGTCCAGCAGGCCGTGGCCGGTGCGCGCCAGCAGCTGGTGCGCGGCGAGCAGGGCATGCAGTTCTTCCGAATTGAGCCACAGGCCGGGCAACTCGAAGCGCTCGGCTTCGTCGCTGGCGTAGCGGAAGCCCGGCGGTTCGTCCGTGGTTTCCACCGGCGCGCCCAGGGCGTCGCGCAGGAAGGCGATGTCGCGATAGACCGTGGCGCGCGAGCAGTGCAGCTCGTCCATCAGTTTCTGCAGCGACACCGGATGCCGCGCCACGCGCAGCAGTCGATGCAAGGTGTTGATGCGTTCGTAGCGGTCCATCGGATCAACCTCCGTCCGCCTGCGCTTTCCGCGAACGCTTGCCCACGCCGCGCGCGGCGAGGATGCCGAGTTCGTAGAGCAAGCACATCGGAATCGCGAGCATCAGTTGCGAGACCACGTCCGGCGGCGTGATCACCGCGGCGATGATGAAGGCGCCGACGATGACATACGAGCGCGCGGCTTTCAGCTGCGCGACATCGACCCAGCCGAGCAGCACGAGGATCACGACCGCGACCGGCACTTCGAAACTGAAGCCGAAGGCGAGGAACAGCACCAGCACGAAATCGAGGTAGCGGCTGATGTCGGTCATCACCGCCACGCCTTCGGGCGCGATGCCGGTGAGGAAGCCGAACACGACCGGCAGCACGAGGAAGTACGCGAACGCGCAACCGGCATAAAACAGCAGCATCGCCGACAGCAGCAACGGCCGCGCCAGTTTCTGTTCGTGCCGGTAAAGCCCCGGCGCAACGAAGGCCCAGAGTTGGTACAGGACCAGCGGCATCGCGATCAGCACGGCGGTGAAGAAGGCGAGCTTGATCGGCGTGAAGAACGGGCTGGCCACGTCGATCGCGACCATCTGCGCGCCTTTCGGCAACTTCGCGATCAGCGGTTCGGCCAGGATCGCGTAAAGGCGCGAAGCGAAGGGCATCAGGGCGAGGAACACGACCAGCACGCCGAGCACGGCACGCAGCAGCCGCGCGCGCAGTTCGACCAGATGGCCGAGCAGGCTCTGTTCCTGTGCGTCCTCGGCGGCGCTCATGGTTCCTGCGCCTTCTCGGAAGTCGAAGCGTTCGCGGACGGATCGACTTGCGACGATTTGATCGCGGCGGCTTCCCGCTCGACCGCGGATTCAATTTCGCGGCCGATGCTCTTGAGGTCTTCGCCGGCGCGATCGAGCGAACGCTTCATTTCCTCGTCGGCCAGTTCGCGTTCGATCTGGACGCGGATCGAATACCAGCTCGCGCGTGCCTTGCGCATCCAGTAGCCGGCCATGCGCGCGGCGCGCGGCAGCTTTTCCGGGCCGAGCACGAGCAACGCGACCAGCGCGATCACCGCCAGTTCGACGAAGCTGACCTCGAACATGGATTATTCGCTGTGCGAGGACGACTTGTCCTTCGACGCCGTCGATTCGGATTTCGAACTGGAATCCAGACGCGAAGGCTCGTCTTCGTCGTCCTGCAGGCCCTTGCGGAAACCCTTGACCGCCTTGCCGAGATCGCTGCCGACGTTGCCGAGCTTCTTGGTACCGAACAGCAACACGACGACGACGAGGACGATCAGCCAGTGCCAGATGCTGAAACTGCCCATGATGGCGACCTTCCGACGTATGAGAGATGCGACAAGGATAACAGCCGGCGGCGCGTCACTGCGCTGCGGGAGCGCTGTATTCCTCGAGCCGGTCGCGGAAATCGATCACCGCGGGCGGCGTGACCTTGACGCGACCTTCGAACGCGGCGCGCGGCGTGGTCTTCGCGCCGTAGGCCGCCTGGTTGGCCTTGTGGTCGATCCTCAGCACCGAACCGTCCAGCGCGACACCGGCGAACAGGCCGCGGGAGCGCGAGTAGGAATAGATCTCGGCCTTCAGGTTGCCGTCGGTCGAAGCCTCGGCGGTACGGCCGATCGGGCCGGCGGCAACGGCCGCATCGGCGCCGAGCGTGAACTTGCCGTTGACGATGGAATCCACGCCGCGTTCGTTGCGGAACACCAGCACCACGTCGGTGGCCTGCAAGCCGGCCTGGAAACCGATGCTGCCGCCGGTGAGCTTGATGTAGCTCGGCACGCTCCAGGTGCCGTCGGCCAAGCGCACCGAGATCAAACCCTTGCCGTGGCGGCCGCCGAACACGAGGCTTGCCTTCACCACGTCCGGGATCACCGCGACCGCGTAGGCATCCTTCAACAGGTTGCGCGGAATCGCCTTCTCCGGAATCCGCATCACTTCGTCGAGCACGCGCACGGCCTGCGTGGCGCGTTCGTTTTCATCGGCGGTGGCAGCGCTCAGGCTGAAGCTGGCGCAGGCCAGCAGGAGGAGCACGAAGGCTTTGAGTCGAAAGATCGTCATTACCCGAATTCCCGTGGCGGCCGCGGTTGGCCGGACAGTCGAGAGTATGTTTGGCATCCAATGAATCGCGACCGAAATCACGGTCGCACCCGGACGATGGTGTCGTTTTACGAAACGCGCATCCGGCGGCGACCCGCCCAGAGCGCGAGGCCGGCCAGCGACAGCAACCAAGGCAGGCCCGGGCCGGGCACGATGGCGACTTCAGGCGTCTCCACCGGCGTGCCGGAAGGACAGGGAGGCGGTGCGATCGCCATGGCGCGCACGCTGATGTTGTCCTCGACGCCGGCAATGCTGCCGGTCACGTTGGCGCGACCGGTCTGGAGATCGACGCGCGCCAGAAGGCTGGGGCGGTTGACGTACGGAGGCTGCGAATCCAGCGTCGTCCAAAGCACGCCGTCGGCGTCGAAATCCGCGCCGGCGCTGCTGAAGGTTTCGTTGATGCCGAGGCTGCCGATGCGGCGCACGCTGCGTGCGTCCGGATCGATCTCGTACAAGGCTTGGTCGTTGCGGTTGCCGAAGCCCAGTTCGACGCCGATGCCGTAGAGCTTGTTGCCGCGACCGGCCAAGCCGCTGATCGGGGCGTGCATGTCGAACACTTCCTGCACCGCGCCGGTGGAAGGATCGACTTCCCACAGCAGACCCAAGGTGTCCGACGACATCCACAAACGACCATCGCAAGTGAACGCGAGGCCATAGTCGAGCTGTCCGGTGGCGTCGCCCGTCACGCCGAGGCCAGCCAATCCGCTCAAGGCGCCGACCAACTGGCTGTCGCCCGTTTCCGGATTGATGCGAAGGAGGAAATCGGTGAGCAGCGATCCCGAGCCGGCGGTACCGTCGGCCACGCCGTAGATCGCGCCGTCCGGCGACATCGCCAGACCTTCGACATCGTTGTAGCCCAAGCCCGTGCCCACTGCGGTGGCTTGGCGCGTGCCCAGATCGAGCCTATACAATGTGTCCCATGCCGCCACATGGGCGACCGGTCCAGCCATTGCGGCCGTCGAGAGAAGGATTGTCGCAGCGGCGCCGAGGCACCGCCATCGCAGGGGACGCATCTTGGTCGTCCTTCTTCCAGCTATATTTGGGCGTTCATCATTGCACCTTCATTATGTGATCCGGAGGTGCTTGCGATTGAGCATGACACTTTCCCTACCATGAATCAAGGCGTTAGCGCCTTGCCTGCGCGCCCGAAGCCAGCCACCGTGCCCAATCCCCAAGAATCCGCCGCCCCCAGTTCCTTCACACCGACGCCTTCCCGCTCCCGCACCGCCGTCTTGGTGGTGAATCTCGGGACGCCATCTTCGCCGAACGCGTCATCATTGCGCCGTTATCTTGCGGAATTCCTCGGTGACCACCGCGTCGTGGAAGTGCCGCGCCTGCTCTGGTTTCCGATCCTGTACGGCGTGATCCTGCCGCTGCGCGCGCCGCGCGTGGCCAAGCTGTACAAGCACATCTGGATGGACGGTGGCTCGCCGCTGCGGGTCCACAGCGAACGGCTGACGGCGGCGCTGGGCGCTGTCTTTCCGGACGCCGACGTCCGGCTGGCGATGCGCTATGGCGAACCGTCGGTGCCGAAAGTGCTGCGCGAACTGCGCGCGGCCGGCATGACGAAGCTGGTCGTGCTGCCGCTCTACCCGCAGTATTCGGCCACGACCACCGGCTCGGTGTTCGATGCCGTCGCGAAGGAACTGCTGTGCTGGCGCAACGTGCCGGAACTTTCGTTCGTCGCCGATTACCACGCCGAACCGGCCTGGATCGAAGCGATCGCCGCCAGCATCCGCGCCCATCGCGAAAAGAATCCGGGCGGCGAGCACCTGCTGTTCTCGTTCCACGGCATTCCGCAGCGCTACGTCGCGGCCGGCGATCCTTACGCCGGGCAATGCCGGGCCTCGGCCCAGCGGATCGCCGAATCGCTCGGCCTGCGCGACGAAGAATGGACGCTCAGCTACCAGTCGCGCGTCGGCCGTGAACCGTGGTTGCAGCCCTATACCGACGAAACCGTCCGCAAGCTGGCCGAACGCGGCATCAGGACGTTGGATGTCGTGTGCCCGGGCTTCGCCGCGGATTGCCTGGAAACGCTGGAAGAAATCGCGATCCAGAACGCCGGATTCTTCACCGAGGCCGGCGGCGAGGCATTGCGCTACGTGCCGGCGCTGAACGATTCGGCCGCGCACGTTGAAGCGCTGGCGGCCGTGCTTCGCGATCGCGCCTGAATCTGCGGTCAGGCGATCAAGCCGCGCAATTCGTCCTTGATCGCCGCGCCTTCGCCGCGCAGCCACGCGCGCCAGCGGCGCCAGTCCGGGCAACGCAGTTGCACCTCGCGCCAGAACGCGGGCGAGTGGTTGGCCTGGATCAGGTGGCAAAGCTCGTGCACGAGCACGTACTCGAACGCTCCGGACGGCGCGAGCACAAGGGCCAGGTCGAGCGACATCACGCCCGAACCGCTCAACGAACCCCAGATGGACGAAAGCGGCCGGATCTTCCATTCGCGCGGCGCTTTCGGCAGCGCCGGCAGGTAGCGCGGCAACCACCGCCCGACGTCGCGCCGCGCCTGGCCGAGATAGAACTCCTTGAGCGTGCGCCGCAGTGCCGCGTCGCTGGCATTCGGCGGCACGAGGAATCGCAGCCCGTTATCGGTTTCTTCCAAGCGCAGGAAGCGGCCCTGTTCCCACGCCAATGGCACCCGCTGCCCTGCCAAGGGCAGCGACGTGGCCTCGCGCAACTGCATGGGCCGCGCCGGCGTGACCGCATCGCGTTGCGCGAGTTGCGCTTCCAGCCATGACAGGTGCTGCCGCAGGAAGACCTGTTCCTGCACCGGCGAAGCGCCGAAGGGAACCGTCAGGCGCGGCCCGCGCGCGGTCAGCAGCAATCGCAGGTTGCGGGCGCGTGGATCGCTGACGCGCAGCAGTTCGATGTCGCGCCCGCCCGGCAGCGTCAGAGTCAGCGTTTCGCGGTGCTGGCGGCGAAGCGTGCGCATCGCGGGTGTCTATCACGCCGCCTCGTGGCCGCGCCGATCAGCCATCGGCCGAACTCAAGGCGAAGTGGCGCTCCAAGCGCTCCAGCAGCAGGCGCAGCTCGCCGGACATCAGCGCGAAGTTCGCGTCGAGCTCGGCTTCGAGCGATTCGCGGTTGTCCTGTTCCAGTTCCTCGGTCGCGGTTTCGAGGAATTTCAGTTTGCGCACCACCATGTCTTCGCCGAGCACGAAGGACAATCGATCGGCGAACACCAGCCCAAGGTGGAAGCACTGCTTGCCGGCTTTCAGGTGCTCGGCGATTTCGGTCGAGCCGAGCTCCTGCCGTCGCGCCTTCACGATCGCCCCCTGATCGACCGGATCGCGCAGTTCGCATTCGTCACCCAAGGCGAAACCTTCGGGCAACTCCTCGCCGCCGATCCAGCCGGTCAGGATCGCGCGCGGGCTGTCCTCGGCGTTGACGGGAAGCGCCGGGAACGAGCCGAGCGCTTCGCGGATTCCGGACACCACGGCCTCGGCGTTCTTGCGGCTGGCGGTGTCAACGATCAGCCAGTTCGATTCGAGGTCGAGATAGGCCATCGTGCGCGACGGCTTGGCGAAGGCGCGCGGCAGAAGATCGGTCAGCACTTCGTCCTTCAGGCGCTTGCGCTCCTTGCCGCCCGGGCTGCGTCCTTCGTTCTCGCGGATCGCGTCGAGCTTCTCCGCCAGCGCTTCGTTGACCACCGCAGCCGGAAGGATCTTGTCCTCGCCGCCGAGCGCGATCAGCACGCAATCGCCGACCTGGTGCGAAAGCGCCTCGTGGTTGCGGCCGAACGGCGAAACGAAGCCGCGCGTGGAAAGTTCCAGCGGGCCCAACGGCTTGAGCGCATGATCGGGCAGCTTGTCGGCCAGGGTTCCCAGCGCAGCGCGCAGCGAGGAGGGATAACGGAACAGTGTGAGGTTGCGGAAAAGCATCAGGAAGGATTCGTCTGGTATTGATCGGGATGGAACCGGTCGCGCACGGCGCGGCGGTCAGTATTCGAGCACGGTCAGCGTCGCGGCCAGGCCGTCTTTCGCCCGCGGCGCAGGATCGGCTTCCCCGTCATCGCCACGCGAGCCATCGCCGTCGCCGTCGCCGGACAGCCAATCGTGCGCGCTCGGCATCGGCGCGTCGTTGCGCTTTCCGAGCGACTTGAAGTCGAACAGGTTGGCATCGGCCAGTTGCGACGGACGCACGTCGGAAAGCGCCTTCACGATGTGGTCGATCCGGCCCGGCGCTTCGCGCTCCCATTGCTGCAGGAGCTTGCCGACCTGCTTGCGCTGCAGGTTTTCCTGCGAGCCGCACAGCGTGCAGGGAATGATCGGGAACTGCTTCCACTCGGCATAGCGCGCGATATCGCTTTCCTTGCAGTACGCCAGCGGCCGGATCACGACGTGGCGGCCGTCGTCGCTCAGCAGCTTGGGCGGCATCGACGCCAGCTTGGCATGGAAGAACAGGTTCATCAGGAAGGTGGCCGCGATGTCGTCGCGATGGTGGCCGAGCGCGATCTTGGTGAAGCCCTGCTCGGCCGCATGCGTGTAGAGCGCGCCGCGCCGCAGGCGCGAACACAGCGAGCACATGGTCTTGCCTTCGGGGATCACGCGCTTCACGACCGAATACGTGTCCTGTTCCAGGATCGTGAAATCCACGCCGCGCTGCGCGAGGTACTCGGGCAGGATGTGTTCGGGAAATCCCGGCTGCTTCTGGTCGAGGTTCACCGCGACGATCGAAAACCGCACCGGCGCCTTGGCCTGCAATTGCAGCAGGATGTCCAGCATGGTGTAGCTGTCCTTGCCGCCGGACAGGCACACCATCACCTTGTCGCCATCCTCGATCATGCCGAAATCCGCGATCGCCTGTCCGACGCGGTGGCGCAGGCGCTTGGCGAGCTTGTGGAATTCGGAATCGGGCTTGCGGGCAGCGTTCATGGCGGCAGGTTCCGGGACGAGCCGGAAAGGCGGGAAGTGCGGGAGAAATGCGCGGACGGGTTCTGCGCGACTGTCCGGCATTGTAGCCGATGGCTTCCGGCTTCCTGCTGACAGCCGATCCGTACAACGCCTAAGCTAGGCGGACGCGTTTCCCCAGCCCTTCGACATGATCGACACCGCGCAGATCGTCCAGCAGCTCGCCGACCTGAAAGCCGAGCACCGCGACCTCGATGCCCACATCGCCGTGTTGACCGAAGGCTATGCCGACGAGCTCACGCTGAAGCGGATGAAGAAGCGCAAGCTGCAACTGAAAGACATGATCGCGTATCTGGAAAGCAAGCTGATTCCCGATCAGCCGGCCTGACCGCCGGGCGGCGAATCCACCCAACCCTTTTCCGTCCATTGCTGCGTTCACGGCTTCCGCACCCACTGCCGGAGCCGTTCCATGACCGCCGCCATCCGTCTTCCGCAAGCGCCTTCGCCGATCCGCATCAGCGCCCTGAGCCTGGCGATCGCCTTGAACCTCGCGTTCCTGCTGGCCTTGAGCCTGATGCACGTGCAAGTTCCCGATGCGCCAGCGGCGAAAGAGCCGATGCGCATCGAGTTCGTCTCATTGGCACGCGATCCGCTGCCCATGCCGCCACCGCCTCCAGAGATGCCCAAGGCCCCCGCACGCCCGGTCTCGATACCCACGCCGCAACCGGTCGCGCAGCCGATACCGTCACCGGTCGAACCGATCCGGACCGTCGTGGCCGAACCGACGCCACTGTCGGAGCCTTTCGACGCGCCCGAAACCACTCCGGCACCCGTGGCCTCCGGCGACGTCGGCATCGCGCCGGTGCAGCTGGCGATCCTCGAATCCCCGCGCCCGCCGTATCCGATGCGCGAGATCCGCTTGAACCACGAAGGCGAAGTGCTGCTGCGGCTGCGCATCGGCACGGACGGGCGTCCGGTTGCCGTCGATGTGGAACGCAGCAGCGGCTATCCGGAACTGGATCGCAGCGCCGCGCGGCATGTGCTGAAGAAATGGCGTTTCGCACCGCCGGGCGGCCAAGGCGACGTGGTCGGCCTGCTGCCGGTGCGCTTCTCGCTGCAATAGCCGCCACCGGGAACGTGAGGCCCGCTGCAAATCTTCAGCGGCGGATCACCCTGCGGAAAGCCGCGCCGCTAACATGGCGCGGCTTTCCGAATCCGGTTTCCCGCCCGCCATGACGCCATCGCCGCATCGCCATTTCCGCTTTCCGATGATCTGCATCGGCACACGGAAGAACTGATGCGCCGCGAAGTCCTGCTGCCGCTGATCGTGGCCTGCGCCCTGTTCGTGGAGAACATGGATTCGACCGTGCTTTCCACCGCGCTGCCGGAGATCGCGCGTGACCTGCACACCGATCCGGTCGCGTTGAAGCTGGCCCTGACCAGTTACCTGTTGAGCCTGGCCGTGTTCATTCCGGTCAGCGGTTGGGTCGCGGATCGTTTCGGCGCGCGGCCGACCTTCATCGCGGCGATCGGCGTGTACCTGTTCGGTTCGATCTGCTGCGCCAGCGGCGAAACCCTCGGCGGTCTGGTCGCCTCGCGATTCCTGCAAGGCATCGGCGGCGCCATGATGGTGCCGGTCGGACGCTTGGTGATCCTGCGCAGCGTGCCGAAGTCGGAGCTGGTGAAATCGATGGCCTGGCTGACGATCCCGGCGCTGATCGGGCCGGTCGTCGGCCCGCCGCTTGGCGGCCTGATCGCGACCTATTGGCATTGGCGCTGGATCTTCCTCATCAACATCCCGATCGGCCTGGTCGGCGTCGCGATGGCGTGGCGCTTCATGCCGGACCTGCGCGAAGCCGAGCCGCGCCCGCTCGACGTCGTCGGCCTGCTGTTGTCCGGCCTCGGTCTGGGCCTGACGATCTTCGGCTTCTCCAGCCTCGGCGGGCACCTGTGGCCATCGCACATTTCCGCCGGCGTGCTGCTGGTCGGCGTGTTGTCGATGCTCGGCTATGTCGTGCATGCGCAACGCCACCCGAATCCCCTGATCGATCTGAACCTGTTCCGCCTGCCGACGTTCCGCGCCGGTGTCGTGGGCGGCAGCCTGTTCCGCATCGGCATCGGCGCGACGCCGTTCCTGCTGCCGTTGATGCTGCAACTCGGCTTCGGCCTCACGCCGCTGCAATCGGGCAGCATCACCTTCATCTCGGCGGTCGGCGCGATGTTCATGAAGACGCTGACGGCGCGCATCTTCCATCGCTTCGGATTCCGCCCGACGCTGATCTTCTCGACCCTGGTCGCTTCCGCGCTGCTGGCGACCTACGGCTGGTTCACGCCGACCTCGCCCTATCCGCTGCTGCTGTCGGTGTTGCTGGTCGGCGGCCTGTTCCGTTCGCTCAACTTCACCGGCCTGAACGCCTTGACCTACGACGAAGTCGATGCGGAGCGCATGAGCCAGGCAACCAGTCTCTCCAGCATGGTGCAGCAGCTTTCGCTGAGCCTGGGCGTCACGCTCGGCGCGTTCGCGCTGACGCTTTCCGGTTTCTTCCGCGGCACGGAAAGCACCGAGCTGGCGAACTTCACGATCGCGTTCACCGTGATCGCGCTGGTTTCGGCCAGCTCGATCGTGTTCTTCGCGCGCCTGTCGCCCGACGCCGGACAGGAACTCGCCGGCCGCAAGCCGGTCGCACGCCCGCGCGACTCCGAACCCCCCATCGAAACACCCGTCTCCACTCCGTGACCATGCACCTGATCGACATCGGCGCCAATCTCACCCACGACAGTTTCGACCGCGACCGCGATGCGGTGCTGCAACGTGCCCGCGACGCGGGCGTCGCGCAGATCGTCGTCACCGGCGCGAGCCGCGAGCATTCGCCCAAGGCGCTGCAACTGGCCAAGGAACATCCCGGCTTCCTGTTCGCGACGGCCGGCGTGCACCCGCACCACGCGCTCGAATACACCGACGAAGCCGACGCCGAGATGCGCGCCCTGCTGGCGCACGACGAAGTCGTCGCCGTGGGCGAATGCGGGCTCGACTACTTCCGCAACTTTTCCCCGCACCACGCCCAGCAACGCGCCTTCGAGCGGCAGCTGCAGACCGCGGTCGATACGAAGAAGCCGCTGTTCCTGCACCAGCGCGACGCGCACGAGGATTTCATCGCGATGCTGAAGAACTTCGAGGGCCGCATCGGGCCCTGCGTGGTGCACTGCTTCACCGCGGAAAAGCGCGAGCTGTTCGATTACCTCGACCGCGACTACCACATCGGCATCACCGGCTGGCTCTGTGACGAACGCCGCGGCGCGCATCTGCGCGAGCTGGTGAAGAACATCCCGGCGAACCGGCTGATGATCGAAACCGACGCGCCCTACTTGCTGCCGCGCACGCTGAATCCGCTGCCGAAGGATCGCCGCAACGAGCCGTGCTTCCTGCCGCACATCGCCGAGGAACTGGCGCGCGATCGCGGCGAAACGCTGGAAACGCTGATCGCCGCGACCTGCGCCACGGCGAAAGCGTTTTTCCGCTTGCCGTAACGGCTCAGACCGCGGTTTCGTTCTTGCGCTTGAAGAGGCGCCCCGCGAACGCGGCGATCACGGCGAGCAGCGGGATCAGCAGCTTCTTGCCCGCCAGCAGCATCGCGCCGATCTTGGCGAACAGGCCAACCTTGCTCGCGTACGCGCCGCCGATCAGCGCCGCGATGCCGTACGCCGCGAGCCTGTCGGTGGACGGGTTGTAGTCGGCGTAGCGATGGCCTTCGTCGAATTCGGTGAAGTCGAGCACGTGCTGCATGCCTTCCTGCACCTGCGCGAGGTTGGACATGCCCGAGATCGCCGACAGGCTCAGGTAACCGGAACGGCCGAGCACGCGGATGTCGTAGTTCAGGGTGTGCTCGTCGTTGCCACCGAAGGCCAGTTGCTTGGCCCAGTGCAGTTTCTTCGTGGCCGCGTCGTAGCGCGGCGGCGCGGCCCAGCCGACCAGTTCCACGGTCGGATATCCGGCCTTCTCGCGGTAACGGCTTTCCTCGCGGGCGCCTTCCTGCATCTGCTTGAGCAGTTCGTCGTAGTCGATCTTCGCCGCGTCCTCGTCGCTGACGTAGCCTTCGTCGGAATACGACACGACCACGGCCCAGGTGTCGTCGGACAGCAGACCGGTTTCGTCGGGCACGATCATGCCGAGCGTGGACAGGTCTTCCGGATTGCCCCAGAAATCCTCCAGCACGCGGCGCGCGGCGGCGGCTTCGAGATAGCGGAAGCCCCTGCCGACGTGCAACGTGGCGCCGGCTTCTTCGATATGGAAATCGCCGCTGCGGAAATGCAGCGAATCCACGAACGCCTGCGCGGCCCGGAGATACGCGTCATCTTCATCCTGCGCCTGCGCCGGCAAGGCGCAAGCAAGGCCAAGCGCCAACATCGCGGCCAGCGACCGCAGCATCCTGATCGTCATCGATTTATTCCCCGAATCCCCAAAAAGAAAGCGGCCGCACCACGCGGCCGCTTTTGCAAGTTTGATGGCTGGCGGATTCGTCCCGCAAGCGCGTCAGGAGCGCAGGCCGGTACCGCGCTCCAGCAGCCACAGGCTCAAGCCGCCGAGCGCGACGATGAAGCCGAACATCAGCGCGTACGCGATCCACAGCGGCACGTCGCTGACGCCAAGCAAGCCGTAACGGAAGGCGTTGACCAGGTAGAAGATCGGATTGGCATGCGTGATCGTCTGCGCCCAATCCGGCAACAGCGTGACCGAATAGAACACGCCACCGAGATAGGTCAACGGCGTCAGCACGAAGGTCGGGACGATGGCCACATCGTCGAATTTCTTCGCGTAGACCGCGTTGACGAACCCGGCGAGCGAGAAGATCGTCGCGCCCGCGATCACGGTGAACAGCGTCGCGAACGGATGCGGCACCGACAGGCGCGTGAAGCACAGCGAGATCGCCAGCACGATCGCGCCGACCATCAGGCCGCGCAGCACGCCGCCGGCGACGTAGCCGGCGAGGATCACCCACGACGGCATCGGGCTGACCAGCAGCTCCTCGATGTGGCGCCCGAACTTGGCGCCGAAGAAGCTGGAGGAAACGTTGCCGTAGGCGTTCTGGATCACGCTCATCATCACCAGGCCGGGGACGATGTAGTCGATGTAGCCGACGTTGCCCATCTGGCCGATGCGCGGCCCGATCAGCTTGCCGAAGATCAGGAAGTACAGCGTCATCGTGATCGCCGGCGGAACCAGGGTCTGGCCCCAGATGCGCAGGATGCGCGCGACTTCGCGCCGCGCGATGGTGCCAAGTGCAATGAGATTCGCGGACATGGTCTTACGCCGCGTCCTTCTGGCCGGTGAGACGCACGAACAGCTCCTCGAGCCGATTGGTCTTGTTGCGCATCGAACGCACCTTGATTCCATATTCGCCGAGCGTGGCGAAAACCCGGTTCAGATCCATCGCCCGAGGCATTTCCAGCTCCAGCGTCTGCGCGTTGGCGGCGCTGAAGCGCGCGCCTTCGATCTGCGGGAGTTCCTTCGGCAATTCGCCATCGATGTCGAACACGAAGCCTTCGACGTCGAGCTTGGACAACAGCGCGCGCATTGAGGTGTTCTCGACGATGCGGCCCTTGTCGATGATCGCGATGTTGCGGCACAGGTTCTCGGCTTCCTCGAGGTAATGCGTGGTGAGGATGACCGTGGTGCCGGCGGCGTTGATCTCGCGCAACAGCTTCCACATGCCGCGGCGGATCTCGATGTCCACGCCGGCGGTGGGTTCGTCGAGGATCAGCAGCTTCGGTTGCGTCATCAAGGCACGCGCGATCATCAGCCGGCGCTTCATGCCGCCGGACAGCGTGCGTGCCATCTTGTGCGACTTGTCCGACAGCTGCGCGCGCGCCAGTTCCTGCTCGGCGCGCTCGGCTGCGACCTTTCGCGGCACGCCGTAGAAGCCGGCGTAGTTCACGAGGATGTCGAACGGCTGCTCGAACATGTTGATGTTGATTTCCTGCGGCACCAGGCCGATCTGGCGCATCGCTTCCGAGCGGTTCGCGTGCAGGTCGACGCCGCCGACATGCACGCTTCCGGAAGTCGCGTTGATGAGCGAGCTGATGATCCCGATCAGCGTGGACTTGCCCGCGCCGTTGGGCCCGAGCAGCGCGAAGAAATCGCCCTGTTCCACGTCGAGCGAGATGCCCTTGAGCGCTTCGACGCCGTTGGAATAGGTCTTGCGCAGATCCTTGACGGAAAGCGCGGGCGTCACAGCCATTTCTCGTACATCGACAGGACGAAGGCTTCGATCACGGGCTTGGGCGCAACGACGTTGCCGCCGGAGCTGGGCGGATAGCTCTGCACTTCCAGCACGACGTCGCCGTTGCGGATCAGCAGGGAGCGATCGGGCGGATGGTCCGAGGTCGTCCAGAACGCCTCGAAGCCCGGGCCGAGTTCGAGCGCGCCGAAGAACGTGCTTTTGCGGGCATTGAAATAGTTTTCCGCGGTGCGACCGCGCTGGTTGTCCAGCGACACGGTCGTGAACACCTGCACGCGCACGAACTTGGCGTCGAGATCGCTGATATCGGCGGATTTCCTGTTCTTGCCGAACGCGAACAGGCACGCGGATGCCACCGGCTTCCTCAACTTCACCTGTTGCTCGGTGATGTCGATGGCGCCGACCGGCGCGCCCAGCACGGCGGCGGCTTCATCGTCGCTCAGGACATCGCAGGCATTGGGCGCATCGGCGCTGGTCCAGCCTTCGGGCGGCGGCGGCGCGGCGGGGATCGCGATGCGCTCTTCCTGCGGCGGCGGCTTCTGCGGCGGCGCAGGGTTGATCTTGACGATGGGCCCGGACTTTTTCGCCGGCTGGGGCTCCGGATCCTTGCCGCAAGCGGAAAGGCCCAGGCTCAGGGCAGCGACGATCAGCCATGGCGTCGACGTGGCGGGGAAAATGGATCGCATGGGGGCTCCTGGGAAGTCCGGCCGCGTGGACTTCGCGAGTGGTGAAGCGGCAATTCTAGCAAGCCGTGGCGCTGGTGCCTTGCTGGCACTCGTACGGCAGCGCGTCCGTTCTGTCCGCGGCGAGTGATCGACCGCATCCGGTCACACTTGTTCCCCTCGCCCGACCACTTCACCATTCCTTTCTTTCCTGGCCATCGGATGCATCCCATGCCATTCCGCTCGACTCTTGCCGTCGCGAGCCTGCTCGCGCTCGGCCTCACTGTCGCTCCGCACGACACCGGCGCACGAACGCTCGGGCAGGTCGCGTTCGCGCCTTGCACCTTGACCAATCCATCCGGCGCGTCCTCGGTCGATGCCCAATGTGGAACCTTCCGCGTCCCGGAGAACCGCGACGATCCTTCCGGCCGCCAGATCGAACTCGCCATCGCGCGGGTGCAAGCCGATGGCGATGCCAGCCCCGATCCGGTGTTCCTGCTCGCCGGCGGGCCGGGCCAGAGCGCGCGTGAAAGCTATGCGATCGTGGCCCCGGCGTTCTCGCAGATCCGCAAAACGCGCGACGTGATCCTGCTCGACCAGCGCGGCACCGGCGGCTCCCACCTGCTGAACTGCAGCGACGACGGATTGGACGAAGCGATCGAGCCCAGCCCCGAAAGCACCACCGCCAGCGCGCAGAAGTGCCTGGCCGAACTGGCGGACAGGGCCGACGTGCGCTTCTACACGACGACCGAAGCGGTCGCCGACCTGGACGCGGTGCGGCAGGCGCTTGGTCTTGAGCAATTGAATCTGGTTGGCGTTTCCTACGGTACGCGCGTCGCGCAGCAGTACATGAAACGTCATCCGCAGCACGTGCGCGCCGTGATCCTCGATGGCGTCGTGCCGAATTCGATGGTGCTGGGGCAGGACCACGCCAAGAATCTGGATGCTTCATTGGCGGCGCAGTTCGAACGCTGCCAGCAGACCCCGGCCTGTGCCGAGGCTTTCGGCGATCCGCGCGCCAACTACGCCGCGCTCGCCGCGCAACTGCGCGAAAAGCCGATGCAGGTGCGTTATCGCGATGCGACCACCGGCGAAGTGAAGGATGGCGAATTGTCGCGTGGCCTGTTGTCCGCGCTGGCGCGCTTTTATGCCTACCATCCGGCCACGACCGCGATGCTGCCGCTGCTGTTGCACGAAGCCTCGCAGGGCCGCGCCGATGCGGTGCTGGCGCTGGCGCGGATGAACCTGGATTCGGTCAGCGGCCAGATGGCGCAGGGCATGAGCCAGGCCGTGACCTGCAGCGAGGATGTGGACGAGATCGTGCCCGATCCGGCCGATGAGGCCACCGTGATGGGCACCGAGTTCAGCACCTTGATGAAAGCGCTGTGCGACGGCTGGCCGCGCGGCAGCCGCCCCGACGATTTCCGCGAACCGGTCACGGCCTCGATCCCGACGCTGCTGCTGTCCGGCGAGTTCGATCCGGTCACGCCGCCGGTCTATGGCGACGAGGTGGCGCAGTACCTGCCCCAATCGCGCCACCTGGTGCTGCGCGGCCAGGGCCACAACGTGATCGGCTCCGGCTGCATGCCGAAACTCGCCGCGAAGTTCTTCGAGACCGCCGATGTCGAGGCGCTCGAAGTCGCGTGCCTGGACCAACTACCTTACGTCCCGCCGTTCGCGGGTTACTACGGATGGGAACCGTAATGATCGAAGTCCACGATTTGCATAAAAGCTTCAAGACCAAGACCGGCACGGTCGCGGCCGTCGCCGGCGTCGGCTTCACCGCGCACGATGGCCAGATCACCGGCTTGCTCGGCCCGAACGGCGCCGGCAAGACCACGACGCTGCGGATGCTCTACACGCTGATGGCGCCGGATTCGGGCCGCGTGCTGGTCGATGGCATCGATGCGGCGAAAGATCCGGATTCGGTGCGCCAGCGGCTTGGCGTGTTGCCCGATGCACGGGGCGTGTACAAGCGCCTCACCGCGCGCGAGAACATCGCCTACTTCGGCGAATTGCACGGCCTGTCGAAAGAGCAGATCGCCGCACGCACCGAAGCCCTGGTGGACTCGCTCGGCATGGCGGACGTGATCGACCGCCAGACCGAAGGTTTCTCGCAGGGTCAACGCACCAAGACCGCGATCGCGCGGGCGCTGGTGCACGACCCGAAGAACGTGATCCTCGACGAACCCACGAATGGGCTGGACGTGATGACGACCCGCGCCATGCGCGGCTTCCTGCGCGGCCTGCGCGAGGAAGGCCGCTGCGTGATCTTTTCCAGCCACATCATGCAGGAAGTCGCGGCGCTGTGTGACCGCATCGTCGTGATCGCCAAGGGTCGCGTCGTCGCGCAGGGAACGCCGGACGAACTGCGCGAGCAGACCGGCCAAACCAACCTCGAAGATGCCTTTGTGCATGCCATCGGATCGGAAGAAGGATTGTTCCTGTGAGCCAACAGAAATCGAAGAAACCAGGCTGGTTCGCGAGCCTTTGGACGGTGATGCGCAAGGAACTGCTGGACCTGTTCCGCGACCGCCGCACGCTGGCGATTTCCCTGCTGATGGGCCCGCTGCTGGCACCGGCGCTGCTGATCGGCATGGGCAGCGTGATCTCGAACAAGCTGACCACGCAGCTGGAAAAGACGCTGGAGCTTCCGGTCGTCGGCATCGAGCATGCGCCGAACCTGATCGAATGGCTCAAGGGCCAGAACGTCTCGCCGCAGGAAGCGCCGGCCGATCCGGTCGCGGCGATCGCGGCGCAGGACGAGGACGTGATCCTGCGCATCTCGGAGAAATACGCCGAGGACTGGCGTGCCGGCAAGCCGGCGCTGGTGGAAATCCTCTACGACAGTTCGCGCGAGGATTCGCAGATTCCGGTGCAGCGCGTGGAACGCCTGTTGACTGCCTACGGCCAGACCGTCGGCGCGTTGCGGCTGCTCGCGCGCGGCGTCAGTCCGTCCGTGGCGCAACCGGTGATCGCCTCGCCGATCGATCTGGCGACGCCGGAAAGCCGCGCCGGCCGGATGCTGGCGTTCCTGCCATACCTGCTGATCCTGAGCGGCTTCCTTGGTTCGGCCTATCTGGTCATCGACATCACCGCGGGCGAACGCGAGCGGCAGTCGCTCGAACCCCTGCTCGCCACGCCGGCGGCGCGCGAGGCGATCATGAGCGGCAAGATCGCGGCCTGCACCCTGTTCGGCCTCGCCACGCTGGTGCTGACGCTGTTCGCGATGAAGCTCGGCCTGCAGTATTCGCCGGGCCTGCAGGGCAAGGTGGAACTGTCGGCCGCGACGATTCCGGTGCTGCTCGCGATCATGGTTCCGGTGGTGCTGCTCGGCTCGACCCTGCTGACGCTGATTTCGGCCAGTGTGAAGAGCGTGAAGGAAGCGCAGAGCTACATGAGCATCCTGATGCTGGTGCCGATGATCCCGACGATCTTCCTGATGGTGTCGCCGGTGAAGAACCAATGGTGGATGTTCGCCGTGCCGTTCCTCGCGCCGAACCAGATGATCAACAAGGTGATCCGCCAGGAAACGGTCGTGGTGCTGGAATGGATCGTCTATTTCGGCGTCGGCCTTGGCTTGGCGCTCTTGCTGTGGCTGGTGGCGGCGAAGCTGTACCACCGCGAGAAGCTGGCGATCTCCGGCTGACGCGGTTCAATCGCGAAGGGTCCCAAACGCAAAACGGGCAGGCCGCAAGGCCTGCCCGTTCCAGTTCGCGCGAATCGAAAGGTTCGATCCGATCAGTCCAGCTTGAAGTCGAAGACGCGACGGCCGGTGCTGGTGGTGTTCGACGGCGCGAAGCGCCAGCGTTCCATCGCATTGATCGCTTCGCGATCGAAGATGTTGGACGGACGGCTGGAAATCACGTGCACGTTGGTGACGCTGCCGTCGGGCAGGACCGTGAAGCCGACTTCCACCGAACCGGACACGCGACGGCGATAGGCCACCGGCGGGTAGCGCGGTTGCACCGCGGAGATCACCGCGGGCAAACCACCGGCCGGCCTGGTCGCCGCCGGTTGCGGCGGCGGCGCAGCAGGCGGCGTGGCAGCGACCTGCTCTTCGGGCGGCGGTGCGACCGGACGCGGTGCCGGTTGCGGCGGCGGCGGTGCGACGGGTTCAGGCTCGGGTTCGGCCACGGCCACAGGGGCCGGCGTTTCCGCTACGGGAGCCGAGGCCCTGGCTGCAGCCGCGCGAGCGGCTTCTTCGGCGCGCTGTTGCGCAGCGAGTTGCGCCTGTTCCCGGGCGGCAGCTTCGCTGGCGCGCTTGGCGCGCAGCTCGGCCACTTCGCGCTGGATGCGCGGCAGCGCCGGGGCGCCGTCGTCGGCCAGTTCCATCATCCTGAGCACGCGTTCGCTTTCCGGCAGATCGCCGGCCGCCAAACGCTGTTCGACGAACAACAAGGCATAGGGATACAGGTCGATCAGCGCGTTGTGCGCCCGCATGTTGTTCGGCTCGAGTTCGATCACGCGCAGGTAGTACTCGAACGCGTTCTTGCCGGGCGGAACGAACAGTTCCCTCGCGGCGAAGGCATTGTTCGCCAGTTCCAAGAGTTCTTTCGCGCTGAGCGAGAGATCGACGCTCAGCTTGCTGCCCGCACTGTCTTCCTCGGATGCTTCCTCGGATGCTTCCTCGGCAGCCGCTGCCGTTGCCGGATCCGGCTGCGCCGGTGCGGGAGCAGCGGCAGGCGCGGGAGCGGCGGCCTGTTCCGGCGGCGCGTCGCCCGAACAGGCGGCCACCAGCAGCACTCCCAACAGCATCAATCCTTTCAGCATCGAACCGTCCGCCAGTACCGGTCCGCCGATCCCTGCGCCTACACGCGGGAACCGCCCCTTCTTTAGCGTCTTCATGTTGTCCGCCCCGAAATTCGAAATGTGCCGCACGGCGCCCAAGCCATGCTTCACCGCACCATAAGCCAAACCATCACTTTAGCAAAGTCGAATGTCCCCTCGGCCGGGGGATACTCATTTACCGATACAAAAGTTCGCAAATATTCGACCCAACAGGTCTTCCACGCCAAAGACACCGGTGATCTTGCCGAGCGCGGCCTGCACTTGTCGCAGGTCCTCGGCGCTCAGTTCCAAGGCCTGCAGGTTGGCCAGCGACTGGCGCACGCGATGCAATGCCGACCGGGCGCGTTCAAGCGCCTCGATATGGCGGGCGCGGGCCGAAAAGCCCTGCTGGCCATCGCCCAGGTCGGCAGCGCGGGAAAGTTCGGCCCGCAGCAGTTCGATGCCTTCGCCGCTCTTGGCCGATACGCGGATCGTGGTCCGCCCGGCTGCATCGGTTTCGACGCCCGGAAGCAAGCCGTCGCGGTCGATCTTGTTGCGCACGAACAGCACCGTCGCCGTTCCCAGGCCTTCCAGCAGCGCAGGATCGGGCACATCGCTTTCGCTGACGATCAACACGACATCGCTGCGTTCCAGCTCGGCGCGGGCACGGCGCATGCCTTCGCGTTCGATTTCATCCGAGGATTCGCGCAGGCCGGCGGTGTCGGCCAATGCCATCAGCACGCCATCGACTTCGACGGTTTCGCGCAGCACGTCGCGCGTCGTTCCGGGCACGGCGCTGACGATGGCGCGTTCGCTTTGCGCCAGCGCATTGAGCAGGCTCGACTTGCCCGCGTTCGGCGCCCCGATGATCGCGACATGCGGCGTCTGGGTAAGACGTTGGCCTTGCTTCGCATCCTTCAGCAAGGCCGCGAATTCCGCATCGATCGCCTCGACGCTGGCCAGCAGCGTGGCGTTCGACAAGGATTCGACCGGTTCGTCGGAAAAATCGATCGCCGCTTCCACCTTCAGGCGCAGCACCGTCACACTTTCGGTCAACGCGTGCACGCGACGGCTGAACTCACCGTCGAGGCTGCGCATCGCGGCACGCGCGGCAGCTTCGGTGCCGGCGGAAATCAGGTCGGCGACGGCTTCGGCCTGCGCCAGATCGAGCTTGCCGTTGAGGAAGGCGCGCTCGGAAAACTCGCCGGGACGCGCCATGCGGATCCCGAAATCCGCGAGTCGGCGCATCAGCGCGTGCAGCACCGGAACGCTGCCGTGCGCGTGCAACTCGAGCACGTCCTCGCCGGTGTAGGAATGCGGCGCGTTGAAGAACAGCACGAGGCCGCGGTCGATCACCGCGCCATCGGCATCGGTGAACGCGGCGTAGTGCGCGAATCGCGGCTTGGGTTGGCGTCCGAGGAAGGTCGCTGCGACCGTACGGGCCGCAGGACCGGAAACACGGACGACGCCGATGCCGCCCGCTCCGGGCGGCGTGGCGATGGCCGCGATGCTGTCGTTCGTCGCGGCCATCGTTTCCATTACTTCGCGGCGGCGGGCTCGGCCGGCTCGCCGTGGCGGCGCATGATGTACCACTGCTGCACCAGGCCGAGCAGGCCGTTGGTCGTCCAGTACAGCACGAGACCCGCCGGGAAGAACGCGAACATCACACCGAACACGATCGGCATGATCTGCATCATGCGCTGCTGCATCGGATCCATGCCGGCAGACGGCGAGAGTTTCTGCGTCAGCCACATGGTCGCCAGGTTCACGACCGGCAGGATGAAGAACGGATCGGGCGCGGTCAGGTTCTGGACCCACAACACCCATGGCGCGTGGCGGAGTTCGACACCTTCGACCAGCACCCAATACAGCGCGAGGAAGATCGGCATCTGCACGAACAAGGGCAGGCAGCCGCCGAGCGGATTGATCTTCTCGGTCTTGTACAGCTCCATCACCGCCATGTTGTACTTCTGGCGGTCGTCGCCGTAGCGCTCCTTCAGCGCCGCCATGCGCGGCTGGATGCGGCGCATCTTCGCGAAGCTCTTGTATTGCGCTTCCGACAACTTGAACAGCGCGGCCTTGATCAGCACCACCAGCAGCACGATGGCCCAGCCCCAGTTGCCGGTGAGCTTGTGGAGCCACGACAGCAGCGCATGCAGCGGCTGCGAGATCACCGTGAAGATGCCGTAGTCGAGCGACAGGCCAAGGCCGGGCGCCGCGCTTTCGAGATGGTCGCGAAGTTTCGGGCCGAGATAGAGCATGGAAGCGGACGTCGCGGTCGCGCCAGGCGCGACTTCGAGCGGTGCGCCGAGCGCACGGATCAGGTAGCGGCCGCCGGGCAGCATTGCATTGGCGAACTTCGCGGTCGAGTTCGGATCCGGCACGATCGCGGCGACGAAGTAATGCTGCAGCATCGCGACCCATCCGCCAACGACGTCGCGTTGGAACGGCGCCTTGGGATCGTAGTCCTCGAACTTGAGCTTGCCGAACTTGTCCTGCGGGCTGTACCACGCCGCGCCGACGAAGCTCAGCGATTCGGGATTGGTGAAGCCGCCACTCTTCTTCGGCGGCGGCACGCGCAACATCTGTTGGTAGGTGTTGCCGCGCCAAGCGACCGAACCCTGGTTCTCGATCCGGTCCTCGATCGCGACTTCATAGCTGCCGCGCGTGACCCGATAGGTGCGGATCACGTGGATGCCGTCGCCGCCTTGCCAGCGGAACGAGACTTCCGCCGAATCCGCGCCATCGACGAGCTTGGCGTCGCCGCCGATCACCGTCATCGCGTCCTGGTGGCTCGGCGCGACCGGCGAACCGACCAGGCCGCTCTGCACGACGAAGAAATGCGAGCTTTCGGTGGTCAGCAGCTTGACCGGCGCGCTGCCGGGCTTGGGCTCTTCGGCGTAAGCCAGCAGTTCCGCCGTCACGAGACTGCCGCCGCGCGCATCGAGGGTCAGGCGCAGCACGTCGTTTTCCAGATACACCGGCGCGCTCCGCGCCGGGGCTTCGGACGTCGTGGCTTCCGGCACGACGTCGAGAGCGGCTTGGGTCGAAGGCTCGGGCACCGCGGCCGCATCGAACGACACGGCATCGGGAATGGAAGGATCGGCCGCGACGGTTTCCGGCATGGCGGCTTCAGGCGGTGCTGCGCGGTCTTTCTGCCACGCATCCCACATAAGGAAGGCCACCACCAGCCAGGCCATCAGGAGAAAAGTTCGAGTCTGGGTCATCGCAGGTTCGTCAAGGGCGCGCAGATCACGACGGCGGGACGGTTGGGGCGCACCGCAGGTGACAGGCGAAACGGGAATCTCACGGTTCGGAAGCCGGTTTGTCGGAAGCAGGTGCCACTTCCGGCGCGGCAAGGCCGGGCATTGTGCCGCGCCCGCCCTCTGGCTTCAACGCGCGGCAGCGTCGGGCCATCGCGTGCAGGTCATCGCGCAGCAGTTGCGGGTCCGCGGTTTTCGCCGCGGGTTTGGCGACCACGACGAGGTCGCAGGACGGAAGCCGTTGGCGCTGATGCCGGAACCATTCGCGAACCAGCCGCTTGATCCGGTTGCGGCCGACGGCGCGCTTGTCCACCTTTTTCGACACGGCCAAGCCGAGCCGATGCGTCACGGCATCGACAGACAGCTTGCGCTGGGCGGCGGGCAGCAGGATCCAACGGAAATAGCGCCCATTGACGGCGCTTCCGAGATCGAAACAGGTCGTGAATTCGCCCGGTTTGCGGATCCGGGCGTGGCGCGGGAAGCGCCACGAGGCATCGGCGCGAATGCGGGTCATGGAGAATGTCTCGCCCGCTCGCCTACGGCATCGGGACGGGTGTACCGTCCCGAACACATGCGACTTACGGGATCAGACGCTTGCGGCCCTTGGCGCGGCGGGCGCTCAACACCTTGCGGCCGTCGGCGGTCTTCATGCGGGCGCGGAAGCCGTGGGTACGGGCGCGGTGCAGGTTGCTGGGCTGGAACGTGCGCTTGCTCATGGCGGCACCAATGATTCGTGGGACAGAAAGACTGGGGAGTATAGCCCGCTTGCTTCTCCCCGTCAATCAAGCGCTTGGCGGCATCTGTTCAGCCAGGCCCGGCGCTTCTCCGTCCTGGAGACACATCCATTGCAAGCGTCTTCATGCCAGTCCTTCGCGATGGCGTTACACTGAAAAATCCTGATCCCGTTCCCCCATCGCAGCAGGTCCAGCCTGTTCTGCGCGGAGTTCCGTCTTTCCCATGCTCGCTGTCTGGCCACAAAGCCTTGATCGCCTCGAAGCCGAACTCCCGGCCGAAGAATTCCAGACCTGGCTGAAGCCGTTGCAGGCGCAACGCGGCCCGGATCCGTCGATGCTGATGCTGTACGCGCCGAACCAGTTCGTTGCCGAATCGGTGGCGACGAAGTTCCTGCCGCGCATCGTGGAACTGCTGCGGCAGTTGTCCGGCGACGGCAATGCGCACGTGAAGCTCGCGGTCGGCAGCCTGCCGCGCGAAACCACGCCCAAGCCGCGCCGCGCCGCGCCGACGCGCGATGTCGTCGAAACCGGCGCCGCGCCGGCCGCGAAACCGGCCGACGATTTCGTCAGCAACCTCGATCCGAACCACACCTTCGACAACTTCGTCGAAGGCAAGTCGAACCAGCTTGGACGCGCCGCCGCGATGCAGGTGGCGCAGAACCCGGGACGCGCCTACAACCCGTTGTTGTTGTACGGCGGCACCGGCCTGGGCAAGACCCACTTGATGCATGCGGCGGGCAACGAAATGCGCCGCCTCAAGCCTTCGCGGCGCGTGCTGTACCTGTCGTCGAGCGAATTCGCCGACGCCTTCTTCAGTGCGTTGCGCAACAAGACCATGGATCAGTTCAAACGTCAGTTCCAGAACATCGACGTGCTGCTGATCGACGACATCCAGTTCTTCGCGGGCAAGGAGCGGACCCAAGAAGAGTTCTTCAACACCTTCAACACGCTGTTCGACGGCAAGCAGCAGATCATCATGACCTGCGACCGTTACCCGCGCGAAGTGGAAGGCTTGGAGCCGCGCCTGAAGTCGCGCCTGGGTTGGGGCTTGTCGGTGGCGATCGAACCGCCGGATTTCGAGACCCGCGCCGCGATCCTGATGAACAAGGCGCGCGAGCGCCGCGTCGACCTGCCGCAGGACGTCGCGTTCCTGATCGCCAAGCGCATTCCTTCCAATGTCCGCGACCTCGAAGGCGCGCTGACGACACTGGCGGCGCGGGCCAATTTCAGCGGCCACAAGATCACCGTGGAGTTCGCGCAGGAAACCCTGCGCGATCTGCTGCGCGCGCATCAACAGGTCGTCTCGATCAGCAACATCCAGAAAGCCGTCGCCGACTATTACCAGTTGCGCATCGCGGACCTGAATTCCGCGCGCCGCACCCGTTCCCTTGCCCGACCGCGCCAGATGGCGATGGCCTTGGCCAAGGAACTGACCTCGCATTCCTTGCCGGAAATCGGCGATGCCTTCGGCGGCCGCGACCACACCACGGTGCTGCACGCCTGCCGCCAGATCCGGAAGCTGCTCGATTCCGACGGGCAGCTGCGCGAGGACTGGGACAAGCTGCTCCGCAAGCTGTCCGAATAAAGCACGTTCCCGTTGCTTCTTTTTTGTCGATCCGACCCGCGGTCAGACCCGCGGCAGGGAGCGTTCGTGTCAAGATATGCAGTGTGCAAGAGCTGGATAGGATGAGTAGTGCTTGTGGATAAGTGGTGCATGCTTTGGACGAGGTTCCGGAGCCGTTCCTGCGATCCACAACGAAGAACAACTTTTCCACAGCCCAAGCCGCCAGAAAAACAACAATAAAAACAATAGTTTATATGTGTTTTCCGGCGTTTTTCGGCGCTCTACCACCACCACTTTCTATAGATACAAGAAACCAAGAGCAGGAAAGCCCACGATGCGATTTTCGATCCAGAGAGAAGTGCTGCTGAAACCTTTGCAGCAAGTCGTCAACGTCGTCGAACGCCGCCAGACCATGCCGGTCCTGACCAATGTGTTGGCTGTGGTCGAAAACGGTCTGCTGTCGTTGACCGGTTCGGACACCGAAGTCGAAATGATCGGTCGCACCGTCGTGGAAGACGCCGAAAACGGTGAAACCACGATTCCCGCGCGAAAATTGTTCGAAATCGTCCGCGCCCTGCCCGATGGCAGCCGCCTCAAGTTCGCTCAATCCGGCGAACGCATTTCGATCCAGGCCGGCCGCAGTAAATTCACGCTCTCAACCTTGCCGGCGTCGGAATTCCCGTCCAGCGAAGCCAAGGACGTGGTCGAACGCATCCAGATCCCGGAAGCGGCCTTGCGCGAACTGATCGAACGCACCTCGTTCGCGATGGCGCAACAGGACGTGCGCTTCTATCTCAATGGGCTCTTGTTCGACCTGCGCGAGGAAGCGCTGCGTTGCGTCGCGACCGACGGACATCGCCTTGCCCTGTGCGAAGCCGCGCTTCCGGGCAACAATTTCGGCCGCCGCCAGATCATCCTGCCGCGCAAGGGCGTGCTCGAACTGCAACGCCTGCTCGAAGGTGGCGATCGCGTGTTGGAACTGGAACTCGGCCGCAACCACGTCCGCGTCCGCCGCGAAGACCTCACTTTCACGTCGAAACTGATCGACGGCCGTTTCCCGGATTACGAGGCCGTGATTCCGATCGGCGCCGACAAGGAAGCCCGGATCGAACGCGAAGTGCTGAAGGCTGCGCTGCAGCGTGCGGCGATCCTGTCGAACGAGAAGTACAAGGGCATCAAGATCGAGTTTTCGCCGGGCCAGCTGCGCATCGTCGCGCACAACCCGGAGCAGGAAGAAGCCACCGAAGAAATCGAAGCCCAGACTTCCGTCGACGATCTGGCCATCGGCTTCAATGTGGTCTATCTGCTCGATGCCTTGAATGCGCTGCGCGACGACGAAGTGCTGCTCAACGTCCGCGACGCCAATTCCAGTGCGCTGGTGCGTGAAGCCAGCAACTCGCGCAGCCGCCATGTCGTGATGCCGCTGCGCCTTTGATCGATTCCCTCGCAACATCGGATTCCGGGCCGGCAGCGATGCGCCTTGTCCGGCTCGGAATCGACGATCTCCGCGCCTTCTCGCGCGTCGAGCTTTCCCCTGCTCCCCGATTCAACCTGTTCGTCGGTGCCAACGGTGCCGGCAAGACTTCCGTGCTGGAAGCCATCCATGTGCTTTCCACCGGACGTTCGTTCCGCAGCGGTGCGCGTGATGCACTGATCCGCCGTGGCGAATCCTCGTTTCGCGTGTTCGCGGAAGTCCGCGACGAAGCCCGACAGCGCAATTCGCGCCTTGGCTTGGAACGCAGCACCAAAAGCTGGGAAGCACGACTGGACGGCGAAGCCATTCCTTCGCTCAGCCAATTGTTCATGCAGTTGGCCGTGCTGTGCTTCGAACCATCCAGCCACCAGCTGATCGGTGGTGCTGCGGAACATCGTCGGCGTTTCGTGGACTGGGCATTGTTCCACGTGGAACCAAACTTTCTTCCGGCGTGGCGGCGCTACCAGCGTGCACTGAAACAAAGGAATGCCCTGCTGCGCGCCCAACAGGCAGAAGAGTGCGGGCCATGGGAAATCGAGCTGGCCACGTCCGGCGAAATCATCACGGAACAGCGCCGGGCCTGGTTGGCATCTTTGGAGCCGGCCTTGCAGGCTGCGACGCAACGGTTTCTTCCAGAATTGGGTCCGGCCCGGATTCAGTTCTCGTCCGGTTGGAACGAGCGCAGTGGATTGCTCGAGGCCTTCGCTGCCGGCCGGAGCCGCGACGCCGTGCTTGGGCATACCGCGGTCGGGCCGCACCGTGCGGATTGGTCGCTTTCTTTCGAACAAGCGCCGCATCGGGAAATGCTGTCGCGCGGTCAGGAAAAACTGGCGGTGTTGGCCTGTCTGTTGACGCAGGCCGAGCGGTTTTCGATCCAGACCGGACGTTGGCCCGTCCTGCTGTTCGACGATCTGGCGTCTGAACTCGACGCCGAACATCTGGAGCGCACGCTGGATTGGCTGTCCGCCATTCCGGCCCAGGTCTGGATCACCGGAACCGCGCCGCTTCCCATTGCGGCCAGCGGAGAAAATCGAATGTTCCACGTGGAACATGCCCAGGTGGCGGTCGCCGGGTAAGCGGCCGCCACCGCCAATGTGTGCCGAAACCGGTGCCCGATAGCCCGCTGCTATAATCCCAACATTCATCACACCGGCGGGAATTCCCGGAATTTCCGCTTGTGGATATTTCAATCGGACGGCTCATGAGCGACGAACAGAAAAATCCCGCCAACGGCAACAGTGGTTCCTACGACGCCAGCAGCATTACCGCACTGGAAGGCTTGGAGGCGGTTCGCAAGCGCCCCGGCATGTACATCGGCGATGTGCACGACGGCACCGGCTTGCACCACATGGTGTTCGAGGTTGTGGATAACTCGGTGGATGAAGCTCTCGCGGGCTACGCCGACGACATCCTCGTCACGATCCATGCCGACGGTTCGGTATCGGTCTCCGACAACGGCCGCGGCATTCCGGTCGGCAAGCACGAACAGATGAGCAACAAGCTTGGCCGCGACGTGTCCGCGGCCGAAGTCGTCATGACGGTGCTGCACGCCGGCGGCAAGTTCGATGACAACAGCTACAAGGTGTCCGGCGGTCTGCACGGCGTCGGCGTGTCCGTGGTGAACGCGCTGTCGGAACGGCTGACGCTGGACATCTGGCGCGACGGTTACCACCACGAACAGGAATACCGCCACGGCGTGCCGTCGTATCCGCTCAAGCGACTGGAAGCCTCGACCCGCCGCGGCACGACGCTGCGCTTCTGGCCGTCGCCCGAAGCCTTCCACCAGAACGTCGAATTCCATTACGAAATCCTGGCGCGCCGCCTGCGCGAACTCTCGTTCCTGAATTCCGGCGTCAAGATCGTCCTCAAGGACGAGCGCGGCGAAGAACGCAGCGATGTGTTCCATTACGAGGGCGGCATCAAGAGCTTCGTCGAGCATCTGGCCGTGGTCAGGACACCGTTGCATCCGAAAGTGATCGCGATGAGCGGGACGCAGAACGGCATCACCGTCGATGTCGCGATGCAGTGGACCGACGCGTACCAGGAAACGATGTTCTGCTTCACCAACAACATCCCGCAGAAGGATGGTGGCACGCACTTGGCCGGCTTCCGCGCCGCGCTGACCCGTACCCTGACGCAGTACATCGAACAGAACGGCATCGCCAAGCAGGCCAAGATCTCGCTGTCGGGCGACGACATGCGCGAAGGCATGATCGCGGTGCTGAGCGTGAAGGTGCCCGATCCCAGTTTTTCCAGCCAGACCAAGGAAAAACTCGTCAGCTCCGAGGTCAAACCCGTCGTTGAAGCCATCGTTGCCGAGAAACTCATTGATTTTCTTCAGGAAAATCCTTCGGAGGCACGGGCGATCACGGAAAAGGTGGTCGAAGCCGCCCGTGCCCGCGAAGCCGCACGCAAGGCTCGCGAACTGACCCGCCGCAAGGGGGCGCTCGACATCGCCGGGCTTCCCGGCAAGCTGGCCGACTGCCAGGAGAAGGATCCGGCGCTCTCGGAACTCTTCATCGTCGAGGGTGACTCGGCCGGCGGCTCGGCCAAGCAGGGCCGCAACCGCAAGAACCAGGCCGTGCTGCCGCTGCGCGGCAAGATCCTCAACGTCGAACGCGCCCGCTTCGACCGGATGCTGGCGTCGGCGGAAGTCGGCACGCTGATCACCGCGCTCGGAACCGGCATCGGCAAGGACGAGTACAACCCGGACAAGCTGCGCTACCACCGCATCATCATCATGACCGACGCCGACGTGGACGGCTCGCACATCCGCACGCTGCTGCTGACGTTCTTCTATCGCCAGATGCCGGAATTGATCGAGCGCGGCCACATCTACATCGGCCTGCCACCGCTGTACAAATTGAAGCAGGGCAAGAACGAGATCTACCTGAAGGACGATGCGGCGCTGAACCAGTACCTGATCAACCACGCGGTCGAAGGGGCGGAACTGCGCTATGCGCCCGAAGCGCCGCCGATCACCGCGGCGGCGCTGGAAAAGCTGATGAACCAGTACGTCGAGGCGCAGGAAGCGATCGCGCGGCTGGCGCATCGTTTCGATTCGCAGGTGCTCGACGCCTTGCTGTCGCTGCCGCCGCTGAAGTCGGAAAGCTTCAACGATGCGTCCGCCATCGCCGCGTGGGCGCAACGGCTCGAACAGCGCCTTGCCCAGAACGGCCTCGGCAAGCCGCGCTACAAGGTCACGGCGCACGCGAACGAAGGCGAGCATGCCGGGTCGCTGCAGGTCGAGCGCCTGCACCATGGCCTGTCGGTGGTGCAGGCCTTCCCGGCCGGCGTGTTCGACAGCGCCGAGTTGCGTCCGATCCTCGACGCCGCCGAGCAGTTGCACGATCTGATCCGCGAGGGCGCCATGATCCAGCGCGGTGGCAAGTCCGCCGCCGTGACGAGCTTCCCGCAGGTGAACAGCTTCCTGATGGAAGAAGCCAAGCGCGGTCGTGCGATCCAGCGCTTCAAGGGCTTGGGCGAAATGAATCCGGAACAGCTCTGGGAAACCACGGTGAACCCGGAAACCCGCCGCCTGTTGCGGGTGCGGATCGAAGATGCCATCGCCGCGGACCGGATCTTCGCGACGCTCATGGGCGATGTGGTGGAGCCGCGCCGCGACTTCATCGAAGACAACGCCCTGCGGGTCGCCAACCTCGACGTCTGATCACTGACCGGCCAAGATCGCCTCCATGAAAAAGACCCAGCTCTATCTGCTCGCCACGCTGATCGCGTTCGTGGGTCTGGCGGCGATTGCCTACAAATGGCAGGTGCTGAAGTTCCCGTTGACGCCGGACGAGGAAGCCGAAGTCTGGACGGTGCAGGCGCGCATCGAGTACCAGCCCAAGCGCGGCAACAACAAGGTGACGCTGTTGCTGCCGCAGAATCCTCCGGGATTCACCGTGCTGGACGAACGCTTCCTCGGCAAGAACTATTCGCTGCTGGAGGAAACGGTCGAAGGCGTGCGCCAGGCGCAATGGACCATCCGCCGCGCGGTCGGCAAGCAGACGCTGTATTACCGCGCCACGATCGTGCGCGGCGACGCAGCCAAGGAAACGAAGAAGAAATCCGACGCCAGCCCGCAGATCGCCACGCCTCCGGCGCTCGAGGAACCGTTCGACACGGCGGCCAAGACCCTGCTCGACCAGGTGCGCGAAGGATCGGCCGACATCGGCACCTTCGCGCAGGAACTGGTGCGCCGCTTCAACGCGAAGAATCCCGGACAGGAAGTGGAGCTGCTGTCGGAGAAGCTTTCCGATCCCGAAGCGCGGGCGCAGTTCTTCGTGCAGCTGCTTGCGATCCGCAACATCCCGGCGCGGGTCGTGCACGGTTTCGAGCTCGGTGAAACCAAGGCGTCGGAAACCATGCTGCCGTGGCTGCAGGTCCACAACGGCATCGAATGGCTCACCATCGATCCGCGCACCGCAGCGCAAGGCTGGCCATCGGATCTGTTCCTGTGGAGCGGCGCCAACAAGCCGATCTACGCGGTCGAGGAAAACGACAAGGCCACGATCACCTATTCGATCAGCCGCAACCTCGCCGATGCGATGGCCGTGGCCGAACGCCGGCTCGAAGTGCAGAACGCGAACGTGGTGAACTACTCGCTGCTGAGCCTGCCGCTGCAGGCGCAGGACATCTACCGGGTCCTGCTGATGGTGCCGATCGGTGCCTTCATGATGCTGATCCTGCGCAATCTCATCGGCGTCAAAACCTTCGGCACTTTCATGCCGGTGCTGGTCGCGCTCGCGTTCCGTGAAACGCGGCTGGTCGCGGGCATCGTGCTGTTCGTGACCGTGGTCGGTGCGGGTCTGCTGGTGCGCTTCTACCTGGAACGCCTGCGATTGCTGTTGGTGCCAAGGCTCACGGCGGTGCTGATCCTCGTCGTGCTGCTGATGGCGGCGGTTTCGGTGCTCAGCCATCGACTCGGCATCGAGGTGGGTCTCTCCATCGCGCTGTTCCCGATGGTGATCTTGGCCATGACGATCGAACGCATTTCGATTGCGTGGGAAGAACGCGGCCCGGGCAAGGCGATGAAGGAAGCCGTCGGCACGCTGGTCGTGGCCTCGCTCGCCTACATCGTGATGAGCTGGGATTGGCTCGAACATTTCGTCTTCGTGTTCCCGGAAGTGCTGCTGGTGCTGTTCGCGGCCACGCTGGTGCTCGGCCGCTATTCCGGTTACCGCTTGAACGAACTGTTCCGTTTCCGCAACCTGGCGCGCGAATCGGAGAAGAACGTTCCGCCCGATGCGCCGCCGCCGGCGCAACCGCCATCCGAAGCCCCGGCTTCGCAAGGCTGACCGGCCATGTACGGACTGTGGCGTACCGCCAAGCGTTTGCGCGAGATCGGCCTGATCGGCATCGGTCAGCGCAATGCGGACTACGTGCTGAAGTACAACCACCGCCGCTTCTATCCGCGCGTGGACGACAAGCTGATCACCAAGGAACTGGCGCTGAAAGCCGGTTTGCCGGTGCCGCAGTTGTACGCCGTCGTGCGCGCCGAACACGAAATCGCCGAACTGCACGAGAAGCTCGCGCCCTACGAGCAGTTCGTGGTGAAACCGGCGCACGGTTCCGGCGGCGACGGCATCCTCGTGATCAGCGGCCGTCGCGGCGACAAGTACCGCCGCGGCAGCGGCTTCCTTTCGCGCGATGAATTCGAGCATCACCTGTCGAATGGGTTGTCGGGCCTGTTCTCGCTGGGTGGCCAGCCGGATCACCTGCTGATCGAATACTGCGTGCAGTTCGATCCCTTGTTCGAGCGGGTGAGTTACCGTGGCGTGCCCGACATCCGCATCATCGTGTTCCTGGGGTACCCGGTGATGGCGATGATTCGCCTGCCGACCCGCATGTCCGACGGCAAGGCCAACCTGCACCAGGGCGCGATCGGTGTCGGCATCGACATTCCGTCCGGTGTCACCAAGCGCGGCGTCTGGGGCACGGAAATCATCCGCGAGCATCCGGACACCGAGCACAGCATCGTCGGCCTGAAGATTCCGCACTGGGACGAACTCCTGGACATGGCGGCGCGCTGCTACGAGCTGTCCGGTCTCGGCTATGTCGGCGTGGATTTCGTGCTCGACAAAAACCTCGGTCCGCTGATCCTGGAGTTGAACGCGCGGCCCGGATTGGCGATCCAGATCGCCAATGGCAATGGCCTGCAACACCGGCTCGACAAGGTCGAAGCCTTGGCTGCGCAATCCGCGCTGTCGGCCGATCCGGCCGAGCGCGTCGCTTTTGCAAAGCAGCATTTCCACACGCTGGGGTGACTTCAGCCTTGCCTCAGTGAAGGCGGCGTTTCATCGTCATGGTGCGCCGGTATGATCGGCGCATTCGAACCTTTCAGCTCGAGGAGCGCTGCCATGAAAGCCGCTTTTGCCAGGAAGATCCGAACGGCGGCGATCGCCGCCGGCATCACCATGCTGGCCGTGGCCTGCACCACGTCGCCGACCGGTCGTCGGCAACTCATCATGGTGTCCGATTCGCAAGTGAACGAGATGGGCCTGGCCGCGTTCACGCAGATGAAGAAGACCGACAAGCTTTCCACCGACACGAAGAAGAAGAACACCATCGACTGCGTGGTCGGGTCGCTGGTGCGCCAGTTGCCCGAGGAATGGCAGAAGCTGCCGTGGGAAGCGCAGGTCTTCGCGATCGATTCGCCGAACGCCTTCGCGCTGCCGGGCGGCAAGGTCGGCGTCAACACCGGCATGTTCAAGGTCGCGGCGAACCAGGACCAGCTCGCCGCCGTGCTCGGCCACGAAATCGGCCACGTGCTGGCGCGCCATTCGGCCGAGCGCCTGTCGCAGGAACAACTGGCGAACGTCGGCGTTGCCGTCGCCGGCGCCTACATGGGCCGCAATGCTTCACCCGAACAGACCAACCAGCTGATTGCACTGCTCGGCGCGGGTACGCAGGTCGGTGTGCTGCTGCCGTATTCGCGCCTGCAGGAAAGCGAAGCCGACCGCATCGGGCAGGAACTGATGGCGCGCGCCGGTTTCGATCCCGCGCAGGCACCGGAGTTGTGGCACAACATGATCCGTGCCAGCCAAGGCGCGGCCACGCCACCGCGCCTGCTTTCCACGCACCCGGATTCGGCCGAACGCGCCAAGGCACTCGCGACCGCTGCGCCCAAGCTTTCCGGTGTATATCAACAGGCCCGCAACAGCGGTGCCGTGCCCAAGTGCAATTGAGTCGATTCGTTTCGCTACCCGGAACCCGGAACCCGATCACGCAACGCCGCTTGAGAACGAGAACGTCTACCGCTAGGCTCACCAGCCCGCTTCCGCTTCCCGCGCTGCATGCGCGGCTTGAAAGGATCGCATTCATGAACATCGCCAACCTCATCAAGACCAGCGCCGTCGTCCTGCTGCTGGCAGCCACGTTCCTTTCTGCGCCCGCCGACGCCCAGCGTCGCGGCAAGGTTGCCAAGGCCGAACCGCTGTATCCGAACGCCACCCGCGTCGAACCCAAGATCAAGCCGGTCCCGAAGTTGCAGCGTGACTTGAGCAAGATCAGCAAGGCCTACGACGACGACAAGTACGACGAAATCCCGGCGTTGGCCGAAGCGATCCTCGCCAACAAGGCGGCGGGCCCCTATGAGCGTGCCCTTGCCAACCAGTTCCTCGGCGTCGCGCTTTCCGACAAGGACGATTACCCGGGCGCCATCACGGCGTTCAAGAAGGCGATCGACGAGAACATCCTCGGCAACGACCAGCACTACCAGCTGATGTACCAGGTCGCGCAGATGATGGTGCAGGAAAGCCAGTACGACGACGCTCTCGCGATGCTGGATCGCTTCATGGCCGAAACCAAGGCCGACAAGCCGGAAGCCTCGCTGCTCAAGGCGCACATCCTGTACGAGCAGGAGAAATACGCCGAAGCGGTGCCTCCTCTCAAGCACGCCATCGCGACCTCGGACAAGCCGCAGGAAAACTGGTACCAGCTCCTGATCCAGCTCTACGTCGAGCAGGAAAAATACGATGACGCCATCGCGGTCGCGCGCGAACTGGCCGACAAGAATCCGAACGACGTGAAGTACCAGACCAACCTCGCTGCGGTCCTGGTCGATGCCGAACGCAACCTGGAAGCCGCCAACGTGCTGGAAGCTGCGCGCGCCAAGGGCCTGTTGAACGACGAGCGCGGCTATCGCCAGCTTTACGCGCTCTACTACAACCTCGACGGGCAGGAGAACAAGGTCGTCGAAGTCATCAACGAAGGCCTTGCCAAGAACATCCTCAAGCCCACCGTCGAGGTCTACAGCATCCTCGCGCAGACCTATTACAACCAGGACAAGATCGACCAGGCCATCGAGACCTATCGCAAGGCGGGAAGCGTGGCGACGGACGGCGAAAGCACGCTGAACCTGGCGCGCCTTCTCAGCAACGAAGCCCGTTTCGCCGAAGCCAAGGCCGCCGCGAAGGAAGCCTTGGGCAAGGGCCTGAAGCGTCCTGGCGACGCTTGGGTTGTCATTGGTCGCGCCGAGCACGGTTTGGGCAACAAGGCGGGCGTGGTGGCTGCTTACAAGGAAGCCGCCAAATACCCGGAAACCGCGCAGTCGGCCAACGAATGGCTGAAGAAAAACGGTGCCAAGTGAAGGTAGTCAGCCCTACCCGTTTTGGTATAGACTTGGTAATTCTCATGCACCGTTTTGACCCGTTCGTCGCGTGTTCCGCGGCAGGGCATCCAGACAGTGTTCGACTTCACCCGCATACACAGCCGGCATGACGCAGTACGACTCCTACTCCGAACCTGAAAGCGGCAAGTTCAGCTGGCTCCGCGTCGCTGGCATTTCGTTTGCGATGGCCCTGCACATCTCGGCGTTCATGCTGATGCTGACGCCGGCTGCTCCGCCGCCCGTGGAGGAAGCAGAAGAGGAGGTGGTCGAGGTTACGTTCATCGAACCGCCGCCGCCGCCTCCCCCCCCGCCGCCGCCGCCGCCGGAACCGCCGAAGCGTCCGCCGCCGAAGATCATCGAAAAGAAGGAAGCGCCGCCGCCGCCGCAACCGGAAGCGCCGCCGCCGGTGATCCTCGAAGAAGCCACGCCGATGGCCTACGAAGCCCCGCCGCCTGCGCCTCCCGCGCCGCCTGCGCCGCCGCAGAGCTACGGCGCGAGCGAAGACACCAGCTATCGTCGCTTCAAGCCGCCGAAGTATCCGCCGCAGGCCCAGCGCATGCGCGAGCAAGGCGAAGTGATCCTTCGCGTGCTGGTGGACGTCGATGGCAACCCGGCGCAGATCGAAATCGAGAAATCCAGCCGCTCGCGTCTTCTGGACCGTGCTGCGATCGATGCGGTCAAGCAATGGAAATTCAATCCGGGTATGCGTGACGGCAAGCGGATTCAGAGTTGGGTACTCGTACCTATTTCGTTCAAGCTCCAGTAATTTCTACACATAAGTGATACCTAACCAAGGGACAGGCGTTATGCAACAAGATGCTGCTACTTCCACGGCTCCTCAATTCTCGGGTACCTCGGACGCCGATGCCCTGTCGCAGATGGGCTTTTCCCATCTGTTCCATGAGATGACCACCAAGCCCGGCGAATTCGTCATTTCGTGGGTGGTGCTGCTGTCCCTGGTGATCATGTCCGCGGGTTCCTGGTACTACACCATCGTCAACATCCTGAAGAACAGCGTGATCCGCAGCCGTGCGGAACGCGTCATCCGCACCTTCTGGGATACGCCGAACCCGGCCGAAGCCATCCGCGCGATGGAAGAGCAGCCGGCCAACGAGCCGTTCTCGAAGATCGCGCTCGATGCCGCCCAGGCTGCGCACCACCAGGCCCAGGGCAACAAGCTGACCGAGTCGCTGAACCGTTCCGAGTTCATCGACCGTGCGCTGCGTCAGGCCGTGACCCGCGAAAGCTCGAAGCTCGAAAACGGCCTGACTTGGCTGGCGACCACCGGTTCGACCGCGCCGTTCGTCGGTCTGCTCGGTACGGTGTACGGCATCTACGGCGCTCTGATCCGCATCGGTGCGTCGGGCCAGGCCTCGATCGACGCCGTTGCCGGCCCGGTCGGTGAAGCGTTGATCATGACCGCGCTCGGCCTCTTCGTGGCGATCCCGGCGGTGGTCGTGTACAACACCTTCGTGCGCATCAACCGCAGCACCTACGCCAAGTTCGACACCTTCGCGCACGACCTGCACGACTTCTTCGCTACCGGTTCGCGCGTCGGCGACGTTGCCACCAAGCGCTGATCGTCGAGCAAGGCCAAGGCAAGCTAGTTCCGGAGATTTGAGAGATGGCATTCAGCAGCAACAGCGACAGCGGCGGCACGATGGCCGACATCAACGTCACGCCGTTGGTGGACGTCATGCTGGTGTTGCTGATCATCTTCATGATCACGACGCCGATGATGTCGCACAAGGTCCAGGTCAAGTTGCCTGAGGCCAATCTGGACGTGAGGCCGGACGATCCGGGCAAGCCGATCACGCTGGCGATCAAGGAAAACGGCGAGATCTACTGGAACGATGAACCGGTCCAGAAGACCGTCATGGAATCCAAGCTCGCGCTTGAGGCCCAGAAGGTACCGCAGCCGCGCATCGACATCCGTGCCGACAAGACCACCAAGTACAGGATCGTCGCCGACGTGGTGAAGACGGCCAAGAGCGTGGGCATTGCGCACGTCGGCTTCGTCGCCACGCCGCAACGCTGATCGATAGAAAAGAATCGCGAGGAACGAGTCATGGCATTCACTACAGGTGGTGGCGGCGGAGCGATGGCGGACATCAACGTCACGCCGCTCGTCGACGTGATGCTGGTGTTGCTGATCATCTTCATGGTGACGGCGCCCATGTTGTCCTATCAGATCCAGATCGACCTGCCGCAGCCGTCGAAGGAAAAGCCGCTGGTCCAGAAGGATCCGCCGCCGCCGGTTCGCCTGCGCATCGACGAAAGCGGCGCTTTGTTCTTGGATAATTCGCCGATTTCCAAGACCGCGTTGAAGCCGACGCTGCTGGTGTTCGCTTCGCAGGAAGTGCAGCCGACGCTGGAGCTGGAAACCAGCCCGGAAGTGAAGTACGAAATCCTGACCGAAGTGCTGGCGACGGCAAAGAATGCCGGCATGATCAAGATCGGTTTCGTCGAAACGCTCTGATCAGCGCAGCGTCAGTACGAAAAGCAACGCCGCCTTCGGGCGGCGTTGTTGTTTCTGATCGTCGGAAAACGCCGATTACGATGAAGCTTTTGCGATGACGGCGAGATAGTCCCGGACCGTGCGATCAAGGCCGGCGTACAGCGCATCGTCGATCAACGCATGTCCGATCGAAACTTCGGCGATGGGAGCGCATGCTTTCAGCAGCGCACCGAGGTTGTGCTGGTCGAGATCGTGTCCTGCGTTGACCTGCAGACCCGACGCACGCGCCGCAGCTGCGGTCGCGGCGCATGCTGCCAGTGAATTGCCGACGTCGCCGTGTTCGAAAGCCTCGGCATAAGGACCGGTATAGATTTCGACCCGATCGATGCCGATCGATCGGGCGGCATCGAAATCCGTCGAACCGGCATCGACGAACACGCTGACGCGCACGTCCCAGGATTTCAATTGGGCAACGATGGGCCGGAGCTTTTCGAGTTCCTCCTCGCGCGAAAGATCGAAGCCATGATCGGAAGTGATCTGCGCATCGCCATCGGGCACCAGTGTTGCCTGATCGGGACGCACGGCTTCCACCAGCGCCAGGAAGCCCGGATACGGCCCACGTGCAGGCGCGAAAGGATTGCCTTCCAGGTTGTATTCAACCTGTGCAGCTCGAACCACAGGCAGCAGCCGATGGACATCGTCCGGGCGTACGTGACGCAGATCCGGACGCGGGTGCAAGGTGATGCCCTGCGCGCCCGCCGCCAGCACGGTTCGCGCGGCGTGTTCGATGTCCGGCTTCGCGCCGCCGCGCGAGTTGCGCAGAACCGCGATCTTGTTGAGGTTGACGCTTAGCGAAGTCATGGAAAACGCGGGAAGTGAGTGAAGCTGCGCGAGCCTATCACCTGCCCGATGCGCAAGCGCACTCGAACGGATCAAACTTAACGAAGATGCCGGTGGCCAAGGCGCTGGAAGAACTTCCCGGTGCGATAGCGCAGTGACGGCGGATGCGCCGAAACCGGTTGGCCATCAAGGAAACGACGGATGTCCTGGGCGAACGCATCGACGCTGGCATAGCGCTTGATCGGATCGCGTTGCAAGGCCATGCCGCAGATCGCGTCCAGATCGCCACGCAGTTGTTCCGCCGGCAAGGCGAAAGTGGGATTCGGTCCATTCTCCACCAGCAGGCTTGGCGCGGTGGCTTCCGACGTGGAGAGGATTTCGAGGTAGGCCGGCAGGTTTCCGTCGAAATGCGGATGCGGGCCGCGGCCGGAAAGCATCAGCGTCAGCACGCAGCCGAGCGCGTAGACATCGGTGCGGGGCGAGATCGCTTCGCGCCGCAGTTGCTCGGGCGCGGCAAATTCCGGGGTCAGCATCAACTGCCGTGTGACGCCAGCCTCGGCCGGGGAGGCCAGCAGCTTCGCGATGCCGAAATCCAGCAGCTTCACCGAGCTGTCGGGAGCGATACGGATGTTGGCCGGCTTCAGGTCGCGGTGCACGATCATCGCGCTGTGCGCGTAGGCAACCGCGGAACAAATCTCGAGGAAGACCTGCAGCCGTTCGCGCAACGACGGATTGGTGCGTGCCAGCCAGGCATCGAGGTTCTCGCCTTCGGCCAGTTCCATCGCGAGCCACGGCTGCCCGTCGCTCGAAAGCCCGCCATCGATCAGGCGCGCGATGCCCGGATGATCGAGTTTCGCCAGCATGCGCCGCTCGCGCTCGAGCTGTTCGGCAAAGCGCATGTCGCCGCTGCGCAGCAGCTTGATCGCGGCGCGTCTTGCAGACGATCCATCGGTGCGTTCGGCCAGATACACCGTTCCCATGCCGCCGCGCGCGATCTTTTCCAGCAAGCGCCACGCGCCCATGCGCAGGCCGTAGCGATTGGTTGCCGGTTCGCGCGTGGTTTCCTCGGCGAGCGGACCAAGGCTCGGCATCAGGTCGTCATCGTCGGCCAGCGCCAAGCGCAGATCGTCGACCAGGTCCGGATAGATCGAGCCGCACATGGCCAGGAAGCGCTCGCGCTCGACGCCCGACAATTCCAGCGCGCGGTCGATCAAGGGTTCCAGTTGCCGGAAGCGATCGTCGATGGACTGATTCATGACGCGACGCTTGGGGACGGAAGGAAACACGATTCTGCCACGTACCCCGACCGGTGATACGGGCAACCAGTCCGATAACTTGTTGGCGCGACGGATGCCACGAACCGACGGACGATGCGGGAAGGCTTGCAGCCGCGGGCCCAGCCCGGAAAATCGTCGGACCGATTCCCACCTCCAAGCCGCCATGCCCGCCAAGAAAAACATTTCGCTGACGCGCTTCCTGATCGAGGAAGAACGCGCCGGCCACATCAACTCCAACCTGCGCCTGTTGATAGAAGTCGTCGCACGGGCCTGCAAGCGCATCGCGATCGCGGTCAACCGCGGCGAACTGGGCGGCGTGCTCGGCGATGCGGGCACCGGCAACATCCAGGGCGAGGCGCAGAAGAAGCTGGATGTGCTGAGCAACGAAATCCTGATCGAGGCCAATGCCTGGGGCGGCCATCTCGCCGGCCTGGCGTCGGAAGAAATGGATCACAGCCAGCCGATTCCCGACGCCTTCCCGCGCGGCAATTACCTGCTGCTGTTCGATCCGCTCGACGGCAGCTCCAACATCGACGTGAACGTCTCGATCGGCACGATCTTCTCGGTGCTGCGTTGCCCGGATGGCGTGACGCGCCCCGACGACGCGCATTTCCTGCAACCGGGAAATACCCAGGTCGCCGCCGGTTACGCGATCTACGGGCCGAGCACGGTGCTGGTACTCACCGTTGGGCACGGCACGCATGGCTTCACGCTGGACCGGGAAATCGGCAGCTTCGTGCTGACCACGCGGGACATGAAGATTCCGCCGGCGACGAAGGAGTTCGCGATCAACATGAGCAACCAGCGCCACTGGGAGGCGCCGATGCAGCAATACATCGGCGATCTCCTGCTGGGCAAGGAAGGTCCGCGCGGCAAGGACTTCAACATGCGCTGGATCGCCAGCATGGTCGCCGACGTGCATCGCATCATGACCCGCGGCGGCATCTTCATGTATCCGTGGGATCGCCGTGAGCCGGACAAGCCCGGCAAACTGCGCCTGATGTACGAAGCCAATCCGATGGGATTCCTCGTGGAACAGGCTGGCGGCAAGGCCAGCACCGGACGCGAACGCATCCTGGACATCGTGCCCGGCAAGCTGCACCAGCGCGTACCGGTGATCCTGGGTTCGAGCGAGGAAGTCGATGCGGTGATCGGGTATTACGAGCGCTTCGACGCGGCCAAGCCCGAAACGTGATGGCGCCATCGGGAAGCTTCGGCTTCCCGCAGGCCATCGGGTGCCGTGCATCGCGTGAAAACTACCGCCAATGCCGCGGCCGACGCCGCGGCATGACCGCGCCACCGTGGCCGGGCTACTATTCAGGTAACGCTCCCGTTGCCGTTCCGAACCCAACGCCATGCGCCTCATCATTGCCGACGACGAACCGCTTGCCCGCCGCCGCCTGCGTGATCTCATCGGCGAACTCGGCGAACACGAAATCGTGGCCGAGGCGCAGGACGGCAAGGAATTGTGCGAACTGGCGGCGGAACTGTCGCCGGACGCCGTGATCCTCGACATCGCGATGCCGGTGCTGGACGGTCTCGAAGCCGCGCGTCATCTCGCGGACTTCGCGAATCCGCCGGCCGTGGTGTTCTGCACCGCCTACGACGAACACGCCTTGGCCGCGTTCGACGCCCACGCGGTGGATTACGTGGTCAAGCCGATCCGCACCGAACGCCTCGCCGTCGCACTGGAACGCGCCAAGCGTTTCACCCGCGACCGCGCCGCCGAACTGACGCAGGGCGTGCAAGGACAGGGCGCGCGCCGCAGCCACTTGAGCTCGCGCCTGCGCGGTACGCTGAAGCTGATCCCGATCAAGACGATCCGCTTCCTGCAGGCCGAGGAAAAATACGTCGTCGTGCACCACGAAGGCGGGCAGGACCTGATCGAGGATTCGCTCAAGAGCCTGGAATCGGAATTCGGCGACAAGTTCATCCGCGTGCACCGCAGCTGCCTGGTCGCCGTCGACGAACCGTACGAACTCACGCGCGACGCGCAGGGCAACGACATCCTGAGGCTGCGCAACGATCCCACGCCGATCGAAGTCAGCCGTCGTTGCCTGCCGATTTTGCGCAAGCGCATGAAGCATCTCTGAGTTCGCCGCTACACTTGGCGGATGAAACTACGCATTGCTACCCGCAAGAGCGCGCTCGCGCTCTGGCAAACCGAACACGTCGCCGCGCGCTTGCGCGCGCTGCATCCCGGACTCGAAATCGAACTGTTGCCGCTGTCCACGCGCGGCGACGAAGTGCTCGATCGCTCGCTCGCGGCCCTCGGCGGCAAGGGCCTGTTCCTCAAGGAACTGGAGTTGGCGATCGAAAGGGGCGAAGCGGATTGCGCCGTGCATTCGCTCAAGGACGTGCCGATGGAGCTGGACGCGCCGTTCGCGCTCGCCGCGATCCTCGAGCGCGCCGATCCCTTCGACGCCTTCGTCTCGAACCGCTACGAAACGCTGGACGCACTGCCGCAAGGCGCGAAGGTCGGAACCTCGTCGCTGCGGCGTCAGGCGCAACTGCGCGCGCGCCGTCCCGACCTGCAACTGGCCGACCTGCGCGGCAACGTCAACACGCGGCTGGCCAAGCTCGATGCCGGTGAATACGACGCCATCGTGCTGGCTTGCGCCGGGTTGCAGCGCCTTGGCTTCGACGAGCGCATCCGTTCGCGCCTGACCGCGCCGCAGTGGATTCCGGCGGTCTCGCAGGGCGCAATCGCGGTCGAATGCCGCGTCAACGATGCGGCCACGAAGGCCCTGTTCGCCGGACTCGACCACGAAACCACGCGCATTTGCGTCGGCGTGGAGCGCGCGATGAACCTGCGCCTGGCGGGAAGCTGCCAGGTGCCGATCGCCGGTTTCTGCGAACGCGATGCGAACGGCTACACGCTGCGCGCGCTGGTCGGCGACGAACGCGACGGCCGTCTGCTGCGTGCCGAAGCATCCGCGGCTTCTCCCGAAGGCCTGGGCGAAGCGGTGGCGGAAAAGCTGCTGGGCGACGGCGCCGCGGAGTTGCTGCGCCGCTGAGTTCGATCAGTAGGGCGAGGCCATGCCCGGCGGGCGCCGTTTGAAGCGCTTGTGCACCCACAGGTACTGCGCAGGCGCCTTGCGCGCCATCGCTTCGATCGCGCCCATCACGCGAGTCGTGTCGAAAGCGGCGTCCTTGCTCGGGAAATCCTCGAACGCCGGTGAGACTTCCAGCGTGTAGCTGCCGTCGGCTTCGCGCCGGTGCGAGAACGCGAACACCGCCGCGCCGCTCATGCGTGCCAGTTGGTGCGTCGAAGTCAGGCTCGAGGCGGGCTGGCCGAAGAACGGGACGAACACGTTGTCGCCGCGCAAGGTGTCCTGGTCCGGCGCGAACCACAGCACGCCGCCGCCTTTCAGCCAGCGCAACGCAGGACGCAGCTCGTCGCGGCCGAACATCGCTTGCGCATAACGCAGGCGTCCGCGCTTCACCGCCCATTCCATCGCGTCGGTGTCGTGCGGACGGTACATGCCCGCGAGCGGAACCTTGTCGCACAGCAGCCGACCGCAGATTTCCAGCGTCATGAAGTGGCCGGAAATCAGGATCGCGCCGCGGCCTTCCGCATGCGCCTTCGCCAGTTCCTCGTAACCTGTGATGCGCACGGTGCGACGCATCGGCTCGACATTGCCCCACCAGGCCCGCGCGAACTCGAACACGCCGATGCCGAGCGAGGCGAAGTGTTCGCGCAGCAGCTTCGCGCGTTCGTCTTCGGAAAGCTCCGGGAAGCACAGCTCCAGGTTGATCCGCGCCACGCGCTTGCGCGAGCCCAGCGTGACCGACAGCAAGGCGCCAAGCATCCGGCCCAGCCAGCGTTGCAAGCGCCAGGGCAGATGCGCCAGCAGCCACAGCACGCCGATGCCGAGCCACACCGGCCATTGCTGCGGTGAACGTGGCGGCGGCGGCAAGGGAAGCTGGGGCGGCAAGCTGAGCGACATCCGCCCAGTTTAACGGCCCGTCCGCCGTGCAAGGCCACCAGCCGTTATCCTTCCCGAATGGCTGATTCCCATTTCCTGAGGCGAGTCGTGGACGCGGTGCGGCGCGTGGCCTACACGCTGATTCTCTACGCGCTCACGCCGCTGATTTTTTATCGCCTCGTGTTCCGCGGCCTGCGGTCGCGCGGTTATTTCTCGCGCTGGTTCGAGCGCTTCGGCTTTTTCCCCGATCCACGCATCGAAAGCTCGATCTGGATCCACGCGGTGTCGGTCGGCGAAGTGAACGCGGCCGCGCCGCTGATCGATGCGCTGCGCGAGCGCTATCCGGACTACAGCTTCGTGGTCACCACGGTCACGCCGACCGGTTCGGACCGCGTGCGCCAGCTCTGGCAGGACCGCGTGTTCCACGTCTACCTGCCCTACGACCTGCCCGACGCGGTGACCCGCTTCGTGACCCGGGTCAATCCGGCGATCGCGGTGATCATGGAAACCGAAATCTGGCCCAACCTGTTCCGCCAGCTCGCCAAGCGCGGCGTGCCGGTGTTGATCGCGAACGCACGGCTATCGAGCAAATCGCTGAAAGGCTACGGGCCGATCCGGCCGCTGGTGCGCGCCGCGATCCGCAGCGCCAATTTCATCGCCGCGCAAAGCCAGATCGATGCCGAACGCTTCCTCGAACTGGGCGCGCGGCCCGAACGCATCCGCGTCGTCGGCAACCTCAAGTACGACATGCGCGTGCCGGATTCGCTGATCCCGCAGGCTGCGCAATGGCGCGACGCTTGGGGCGCGAAGCGGCCGGTGTGGATCGCCGCGAGCACGCACGAAGGCGAGGAACAGGCCGTCATCGAAGCGCATTCCCGCTTGCTGCGGCGCTTCCCCGATGCGCTCCTGATCGTCGCGCCACGCCATCCCGAACGCTTCCGCCCGATGATCCAGCTGTGCCGCGGCTACGGTTTCGTCACCGCCTGCCGCAGTGAGGACCGGCTGGCGCGGATCGACTCGCAGTGCTTCGTGGTTGATACGCTCGGCGAGCTGGTGCCGTTCTGCGCGGCCGCCGACATCGCCTTCGTCGCCGGCAGCCTCGATCCGATCGGCGGCCACAACGTGCTGGAACCGGCCGCGCTCGGTGTTCCGACCCTGGTCGGCCCGAACACCTTCAACTTCGCCGAAGTCACCGATCTGCTGATCGAGAAAGGCGCCTGCCTGCGCATCGCCGACGCCGACGACCTGGCCACGGCCTTGCAACGGCTCCTCGGCGACACGCAGAAGCGCAAGGCGATGGGCGAAGCCGCGCTGAGCGTGGTCGAGGATCAGCGCGGCGCGGCGGCGCGCACGCTGGACATCGTGCACCGCGTGCTGGCGGGCCAGAACCCGATCACGCTCGGCGGCTAGCTCCGTTCCGTCAGCTTCGGCGCACGGTAGACGATGGGCTTGGGCACGACCACCGGCGCCTGTCCCGGCGTCGGCGTCACGCATTCGTCCACCGATTGCTTGACGATGGCCGGACGGAAGGCCTGGTCGTGCGCCAGCCAGCGGTCCTCGATGTCCTGCGACAGGCCTTCGGCGCGGATCGCGTTGCGCAGCATGACTTCGCGGATGTCGGCCTGTTTGTCCGTCACCATCATGTGCATGTGCGCCACGGCCGGGCTTTCCCAGATGTATTCGTCCGGTCCGCCGAAGGCGGCGACCATGAATCGGGTCTGCTTCACGATCAGCGATTCCAGGTTCTTGCCTGCGAAGAAACCGCCGAGCCAGGGATCGGTCGACAGCGCGGCGTAGAAACGCCGGTGCACGCGTTCCACCACATCCGTACCCCCGATTTCCTCGTACAGGGTCGGGCCGTTGGAAGAAGCTTCGATGGCCTCGGCCGAAGGCGCCTCGGACGGCGGAATCGCCGCGGTCTGGGCTTCCTGCAGGATCGCCGACACTTGCGCCAGCAAATCGCGCCACGAGGCGATGCCGGCTTCGTCGCAATCCTCGTCCACGGCGCGCACGGCCTCGAGGAAGGCTTCCGCCAGCGGTGCGTAGTCGCTCTCGGCCACGCCGTAGCCCGCGTGCCGCTCGCCCAGCCGGGCGAGCATCGGCTGCACGTGCTCGGGTCGGCGCGGATTGCCGAGCAGCGACAGCATCGCGCCCAGCTTGCGGCGTTCCACATCGCCGCTGCCGAACATGCGGCGCGCATGCGGCGCGCGTTCGTACAGCGAGGCGAAGAAGGCCGGCGCGAATGCGTCGATGCGTTCGCGGATGCGCTTGGCCGAAGCGCCGATGCCGACTTCCTGCGCCGCGCGCAGCTTGTCCGCAATGGCGGTGAACAAAGGTGCCGAGTCGATTTGAGCTGCGGTATTCATGCGGCGATGCTAGCCGCGAGTGGTGTGGGCGACTGTGTTCAACCGCCTGTTTTGATGAAGAAAAATGCGCATTATCGGGAACTGCGCGCGGCTTCTCACTTCAGCGCCAGGGCCACCGCGATCCCGACGAACAGCGCGGCGCCGACCCAGTTGTTGTGCAGGAAGGCGCGGAAACAGGCTTCCCGTTCGCGCTTGCGGGTGATGAAGAACTGCCAGCACACCAATCCGATCGCGACCGCCAGCCCGACCACGTACGGCCACGCGAGTTGCGCGCGCGAGCCGACCAGCGCCATCGCGACGAAGAAGCCGCCGAAGATGATCGCCTGCATGAACAGGTCGGCTTCACCGAAAAGAATCGCGGTGGATTTGGCGCCCATGCGGATGTCGTCGTCGCGGTCCACCATCGCGTACCAGGTGTCGTAACCGGTCGCCCACAACACGTTGGCGCACAACAGCAGCCACGCCAGCGGCGGCACCGTGTCCTGCACGGCGGCGAAGGCCATCGGGATGCCCCAGCCGAAGGCGACGCCCAGATACACCTGTGGCAGGTAGGTGTGGCGCTTCAGGTAGGGATAGGTCGCGGCGAGGAAGGCGCCGGCGACGCTCAACAGGATGGTGAGCTTGTTCGTCAGCAATACCAGTCCGAACGCGACCAGCATCAGCACGATGAATACGACCAGCGCCTGCGAACCGGAAAGCTCGCCGGTCGCCAGCGGTCGTGATCTGGTGCGTTCGACCGAGCCATCGAGCCAGCGGTCGGCGTAATCGTTGATCACGCAACCGGCCGAGCGCGTCAGCCAGACGCCGAGCGTGAAGACGATCAGCAGTTTCCACGATGGCCAACCGCCCGCGGCCAGCCACAGCGCCCACCAAGTCGGCCACAGCAGCAGCAGCGTGCCGATCGGCCGATCGCCGCGCACCAGCCGCCAATAAGCATCGAAGCCGGGTTTGGACGCCGGTTGGGTCGGAAGCGGAGCCTGGCCCGGACGCGGTTGCGTCCATTGCGGTTCGGCGGGATGGTCGGTTTCGGGCGTGGGCGCCATGTCGGCTGAACGATCGGGCTTGTGAGGTTGGCATTTTCCTCCCAAGCGCCATATCTGCGAAGTCACGTCGTTGGCACAATGGCGTCTTGCACCCTCGGCGGCCGTCGCCGTCGCACTTTCCAGGAGCAAAACCGATGAGCAGCACAGGTCAGGGCAGCGCGGGCAATGTCATCGCCGCCATTTGCAGCCTTTTCATTCCCGGTCTTGGCCAGTTGGTCCAGGGACGGCTTTTCTCGGCGATCCTGTGGTTCATCACCGCTTGCATCGCGTTCGGCATCACGTGGCTGATCACGCTGAGCCTGCTGCCGTTCGGCTGGTTCATCATCAGCATCTTCTCCTGCCTGAACGCGGCGCTTTACAAGCGCTGAGGCTCTCACAGGCAGTCACGAGCGGAAGGGCAGCGCGAATCGGGTCTCATCCGTTGAAGCATGCGCTGCCCTTCTTGCGGTTGGCGCCTGTCAACACAGGTTCAACCGCGGTCGCGGAACATGGCCTTGCGCATTCCGCCGACGACCTGCAGCACCAGATCGCTTTCGGCGCAGATCCGGCAGGCCAGCGCGAAGCCCTCGGCCTGTTCCTGTTCGCTGACATGGCTGCGGCTCATGGGGCCGGCCTTGAACCGGCCTTCGATCACGCGAACCTTGCAGACGCCGCAGCCACCGCCGCGGCAACCGATCGGAATGCCGCGGCGACCGGTTCGCGCCATCGCGGTCAGCACCGGTTCGTTCGGGCGACAGGGGAAGCATTCCCCGGACTCCACGGTCCTGACCTCGTGCGCGATGCCGTTGCCCGAGAGAGCGCGCAGGAGGTCGCTCATGGCGCGTCCTTGGCCGCCTTGGCTCGCGCGTCAATCTCGGCCGCGCGCAGGTTCGCGGCCGAATCGCCACCGATGAACCAGTCTTCCGGCAGCACCCGATGGCAACGGCCGCGGACCAGTTCGCGCGCCACGCCGAGCAGTTCGACCAGCAGATCGGTGAAGCCGACCTGCAAGGCATCGATCTGGTCGCGCGGCCGGCCTTCGAGCACCAGGAACTCGAAATACGGCGCGTGTCGTCCGCCTTCCGCCACGGGTTTTCCGGCCACCGCGACGGCATCGTCCTGATACAGGTGCAGGAACACGCGGACGCGATCCAGCGGCGATGCGAGCACCTGCGCATAGTGCGCGGTGGCGCGTTCCAGCAGTTGCCGTTTCTGCGTGTCGTTGATCTGGCCCTGCGCCAGATGGAAATGCACGATGGGCATGGAGGCTCTCCGTCCGTGGATCCGTTTACGGCAGGCCGCGCCGCCGTCCGGCGTCGAGCATCCAGCTCGAGCCCGTCACGGCCACGGCTTCCGGTGCGAGCAGCATCGTCACCGCCCAGGCCACCTGTTCGGGCGTGGTGAACTGCCCGATGCATGATTCGTCGCGCATTTCCTCGAGCACGGTTTCCGCCGCCACGCCGCGCTTTTCCGCGCGCCGCGCGGCGATGGCGCGAAGCCGTGGCGTATCGGCCGGGCCGGGCGCGATCAGGTGCGCGGTGATGCCGCGCTTGCCGTAGGCCAGCGCGAGCTGCTTGACCAGATTGGCCAGCGCCGCGTTCGCGACGCCCGGGGCGCTGGCGTAATCGCTCGGCTCGAAGCCGTAATGCCCACCGATGGCGACGAGGCGCGCATCGTTCGCCAGCTTCGCATCGACGGCGCGCACCAGGCGCAGCATGCCGCCGGCCTTGATGTTCACCGCCTCGGCCAGGGCTTTCGGCGCGATGTCGAGTACGCCGCCGGGCTGCGACAGGCCCGGACCATGCACGACGATCTTCACCGGCCCATCCAGCGCGGCGGAGATCGCGGCGATGGCATCGTCCGAGGCGATGTCGGCGACGCAGGGAACGACGTCCGGAACCTGCTCGCGCAGGCTGTCCAGCGCGGCTTCCGTGCGCGCCACCGCGACGATGCGCAGGCCTTCGTTCGCGAGTCGTCGCACGATCGCGCCACCGAATTCGCCGGTGGCGCCCACGACGACTGCTATGGCTTTCGTTCCCTGCATGCCATCGACTCCGCCGCGTCAGGCCGCGCTCTTGAGCAGGCCGCGTTCCTTGGCCATGGTCATCGCGGTGTCGAGGATCATGTCTTCCTGCCCACCAATCATCTTCTTGCGGCCAAGTTCGACCAGAATGTCGCGCGCCGGCACGCCGAAACGCTGCGCGGCGCGCTTGGCGTGCAGCAGGAAGGTCGAGTACACGCCGGCGAAACCGAGCGTCAGCGAATCGCGGTCGATGCGGACCATGTGGTCCATCATCGGCACGATGATGTCCTCGGCGAGGTCCATCAGCTTGAACAGGTCGGTGCCGGTTTCGATGCCCATGCGGTCGCACACCGCGACGAACACTTCCAGCGGCGTGTTGCCCGCACCCGCGCCAAGACCGGCCACCGAAGCGTCGATGCGCGTCGCGCCGGCTTCGATCGCGGCGATCGAATTGGCGATGCCCATGCCGAGGTTGTGGTGTCCGTGGAAACCGATCTCGGTTTCCGGATTCAGCACGTCGCGCAGTGCCTTCACGCGCTCGACCACGTCGCTCGGCAGCATGTAACCGGCGGAGTCGGTGACGTAGACGGTCTGGGCGCCGTAGCTTTCCATCAGCTTGCCCTGCTGGGCGATGCCGGCGGCGTCATTCAGATGCGCCATCATCAGGAAGCCGCTGGTGTCAAAGCCGAGCTCGCGCGCCTTGGCGATGTGCTGCGGCGAGGTATCGGCTTCGGTGCAATGCGTGGCGACGTGCACGCTGCGCGCGCCGTGGTCCCAGGCCGACTTGAGTTCCTTCATCGTGCCAAGGCCGGGAATCAGCAGCACGGACACTTTCGCCTGCTTCATCTTCGAGGCCACGGATTCGATGTATTCCTCGTTGCTGTGCAGCGCGAAGCCGTGCTGCAGCGAATTGCCGCCGAGCCCGGCGCCGTGCGTGACCTGCAGGTACGGCACACCCGCGTCGTCCAGCGCGGTCGCCACCTTCACCATCTGCTCGACGCTGATCTGTTCGCGCTTGGCGTGCATGCCGTCGCGCAGGCACATGTCGTGCAGGATGACCTTGCGGCCTTTCAGGGAAGAAGATTCGGTGGTCATCACGCGGCCTCCACGTTGGGTGCGACAAAGGTTCCGTTGATCATTTCCTCGGCGAACATCTCCGCGGTCCGCGCCGCGGAGGCGGTCATGATGTCGAGGTTGCCGGCGTACTTCGGCAGGTAGTCGCCGAGTCCTTCGACTTCCATGAAGACGGAAACCTTGTTGCCGTCGAAGTCCGGTCCGTTGACGAGCTTGTAGCCCGGCACGTACTTCTTGACCTGCTCGATCATTTCCAGCACGGAAGCGGTGATCCTTTCCTTGTCGGGATCGGTTTCCGTGAGGCAGTAGATCGTGTTGCGCATGATCATCGGCGGCTCGGCCGGATTGATGATGGCCAGCGCCTTGCCCTTGCCCGCGCCGCCGACTTTCTCGATGGCGCTGGAGGTGGTGTAGGTGAACTCGTCGAGATTGGCGCGCGTGCCGGGGCCGATCGACTTGCTCGCCAGACTGGCGACGATTTCCGCATACGGAACCGCCTGCACGCGCGACACGGCGTGCACGATCGGGATCGTCGCCTGGCCGGCGCAGGAGATCATGTTGACGTTCATTTCCTGCTTCGCCGCGTGTTCGCGCAGGTTCACCGGCGGCACGCAGAGTGGGCCGATGGCCGCGGGCGTCAGGTCGATCATCATCACGCCAAGCGCGTTGAGCTTGCGGCTGTTCTCGGCGTGGACGTAGGCGCTGGTGGCGTCGAAGGCGATCCGGATGTCGTCCGCCTTCACGTGCGGCAGCAGGCCATCGACGCCTTCATGCGTGGTTTTCAGACCCATGTCGCGGGCCCGCGCCAGGCCTTCGGAAGCCGGATCGATGCCGACCAGCCATACCGGCTCCAGCAACTCGCTGCGCTTCAGCTTGTAGATCAGGTCGGTTCCGATGTTGCCGGAACCGATGATGGCGCAGCGGATCTTGCCGCTGGGCGTGGATGGATTCGTGCTCATGGCTTTGCCTCCGATGCATTGGCCTTCTGTCGTGCCGCGCGTTGCGCCAGCGTTTCGCCGGCGACGAAGAAACCCGTGTGGCCGATTTCGTGGATCAGGATGCGCACGCCCTCGGGCTTGGCGCCGAGCGTGGTCACGACGGCGTCGGTGATGGCCCTGGCCATCGCCGATTTCTGCTCTTCGGTGCGGCCTTCCATCATGTTCACGTGGATCACTGGCATATCGGGTCCTCCCGGTTCATTCGACGAAGCGCAGCGTGACTTCGCCCAGTTCCTGGTAGCGCGCCACGATGCTGTCGCCCGGTTTCACCGCGACCGCTTCCGTGATGCCGCCGCTCATGACGAAGCTGCCCGCGGGCAGGATTTCGCCGAGGTCGTGCAGGATGTTCACGAGCATCGCGACCGCGCGCGCCGGATGGCCGAGCACGGCCGCGGAGGCCCCGATGCCGACCGCTTCGCCGTTCTTTTCCATGACCACGCCGATGCTGCGCAGGTCGAGTTCATCGACGTAGCGCGGCCGGCCGCCGGCGACGAAGCGCGCCGACGAGCCGTTGTCGGCGATCACGCTGGAAAGGTCGAACTTGAAGCCGGAATAGCGCGAGTCGATCACTTCCACCGCGGGCAGCACGCAATCGGTCGCGTCCAGCACCTGTTGCGGCGTGCAGTCCGGTCCTTGCAGGTCGGCCTTGGTGATGAAGGCGATCTCGCATTCCACGCGCGGATGCACGAGATCCTTGACCGGGATCGCGCCACCTTCCGGGCGTGCCATTTTGTCGGTGAGGAATCCGATCGACGGCACGTTGACGTCCATCTGCTTCATCTTCGCCACCGACGTGAGACCGGCCTTCCAGCCGACCAGGCGATGGCCCTGCGCGATGAAGCGCTTGCGCAGTTCGGTCTGCAGCGCGTAGCCATCGGCGATCGTCATGTCCGGATACTCGTCCGTCAGCTTCGGGATCGAGTACGCGCGGGTCTGTGCACCTTCGACCCGTTCGGCGAGGCGCACGATGTCCTCGCGGGTCAGCGTGATGTTGTTCATACGGCAGCCTTCCCCTTGAAGCGCACGCGGCACTGGCCGAGGCCGCCGACCGTGCAGACCAGTTCATCGCCATCGACCACCGGCACCAGCGACGATTGCGAACCGGACAGGATCACTTCGCCGGCGCGGAACGGCAGCCCGAGTTCGCCGAGCGTGTTGGCCAGCCACACCACCGCATTGATCGGCGAGCCCTGCACCGCCGCGCCCGCGCCGGTGGAGAACAGTTCGCCGTTCTTGTCGAGCACCATGCCCGCCAGCGTCAGATCGAGCTTGCGCGGATCGCCCTTGGCGTCGCCGATCACGAACACGCCGCAGCTGGCGTTGTCCGCGACGGTGTCCTGGATGCGGATCTTCCAGTCGGTGATGCGCGAATCGACGATCTCGAAGCACGGCGCGACGTAATCGGTCGCGCGCAGCACGTCGATCGCGGTGATGCCGGGGCCGATCAGATCGCGCTTCAGCACGAAGGCGAGTTCCGCTTCGGCCTTGGGCTGGATCAGTGTGTCGAGGTCGATGTCGTCGCCTTCGGCATAGACCATGCCGGAGGTGAGCTGGCCGAAATCCGGCTGGAACACGCCGAGGAAATCCTGCACCGGCTTGCTGGTGACGCCGATCTTCTTGCCGACGATGGTCTCCCCGGCCTTGAGTCGGCGGTCCACGTAGCGCGACTGGATGCGATAGGCATCTTCCAGCGTGATCGAGGGTTCGCGTTCGAGCAGCGGCGCGACGGTGCGCCGGGTGCGCCAGCATTCGTAGAGTTCATCGCCGTAGCGATGGATCAGTTCTTCGTTCATGTGGTTCTTCAGTCGATCTGGATGTCTTCACGCGCGATCACGCGCGCCACGGCGGGCCGCGCACGCACGGCGTCCATCAATCGGGTAAAGCGCGGGAACTGCTCGCGCATCGGGATCCCGACGCGGTTGCCCCAGCGGTAGAACACCAACAGGTAGGCATCGAGCGCACCGAAGTGTTCGCCCATCGCCCAGCCCTGTTCCGGCAGCCGCGCTTCGATGTCGCGCAAGCCTTCGACCACGACCTCGAGTCCTTGCGCCTTGATGCCCGCCGCGCCGTTCGCGTCCTTCGTGAAGCGCTCCGGACGAAGCACGGCGCGGACGCCGGTCTGGTGCATGGTCGAAGCGAGCCAGCTCATCCATTCCAGCGTCCGGACGAACGGTTCCGGATCGCCCGGCATCAGCTTCGCCTGCGGATGGCGCTGCGAGAGCAGAGTCAGGATCGCGAGTGACTCGGTGACGACGCGCTCGCCCTTGTCGTCCTTGATCCACAAGGCCGGAACCCGGCCGCGGGGATTGACCGACAGGTACTCCGGCTTGCGGTTTTCGCCTTGCGCGATCGTCACGCACACGGCTTCGTAAGAAGCGCCCAACTCTTCCAGCACGATGTGGGAGGCCATCGAGCAGGCGCCGGGCGAATAGAAAAGTCTGTACTGCGCCGTCACGCCTGCGTCCTCAGAGTTTCACGCAGACGTTGCGGGTTTCCGTGTAGAACTCGAGGGAATGCACCCCACCTTCGCGTCCGATGCCCGAATGCTTGCTGCCGCCGAACGGCGTGCGCAGGTCGCGCAGGAACCACGAGTTGATCCAGGTGATGCCGACCTCGATGCGCTCGGCCATGCGATGGGCGCGCGAAAGGTTGGTCGTCCAGATCGTCGTGGACAGGCCGTATTCGGTGTCGTTGGCGAGCGCGACGACTTCGTCCTCGCTGTCGAACGGCCGGATGTGGCAGCACGGTCCGAAGATTTCCTCGCGCACCACCGCCGCGGTTTCCGGCAATCCGGTCCAGATCGTCGGCTGCACCCAGGCGCCGCCGGACAGTTCCGCGGGCAGTTCCGGAACGCCGCCGCCGGTGACCAGCGTGGCGCCTTCGTCGATCGCCTTCCGGTAGTAGCCGAGGACCTTGTTGCGGTGTTCCTGCGAGATCAGCGGGCCGTAGTCGCTGTCGTGGTCCTGCGGGCGGCCGTACTTCACTTTTTCGGCCTTTTCCTTCAACGCTGCGACGAACTTCTCGAAGATCGGGCGTTCCACGTAGACGCGCTCGGTGCCGAGGCAGACCTGTCCGGTGTTGAGGAAGGCCGAGCGGAAGATGCCTTCGACGGCTGCGTTGAAATCCGCATCGGCGAACACGATGCCGGCGTTCTTGCCGCCCAGTTCGAAGGACACGTCGCGGATGCCTTCGGCGGCGGCCTTCATGATCGCGGTGCCGGTGCGGGTTTCGCCGGTGAAGGTGATCGCATCGACGCCCGGATGGCGCGTGATGTATTCGCCCGCCGACTCCGGACCGAAGCCGTTGACGACGTTGTAGACGCCCTTCGGCACGCCGGCGGCGTTCATCACTTCGCCGAGCAGCGCCGCGGTGGACGGCGTTTCTTCCGACGGCTTCACCACCACGGTGTTGCCGCAGGCCAGCGCCGGACCGAGCTTCCAGGTCATCAGCAGGAACGGCGCGTTCCACGGGCAGACCACGCCGATCACGCCTTTCGGCACGCGCAGCGCGTAGTTCAAGGCGCCGCGGCCATCGGGCGTGGCCATGCGGAAGGATTCGGACGGAACGTTCTTCACCACGTCGGCGAAGATGCGGAAGTTCGCCGCGCCGCGCGGAATGAACACGTGTTCCATGACGTGCCGTGGCTGGCCGGTATCGGCCATCTCGGCTTCGACGAAATCCTTGAAGCGCTTGGTGATGCCGTCGGCGACGGCGTACAGCACGTCGACGCGCTGTTCGAGGGTGAGCTTGCCCCAGTCGGATTTCAGCGCCGCCCGCGCCGCCTTCACGGCGGCGTCCACGTCGGCCTTGCCGCCTTCGCCGATGCGCGCGATCACGCTGCCGTCGACCGGCGAATGCTTGTCGAAATACTTGCCGCCAGACGGCTCGACGAATTGTCCGTCGATGAAATGCCCGATGCTGCGCATGAATCCTCCCGATGTCGTGGCTGCGAAGGTCGGCACGCCTGGGGCGTTGTTCTCGCCTTCGTTGTTCTGGTGATTGATCCGGAGTCTAGGAACCGGCTTCAGATACCGTCCAATACTTTGTGATCCGATTTTTGATACCTGCCAAGTATCAATGGCGGGACGAGGGCAAAGGCCGGAAGGTGTCGTCGAAATGGATGAGATCCGGCATCGCCAGCGCTGGCAGCTCGTCGATCCGGCGCAGGTGTTCGCGGTAGCGCTCCAGCAGCGCGGCGCGTTCGGCATCGGGCAGGTAGGGCACGTGGTAGGCGGCGAACGGTTCCAGCACCGTCATGCCGACGTAGCCGAGCGTGCCCTGCAGCACCGGCTTCAGGATGCCCTTCATGTCGCCATGCAGTGATCCTGCGCCGAACATGTGTTCGCGCCCGCCCAGCGTGAACGCGACCAGCGCGCGCTTGCCGGCCATGCCGCCTTTTCCGTAGATGCGACGGCCGCCGTAGAAGACGCCGGACACGAACACGCGGTCGAACCAGCCCTTCAGGATGGCTGGCACGCTGTACCAGAACATCGGGAAGTTGAGGATCAAAAGATCGCAGGAACGCACCTTCTCGATTTCCGCCGCGATGTCCGGCGCGTAGCTGTTGTTCGCGGTGGCGTGCCGTTGTTCGAGCGCGTAGGACAGGTAATCCGGATCCTGGCGCGACAGGAAATCGCTGCCGCGCGCGACCGGATCGAACTGCTGCGCATACAGGTCCGACACCACCACCTCGTGCCCCGCCGCCTGCAGTTCCTCGACCGCGGCGGTGCACATGGCGCTGCAGAACGACGCCGGCTCCGGATGGGCGTGGACGATCAATACCTTCATCGACCGTCCTCAGAGGTTGCGGAACAAGGGGCTGCGCACCTGTTGCGCGTCGGCGGCGGAAATGAACTTCTCGGTATGGATGTCGCGCTCGAACAGCCGGCCCTGCATCAGCGTGGAGATGCAGGCTTCGATCATCAGCGGCGGGCCGCAGAGGTAGGCCTTGTTGCCGCGGAAATCGCCGTTGAAGTGCGCTTTCGCGGCTTCATGCACGAAGCCGCGGAAGCCGTCCCAGTCCGAATCCTCGGGCTCGTGCGACAGCGCCGGCACATAGGTGAAGTTCGCGTGTTTCTGCGCCAGCGCCACGAACTCGTCGTGGTAATAGAGCTCCTCGCGCGTGCGTTGGCCGTAGAACAGCGTGATCGGCAGCTGACAGCCGTGTTCGAGCAGGTCCAGGATCATCGAGCGCGGGCTCGACAGGCCCGAACCGCCGGCCATGAAGATCGACGGCAGCTTGGCCGACTGCTTCACGAAGAAGCGGCCATACGGACCGGAGAGGTGCACGCGGTCGCCCGGCTTCAGTTTTTCGTGCACGTAGGTCGTGCCCGCGCCGCCCGGAACGATGCGGATGTTGAGTTCGATCTCGGTCGCATTGCTCGGCGCATTGGCGATCGAGAACGCGCGCGTGCCGATGTTGTCCGGCAGGTGCAGGTTGACGTATTGCCCGGCCTGGAAACGGATGCCGGCCGGCGCATCGAGCTTCACGAACACGCCCTTGATCGTCGGCGTGAGCGGCTCGATGCGCGTCACCGTGCCGTGGAAATCTTGGATCGCCAGGTTCAGCGAATCCGGGTCTTCCTCGATTTCCGCCTCGATGGTCACATCGCACTGCGCGGTCGCGCAGCACGCCAGGGTCTTGCCTTCCTCGCGCTCGAAATCCATCAGCGCGAACGGCGAGGCTTCGCCGTGTTCGACTTCGCCGTCGACGACCTTCACCTTGCAGGTCGCGCACAGGCCGTGGCCGCAGGCGTGCGGCAGGTAGATGCCGGCGCGCAACGCCGCGTCGAGGATGGTCTGTCCATCCTCGATCTCGATGGTCTGGCCCAGCGGCTCGATGGTCAGTTCGTAACCCATGACATCAGGCCTTGGGGGCGAGCGAATTCAGGCCCGGCGTGTCGAAGCGCAGCATCGCCTTGTGGTGGATGCCGTTCCCGGCCAGCGTGGCGTCGAAGTCGGGCGTGAACGGCTGGTTCGCCTTCAGCCACTTCACCTCGTCCCACTTCACCTGCGAGGCGTCCGGATCGGGCTGGATCAGGGCCGTGAGCGGGCCTTCAACCAGTTCGCGGAACGTCATCGAAGGGCTGACGTAGAGCAGGAAAGGCGCGGCGAACAGCAGGTGGCGATCCCAACTCGCGTAGACGAGCTGGTTGCCATGGAAGCCTTCGACCGCGTCCTGGTGGTCGAACACGTATTGCTTGGTGGATTTGACGGCCATGACGGTTCCCTCCGATCAAAGGCTGTTGGACGCGGCCATCGCGCGCCATTGGTTGAAGTTCTTCTCGTCCTGCGAGCCGACGTAGTCGTGGTTGTCCTTGCCGTCCACCATGCCGACCCAATCCATCCACTGCGGGATGTTGCCCTGCATCTCGCGGAACAGCGCCGGCATCGGCATCCAGGCCTGGATGTACTTCTCCGGTTCGTTTTCGAAGATGTGCTGGCAGCCGTCGGAACAGAAGTGGTAGGTCTCGCCGCGATACACGACCTCGCGGTGGCAGGTCAGGGTCGGATCGTCCGGCTCGGTGAAGATGCAGGGCAGCTGGCAGCACTGGCACAGGCGCGCCAGGCCGACGTTCTTGAACGGCGTGCCGGCGGCGGCGAGCTTCTTCACGTGTTCCCAGCGCGGGCGGTAATAGCGGTCGAAGGTGTCCGGGTACTTCTTCGACAGCCAGTCGAAATCGTCGTCCGACGGAATCCAGGTGTGGAAGGCGGTGCCGAAGTTCCACTGGTACAGCGCCAGCATGAACTGGTGCGGCACGTGGTCGATGCTCTTCTCGGCGTCTTCCCAGTGCTTGGGCGGCTTGATGCCGTAGCGGGCGAGGTCGCGGAACAGCGCGTTGCCGTTCTCCACGCCGTAGATGTTCCAGGCTTCGCGCCAGCTCATCACGCGCTTGGGCAGCATGTAATCCATCATCGCGCCGACCAGGCCGAGGATGCGGATGCCGCGCCAGAACCACTTGTCGATCCAGCCCTGCACGATCGGCAGGTTGTCCGGATCCTGTTCCAGCATGAACTTGATGCACTCAAGGCCCAGGGTCATGTGGCGCGCTTCGTCCGACTGCGCCGAGAAGCCGAAGGTCACGGTCGCCAGGTCGCCGTTGTAGGCCGCGCCGGACATGAAGGGCACGAACAGCAGGTTGGTCAGCACGTACTCGAACGAGAAGCCGATCGCGATCATGAATTCGAACGGCCCGGCGGTCATCGCGTCGTCGAAGAACGAACGCGGCACGGTGGCGTACCAGATGCGGTCGCGCTGCTGGGCGAAGGCGTGGAAGCCCTCGTAGTAGCGGTTGTAGTTGCTCATCGCGTGGATCTGCGTCTGCGCATGGCGCATCTCGTCCAGCGCCTGCATCTGGCACGCGACCTGGGTGCCGACGCCGACGAACTCGCGACCGGCGCGGGCGAAACCCTTGTGCGCGCAGTATTCGTTCGGGCTGATCGCCTGCAGGAACAGCTTGATCGCGGACAGGTAACGCGCGTCCGTGAGGTTCAGGTGGCCGTTGCTCTGCGCATGCGCATCGATGATGGCGTAGAACTTGCGTTCCTTTTCGGCCTGGTACTTCCAGTACGAATCCATCGTCAGGCGGAACGGGTCTTCCCACTTGTCCCAGTCGTGGATCTTGATGCCTTCGTAGGTGAGGTACGGATGGATTTCCTCGTGCGTGCGATAGCTCGGCGTCCAGCCGAGGTCGCGCGTCAGCAGGCGGTACTTTTCCTTGAGGCCGAGTTTCTTCTTGGCGGCGGTGTCCATGTGGTGTCCTTGTGATTGCGTGGCGGGCGCGGCGTCGGATCAGGCGTTCCAGCTGATCGTCAGCGAGTCTTCGTCTTCATCGACGTTGCCGCCGAGCGAGATCAGGTTGATGTGCAGCTCCTGCAGGTCGAAGTCGTCGCGGCCCATGATTTCGGCGATGGTTTCGCGCCGGACCACGAGCTTTCCTTCGGCATCGATCTTCACCATCGCCGGCTCGCGGTTGACGCGTGCCTCGGGGTTGTCCTGCTGGATCGCCTCGATGATCTGGCGGGTTTCTTCGTTGGCTTGGAGGGCAAGGAATACTGTGCTCATTGCGATGACCCTCAGAGGCTCAGGCCGATTTTGGACAGGCGCGCCTTGAAGGCGGCCATGGTTTCCGCGAGCGCCTCGTCGGCCTCGCTCTTGAGCGCGATCGCGGCGATCGGCAGCAGCGCGGAAGCGGCGCGGTCGCTCCAGTTCCGCACCCATTCCTCGAGCGCTTCGGTGTTCTCGCCCGATTCGGCGGCCATGGTCTTGACCGTTGCGTCGACCCACTTGCGGGTCTCGTCGAACCAGTCGCGCATGAAGCTGCACAGCATCGCGATGGCCTGGCCGCCGTTCGACGCGAATTCCTGGTCGACGATGCGCTGGTAGACCAGCGGATACAGCAGGCCATCGAGCGCGAGGTTCTGTGCGATGAAGTTCTCGACCGGATCGCGCACCACCAGCGTGTCTTCGACGTAGCGGCGCAGGCCCTGCCATGCGGGCGCTTCCATCCAGGCCTTCTTGCCGGCGTCGAGCGCTTCCACGTCGCCGAGCAGCAGGCCGATGCGCGACAGGTACTGGGCGATGCCGAGGTTGTCCATCGCCTGGTAGTTGCACGGCTGGGTGAAGGTGGTGCCGTAGCCGTAGCCACAGACGAAGGTGTTGTTGAGGTTCGCGCCCCAGGCCGCATGGCGCAGCGGCACCAGCACGTCCAGCGCGGTCTGGCGCAGGTCGTCCGGCAGCATGTCCACCAGGCCGCGCGATTCGACGAAGTCGAAGTTGGCCTCGACGTTCTCCTGCTGCCGGGCACGCGCCAGCGTGTAGGTGCTGTAGTAGAACTGGCGCGGATCGCGGATCGTGTACCAGTCCTTCATGCGGACGCGCGAAAGGGTCGGATCATAGAGTTCCTGGTCCGGATCCCAGGTCGGACGGTAGTGCATGTTTTCGACCACCTGGAGGTCGTAGCTGCCTTCCTGGTAGCGCGAAGCCGGCTTGTCGCCGAAACGGCGCGCCAGATGGTCGTAGGTCTGGCGCACGGGCTGGATGGCAACGGTGCGCAGGTCGATCTGCATGGTGTGTCTCCGGTGTGGCCCGCGCGGTGCGCGGGCCGTTGCTCAGTGGGGTGGATCAGTGGCGGAAGTGCTTTTCGCGCGCGTCCGAAAGGCGCCAGTCGAACTCGGCGTCGTCTTCGTCCTTGCCCGGTTCGCCTTCGTCGAGCTGCTGGATCACGGGATTGCGCTCGCGGCAGAAGTCCTCGAACGCTTCGCGCGTCAGGATCATCTCGATGAAGATTTCCGGCTCGCCCAGCGCGAATTCGAATTCGACGAAGTCGCCGCGCTCGCCGGTTACCCGGACGAAGCAGCGGCTCATGTCGAAGGTGGTCGTGGCGGCGCTCATGTCACGACGGTCAGGAAGGTGTCGTGCAGCTTGCGTTGCACGTAGTCGAGACCGCCGCCTTCGCCCAGGGCCTCGAAGGTCCAGGTCAGCGGTTCCTGATCCGGATAGGCCTGGCGGTCTTCGTGGAAGGTCTCGAAGCGGTTGCCGGACGGATCCCACGCATAGATGGTCTTGCCGCGCGTGACGCCGTGGCGGGTCGGGCCGATGTCCACCGGCACCTTGTGGAAGTTCATGATGTCGCCGGCGCGCAGCACGTCTTCCCAGCTGTCCATCAGGAACGACAGGTGGTGCAACTTGCCCGGCTCGGGGTATTCGGCGAAGGCGATGTCGTGCGACTTGATCGAACAGGCGAGGAACACGATCAGGTTGGCCGTGCCTTCCGGATTCAGCACGCGCTCGGCCAGCGTGAAGCCCAGCACTTCCTCGAACAGCTTCTGCACCTGCGCCACGTTCGGCCCGTACAGCAGCAGGTGGTCCAGGCGGATCGGCGCGATGCCTTCGCGCGTGCCCGGGACCCACGGCATCGGATTGACTTCGCCGCAGCCGTTGCCGAGCTGCTTGCGCTCCGCGTACAGCTCCATGATGTGGCCGCTGGGCAGGGTGAAGCGCACGCGTTCGCCGGTTTCGAGCAGGTCGCCGGCCGGCATGCGCTCGGTCGCCACGCCATAGGCGTTGAGGTCCTTCTCGAGCTTGTCGAGCGTCGCCTTGTCGAGCACCTTGAAGCCGAAGAAGTCGATGCCGGCGTGGTCGGCGTGGCGCAGGATCACGCTCGAGTGTTCGTACTCGTCGCGGCACTTCAGGTACACGCGGCCCTGGTCGTCGCGGCCGGTTTCCTGCAGGCCCATCACGTCGCGGTAATGACGAACGCCTTCGTCAAGATCGAGCACCCGGATCTGTGCGTAACCGGGGCGCAGCACACCTGTCATAGCCATAGTTGTCTCCCTCTTGGTTTGTCGTGCCGAAGCCTTTGCGATCGCCGCATCGGCTGCGTGTTGTTCGGCGCAAGCGCGCCGCGTGCTCTTTCAATTGCACGATGCGTGCCACCTCGGGAAATGGCGTCGTTGCTGGTTTTCAGCCGTTTTTATGCGGCACTGCACCGTGACGGTTTTGTACGGCGACCCTGTTCACCTGACAGTTAGGTAAAGCTGTGCTGCAGCAATACTTCGCCGTATGTACGGCATGCGCGCGCGCAAACGCATCGCGGCCTGAAGCTGCGATGCGTTCTTTCTTGATGTGTGGATCCGCGTGAAGCGATCACGCAGCGACGGGCTTATTCGCCGCCGTCTTCGCCGCCTTGCTTCAATCGATACGACAGCTGCCGCCGCGTGATGCCGAGCAGTTTCGCCGCGTGCGTCATGTTGCCGCCGGCACGTTGCATCGCCAGCGCCAGCAACCTGGACTCGTGCTTCTGAAGGTCGAAATTCTCGTCCAACAGCTCGTTGCAGAGTTGCTTCTGGCGCGCTTCGCGTTCGTTGTTGAGCGAACCGCTGCGATCCAGTTCGGCGCCGGACATGGCTTTCGCGACGCCATTGGCGAACAGGTGCTCGATCTCGATCAGCCCGCCTTGTGGGGCGAGCAGCACGCCGCGCTCGATCATGTTTTCGAGTTCGCGCACGTTGCCGGGCCAGTCGTGCGCCAACAGCGCCTTGAGCGCGGCTTCGGAAATGCCCCGCACCTTCTTCTGGTACGCGGACTGGTACTTTTCCAGCAGGCTCGAGGCCAAAAGCGGGATGTCGCTGCGGCGTTCACGCAGCGGCGGGATCGTGACCGGATAGGTCGCCAGGCGGTAATACAGATCGGCGCGGAAGCGTCCCGCGGCGATGGCCTGTTGCAGATCGACGTTGGTCGCGGCGATCAGGCGCACATCCACCTTGCGGGCGCGTTCGTCGCCGAGGCGTTCGATTTCGCCGGTTTGCAACACGCGCAGCAGCTTCACCTGCGCAGCCGGCGGCAGGTCGCCGATCTCGTCCAGGAACAGCGTGCCGCCGTGGGCGCGCTCGAAGCGGCCGGCGCGCGAGGCTTCGGCGCCGGTGTAGGCGCCCTTCTGCACGCCGAACAGTTCCGATTCGATCAGGTCGTGCGGGATCGCGGCGCAGTTCACCGCGACGAATGGCCCCTCGGCGCGCGGGCCGTTGTCGTGCAGCCAGCGCGCGAACATTTCCTTGCCGGCGCCGGTTTCGCCCAGCAGCAGCACCGTGATCGGACTGGCCGCGGCCTTGCCGAGCAGGTCGAACGCGGCGCGGAACGCGGGCGCGCGTCCGACCAGATCGCCGTGCGGCATCGATTCGCGCTTGCGGCCGCGCAGTTGCGCGAGTTCCTCTTCCATCGCGCGCATCGGATCATCGCCGTCGTCGTCGCCGAAGTAGTCCGAATAGACGTCCTCGCCCCATTCCTCGGCGGGCTTGCCGGCGATCAGGCAGACATCGCCGCCGCAACAGGCGCAATGGGTTTCGCGGAACACGATGAAGCGGTTGAAGTAGCGCGTCACGTAGCCGGTGGCGTAGCCGATCATGCTCCAGCACGCCGATTCCTCGCCGACGCCGAAGGACTGCAGGTGCGACTCGGCTTCCCAGGAATCGCGCCATTCCACTTCGCAGTGCATGTCGCCGTTTTCCCAGTCGATCTTGGCTTCGGTGATCTTCGCCTTCACGACGCCTTCGAAGCCGTGCAGGCCCGGGCCGATCTGGAACACGTCGAAGTTGCGGCCGTCGTCGTTGTGCATCTTGAGCGCGAGGTCGGCGTCGATCTGACCGGCAACGAAGCCCATGCGCATGAACAGGCGCCGCGCGCGCCGCATGCCGACGGTTTGCACCAGTTCCTTGCGCAGCGCACCCAAAGCCTTCGCATGCGTCAGCAGCATGCGGTTCTCGTCGAGCCAGATGCGTCCTGCGCTCAATTCGAAACGCAAGCGCGATCGCAGGTTGAACTGCTCGATCAGGCTTTCCATGCCTAGCTCCTCCCGATTGTTCCCGTCGCAGCGGCGGATGGTCATCCATCCACTCGCCGTGCGTCCGGATCGCCGTATCGGTCTTGTTTGTCCATCCGGATGCGCAAGGCGAGCATACGCGCAACCGGCTTATGGATTCACTTGCCCCTTGGTCTCAGGCTTCAACAGGAAATGGGCGAACGCCGGCAGCAGGATCAGCGCGCCCAGCATGTTCCAGATGAACATGAAGGCGAGCAGGATGCCCATGTCGGCCTGGAACTTGATCGGCGAGAAGGCCCAGATCGCGACCGCGATGCCGAGCGTGACGCCGGTCAGCACCACGACCTTGCCGGTGAACAACAGCGCCTGGTAGTAGGCGCGCGACAGGCTCATGCCTTCGCGCAGTCGCGCCAGCGTCACCGTCATCACATACAGCGCGTAGTCGACGCCGATGCCGACGCCAAGCGCGATCACCGGCAATGTTGCGACCTTGACGCCGATGTTGAGCCACACCATCAGGGCTTCGCACAGCACCGAGGTGAGCATCAGCGGCAACACCGCGCAGACCACCGCGCGCCACGAGCGGAATGCGATGAAGGCGAGCACGATCACTGCGGCATAGACCAGCAGCAGCATCTGCACGTTGGCCTTCTTGACCACGATGTTGGTCGCCGCTTCGATGCCCGCATTGCCGGCGGCGTTGAGGAACTGGATTTCCTCGGTGCCGTGTTGGGCGGCGAAAGCCTCGACCGTTTCCACCACCTGCGTCAGCGTGTCGGCACGGTGGTCCTTGAGGAACGCGGTGACGGTCAGCAGGTTGCAGTCCTGGTTGAACATCTCGCGCGGGGCGCGGGTGATGATCGAGTTCAGCATGTCCTGCGAACGCGGGATCTCGTACCACTTCATGCTGCCTTCGTTCATGCCGGCATTGGCGATCTTCGCCAGGCCCGCGAGCGAGGCCGTCGTTTCCACGCCGGGCAGTGCGCGCAGTTCCTGTTCCAGCGCGTCCACCGCCATCAGCGTCGAGTAGTGCGCGCAGGCGTACTGCGGCGTCTTCACCATCACGATGTAGACGTCGCTGCTGGCGGCGTAGTTCGCGGCCATGAAGGCGTTGTCGCGGTTGTAGCGCGAATCCGGGCGAAGTTCCGGCGCGCCAGGATCGGTGTCGCCGATCTTCAGGTGCGAGCTCGCCACGAGACCGACGCCACCCAGGATGATCGAGGCGACGATGGCGATGGTCGCGTGCCGGCGACGCGTGAAGAGATCGAGGAAGGCCCAGAACGCATGCTTGTTCTTCTCGTCGGCGCGTTCTTCCTTGAGGCTGCGCTCGGCCGCGACCGGGCTGACGCCGGTGTAGGACAGCAGGATCGGCAGCAGCACGAGGTTGGTGAAGATCAGCACCGCCACACCGATGCTCGCGGTCGCGGCGAGGTCGCGGATCACCTGGATGTCGATCAGCATCAGCACCGCGAAGCCGACCGCATCGGCCAGCAGCGCGGTCATGCCGGCGAGGAACAGCCGACGGAAGGTGAAGCGCGCGGCGATCAGCTTGTGCGTGCCGCGGCCGATGTCCTGCATGATGCCGTTCATCTTCTGCGCGCCATGCGACATGCCGATGGCGAACACGAGGAACGGCACCAGGACCGAATACGGATCCAGTTCGTATCCCAGCAGCGGCAGCAGTCCGAGCAGCCACACCACGGCGACCACCGAACACAGCACCACGAGCCCGGTGCTGCGCCAGCAGCGCGTGTACCAGAACAGCACCGCGGCGCACACCGCGATCGCGGCGGCGAAGAACAGCAGGACCTGCTTCAGGCCGTCGATCAGGTCGCCGACGACTTTCGCGAAGCCGACGACGTGGATCGCGATGTTTTCGGATTCGTACTGGCTGCGCAGCGCTTCGATGCGTTGCGAAAGATCGTGGTAGTCGAGGCGTTCGCCGTTTTCGGTGCGTTCCTGCAACGGCACGGCGACGATACTGGAGGTGTAGTCCGGCGCGACGAGGTATCCGATCTCGCCGGATCGCTCCACGTTCAACCGGACCTGTTCAAGGCTCTGCTCGGAACCGTCGTAGTCGTCCGGGATCACCGGGCCGCCATCGAGGCCGTCTTCGGTCACGCCGGTCCAGCGCACCGCCGGCGCCCACAACGACTTCATGTACGGGCGATCGACGCCCGGATACAGGAACACTTCGTCGTTGATCTTGCGAACGGTGTCGAGATAGTCCGCGTCGAAGATCGTGCCCTGCCTGGCCTCGACCGCGATGCGCAGCGTGTTGCCGACGCCCGCGAGCTGGTCGCGGTTGTTGAGGAAGTTCGAGATGTACGGATGGCCGGTCGGGATCATCTTCTCGAACGCGGCGTTCAAGGTCAGTCGCGTCGCCTGCCAGCCGAGGACCAGCGTGATGGCCAAGCAGGCGAGCACGATGACCAGGCGGTTGTTGAACAGCAACCGCTCGGCCCAGACGCCGGACTTGGGATCGAACTGCGACGGATCGCCGATCACCGGCAAAGGCCCGCCGCTGCTTGCGTGACTCATCGTGCTTCTCCGTTCAACAGGCGCAACGCGCCGCGCGTGGCCGAGGCCACGAGCACGCCATCGCTGGATTCGACCAGGCCGGTCAATCCGGTCGGGGCCGAAATCCGCAAGGGCTCGAAGTGGGTGTCGCCGCTGCTGCGCACGTACAGGTGCCCGGCCTCGTCGGCCAGCACGACGCTGCCGTCGGCGCGGCGCAAGGCTGCGGTGAAGGTGATCGGTTGCGGTATCCCGACCTGCGACCATTCGCCCTCGGCATCCTGCGTCCAGACGTTGCCGCGCAGCCCGTAGGCGATCAGTCCGGCCTCGTCGGCCAGCACGCCGAAGAAGGTGCCTTCGTACGGCGATTCGATCCGCGTGAAGCTGGCGCCATCGTCGTCGGAACGGATCAACAGGCCCTGTTCGCCGGCCAGCAGCAGTTGCCCCTGCCGGTACTGGATCGAATACAGGTGCATCGCGCCGCGATTGGGAAGCTTTCCGACGATCGAGTTCCAGGTTTCGCCGCCGTCTTCGGTGGCCAGCGCCAAGCCGTAGGCGCCGACGATCCAGCCGCGCTTGTCGTCCGCGAAGGCCAGCGCGAGGAAGGGTTTGTCCGGGCCATCCTCGACGAGGCGCTGCGCGTTGCCGAGTTCGCGTTCGGCGAGGGCGCGGGTTGGTTCGTCTTCGCCGGCCAGATCGACGCGCTGCCGTGCGTCATCCAGCACGCGATTCGCGGCCTGGACGCCATCCAGCAGCACGCGCCAGGTTTCGCCGCCGTCGTCGCTGCGCAGCACGATGCCGCTGTGGCCGACGATCCAGCCGGTGTTTTCGTTGGCGAAGGCGACGTTCGTCAGTGCGACGCTGACCGGCACGCGCTGCGCCTGGCGCCAGGTCTTGCCGTCGTCGTCGGACAGCACCACCACGCCGCGTTCGCCGACCGAAACGAGGCGGGTTCCTGCGCGTGCGATAGCCAGTTGCACCGATTGCGCGGAGCGCTCGTGGCGCGCGGCGGGAAGTTCGAGGAGATCGGGCAAAGTCGCTGCGGACAGCGCTTGCGAGGAGGAAATCGCGAGACCGGCGAGACCGAGGATGGCCAGCCTCCGCCAGCGACTGGAAGTCGGTGTGTGCATCCGGAGCATTCCCTTGCAACCCAAAAGCGTTCCTTCCTTCCATCCCTGGAGGGAAGGAACGTCGTAGCCGTGGACGATCAGCGCACGCCTTCCGCGCCGACCGCATCGCCGGTGAAGTAGCCTTCGGGCTTCTTCGCGATGATCTTGAAGTTCTCTTCGTTCATCGCCTGGATCACGCTCATCGTGCCGGCCTGCAGGTTGAACACGGTGGCCGTCTTCATCAGCGTGCCGGGCAGCTTGGGAACGATGAACGGCGTGACCTGCGTGGTGCGCCAGAGCTTGCCTTCGGCGTCGTAGCCGTCGACCAGCGCGATCAGCCAGGTGTCTTCGTCGAAGTAGTAGCGACGCTTGGGCACCGCATGGCGCTTGCCGGAGGAAACCGTCGCTTCCACTTCCCAGACGCGACGCTTTTCCCAGCGCACGTGTTCGGGATTGAGGTGGCGCGCCGCGATCGCCTCTTCCGTCTTCACCGCCAACAGGTTGTTGGTGTTGGCCGGGATCAGGAGTTCCTTCTTGCCAATCAGTTTCCAGTCGTAGCGGTCGGGCGCGCCGAAGAAGCCCTGCACTTCGTCGAAGTAGTTCGCGCCCGAGGCCACGAAGTCCGGCGTGTCGTAGGCAACGGTCGGGGCGCGGCGCACGCGGCGCTGGCCGACGAGGTACTGCCAGGCCTGGCGCGGATTGGCCGGATCGATGCTGTCGCGGATCACCAGCGATTCGCCGGCCTTGAACGGCGGCGCCAGCGTGTTGAAGCGGAACAGCGCGTATTCGCCGTTCCAGCTGTCGGCGGTGGCGCCTTCGTAGTAGTACGGGTACTGGAAGACGATCTCGTTGCGCGTGGCGAGCGTGTGGCTGCCGTTGGCGTTGCCGACGATGTTCTTGAAGGTGTATTCGATGGTCGGGGCTTCAAGGCGCATCAGGAAGTTCCAGATCACTTCCGCGCCTTCCTTCGGGATCGGGAACGGCGTGCCGCCGATGCAGCCTTCGATCGAGTTGCCGCCGGCCTTGAGCTTGCACGAGGTCGCATTCGCGAACGCCGCGTCGTAGACCTTCTGCGGCGCGACCGCATGGCGGTGGCCCGGATAGACGTCGAGCTTGAAGCTGTCCGGGAACTTGGCGAGCAGCGCTTTGGTGCCGTCGGACAACACGTCCGCGTACTGCGCGGCGTTGGCGGACGTGATCGTGTAGAGCGGCTTCTCGTCGGCATAGATGCCGGTCGGGATGTCGCCGATGCTGACGGTGCCGGTGAAGTCGGGCAGCTTGCCTTCCCATGCCGGGATGCTGCCGTCCGCGTTGCCCGCACGTTCCGCGCCGAGCGGGGTCAGTTCGTTCTTCAGCTTGGCCGCTTCTTCCGCGCTCACGGCGGCGAAGGCGTGGCCGAATCCGAAAGTCAGCATTGCCGCGACGGCGATGCGCAGGGACTTCGAGTGCTTGGTGGTGGTGTTCATCGGGGTTTCCTCGAAAGACAGGCGGCGCGTCAGAAGGTGCGCTGGATCGACAGCGCGATGAAGTCGCGGTCGCCGTGGAAGTTGGCAAAGGAGAGTTCGGGCACGTCGGTGTCGTACTTCACGACCGAGCCGGCCTTGCCGTAGTAGTGGTTGAGGCTGATGCCGGCCTGCCAGGTGCGCTTGAAGTCGGCTTTCAGGCCGATGCTCATGGTTCCGCCGTGGTGGCTCGGGAACAGCGCGCCGTTGACCGAGGAACGACCGAACAGGCCATAGCTCACGCCGATCGGCATCTGCAGATCGACCCCGGGGAGCACCTGGAAGTATTCGGGCGTGAACAGGAACTGGACCGCGCCAGCGTCGCGGTTGGCGTCCGGATCGAGCTGGTCGGCGTTGCGGTGGATGCTGGTGCGACGGTTGAACGCGGCTTCGGCCAGCAGCGTCGCGCCATCCCAGAACGGCGATTCGTTGAGCACCGACAGCGCCGAGATGTTGAGGTGCACGGTGCGGCCGACCGGGAAGGCGGCGTTGTCGCCACCGTCGGCGGTGGTGTTGCCCGGCAGGATCACGGCGTTGCCGCTGGCGACCAGCGGCATGTCGTCGCGCACCGAGATTTCGGCCGCGACATTGGTGTCGCCGATCAGCGTGGAGACACTGGCACCGAAGGTGGTGATGTCCTCGCCGAACACCTGCATGTAGTCGCCGATGCTGCCTTCCTGCACATTGACGCCGGGGCGCAGGTAGAACTGCGGCATCTTGTCGTGGAAGCGCGCGGCGTAGAAGCCGTATTCCCAGTCGCCGTTCTTGATGCGCAGCTGGGCGCCGCCCTGGCCGGAATCGCTGGCGTCGAAATCCTTGCCGCGAAACACGATCTGGTCCGGGCCGAGGATCACGCTCTCGCCGCCGGCATCGACGAAGTCGGCGAAGCTGAAGTAGCTGCCGGCGCCGGGGATGCGGGTCTTTTCCCATTCGAGCTGGTAATAGGCACCGAACGAAACCGTCGTGCTCAGCTGGACCTGCGCCGCGATCTGCGTGACCGGACGCATGATTTCCTTGAACTGCGAGTTCGGCACCGACAGCGCCTTGACCAGGTCGAGCGTGGTCTGCGCCGCGGCGATGCCGTTGCTGCCGAAGAACAGGCTTTCGCCGTAGAGCTGGGTGAACTGGCCGGCCTTCACGTTCACGCCGGCTTCGCCGACGGTGAAGTTGCCCCACAGGAAGGCGTCGAGCAGCTCGGCCTTCTTGCCGTGCAGCTTTTCGGTGGCCTTGGTGAACTGGTTCGGGCCGACCGAACGCGAGTTCACCAGCGCGCCGCCGAGCGCCGCCGGGTTGTCGTTGTCCTGGTTGTAGACATCGTCGTACCAAGCCGCGCCGGTCAGGCGCACGCCGAACTGGCGCTTGTAGCGCAGGTCGAATTCGGACAGCAGGTCGACGCGGTTCGAGATCAGGCCGCGCCCGAAGTTCAGATCGCCGTCGTCGGTGTTGGCCTGCACGCCGATCGAGTTGTTGGCCACGGCGGCATCGGGTTTCTCGATGCGCCAGCCGGCGCTGTACTTGATCGTGTTGTCCCAGGACACCGCAATGTCGGGATTGCTGGTCTGGAACTGGACGGCGGACGCCGAGGTCGCCGCGAGCGCCAGGGCGCAGGCCGCGGTCATGGTGGAAAGTCGCGGCCATGCGGCCACGGAGCACAGCTTCATCGTGTTGTCCTCCCTCATCTGGTTTGTGCTGGTGGCCGCCTCTTGAGCAGGGATTTCCTGCCCGTGCAGCCTTGTTTTTCGCCAACCTATCGACCGGATGCAGTACCGTCCAATACTATTGGTTGCGGTTTTCGATACCTTTTAGGAATCGGGTCACGACGCCTGTCCGCCCCCGAGCGGCACTTCCGGAGCCAGGAAATCCATGGATCTGCGCCATTTGCGCTACTTCATTGCGGTCGCCGAGGAACAGCACATGGGCCGCGCCGCGGCCCGGCTGCACCTGTCGCAGCCGCCGCTCACGCGCCAGATCCAGCAACTGGAAAGCGAACTCGGCGTGCGCCTGTTCGAACGCACGCCGCGCGGCATGGAACTGACCCAGGCCGGCTACCTGTTCCTCGAGGAAGCCCGCAACATCCAGTCCATCGTCGAACGCGCGACCGAACGCACCCAGCGCGCCGGACAGGGCCGGCTCGGTCGGCTGGACATCGGCATCTTCGGTTCCGGCATCCTCGGCACGATCCCGCAGCTGGTGCTGGCGTTCCGCAATGCGTATCCGGACGTCAACGTCGTGCTGCACACGATGACCAAGGGCGAACAGCTCGAAGCCCTGCGCCAGCGCCGCATCGGCATCGGCTTCAACCGGCTGCTCGGGCCGGAACCGGACATCGCGACCGAACTGGTGCGCACCGAGCAGCTGTTGCTGGCGATCAACGAAAGCCATCCACTGGCTTCCGAGCCGATCATTCCCGCGGATGCATTGGCGGACCTGCCGATGATCCTGTTCCCGGCGGGCGTGCATCCGGGCTTCGTGGACAAGGTGATGGGCCTGTGCCACGAGTTGGGTTTCGTGCCGCGCGTTTCGCAGGAAGTCGGCGATGCGGTCACCGGCGTGGCGCTGGTGGCTTCGGGCTTCGGCGTCTGCCTCGTGCCCGAAACCGCGACCGTCTTCAGCCTGCCGGGCGTGGTCTACCGGCCCATCTCAGGCCTGCCGCCGAATTCGGGCGTGGACCTGAGCTGCATCTACCGCCGCGACGACCGTTCGCCGCTGTTGCAGGCCTTCCTTGAAACGGTGCGCGCGGCGCGATAAGGCCTGCGGCGGGAGCTGCGTTGGTACGGTTCGATCCTTCGCGGAGAAGGATCCAAGCCGTCACGGCGTACGGAAGTGGAACCACCAGGCCACGACCACCGCGGCCAGCGCGAAGCGGTAGATCGCGAACGGCGCCACGCCGACGCGGCGGATGGTTTCGAGGAAGAAGCGGATCACCAGCCAGCCGGCAACGGCGGAAATGCCGGCGCCGAGCAGGAAATCGCCCCAGGCCAGCGTTGCCGTCGCATCGCGCATTTCCCACGCCGCATGCGCGGTGGCGAGCACCATCACCGGAATCGACAGCAGGAACGAGTAGCGCGCGGCGCGGTTGCGATCCAGCCCGAGCAACAGGCCGGCGGTCATGGTCGCGCCCGAACGCGAGGTTCCCGGCATCAGTGCCAGCGCCTGCGCACAACCGATCAGGAAAGCCTTGCCGAATCCGATGCCGGGAAACCGGGATCCGGACGGCGCCGTCGGTTCGGCATCGGCCTTGGCCGCGTGCCTGCGCGAATGCAGGTCCGCGAACCACAGCAAGGCGCCGAACACGACGAGATTGGCCGCGATCATCAAGGGATGCCGCAGCAGCATCGCGCCGCGGTCGCCGAGCGCCAGGCCCGCGAGGCCCGCGGGAATCGTGCCGAGCGCGATGCCGAACGCGAGCCGCTGGCTTTCGTTCAACGGCACGCCCGGACGCCAACGCAGGGTCTCGACGATGAGTTCCTGCACGTCGCGGCGGAAATACACCATGATCGCGATCAGGGTGCCGAAATGCAGGGCCAGATCGAAGGCGAGGCCCTGGTATTCCCAACCCAGCAATTCGCTCGCCAGCACCAGGTGGCCGGAACTGGACACCGGCAGGAATTCGGTCAGCGCCTGCACCAGCGCCAACACGAGGATGTGCAGGAACTCCATCGATCAGATCAGCTTCGGATTGAGCGAATAGACGCCGTAGGTCGTCGCCTCGGCCAGCACGTGGCCCTTGATCGCCTTCAACAACTGTGATGCGGTGAAGTTTTCCGGCAATTCCAGGTGCGGTACATCCAGCGCGAACAGCCGGAAGAAATAGCGGTGCGGGATCTCGTCGTTGAACGGCGGGCACGGGCCGTCATAGCCGCAGTAATCGCCGCGCATGTCCGCGTCGGAAGCGAACCAGCCGGTGTAGTCGTTGATGCCCTGCCGGCCGCTGCCGGCGATGGGAGCGGCGGACTTGCCGCGTACGGTCACGCCGTCGGAGGCCGAACCGGCGGCGATTTCGCGCAGGTCCGCCGGCAGGTCGGCCACGGCCCAGTGATAGAACTCGGTGCGCGGCAGCAGCGCGGAAACGCTGCGGCCGGCGATGTTCACGTCGTCGCCGCGCGAAGGCGCGTCCGGATCGACGCAGATCAGCGCGAAGGATTTCGTGCCTTCGGGAACCTCGTCCCACGCCAAGTGCGGGTTGCGGTTCGCCGAGAGCACGCAGGGCTCGCCGGCGTCGCCGATCCGGCCGAACGCGAATTCGGGCGGAATCTTTCCGCGATGGGGGAAATCCTTGCTGGAAATCTTCATGGCTTTTTCCTCGAATGGGCGTGGCGCATCCGCGCGTCGAGCGCCGCGCGACCCGCCATTGTTGCAGATAGCGGAACGTAGTATTCCAGCCGCCCGCTCTTATGCAAGGCGCAAGCGGCCCATACGATGGCTGCATGAAGACCTTCCTCATTCCCTCGCGGGAACGCGGCAACACCAGGCTGGCCTGGCTCGACAGCCGACATTCCTTTTCCTTCGGTCATTACCACGATCCCAACCGCATGGGCTTCGGCCCGCTGCGGGTGATCAACGAGGACGTGGTCGCGCCGGGTCGTGGCTTTCCGCCGCACGGACACGCCAACATGGAGATCGTGTCGATCGTCACGCAGGGCACGCTCGCGCACCGCGACAGCATCGGCAACGTCGAAACCATCCGGGCCGGCGAAGTGCAGCGCATGACCGCGGGAACCGGCATCGAGCACAGCGAATTCAACCCGTCGAACGACGAACAGGCCAGGTTTTTCCAGATCTGGATCCTGCCGGCTCGGGCCAACCTGACGCCGGGCTACGAACAGCGTGGTTTCGATCCTGCCGCGCGCCGCGACCGTTGGCAGCTGCTGGTGAGCCCGGAAGGCCTCGACGGTAGCCTGTCGATCCATCAGGACGCGCGCATCCTGGCCACGGCGCTGGAACAGGGCGCTTCGATCGATTACGTGCCCGAAGGCAACCGCAGGCTGTGGCTGCAGGTCGCCAGCGGCCGCGTGGACGTTGCCGGGCAGGCCATCGAGGCCGGCGACGGGCTTGCGATCGTGGATGCGGAACTCCTGACGCTCACTGCCGACGAAGCGTCGGAAGTTCTGTTGTTCGACCTGCACTGATACAACATGCACCCTTCCGATGCTGCCCGCACGTGACGCGGGCAGCGCTTCCATTCCGATTCGATTCCCCAAGATGCAAGGAAAAAACACAATGTCCGAACCCTTGAACCAGGCCGCACTCGACCAGCTCTTCCTCGAGGCGCGCACCTATGGTTTCCCGCAGAACTCCTGGCTCGACAAGCCGGTGAGCGAGGAGCAGTTGCGGAAAATCTGGGATCTGGCCCGCATGGGCCCGACCGCGTCGAACTCGTTGCCCGCGCGCATCGTCTGGGTGGTCTCGAAGGAGGCCAAGGACAAGCTCGAACCGCTGCTCGATCCGGGCAATCGCGGCAAGACGCGCGAGGCGCCGGCCACCGCGATCATCGGCTTCGATCTGGAGTTCTACGAAAAGCTGCCCTTCCTGCTGCCGCACGCGGATGCCAGAGAGTGGTTCTCCGGCTCGCCGGAAGACGTGCTGACGACGATCGCGCTGCGCAACAGCTCGCTGCAGGGCGCGTACCTGATCCTCGCCGCGCGCGCGCTCGGCCTCGATGCCGGCCCGATGTCCGGTTTCGATGCCGCCGGCGTCGAGAAAGCCTTCTTCCCGAACGGCAGGATCAAGGCCAATTTCATCTGCAACATCGGCTACGGCAACAAGGCCGGCCTGTTCCCGCGCAGCCCGCGCTTGTCGTTCGATGAAGCGAACACCATTCTCTGAATTTTCCCAAGGAAGGAGACATTCCATGAAACTGAAACTTCTCGCCGCCGCGCTGCTGGCCGCCTCGTCTTTCGCCGTGCAGGCCGAACCGATCACCTACACCATCGATCCGGCCCACGCGCAGGTCGAGTTCACCTACAGCCACTTCGGCTTCTCCAACATCACCGGCCGCTTCGACAAGATCTCCGGCAAGCTGACCTATGACCCGTCCGAGCCGAGCGCTTCCTCGATCGAAGTGACGGTGGACGTGGACAGCGTTTCCACCGGCGTCGAAAAGCTCGACGAACACCTGAAGGGCACCGATTTCTTCGACGTCGCCAAGTACCCGACCGCGACCTTCAAGAGCACGGGAGTGACCATCACCGGCGTCGGCGCGCTGAAGCTGACCGGCGATCTCACCATCCACGGCAAGACCTTGCCGGCCACGTTCGAAGTGCAGCGCAACAGCCTTGGCCGTCATCCGATGCGTGGCATTCCCGCGATCGGTTTCGATGCGGCCGGCACGATCAACCGCGCCGCCTACGGCATCGACAAGTACCTGCAGGTGACCGGACCTGAGGTGAAGCTCCAGATCACCGCCGAGGCGCTGGTCCTGGGCCAGTAAGCCGCCGCTTCGTCCTGGCCCGCATCGCTTCCGCGAATGCCGGAAGCGAAGCGGGCCAAGGTCGTTTTCAGGCGTGGGAGGCGTGGCCGTTCGCGCCCGCCCGCGTCGCCGCGACGAGTACTTCCAGCGGCTCCGGCTGGTGCAGCGCGAAGCCCTGCGCGTGGTCGATGCCGATGCTGGCGAGGATGCGCGCCACTTCTTCCGATTCCACGCCTTCGGCCACGGTCGACTTGCCGAGCGCGCGGGCGATCTGCGAGAGCGAGCGCACCAGCGCCATGCCGTCGCCATCGCTGTCGAGGTTGCGCACGAACATGCTGTCGATCTTCAGGATGTCGACCGGCAGGGTTTTCAGGTAGGCGAACGACGACAGGCCGTTGCCGAAGTCGTCCAGCGCGATCCGGCAACCCTTGGCGTGGATCGCGTCGATGAAACGGCGCGCATCGTCGAGGTTGGCGATCATCGCGGTTTCAGTGATTTCAAAGCACAGTTTCGCGGCCACCTGCGGCAGCGCGTCGAGACGCTCGATCGCGTAGGACAGGAAGGTCGGATCGGCGATGGATTGCGCCGAGACGTTGATGTGACAACGCTCCAGCACGGCGAGGTGCTGCGGGTTGGCGCGGAAGAAATCCAGCGCCACGTCGAGCATGTGGCGGTCCACGATCGACGCCTGCCCGAGGCGTTCCATCGCGGCGATGAAGCCCCCCGGCGCGTGCATTTTCCCCTGGCGGTCGCGCACCCGCGCGAGCAGTTCGTACTGCAGTCCGTCGCCGCCTTGCAGCGGCACGATGCGCTGCGCAAACGGCACCAGGCGCGATTCGGCGATCGCCGATTGCACGTTGGCGACCCATTCCAGTTCCGAGCGGTGCTGGGTCAGCACCGGATTGGCGGCGTCGTAGGTGCAGACGCGGTGGCGGCCCTGCTGCTTGGCGACGTAGCAGGCCGCGTCGGCGGCCGACAGCGCCCATTCCACGTCGGGCGAATCCGCGTTCATTTCGGCGATGCCGACGCTGCAGTTGAACGTGAACACGCGGCCTTCCCACTGGAACACGTTGTTGGCGAGCGCGGCGTGCATGCGCGCCATCGCGGCCGCGCCGCCGGCCTGCTTCGCGCCGGAAAGCAGCACGGCGAATTCGTCGCCGCCGAGCCGGCCGAGCCAGTCGCCCTTGCGCAACTGCGCACTCAACAGGTTCGAGAACTGCTGCAGGTATTTGTCGCCGGCCAGATGCCCGCAGGTGTCGTTGACCAGCTTGAACTTGTCGAGGTCGATGAAGCACAGCACGTGCGTCGTACCCGTGCGGGTTTCGGCCAGTGCCTGTTCGAGGCGGCGCACGATCTCGCGCCGGTTGATCAGGCCGGTGAGTTCGTCGTGCATCGCCTGGTGCGCGATTTCCTGGGTCAGCTGGTGGTTCTCGGAAACGTCCTCGACCAGCACGAACAGGTCGTTGTGGCGATTGGTGATCCGCGTCGCGGTCCAGCGCACCCAGCGCACGTTGCCATCGCGCGTGGCCAGCTTGCGCTCGCTGGCGCCGGTGAGTTGGTCCCAGTCGAGTTGGCCGTGGTCGTCGAGCGCCACGTCGTCCTCGTGCAGGATGTCGCGCAGGGATGCGCCGACCAGTTCATCGATCGGCACACCAAGGATGCCGGTCACGGCTTCGTTGGCCTGGCGCACGCGGCCGTCGCGGGCGATCTTGAGCATGCCCACGGTGGATTGGTGGAAGGCAAGGCGGAATTCGCTCTCGGTGCTTCGCACGTGCTGCACCAGCTTCGCGATCGAGGTCACCGCAAGCCATGCCAGCAAGGTGTAGACCATGGCGGTGAATGCCAGCAGGGTCCAGCGGATCTGCGTGTTGCCATGCGCCAGCCAGTACGCGAAATCCAGGCTCAGCGGATTGGTCGTGGCTTCCACCTCGTCCAGTTGGTTGTGGAAATGCGTTTCCAGCGATCTGGTCAAGGTTCCGGCGCGGCGGTGACTTTCAATCTCGTCAGCCAATTGCGCCAGTCGCAGGATCGGTGCGTCGGTTTCCTTCCATGCGACGACGGCATCGGAGAAATACGGCGCGCGGGAAAAGATCCGGTACATCCAGACGAGGCGGTCCGGATCGGCGTGGCCGGCGGCGGCGATCAGCCGTTTGGCGCCGGCGATGTTGTTGGGTTCGGCGTCCATCAACATGCGCGCTTCGCGGTCCAGCATCGGCGTCTGGAGCTGCTCGCGAACCTGTTCGAGATCGTTCTGGCGGTCCTGGTCCACGTAGCGGTGCAAGGCCATCACGGCGCGCTTCTGGCTCTTGGACCACTGGCTTTCGGCGACGAGGTAGGAAGTGACGCTGGCCTGCACTTCCAGCACCAGGACGGTGATGAATTCGGCGATCGCGATGAGGCCCAACACCCAGAACATCTGGATGAAGATCCTGCGTCGTGCCTGTGCCCGATATTGTTCGTCGTTGATGCGCGGGGTTTGCTGGCCGGTGTCCCTGATCATGGCGTGGTCGAGCGGTCCCGTGGTGTTCGCGTGATTTCCGGTTCCGCCCTGCTTCGCCGGAACCACGATGGGGCACGCTAACACGACCTTTCGAAAAGGTTTTTCCTCGTCCGTCACAGTTGCCTGCAGATCAAAAACACTTACGGATGTGATCGTGTGTAAACCTGCTTTGCAGGTTCGTTCGCCGATGTGTGAAACCGCGCCTAGGCCAATTACGACACGCGGATGTGCATGGATGCGGTGGCGCGCTTCGACGGTCGATGCGCGCGGCGATCGCGCGGGCATTCCAATTCACGCATTGCGTTGATTTCGACGCGGAGCAGGCGACGTCACATGCGCCACAACCGGCACCACCAGTTGGGTTCCACGGGCAGGGCCAATTCCGGCAAATCGCACCATTTGCGATGCACGAGGTAATGCATGCATTCCTGGCAACGCATTTCTTCTTCGCCATAGGGCGTGCCGGTGAATCCGGAAACGACCAGTTTGCCGGCGAGGTCCTTCGCCGGCAGGCGACGCAGCGCTTCGAGCAAGCTCGAATATTCCGCCTCGCTCTCGGGCAAGGGCTCGGATTGGGTTTTCAGGCCATCGGCCAGCAGCCGGGCGATGTGCTCGCGCATCTGATCTTCGTCGCGTACGGACATGGAAGTCTTGTGGTCTTGGGAGAGGACGGATCGCGATGTGCGGGCTTCGGCTTGCATGCGGCTCCGTCCGGGATTTGTTCGAATCATCGGACATGGAGGCGCATCGGTTCCTTGCTCGATTTCGCAGCATGCGTATGCGGCAGGAACCGCTGCGTGAATTCTTGTGTCATGCGCTCGCGAAAGCGATGAGCGTTGGTGGCCGTTGCCGCAATCGGCGCGGGCTTCAGGCCTGCTTGCGGAAATGCCACCAGGATCCGAACGCCACCAGCAGCGGCGGAACGCTGAAGGCCAGCGGCAACGGGATGCGATAGACCTGCGCCAGATTGCCGGCGAGCGTCTGCAGCATGAAGAAGCCGATGCCCGCGACGATGCCGAAGAACAGGCCCTTGCCGAAGCCGCCGGAACGCAGGGAGCCGAACGCGAACGGTACCGTGGCGAGGCAGAGCACGATGGCGTTCAAGGGATAAAAGAAACGCGACCAGTACGCCAGTTCGAATTCGCCTGCGTCCAGCTCGTTGCGGTGCAGGTAGTTCAGGCTGGAACGCAATTCCGCGGTGGAGAGATAGCGCGGCTTGGTGACGCCCAGTTTCAGCGCGTCGGGATTGAGCGAGGAATCCCAGTGTTCCTGCTCGATGGTTTCGCTCGTCACCGAACGCGCATGGAAGGTCGAGCGGCGGATCTGGTGCAGCGTCCACGCGCCCTGTTCGTGCACGGCGCGGGCGACGTTGGCGATCGACGCCAGGCGGCCTTCCTTGTCGAACTCGTACATGGTCACGCCGAACAGTTCGATCTTCGCCTTCACGCCGGTTCCGGCGACCTTGCCTTCGCGGGCGTTGAGGAAGGTGTTGCCTTCGCGCGCCCACAGGCCCGAGCCCTTGTCGCGCTTCACGTCCTTCGATTGCGCTTCCATCGCCATCGACTGCGCGTACTGCTCGCCGTAAGGACCGATGGTCTCGGCCGTCACCACCATCATCAGCGTCAGCGCGCCGACCACCCACAGGGCGGCGATGGCGATGCGCGTTTTCGACAGACCGATGGCGCGCAGGGCGGTGAGTTCGGAACTCGTCGCCAGCATGCCGAGGCCGAGCAGCGTGCCGATCACCGCCGCGAACGGGAACAGCGTGTAGGCGCGGCGCGGGATCGTCCAGATCAGGTAATTCAACACGCTGAGGATCGAATAATTGCCGCCGATTTCGTCGAGCTCGCCGACGAACGCGCCCATCGCGTCGAAGCCGATCAGCAACACCCAGACCATCACCAGGGCGCCGAGCACGCTGCTGGCGATCAATCGCGTGGACAAGGGGATCCAGCTCATGTCGCGCTTCCCGGCGCGTTCTCGCGCGGCTTGGGCATGCGCTCGTCGCGCCACAGCAGGAACAGCGCGATCGCCAGCAGCGGCAGGTGCGCCCACCACAGTCCGGCCCACGCCGGGATCGTGCCGTCGGCCAGGAAATTGCGGCCCAGCATCAGCACGTTGAAATAGACGATGTAGGCGAGGACGGCGACGATCATGCGGCCGTAGCGCGGTTGGCGCGGTGCGGTGTGCGAAAGCGGCAGCGCGAGCAGCGCGAGCAGCGCGGTCGCCAGCGGCGTGGCGATGCGCCAGTGCAGTTCGGCCAGCTCCAGCGGCTCGGCCGTGCCGATCAGTTCCGGCGTCGTCATGCGTTGCTCGACGCGGCCGATGGAGCCGGACTGTACGTCCGGCAGACGGATGTCGTTGCGTGCGAAGCGCATCATCCGGAACGCGTCGCTGCCCGGCTGGCCTTCGACCCGGAAGCCGTCGAACAGCGTCAGGTAGCGTTCCTCGCCCTGCGCTTCCTGGAACAGCTCGCCGGCCTGCGCGGTGATCACGTCGAAGCGGCCTTCGCGCTGCATGTTGACGAACAGGCGCTCGAAGCTGCGACCGTCGTCGCTCATCGCGGAGATGTAGACCACGCCGCGGTCGCCCGGAATCTTCACGAAGCGGCCCGGTTCAAGGCCGGCGAGCAGCAGCGATTTGTTCGCCGCTTCGATCATCGCGTGCGAAGTGCGCAGCGCCAGCGGCGAAAGCCACAGCGAGGTCAGGCCGACCAGTGCCGCGACCGGCAATGCGATCCAGACCAAGGGACGCGCCAGTTGCCGTGCGCCGACGCCGGCCGAGGCCAACACCGCCACTTCGCTGTCGCGGTGCAGCCGGCCATAGGCCAGCAGCACGCCGAGGAACATCGCCAGCGGCAGCAGGACCGGCAGGAAATCCAGCAGGTTCAGGCCCAGCTGCGACACCAGCAGGCCCGGCGGCAGCTTGCCGCGCGCGATCTTCGACAGCACGTCGGCCAGAAGTCCGCCCATGCTCACCAGCACCAGCACCACGAGGCAGGCGGCGAAGCTCATCGCCACTTCGCTCGCGATGTAGCGATCGATCAGCGCAATTCGCGGTTTCTGGCGGTTCGGACGGACGGAGGTTTGCACTAGAATCCCAACGGATCGTGATGCAGTTCCGGCGCGGTTTGCGCCACTGCAATCGCCAAGTATCGCCCGTCACCTCGCTACAGGAAAACCATGAGCCTGAACCTGCGCCTTTCGCGCGCCTCCGCCGCGGAAGTAGAAGCCGATGCCGTGATCGCGGCTGTTTTCGAAGACACCGGTCTTTCGCAAGCCGCGAAGGAACTGGACCAGGCCAGTGGCGGCCGCATCAGCGCGCTGCTCCAGAGCGAGGACGTTTCCGGCAAGCTCGGCCGTTCCACGCTGCTGTTCGCGCTCGACGGCGTGAAAGCCAAGCGCGTGCTGCTGCTCGGCCTGGGCGAAGCGTCCAAGCTCGATGCCGGCCGCTACGTGAAGGCCGCGACCGATTCGGTCCGCGCCCTGCGCAACGCGCCGGCGCGCCACATCCACAGCACTTTGCCGCAGCTCGAGGTGAAGGGCTGCGACAGCGCGTGGAAGCTGCGCCAGGCGGTGCTGGCCGCCGATCACGTCGCCTACACCTACAACGCGACCAAGAAGTCCGTTAAGCCGCCGCATTTCTCCGAGCTGAGCCTGTTCGGCAGCGACGACGACGCGCCGGTGCTGGCGCAGGCGCAGGCCCTGGCCGAAGGCATCGCGTTCACGCGCGAGCTCGGCAACCTGCCGCCGAACATCTGCAATCCGGCCTATCTGGCCGAACAGGCGCGCGCGCTGGCCGCGGCCCACCCGGGCGTCAAGCTCGAGGTGCTCGACCGCGACGCGATGGAGGCCATGGGCATGGGCGCGCTGCTTGGCGTGGCGCGCGGCAGCGCCAACCCGCCGTACCTGATCGTGCTTTCGTACAACGGCGGCGCGCCCGATGCGAAGCCGCAGGTGCTGGTCGGCAAGGGCATCACCTTCGACACCGGCGGCATCTCGATCAAGCCCTCGGCCGGCATGGAGGAAATGAAGTTCGACATGTGCGGCGCGGCGACCGTGCTCGGCGTCTTCCTCGCGACCGTGAAGCTCGGCCTGAAGGTCAACCTGGTCGCGATCGCGGCGGCGGTGGAAAACATGCCCGACGGCGCGAGCTACCGTCCTTCGGACGTGCTGACCTCGATGAGCGGAAAGACCATCGAAGTGCTCAACACCGACGCCGAAGGCCGCCTGATCCTGTGCGATGCGCTGACCTACGCGCAGCGCTTCCACAATCCGGAAACGCTGATCGACGTCGCCACGCTGACCGGCGCCTGCGTCGTGGCGCTCGGCAAGCACGCGCACGGCCTGATGTCGCGCAACGACGACCTCGCCGCGGAACTGATCGCCGCGGGCGAAAGCGCCTGCGACCGCGCCTGGCGCCTGCCGCTGTGGGACGACTATCAGTCCGGCCTGGATTCGATCTACGCCGATGTTGCCAACATCGGCGGCAAATGGGGCGGCGCGATCACCGCCGGCTGCTTCCTCGCGCGTTTCACCGAAGGCACGCGCTGGGCGCACCTGGACATCGCCGGCACCGCCTGGGACGAAGGCCGCAAGGGTTTGGCGACCGGCCGTCCGGTCGGCTTGCTGGTCGAGTGGCTGCGCGGCAAGCAATAAGGTTTCCATGCCGCAGGCCGACTTCTACCTGATCGCCAAGCCGCGCTTCTTCGACGACCCGCTGTTGCTGGTCTGCGAACTGGCGCGGCGTTGCATGGCCGCAGGCAAGCCGACGCTGATCCTGTGTCGCAGCGACAGCGAGGCCGACATCCTCGACGGCAAGCTCTGGGAGTTCGACGAGGAAGCCTACATTCCGCACCAGATCGCGGGACAGGACGAAGACGACGAAGACACGCCGGTCCTGATCGTTCCGCCCGGCGTCGATACCCCGGATCGGCCGTATGTGCTGAACCTGCGCGACGAAGCTTTCCGCGGCACCTGCGAGCGCGTGCTGGAAGTCGTTCCCGCCGATCCCGCCGCGCGCGCGCCGTTGCGGGAGCGTTGGCGCGACTACAAGGCGCGCGGATTCGCGATGTTCAAGCACGACATGTGACGCAATCGTCGGTATTCGGCCGGGTGCGACATCGTGTCGCATCCCCGGATGCGCGCGTGCCGGCTACCGTGGACTGCCCCGCTTTTCCGGAGTCTGAAAGTGTCCACGCGCCGATACCACCGTTCCGCGCCGTGGCTGGCGCTGTTCGCGCTGGCCGCGCCGCCTCTGCATGCCGAGCCCGTCAGTGCCGACCGTCTGGATGCCATCGTCGTCACCGCGCAGGTGCCCGGCGCGAGCGTCACCACGGAACTGGATCCGAAACTGCCGCGCCAGCCGGTGCCGGCCAGCGACGGCGCCGACTACCTCAAGACCATTCCCGGCTTCACCGCGCTGCGCAACGGCGGCACCAATGGCGATCCGGTGTTGCGCGGCATGTTCGGTTCGCGCCTGAACCTGGTCGCCAACGACGGCGCGATGCCGGGCGCGTGCCCGGCGCGGATGGACAACCCGCTGTCCTACGTCGCGCCGGAAAACTTCGACCGGCTGGTCGTCGTCAAAGGCCCGCAGACCGTGCTGTGGGGGCCGGGAGCGTCGGCAGGAACGGTGCGTTTCGACCGCGATCCGCCGCAACCGGGCATGGAGCTCGGCGGCAGCGTGCTGGGCGGTTCGAACGGACGCCGCGACGCCGCGATCGATGCCAGCGCCGGCGCCCAGCGCGGCTACGCGCGCCTGACCGCGAACCAGTCCGAATCCGACGATTACCAATCCGGCGACGGCCAACGCGTGCCATCGCTCTGGGACAAGTGGAACGCCGACCTCGCGCTCGGCTTCACGCCGGACGACCACACGTTGATTGAAGTCGGCCTGGGCCGTGGCGACGGCCAGGCGCGTTATGCCGGTCGCGGCATGGACGGCGCGCAGTTCCTGCGCGATTCGCAATCGCTCAAGTTCGAGAAGACCGGATTCTCCGGCGCGCTGGAAAGCCTCGAAGCCAGTGCTTACCGCAATCTGATCGATCACGTGATGGACAACTACACGCTGCGCGATCCGAACCCGGACAGCATGATGCCGATGCCGATGGCGTCGAACGTCGAGCGCCGCACCGTCGGCGCGCGCGCCGCGATGCGCTGGGTCTGGTCCGGCCTGGACCTGACCGCCGGCGTGGACGCGCAGAACAGCCGCCATCGCCAGCGCAATGCGATGGGTCGCGGCACCTACACCGCCAAGCCTTGGGAAACCGACGCCGTGCTGCGCAATCGCGGTGTGTTCGCGGAGGCCGGCTTCGGGCAATCGCAGGATGGACGCTGGGTCGCAGGGGTGCGCGTCGATCGCGCCAGCGCCAACGACCGCCGCGTGGACGACGGCGGCATGGGCGGCGGAATGGACATGGGCGGCATGGGCGCAATGGCCGATTCGACTTCCGGCCAGACCCGCGAGCGCACCCTCGGCAGCGGCTTCCTGCGCTACGAATCGCAATCCGCCGACGGCTTTGGTTGGTTCGCGGGCCTGGGCCACGCGCGCCGCTTCCCCGACTACTGGGAACTGTTCTCGCCCGACGCCGGCCCGATGGGCGCGGTCAATGCCTTCGACGGCGTGCAGCCGGAACGCACCACGCAGCTGGATGTCGGAACGAGCTACCGCACCCGGCGCATGGAGGCGTGGATCTCGGCCTACGCCGGACGCATCGACGACTACATCCTGTTCACCTACCACGCCGGCGGCATGATGGGCCTGCGTAGCTCCGTCGTGAACGTCGATGCCCGCATCCACGGTGCCGAAGCGGGCGTGGAATTCCGTCCGGTCGATGCGGTGAAGCTCGCTTCGACGCTGGCCTGGGCCTGGGGCGAGAACTCCGATGCCAACACGCCGTTGCCGCAGATGCCGCCGCTGGAATTGCGCCTGTCCGCCTCGTACGAAGCGCAGGACTGGAATGTCGGACTGCTGGCCCGCATGGTCGCGTCGCAGGATCGCGTCGCGATCGGGCAAGGCAACGTGGTCGGGCGCGATCTGTCGCCCAGCCCCGGCTTCGCGACGCTGGCGATCAACGGCAGCCGGAAGCTCGGCCAGCATTTCCGCGTTTCCGCCGGCATCGACAATCTGTTCGACCGCGCCTACAGCGAGCACTTGAACCTGTCCGGCAGCGCGGATTTCGGCTATCCGGCCGATCCGGTCCGCATTCTCGAGCCGGGTCGCACGGCGTGGGTGAAGCTGGATTTCGCCTACTGACCACCATCATGCTTCGGCCATGACTGCCGTTCCCGCTTCCTTCCTCGGCACCTTGGCCATGCTGCGCTGGTGGGCGGTGGCCGGACAGGCCTTGACCGTGTTGGCGGTCGCCGTCGGCTTGCACGTTCCGCTGCCGCTGCCGTGGATGCTGCCGGTCATCGGCTTTCTGGCCATCTTCAATCTCTACGCGATGCGCCGCGTCCGCCGCGTGCCGGACGCGGCGCCGGCCGAGGCCTTCGCGCACATGACGGTGGACGTCGCCGTACTGGCCTGGCTGATCGGCTGCAGCGGCGGTTCGTCCAACCCGTTCACTTCCTTGTTCCTGCTGCCGATCGCATTCGCCGCGCTGGCGATGCCGCAACGCTGGATCTACGCCACCGCCGCGCTCTGCGCCACCGGTTACGCGCTCGCCGCCGCGTTCGCCCTGCCCTTGCCGCACATCCACGGTTTCGCTGGCGATGGCTTCGACCTGCACCTGATCGGCATGGCGGCGAACTTCGCGATCTCGGCCGCGGTGTTCGTGTACTTCCTCGCGCAACTGGCGTCGCAACGACGCGAGCGCGATCAGGAACTCGCCCTGCTGCGCGAGCGTTTCGCGCGCGACGAAGGCATCCTCGCGCTGGCCACGCACGCGGCGTCGGTGGCGCACGAACTGAACACGCCGCTGGCCACGATGCTGCTGACGCTGGAAGAACTGGAAGAACGCGACGAGGTGCCCGAGTCGCTGGGCGACGATCTGGCACTGTTGCACACGCTGGCCGATACCTGCCGCCAGCGCGTGCGGGAACTGGCCCGCGCCGGCACTGGAGCGGAAGGCGTCGATCTCGACCAGGTGATCGAACGCTGGTGTCTGCTGCGGCCGGCGGTGGAGCTTGCGCGCAGCGGCAACCTCGCGCCCGGCACGCGCGTCGATGCCGCGGTGGGGCATCTGCTGCAGGCGCTGCTCGACAACGCCGCCGACGCCAGCCTCGCCGTCGGCAGCACCCGCGTCGAATTGCATCTGGACGCCGATGCGGATGGCCTGCGTGGGGAAATCCGCGACCACGGCGCGGGTTTCGATCCGCAACGCGCCTTCCTGCCGGGACAGTTGTTCGACAGCGGCAAACCGGATGGGCTCGGCATCGGATTGGCGCTCTCGCATGCCACGGTGGAACGGCTGGGCGGGGAACTGCGCCTGCACGCCAGCGAAGGCGGCGGCGCGCAGGTGCATTTCCGCCTGCCGCCGCGCGATCGGGAAGTCGGCTGATGCGTGGCTTGCTGCTCGACGACGACGATCTCTATCGCGCCACGCTGACGCGCGCGTTGCAGCGGCGCGAGATCGAGATCCTTCCTGCCGCCACGGCGGACGAAGCGCTGGAACTGGCGCGTCGGCATCGCCCGGATTTCGCGCTGGTCGACCTGAAACTGGCCGAAGGCAGCGGCCTGTCGCTGATCGCGCCGCTGCGCGGGATCCGCGGGGACATGCGGATCGTGCTCGTCACCGGCTACGCCAGCGTCGCCACCGCGGTGGAAGCGATGAAGCGCGGCGCCGACGATTACCTGCCGAAGCCCGCATCGGTGGCCGCGATCCTGCGCGCCGTTTCCGGCGACGCACCGGAAGAAGCGCCGTCGCCGGACACCATGACGCCGTTGTCGCGGATCGAATGGGAACACATCCAGCAGGCGCTGGCGGAAACCTCCGGCAACGTCTCGGCCGCCGCGCGCCTGCTCGGGATGCATCGCCGCTCGCTGCAGCGCAAGCTCGCCAAGCGTCCGCCGCGCGCCGGAAGCGGCAACGATTGCCCCTAAGTTCAATGACCCGCGGGCGCGGCAACCTTTAAGATGCGCGTTCGTTCCGAGTGACGCAGGAAGAACCCATCCATGTCCAACGCTTCACGAAAAGTGTTCCCCGACGCGGCCACGGCGCTGTCCGGCCTCGTTGCCGATGGCCAGACGATCGCGGTCGGCGGCTTCGGCCTGTGCGGCATTCCCGAAGCCCTGATCGCGGCCTTGCGCGATTCCGGCGTGAAGGGATTGACCGTGATCTCCAACAATGCGGGCGTCGATGGTTTCGGCTTGGGGCAACTGCTCACCACGCGCCAGATCAAGAAGATGATTTCGTCCTATGTCGGCGAGAACAAGGAATTCGAGCGCCAGTTCCTTTCCGGCGAGCTCGAACTCGAGTTCAACCCGCAAGGCACGCTGGCCGAACGCCTGCGCGCCGGCGGCGCCGGCATCCCGGCGTTCTTCACCGCCACCGGCTATGGCACCGTGGTGGCCGAGGGCAAGGAAACCCGCCAGTTCGGCGATCGCCATTATGTGCTGGAAACCGCGCTGGTCGCCGACGTGTCGCTGGTGAAGGCGTGGAAGGCCGACAAGGCCGGCAACCTCGTGTTCCGCAAGACCGCGCGCAACTTCAATCCGGCCGTCGCGATGGCGGGCAGGAAGACCGTGGTCGAGGTCGAGCAGCTGGTCGAAATCGGCGAGATCGATCCGGATCAGGTGCATCTGCCCGGCATCTACGTGGATCGCATCGTGGTCAACGCCCAGCCCGAAAAACGCATCGAACAGCGCACCGTGCGCGCGAAAGGAGCCTGAAATGTCCTGGGATCGTGAAATGATGGCGCGCTTGGCCGCGCGCGAATTGCATGACGGCGACTACGTGAACCTCGGCATCGGCCTGCCGACGCTGGTGGCCAACCACATTCCCGAAGGCATGGACGTCTGGCTGCAGAGCGAGAACGGCCTGCTCGGCATCGGCCCGTTCCCGACCGAGGACGAAGTCGATGCGGACCTGATCAACGCCGGCAAGCAGACCGTCACCGCGCGTCCGGGCGCGAGCTTCTTCGGCAGCCACGACTCCTTCGCGATGATCCGCGGTGGCCACATCGACCTGGCGATCCTCGGCGCGATGCAGGTCACCGACAAGGGCGATCTGGCGAACTGGATGGTGCCCGGCAAGATGGTGAAGGGCATGGGCGGCGCGATGGACCTGGTCGCCGGCGTGAAGCGCGTCGTGGTCCTGATGGAACACACCGCCAAGGACGGCGAGCACAAGATCGTGCCCGAATGCACCCTGCCGCTGACCGGCGTGCGCGTGGTGAACCGCATCATCACCAACCTCGCGATCTTCGACGTGACGCCGGATGGCCTGAAGCTGGTCGAGACCGCGCCGGGCGTGAGCCGCGAGGAACTGGCCGAGAAGACCGGCGTCAAGTTCAACTGATATCAATGCGTATCAATGCGATCGTGCCCGCCGCGCCGGCATCGGCACCGCGGGTGCGATCAGCCGTTTGCCGCGTCCGGCAACGCTTCGCGCCAGCGTTTGAGGTGCACCAGCATGAGTGAGATCGCGGCGGGCGTGACACCGGAAATGCGCATCGCCTGGCCGATGGTTTCCGGGCGCGCTTTTTCCAGCTTCAGGCGGACTTCGCTGGAAAGCCCGGAAACCTTGTCGTAGCGGAAATCGCTCGGGATCGGCGTGGTTTCATTGCGGCGCTGGCGTTCGATTTCCTCGTTCTGGCGGTCGAGGTAGCCGGCGTATTTGGCCTGCACTTCGACCTGCTCGGCGACGCGCGGATCGTCGGTGGCCGGGCCGAATTCCGGCAGCTGCGCGAGCTTGGCGTAATCCAGTTCCGGTCGGCGCAGGAGATCATGCGCCGAGGCTTCCTTCGACAAGCTGATGCCGTGCGTGCGTTCGAGCGCGGCGGCGAGCGCATTGCCCGGCGCGGCCCACAGCGCGCGCAGCCGCGACTGTTCGGCGGCGATGGCTTCGCGCAGCTGGTTGAACCTGCGCCAGCGCGCTTCATCGACCAGGCCCAGTTCGTGGCCACGCTCGGTGAGCCGCAGGTCCGCGTTGTCCTCGCGCAGGTGCAGCCGGTATTCGGCGCGCGAGGTGAACATGCGGTACGGCTCCAGCGTGCCGTTGGTGATCAGGTCGTCGATCAGGACGCCGATGTAGGCTTCGTCGCGGCGCGGCGTCCAAGGCTCGAGGTGCTTCGCCTTGCGCGCCGCGTTCAGGCCCGCGATCAGGCCCTGCGCGGCGGCTTCCTCGTAGCCGGTCGTGCCGTTGATCTGGCCGGCGAAGAACAGGCCTTCGATCGCGCGCGTTTCGAGCGCGGCCTTCAGGCCGCGCGGGTCGAAATAGTCGTATTCGATCGCGTAGCCGGGGCGCGTGATGACGGCGTTCTCGAAGCCCTTGATGCTGCGCACGAGGTCCAGCTGCACGTCGAACGGCAAGGAAGTGGAAATGCCGTTCGGATAGATCTCGTGCGTGTCCAGGCCTTCGGGCTCGATGAAGATCTGGTGCGAGGACTTTTCCGCGAAACGCACCACCTTGTCTTCGATCGACGGGCAGTAGCGCGGCCCGACGCCTTCGATCACGCCGGTGAAAAGCGGCGACCGGTCGAGGCCGTTGCGGATGATGTCGTGGGTCCGTTCGGACGTATGCGTGATCCAGCAGCTGACCTGGCGCGGATGGTCGTCGCGCGAGCCCATGTACGAGAACACCGGCCGCGGTTCGTCGCCGGGCTGGGCTTCCAGCTGCGAATAATCGATGCTGCGGCCGTCGATGCGCGGCGGCGTGCCGGTCTTGAGACGGTCGGAGCCGAGTGGCAATTCGCGCAGGCGATGTGCGAGCGCGGACGCGGGTGCCTCGCCGGCGCGGCCACCGGCGTAGTTCGCCAGCCCGATGTGGATTTTCCCGGCCAGGAAGGTGCCTGCCGTCAGCACCACGGTGCGGGCCGAGAATCGCAGGCCCATCGCGGTGACGACGCCGGTGATGCGGTTGCCTTCCAGCTCGATGTCTTCGACGGCCTGCTGGAACAGCGTCAGGTTCGGCTGGTTTTCGACCGCGCGGCGGATCGCGGCCTTGTAGAGCGAGCGGTCGGCCTGGCAGCGCGTGGCCCGCACGGCCGGGCCCTTGCTGGCGTTCAAGGTGCGCCACTGGATGCCGGCGTGGTCCGCGGCATGCGCCATCACGCCGCCGAGCGCGTCGATTTCCTTGACCAGATGGCCCTTGCCGATGCCGCCGATGGCCGGGTTGCAGCTCATCTGGCCGATGGTTTCGATGCTGTGGCTGAGCAACAGGGTCTTTGCGCCCATGCGCGCGGCGGCGAGCGCCGCTTCGGTGCCGGCATGGCCGCCGCCGACGACGATGACTTCGTAGATTTCAGGATGGCGCATGGGAAGACCCCAAGAATGATGCTGACGTTGCGTGGCAATAGTTTGCCGCAAACTACGGAACAGGCTGGTTGGAACGATTCATGCATGGGACAGGCAGCACCCACGCCGGCCAGTCCGGCGGGCGCTGGACCGGAACTGCGCATGACGCGACCGGAGCGGCGCGCAGGATTTGGCCGAAATTGGAACAGGGACGGCCGGTGCGGCGTGGGGATGCCGCCGGGACAGGGTCGAGAGCCACCTCGACGGTTTCCGGCATCTGCAATGGCAAAAGGCCGCGCGGGCAACCGCGCGGCCTTTTGCTTTCGGAAAAAGTCGGCACCCGACGGTCTTTAGTGGAACAGGGGGAATCCAGGGAGGACCGTTGTCGGGTGCCGAACAGTCGTCGATTCGGCAGTGACGCATTGGCGTTCCGGAGGCGCCGGTTTGGCGACCTGCGTCGCTAACGGACGCTTCGTGTCACTTCTTGCGGATCATCCGCCTGCCTTCCGGTCGATGCAAGGAAGCAGGAATGTGAATTTCTGAAAATGTGAACTGACTCACATTTTCTTGCGGGGCATCCGGCACGACGTCCGGATGCCCAAGCCCCGATCTCAGCGACGGTTCGAGCCGACCCGACGCACTTCGCCGGAGGAACGGCTTTCGCCGCGGTCGCTGCTGCTCGACGAGGGAGAGTGATCCTCACTCTTGCTCGGACGCGAGGATTCCGGCGCGCGATAGCTCGGCTGCGAGCGGCTCGGCGTCGGATCCGGGGCCGAATGGCTCGGCGCGGGCGTGGATGGGCGATAGCTTGGTTCGACCCGTTGCGGCGCGGGCGCGCTGCGGTAAATCGGCGCGCTCGGCTGGGTGGTGGCTGGGCGGGAATAGTCCCGGCTCGGCGTGGCGCGTTCGACGGCCGGCAAGCTGTTGCGTTGCGGAGCGTCCGTGTTGCGCGACGGCATCGACGGGTTCGGGACGGAACGCGACGGCAGTGCGTTGACGCTGCTGCCGGACTGCGGCGAAGTCGTGGTCCGGACGTTGCTGCGCTCGGGCGCCGACGGACGCGCCTGGGGCATGCGCGAAGTGTCGCGCGTCGCCGGCGTCGCGCTTGGAGTGGCACGCGTAGAAGGCGTCGTCGCATTGACGCGCGGTTCGCGGCCCGGATTGGGGTTCCGTGCACCGTTGGCGGTCGAGCTGTCGAAGACCCGCACGCCCGGGTCGCGGCGCGTCGAACCGCTGCCGTAGTGATCCGCCGAGCGCGCCCCGCTGTTGGAAGGCGTCCGCACCACGCCGCCGCGCGTGGCTTCCGCCGGGTAGCGGGTGGGATTGGCCGCGTTGTTGTTGCGAATGCCGGCCCGCGAAGAAACGCCCTGGAAAGAGGTGTTGCCGTAACCGCCGCTCGGAACCGGGCGATTGGCGGTGCGGCGCGCCACCGCGAGGCGTTCGGCCTCGTTGTACGCGCTGCCGTAGCGCGGCAACGGGTAATAGCGGTCGTAGTCGCGGCTCGGACGGCTGTAGCCGCCATGCCGCCACGGGCGGTTGTCGTAGTAGTTGTCCACCCATGCATAGCGGTACGGCGAATACGCGAGGTATCCGTAGTAGCGCGGCCAGTGATGGTGGGCATAACCGTAGCTGTAGCTCACGCTGAAGTAGCTGCGCGGGAACCAGGTCACGCCGTAGTAGTAGCCCGGATACAGGAACGGGTCGTAGTACCAGTGGTTCAACGGCCAGAACAGCGAGTAGTAGAACGGGTACTCGACGTACGCCGACCAGCTGTAGTCGTAATAGCGGTCGTATTCGTAGCCGTAGTAGTAGTCGCCGCCAGGATTGCCGTCTTCGTAGTAACCGCCGTTGCCTGCGGAGGCGTAACCGCGGGACGAGCCTTCGTAGTAGCCGCCATCGCCGTAGTAGGGCTCGCGGTAGGTTTCATGCACGACGCAGCCGGAAAGCGCCACGACGGCAGCGAGCAGCAAGGACAAGCGCTTCATGGTGTATCCCCTTGGTTGATGACGGCGGAAAGGAAGGCGCCGGTTTCCGGTGGTCTGGATGGCTTACCGAATGTTGGAGTATGGGTGTAAATCCGTGCTGAACCTGCATCGCCCCGTCAATAGGCTTCATACCGGCGGTTCAGGCAGTGGCGGAGGTGTATCCTGCGACTCTTTCCGTTTCGAGGCTGCCCACATGGCTGCGATCCACACAACAGCTCTGTCGAAATCCTTGGCCGCTTGCGCGCTGGCATGGCTGGCGCTGGCGTCGCCAGCGGGCATGGCGAAGGAGATCAAATCACCGCGCGCGGCTTCCGTCGCGAATGCCGAGCCCGCGTTCCGCGTCGAAGGCAAGTTGCGCACGCTGGCGTTGGCGCCGCCCGACGTGGCCAAGCTGCAACGCGAGGACGAAGTCCGCGATTTCAGCCTCGGCGCGCCGCTGCGCTACGGCGTGGTGCGCAAGCTCGGCCGCTTGTCCGTCGATGACATCGGCCAGTGGCGCGCGCAGACCGATGGAAGCTGGCGCTGGACGCTGAAGGTCTCCGCCTCCGGGGCACGAAGCCTGGAATTCGATTTCTCGCGCTTCCGCCTGCCTTACGGCGCATCCCTGTCGATCCGTTCCGCCGACGGCAAGCGCGTCCTGCCGGCGCTGACCGATGCCGACAATCCGGCTTCCGGCCGATTGCACACGGCGATGGTGGAAAGCGGCCAGGCGGTGCTGGAGCTTTCCGTTCCCGCCGCCGCGAAGCACCGCGTCGAGCTGGTTCTCGACAGCGTCACCTGGGGCTATCGCAGCCCGTTCGATATTTCGCGGTCCAAGTCCGGCAGCTGCAACATCGACGTGGCCTGTCCGGAAGGCGACGACTGGCGCAACCAGATCTCCTCGGTGGCGCTCTATCTGTTCAATGGCAGCGCCTGCACCGGAACGCTGATTGCCACCGGCGACCGCGCCGCCGACCTGGCGCAGCCGCGCTTCGCCACGGCCCACCATTGCGTTTCGTCGCAGGAGGATGCCGATGGCGTGGTGCTGTACTGGGGCTACGAGAGCCCGTCCTGCCGCGCGCCCGGCAGCAGCGCCAGTGGCCAGACCTTGCCGTTCGAGGGCCATGTCGCGGCGATCCAGACCGGCGGCGCGACCTTGCTGGCGACCGATCGCGCCACCGATTTCACCGCATTGCAGTTGAACACGCCGGTGCCGCTGGAAGCGCAGGCGTATTACAGCGGCTGGGATCGCAGTGGCAGCGTGCCGACCGGCTCGGTCGCGATCCATCACCCCAGCGGCGATGAAAAGCGCATCAGCTTCGACTTCGATCCGCTCACCACGCAAGCCAATTGCATCGTGAGCTCGTCGCAGCCGGACACGCATTGGCGCGTGAGCCAGTACGAACGCGGCACCACCGAACAAGGCTCGTCCGGCGCTGGCCTGTGGGACAGCAACAGCGGTCTGCTGGTCGGCGTCCTGTCCGGCGGCAGCGCCTCGTGCAGCACGCTGGACGGCTACGATTGCTACGGCCGCCTCTCGGTCGCGTGGCAAGCGCAGGGCACGACGCCGGGTTCGTTCCAGGCCGCGTTCGACCGCAGCGGAACCAATCCGCAGACCCAGCCCGGCATGGACACTTGCGACGCGCCGCAGGTGACGCTGGCATCGAATGCCTTCGTACAGGGCGTTCGCGCGGGCGAGCCGGCAACGTTCTCGGCCAGCGCCACGGGCGGCACCGGTCCAATCGAATTCTCCTGGGATCTGGACAGCGACGGCCGCATCGATCAACAAGGCGGCGCGCAGATCACCGCCACGTATCCGTCCGCCGGTCCGATGCAGGTCCGCGTGTTCGCGACCGACGCCACCGGCTGCCGCGGCCAGGCCAGCCATGCGCTTGACGTGATCGGTCCGGAACTGACGGCGCAGCTGGCCGGAACGCCGACGCAGGTCTGCGGCAACGGCGACGCCAAGGTCGATCCGGGCGAGCGCTGGAGTGTGCCGGTGCGCTTGTCGAACAACGGCACGACCGATGCACCGGCCGGCGCGTTCGCCTTGTTCGCGCCGACCAACAGCATGCCGCCGTTCGGGCCGAATGCGTTCGGCTATACCGGCACCAGCAGTGCGAACGGTGGGTGCGCCTTCGATTTCATCGACATCGCTTCCGGCCCGTATGCGGTTCCGGCGCTGACCACTTCGGTCGCCAACGGCAACGACTATGGTCCGCTCGACGATGCGCGCTCGACCGAGATCGCGCTCGGCGGTTCGGGCTTCCCGATCTACGGCCAGGCCGCGACCGTCGCGGTGATGTCCACCAATGGCTACGTCTCGTTCAACCCGGCCGAAACCGGTGGCGACTTCGCGCCTTCCTGCGACGGCGAATTCGGCGAGGGCGCGGTCGGACCGCAGCTGCGGCCGTACCACGACGACCTGGTCGTCAACGAACGTCCCGGCGCGGGTTTGCGTTACCGCTATTTCGCGCAGTGCCCGCGTCCGGCGGAAGCCGGCGCCGCGGCGCAGGGATGCCACGTGTTCCAGTGGACCGGCATGGGCTACTACGGTCTGGACGACGACTTCGAGTTCCAGGCCATCGCGTACGAGCAAAGCGGCCAGGTCAGCTACCAGTACCGCACCGCCGCGTCGGACGTCGGCGAACTGGCGAGCATCGGCCTGATCGACGCCGCCGGCCAGGACGTCTTCAGCCTTTCGTGCCAGCAGTTCGGCGCGACGCCCGCGCAATCGGCGTTCTGCATGTTCACGCCGGATGCCACACCCGCAGCGAGCGCACTGCGGGTGGAAAAGCCGGCGATCGAATTGCCGGCGATCGCGGCCGGCGCTTCGGTCGTCGTCGATGCGCCCGTGGCCTTCGATGCCTCGCTTTCCTGCAATGCCGCGCCGACGCTGGAATTGGTCGCGGTCGCCGGAGCGACGTTCTCCAGTGTCGAATCGACGCGGCTGGATATCGGCGCCCTGCAAGGCGGCGCCTGCCAGGCGGTGACGAACTGCCCGGTGCCCGCGACCGAGATCGATTCGCGCCGTGGCTATTTCCATGATCCGGCGCGGCGCGGCAACGGCTTCGTCAATTTCCCGTACGGCGGGCTGTGGTTCACCGCGGATGCCGACCGCAACACGACCTGGTACGAAGTGTCGGGAAGCTATCGCGACAACCTGATGCAGACCGGCATCCTGCGCGTGACCACCGCGTCGGGCGAAGCGGCCTACCAGCGCGTCGGCACGGCCACGGTCGCGCGCATCGACGCCAACCGCCAGTTGTACGCATGGCGCTTCGACGACGGCCGCAGCGGCGCGGAACTGCATGAGGCGCTGTATCCCGGCAAGCCGCGTCCGGCGGCCAACCACACCGAACTGTGGTTCAACCCGTCCGAAGTCGGCTGGGGCTTGGCGCTGGAAGAAGCCGTGCTCGATGGCAGTTCGTGGCTGGGCGCGAGCGCCTTCCTTTACGACGCCGCCGGCGCGCCGCGCTGGGTGCTGGCGCGCGGCATCGCCAAGTCCACGGCGACGCCGCTGTATTCCTATCGTCCGCATTGCCCCGGCTGCCCGTGGATCGCCGGCTGGGACGAAAGCGAGACGGTCGCCGGCTCGTTGGAATTCACCTTCACCGGCAAGGACCACGCCAAGCTGGACATCGACGTGAACCTTCCCGCGCCGCTCGAGGGCACGCTGAAGCGTGACGCGCTCGATCTCATTCCGATCAAGGAACCCGTCCAATGAGCCTGCTGTATCTGTTGCGCCACGCCCACGCCGAGCCTGCGATCCCGGGCCAGACCGATGCCGCGCGGCCGTTGTCGAACGTCGGCCAGGCCGAGGCGGACGCGGTGGGTTCCCACCTCGCCGCGCTGCCGCGCCCGATGCGCGTGCTGTGTTCGCCGGCGCGGCGCACGCGCGAGACCGCCGAGCGCGTGCTGGCGACGCTCGGCTACATCGACACCCGCCACGAGCCCCGGATCTACGAGGCCACGCCGGGCGACCTGATCGGCGTGCTGGAAGAGAACCTCGACGCCGGCAACCTGTTGCTGGTCGGCCACAATCCGGGCCTGGAGCGGTTGATGGCGCTGCTCTCGACCGGCCAATCCGGCTTCAATCGCGGCATGGCGCCGGGCAGCCTCGCGACGCTGGAACTGGCGGATGGCGTGATCGAACCGGGTTGCGCCACGTTGACCGGGTTCTGGTCGCCGTAAGGCCAGGGTTCGCAGCGCGATGCAGATTTGCTGCGTCCTTCCATTCCTCGTGCTGGCGTCGGGCAGCCTTGCGCAGACCGGGACGACCGGAACCGGCGCACTGGTCGCGGAATCCGCATCTTCCGCGGCCGCGCTGCGCATCGACAGCGATCGCAGCCACGCCGAATTCTGGATCCGGCCGTTGTGGATCAAGCGCATCGACGGCCGGTTTCCGGTGATCGAAGGCGAGGTGAAGTTCGACCCTGACGGCATGACGCACGTGGAAGTCGAGATCGACGCGCGCGCCGTGCAGATGGACACCCTCGCGCAGGTGCGGTTCGCGCAATCGGAAAAGTTCTTCGACGTGGAGCGGCATCCGGTCATCCGTTTCCGTTCCCGTCCCGTGCCGCGCGAACGGCTGTTCGAGGCCGGCCCGGTGTTCGGCACGGTCACGCTGCGCGGCGTGACCGCGCCGGTGCAGCTCGAAGCGCAACTCATGACTTGCGCCGATCCCGGCTTCGATTGCCCGCTCAAGGCGAGCGGGGAAATTTCGCGCAGCCGCTTCGGCATGGATTCGCACCAGCTGGCGATGGGCGACCAGGTGCACCTGGATTTCACGTTGTGGTTGCGCCGCGATCCGGAACCGGAGGCCGCGCCATGACGCCGCTGCTGCGCTGGAGCATCGTGCTGCTCGCGCTGGCGCTTTGCGCCTGCATGCCGAGCCGCCGCGAGATCCGGCAGGCGCAGCAGGAAGTTCGCGCGCTGCGCGATGCCCGCCTCGATTGCGAGCTGCCGGACCGTTGCGCCTTGCCCTCGCCGCTTTACGAACTGGCCGAAGAAGCCTTGGCGGAATCGGAGCCGGAGTCGCCGCGCCATCGCCTCGTGCTGCTCGACAGCGGGCAGGAATCGTTGATGGCGCGCATCCACCTGATCCGCGCCGCGCGCGAGCGCATCGACGTGCAGAGCTTCATCTACAGCGAGGACGACGCCGGCTACATGGTGCTCGACGAGCTGCTGCGCGCGGCAAGGCGCGGCGTGAAGGTGCGGCTCCTGCTCGACCAGCTTTTCAGCTTCCAGGACGAAAGCCTGATGGCGTACCTGGCGCGCGCCCACGTCAATTTCGAACTGCGCCTGTTCAATCCCAACTTCGGCAAGGCCCGCACCGGCCCGCTGGAATGGGCTGCCGGACTGGCGTGCTGCTTCACCCGTTTCAACCAGCGCATGCACAACAAGCTGTTGCTGGTCGATGGCGCGATCGGCATCAGCGGCGGGCGCAATTACCAGGACCGCTATTTCGACTGGGACCCGCAGTTCAACTACCGCGACCGCGATCTGCTCGTCGCCGGGCCGGCCGCACATTCGATGCAGCAATCCTTCAACCGCTTCTGGCGGCATCGCCGGTCGGTGCCGGTGGAAGCGCTGCGCGACGTGCGCAAGCGACTGGCGACCGACGAAAGGCCGCCGGGCGAAGGACAACGCCCGAAGTACGAGCTGCGCCATCCCGAACGCGTCGCCGAACTCTCGAGCCGCGCGTCGGACGCCGATGAAATCACCGCGCAATTCGTGCAGCACAGCTTCGCCGTGGGCCGGGTCGATTTCATTTCCGACTCGCCCAACAAGACCTTCGAGCGCAAGCTGCCGGTCGAGCGCGATCTGTCCGCGCAGTTGCAGGCGATGTTCATGCAGGCGCGCGAGCGCATCCTGCTGCAGACGCCATACCTGGTGTTTTCCGACGAAGCCGAGCGGCGCTTCCGCGAACTGCACCAGCGCGAGAATCCGCCGTTGTTCGTGGTTTCGACCAACTCGCTGGCCTCGACCGACGCGTTTCCGGTCTATGCCTTGTCGCACAAATACAAGCGCCGTTACCTGCGCGAGTTCGGCATGACGATCCACGAGTACAAGCCGTTTCCCGGCAATGCGCCGATCGACGCGGGCTTGCAGGATGCGTCGCTTTCGGCGGCGGATGGCGATGCCTTGCCGGAAGCCATGCCCGGCGACACCGCGACCGAAAGTCGCCGTGCCTTCGGTTCGGGTTCCGGCACGCGCTTCGGCAGCGGCTTGAGCAGCGGCCGCGTCAAGCTGCTGCGCGCCGGCGTGCGGATGGGCATGCACGCCAAGTCGATGGTGATCGACGAGGACATCGCCCTGGTCGGCACGCACAATTTCGATCCGCGTTCCGATCGGCTCAACACCGAGGCGATGGTCGTGGTGCACGATCAGGAGTTCGCCAGGGCGCTGGCGCAGAGCATCCTGATCGACACGCGGCCGGAGAACGCCTGGGTGATCGCGCCACGGCCCAAGCCGCCGATTCTCTCCGGCCTCAACTACAGCCTCGGCAAGCTGTTCGAGTCGCTGCCGCTGTTCGACCTGTGGCCGCTGCGCTACGCCACCAGCTGGGAAATGATCGAAGGCTGCGCGCCGCTGCGCCCGGACGAGCCGGGATTCGCCGATTGCTATCGGCCGGTCGGCGATTTCCCGGAAGTCGATGTGCCCGGGAAAACCATCTATACGCGCGTGCTCACGGCCTTTGGCGCCGGTCTGGCGCCGATTCTCTGAGCGCACTTTGCGGCGGTCACACGAGGGCCGCCTGGGCGTCGAATGTCGGCACTGGAAAATGTTCGTTTTCCATGACTTTCGCAATTGACGCTTTTGCCCGCGCTTCGATAGGCTGGCGGCCTTTCTCCCACGCAAACAGGAATCACTCCCATGCCCTTGAGCATCGCGTTCGAGTTGTCCGATCAGGATCTCGACCACTTCCGCGAAGCGCAACGCGCCGCTACCGAACGAGCGGGTCAGAAAAGTCCCGAAGAAGTGATCGCTGCCGGGGTCAAGTTGCTGGAAGACGCTCGCAAGACCGTCGTGCCGGACTTCATCGGCGAACGCCTCGAGAAGCTCGACGACATGATCGCGATGGTGCTCGACGAAGGTTGGGCGCTGGGCGAGGAGGACCGCAAGCGCGTGCTGGCGGCGCTGGTGTACTTCGCCGATCCGCTCGACGTGATCCCCGACACCGTGCCGGTGCTCGGCTACTTCGACGACGCGATCATGATCGAGCTGTGCGTGCGCGACCTGAAGCACGAGATCGACGCCTACGAGGACTTCTGCGATTTCCGCGACGCCGAAGCGCGCCGCCGCGGTCTGGATCCTTCCACCGTGGGTCGCGCCGACTGGCTCGGCAGCCGCCGCGATGAACTGCAGAACCGCATGCACTCGCGCCGCGCCCGTGATTTCGGCACCGGCTACGGCACGTCCAGCGGTTACGCGTCGCACAAGAGCTACGTGCGCCAGAGCTGGCGCCCGGGCATCTTCCGCACGCGCTGATTCCGCACATGTCCGATAGTCCTTTCGTCGTTCGGCCCACGCTCGAACAGCTCAACGCGCTGCGCAAGAACACCCTCGTCGAACACCTCGACATCGAGATCATCGAGTTCGGCGAGGATTTCATCCGCGGCCGCATGCCGGTGCACGCGAAGACGCACCAGCCTTACGGCCTGCTGCACGGCGGCGCATCGGTGGCGCTGGCCGAAACGCTCGGCTCGATCGCGGGCGCGATGTGCATCGACCAGGCCACGCAGATGGCGGTTGGGCTGGAAATCAACGCCAACCACTTGCGCGCCGTCACCAGTGGTTTCGTGATCGGCACGGTGCGGCCGGTGCACGTCGGCCGCAGCACGCACGTCTGGGACATCCGCATCGAGGATGAAGCCGGCAAGGCGGTGTGCGTGTCGCGCCTGACCCTGGCCATCGTGCCGCGGCGCTGATCTGAAACGTCGTCAGTCCCGCGCTTCCCAGTCCGGCGGCGCGGGCCACGAACCTTCGAATGTTCCTTCCAGCGCGCGGCGCAGGTCGCGCGCGTCCAGTTGCGGTGCGAGCAGCGTCAGCAGCGCCAGCGTGTAATCGCGCGGCACCCGTTCGCGCGGCAGCACCGCCCAAGCCGTGCATCCGGCGAAATGCTCGTTGGCCGGCAACATCGTCAGGTCGGCCTCGTCGCTTTTCTGCACCGCCATCTCGGCCAGGATGCCGACGCCCAGGCCGGTGCGGACGTAAGTCTTGATCAGATCGGCATCGCCTGCGGTGAAGGCGATGCGCGGTTGCAGGCCGGCGTCGGAAAACGCCGTGCGCAGGGACGAATCCGGTTTCAGCGAGGAGTCGTAGCTGACCAGCGGTTCGCGCGCCAATTCCGCCAACGTCGGCGCGCGCCGTAGGCGGGCCAGCGGATGCGCGCGTGGCACCAGCACCACGCGCTTCCATGCGTACAGGGGCACGGCGATGCCGCCGCTCGGCGGCGAACCCGAGGTGCTGACGATGGCCACGTCCGCGCCGCGTCCCAGTTCCGCCAACGCTTCGCCTTCGCCGGTCGGCACGATGTGCACGCTGACGTCCGGAAAGCGCTGCTTCAGGCCGCCGATGGCGTGCGGCAGCACGTAGCGGGCCTGCGTATGCGTGGTCGAAACCGCGAGTTCGCCGTGCTTCTCGCCGCGCAGGTTCGCGGCCAGCGCGCGGATGTTGTTGGATTCCAGCAGCACCTTGCGGGCCCGTGCGATCACTTCCGCGCCCGGCGGCGTCACCGATTCCAGGCTGCGGCCGCGGCGCAGGAACACCTGGAAGCCGAGTTCGTCCTCCAACTGCTTCAACTGTTTCGACAAACCCGGCTGCGTGGCATGCACGCGCTCGGCGGCGAGCGTGATGTTGAGGCCGGAGTCGGCGATCGCGACCAGATAGCGGAGTTGGGTGAGCGTCATGGCGAGGGACAGACGAACCGGCACGGCCGGAGGGATCGTCATGATCCGGGGTTATGAGTGGCCATCTTATGCCAAAAGGGAATAAGCAGCGTCGGTGCGGCCATTTTCGCCATGCGTGGCCAGCGCCTAGCGTTCGTGCGCTCGGTTCTCCGAACCTCGCCACGCCACAAGGAGATTTCCATGGCCATCTACGACAGCATCCTCGACACCATCGGCCGCACGCCGGTCGTGCGCCTGCACCGTATCGCGCCTTCGCACGTCACGCTCTATGCCAAGGTCGAGTCCTTCAATCCGGCCGGTTCGGTGAAGGACCGCCTCGCCTACGGCATCGTGCTGGATGCGGAAAAGAAAGGCCTGCTGAAGCCCGGCGACACCATCATCGAAGCCACGTCCGGCAACACCGGCGTCGCGCTCGCGGCGGTTGCGGCGGCGCGCGGTTACCGGTTCATCGCGACGATGCCGGAAACCTTCTCGATCGAACGTCGCAAGCTGATCCGCGCCTACGGCGGCAAGGTGATCCTGACACCCGGAGCCGAACGCGCCAGCGGCGCGGTCAGGAAGGCCGAGGAACTGGCCGCCAAGCATGGCTGGTTCGTCGCGCGCCAGTTCAGCAATCCGGCCAATTCCGAATACCACCGCCAGACCACGGCGGCGGAAATCCTGCGCGATTTCGCCGGATTGCGGCTGGACTATTTCGTCAGCGGCTGGGGCACCGGCGGCACGATCACCGGCGTCGGCGAAGTGCTGAAGCTGGCGCGGCCGGAAGTGAAGATCATCGCGGCCGAGCCTTCCGCTGCGCCGCTGCTGCAAGGTGGCCAGTTCACGCCGCACAAGATCCAGGGCTGGGCGCCGGATTTCCTGCCGGATGTGCTGAACCGTTCGATCGCCGACCAGACGTTTTCGATCACCGACGCCGAAGCCATCGCCACCGCGCGCCGCTTGGGCGCGGAAGAAGGCCTGTTCGTCGGCATTTCGGCCGGTGCGACGACCGCCGCGGCATTGAAGCTGGCCGAAACCGCGCCCGTGGGATCGGTGCTGCTGGCTGTGTTGCCCGATACCGGCGAGCGCTATTTCTCGACCGCCTTGTTCGAAGGCGTCAACGAAGGCTCGGACGACGAGTGGCTGGCGTCGCTCGGTTAAGACCCGCGGAACATCATCGGCGCCGGCGCGCTGGCGTCGGCGCCTGATCGAAAAAGAAGGCGCACTGCGGGAACCTTGTCGCGTCCGACGGAGTCGATGCGATGCGCCGATGCAGGAAGGTTCAGCCTGGACCTTACAAGCTCGGCGCAGCTTTTCTGCCGCTCCGGAGTCGACATGAGCCAACCCAACCGCGTCCTTGTCTGGATGCTCGGATTCCTCGCGCTGATCGGCTTTGCCGCCGTCGTGCTGATCGTTCCATTGAGCAGCGCCTTCTTCGCGACGCCGGTGTTCAACGCGGTGATCCTCGCCGTGTTCGCGGCCGGCATCATCGCGAACCTCGTGCAGGTGCTGCGGCTGCAGCGCGAAGTGCGCTGGATCGAAGGCTACCGGCGTTCCGCGCCGGGCCGGAAACTCGATCCGCCGACGCTGCTTGCGCCGATGGCCAAGATGCTCGGCCAGAATGAAACCAAGCCGCGCTCGCTGTCCACCGCGTCGATGCGCTCGATCCTCGACAGCGTCTACCTGCGGCTGGAAGAACAACGCGACCTGTCGCGCTATCTCATTGGCCTGCTGATCTTCCTCGGCTTGCTGGGCACGTTCTGGGGCCTGCTGAAGACCATCGGCTCGGTCGGCAGCATCATCGGCGGACTCTCGTCGGGCGGCGATGCGCTGGCGATGTTCGATACGCTCAAGACGCAACTGCAGGCGCCGCTGTCCGGCATGGCGACGAGTTTTTCCACCTCGCTGTTCGGCTTGGCCGGTTCGCTGGTCGTCGGGTTCCTCGACCTGCTTTCCGGCCGCGCCGCGAACCGTTTCTACACCGAACTGGAAGACTGGCTGTCGGGCATGACCAAGCTGTCCAGCGGCGGCGCGCTGGCCGATGGCGAAGCCTCGGTCCCGGCCTACGTGCAGGCGCTGCTCGAACAGACCGCCGACGGCCTGGAACGGATGCAGCGCGCATTGGTGGAAAGCGAACGTGAGCGTCGCGGCAACGCGCAGCAGATGGCCGAGCTCAACGCGCATCTGGAAAAACTGTCCGAACACCTCGGCAAGGAATCGCGCGCCACCGTCGAACTGGCGCAGACGCAAGCCGAATTGCGCAACGTGCTGAAGTCCATCGCGCAGAATGCCGGCGGCGAACAGGCCTCGCGCCTCGTCGATGAACTGCGTGGCGAATTCCGTCTGTTGTCGCGCACCCTCGCCGCCGCCGTGGAAGGACGCAAATCCGCATGAGCCTCGCTGCGCGCCGCCGTCGCGGCATCGACTTCTGGCCCGGCTTCGTCGATGCGCTGAGTTCGCTGCTGATGGTGCTCGTGTTCGTGCTGATGGTCTTCACCATCGGCCAGTTCGTGCTGTCCGACGCCTTGAGCGGCAAGGACAAGGCGCTCTCGCAGCTTTCCGCCGAGTTGGCGCAGCTGGCGAAGTCGCTGTCGATGGAAAAGGAAGCCAAGCTCGCGGCATTGAACCGCATCGACGAGATTTCCGCGTCGCTGGCGACCACCTCGAGCGAACGCGACGCGCTGCGCCTCAACCTCGACGACACCAGTGCGGCGCTGACCCAGACCCAGGCCGAACTGGAATCCAGCCGTTCCGATGTCGCGCGCCTCAGCAACGACATCGCCGTGCTGGCGGAACTGAAAAAACAGCTGGAAAGCGAAATCGCCGCGCGCCTCGCGGAACTCGAGGACAACAAGGAAAAGCTCGTCGTGCAGACCGAGCTTTCCGCGCAGGCCGCCGCGCAGGTGGAACTGTTGAACCGCCAAATGGCCGCGCTGCGCGAACAGCTGGCGGAAATCAGCGCCGCGCTGGAACTGGCCAACACGCAGAACCGCGCCAAGGACCTGCGGCTGGAAGAACTCGGCCGCGAACTCAACCTCGCGCTCGCCAGCAAGGTCGGGGAATTGCAGCGCTACCGTTCGGACTTCTTCGGAAAACTGCGTGAAGCACTCGGTGACCGTTCCGACATCCGCGTCGTCGGCGACCGCTTCGTGGTGCCGTCCGAACTGCTGTTCGCTTCCGGCAGCGACGAACTCGGGCCGGCGGCGGAAGCGCAGCTCGACATGCTCGCCGCGACCTTGAACGAAGTCGCGCGCCAGATTCCGCCGGAGATCGACTGGGTGCTGCGCATCGACGGCCACACCGACAAGCGCCCGATCCGCACCGCGCGCTTCCCGTCGAACTGGGAGCTTTCCACCGCGCGTGCCATCGCCATCGTCAAATACCTGATCGCGCATGGCATCCCGGCGCAACGACTGGCGGCCAACGGATTCGGCGAACATCGTCCGCTCGATCCGGCCGACAACGAAGCCGCGTACGCCTTGAACCGGCGCATCGAGATCCAGTTGACCAATCGCTGATCCGGATCGTTTCCCGCGCTGCCGGCGAAACTTTTCAACCCCGATTAAGCGGAGTTTGCTAGCGTGCAGGCGTTCGACCACGAACGCCTCGTCCTTTCCGGAGTCCACGCCATGCGCGCCATTGTTTTGGGTCTGTTCGCCGCCGCCGTTTCGCTTGCGCCCGACGCTCGGGCCTACACGCCCGAATCCGGGTTGTGGGCCAACGTCAACGAGCCCGGTTCGGGCATGTCCATCGAGATCCAGGACAACCTGCTCGGCCTCACGCTCTACGCCGGCGACGCGTTCGGTCGTCCGATCTTCTACACCTCGGCCGGATTGCTGACCGGCAACGCGCTGTACCAGGGCCGGCTGATCCGTTACGACAACATCCAGTGCATCGGCTGCCCGCCCGCGGGCGGACCGCTGGAATACGACGACGTCGGCCAGGTCACGATCGCCTTCGACCCGAACGACAACACCCGCGCCACGCTGACCTGGCCCAACGGCCGCCAGATTCCGATCCAGCGCTTCGAGTTCTACTACAAGCGCCCGGAAGATCCGGCGTCGATTCCCGCGCAGGCGACCAAGATGCTGGGCGAATGGCAGGTGTCGATCGATCTCGCCGACTATCCGGGCAGCACCTATCCCTTCAGCGGCGACGTGCTGGTGCTGGATGATTACGAGTGGAGCAATCAGTCGAGCAGTTGGTTGTACACGGGCTGCCGACCCGACGATGCGCAGGTCGGCGGATGCAGCAACTTCGCGCTGGCCAACCACGCTGCCGCAGGGTTCTTCGAGGCGCCGACCGGCTGGCAGGTGATCGTGGTCTGGGACGGCGTTTATGACGGCCAACCGTGGAACGTGCTGTACGAATTCAAGATCGGCACCGAAAGCGGCAGCGGCTGGTTCACGCTCTACCGCGACGGCACTCCACCGGAAAACTACGACGCCTATCCGGCGCGCGCCTGGCGCAGCGCCAGCCGCACCTTCGTGCAGGAAGGCGAAGGCCCGAGCAAGGCGGCCTCGACCCGGCAACCGCAGGGCTTGGGCCGCGTGCTGCTGGCCGCCGACGTGCCGGTGCCGAAGGCGCGATCCACGCGGCCGGAAACGGCGGCGCGGGCCGACATCATCCGCGCGTTGGAAGCGCAGTTGCGCGGCAAGCGCTGATCCCCGCATTGCCGGTGCAAGCGGCGGGCGGCCCAAGGCCGCCCGTTGTTTTTCCGGAACCCCGGACGCCGCATCCGCTAACCTTCGCGCCCGATGAAAGACGCCCCGCTTCCGATCGAGCCGCTGCTGCCTGCGATCCTCGATTCACTCGAAAAACACCCGCGCCTCGTGCTCGAAGCCGCGCCCGGCGCGGGCAAGACCACGCGCGTGCCGCTGGCCTTGGCAAACGCACCGTGGCTGCAAGGCCAGCGCATCGTGATGCTGGAACCGCGCCGCATCGCGGCGCGTGCGGCGGCGATGTTCATGGCGTCGAGCCTGGGCGAGGAGGTCGGCCAAACCGTCGGCTACCGCATCCGCTTCGAGAACCGCATCGGCCCGGACACGCGGATCGAAGTCGTCACCGAAGGCATCCTGACGCGCATGCTGCAGGACGATCCGATGCTCGAAGGCGTCGGCGCGCTGCTGTTCGACGAGTTCCACGAACGCCATCTTTCCGCCGACCTCGGCTTGGCGCTGGCGCTCGACGTACAGGCGCAACTGCGGCCGGAACTGCGCATCCTCGCGATGAGCGCCACGCTCGACGGCGAGAAGCTCGCGCGTTTCCTGGATGCGCCGCGGCTCACCTCGGAAGGCCGGAGTTTTCCGGTGACGATCGCGCATGTTCCGGCGCGGCGCGAGGAAGCGCTCGAAGCGCAGGTGCGCCGCAGCGTCGAGGCCGCGCTGGCGAACCATCCCGGCGACGTGCTGGTGTTCCTGCCGGGACAGCGCGAGATCGGCGCCAGCCAGCGCGCGCTGGAAGCGGCGCAGGTTCCGGCCGACGTGCTGGCGCTGCACGGCGAACTGCCGGTCGAAGCGCAAAGCGCGGTGCTGAAGCCCGCCAGCGATGGTCGCCGCCGCGTGGTGCTGGCGACGAACGTGGCCGAATCCTCGGTGACCTTGCCCGGCGTGCGCGTCGTCATCGATTCGGGCCTGGCGCGCGAGCCGCGCTTCGATCCGAACAGCGGTTTCCCGCGCCTGGAAGTCGTCAACATTTCCCAGGCCAGCGCCGACCAGCGCAGCGGTCGCGCCGGACGCGTCGCCGAAGGTTTCAGCTATCGCCTGTGGCCGGAATCGCAGCGGCTCGAACCTTCGCGCCGCGCCGAGATCGTGCAGACCGAATTGACCTCGCTGGCGCTGGAACTGGCCGCGTGGGGCGATGCCAACCTGCGCTTCTTCGATCCGCCGCCGAGCGGCGCGCTCGCCGCCGCGAAGGACCTGCTGCGCCGGCTCGGCGCGCTCGATGGCGAGCGCATCACGCCGTTCGGACGCAAGCTGCTCGCGCTCGGCACGCATCCGCGGATCGCGGCGATGCTGTGCGCGGCTTCCGGCGAAGACGCGGCGCTGGCCTGCGACATCGCGGCATTGCTGGAAGCGCGCGATCCGCTGAAAGGACCGCGTCGCGACGATCTGATCTCGCGCTGGCAATCGCTCGCCGCGTTCCGCCAGGGACGCACGCCGCAGGATGCCTCGCGCAGCGCGTTGGCCGCGATCGACCAGACCGCCAGGCAATGGCGTCGCCGGATCAATTGCCGGATCGAGCCACCACGCGAAGCGCCCGCGCACCGGCTCGGTGATTTGCTGATCCACGCTTTTCCGGATCGCATCGCGCACCAGATGCCGAACGATCCGTCGCGCTACGCGCTCGCCAACGGCCGCAGCGCCAGCCTGGGCGAGGACAGCGCACTCTATGGCGAGCCGTGGATCGTGATCGCGGAATTGCGCGACGGACTGCGCGACGCCCGCGTGCTGCGCGGTGCGCCTTGCGACGAAGATGTGTTGCGACGCGAGTTTCCGGATCGCTTCGTGGAACAGGACCGCGTGTTCTGGAACGACGCGGCGAGCCGGATCGAAGCGCGGCGCGAAACCCGCTTCGATGGCATCGTGCTCGACGCGCGACCGATCGCCCAGCCCGATCCTGCCGGCTTCGCCGATGCGCTGGTCGATGCGGTGCGGCAACGTGGGCTCGATGCCTTGCCGTGGAGCGCGGGCACGGCGCAATGGCGCGCCCGCGTCCAGTGCCTGCGCGCATGGCTGCCGGAAAAGGCGGACGAGTTTCCGGATCTCTCCGACGAACATCTGCTCGCCACGCTCGACGAGTGGCTGAAACCCGCGCTGCGCGGCAAGCGCCGGCTCGATGCGCTGACCGAGGACGAGCTCTCCGAAGCCCTGAAGTCGTCACTGGATTGGCCGCAACGCCAACGCATCGAGGCGCTCGCGCCGGTGCGGATCGAAGTGCCTTCCGGCCTGGATCGGCCGATCCACTACGAAGCCGGCAAGTCGCCGGTGCTCGCGATCAAGCTGCAGGAACTGTTCGGCCTCGCCGACACGCCGCGCATCGCCGAAGGCCGCGTGCCGCTGACGTTGCATCTGCTCTCGCCGGCGGGCCGTCCCTTGCAGGTCACGCAGGATCTGCGCGGCTTCTGGGAGCGCACCTATCCGGAAGTGAAGAAGGAAATGAAGGGCCGCTACCCCAAGCACCCGTGGCCGGACGATCCGTGGACGGCCACCGCGACGCATCGCGCGAAGCCGCGCGGAACCTGAAGCGGGCGTTCAGCTTTTGTTGCATAATCGGACAGTTCTCTACGGCATTGCGCCGTTCCAAGCACTGATTCCGAGGGTTGCCGATGTCGTTCCTGTCCCGTCTTTCTGCCGTGCTGTTGGCGGCTTCCTGTTCTTTTGCCGCGACGGCGGCAATGGGACCTTCCTTCCCGACTGCGGAATCCAAGCAGTTCATCGTCGTTTCGCAGGAAACCTGGCTCGGCCATCGCGGCGCGGGGGAAATGTTCCGCGTGGACAAGCGCGGCAGGCCGGTGGTGCTGGTCGAAGTCACCGAGGCGGAAATCGCCGGGCTTTCCCAGTACATCCATGACAAGGAATTCCGCTGTGGCGGATTCTTCTCGTTCGACTCGCGCGAGGAAGCCGAAGCCTTCATCGCGGCGGAGCCCGTCCTGCGCCAGCCGCTCGGTGGCTACAGCTACACCATCGACAACCAGTCCACGGTGAACCAGTGGTTGCCGCAGGTCAGCGAAGCGAACATCCGCTCCACGATCGCGTGGCTGGAGAGCTATCAGAACCGCTACTACAACAGTTCCCACGGCCAGCAGTCCTCGATCGACATCATGATGGAATGGATGGAGATCGCCGGTAGCCGCAGCGACGTCAGCGTCGAGACGGTCTCGTGCAGCGGTTGCGGCCAGCAGTTTTCCGTGATCCTGACGATCCAGGGCCAGACGCTGCCGGACGAGATTGTGGTGCTGGGCGGACACCTGGACTCGATTTCGTCCGGCGCCTCCGGCAACCCGGAAGGCGTGCGCGCGCCCGGCGCGGACGACGATGCTTCCGGCATCGCGGTGTTGACCGAAACCCTGCGCATCGCGTTGTCCGATGGCTGGAAGCCACAGCGCACGGTGAAGGTCATGGGCTACGCCAACGAGGAAGGCGGCCTTCGCGGTTCGCGCGCCATCGCGGATTCCTTCGCCAGTAATCGTCAGCAGGTCTACGCCGTGCTGCAGTTTGACATGACCAACTACACCACGAGCTGGACCGGCAAGAAGGATCTGTTCGTCTTCACGGACAACGTGGATCCCACGCTCACACAGTTCGTCCGCGACCTCTTCGACACCTATCTCGCGCCGCTCGGCCTGACGCGCGGCCAGAGCAGCTGCGGCTACGGGTGTTCGGATCATGCGGCCTGGACGGAAAAAGGCTATCCCGCCGCGCTCGTGTTCGAGACCGACATGGGGAACAGAAACAGCCGGATCCACACCGCCGACGACACACTGGCGAACATGGGCGACTCGGCCCAGCACAGCGTCACCTTCGCGAAGATGGCGCTCGCCTTCCTCGGCGAAACCGCCAAGACGCATTCGGTCGTGCCGGAAGAACCGGAAGAGCCGCTGCCCTCGGAAATCTTCAAGCACGGGTTCGAGTCGAACGCGCGGAACTGATCGGTCAACCGCGCGGGACATCCCGGAAAACGAAGCCCTTCTCCCGCAACGGGAGAAGGGCTTTTTTCATTCCTCCACGCCCAGGCGCCAGAGCATGAAGGCGTACCACTCGCTGATCTGCCTGTAGCGCTGGAAGCGGCCGGACTTGCCGCCGTGGCCGGCGTCCATGTTGGTGCGCAGGAGGATCGGCTTGTCGCCGGTGTTGGTCGCGCGCAGCTTGGCGACCCATTTGGCCGGTTCCCAGTACTGCACCTGCGAATCCCACAATCCCGTATCGACGTACAGGGCCGGATAGGCCTGCGCCTTCACTTGGTCGTACGGCGAGTACGCGAGCATCGTCTCGTACCACTCCGGTTCCTGCGGATTGCCCCACTCGTCGAATTCGTTCGTGGTCAGCGGGATCGAAGTGTCGAGCATCGTCGTCACCACGTCGACGAAGGGCACGCCGGCGTTCATCGCGGCGTATTTCTCCGGCGCCATGTTGGCGACCGCGCCCATCAGCAAGCCGCCGGCGCTGCCACCGGCCGCGGCGACGCGGTCCTTCGCGGCGTAGCCTTCGGCGACGAGGAAATCGGTCACGTCGATGAAGTCGGTGAAGGTGTTCTGCTTCTTCTTCAGCTTGCCGTCTTCGTACCAGTGGCGTCCCATTTCCTGGCCGCCGCGGACGTGCGCGATGGCATAGACCACGCCGCGGTCCAGCAGGCTCGGCACCGCGACGTTGAAGCGCGGATCGGAGGAAATGCCGTAGGAACCGTAGGCGACCTGCAGCAGCGCGGCGGTGCCGTCGCGCTTGAAGTCCTTGGCGTGGACGATGGAGACGGGAATCCTGGTGCCGTCGCGGGCCGTGGCCCAGCGACGCTCGGTGACGTACTGGCTGGCGTCGTAGCCGATCACCGGTTCGGTCTTGAGCAGGCGGCGCTCGCCGGTCTTCACGTTCAATTCGTACGTGGTCGGCGGCATCGTCAACGAGGTATAGCTGTAGCGCAGCCAATCGGTGCCGGGTTCGGAATTGACCGCCAGCTTCATCGTGTAGGCCGGTTCGTCGGGCGCGACGAGGAAAGGCTCGCCCTGCTTGGGCAGCACGCGCACCTTGAGCAGGCCGTCGGAGCGTTCGTCGATCGCGGTGAAGTCGTCGAACAGCTCGACGCCGGCAATGAACACGTCCGGATCGTGCGCAATCCATTCCTTCCACTTCGCCCTGCCGCCACGCACGTCCGCGTCGGAAACCGTCATCACGCGGTAGTTGGGCGCGTCCCAGTCGGTGCGGATCGTCCACTGGCCGTCGAGGTGGTCGGCGTCGTAGAGGAAATCGCGTTCGCGCGGCGCGAGCACGAAGAATTCACCGTTGTCCGGCTGCTGCAGGTCCAGACAGCGGATTTCCGAAGACACGGTGCCGTCCAATTCGACGCACAGGTAGCGTTCGGAACGGGTGCGGAAGATCGACATGTAGAAGGTGTCGTCGTCTTCCTCGTAGATGGTCTTGTCCGAGGACGCCGGCGTGCCGAGCACGTGCGCCTTGACGCGCCGTTCCAGCAGGGTTTCCGGGTCCTTCTCGAGGTAATAGATGGTGCGGTTGTCGGTACCCCAGACCAGGTTCGGCGAGATGTTCGACACCTCGTCGGGATAGATCTCGCCGGTCTGCAGGTTCTTGAATTTCAGCGTGTACTGGCGGCGGCCGATCGCGTCCTCGGCCCAGGCCAGGATCGTATTGTCGTCGCTGACGGCCAGATCGCCGATCGCGAAGTAGCCCTTGCCCTCGGCCAGTTGGTTCGCGTCCAGCAGCACTTCCGGCGTCGCATCGGCCTTGTCGGCGCGGCGGTAGTAGAGCGGGTATTCGCGGCCGTCGTAACCGAAGTGGTACCAGTAGCCCTTTTCGCGGTACGGCACGCTGGAATCGTGCGGCTCGATGCGGCCGGTGATCTCGGCGAACAGCGCATCGCGGCGCGCGGCGTGCGGTGCGAGGATCGCGTCGGCGTAGGCGTTCTCGGCGTTCAGGTAGCCGATGACCTCCTTGTCCTCGCGGGTGTCGTCGCGCAGCCAGTAGTACGGATCGATCCGCACCGCGCCGAACGGCGCCTTGACCTCGTGCGGCCTGACCGCGGCCACCGGCGCCTCGACGGCTGCCGGTCGCGGCGTGTTGTTTTCGGAAGGATTCATCTTCGTGTCGTGTGTGGTTGTGCAAGCACAAACCAGCAAGATAGCGGACACCGTTGCCGAATACAGTCCACGCCGCGCCGGCTTGTTCATCAGCGGTCTCCGAACAGCTTCTGCTTCAGGAAGGTGTAGGCCAGCGCCTGCATGTAGGCGCGCTGTCCGTTGTCCGCCGCGCCGCCGTGGCCGCCTTCGATGTTTTCGTAATAGGAAACGTCGTGGCCCTGTTCCTTCATGCGGGCGAACATCTTGCGCGCATGGCCCGGGTGCACGCGGTCGTCGCGCGTGGACGTGGTGAACAGCACCGGCGGGTATTTCGCGTCCTTGCTGACGTTCTGGTACGGCGAGAAGGTCTTGATGAATTCCCAGTCGGAGGTGTCCGGATCGCCGTATTCGGCCATCCACGACGCGCCGGCGAGCAGGTGGCTGTAGCGCTTCATGTCGAGCAGCGGCACCTGGCACACCACCGCGCCGAACAGTTCCGGATACAGCACGGTCATGTTGCCCATCAGCAGGCCGCCGTTGCTGCCGCCCTGGATGCCGAGGTACTTCGGCGAGGTGATGTTGCGCGCGAACAGGTCCTGCGCGACCGCGGCGAAGTCTTCATAGGCGCGCAGGCGGTTCTGTTTCAGCGCGGCCTGGTGCCAGCGCGGGCCGTATTCGCCGCCGCCGCGGATGTTCGCGACCACGTAGGTTCCGCCCTGTTCCAGCCAGCCCTTGCCCACGGCCGGGTTGTAGCCCGGTGTCAGGGAAATCTCGAAGCCGCCGTAGCCGTACAGCAGCGTCGGGTTCTTGCCGTCGAGCGCCATGTCCTTCTTCGACACGAGGAAGTACGGAACCTTGGTGCCGTCCTTGCTGGTCGCGAAGTTCTGGCTGACCGTGAAACTCTCGGCGTCGAAGAACGCGGGCAGCGACTTCAGCAGCTCGGGCGCCTTGCCGCCGATGCTGCCCAGGTACAGCGAGGACGGCGTCAGGTAATCGGTCACCGTCATGAAGAAGTCGTTGGAATCCTCATCATCGACCGCGCTGACGCTGATCGTGCCGAACTCGGGCAGGTTCGGCAGCAGCGTGCGCTCCCAGGTTTCCGCGCCCGGCTTCACCAGGTAGACGCGGTTCTTCACGTCTTCCAGCACGTTGATGAAGTAGTGGTCCCTGGTCGCGCCGAAGCCGGCGAGCGAGGAGTGCTCGTCCGGCGCGAACATGACCGAGAACTCGCGCTTGCCGGCGAGGAAGTCGTCGAAGTTGGTCGCGATCAGCGAGCCGGCGGCGAAGGACTTGCCGCCGATTTCCAGCGGTTCGCGCAGCTCCAGCATCAGCCATTCGCGGTAGACGTTCTTCTGCGCGCTGTTCGGCACGTCGATCTTGGTCAGCGTGCCGTCCTTGCCGCGCAGGTAGAGCTCGTCGTTGTAGAACGCCAGCGCGCGCCGCACGAAATCGCGTTCGAAGCCGGGTGTGGAGTCGTGCTGTGCGTCCACCGCCATGTCGGTCGGGACGCCTTCATAGACGACTTTCGCCTCACTCATCGGCGTGCCGCGCTTCCATTCCTTGACGATGCGCGCATAGCCGGAGGTCGTCATCGAGCCTTCGCCGAAATCGGTGGCGACATACACCGTGTCTTCGTCGATCCACGAGAGATCGCCCTTGGCTTCGGGGCGGAAGAAGCCGTCCTTCACCCAGTCCTTGGTGGAAAGGTCGAACTCGCGCGTCACGTCCGCATCCGCACCGCCGCGCGAGAGGCTGACGAGGCAGCGCACGTACGGCTCGCCCTTCACCTTCGGGCGCAGGCAGGACGCGCCGTGCCAGACCCAGTTCTCGCCCTCGGCCTTGTTCAGGGCGTCGAGGTCGATCAGCGTTTCCCACTTCGGGTTGGCCTTGCGGTATTCGTCCAGCGTCGTACGGCGCCAGACGCCGCGCTGGTTCTGCTTGTCGGTCCAGAAGTTGTAGAAGAACTCGCCCTGCTTGTAGACGCCCGGGATCTTCGCGTCCGAATCGAGGATCGCGAGCAGTTCGTCCTTGAGCTTGGCGAAGCCCGGATCGGATTCGATGGTCTGCTGGGACGCCGCGTTCTGCTCGCGGACCCACGCCAACGGCTTTTCGCCGCCGACGTCTTCCAGCCACAGGTACGGATCTTCGGCCGCGGCCGTGGCGGCGGCCGGTTCAGCCGCGGCGGGCTGGGAGGCGGGAGCCGGTTCGTTCACTTGGGAACACGCCGAAAGCAGCACGAGTCCGGCAGGCAGCCAGACGTAATGGGAGCGGGACATGGGAAAACTCCACGGTGAAAGGACATAACCGCAAAACACTAGCACGGCGCACCGCGCGCGACGGCAGCCGGAAGTCATGCGCGGAAAGACCGGGCGAATCCGGCGCGCGGGCTGGTTTCAGTCCAGCGTCCGCTCGAACCGCAGCGCGGCGCAGCCGTCCTCGTAATAGTTCTCGTGCCGTCCGAATTCGACGAAGCCTTCGCGCCGGTACAAGGCGATCGCCGCCGGGTTGTCTTCCCGCACTTCGAGCCGCAGGCGCGTGCGTTGCGCCTTGCGCGCCTGTTCCTGCGCATCGGCCAGCAGGGCGGCGCCCAATCCGAGCCCGCGCCACGCCGGATCGACGACGATGGAATACAGGCGCGCCACGGTCGAGCCTTCGCGCAGCAAGGTCAGCGCGTAACCGGCGGGCGTGCCGTCGACCATGGCGAGGCGCAACCGCGCCGAAGGCGACGCCAGATGATGGCGGAACTGACGCCGGCGCATGCGGTCGCCGGGAAACCGCGATTCCAGTTGCAGCAGCGCCTCAAGGTCGGACGGCCGTGCGTCGCGGAGCATGGAATGGGGCGTCTGCACGCGGGAATGAACCCTGTCGAACTCGACTCGAACCGGACGCATCCGGGGTTGTGCGATTCTGTCAGAATCCGCGCCGTTGCGCGCCTTTGCGCTGCACCAAGGCATTTATGAGCCGGCTTCTGATCGTCGTCGAAAAGCCCTCGGACTGGGGCTCGTACTATCCGTCCGACAACGTCGTCTCCGCCACCGATTACCTGAAGGAACCGCCATCCGCCGAGGGCGATGAGCGCGTGCAGGTCATCAACCTGTGCCGCAGCTACAAATACCTGGGCCTGGGCTATTACGTCTCGCTGCTGGCCGAGGCGCGCGGGCATCGGGTGATTCCGTCGGTGCGGGCGATCAACGACCTGCGCCGCCGTTCGATCTACGGCCTGGACATCGGCGACCTCAACCTGCGCCTGACGAAGTTCTTTCCGGACGGCGGTGCCGATGCCACCGATTTCGGCCTGTTGGTGTATTTCGGCCAGACCAATTACGCGCCGCTCGCGGAAGTGGCGCGGCAGGTGTTCGATGCCTTCCCGTGTCCGATCCTGAAGATCGAATTCGAGCGCCAACGCTTCTGGCAGATCAGCGCGATCAAGGCGGTGGGACTCAACACGCTGAACGACGCACAGGAAGACGCCTTCGCCGCCGCGCTCGATGCCTTCTCCCGCAAGATCTGGCGCAAACCGCGCGCGCGCCGCAAGTTCCGCTACGACATCGCGATGCTGCACGACCCGGAAGAAGCGCTGCCGCCGTCCAACAAGCGCGCGCTGAAGCAGTTCGTCGAAGCAGGCAAGGAACTGGGCATCGAAGTCGATCCGGTGACGCGCAACGATTATTCGCGCCTGGCCGAATACGACGGGCTCTTCATCCGCGAAACCACGTCGCTCGACAACCACACCTACCGCTTCGCGCATCGCGCCGAGCGCGAAGGCATGGTGGTGATCGACGATCCGGTGTCGATCCTGCGCTGCACCAACAAGATCTTCCTCAACGACCTGCTGCGTGCCCGCAAGCTGCCGATGCCGCGTACCGAGATCGTGTTCCGCGACAACGACCGGCAACTGGCGGAACTGCCGGAGAAGTTCGGCCTGCCGCTGGTGCTGAAGATTCCCGATGGCTCGTTCTCGCGCGGCGTGGTGAAGGTGGAAAGCGCCGCGGCCCTGCGCGCCGCCGCCGATGAACTGTTCCAGCATTCCGCGCTGCTGATCGCGCAGGAATTCATGTACACCGAATACGACTGGCGCATCGGCGTGCTCAATGGGCAAGCGCTGTATGCCTGCCAATACTTCATGTCGCGCGGCCACTGGCAGATCTACGACCACGCCAACGTCCACGGCAGCAAGCACATCCCGCGCAGCGGCGGCTTCAAGACCCTGCCGGTGCGCGAGGCGCCGGCGGAAGTGCTGAAGCTCGCGCTGAAGGCCACCGCGCCGATCGGCGACGGCCTCTACGGCGTCGACATCAAGGCCGACGGCAAGCGCGTCGCGGTGATCGAGGTCAACGACAATCCATCCATCGATGCCGGTGTGGAGGACGCCTACCTCGGCGAGGATCTGTACCGCCGAATAATGGAAGAATTCCTGCGCAGGCTGGAGCGCAAACGGCTCGGCATCGAGGAATGAGGGGCATCCGCGCCGTCGGATTTATGTCGCAGTGTCGGCAGAATTGCCACCCGAAGGTGGAAAACTGCCCCGGTCGCCTGCATCATGCAGGTTCAACACTGCGGAACCTTCCATGATTTCTTCGATTTACGATTTGCTTGCGCATGGCGTCACCGGCGCAAGCTGGGGCGCGCTCCTCGTCTATGCGCTGATCGTCACCCAGATCACGATCTTCGGCGTCACCTTGTACTTGCACCGCAGCCAGGCGCACCGCGGCGTGGATTTCCACCCGGTGCTGGCGCACTTCTTCCGCTTCTGGCTGTGGCTCACCACCTCGATGATCACGCGCGAATGGGCTGCGATCCATCGCAAGCACCATGCCCGCTGCGAGACCGAGGAAGATCCGCACAGCCCGCAATTCATGGGCATCAACAAGGTGCTGCGCGAAGGCGCCGAACTCTACCGCGCCGCGCGCGATGACCGTCCTTCGATCGAGAAGTATGGCAAGGGCTGCCCGGACGACTGGATCGAGCGCCACCTCTACACGCCGCACGCCAATCTCGGCCCGGTGCTGATGCTGCTGATCAACGCCGTGCTGTTCGGTTTCGCCGGCGTCGCGGTGTGGGCGATCCAGATGATGTGGATCCCGGTCTGGGCTGCCGGCGTCGTCAATGGCCTGGGCCATTGGTGGGGCTATCGCAACTTCGAGACGACCGACAAGTCCACCAATCTTTCGCCCTGGGGCTTCTGGATCGGCGGCGAAGAGCTGCACAACAACCATCACGCCTTCCCGAGCTCGGCGAAGTTCTCGCTGCGCCGCTTCGAGTTCGACATCGGCTGGGCCGCGATCAAGCTGCTGGAAGCCCTGCGTCTGGCGACCGTGCTGCGCGTCGCGCCCACGTTGAACGTGCGCCCGAACATCGCGATGCCCGACGCCGAAACGCTCAAGGCGCTGCTCAGCCACCGCTTCCAGGCCATGACCGACTACTACCGCAACGTCATGCTGCCGGCATTGCGCGAAGAAGCGGCGCACGCGGGCGAGAGCCTGAAGTCGATGCCGCGCCGCTTCCGCAAGGCGCTGGCCGACGGCGGCCGCTGGCTCGACAACGACGCCCGCGATCGCATGCAGGCGCTGGTTGCGCGTCGTCCGCGACTGGCGACGCTGGTGGATTTCCGTGCCCGCCTGCAAACCCTGCTGGAAGAACGTTCGCACGATGCCGCCGCCACGCTGTCGCGCTTGCAGGCCTGGTGCCATGAGGCCGAGGCCAGCGGCATCCAGTCCCTGCAGGAATTCGCGGCACGCCTGCGTGGCTACGCTCTGGTTCCGGCGCGGAACTGATTCCGTCCTCGCGTTTGCGCTGCTGCCGATGTTCGCGGCAGCGCAAACCGGTTTGTCGGGCTCCGCTTCGCAGCGGGAATATCTGGCGCGCTTTGACGCCAACGGCGATGGCCGTGTGTCGCTGGTCGAATACCAGGACTATCTGAACCGCGGATTCCACGCCATGGATCGCAACGGCGACGGCGTGCTGTCGCCGTCCGAATGGCCGGAAGGCGTGCGCGGACGCGGCACCGTGACGCTGGAACAGAAACGCCGCGCGCAGGCGGCGATGTTCGATCGCCTGGATCGCAACAACGACGGCTTCCTCGATGCGCAGGAACTGACCGCGCCGTATTGAGCGTGCCGGCGCTACATCACTACCGGATACTGGATTTCCCCGAAATCCACGTACGGGTTCTCCAGCATCAGCTCGATCACCACCGGCACGATCCGGCCCATGATCTTCGCGCCGTCGCGCACCTGCTGGCGATTGACGCGGCTGTTCCACGTCGCGCCACCGTGCATGAGCTGGTTGCGCAGCACGTAGAGGCGGTCGAACACGACCGACAGCACGAGGGCGGTATCGCCCTTCATCACGGCATCGAGCGCCGCCTTGTGGCTGGCGTTGAACCGCTCTTCCCAGCGGTTGCTGGAATCGTGCTCGCGCAACGCGCGCCAGAACGGCTCGAACACGTACTTGTTCTCGATCAGCACGCGGATCGGGCCGGTGAACTGCTGGAAGGCCAGCGCGGCCAGCCGCTTGTCCGCGTCAACCTTCAACAGCGTATCGATGAAGCCGTGCAGCTTGTCGCGTTCGTTTTCCTCCTGCTCGAACTCGCGGGCGTAGGCGGCGTTGAAGGCGATCCACAGGAAGATGAAGCGTGCATCGGCATCATCGGTTTCCGCTTCGGCGCGCCTGATCCAGCTGATCGCCCGGTGCAGCCGCGTGCGCCAGTGCTCGGGCGTGGCGTCGCCGGCGGCCTTGAGTTTCCGCTTGAGTCGGTCGGCATCGAGCGTTTCGGGCATGGCGTTGTTCCAGCGGGGTTTTCTGCATTTTGCACAAGGCCGCGGCGGCCGTGTGATACACGCGATTTGCAGCCTTCTTTATTCGTTCCTAAAGCGACAGTAAATGTCGCATGCGTCCATGAAGTGGACTCCGTCACCGACAAGGCAGGAGACGGAAATGCACGGCTTGGAGTGGGACGAAGATCTTGCTTCCGGAAAGGCCGGGCAAGCGGCTGCGCGAGGCCGGCGGCAGCGCAGCAAACGGAAGACCGAAGCTCCGGCGACGTGGTCGCGCCGCCGCCGCACAGCATCAAGTGCTTTTGCCGGGTGTCTTGCCCTTGCCGTGCTTGTCAGGATGGAACCGCTTACTTCCTGCGTCCCGAACCCAGCTTGCGGGTCAGCGTGTTGCGGCCCAGACCCAAGCGTTGCGCGGCTTGTTGCCGCCTGCCGCCGGTCGCGGCCAGCGCGGCGTCGAACAGGATTTCCTGCAGACGTTCGCTGGCGAGCGCGTGCAGTCCGTTGGTGCCGGCGGCCAGTTCCGCTTCGGCCCAGCGCCGCAGCGGGGTTTCCCAGTCGGTGCCGGAATCGGACGCGGTTTCCGGAATGGCGCCGCCGCGCGGTTCCGTGCGGATCGCTTCGGGCAGGTCGCCGGGAAGGATGGTGTCGCCGGGCACCAGCGTCGCGAGCCGCCAGCACAGGTTCTCCAGCTCGCGCACGTTGCCCGGCCAGTCGTAGCGGCGCATCACGTCGAGCGTGGCGGGCAGGAAGCGCTTGCCGCCGACGTTGACCTTTCGCACCGCGTCGGCGAGGAAGCGTTGGGCCAGGATCGGCACGTCCTCGCGCCGCTGCCGCAGCGGCGGCAGGGCGAGCCGCACCACGTCGAGGCGATGCAGCAGGTCGGCGCGGAAACGTCCCCCGCTGACGGCCAGGTCGAGGTTCTGGTGCGTGGCCGCGATCACGCGCACGTCGACGCGGATCAGTTCGCGGCCGCCGACGCGGAAGAATTCGCCTTCGGCCAGCACGCGCAGCAGGCGCGTCTGCAACGACAGCGGCATGTCGCCGATTTCATCGAGGAACAAGGTGCCGCCGTTGGCCTGTTCGAAGCGCCCGACATGGCGCTTGGCCGCGCCGGTGAAGGCGCCGGCTTCGTGGCCGAACAGTTCCGATTCGAGCAGCTCGGCCGGGATCGCGGCGGTGTTCAAGGCCACGAACGGCCGCGACGCGCGCGGCGAATGGCGATGCAGCGCGCGCGCGACCAGTTCCTTGCCGGTGCCGGTTTCGCCGGTGATCAGCACCGACAGTGGTGCCTGCGACAAACGGCCGATCGCGCGGAACAGGTCGCGCATCGCGTGCGAATCGCCGAGCAGTTCCGGCTCGTCCGACGCCGGCGCGGGGACGTCTTCCGGAGTCGGCGCTTCCTGGTTCAACGCGCGCCGCGCCATCGCGACGGCTTCGTCCAGGTCGAAGGGCTTGGACAGGAAGTCGTGCGCGCCGCCGCGGAACGCGCTGGCGGTGGACGGCACGTCGGTCCACGCGCTCATCACCACGACCGGCAACTCGGCGTGGCGGTTCTTGAGCGCATCGAGCAGTTTCAGTCCGTCCAGCCCGGGCATGCGCACGTCGGTGAAGACGAGATCGGGCGTCGCGCTGGCGAGCGCTTCCAGCGCCGCGGCGGCGCTGCCGAATTCGCGCACGGCAAAGCCCGCCTCGCGCAGGGCTTCGGCCAGCACGAAGCGCACGGAACGGTCGTCGTCGATGACCCAGATGTCGGACATGGAAAGCCGCGCGTTGAACGGAACCGAATGCTAGCGCGTTGCGGTGTCGGACGAACCGAATACCAGCGCCACGCCATACGGCGTCACGCGCAGGTCGCGCAGGGAATGCTTGAGCGCGCGCTGGCGCAGGTCGCTGTCCTTCAGCCGGTAAACCGGTTGCTGCGCGAAGACGTCGGCCAACAGCAGGCGCGCGCCGTCCTGCACGCGCGACAGGTGTTTTTCCGGCACGCCGTCGAGCGCAAGCTCGGTGATCACCGGATCCACGAGGTAGAGCGCGCCTTGTGCATCGTCGTAGCGCAGTCCGGTCTTCACGTCGATCCGGCCCTTCAGCGCGGTGCGTGCGCCGTCGAGGCGCGCGTCGAGGCCGAGGTCGACGCCGAACGCGATGCGATCCTGTTCGGGCAGCAGTTCCAGTCGCGGATGATCGAAGCGGTAGTTCAGCAGCAGGAACACCGGGCGTTCGATCGGAAAACGCTTTTCCAGCTCCGCGCGCAGTCGCGCTTCGGTGATGAAGACGGTGGACTGTTGGGTCTGCCACCGGACGGCGATGCCCATGCCCAGCGCCGCGAGCGCGGCGGCCAGCGCCAGCGCGATGCCGAACAGCAGGGCGCGGTTCGGGTTCACGCCGAGGCGTCTGCGCGTTCGAACGGGCCGCGCCGCAGCACGCGGCCTTCGCGCACGTGCAGGCGGCCGTTCGCGATCACCGTGGTTGCGCGGCCTTGCTCGTCGAGCGCGACCAGATCCGCGTCCGCGCCGACGGCGATGCGGCCCTTGCGCGGCAGCCGCAACAGCTGCGCGACGTTGCGCGTGAACGGCGGCAGCGCGTGTTCCAGCGGCAGGCCCGCGGCGACGACTTCGTTGAGCGTGGCGAGCATCGCGCCGGAATCGCCCACGTCCATGTGCGTGATGTGGCCGTGCTGGTCGAAACACGGCAGGCAACCGCCGGCGTCGGAACTGATCGTGATGCCGTGTTCCGGCAGGCCCGCGTCGAGATAGCGCAGCAGCGCGTCGGCGGCGCTCCACGCGTCCTCGTCTTCGGCGACCGGGAACGCGGTGACGTCGATCACGACGCCGCGTTCGGCCAATTGCAGCGCTTCGTCGAACAGGGCCCGGCGGCGATTGACGTGCGTGGGCTGCAGCACGCGCGGCGGCAGCTCGGATTGCGACAGCGCGCGTTCCACCAGTTCCAGGCCGCGCACGCCATCACCCAGATGCAGGTGCACGATGCCGGCCTTGCCGGTCATCAGGCCGGCGACGTGCGCTTCGCTCGCGACGCGCAACAGTTCGTCCAGCGTCGGCTGGCTGGAGCGGTGATCGCTGATCGCCAGCTCGCCGACGCCGATGATCGGATCGACGAACACGATGTCGCCGCGCACCGAGCCGGTGATCGTCGCCGGTGGCAGGTGGTAACCGCCGCAATGGCCCCAAGCCGAAAGGCCGAGTTCGCGCAGGCCGTACAGGGTGGCGACGAGTTCGCGCGGACCGCGCGCCAGGTCGTCGGTGCCGAGCAGGCCGACGACGCTGGTAATGCCGTGCGTGGTGTACTGCGAGAGCGACAGCGCCGGAACGCGGGTGGAAAAGCCCGCTTCGCCGCCGCCGCCGGTGACGTGCACATGGCCGTCGATCAATCCCGGGATCAGGCGCGCGCCCTGCAGGTCGAGCACGGTCGCATCCGGTACATGGCGGACCTCGTCCGGGTTTTCCCCGATCCAGAGGATGCTTCCGCCGCCGAGCAGCAGGTGGCGGACGCCGAGCGCTTCGGGCGCGAACAGGTTCGCGTTCAACAGCGCGATGGGTGTGGTGGCGGGCAAGGAATCGAGCGACACGCGGGCGATCTCGCGGGAAAGTCGAGGAAAGCGTAGCGGGCGGACGCAAACCGCGCGAGAAGCGGCGTCGGTGATTCGATTCCATGGTTGCAAGCCGCGAGCCAGCGACTGGCAGCCATGCGCGTTGCGGTTATTCGGACAGTCGGCGGCGCGGATCGTCGCCGTTGCTGCATTCGACGAAATTCGCGGCGATGCCGTGCGCGCCGAGCAAGGCGGCGAATTGGCGCTGGCGCGCCTCGAAATGCCGGAAGGTGCGAGACAGCGCTTCGGGCGAAAGACCGGGCGGTGCGAAACCGGCTTCCAGCCAGGCATCGAAGGGCAGGCGCGCGATCCGCACCTCGCCTTGGGCATAACGTGCCAGCGGTTCCGGCGGCGCATCGAGCCATTGTTCGCTTTCCGGCGCGAGCAGCGCCGCTTCCACCAGCGGCCACAGCGGGCCGATGCCGGCGTGTTCGTACTGCATTGCGGTCATCGCGGCCAGGTCGTGCAGCGAGAGATAGCGCGCGTGTTCGAGCGAGGCGCCGAACGCGGTCTGCGCGAACAGCGAGGTCGCGGCATTCGCCATGCCGGTTTCGAGCAGCACTTCTTCCATCGCGCGACCGATGCCCAGCACCTCGTCCTGCGGTCCCTGCAGCACGAACGGCAGCAGCCGCAACGGTCCGTCGCGCAGGTTCGGATCGGGCTGCAGTCCGATCGGCATCGCGCCCTCGTGCGCGGCGAAGCCGAACACGCGTGGATCGTGCGAATGCGGCGCGCGCGCGGTCAGTTCGGCCAGCGTCGCGTGCAACGGCCAACCCGGTCGCAGCAGTTCGGACGGATCGAACAGCGCGGCGGCGATCGAGAGATCGAGTTTCTCCACGCGCGGCAGGAACCGCGCCAGGTCGTTCGCGACCAGATCGGCCAGTTCCGCCGCTTCCTCGCGCGCCAGTATGGCGCGGGAAGGCGTGGCCGAGCATTCCAGCGCGAGCGCGCCGTGCAGATGCAGGAGGTCGGACATGGGCGATCCATCGCGAAACAAGGGCGCGTTACGGTAGCGGCGGCGGCGTCCGGCATCAAACCGCAGGGCGCACCATTCGGTTGCGTATGGCATTATCATCGCCGTTCCGTTTCGCTCACTTGCAGGCATCGACGATGGCCGACATCAACTCCAACAATGCTTCCAAGCGCCGCGTCGGCGTGATCGGCGGCGTGCGCATTCCGTTCTGCCGCAACAACACGGCGTACTACGACATCGGCAACCTCGGCATGTCGGTCCGCGTACTCGGCGCACTGGTGGAGCGCTACGGCCTGCAGGGCAAGCACTTGGGCGAAGTCGCGATGGGCGCGGTGCTGAAGCACTCGTCCGACTGGAACCTCGCGCGCGAAGCGGTATTGTCGTCCGGCTTGGCGCCGACGACGCCCGGCATCACGATGCAGCGCGCCTGCGGCACCAGCCTCGACACCATCGTCGCGATCGCGAACAAGATCGCGGTCGGCCAGATCGACGCCGGCATCGGCGGCGGTTCGGACACCACGTCCGACGTGCCGATCGCGGTGAATCCGAAGCTGCGCCGCCGCCTGCTCGACCTCAATCGCGCCCGCAGCTTCGGCGAGCGCCTGAAGGCCTTCAAGGGCTTTTCCTTCTCCGAATTGAAGCCGGAATTCCCCGGCGTCGGCGAGCCGCGCACCGGCAAGAGCATGGGCCAGCACTGCGAGCTGATGGCGCAGGAGTGGAACATCTCGCGCGAGGACCAGGACCGCCTCGCGTTCGAGTCGCACAAGAAGGCGGCGGCGGCGTACGACCAGGGCTTCTACGAAGACCTGGTCGTGCCGTTCCGCAACCTGTCGCGCGACAACATCCTGCGTCCGGAAACCACGATCGAGAAGCTCGCGACGCTGAAGCCGGCGTTCGACAAGTCTTCCGGCAAGGGCACGTTGACCGCGGGCAATTCCACGCCGCTGACCGACGGCGCCTCCGCCGTGCTGCTCGGCACCGAGGAATGGGCCAAGGCCAATGGCCTGAAGGTGAAGGCGTGGTTCGTCGATGCGCAGGTCGCGGCGGTGGACTTCGTCCACGGCGAAGGCCTGCTGATGGCGCCGGCCTGGGCCGTGCCGCAGATGCTCGCGCGCAACGGGCTGAGCCTGCAGGATTTCGATTTCTATGAAATCCACGAAGCCTTCGCGGCGCAGGTGCTGTGCACGCTGCGGGCGTGGGAATCGGAAAGCTTCTGCCGCGAGAAGCTCGGCCTCGAAAAGCCGCTCGGCAGCATCGATCCGGCGAAGTTGAACGTGGTCGGCTCCTCGCTCGCACTCGGCCATCCCTTCGCCGCCACCGGCGGCCGCATCGTCGCGACGCTGGCGAAACTGCTGGAAGAAAAGGGTTCAGGTCGCGGCCTGATCTCGATCTGCACCGCGGGCGGAATGGGGGTTACGATGATTTTGACACGATAGCACCCTATTGAAGACTGCGATGATCGTGAGACCCATTCTGGGTGTGCGGCGCTTGTTCGGGTCGCGGCGCTCAAGCGGTGATGGTTTCTATTTTGTTGTGCCAGTGTTGCCCTCAAAATGTGATCGCCAGCAGTGGTTTATGGCCAAATCAAGGAGATGCCAAGATGAGTCGGAAATTCCTGTTCTTTATCATGATTATTTCGCCTTTTCAGGCTCTTGCTGTAGACTGGAGTTTCAGCCATTCGGATGACCATTGGGAAATTATTTTCATCTCTCTGGAGGGGATACGGCAAGACCATCTGGCGTAACGACTCAGTATATGAGTTTTTGGCTGTATTCCAACAACTTCTTTTCAAGATCACCGTACAGTCATTTGGCTGTTTCACTTCGCGGCGAGATGCATTTTAGTGGCGGAGTTCCATTCCTTCTTGAGGGCCGCGGTATAACTATAGGCCATACGCATCTAATCAATCCTCGAGTACATCCGTCTGGATATTCATTTGGCGGTTGCCAGTCGTATGCAAATGTGGCTGATGGGGCCAGGCCGGGGCAAAGTCAAATTGAGATCTTTTATCCATATGGCTACCAAGGATTTGAGAATCTTGTGTTTTCGGATACATGCGCTCCATTGTCAGGATTACTGGATGGGGTATGGTACAAGTATTACATCCATGCAAATGACAATGGGTGGGTTGCTTTCTGGATAGAAGATCTTTGGGGGAATGAGATTGATCAAGGATACTATCCCGCAGTCCAAGTTCCATTCTATTTTTCCGACAATGGGAATACAGAAATTTGGATTGCTGCACCTATTGCAGGCTCAACCGGCCCCTGGAGTGTAATCTTTTATGATATTCAGCATGGGTGGTTTTAGTGGGAAATTTTTTGGCGGCATCAGTGGGCTTTTACTTGAATCCGACGGCAGGTATTTTCACTTGACAGGCGAGGACATATGCGATCAAGAATTGCAGTGTTGACTTACCACAGTATGAATATTGGTGGAAATGACTATTGGAACAATGACCATATAGCATTCGAGGAGGATATCAATTACCTGGTTCGTGCAGGCATTCCAATCATTCCTTTGCGGCATGTTGCTGCCTGTATTGCGGAGAACAAGCAGCTTCCTTTTGGAGTTTCTCTTAGCTGCGATGATGGTTCTTGGTTTGATTGGTACGAGTTGGATCATCCGCATTGGGGAGTGCAAAAGAGCATGCGACTTATTTTGCATGAGACGGCACCTGAAAATCAGCGGTACTTGACAAGTTTTGTTATTGCGTCACCTTTTGCTAGAAGCGAGTTGGATAGGACGTGCATGATCGGATGTGGTTGGTGGGGGGATGAGTGGTGGTCGGATGCGGCTAAAAGCGGGATCGACATTCAAAACCACAGCTGGGATCACAACCATTCCACTTTAAAGGAAACGGTGGTTGGCGATGCAGCACGTGGTCGCTTTGATGTAATCGAAGATGATAGGGCTGCGGATGCTGAGATTGTCCGCGCCAGCAATTATATCCGTTCTCGCACGGGTGGTGCCGCAGAGTTGTTCGCTTTTCCCTACGGTGAAAGCAACGCCTTTCTGGTTGAGGACTATCTGCCTAGGTGCGGTCCAGCGAACGGATTGACTGGGGCGTTTACCACCGAGCCACGTCCGGTGGAAACCGCCTCGAAGCGCTGGGCCTTGCCGCGCTTCGTCTGCGGTGCACACTGGAAAAGCCCGGATGATCTTCGACGGCTGCTGGCGGATGCGTTGAACCGATCTTCATTTTGATATGGCGACGTGCTGACCGAGGGCAAGCTCGCTCTCCCAACGAATCAGGACGTTGTGAGGAGAGCAGGCTGCTCAAGGCAAGATTCTCACGTCTAGCGTTGCCGGGGTACCTACCTAGAACGGTCCCAACGCATTTGCCTTGGCGAGCAGCGCACGCTGGATGTTTTCGTGTAATGGCTTAGGCCAGAAGACCAGTAGGTAAGGATGCGGCGTTTGGATGAAGCCGGCCTGCAAATTCACCGCGAGTGCGCGGGCATCGCCGCAATAGCCGAAGATCGCATCGAATCGCTGACCAAAGCGATCAAACCCCCAACGCAATGCGCGCAGGTAGCAACTGTTTTCAGGAATTATCGCTGTCTTGGCATCGGTCGGCAGCGCGCGAAGAGCATCTCCGTCGGTGCAGGCACCACCCACCAAAGCGATATCGCCGAAAGGGCGGAAATGTACGTAAGTCAACGGTGTCAGTCGCCTCCAGCTATCCATGTGGAAGACGACGACATGGTGTTCGACGTCAGGCGGCGCGCACATGAACTTGCGTCTGAACAGATCCTCGACAATGGCCGCGTTGCTGACCTCGCTTACAACGATTCGATGCTGCATGTTGGGCATCTTGCTGAGATTTCGATCAAACATCTAGTTAATGATCATAGAGCATACACGGACACTTCGACGGGCAATAATGCAGCGCAATCCTATCCGGTTGGCCAAGACGCCAGGCACGGGGAAGGATGTGTCGCACACCTTTGGTGCAGTGCGGCAAATGGGCTGCACCATCTTGGTGCGTGACGGATTTCGCATAACCTCACGCCCTAGCTGAATCAGTCGTTTAGCTTCTGGCACGGCTCTTGCTGAAGCGGTGAACCCTCACGTTCATTCCTTCAACTCAACGGAGCCGCTGCGCCATGTCGTACGAACAAGTACAGAAGCTGATCAAGGACAACAACATCGAATTCGTGGATCTGCGTTTCGCCGACATGGCGGGCCGCCAGCACCACGTCACCTTCCCCGTGCGCATCGTCGAGCCTGCGCTGTTCGAGGAAGGCAAGATGTTCGATGGCTCCTCGATCGCGGGCTGGAAGGGCATCAACGAATCCGACATGGTGCTGATGCCGGACGCGTCCACCGCTTACGTCGATCCTTTCTTCGAAGACCCGACCCTGGTGCTGGTCTGCGACGTGCTGGAACCGGCGACGATGCAGGCTTACTCGCGCTGCCCGCGCTCGGTCGCCAAGCGCGCCGAGGCTTACCTGAAGTCCAGCGGCCTCGCCGACTTCGCGTTCTTCGGTCCGGAACCGGAATTCTTCATCTTCGATTCGGTGCGCTGGGCCAACGAAATGGGCCACACCTTCTTCCACATCGATTCGGAAGAAGCGCACTGGAACTCGGCCAAGGAATACGAAGGCGGCAACACCGGTCATCGCCCGGGCGTGAAGGGCGGCTACTTCCCGGTGCCGCCGGTGGATACCCTGCAGGACATCCGCGCCGAGATGGTGAAGACGCTCGAATCCATCGGCATCGAAGTCGAAGTGCACCACCATGAAGTCGCGAACGCCGGCCAGTGCGAGATCGGCACCAAGTTCAACACGCTGGTGAAGAAGGCCGACGAACTGCTGACGCTGAAGTACGTCGTCCGCAACGTCGCGCACCGCAACGGCAAGACGGCCACCTTCATGCCGAAGCCGCTGGTCGGCGACAACGGTTCGGGCATGCACGTGCACCAGTCGCTCGCCAAGGGCGGCCAGAACCTGTTCGCGGGCGAAGGCTATGGCGGCCTGAGCCAGCTCGCGCTGTGGTACATCGGCGGCATCTTCAAGCACGCCCGCGCGATCAACGCCTTCACCAACTCGACCACCAACAGCTACAAGCGTCTGGTGCCGGGCTTCGAAGCGCCGGTGATGCTGGCCTACTCGGCCCGCAACCGTTCGGCCTCGTGCCGCATTCCGTGGGTCTCGAGCCAGAAGGCCCGCCGCATCGAGATGCGCTTCCCGGATCCGATGAATTCCGGCTACCTCGCCTTCACCGCGCTGCTGATGGCCGGCCTCGACGGCATCAAGAACCAGATCGATCCGGGCGCGCCGTCCGACAAGGACCTGTACGACCTGCCGCCGGAAGAGGAAAAGCTGATCCCGACCGTCTGCCACTCGCTCGACCAGGCCTTGGAAGCGCTCGACAAGGACCGCGACTTCCTCAAGGCCGGCGGCGTCTTCAGCGACGACTTCATCGACGGCTACATCGCGCTGAAGTCGCAGGAAGTCCAGAAGTTCCGCGCAGCAACGCACCCGCTCGAATACTCGCTCTACTACGGGCTGTAAGAAAAACCGGACGGGCCGAAGGTGAAAACCTTCGGCCCGCTTCCGTTGTGGGGCCCGGACTTCCGCTCCTGCAACAGGAACAACGCGGCCAGGGACGGCCGATGCCGGCATCGCCATGGGGAAAGGATGGCCGATGACCGGAAAACGATGGCGTGGCTGCGCGGCCGGAACCATCCGTAACAGAAGAATCGGCCGCGCGCTCCTTCCACACACACTTTGATTTCGGGGAATTTGACATGTCGTTGAAACTCGTCAAACACACGTTATTCGCGGCCTTGGCGCTGGGGCTGGCCGGTACGGCCAATGCCGGCGTTTCCGGTTCGCTCACGCTCACGTCCGACTACCTGTTCCGCGGCTTCACCCAGACCAACGAAAAGCCGGCGATCCAGGGCGGCCTGGAATGGTCTTCGGAAAAGAGCGGCTTCTATGCCGGCACCTGGGGCAGCTCGATCAGCTGGCTCGATCTCGGCGACGACTTCTCCAGCCAGCTCGAGCTGGACGGCTACGTCGGCTTCCGCGGCCAATTCACCGACGACTTCTCCTACGACGTCGGCGTGCTCTATTACGGCTATCCGGGCGATTTCCCGAGCGGCTTCAACAAGGCCGACACGACCGAACTCTATTTCGGCATCGGCTACGGGATCTTCAGCCTGAAGTATTCGTACGCCGTGACCGATCTGTTCGGCATCGACGATTCCGACGGCAGTTCCTACCTCGATTTCGGGATCTCCAAGGGCTTTGCCGACGACAGCTGGACGATCAGCGCGCACTACGGCAAGCAGTTCATTTCCGGCGCGGCCAATTCCGACTACTCCGACTGGTCGGTCGGCATTTCCAAGGCGCTTCCGGCCGACTTCTCGCTCGACCTGACGTACGTCGACACCGACGTCGATGGCGCCGACGACGCCGTCTATTTCGCCATCACCAAGTCGTTCTAAGGGCCATTGCCGCAAGGAGTCATCCAATGAAACTGATTACCGCCATCATCCGGTCGTTCAAGCTGGACGAGGTTCGCGAAGCGCTGTCGGAAGCCGGCGTTTCGGGCATCACCGTTACCGAAGTCAAGGGCTTTGGCCGCCAGAAGGGCCACACCGAGCTGTACCGCGGCGCCGAATACGTCGTCGATTTCCTCCCGAAGATCAAGGTCGAGGCCGCCGTGCCCGACAACCTCGTCGAAGCCGTGATCGAGGCGCTCGCCAACGCCGCGCGCACCGGCAAGGTCGGCGACGGAAAGATTTTCGTATCCCCGCTCGAGCAGGTGGTGCGCATCCGCACTTCCGAGATCGGCGAAGACGCGCTTTAAGGAGAGACGACGATGATCCGCAAACTGATGCTTTCGCGCGGCAGCCTGGCCGTGCTCTCGATGTTGCTCCTGACCGCGCTGTTCGGCCTGCCTTCCGCGTTCGCGCAGGACGAAGCGCCTGCCATGGACAGCGGCGACGTGGCCTGGATGCTCACCTCGACGCTGTTGGTGTTGCTGATGACGGTGCCAGGCCTGGCGCTGTTCTACGGCGGCCTGGTGCGCTCCAAGAACGTGCTGTCGGTGTTCATGCAGGTGCTGATGGTGTTTTCGCTGCTGGTCGTGCTGTGGGCCATCTACGGCTACAGCCTCGCGTTCTCCGGCGAAGGCGCCTACATCGGCAACTTCGACAAGCTGTTCCTCAAGGGCATCGTGCCCTCGACGCTGTCGGGCACGATCCCCGAGTTCCTGTTCGTCTCGTTCCAGTCCACCTTCGCCGGCATCACCGGCGCGCTGATCGTCGGTGCCTATGCCGAACGCATGAAGTTCGCCGCGGTGCTGCTGTTCTCGGTGTTGTGGTTCACCTTCGGCTACCTGCCGATGGCGCACATGGTCTGGGCGACCGGCGGTTACCTGTTCGAACTGGGCGCGCTGGATTTCGCCGGTGGCACCGTGGTGCACATCAACGCCGGTATCGCCGGCCTCGTGGCCGCGTACATCCTCGGCAAGCGCCTGGGCTTCGGCAAGGAAGTGATCAAGCCGCACAACGTGCCGTTCACGCTGATCGGCGCTTCCCTGCTGTGGGTGGGCTGGTTCGGCTTCAACGCGGGTTCCGCGCTGGGCGCGGGCGATTCCGCCGCGTTGGCCTTCATCAACACCCTGTTCGCCACCGCGGCGGCGGTGCTGGGCTGGTCGCTGGCGGAAGCCATCACGCGCGGCAAGCCGTCCGCCGTTGGCGCGGCTTCGGGCGCGGTGGCTGGCCTGGTGGCGATCACGCCGGCGGCCGGTACGGTTGGTCCGTTCGGCGCGATCGCGATCGGCCTGGCGGCTGGCGTGATCTGCCTGTGGGGCGTGACCGGCCTGAAGAAGCTGCTCGGCGCGGACGATTCGCTCGACGTGTTCGGCGTCCACGGCATCGGCGGCATCGTCGGCTCGATCCTGACCGGCGTGTTCGCGGACGCGGCGTTCGGCGGCGTGGGTCTGGCCGAAGGCCGCACCATCCTCGGCCAGCTCGGCGTGCAGGTGCTGGGCGTGGTCATCGCCATGGTCTGGATCGGCATCGTCTCGGCCGTGGCGCTGTTCATCGTCAAGGCCGTGGTCGGCCTGCGTGTGTCCGAAGACGCCGAACGCGAAGGCCTGGACATCACCTCGCACGGCGAGTCGGCTTACGAGTGAAAAAAGATCGGATCCGTCCGATCGCAGGACCGTAGCCTGACTGGCCGATTCCGGCGCGGATTTCCTCCGCGCCGGAATCGGCAAACAGAAACCCGCCTCCAGAGGATGGATGCGGGTTTTCTTTTGCGCGGGGCTACAATGTCGTATTTCAGCTATCCGATACGCCGATGTCCCCGAACGCCGCCTTCGATGTCGAAAAAGTCTTGTCCGTCCAGCATTGGACGACCAGCTATTTCAGCTTCCGCACCACGCGCGGCGCGGGTTTGCGTTTCGAGAACGGCCAGTTCGTGATGATCGGCCTGCCCGTGGACGGCAAGCCGCTGATGCGCGCCTATTCCATCGCCAGCCCGAACTGGGACGAGGAAATGGAGTTCTTCTCGATCAAGGTGCCCGACGGTCCGCTGACCTCGCGCCTGCAGCACCTGCGGGTCGGTGACGAGATCCTCGTCGGCCGCAAGCCCACGGGCACGCTGTTGATTTCCGACCTGCATCCGGGCCGCAACCTTTACCTGCTCTCGACCGGTACCGGTCTTGCGCCCTTCCTTTCCGTGGCGCGCGATCCGGAAACCTACGAACGCTTCGAGAAGGTCATCATCGTGCACGGCGTGCGCAACGTGAAGGATCTGGCCTACCGCAACGCCATCGAAAACGAATGGCCCAAGCACGAATACCTGGGCGGGATGATCTCGCGCCAGCTGCTCTATTACCCGGCGGTGTCGCGCGAGGATTTTGTGCATCAGGGCCGCGTCACCGACCTGCTGGATTCCGGCCGCATCGCCAGCGATCTCGGCTTGCCGGAACTCGATCCGAAGCACGACCGCGCGATGATCTGCGGCAGCCCGCAGATGCTGGCCGATTTCCGCACGATCCTCGACCGTCGCGGCTTCTCCGTCGCGCCGCGCATCGGCACGCCGGGCGAATACGTGTTCGAGCGCGCGTTCGTCGACAAGTAACCGGCTCCGCGCAGATGCCCGAGCTCCCCGAGGTCGAAACCACGCGACGCGGCATCGCACCGCACATCGAAGGCCGGCGCGTCGAGCGCGTCGTGCTGCGGCGAGACGACCTGCGCTGGCCGATTCCGGCGGAAATCACGCGCGCGTTCCCGGGCCAGACCATCGAGGCCGTGCGCCGCCGCGCCAAGTACCTGCTGCTTGATGCGCAAACCGGCAGCGCGATCCTGCACCTGGGCATGTCCGGCAACCTGCGCGTGCTGCCGAAAGCCACGCCGACGCGCACGCACGACCACGTCGACATCGAGCTGCAGGGCGGCCTGCTGTTGCGCTTGAACGATCCGCGCCGTTTCGGTGCCGTGCTGTGGCAGCCGCGCGGCACCACGCACGAACTGCTCGCCGGTCTCGGCCCGGAGCCGCTGTCCGACGATTTCGACGGCGCGCTGCTGTGGACGTTGGCGCAAGGCCGCCGCGCGCCGGTGAAGCATTTCCTGATGGACCAGCGCATCGTCGTCGGCGTCGGCAACATCTACGCCGCCGAAGCGCTGTTCCGCGCCGGCATCCATCCGGCGCGCGAAGCCGGAAAGATTTCCAGAGCCCGTTATGAACGGCTCGCCGAGGCGGTGAAGCAGATCCTCGCGCATGCCATCGTGCGCGGCGGGACCACGCTGCGCGATTTCCTCCGGCCCGACGGCGAGCCCGGCTATTTCGAACAGGAACTGTTCGTCTATGGCCGCGCCGGCGAAGCCTGCAAGACCTGCGGGACCATCCTGCGCGATGCCGATTGGGGCCAGCGCGCCACCGTCTATTGCCCACGCTGCCAACGCTGAGAAAGCCACGATGAACGCCAACGGCGAAATCACGCTGCAACACATCCGCGATGCCGCCGCGCGCATCGCGCCGCATGCGCACGTCACGCCGGTGCTGCGTTCGACCTCGCTCGACGAACTGGCCGGATGCGAGCTGCATTTCAAAGCCGAACACCTGCAGCGCGTTGGCGCGTTCAAGTTCCGTGGCGCGTCCAACGCGGTGTTCTCGCTCGACGGGGAAACCGCCGCGCGCGGCGTGCTGACGCAGTCCTCCGGCAACCACGGCGCGGCGATCGCGCTGGCCTGCAAGCTGCGCGGCATCGATGCGACCGTGGTCGTGCCGAAGACCGTCGCGCCGGTGAAGCTGGCGGCGATCGAAGGCTATGGCGCCCGCATCATGTTTTGCGAACCGACGATGCAGAGCCGCGACGAGGTCACGGCGAAACTGCTGGCGGAAAGCGGCGCGGAAGTCATCCATCCCTTCGACGATCCGCGCGTGATCGCAGGCCAAGGCACCGTCGCGCTGGAACTGCTGCAGCAAGTGGAACGGCTCGATGCCATCGTCGCGCCGGTGTCCGGCGGCGGATTGCTGTCCGGCATCGCCATCGCGGCCAAATCGATCCATCCCGATATCGAAGTATTCGGCGCGGAACCGGGCGGCGCGAGCGACGCGCACGATTCGCTGGCCGAAGGCCGGCGCATCACCGGCCGTATCGCGGACACGATCTGCGACGGCCTGCGCGGGCAACTTTCCGAACGCACCTTCGCGCTGATCCGCGCGCACACCGACGGCATCCTGCTGGCCGGCGACGACGAAGTGCGCGATGCGATGCGCTGGATCTACAGCCGCGCCAAGCAGGTGGTCGAGCCTTCCGGCGCGATCGGCCTGGCGGTGGTGCGGAAGCATCGCGAGCGATTCCGCGGCAAGCGCGTCGGCATCGTGCTTTCCGGCGGCAACGTCGATCTTTCCGCGCTGTTTCCGGAAGGCGCCGGCTGACGTTTTCCAACCGCGATCGCTCCGTCGCATCGGAGCGATCGATGCCGCTCCGGGCCTTATTGGCGGAAGCGCTTTTCGTTCGGGATCCGGGCCAGCTTGCTGGCCGGCGCGCGATTCAATGCGGCGTTGATCCAGCGCGCCGTGTCGCAGACCGCATCCAGATCGATGCCGGTGCGCAAGCCAAGGCCGTGCAGCTGGTAGATCAGGTCTTCGCTCGCCAGGTTGCCGCTTGCGCCTTGCGCATACGGGCAACCGCCAAGGCCGGCGACCGAGGAATCGACGATGCGCACGCCGATGTCCAGGCACGCGAACACGTTCGCCAGCGCCTGGCCGTAGGTGTCGTGGAAATGCACGCCCAGATGCTTCATCGGGATTTCGCTGGCGCAGGCCTGCAGCAGCGAACGCGCCTGCTGCGCGGTGCCGACGCCGATCGTGTCGCTGATGACGATTTCCTCGCAGCCCATCGCGTACAGCTGCGCCGACAGCTTCACCGTGTCGGCCTCGGGGATCCTGCCCTGGTAGGGGCAGCCCATCGCGGTGGAAACGTAGCAGCGCACCCACAGGCCTTCGGCCTTGGCGCGTTCGAGCACCGGCGCGAAGCGCTGCAGCGACTCGGCCGTGGTGCAGTTGATGTTCTTCAGGTTGAACGCATCGGACACCGCGGTGAAAACGGCGATGTCCTTCACGCCGGACGCCAGCGCGCCTTCCAGGCCTTTCATGTTCGGAACCAGCACCGGATAGCGCACGCCCGGCTTGCGCTCGATTGCGGCGAGCACCCCGCTGGCGTCGGCGAGCTGCGGAATCCACTTCGGGCTGACGAAGCTGGTGGCTTCGATCATCGGGAAGCCGGCGTTCGAGAGCCGGTTGATCAGTTCGACCTTGACCGGCGTGGGAACCTGCGCGGCCTCGTTCTGCAATCCGTCGCGCGGACCGACCTCGAACACGCGGACGAAATCATCGCTTGCGGCCACAGCGCTCATGCCTGGCTCTCCTCGAATTCGACCAGCGCCGCGCCTTCGGCGACCTGTTCGCCCTGCGCGACGAGGAAGCCGCGCAACGTGCCGTCGGCCGGCGCGGCGATGGTGTGTTCCATCTTCATCGCTTCCATTACCAGCAGCGGCGTGCCTTTCGCGACTTTGCCCGGCGCCGCGAGCAGCGCGACGATCTTGCCCGGCATCGGCGCGCTCAGGCCGGCGTCGTGCGCGCCATGCGCTTCGGCGAAGGCGATCGGATCGTCGAAATCCAGCACGCGCGGCGCGGCGCCATCGAACAGGTAAAGCGATCCGCCGTACGCGAATGCGGCGGTTTCGATGTGGACGCCATCGAGCCGCGCGTGCAGCAGATGCGCTTGGCGCCTTCCGCTCGCCGTGAAGCATTCGCCATCGACCTCGATGCGCCAGCCCGCGCCTTCTTTCAGCACGCGGGCGATACGCAGGCTTTCGTCGCGCTCGCGCCAGCGCACCAGGCGCGGCGAAACACCGACCAGGCGCCAGCCGTCGTTCGCGGACCACGGCGAGTGCGGATCGGCGGGGTCGTTACGGTCGGATTCGTCCAGCAGCGCCGCCAAGGTGGCCAACGCAATCTGTTCCGGCGACGCCGGCGTCGCGGGCGGGAACAAAGTCGCGTTCTCGCGCTCGATCAGGCCCGTGTCCAGTTCCGCCCGCGAGAACGACGAGCCTTCGGCCACCAGCCGCGACAGGAATCCCGCGTTGCTGGCCACGCCCACGACGTGCGTCGTGGCGAGCGCGTTGCGCATCTTCGCCAGCGCGTCCTCGCGCGTGGAGCCGTGTACGATCAGCTTGGCGATCATCGGGTCGTAGTGCGAACTCACCGCATCGCCGGTTTCGATGCCGCTGTCGACGCGGATGCCTTCGCCGCGCGGCGGATCGAACAACGCGAGCCGGCCGATCGACGGAAGGAAGCCGCGATCCGCGTCTTCGGCGTAGAGACGCGCTTCGATCGCATGGCCGTGCAGCGGGATCTGCTCCTGCGACAACGGCAGTTTTTCGCCGGCCGCGACGCGCAACTGCCACTCGACCAGATCGAGGCCGGTGATGCATTCCGTCACCGGATGCTCCACCTGCAGTCGCGTGTTCATTTCCATGAAGTAGAACTCGCCGTCCTGCGAGGCGATGAATTCCACCGTACCGGCGCCGACGTAACCGACCGCCTTCGCGGCTTCGACCGCGGCCTTGCCCATCGCCGCGCGGCGCTCCGGTGTCATGCCCGGCGCGGGCGCTTCCTCGAGTACCTTCTGGTGGCGGCGCTGCACCGAGCAATCGCGCTCGTGCAGGTGGATCACGTTGCCGTACGTGTCGCCGAACACCTGGATCTCGATGTGGCGCGGGCGCAGCACGTACTTCTCGATCAGCACGTGGTCACTGCCGAAGCTCGACGCGGCCTCGCGCCGGCACGAGGCGAGCGCAGCGTCGAAATCCTCCGAGCGATCCACGCGTCGCATGCCCTTGCCACCGCCGCCGGCGCTGGCCTTGATCAGCACCGGATAGCCGATCGCATCGGCCTGTGCGTGCAGGAACGCGGCGTCCTGGTTGTCACCGTGGTAGCCCGGCGTCAGCGGAACCTTCGCGGCTTCCATCAGGGCTTTCGCGGCGCTCTTGCTGCCCATGGCTTCGATCGCGCCGACCGGCGGGCCGACGAACACGATGCCGGCATCGGCGCAGGCTTTCGCGAAAGCCGCGTTTTCGGAAAGGAAGCCGTAACCCGGATGGATCGCCTGCGCGCCGGACTGCTTCGCCGCGCCGAGGATCTTCTCGATGACCAGATAGCTTTCGCGCGCCGGGGCCGGGCCGATCGGCAACGCGACATCGGCCATCCGGACATGCCGTGCGTTCGCGTCGGCTTCGGAGTAAACCGCAACGCTGCGGATGCCGAGCTTGCGGCAGGTGGCGATGACGCGGCAGGCGATCTCGCCGCGGTTGGCGATCAGGACAGTGTGGAAAGGACGCGTGCTCATCGTTGTTTCCTCACATCCGGAACACGCCGAAATCGGTTTTCTCGATCGGCGCGTTCAACGAGGCCGACAAGGCCAACGCCAGCACGCGCCGCGTTTGCGCCGGGTCGATCACGCCATCGTCCCACAACCGCGCGCTGGCGTAGAACGGATGGCCCTGGCGCTCGAATTGTTCGCGGATCGGCGCCTTGAACGCGTCTTCCTCTTCCTGCGGCCACTGCCCGCCCTTGGCCTCGATGCCGTCGCGCTTCACGCGCGCCAGCACGCTTGCGGCCTGTTCGCCGCCCATCACGCTGATGCGTGCGTTCGGCCACATCCACAGGAAGCGCGGCGAATAGGCGCGGCCGCACATGCCGTAGTTGCCGGCGCCGAACGATCCGCCGATGACGACGGTGAACTTCGGCACCTTGGCGCAGGCCACGGCCATCACCATCTTGGCGCCGTCGCGCGCAATGCCGCCGTTCTCGTATTTGCGGCCGACCATGAAGCCGGTGATGTTCTGCAGGAACACCAGCGGAATGCCGCGCTTGGAACACAGTTCGATGAAGTGCGCGCCCTTGAGCGCGCTTTCGGAAAACAGGATGCCGTTGTTCGCGACGATGCCGACCGGATAGCCGTTGATGTGCGCGAAGCCCGTCACCAGCGTGGTGCCGTAGCGCGCCTTGAACTCGTCGAAGCGGCTGCCGTCCACCAGCCGCGCGATCACTTCGCGCACGTCGAAAGGCTTGCGTGTGTCGGCAGGAATCACGCCATAGAGTTCTTCCGCCGGGTACAGCGGCGCTTCCGGTTCGCGCAGCGTGAGGCGGCCGCGCTTTTCCCAATTGAGGTTGGCGACGATGCGCCGCACCTGCGCCAGTGCGTGGTGGTCGTCGAGCGCGAAATGGTCCGCGACGCCGGAAACGCGCGTGTGCACGTCGGCGCCGCCGAGGTCTTCGGCGCTGACATCCTCGCCGGTTGCGGCTTTCACCAGCGGCGGGCCGCCGAGGAAGATCGTGCCCTGTTCCTTCACGATCACGGTTTCGTCGCTCATCGCCGGCACGTAAGCGCCGCCGGCGGTGCATGAGCCCATCACGCAGGCGATCTGCGGAATGCCCTGCGCGGAAAGATTGGCCTGGTTGTAGAAGATGCGCCCGAAGTGGTCGCGATCCGGGAACACTTCGTCCTGCATCGGCAGGAAGGCGCCGCCCGAATCGACGAGGTACACGCAAGGCAGCCGGTTCTGCTCGGCGATTTCCTGCGCGCGCAGGTGCTTCTTCACCGTGACCGGGTAATAGGTGCCGCCCTTCACCGTCGCATCGTTGGCGACGATCACGCATTCCACGCCTTCGATGCGGCCGATGCCCGCGACCATTCCGGCGCACGGTACTTCGTCTCCATACATGCCGTTGGCGGCGAGGGGCGCGATTTCGAGGAACGGCGAACCGGGATCGAGCAGCGCGTCGATGCGTTCGCGCACCAGCAGCTTGCCGCGTGCGACGTGCTTGGCCCGCGCCGCTTCGCTGCCGCCCTGCGCGATGCGCGCGGCCAGCGCCCGCAACTCGTCCACCTGCACCCGCATTGCCTGCGCATTGGTGCGGAAGGCTTCGGAACCTGCGGAAAGCTGCGAGGCGAGTACGGTCATCGCGCACCTTCCTGGAACAGCTCGCGCCCGATCAGCATGCGGCGGATTTCGCTGGTGCCTGCGCCGATCTCGTAAAGCTTGGCGTCGCGCCACAGGCGCCCGGTCGGGTAATCGTTGATGTAGCCGTTGCCGCCGAGGATCTGGATCGCCTGCCCGGCCATCCATGTGGCCTTCTCGGCCGCGTAGAGGATCGCGCCGGCGGCGTCCTTGCGCGTGGTCTGGCCGCGGTCGCAGGCTTTCGCGACCGAATACACGTAGGCGCGGCAGGCGTTGTAGCCCACGTACATGTCGGCGAGCTTGCCCTGGATCAGCTGGAATTCGCCGATGCTGCGGCCGAACTGCTTGCGTTCGCGCGCATACGGCAAGGCGATGTCGAGGCAGGCGCCCATGATGCCGAGCGGGCCGCCGCTCAGCACGAGGCGCTCGAAATCCAGGCCCGACATCAGCACGCGCACGCCCTTGTTGACTTCGCCCAGCACGTTTTCCGCCGGGATCTCGCAGTTGTCGAACACCAGCTCGCAGGTGTTGGAGCCGCGCATGCCGAGCTTGTCGAGCTTCTGCGCGGTGGAAAAGCCCTTGAAGCCCTTTTCCACGAGGAAGGCGGTGATGCCCTTGGAACCGGCCGCGATGTCGGTTTTGGCGTAGACGACCAGCACGTCGGCGTCCGGGCCGTTGGTGATCCACATCTTGTTGCCGTTGAGCACGAACACGTCGCCATGGCGGTCCGCGCGCAAGCGCATCGACACCACGTCCGAGCCCGCGCCCGGCTCGCTCATCGCGAGCGCGCCGATGTGTTCGCCCGCGACCAACTTCGGCAGGTATTTGGCCTTCTGCGCCGGCGAGCCGTTCTTGCGGATCTGGTTCACGCACAGGTTGGAGTGGGCGCCATACGAGAGGCCGATCGACGCCGAGGCGCGCGAGATTTCCTCCATTGCGACCACATGCGCCAGGTAGCCCATGTTGGTGCCGCCGAATTCTTCCTCCACGGTCAGGCCGAGCAGGCCCATCTCGCCCAGTTCGCGCCACAGATGCAGCGGGAATTCGTTGTCGCGGTCGGTCTGTTCGGCCAGCGGCGCGATCCGCGCCTGGGCGAACTGGCGGACGGCATCGCGCAGGGCATCGATGGTTTCGCCCAGATCGAAATCGAACTCTTGCATCGGCTTGGCCCTCATCCATACCGGTGTGGAAGCGTCCATCCTAGGCCAAAGCCGGCAAAAAGTGAACATGGATTCATTTCTAGAATCCGGATTCATCTTTTTCGGTAAGATGGCGCGATGGCCTACCGCAGAACCACGCTGATGCAGGAGCGCCTCGCGGGCAATCGCGAGCGCATTCTCTTGACCACCCGCAAGCTGATCGCGCAGGGCGGCTTCCGCCACGCGCAAATCGCGGCGGTCGCGGGGGAAGCGGGCGTCTCGACCGGCATGATCTACCGCTATTTCCCGTCCAAGGCCGAGCTGTTCGTCGAGGTGCTGACCGCGGCGGTGGACCACGAAATCGCGATCCTCAAGCAGGTGATCGCCGAGCGCGAAAGCGCGCGCGAGCAACTCGAAGCGGCCGTGGCGTCGTTCGTGCGCCGTGCCTTGACCGGCCCGAACCTGGCCTACGCCTTCATCGCCGAGCCGGTCGATCCGGAAGTCGATGCCGAGCGCATCCGCTGCCGCAAGCGCTTCGGCGAAGTGTTCAAGGCGATCCTGAAACGCGGCATCGCGCGTGGCGAATTCCCCAAGCAGAACCTGGACGCGAGCGCGGCCTGCATCGTCGGCGCGTTCACGGAAAGCCTCGTCGGCCCGATCGGCCCGAGCCGCAAGAGCCTGCGTGACAAGGAGCGGCTGGTATCGGCGATCTGCGAGTTCTGCGTCCGCGCCGTGGGCGTCCGGGACGGGTCGGAAATTTCCTAGCGCACGATGCGCCGTCCGCCGATGCAGCGGGATGGACGCGATCGACAGACTGTCCACACCGGCGGCGCTGAAGCCGCAACGGGAAAACGGTTCGTCATCGCAACGCTCCATCCATCCGACATCGAAAGGAAAATCGCCATGAACAAGCTCGCCCTCATCCTCAAGTCCGCGCTGCTGTCGCTCGCCTTCTGCGCCTCCGCCCTCGCCGCCGGCAAGGTCAACATCAACACCGCCGACGCCGCGGCGCTGTCCGACGGCCTGAAGGGCGTCGGTCCGGCCAAGGCTGCCGCCATCGTCGAGTACCGCAAGGCCAATGGTCCGTTCAAGAGCGCCGATCAGCTGGCCAGCGTCAAGGGCATCGGCCTGGCGACCGTGGAAAAGAACCGCGACCTGATCGAGGTTGGCGCGCCGGCCAAGGCCAAGCCGGAAGGCACCACGCCGTAATCGATCCGCAGGATGCCGATTCGTGCCGCCCGCGACCGCCATGCCGGCCGCGGGCGGCACGCGTCCGGTCGCGGATTTTTGATGCGGCGCAAGCGCCGCCGCACGCCTTGGAGTAGGCTTCGCGGTCCCCCACGTCAGGAAGATCGAGCCGTCATGGCCGCGTTTCATCCCGTTTCCGGCGAGCCGGTTCCCGCTGCCCTGGAAAATGCCCTGCAAGCCAAAGGATTCGCCTTCGTCGATGGTGCGGCGATGCGCGAGTGGCTGGAGCGAAGCGGATCACTGGACGATTGGGAACGGTTCGCCGCGAGCTGGAACGACCTGCATCTGGACACCTACATGGGCGATGGCGGCCGTTACCGCCGTCGCCGCCATGCGGTGTTCGCGGCGCAGCGCGGCGGCGAACCGGTGCGCCAGCCGCACCAGCCGCACTGGCAGGCGCGCGACTACAACCCGCTGAACGGCGGCATCGAGCGCTGGTTCGAACCGGTCGAGGACGCGATCGCGACCGGCCACAGCCTGGCGACGATCCTGCGTTTCGGCCGCGGCTTGTTCGACGCGCTCGCGCCGCAAGCGACGGACTGGAAGATCGAAGTCCACCAGTTCCGCATCGAGGCGGCCAAGGATTCGCCGGGCAAGCCCACGCCCGAAGGCATGCACCGCGACGGCGTGGATTTCGTGCTGGTGCTGATGATCGACCGCCACAACATCGCGCAGGGCGAAACCTCGATTCATTCCCTCGACGGCCAGCACCTCGGCAGCTTCACCCTGGCCAAGCCGTTCGACGCCGCCATCGTCGAGGACACGCGCGTGTTCCACGGCGTCACCGCGGTGGAGCCGATCGATCCCTCGCGGCCGGCGGCGCGCGACGTGCTGGTCGTAACCTTCCGCAACCGCACGGCCAACGTCGCCTGACGCGGCGGCGCGTGTCCGGAATTTCCTTTCGGCGTCGTAACCTGTTGGCTCGCGCATGGGGCGCGATGCGAAACGGCAAAAAAAGGAAACCCTGCGATGAAGAAGCTTTTCTGCTTGGCGCTTCCCGCTCTGCTGCTGGCCGCCAACGAGGCCAACGCCGATGCCAAGGCCGACTTGTTGTCCGCCTTCGACAAGGCCTATGCCAAGGGCGAGTACATCGCCAACGTCGTCACCAACACCGGCAAGAAGAACCTCACCAGCACGATCAAGGTGAAGCTGCCGGGCAGTTTCCACATCAGTTCCGAAGGCAGCGAAACCATCGTGCTGCCGTCCGGCACCTGGGTGAACGCGGGCGGGCAGTGGATGCAGCTGCCGATCAACATGAGCCAGATGGTGCAGAACGTCAGCATCGAGGCCTACAAGACCGGCGCGAGCATGGTGCAGGAAGTGCGTGAGGTCGGCAGCCGCAACGTGGCCGGCTGCGACTCGAAGATCTACGCCTACCGCGCCAGCGGCAAGGTCATGGGCATGCGCAGCGATGCCGACATGGAAGTGGCGGTGTGCCAGTCCAATGGGCTGCCGGTGCAGACGGTTTCGGTCGAAAAGAAGACCACTTCCACGATCACGTTCGACTACGACACGCCGTTCGAGATCCGCAGGCCGTAAGGAAACCGCTGCCGGCGATCCCGGCGGCGAGCCGTTCCGGTGCGTGGCAGGCGCTCCGGGACGATCGTTCGCCGTCGGGATTCCGGCAGGAACCCCGATTTCCCGCCTTCAGCCGCGGTTTGGCGCGGCATGACCTGCGGCGCATGGTCGTGCGGTGGCGAGCCGCTATGCTGCGCACCTTCGTTTCATCCCCGTGAGTGTCGACATGCCGCAATCCAGCCCCAACATCCTGCTCCGCCTCGTGCGCGGGTTGTGGGACACGGTCAATTTCTTCCGCCGTTTGGTGTTGAACGCGCTGTTCCTGCTGGTCTGCCTGATCGTGCTGGTTGCCATGTTCGCCGGCGGTGGCGGCAAGCGGCTGTCCGAGCGCAGCGCCCTGGTGCTGGCGCCGCAGGGCGAGCTGGTCGAACAGTTCAGCGCCGATCCGGTCGAGCGTGCGCTGTCCAAGGCCATGAACCAGCCGCAGTCGGAAACCCAGCTGCGCGACGTGCTGCGCGCGATCGACGCGGCCGCGACCGATGCGCGGATCGAACGCATCGTGATCCGCCCGGACAAGCTGTCCTACGCGGGCGCCGCGGCGCTGCGCGAGATTGCCGCGGCGCTGGTGAAGTTCAGGAAGAGCGGCAAGCAGGTCGTCGCCTACGGCGAGAACCTCGACCAGAAGCAGTATTTCCTCGCGGCGCAGGCCGACGAGGTCTACCTGCATCCGGAAGGCGCCGTGCTGCTGGAAGGCCTGGCGCGCTATCGCGCCTATTACCGCGAAGCCCTGCAGGAAAAGCTCGGCGTCGACGTGCACCTGATCCGCGTCGGCGAATTCAAGTCGGCGGGCGAGCCGTACATCCTTGATGCGGCTTCCGATATGGCCAAGGAAGCCGATCTGTTCTGGATGAACGATGTCTGGGGCCGTTTCCTCGCCGACATCGCCGGTCGCCGCGGCATCGACGCGGCATCGCTGCAGGCCGACATCGACGCCTTCGACGAGCGCCTGATCGAAAACGACGGCAACCTCGCGGCGCTCGCGCTGAAGCAGAAACTCGTCGATGGGCTGATGACCGCCGACCAGTTCCGTGCGCTGATGATCGAGCGCGGTGCCGAGGACGGCGAGAAGAAGACCTTCCGGCACGTGATGCTGGACGATTACCTGGGCTACGTCGATCGCGACCGCAGCGCGTTCGACCTGCGTCCGAAGGTGGCCGTGGTCGTGGCGCAGGGCGAGATCGCGCGCGGCGATTTGCCGCCCGGCAACATCGGCGGCGATTCCACCTCCCGGCTGCTGCGCCAGGCGCGCGAGGACGCGGACATCAAGGCCGTGGTGCTGCGCGTGGATTCGCCCGGCGGCGAAGTGTTCGCCTCGGAACTGATCCGGCGCGAAGTGGAGCTGACGAAAGCGGCCGGGAAGCCGGTCGTCGTGTCGATGGGCAATGTCGCCGCGTCCGGCGGTTACTGGATCTCGATGAACGCGGATCGCATCTACGCCGATCCATCGACGATCACCGGCTCGATCGGCATCTTCGGCCTGCTGATGAACTTCCCCAAGACGCTGGAAAAGATCGGCGTGCACGTGGACGGCGTGGCGACGACCAAGCTCGCCGGCGCCTTCGATCCGAGCCGGCCGCTGCAGCCGGTCGTGGAGCGCGCGATTCAGGCCAACATCGAACGCGGCTATCGCCAGTTCATCGGCAACGTCGCCGCCGCACGCGGTTCGACGCCGGAAGCCATCGACAAGATCGCGCGCGGGCGCGTCTGGAGCGGCGCGCAGGCGAAGGAGCGCGGCCTGGTCGATGAGCTGGGCGGGTTGACCGAAGCCATCGACGATGCTGCGCGCCGCGCGAATCTGGGCGAGGGCGAGTTCTCGGTGGCTTACGTCGAGAAGGCGCTCTCGCCGTTCGAGAAGGCCTTCCTCGATGCGACCCGCAATGCCGGCGTCCGCGCCCTGGTCGCGAAACTCGGCGTGCCCGCGCTGCTGCTGCGCAGCCCCGTGATGCACGAGGCCGCGAGCGAGCTGCGGATGATCGAAGCGGCGGCGAACAGCGACTTGCCGTTCGCGGTGCAGGCTTATTGCTTCTGCCGCCTCTAAGCCGGTCCGGCGCGGGAACGCGCCGGATCGTGGTCACTCCATGACCGCGAAATAGGCGTTCCGCCCACGCACCAGCGTCAGCAGCAGTTGCGCCGGCCGGCCCGCGGTCGCGCGCTGGAGCGCGGCCAGATCGGCGATGTCGGTGCGGTTCACGGCGGTGATCAGGTCGCCGGCGCGCAGGCCGTTCTTCGCGGCGCGGCTGTCGGCGGCGACGGCGCTCACCAGCGCGCCGGACACGCCCTGCGAACGCAGGCGTTCGGGCACCGGCTCGAACTTCGCACCGGACAGGCGCGGATCGAGCTTGCCGCCGTCGAGCTTGTCCAGTCGCGGTGCGAGCTTGGCGCTGACTTCGCGGCGCTTGCCGTCGCGCAGCACTTCGAGCTTGACGCTTTCGCCGACCGGCAGCAGGCCTTCGAGATTGGACAGGTCGTGCGAATTGGCGACCGCCTTGCCATCGACCGACACGATCGCATCACCCGCGCGCAGTCCCGCGGAAGCCGCCGGCGAGCCGGGCTGGACGCGCGTGACGATCGCGCCGCGCGCGTTCGACAGTCCCAGCGCGGAGACGATTTCCGGCGTGATGTCCTGCGTTTCCACGCCCAGCGTGCCGCGCGCGACGCTGCCGGTTTCGATCAGCTGGCGCATCACCCGCAGCGCCAGGTCGGACGGGATCGCGAAGCCGATGCCGATGTTGCCCGCGCTCGATCCGCCCGGATTGAAGATCGCGGTGTTGATGCCGACCAGTTCCCCGCGCAGGTTCACCAGCGCGCCACCGGAATTGCCCGGATTGATGCTGGCATCGGTCTGGATGAAGTTCTGGTAGCCAAGGCCGCGCAGGCCGCTGCGGCCGAGCGCGGAAACGATGCCGCTCGTCACGGTCTGCCCGAGCCCGAACGGATTGCCGACCGCCACGACGAAATCGCCGACGCGCAGTTGCCCGGAATCCGCCACGGGAATCGCGGTCAGGTCCTTGGCGTCGACCCGGATCACGCCGACGTCGGTGTCTTCGTCGGTGCCGACGATGCTGGCCGCGAGGATGCGGCCGTCGGACAGGAACACCTGGATGTCGTCCGCGCCTTCGATCACGTGGTTGTTGGTCAGGATCAGGCCGGCCTTGGCATCCACGATCACGCCGCTTCCCAGCGATTGCTTGATGCGTTCGCGCGGCGCGTTCGGCAGGCCGAAGAAGTGCTGGAAGAACGGATCGTCGGCGAACGGATTGCGCACCCGCACCACGGTCTTGCTCTGGATGTTCACCACCGCCGGCGTGATGCGTTCGAGCATCGGCGCGAGCGTCGGCAACGGCTCGCCATCGACTTGCGCCGGCAACGCGGCGAATGCGCGGGCCCCGCACAGCGCCAGCAGCGCGGCGAACACGGCGGCGAACCGGCGAGCGGGATTCGTCTTCGGTTTGGAGGCGGACATGCAGGTCTCCGGAACGGAATGGGAACGCGATTTCGACCGATGCGCGGCGGCGATGTTCCCGTCACGCCGGCCGCCGGGTCGGGTCATGGTCTGGATCTTGCGAAATGCTACTTGCAAGGTGAAAAGATCAGGCGCAGATTCCGCACCGCGACGCGGTCGCGTTGTTTGCATTGATGCCCCGGACAAACTTTGCGGAAAAACCCGATTGGAGGAATGCGATGAGCGATGAAAACGTGGTAAGCGAAAACCCGTCGGCGCAGGCTGCGCCGGAAACTTCCGTGCCGAGCGTCGAATCGGCGGTGGAAGCGGTGAAGGAAGCCGCGGCCGAAGTGGCGGCGGTGGTGGCGGCGAAGGCCGTCGAAGCCAAGAGCGCCGTCGGCAAGGCGGTGTCGAATGCGAAGAAATCCGCCATGAAGGGCGCGGAAGCCGTGGCCAAGCGTGCCAGCGCGGCCAAAAAGACGGCGGCCAAGAAAATCGCCAAGGTCAAGAAAGCCGTGGTCGATGCGAAGAAGTCCGCGGAGAAGAAAGTGGCGGCCAAGAAGCCTGCCGCGAAGAAAGCGGCGGTGAAGAAGGCCCCCGCGAAGAAGGCGACCGCCAAGAAGGCCGTGGCCAAGAAAGCTCCTGCGAAGAAGGCGCCCGCCAAGAAGGTGGTCGCGAAGAAGGCCGCGGCCAAGAAGCCGGTCGCCAAGAAGGTCGTGGCGAAGAAGGCCGTCGCCAAGAAATCGGTGGCCAAGAAGCCGGTAGCAAAGAAGGCGCCGGTCAAGAAAGTTGCCGCCAAGAAGGTCGTTGCCAAGAAAGCTGCGCCCGCCAAGAAGGCGGCCAAGAAGGCCGCGAAGAAGAAATGAGCCAGTCGCGCCGTAGTGCGCGGGCCAGCGCGGCGATGACCGGAAACCGGCGCGCCGCGCAGCCATGAAACGCCGGATGCCCATGTTCCTGCGGATGCTCTGGGCCATGCCGTGCAGCTTCGTCGGTCTGTTGCTCGGCGCGGGTTTTCTCGCGCTGGACGGCAATGTCCGTCGCATCGACAGGACGCTGGAAATCGCGCTCCGCGACAGGCAGTGCGACGTGCCGGATTGGGCGTCGCGGTTGCCGTTTCTGGCGATCACCTTCGGCCACGTCATCGTCGGCCACAGTCATGAAACGCTGGCGAGGCTGCGACGGCACGAACGCGTGCATGTGCGCCAGTACGAGCGGCTCGGCGCGTGGTTCTTCGTCGCATATCCGTGGTCGAGCCTGGTGGCGTGGAGGCGCGGCAAATGCCCGTACCGCGGCAACCGTTTCGAGCAGGAAGCTTTTGCCGAGGGTGGTTTGGATACGTGTGTAAGCAAAGCGCAGGGGGCGGTGGGCGTTGCAATTCGCCGTACGGGCAAAGGACACTAAAAAAGGGATTCCGCCGTTCGATCCGGACGGCGGTATTTGAATCTGGGGGAATCGATGAAGCCTTCGTTCGCGTGGATCGGGCTGCTGCTTGCGGCCGTGGTGTTTTTGTCGCCGTTGCCGGGCCATGCCCAGGCATATGAATACGCCGTCTACGTCGATACCGACGACGACGCGGCGACCGGATGCACCGTCTCCACGCCCTCGGGCGACGTGATCGGCGTCGAAGTCCGACTTGCGGCGGATGTCGAGATCGCGGCTCCCGCGGTGACGGGCCAACGCTTGGCCAAATGCGTCGATGGTGCGATGGTCGAATCCCAAGTGATCGACGGCGCGTATCCGGTCGGCTTCGATCTGGGCCCGGATTCGCTCGACGTGATCGAACTGGGCGCGCCGGCGGAAGAATTCGCGCCGCCCGGCAACACGCCCTGGCGCCTGGTGTTCGGTGCGCAAAGCCCGTTGCTGGGCAGCTCCGACCTGACCGGTGACGTGCGTGTTTCGGGACTCGGCGTGCCGTTGATGCCGCGGCTGATTCCCGCCGCTTCCCTCGCATTGCTCGGCGCCCTGGCGCTGGCCGTGCTGGCGATCGGCACGATCGTCGTGCGGCGCAATCCGCATCTGCTGTCGATCGTGGCCATGGTGTCCGCGCTGGCCTTGAGCGGCATCGTATGGGCGGCGACGCACGTGCTCGACGGACAGATTGGCGATTGGCCGGCGACGGCCCTGATCACCGATCCGGCGGGTGACACGACCCAGGACGAACCGCAGGTCGATATCCGCCAGGCCTTCGCCGAGTCCGGCGGCAACCAGGTGTATTTCCGCATCGACGTCAGCGAAATCCGCCTCGCCGCGCTGCTTCCTTCGCTGCTGGACACCGCGTTCACGATTCCCGAAAACAGCCCGAACGGCACCGGGCTTGGTCCGGTCCGGCCTTCGTCCGACGGTTTGTTGTCGATCCTGGCGTTGACCCAGAACAGTCAGACGCCCGGCGTCGCTTTCGCGTTCGATCCGGCCAGCACGAACCTGTCGGTGAGCAATTCCGCGCTGCTGGATTTCGAAACCCATCCGCAGTTCCAGATCGGCCTGTCGGCGACGTTGGCCGGACTGCCGGGTTATGCCTTGCCGGTGACGGTGACCGTCGACCTGCAGGACGTGAACGACGCCCCATCGCTTGCCGCGCAAAGCTTCAGCGTGACCGAACACTCGGCCAACGGCACCGTGGTCGGTACGGTAGTCGCCAGCGATCCGGATGCCGGTCCGAACGGGCAACTGGCTTTTTCGGTCATCGGCGGCAGCGGCCAGCCGGTGTTCGCCATCGATGCCGACAGTGGCGAGATCACCGTGGCCAACGCCGCGGTGCTGGACCTTGCCGACTCGCCCTACACCCTGAATGTCGCCGTCAGCGATCTTGGCGCCGCGCCGCTGTCGGCCAACGCCACGATGACGATCACCGTGGTCGACGAGAATGACGCGCCGTCGCCGACCCTGACGCCGCCGTCGCCGATCACGCTGGCCGAGAACACGTCGATCGGCACCACGGTGACGACGATCTCGCCCAACGATCCGGACGTCGGCCAGAGCCATGCGTATGCCATCGTTTCGGGCAACACCGGCAATGCCTTCAGCGTCGATGCCTCGGGCACGGTCCAGGTCAATGGCGTGCTGGATTTCGAAGGCCCCGATGCGCCTTATGCGCTGGTGTTGCGCGTCACCGACAACGGTCTGCCGCCGCTTTCCACCGATGTCGCGTTGACGATCGATCTGAACGACGTGAACGAGGCGCCCGTGGTCGTGGCCGGCGGCACGCTCGCCTACACCGAAGGCGATGGCGCGGTTCCGGCCGATGCCGGCGTTGCCGTGGCCGATCCGGATGCGGGAGCGATGATCCAGTCGGCGCTGGTGCAGATCGTCGGCAACTACGCTTCCGGCGAGGACGTGCTCGGCTTCGCCGATACGGCGACCATCAGCGGCGCTTTCAACGCGGCAACGGGCATCCTGAGCTTGAGCGGCAGCGACACCGTCGCCAACTACCAGGCGGCGCTGCGCAGCGTCACCTATGCCAATGGTTCGAATGCGCCGAGCATCGCGCCGCGCACGATCGCCTGGTCGGTGAACGACGGCGCGTTGAACAGCAACGTCGCGACCAGCACGGTGACGCTGACCTCGACCAACACGCCGCCGGTCATCACCAGCACGCTGCCGGGCAGCGCGACCGAGGACGTGGCCTTCACCTATGTCCCGACCATCGACGATCCCGATGGTCCGGGCCAGCACTGGAGCCTGGCGTCCGGCCACACCTGCGGCGGGACGGTGGATCCGGACAGCGGCCAGTTCGTCTTCACGCCCGCCGGTCCCGTGCCGGCTGCGGACTGTGTGGTGGCATTGCAGGTCTGCGATGGCGGCACGCCGGACGAATGCGCCACGCAAAGCGGCACGGTGACGATCACGGCGGTCAACGATGCGCCGGTCATCACGTCGACGCCGCCGGCGACCGCGACCGAAGCGGTGCCGTACGCCTACCAGGCCATCGTCGACGATCCGGATGGCCCGGGCGCGACCTGGAGCCTGGCGCCGGGCAACACCTGTCCGGGTGCCAGCATCGACGCTGCCGGCCTCTACGGCTTCACGCCGGCCGGTCCCACGCCTCCGGCGTCGTGCGACGTGGGCGTGCAGGTCTGCGACGGCGGCACGCCGGACGAATGCACGGACCAGGTCGCCACGATTGCCATCACCGCGGTGGACGATGCGCCGGTTGCGGTGGACGACACGGCTGTTGTGGACGAGGATGCCGGCGCCGCGCCGATCGACGTGCTCGCCAACGACACCGACGCCGACGGTGGTCCGATGGCGATCGCCTCGGTCACGCAGCCGGCCAACGGCACGGTTGCGATCACCGGCGGTGGCACCGGCCTGACGTACCAGCCGAACCCGGACTACTGCAACGATCCTCCGGGCACGACGCCGGATACCTTCACCTACGCCTTGGCGCCGGGCGGCGACACGGCGACGGTCAGCGTCACGGTGTCGTGCGTGGACGATGCGCCGGTTGCGGTGGACGACAGCACCACGATCACCGAGGACGATCCGGCCACGGCGATCGACGTGCTCGCCAACGACACCGACATCGACGGTGGCCCGATGGCGATCGACGCGGTCACGCAGCCGGCCAATGGTGTGGTCGCGATCACGGGCGGCGGCACCGGCCTGACCTATCTGCCGAACCCGAACTACTGCAACGATCCACCGGGCACGGCGCCGGACACCTTCACCTACACGCTGGCGCCGGGCGGCAGCACGGCAACGGTCAGCGTGCTGGTGACCTGCGTCGTGGACGATCCGGTGGCGGTCGACGATGCGATCAGCGTCAACGAAGATTCCGGCGTCACGGCGATCGACGTGCTGGACAACGACGACAATCCGGACGGCTCGCCGATCGCCATCGACGCGGTCACGCAGCCGGCCAACGGCGTGGTCGTGATCACGGGTGGTGGCACCGGCCTGGCCTACCAGCCGAATCCGGACTACTGCAACACGCCTCCGGGTACGACGCTGGACGTCTTCACGTACAGCATTGCGCCAGGCGGCAGCGTCGGCACGGTCCGCGTCGCGGTGGCGTGCGTCGACGACCCGCCGGTGGCCGTGTCCGACAGTGCGACCGTCATCGAGGATTCCGGCGCGAACGCGATCAACGTGCTGGCCAACGACACCGACATCGATGGCGGCCCGATCGCGATCAGCTCGGTCACGCAGCCGGCCAACGGCACGGTCGCGATCACCGGCGGCGGCACGGGACTGACCTATCAGCCGAACCCGAATTTCTGCACGCAGCCGGGCACGACCGACACCTTCACCTACACGCTGACGCCGGGCGGCAGCTCCGCGACGGTCAGCATGACGGTGACCTGCGTCAACGATCCGCCGGTTCCGCCGACCGTGCCGGTCATTCCGGTGCATACGCACATCGCCATCAACGTGGAAGACGGCGCGACCGGCGACCTGCTGATTCCGGCCGATATCGTCGATCCGGACAGCAGCAACTTCATCATCGCCCCTGTCCCGCCGTTGGCCAGCCTCCCGACCGCGACGGTCAACGGCGGTGAACTCAGCATCAACGCCGGGACCGGCGCGTTCACCTACAACCCGCCGGCGGGCTTTACAGGAAGCGACAGCTTCCAGTTCGTCGTCTGCGACGATGGGTCGCCGGTCGCCTGCAGCGGAGCGGTCACCGTGACGCTCAATGTGAGTGGCCCGAAGATCTGGTTCGTGGACGACGATGCCATCGTGGTCGGCACACCGGACGGCACCCTGCAACAGCCGCTGCCCAGCCTGGTCGCGGCGGCTGCATCAGCTACCAGCGGCGATCGCATCTTCGTGTTCGGTGGCAACTACAACACCGGCATCACGCTTCCGAACGGTGTCGAACTGGTCGGTCATGGCATTGATGCCGCCAGTACGGCGGATTTCGACGTGGAGCTGGGCATCGCGCCGCCTTCGCACAGCATTTCGCGTCCGCTCGTCGACCAGATACCGCCGGTATTGACCAACACCGGCGGTGCGGCGATCACGCTGGGCATCAACAACACCATCCGCGGCGTGCACCTGGGCAACTCCAGCACCGCGGCGATCAGAGGCAACAACTTCGGCATGCTGAGGGTGTATGACGACGTGAGCGTCAGCACCAACGGCATGGCGCTCGACCTGACCAACGGCACGTTCACCGATGGCTCGGTGTTCACCAGCGTGACGTCGACAGGTGGCGCCAGAAACCTCCTCTTCAGTGGCGTCGGTGGCAGCGTCGATCTGGGCACGGGCGCGATGAGCGGCGCGACCGGTGCGGCGTTCTCGGTCGTCAATGACAGCACCGTGCAGATCAGCTATGCCGGCACGATCAGCACGACGGCGAACGATGCGCTGATCAGGATCGCGGACAAGCCCTCGGGTGCGATCACGCTGTCCGGTGCGCTGTCCGCCACCAATGGCACCGGTATCCAGCTCAGCAACGTCGATGCCGGCTTCACCGCGACCGGCGTGGTGACGCTCAACGGCGGTGATGCGGCCATCGACATCATTGACGGCAGCGCCGGCACGATCAATTTCAGCAATGCGGCTTCGGTCATCACCAATCCGGCCAACGAGGCCGTGGTCATCAGCAGCAGCTCGCCGACATTCACGTTCGCCGGCGCGATCTTCAAGACCAACAACGCGGTTACCGGCATTCGCATCGAGAGCAATACGTCCGGTTCGGTCTTTTTCCCGAACCCCACGCTGACGTTGATCACGCAATCGGCGAACGCGGTGCATCTGTTCAACAATGGCTCAATGACCGTCAGCTTCACCGGCGGCAACCTGACGTTGAACACGACCTCGGGCACAGCGTTCCATGCCTCCGGTTCCGGCAACGTCGCCGTCACGGGCAGCGCCAACACGGCCATGGCCACGGCCGGCACGGCGCTGAACATCGACGGCCACGCGATCACGGCGGCCGGCGTCACTTTCCGCAGCCTGAACTCGAACGGTGGCAACGTCGGCATCCGCGTCGCCAACACCGGGAACGCCGGCGGCCTGACCGTCACCGGCACGGGCACGGCCGGCAGCGGCGGCACCATCCAGAACGCCATCACGTCCGGCATTGCGCTCGCGTCTACCCGCAACGTCGTGCTCAACCGCATGAACATCACCGGCAGCGGCGACGACGGCATCAACGGTGCCTCGGTCACCAACTTCTCCTGCGACTTCTGCGTGCTGACCAACAACGGCAACAGCGCAGCCGACGAAGGCATGCAGTTCACCAACCTCGCGGGCACCGCGAATATCACGAATTCGTCGTTCACGAATTCGGCGCACAACAGCATCTACGTGGAGAACACCTCGGGGACGTTGGCGGCGTTGACGATCAGCAACAACAATTTCGTGAGCAACAGCGTGGTCAACGGCAATCACCACGTGTTGATCGTCGGCGTCACGGGTTCGCCGGTGTTCAGCGACATCGACGTGATCGGCAACACCTTCGCCAATGCGCGCTCCATCGGCCTGCAGATCCTCGGCAACAATTCGAGCTCGATGCCGGACGTCGCGGTGAACGGCAACAACTTCTACAACAACACCCTGGCGATCGACGCATCGCTGGTGGATGGCAGCAACCTGGGCTTCAACATCAGCAGCAACTCCATCAACTCGACGGTGTCGGGCGGCAGCCACGCGATCAACTCGAACCAGGGCATTCCGAGCACGGGCATGGTGCGCGGCCGGGTCCAGAACACGATGATCGGCACCGCGGGCATGGCCGGTTCGGGTTCGATGATCGGCAACGGCGTGCGCATCATCGGCAACGGCAACGGCACCAAGCAGTACATCGTCACGAACACGACCGTGCGCGAGACGCGCAATGGCCGAGGCATCGAGATCATCAACCGCAACGGCGGAGGCCGCATGGACGTGACGGTGACGAACAACAACGTCGACACCAACGCGCAGGCAAGCGACTTCCCGTTGTCCGCGATCCTGCTGCAGTCCAACTGCATCGGCGCCTGCAACAGCCTGCGCGCCGACGTGGCGGACAATGTCGTGACGGTGCCACTGGCCGGTTGCAACTTCGATATCGCACCGCCCTACTGCCTTGCCCTCGTGGAGACGGGCGCGTCGACCTGTGAGCTGTTCGATCGTCCGCCTACCGGCGCGGCCTCGGTGACGTCGGAGCTGATCGTCAACAACCCCAGCAGCGGCACCAGCGCCGGAGCCAGTGCGGGTTGCGAGCTGACGAACACGGCGCCCGTCGTGCCCTGATCGATGGCCGAAGTGGATTTGCGTTAAAGGGGTAACGGGGCTCCCCAGACAGCCCTGGAGGAGAGATGTGATGGCAGAGCCGTTCCTTTCAGAAATACGCATCATGAGTTTCGTGTTCGCGCCGCGTGGCTGGGCCCTTTGCAATGGGCAACTTCTGCCGATCAACCAGAACCAGGCCTTGTTCGCGTTGCTGGGCACGACCTTCGGCGGCGACGGGAGCAGCAACTTCGCGCTGCCCGACCTGCGCGGACGCACGCCGATCCACGTCGGCGGCGGCCATACGCTGGGAGAACGCGGCGGCGAGCAGGCGCATACGCTGTCGATCGCCGAAATGCCGACGCACACGCACGTGCAGAACGCCACCAGCAAAAGCGGTGATGCCGCCACCATCGTGCCGATCGACAACTTGTTCGCGAAGACGACGTTGCCGGCCTACGCCCCGGACAAGAACCTGGTCGCGCTGCCGCCCTCGACCGTTGCCAACGTCGGCGGCTCGCAGGCGCACCTGAACATGCAGCCCTTCCTGACCCTGAGCTTCTGCATCGCCTTGCAGGGCCTCTTCCCGACGCCAAACTGAGGATCCGAACATGTCACAGCCCTATGTCGGTGAAATCCGCATGTTCGCGGGACACTTCGCGCCGGTCGGTTGGATGTTCTGCGAAGGCCAGCTCCTGCCGATCTCCGGAAACGAAACCCTGTTTCAGCTCATCGGCACCACCTATGGCGGGGATGGCCAGAGCAACTTTGCGCTTCCGGACCTGCGCGGCCGCATTCCGCTGCATCAGGGCAATGGATTCATCCTTGCCGAGCCCGGTGGCGTCGAACAGGTCACGCTGACCGTGGGCCAGATGCCGGCCCATTCGCATGCCGCGCTGGCCAGCATGTCGCTGGCGACGGATACCAACCCCGGCGGCTCGGTCTTGGCGCAGACGACGACGTTCGATTTCTATCAGTCCACGCCCGGCATGGCGCCGATGGCATCGCAGAGCCTCTCCGCCGTCGGCGGAAGCCAGCCGCACGCCAACATGCAGCCCTATCTCTGCGTCAATTTCATCATTTCGCTGTTCGGCATCTTCCCGTCGCCGACCTGAGGAGCACTGACATGGCCGATCCTTTCGTCGCCGAAATCCGGATTTTCCCGTTCAACTTCGCGCCACGCGGCTGGGCTTGGTGCGATGGCCAGTTGTTGCCGCTGGCGCAGAACACGGCGCTGTTTTCCTTGCTGGGCACCACGTACGGGGGTAACGGCAATACGACCTTCGCGCTCCCGAATTTGCAGGGGCGCGCGCCCATGCATCCGGGCCAGGGACCTGGCCTTTCGCATCGTGTGCTCGGCGAAGCCGGTGGCAGCGGAACGGTGACCTTGCTCGAGTCGGAAATGCCGTCGCATTCGCATGTGTACAACGCGAGCGCGGCTCCGGCCGACGCACAGGCGCCCGAGGGCTTTTCGCCGGCGCGCGTCATCGGGACGGTGCCATACGGGACGCCGGCCGGCGCGCCGCTCACCGCCATGTCGCCCAACGCCATTGCACCGGCCGGAGGCGGCCTGCCGCACAACAACATGCAGCCCTACCTGACTTTCTATTTCTGCATCGCGCTGCAAGGCGTGTTCCCACCGCGCCCTTGAGGATCGAACCATGAAACGACGCGATTTCCTGATGCGCTCCGGCGCGCTTTCCCTTGCAGTCGCAGCTCCGATCAGTGGCGCCGCGGTGCTGCGTCGCCCGGCGCTGCTCGATGATCCCCGCGCCTGGGTGGGCAGCGAGTTCGTTTCCGACCAGGGCGTGCGCCTGCGGCTTTCGGAGGTGACCGGTTTCCGCGTGGACGCGCACACGATGCAGGCCAGCCTGCAGTTCGAGGTCGTGGGTGACGGCGTGCCGGTGGAAGGCAACTATCGCCTGAGCGGCATCGACACCGAGGAAACCTTGTTCCTGCAATGCGGACAGCGCGGCCCGGTGGCATGCATCAACCGCCTGCACCGTTCGCTGGTCTAAGGCCTTGGTTACCGAGTTCTCTCTGGGGCGGTTCGAGCCGTTCCTCGGACAGGCATTCGAGATCGGCGAAGGGCCGGGCGCCGTGTCCGCCGTGTTGATCGACGCGATCAACCTGCGCGAGGCCCAGGGTGTCGGCTATCTGAGCCGCCAGTTCTCGCTGGTGTGGCGCGGTCCGCGCAACGCGCGGCTGGAACAGGGCATCTATCCGGTGCGACACCCGGAGCTGGGGACGATGGAATTGTTCCTGGTCTGCATCGGCCCGGATGCCGAAGGAATGCGCTACGAGGCCGTGTTCACGTGACGCCGGACTTGTCCTTGCCGCCCGACGTCGGGTTGCGGCCCATCGTCGATGCCGACCTGCCGCTGCTCGAACGCATCTACGGCAGTACCCGCGTCGAGGAGCTGGCGCAGACCGATTGGGACGAAGCCGGCAAAGCGGCCTTCATCGCCTTCCAGTTCCAGGCCCAGCACCTGCACTACACCACGCATTACCACGACGCGCAGTTCTTCGTGATCGAGCGCGACGGCGAGGCGGTTGGCCGCCTTTACCTGCACTGGCGCGAACGGGAGCTGCGCATCGTCGATATCGCCCTGCTTCCTGATGCGCGCGGACACGGGCTTGGCGGTGCGCTGCTCAAGGCGCTGATGGACGCGGCTGCCGCGGCGGGCAAGACGGTCAGCATCCACGTCGAACAGATGAATCCGGCCATGCGCCTCTACCAGCGACTGGGCTTCCGCCGCATCGGCGAGCATGGCATCTACCACCTGATGGAATGGGCCCCGGATGGCGATGAGGCCCGTTCCGCAGGCGGAGGCAGGCCGTGATCGCGGCATTGCCCGCCGCGCGCCAATAAAAACGCCGGCATTGGGCCGGCGTTTTTATTGGCATGGAACGCGGTCAGCGTTTCATGAAGTTGAAGAACTCTTCGTTGGTCTTGGTGTTCTTCATCTTGTCGAGCAGGAATTCGATCGCCGCCAGCTCGTCCATCGGATGCAACAGCTTGCGCAGGATCCAGATCTTCTGCAGGTAATCCGGCTCGATCAGCAGCTCCTCGCGGCGCGTGCCGGAGCGGTTGATGTTGATCGCCGGGTAGACGCGCTTCTCGGCGATCCGGCGGTCCAGATGCACCTCCATGTTGCCGGTGCCCTTGAACTCCTCGTAGATCACCTCGTCCATCTTCGAACCGGTGTCGATCAGCGCGGTGGCGAGGATGGTCAGCGAGCCGCCTTCCTCGGCCTTGCGCGCGGCGCCGAAGAAGCGCTTGGGACGCTGCAGGGCATTGGCGTCGACGCCGCCGGTCAGCACCTTGCCGGAGCTCGGCACCACGGTGTTGTAGGCGCGGGCGAGGCGGGTGATCGAGTCGAGCAGGATGACCACGTCCTTCTTGTGCTCGACCAGGCGCTTGGCGCGTTCGATCACCATCTCGGCGACCTGCACGTGGCGGGCCGCGGGTTCGTCGAAGGTCGACGACACCACCTCGCCGCGCACGCTGCGCTGCATCTCGGTGACTTCTTCCGGACGCTCGTCGATCAGCAGCACGATCAGGTGCACGTCCGGATGGTTGTGGATGATCGCCTGGGCGACGTTCTGCATCAGCATCGTCTTGCCCGCCTTCGGCTGGGAGACGATCAGGCCGCGCTGGCCACGCCCGATCGGCGCGATCAGGTCGAGGATGCGGCCGGTGATGTCTTCGCTCGAACCGTTGCCGCGTTCCAGCACGAAACGCTGGCGCGGGAACAGCGGCGTCAGGTTCTCGAACAGCACCTTGTTCTTCGACGCCTCGGGCGGCTCGCCGTTGATCGTCGCGACGTTGTGCAGCGCGAAGTAGCGCTCGCCGTCCTTCGGGCTGCGGATACGGCCGGTGATGAAGTCGCCGGTGCGCAGGTTGAAGCGGCGGATCTGGCTCGGCGAAACGTAGGTGTCGTCCGGGCCGGCGAGGTAGCTGGCGTCGGCCGAACGCAGGAAGCCGAAGCCGTCCGGCAGGATTTCCAGCACGCCGTCGGTGGCGACGCCGTCGCCGTGGCGGGTGAGGATCTTCAGCACCGCGAAGGTGACGTCCTGCTTGCGCATGCGCGCGACGGATTCGCCGATGCCGAGCTGTTCGGCGATGTCGAGCAGCTTCTGCGCCGGCATGCGCTTGAGGTCGGCCAAACTGTACGTCGGGAAATCCGGCGGCAGCTGCACCGGCGGCTGCCGGTTGCCGTTGTCGTTCTGCGCCTCGTCGGCTTCGTCGCCGTCGTCGCGCATCTGGTTCTGGTTGTTGCGGTTGCGGTTGTCGCGATTGCGGTTGCGACGATCGCGATGGCGGTCGCGGCGATTCTGGTTGCCGGAGTTCTGGCCGCCATGGTTGTTCGGCTGGCCGCCTTGCGCGGCTTCGCCACCTTCGGCGGAACCGGCCTGGGGATTGGTGGGCGCCGCGTTGTCGGAAGACGGCGCGGATTCGGTCTGCGGTGCGGGGCGCGGGTCCATTTCGGGACGAGCGTCTTCATTGCGCACGGGCGCGGCGGAACCGACGGATTCGGGGAGATTTTCTTGCACGGGAAGCGACCTCGCGGATGGCGAGCAAGTCGAAAGGGAAGGAATCGGACGATGAACCGGATGGAGCCGGGAAACGCTGCATCGCGGCGTCCGCGCCGCGGTTCGCCTTTCGGCGGACTGCTCTAGGACAATGCAGGAATGCCGCGAACGTTACACCGAAGTTTGCGCGCGAAACAAGATCCGCGCCATGGTGCCGTTCAGAACTCGGGGATTCCGCCGGTTGCCCGGCGTATGGCGATGCCGCCGCATCGTGGTCGCGGCGGCATCGCGGAGAAGATCAGAGCGCGCTCTCGATCAGCTGGGTCAACTGGCTCTTGCCGACCGCGCCGACCTGCTGCGCCTGCACTTCTCCGTTCTTGATCAGGAGCAGCGTCGGGATGCCGCGGACGCCGTACTTGGCGGGCGTGGCGCGGTTCTGGTCGACATTGACCTTCACCACCTTCAGGCGGCCTTCGTAGGCATCGGCCAGTTCTTCGACGATCGGGCCGATCATGCGGCAGGGACCGCACCATTCCGCCCAGAAGTCGACCAGAACCGGGTCGGCGGACTGCAAAACTTCGGTTTCGAAGTCGGCATCGCCGACATTCAGGACTTTGTCGCTCATTTACTGCTCCGTGGGAATGGCCGGCGGGCCGCCGGCCGTTTCGACTACAATGGGCGGCCTTGCGGTCCAATTCAAGAGACCGCTGCATACCGGCCGCGTCATTCGCGGCGTCTTCGCCGCGCTGCGCGGCGCGTTTCTTCCCCCCAGGGTTCGCAGGAAAAGCGGGCCCATCCAGCGACCGGGAATCCATGAGCGACAAACCCTTAACCGACATCACCTTCTCCAGCCTGCCGTTGGCGCCCGCGCTGCTTGCCGGCCTCGAAGCCGCCGGATTCTCGCGCACCACGCCGATCCAGGCGCTCACGCTGCCGATCGCGCTGCAGGGCCGCGACGTGGCCGGCCAGGCGCAGACCGGCACCGGCAAGACGCTGGCCTTCCTGGTCGCGGTCGTGAACCGGCTGCTGACCCGCGCCGCGCTGGCCGAGCGCAAGCCGGAAGACCCGCGCGCGCTGATCCTGGCGCCGACCCGCGAGCTGGCGATCCAGATCCACAAGGACGCGATGAAGTTCGCCTCCGACCTCGGCCTGAAGTTCGCGCTGGTGTACGGCGGCGTGGACTACGACAAGCAGCGCGAAATGCTGCAGGCCGGCGCGGACGTGATCATCGCCACGCCGGGACGGCTGATCGACTACGTCAAGCAGCACAAGGTCGTCTCGCTGCATGCCTGTGAGATCTGCGTGCTGGACGAGGCCGACCGCATGTTCGATCTCGGCTTCATCAAGGACATCCGCTTCCTGCTGCGCCGCATGCCCGAGCGCACCACGCGGCAGACGCTGCTGTTCAGCGCCACGCTCAGCCATCGCGTGCTGGAGCTGGCCTACGAACACATGAACGAGCCGGAAAAACTCGTCGTCGAAGCTGAAACCATCACCGCCGCGCGGGTCCGGCAGACCGTGTATTTCCCCTCGAACGAGGAAAAGCTGCCGCTGCTGCTCGGCCTGCTCTCGCGTTCCGAAGGCGCGCGCACGATGGTGTTCGTCAACACCAAGAACTGGGTCGAGAAGGTCGCCCGCGCGCTGGAAAAGGCCGGCTACCGCGTCGGCGTGCTGAGCGGTGACGTGCCGCAGAAAAAGCGCGAAGCCCTGCTCAACCGCTTCCAGAAGGGGCAGCTCGAAATCCTCGTCGCGACCGACGTGGCCGCGCGCGGCCTGCATATCGACGGCATCAAGTACGTCTACAACTACGACCTGCCGTTCGACGCCGAGGACTACGTGCACCGCATCGGCCGCACCGCGCGCCTGGGCGAGGAAGGCGATGCCATCAGCTTCGCCTGCGAGATGTACGCGATGAGCCTGCCGGACATCGAGGCCTACATCGAACAGAAGATCCCGGTCGGTCAGGTGACGCCGGAGTTGCTCACCGCGCTGCCGCGCGCGCCGCGCGAAGCCGTGGAAGGCGACTCGCCCGACGAGCTGAGCATGAACACGATCTTCAAGGAAGTGCGCGAGCAGAAGGCCGCCGAGAAGGAAAAGCGCGGCGATGGCGACCGCTCGCGTCCGCGCAAACCGTCCGGCGACGACAAGCGCAGCGGCGAACCGCGCCAGCGCAAGCCGCGACGTGAACGCGCGCCGGAAGCGCAGCAGTCCGAATTGCCGATCGAGGCGCCGCAGGCCGCCGCCGAGAAGCCGTCGTCTCCCGCGCCGTCCGCGGAAGGCGGCGAAGTCCGCAAGCCGCGTCGCCGTCGCGGCGGACGCCGCCAGCGCGAAGCGCGCGAACGCGCCGAAGCACGCCTGCGGCAGGGCGATCGCCTGGTGCAGCCGGAAACCGCGCCCGCACCGAAGGAGGAAACCTCGTTCTTCGGCCGCATCGCGCGGCGCGTGAAGAGCTTCTTCAAGCGGCCGCCGCCGCGGCATTGATCCGTGCGTCGCGTCGGGCTTCGCCCCCGGCGCTTTGCTAGAGTTCCCTCATGCCACAAGTTTCCGCCATCGCCGATTCGCTGCGCCGCTCGCCGGTCCCGGCCAACGTGGCGCTGGGCCTGTCCATCCTGTTGGCGGCGTTCGCGCTGGCGAAGATCGTCTGGTTGCTGCTGTCCGGCCCGACCTTGCCCTCGATTGCGCCGGAAAACGTTTCCCTGCCGCAGGCCACCGCGCCGCGCGTGACCGTCGCGCAATGGCATCTGTTCGGCAATGCGGCCGCGCCCGCGATCGACGCCAGACTCGCCGCGGTTGCGCAGGAAACCACGCTCAAGCTGACCTTGCGCGGCACCTTGAATGAAACCTCGCCCGACGGCGGCGTCGCCATCGTCGCGGACGAAAACGGCGTGGACGAGTCCTATCGCGTCGGCGACACGCTGCCCGGCGGCGGCCGCTTGGTCGCGATCCACCAAGCCCGCGTGCTGTTCGAGCGCGACGGCAAGGTCGAATCGCTGAGCCTGCCGCGCGATCCGGCGGGCATGACGGCGTCGTCTTCGTCCGGCAATCGCGGCGCGTCCGGTTCCACCGCGCGTTCGGCCATGCCGCCGCTGCCCGCGCTCGGCGGCAACGTACTCGGCACGACCACGCTTCCTTCCGCGGTCGGCATCGCCTCCGGCCTGCCGAGCCTGGAATCGCTGAAAGCCGCGACCGGCGTCGATCCGGTCGCACTGGCCAAGCAGGTGCAGGTGTTCCCGGTGTTCGCCAATGGCCGCATGCGCGGCGTGCGGCTTGCGGCCGGACGCGATTCCAGCCTGTTGGAAGCGACCGGCATCCGTCCCAACGACCTCATCACCGCCGTCAACGGCATCCCGATCGACGGCCCGGCGCGCCAGACCCAGCTCGTCGCCAGCCTCGGCCGCGGCCGTGTCGAAGTGGAGCTGGAGCGCGACGGCAAGCCGATGAAATTGACGATCGGGCGTTGATCCCCACGGGCTGGTAGAAGCGGCGCGCGCGCGCCGCTACGCTTGGCGGTATTCGTCGCCAAGATTTCCTCCGGAACGCCTGCATGTCATTCCAACGTCTTGCCGCCTGCGCCTTCGCGCTGGCTTTCGCCGCCCCGGCCCTCGCGCAGCAACCCGCGAATGCATCCGACCAATCGCTCGTGACCTCGCGCGACGGCCGCCACACGCTGAACCTGAAAGCCGCCGACCTGCTGGTGCTGGTGCAGACCGTCAGCGAGATCACCGGCAAGAGCTTCATCGTCGATCCGCGCGTCGAAGGCCGCGTCACGGTGATTTCATCCAAGCCGCAGACACCGCGGGAGATCTACGAAACCTTCCAGTCCGTGCTGCGCATCCACGGCTATGCGGCGATCGAGTCGGGCGACATGGTCAAGATTGTGCCGGACGCGGTCGCCGCGCAGGACGGCTCGCTCGACAACGGCGGCGGCCCGGATGCGCTGGTGACGCGCATGATCGAGGTCAAGCACATTCCCGCCGACGAGATCGTGAAGCTGTTGCGCCCGCTCGCGCCGCAGCAGGCCACTTTCACCGCGCACTCCGGCAGCAACTCGATCCTGATCACCGACCGTGCCGGCAACGTGGAACGGCTGATGACGCTGATCCGCCGCATGGACACCCGCAGTGACACCGAGATCGAAACCATCCCGCTGCGCCACGCCAGCGCCGCCGAAGTGGCGCGCACGTTGTCGACGCTGGAAGGCGACAAGTCCGGCGCCAAGCTGATCGCGGACGAGCGCACCAACTCCATCCTGCTGTCCGGTGATCAATCCAGCCGCCTCAAGCTGCGCACGCTGGTCGCGCATCTGGACACGCCGCTGGACGGCGGCGAGAACACCCAGGTCATCTATCTCAATTACGCCAAGGCGGCCGACCTGGTGCCGATCCTGGAAAGCGTCGCGGGCACGCTGACCGGCAGCGCGCCGGCCGGCGACGGCAAGGGCGGCGCGAAGACCGCGACGATCCAGGCGCACGAGGAAACCAACGCGCTGGTCGTCACCGCCGCGCCCGCCGTGTACCGCGAACTGTCCGCCGTGGTGCGCCAGCTCGACGTGCGCCGCGCGCAGGTGCTGGTCGAGGCGATCATCGCGGAAGTCTCGGACGATCTCGCCGACGAACTCGGCGTGCAGTGGCAGAGCACCAACTTCGACGGCGAGGAAGGCTACATCGGCGGCACCAATTTCCCCGGCGCGGGCGGCGCCGGAGGCATCGTCGGCACGATGCTGAATCCGGTCACCGCGCTCGGCGGCGCCGGCGGTTTCAACATGGGCTACGTCGGCGGCCGGGTCGAGATTCCCGACGGCAACGGCGGCACGATGACGCTGTTCCAGGTCGGCGCGCTGGTGAAGGCGCTGCGCGGTGACGGCCGCGCCAACGTGTTGAGCAACCCGCAGGTCGTCACCCTCGACAACGCCGAAGCCGAGTTCAAGGTCGTCAACGAAGTGCCGTTCCTGACCGGCCAGTACACCACCACGGCGAGCGCCGGCCAGAACTCGGTCAACAACCCGTTCCAGACCGTCGAGCGCAAGGACGTCGGCCTGATCCTGAAGGTCACGCCGCACATCAATCAGGGCGACAGCGTGCGGCTAGACATCCACCAGGAAGCCTCGTCGATCGCCAGCAGCGTCAGCGGCGCGATCGACCTGATCACCAGCAAGCGCGAACTCACGACCAGCGTGCTGGTTCCCGATGGTGGCCTGCTCGTGTTGGGCGGCCTGAGCGACGAATCGATCAACGAGAGCACGCAGGGCGTGCCCGGGATTTCCCGCATTCCCGTGCTCGGGAACCTGTTCAAGTCGCGCAGCTCCAAGCGCAACAAGCGCAACCTGATGGTGTTCCTGCGCCCGACCATCCTGCGCGACGCCGCGACCGAAGCGGCGGTGTCCGGCGAGAAGTACAACTTCCTGCGCGCGCAGCAGCTGAAGATGCGCGAGAACAAGGAACTGCGCTACCGCAATTCGCAGCCGCTGTTGCCGGAACTTCCGCCGCAGGACCTGATGCGCAACCCGCCGCAGATCGTGCCGGAGTCGCAATGACGCAGCCGCAGCGCCCCGGCTTCGGCTTCGCGCGCCGTCATGGTGCCACGCTGATCGCGGTCGAGAACGGCCAGGCGCGGATCGCGCTGCGCGGCAACGCAAAGCCCGAGATCCTCGCGGAACTGCGCCGCGTGCTGGAACTTCCCTTGCGCCTCGAGCCGATGGAAGACCGCGACTACGAACAACTGATCCGACGCCTGTACGAAGGCGGCGGCGACGATGCGCTGTCGGTCGCCGCCGACGTGGACGAGTCGCTCGATCTGGCGCAGATCGCCGACGCGCTGCCGGAACCGGAAGACTTGCTCGAAAGCGAGGACGACGCGCCGATCATCCGCTTGATCAACGCGATCCTGACCGAGGCGATCAAGGAAAATGCCTCGGACATCCACATCGAACCGTTCGAGAACCGCCTCGTCGTGCGCTTCCGCATCGACGGCGTGCTGCGCGAAGTGCTGGCGCCGAAGAAAGCCGTCGCCGCGCCGGTGGTGAGCCGCATCAAGGTGATGGCCAAGCTCGACATCGCGGAAAAGCGCCTGCCGCAGGACGGTCGCATCGGCCTGCGCATCGCAGGCCGGCCGGTCGACGTGCGCGTTTCGACGATTCCCGCCGGACACGGCGAACGCGTGGTGCTGCGCCTGCTCGACAAGCAGGCCGGACGGTTGGACGTGTCGCAGCTGGGCATGGATCCGAAGACCTCCGACCGCATCGACCAGATCATCCACCGCCCGCACGGCATCTTCCTCGTCACCGGCCCGACCGGTTCGGGCAAGACGACCACGCTGTATGCCGCGCTGACGCGCTTGAACGACGCGACCCGCAACATCCTGACGGTCGAAGATCCGATCGAGTACTACCTCGACGGGGTGGGCCAGACCCAAGTCAACCCGCGCGTCGACATGACCTTCGCGCGCGGCCTGCGCGCCATCCTGCGCCAGGACCCGGACGTGGTGATGGTCGGCGAAATCCGTGACCTCGAAACGGCGCAGATCGCCGTGCAGGCGTCGTTGACCGGCCATCTGGTGCTGTCCACGTTGCACACCAACAGCGCGGTCGGCGCGGTGACGCGCCTGCGCGACATGGGCATCGAACCGTTCCTGCTGTCGTCGTCGCTGCTCGGCGTGCTGGCGCAGCGCCTCGTGCGCGTGCTCGATCCGGCGACGCGCGAGGCCTACACGCCGAGCGAGGCCGAATGCGCCGCGTTCGGCAAACCTTTCGATCCAAGCCTGAAGTTCTACCGTCCCGGCCCGAACGCGACGGGCCGCAACGCCGGCTACAAGGGCCGCACCGGCCTGTACGAGCTGATCGTGGTCGACGATGCCATGCGGCGCCTGATCCACGAAGGCGCGGGCGAGCAGGCGCTGACCGCGCAGGCACGGAAGAGCTGTCCGGCGATGCTGGAGGATGGTTGGAACAAGGTGCTCGCCGGCATCACCAGCGCGGACGAAGTGCTGCGCGTGACGCGCGACGAAGGTTGAAGCCGGGCGCGATCAGATCGCGTCCTCGTCCATCTCGCCGGTGCGGATACGCACGACCTGTTCCAGCGGCGAGACGAAGATCTTGCCGTCGCCGATCTTGCCGCTGCGCGCGGACTGGCAAATGGTTTCGACGATCCGTTCCACGTCGTCGTCGGCGGCGGCGATCTCCAGCCGCACCTTGGGCAGGAAATCGACCGTGTATTCCGCGCCGCGATACAGCTCCGCATGGCCGCGCTGGCGGCCGAAGCCGCGCACTTCGGAAACCGTCACGCCGTGCACGCCGATTTCGGACAGCGCAAGGCGCACGTCGTCGAGCTTGAACGGCTTGATGATCGCAGTCACCATTTTCATTTCGGCTGGCTCGTTGCTCTGGGAATTTTCCTAGGCGATTCTAGGGCCAAGTCCGAGGGCGGTGCTTGTGCGCTTGCGTCACGATGCGCGCCATGCCATTCGCCACAGCAAGGAACCTGCACATGATCGACATCGCCGCCGTGGACGACCTCGCCCGCCGCCTCTCCGCCCTCGTGCCGCCCGGCCTTTCCGAGGCGCGCGCCGATCTGGAAAAGAACTTCCGTGCCGCTTTGCAGGCCGGGCTGGGCAAGCTCGACCTGGTGACGCGCGAGGAGTTCGACGTGCAGCGCCTGGTCCTGCTGCGCACGCGGGAAAAACTCGAGGCGCTGGAACGCACGATCGCGATGCTGGAATCTTCCATGCCGAACCAGGCCCCGAAAGCCTGACGACCAACGCGCTGTTGCTTCTCCCCGCCGTCGCGGGGAGACGGCGGCTGTCGTCCGGAGTTTCCTGCCATGTCCCTCGCCATCGTCCAGAGCCGCGCCCAATCCGGCGTGGACGCGCCGGAAGTGCGCGTCGAAGTGCACCTCGCCGGCGGCCTGCCTGCGATGTCCATCGTCGGCCTGCCCGACGCCGCCGTGCGCGAAAGCCGCGATCGCGTGCGCGCGGCCCTGCTGTCCTCACAATTCGAAGTGCCGCAGCGGCGCATCACGATCAGTCTCGCGCCGGCCGATCTGCCGAAGGACGGCGCGCGCTTCGATCTTCCGATCGCGCTCGGCATCCTGGCCGCGTCGAACCAGATCCCGCGCGATGCGCTCGCGCACATCGAAGCGCTCGGCGAACTGGCCTTGACCGGCGAGCTGCGCGGCGTCGATGGCGTGCTGCCGGCGGTGCTGGCGGCCAACCGTTCCGGTCGCGGCGTCGTCGTTCCCGCCGCGAACGCGGACGAGGCCGCGCTCGCTTCGCATCCGCAAGCGCGTTGCGCGCGCACCTTGCTGGAAGTCTGCGCCGCGCTCACCGGGCGGCGCGAATTGCCCGTGCCAGAGCGCAGCGAAGCCGGCGCGGACTCGGCCTTTGAATTGCCGGATCTGGCCGACGTACGCGGCCAGTCGCAGGCGCGACGCGCGCTCGAGATCGCGGCCGCCGGCGGCCACAACTTGCTGATGACCGGGCCGCCGGGCAGCGGCAAATCCATGCTCGCGGCGCGGCTTCCGGGCCTGTTGCCGAAACTCGACGAGGCGCGCGCGCTGGAAGTCGCGGCGATCGCATCGGTCGCGGGCGTGCCGCTCGATCCGAAGCGCTGGACGCTGCCGCCGTACCGCGCGCCGCACCACACCGCGAGCGCGGTCGCGCTGGTCGGCGGCGGTTCGCAGCCGCGTCCCGGCGAGATCACGCTCGCGCACCACGGCGTCCTGTTCCTCGACGAACTGCCCGAATGGGAACGGCGCGTGCTCGAAGTGCTGCGCGAACCGCTCGAGTCCGGTCGCGTCACGATCAGCCGCGCCGCGCGCCAGGCCGAATTCCCGGCGCGCTTCCAGTTGGTTGCGGCGATGAATCCTTGTCCTTGCGGCTTCGCGGGCGACCGTTCGGGACGCTGTCATTGCAGCGCCGAACAGATCGCACGCTACCGCTCGCGCATTTCTGGGCCGCTGCTGGATCGCATCGACCTGCAGCTGGAAGTGCCGCGACTGGCCGCTTCGGAGCTTCGGCATGACGCGCCGCGCGGCGAAGCCAGCGCCGTCGTGCGCGAGCGCGTGGCGCGCGCGAGGGAACGCCAGCTGCAGCGCGCGGGCGTTCCGAACGCGCAGCTTCCGCAGGCCACGACCGAGCGCGATTGCGTCCTGTCGCCCGGCGACCAGCGCTTGCTGGAGTGCGCCATCGACCGTTTGAACCTGTCAGCCCGTGCCGCGCAACGCATCCTGCGCGTGGCGCGGACGATCGCCGATCTCGACGATTCTGAGCGCATCGCCAGTGCGCACCTGGGCGAGGCGATTTCCTATCGCCGCACGGACTGGCGCGTCGGCTCGGCCTGATGTGGAATCGGGGCATCGCGATGCGGCCCGAATCGGCGAGAATCGCATCCGGTTTCCGCAAGGCCCACCCATGTCCATGCCCGCCGAATCCACTGAATCCAGCGAGTCCACCGAATCCACCCGGCAGTTTCCGCCCTGCGGCAACTGCGGGGTCCAGCTGCAGGGCGATTTCTGCCATCGCTGCGGCCAGCCGGTGCGCGGGCTGGTGCGGCATTTTTCCTCGTTCTTCGGGGATTTCGTCGACACCGTGTTCGACCTGGATTCGCGCACGCTCCGCACCCTGTTCCCGCTGCTGTTCCGTCCGGGCTGGCTGACGCTGCGCTATTTCGAAGGCCAACGGGTGCGCTACGTCAGCCCGGTGCGGCTGTTCTTCTTCTGCTGCGTGCTGGCGTTCCTTGCGTTGCGCTTCAGCGTCGACGTGGACAACGTCTTCGCGGTCGGGCCGGATTCGAGGTCGCAGCTCGAGAAAATGGAAACGCCGGAAGAGGTGGAGCAATGGCGCGACGCCGAAGTCACGAAGCTGCAGCGTCTGCTCACCGAAATTCCCGAACCCGGTCGGGTCGGCGTCGAGACCAGCATCGAAGCGGTCGAAGAGGCTGCGCGCGAGCGCCTGGAATGGCTGGCCGAGCGCGATGGCGCCGTGGCCGAAGGCCGGCCGCCGCCGCCATCGTCCGGCGGCGAGTTCAGATTCCGCTTTGGCAGCGAGGCGTGGGATGCGGAAACCAATCCGGTGACCGTGGATTGGCTGCCGAAGGCCGCCAACACCGCCTTGAACCGGATGATCGGCCGCGCCCAGCGCAACATCGAGCAGGCCCGCAACGAACCTGGCCACCTGATCGAGGCGTTGCTGCAGAACCTGCCGCAGGCGCTGTTCCTGCTGCTGCCGGTCTTTGCGCTGCTGCTCAAGGTTTTCTACCTGTTCGCGCGCCGGCTCTACATGGAGCACCTGATCGTGGCGCTCCACAGTCACGCCTTCCTGTGCGCGTCGTTGCTCGTGATCGTGGGGTTGAACCTGCTGGATAACGTGGCCGGCGCGTGGCTCGGCGGCGCGATCGGCGTCGGCCTGTCGTGGCTGCAGAAGGCGCTGCTGATCTGGATGCCGCTGTATCTCCTGCTGATGCAGAAGCGCGTCTACGGTCAAGGCTGGATCCTGACCCTCGGCAAGTATTTCGTGCTCGGCAACATCTACTGCGTGCTGATCGGCTTCGTGATCGTCGGGGCGCTGGCGCTCTCGTTGGTGTCTTCGTAAGCCGACGGTCGGAACGCTAGATCGCCTTCGAGAACCGCGCCTTCAGTGTCTTGTTCTCGTCGTGCAGGTAGGCGTCGAAGCACATCGCCAGATGCCGCAGCAGCAGACGCCCGCGCTTCGTGGCGCGGATGCGGTCGAAGTCGATGACGACCAGGTTGTCGGCCATCAGCGGCATCAGCCGCGCCAGCGCGTCGGCGAAATAGGTGTCGAACACGATGCCGTGGTCGCGCTCGATTTCGCGGATGTCGACCTCGCCCGTGCACATCAATCGCCCGATCACGTCGGCACGGACGAGGTCGTCGGCATCCAGTTCGTAACCGCGCCACACTGGCAGCGTGTTGGCCGTGTCGAGCAGCTTCTGCCAGGTCGGCAAGTCGCGCGGGTTCTGGCTGAAACTGCCGTCGACGTGGCTGATGGCGCTCACGCCCATTCCCACGAGATCGGTGTCGGCGTGGGTGGTGTAGCCCATGAAGTTGCGGTGCAGGCTGCCCTTCTCCAGAGCGCGGGAAAGTTCGTCCTCGGGCAGTGCGAAGTGGTCCATGCCGATGTGGACGTAGCCGGCGGCGGTGAGCTTTTCGATCGCCCGGCGCAGCAGCGCGATGCGCAGCGCCGCGTTGGGCAGGTCTTCCGCCTCGATCTGGGTCTGGGCCCGGAACACTTCGGGCAGGTGCGCGTAGCCGTAGATCGCGAAACGGTCGGGGCGCACCGCCAGCACGGTGTCGAGCGTGCGCGAGAAGCCTTCCAGGGTCTGCTTGGGCAGGCCGTAGATCAGGTCGACGTTGACCGACTTCATCCCGGCTTCGCGGCAGGCGCGGATGATGGCCAAGGTCTGCTCGACGCTTTGTTCGCGGTTCACCGCCTTCTGCACTTCGGGATCGAAATCCTGCACGCCCAGGCTTGCGCGGTTGAAACCGAGCGCCGCCAGTTCGGCGATTTCGGCCGGCGACACGAAGCGCGGGTCGAGTTCGATCGAAATGTCGCTGTCCTCGGCCTCGCTGAAGTTGAAGCGGCTGCGCAGCTTCGCCAGCAGGCCGCGGATCTGTTCGGGCGTGAGGAAGTTCGGCGTGCCGCCGCCGAAATGCAGCTGCACGACTTCCCGGTCCGCATCGAACAGCGGTGCCACGCGGTCGATCTCGCGTTCGAGGTATTCCAGGTAATGCGCGCCGCGCGACTTGTCGCGCGTGATCACGCGGTTGCAGCCGCAGTAGAAGCACGGGCTTTCGCAGAACGGGACGTGCACGTAGAGCGACAGGTCGCGCGGCACCGGATCCTCGTTGCTGCGCGCGATGATCTGGCGCAGCTGCGCCTGCGTGAATCCTTCGTGGAAGCGCGGCGCGGCCGGGTACGAGGTGTAGCGCGGACCGGGCCGGTCGTAGCGCTGCAGCAGCGAATCGTCGAGAAGCGGGAGATTTTGCATGCGTGAAAGTTTGTGCGCGGCCGGGCCGGCGGCGCTTGACACCGATCAAACCCGGCCGGGCCCCGTGCGTCGAAGTTCGCCTGCGGCTTAACGATGCGCGACAATGGCCGGATTTTCGCCCATCCCTTCAGAAATCCGGAGCCCGCCATGTCCATCCTCCGCATGACCGACCTCGACCTTTCCGGCCAGCGCGTGCTGATCCGCGAAGACCTGAACGTGCCGATCAAGGACGGCGCGGTCGCCGCCGAGCAGCGCATCCTGGCGAGCCTGCCGACGATCCGCCTGGCGCTGGAAAAGGGCGCGGCGGTGATGGTGACCTCGCACCTGGGGCGCCCGAAGGAAGGCGTGTTCAGCGAAGCCGACTCGCTCGCGCCGGTCGCCAAGCGCCTGTCCGAGCTGCTCGGCCGCGAGGTTCCGCTGAAGCGCGATTGGGTCGATGGCGTGGACGTGGCGCCGGGCGAGATCGTGCTGCTGGAAAACTGCCGGATGAACGTCGGCGAAGGCGCGGACGACGAGGCGCTCTCGAAGAAATACGCCGCGCTGTGCGACGTGTTCGTGATGGACGCGTTCGGTACCGCGCACCGTGCCCAGGCATCCACCCACGGCGCGATCCGCTTCGCCAGGACCGCCTGCGGCGGTCCGCTGCTGATGGCCGAGCTCGATGCGCTGGCGAAGGCATTGCAACGTCCGGCGCGTCCGCTGCTCGCCATCGTCGCCGGCTCCAAGGTGTCCACCAAGCTCGAACTGCTCGGCAACCTGCTGAGCAAGGTGGACCAGTTGATCGTCGGCGGCGGCATCGCCAACACCTTCCTTGCGGCGCGCGGCTTCCCGGTTGGCAAGTCGCTGGTCGAAAAGGAACTGATCGACACCGCGAAGACGATCCTCGACGACGCGGACACGCGCGGCACGCACATCCCGCTGCCGGTCGACGTCGTGGTTGCGCCCGCGTTCGCGGCCGATGCGCCGGCGACGGTGAAGAAGGTGGCCGAGGTCGGAGAGGACGACATGATCCTCGATATCGGTCCGGAAACCGCGGCCGCGTACGCCGCGCAGATCGCCAAGGCCGGCACGGTGCTGTGGAACGGCCCGGTCGGCGTGTTCGAGTTCGATGCCTTCGGCGCCGGCACGAAGGTCGTGGCCGAAGCCATCGCCGCTTCCGAAGCGTTCTCGATCGCCGGCGGCGGCGACACGCTCGCGGCGATCGAGAAGTACGGCGTGGAGTCGGGCATTTCCTACATCTCCACCGGCGGCGGCGCGTTCCTGGAATTCTGCGAAGGCAAGGTCTTGCCGGCGGTCGCGGCGCTGGAAGCGCGCGCCAAGTGACGGCCCGCTTCGAGCACTGGTTCTTCGACCTCGACGGCACCCTGATCGACTCGTCCGAAGGCATCCTGGACTGCATGCGCTTCGCGCTGGCGCAGCTCGGGCGCGGCATTCCTCCGGACGAAACGCTGCGAAGCTGGATCGGCCCGCCGCTGCGGACGAGCTTCGGACCGTATCTGGGCGATGCGGAACTGACCGAACGCGCAGTGGCGCTGTACCTGCAGCGCATGGACGAATCCGGCTGGAGCGCGTATCGGGTCTACGACGGCATCCTCGATGCGCTGGCGCGGCTGCGCGACGAAGGCGCACGGCTTTCCGTCGTCACCGCCAAGGTCGAAACCTACGCGCGCCGCATCGTCGAGCACGCGCCGTTCGGGCCTTGGTTCTCGGAGGTCGTTGGCGCGACGCCGGACGGCGCCTTGAGCCACAAGGCCGACCTGATCCGCGTGGCGATGCAACGCGGTGCGGCGAGGCCGGAAAGCACGGTGATGGTCGGCGACCGCCACTTCGACATGGACGGCGCGCGCCATCACGGCCTGTCCAGCATCGGCGTACTGTGGGGCTTCGGCAGCGCCGACGAACTGCGCGAGGCGGGCGCGATGCGGTTGGCGGAATCGCCGGCGCGATTGTTCGACTGATCCCTGTCACAAGCGGCGGCGGCGCGCATCTTGTCTGGCATGCCGTCGCACTGTCCGCGTGGACGCGGACGAACCGCCGATGCGGACACGCGGACAGTGCGGGCGCGAATACAAGCTGTTGAAAATCAACGAAATCACTGTTGGCACACGGCTTGCATTACACCCTGCGACACGAATCCGTCACGGAGTTCCGCCATGCGTCACGCCTATTCCCGCTTTCTGTTGCCGCGCTTCATGATCCCGGTGGTCGCGCTGGCCGCGCTGGTGGTGTTCGGTGAACCGCTGCCGCGGGCCGAGACCGCGCGTTTCGCCGATACCGAGCAGGCCGAAGCGCCGTCCGAAACCCGCACCGTCGCCGCGCCTGCGAACGATCCCCTTCAGATGCTCGAACGCAACGTGCGCGAGCTGAAGGCCATGCGCATCCGCCTGGTGCTGACGCTGCCGGCCGTCGGCCACTGAGGCCGGTCCGGATCAGTCCGGCCAACGGATCGCGCGTTGCGGCGTGAGGCCGCGAGGGCATACGGCACCGCGCTCCTGTCTGCCGTCATCACCGCCATTGCGTGCGTCGGCGTCAGCGTGCCTTGCGCGAATCCCTGTTCGTCGCAGGCGTGCAGGCGGTCCACGAAATCCCGGTCCCATGCGCCTTCGGCGTCGAAGTTGTGGCCGAAGGAACGGTCCACGAACACGTCGACCACGTTGCCGAAGCCGATGAACACCTCGAAGCTGAAGCGTTCCACCAGCAGCGGCATGATGTCCTGGGCGCGGATGCCCTCGAAGCTTTCGAACGAGCAATCCCAGTTTTCGAATTGCAGTTCCAGCCGTTGCAGCTGGCGGTTGTAGCGGTGGCTTTCCGGCAGTTCCTGCCAGAACGCGTTCACCCGTTCCAGCGCTTCGGGCCAGCGCATGTGGCCGTTGCGGCCGATCATGTCGCTGATGACGAAGCGCGCGTTCGGCGCGAGCGCGGTGAGCACGGTGTCGAACAGCGCTTCCAGCTCCACCACGTGGTGCAGCGACTGGTTCGCCATGATGCCGTGGTAGTTCGATTCCGGCTTCCAGTGGTTGAAGTCCATCGCCACCGGAATCACGTGCGCTGCCACGCCTTCGGCCTGGGCCGCGGCGCGGCCGCGTTCCAGCATTGCCGCGTTGATGTCCAGGCACTCGATGCGGAAATCCGCCAGCCCGCGTTCGAGCAGCAGCTTGGCCACGCGGATCTCGGTGTCGCAGTTGCCGGCGCCGACGCTGGCGAACAGGGCCGGTGCGCCGCCGCTGGCCTGCGCGCTTTCATGCAGGTACTTGGCGAAGAACTGGTCGGGATTGGAAACGCCGACTTCCTCCAGCAGCGGGCGCACGTAGTTGTGCGACCAGTAGTGGAAGATCTGCGGCAGGTCGTGGACGTTGATGTCGTCGCGGAAATTCGCGATCTCGTGCGCGAGGCGCGACTGGTAGTCGGGATCCTTCGCGTATGCAGCGGCGGCCGCAATCCGGGCATGCCGTGCGGAAGGGCGCTGGATCAGGCGTTGCAGGAACGATCGAAGCGTCATGGTGCGGATCATGGCACGGGAAGCAAAAAAACGGGGCGGATGCTTGCGCATCCGCCCCGCGGGTTTCCCGCGATGCGCGCCCTGACGCTTACAGCGCCTTGATCAGCTCGTCCGCGAATTCCGAGCACTTGATCTCCTTCGCGCCGTCCATCAGGCGAGCGAAGTCGTAGGTGACGGTCTTGTTGCCGATCGCCACGTCCATCGCGCGGATGATGGCGTCGGCCGCTTCGGTCCAGCCCATGTAGCGCAGCATCATCTCGCCGGAGAGGATCACCGAGCCCGGGTTCACCTTGTCGAGGTTGGCGTACTTGGGCGCGGTGCCGTGGGTGGCTTCGAACACGGCGTGGCCGGTGACGTAGTTGATGTTGCCGCCCGGCGCGATGCCGATGCCGCCGACCTGCGCGGCCAGCGCGTCGGACAGGTAGTCGCCGTTGAGGTTCAGCGTGGCGATCACGTCGAACTCGTTCGGGCGGGTCAGCACCTGCTGCAGCGTGATGTCGGCGATCGCGTCCTTGATCAGGATCTTGCCGGCAGCCAGCGCGGCCTTCTGTTCCTCGTTCGCGGCGGCTTCGCCCTTCGCGGCCTTGGTGTCTTCCCACTGGTCCCAGGTGTAGACCTTGTCGCCGAACTCGCGCACCGCCAGGGCGTAGCCCCAGTTGCGGAACGCGCCTTCGGTGAACTTCATGATGTTGCCCTTGTGCACGAGCGTCACGGACTTGCGGCCGTTGTCGATCGCGTACTGGATCGCGGCGCGGATCAGGCGCTCGGAACCATCGCGGGAAACCGGCTTGATGCCGACGCCGGAGGTTTCCGGGAAGCGGATCTTGCCGTATTCCTTCGGGAACTCGGCCTTGAGGTAATCCAGGAACTTGGCGACTGCGGCGGAGCCCTGTTCGAACTCGATGCCGGCGTAGATGTCTTCGCAGTTCTCGCGGAAGATCACCATGTCCACCTGGTCCGGACGCTTCACCGGCGAGGGCACGCCCTTGAACCAGCGCACTGGGCGCAGGCAGACGTACAGGTCGAGCATCTGGCGCAGCGCCACGTTGAGCGAACGGATGCCGCCGCCGATCGGCGTGGTCAGCGGGCCCTTGATGCTGACCAGGTAATCGCGGCAGGCCTGCACGGTGGCGTCCGGCAGCCAAGTGCCGAACTGGTTGTTCGACTTCTCGCCCGCGAAGATTTCCAGCCAGTGGATCTTGCGCTTGCCGCCGTAGGCTTTCTCCACCGCCGCGTCGAACACGCGCACCGAAGCGCGCCAGATGTCCGGGCCGGTGCCGTCGCCTTCGATGAAGGGAATGATCGGGTTGTCCGGCACGTTCAGGACGCCGTTGGCGATGGTGATTTTCGCGCCGCCCGCAGGCGGGGTGAGGACAGGTTCGGCCATGGTGAATCCTCCCGGTAAGGCCGCGGCGCGGCTCGACGGCGCGGCGATGGTTGTCGATGGGTGTCCAACGTCAGTGAGCACGCCATTGTGGCGGAGCGCGCGCCTTTAATGAAGTGCAGGTGTCGCAAGGCGCGAGGCTGGTGAAATCCGGCTGGATTGGTCAGAATCAACGATTGCCCTTCGCGCACCCAACGGATTTTCCGTGCCGGACATCGATCTTGCCCGCGTCCGCCAACTGCTTTCCCGCGTCGATCTGCACGCGATGTTTTCTTCCGCGCAACTCAAGCGCGCCGAGGACGGGCTGCTCTACAACCGGCTGAAGAATGTCGAGGTGATTCCCGACGGAACCGGCCAGCGCCTGCGTGCCGACGCCACCGCCGCAAGGGGACAGGTGGCCGAGCCGTGGATCGCCGTGCCTGCCGAACCCGGCGCGACCACGGTGAAATCCGGCTGCGATTGCCGCCAGCCCGCGCCCTGCGAACACGTTGCGATGCTGCTGATGAACGTGCAGGTGTTCCCGCCGGAAATGTGGCCCAAGCGCGCCTCGATACTCGACGAGGAGATGGACGACGACGAGGACGACGTTCGTCCGGTGCGTCGCCGCGCCGCGCCGCCGACCTATGTTCCGCCGTCGCGAGCGCCGGTCGGCAGTTCCGACGCAATGCCCGAATGGTTGCAACGCATCATCGCCGTGCCCGGCCAGGCGCAAGGCGGCGGCAGCGCGTGGGATCGCTGGTTCGCGCAGCTTTCGCGCGTGCAAGGTGAGCACGGGCACGGGCACGAAGCGCCGCGCGACGAAGAAGAACGCAGCTTCGGCATCCTGCTGCGCGGCGACGACAACGGTCGCCTGCTTGCCAATCCGGCGTTTCTGCGCCAAGGCCGCGGACGGCAAGGCGGACTGGTCGATCCGAAACCGGTGATGCTGAACGCCAAGGGCGCCGATCCCGCGCCGCCGCAAGGATGGTCGAACGAGGATCTGGTCTCGCTCGCGAGCCTCATCGGCGCGTCCGGCGAACGCATGCGCACAGGTTCGTACAAGGATTGTGTCGTGGTCGATTCGGCCCATGCGGAATTGGCGCTGATCGACCTGCTGGAACGCTGGCCGGCGTTCTTCGAGCGCGGCAGCATGCCGCTGGAAAAAGGCCCGGAACGCGACATCGGCTTCGTCTGGGTCGATCAGCCCGACGGTTCGCAGGAATTGCAGGCCAAGGTCGAGGCGAACGAACCGGCCAAGCTCCTGCGCGGCCACACCTTGTGGTACGTGCTGCCCGAGGCGCGCGTGTTCGGCCGCGTGAAGGGCGATCCGGAGCTGCTCGAAACCATCGAGTCCGCGCCGCGCCTGCAACCGGAAGACGTGGCCGGCGTGCAGCAGAAGCTGAAACGCGTCGGCGGCATCGAATTGCCTGCGCCGAAGGTGCGCAAGGTGCGCACGGTTGCGTCCACGCCGGTGCCGGTGCTGTCGATGTCGGTGCTGGAATCGTCCTCGCTCAACACGAGCAACAGCCGCCTGCCGCCCAGGCTCGGCGTCGCGGCGCTGTTCTTCGACTACGACGGCCATCGCCTGCCGCCGTCGGAAGGCACGGACATCAAGCCGCGCTTGCTGCACCAGGGCGACGTGGTCGAAATCGAGCGCGACCGCACCAAGGAAAACCGTACCGAGCAGCGGCTGGAAAAAGCCGACCTGCTCGACGCGCGCCTGTGGGCCTACGACAAGGGCATCACGCGCTCGCCGTTCGCGCACAACCAATATCTCCTGCAGCAGAACGGCCGCCGCGTGCCGCTCGCGCCCGAGGCTTGGACCAGCGTGCTGATGGAGCTGGCCAGCAGCGGTTTCCGGATCGAATACACGCCCGACTTCCCGCGCGACGACGTGGTCGATATCGACGAGTGGCTCGCCGCGGTCGAGGATCGCGGCAATGCGTGGTTCGACGTGTCGCTCGGCATCGACGTCGGCGGCCAGCGCATCGACCTGCTGCCGATCCTGCGCAAGATCCTCGCCGATCCCGACGGATTCCCGCTGCGCAAGCCGGCGGACGAGAAGCCCGATGCCACCTACCGTTTCCGGCTCGACGACAACCGCAGCATCAAGCTGCCGATGGCGCGGCTGCGCGCGATCATGGAGCCGTTGCTGGAATGGCTGCTGGCCGAAGACACGGGCGGATTGCGCATCCATCGAACCCAGGCCGAAGCGCTGCTGCGCGTGGCCGACGGCGCGAACCTGACCTGGCGCGGCGGCGACAAGCTGCGGACCAAGATCGAGCAATTGCGCAAGAAGCCCGCCGCGATCGCGCCGCCATCGAATTTCCGCGCGCAGCTGCGGCCGTACCAGATCGATGGCCTGAACTGGCTGAACTTCCTTTCCGACGCGGGCCTGGGCGGCATCCTTGCCGACGACATGGGCCTCGGCAAGACGGTGCAGGTGCTGGCGCATCTCACCTGCGAAAAGGCGCGCGGCCGGCTCAAGCATCCGGCGCTCGTGGTCGCGCCGACGAGCCTGGTCGGTAACTGGCGCGATGAGGCTTCGCGCTTCGCGCCGGATCTGGGCGTGCTGGTGCTGCACGGCGCGAACCGCGCCGCGCGCTACGAGGAAATCCAGCAGCACGACTTGGTCATCACGACCTATCCACTGCTGCCGCGCGACCGCGACGATCTGGTCAAGCAGCAGTTCTCGCTCCTGATCATGGATGAGGCCCAGGCGATCAAGAACTCGCGCAGCCAGGCCGCGCAGGTGGTGCGCGAGATTCCGGCGAAGCGCCGCCTGGCGATGACCGGCACGCCGCTGGAAAACCATCTGGGCGAATTGTGGGCGCAGTTCGACGCGGTCGAGCCGGGCCTGCTCGGCAGCGAGAAGGCCTTCGCCCGCGCCTACCGTAATCCGATCGAGAAAGGCGGCGACACCGAGCGCCAGCAGCGCTTGAACAAGCGCGTGAGTTCGCTGCTGCTGCGGCGTCGCAAGGAAGACGTGCTGACCGAGTTGCCGCCGAAGACCGAGATCGTGCATCCGCTCGAACTGTCCGGTTCGCAGCGGCAGTTGTACGAGAGCCTGCGGCTGTCGCAGCACGAACGCGTGCGCGAATCCATCGCCGCCCGCGGGCTGGCGCAATCGGGCATCGTGGTGCTGGATGCGTTGCTGAAGCTGCGCCAGGCCTGCTGTGATCCGCGCCTGGTGAAACTGGAATCGGCCCGCAAGGTCGACGAATCGGCCAAGCTCGATGCCTTGCTGGAACTGGTCGACGGCCTGATCGGCGAAGGCCGCAAAGTGCTGGTGTTCTCGCAGTTCACCGCGATGCTCGATCTCATCGCCGAGGCGCTCGACGAACGCAATCTGCCGTTCCTGCAGCTCACCGGCGATACGCCGGCGGCACAGCGCACCGATCTGGTCCGCGAATTCCAGACCGGCACGACGCCGATTTTCCTGATCAGCCTGAAGGCCGGCGGTGTCGGCTTGAACCTGACCGCGGCCGATGCGGTGATCCACTACGACCCGTGGTGGAATCCGGCGGTCGAGTCGCAGGCCACGGACCGCGCCCACCGCATGGGCCAGGACAAGCCGGTGTTCGTCTACAAGCTGATCTGCGCCGGCACGGTCGAGGAAAAGATCCAGGCGATGCAGGGCCGCAAGGCGGAACTGGCGCGCGCCGTGCTCGAAGGTGGCGGCAGCACGACCACGCTGCGTTTCGACGAGTCCGACCTGTCCGAACTTTTCGCGCCGCTGGATTAACGCCGGACGACACCGGACGGCCCGGATTCGGCATGGCGGCGGACTTGCATTAAACTAAACAAACGTTTGACTCCGTCGCCGCCGCACGGTGTCGCTCTCAAGTTCAATCCACCGAAACAGGAAACGAGACCAATGAAGATTCTGGTCGGCTACAAGCGCGTCGTCGATTACAACGTGCGAATTCAGGTCAAGCCCGATGGCAGCGGCGTCGTTACCGATGGCGTGAAGCTGTCCGCCAACCCGTTCGACGACATCGCGCTGGAAGAAGCGCTGCGCCTGCGCGAGAAAGGCATCGCGACCGAAGTGGTCATCGCCACGATCGCGCCGGCGGACGCCCAGGCGCACCTGCGCAACGGCTTGGCGATGGGCGCGAACCGCGCGATCCACGTCGTCACCAACGAGGCCGTGCAGCCGCTGACCGCCGCGCGCGTGTTCCAGAAGCTGATCGAGAAGGAACAGCCGGGTCTGGTCCTGCTCGGCAAGCAGGCCATCGACGACGACGCCAACCAGACCGGCCAGATGCTGGCGACGATCTGGGGCCGTCCGCAGGCGACGTTCGCCAGCAAGGTCGACATCGCCGACAACAAGGCGACCGTGGTGCGCGAAGTCGACGCCGGCCTCGAAACGCTGGAAGTCGATCTGCCCGCCGTCATCACCACCGACCTGCGCCTGAACGAGCCGCGCTTCATCAAGCTGCCGGACATCATGAAGGCCAAGAGCAAGCCGCTGGAAACCCTCCAGCTCGCCGATCTCGGCGTCGAATCCGCCGACTATCTCTCGACCACGCACTATGCCGCGCCGGAAAAGCGCAGCCGCGGCGTGATGGTGAAGGACGCGGCCGAGCTCGTCGCCGCGCTGAAGGCCAAGGGCCTGCTGTAAGCGGCCACGGGAAAAGGAATAAAGACCATGTCCAAGATTCTTGTCATCGCCGAACACCTCGACGGCAAACTCAACGTTTCCGCGACCGCGAAAACCGTTTCCGCGGCGAAAGCCATTGCCGGTGCGACCATCGACATCGCCGTGTTCGCGGCCGATCCTTCGGCCATTGCCGCCGCCGCCGCGAAGATCGACGGCGTGGGCAAGGTGCTCGCGGTCGCCAACCCGGCGAACGCGAATCCGGTCGCACAGGTGCTGGCGCCGCAGATCGCCAAGCTCGCGGCCGGCTACAGCCACGTCTTCGGTCCCTCGACCACCTTCGGCAAGGACGTGATGCCGTGCGTCGCCGCGCTGCTCGGCACCGCGCAGGTCAGCGATCTTTCCGCGGTGATCGACGCCTACACCTTCAAGCGTCCGATCTACGCCGGCAACGCGATCATCACCGTCAAGGCGCCCGCCGACAAAACCGTCGTCGCGACCGTGCGCGTGGCCTCGTGGCCGGCGGCCGCCGAAACCGGCAATGCGCCGGTGGAATCGGCCAGCGTCGATGCCGCGCTGCCGACCCACACGCGCTACGTCGGCCTGGCGGCCGGCAAGTCCGACCGTCCCGACCTGCAAAGCGCCTCGCGCGTGGTTTCCGGCGGCCGCGGTGTCGGTTCGAAGGAAAACTTCGAAATCATCTACAAGCTCGCCGACAAGCTCGGCGCGGGCGTCGGCGCTTCGCGCGCGGCGGTGGACGCAGGTTACGTGCCGAGCGACCTGCAGGTCGGCCAGACCGGCAAGATCATCGCGCCGGAACTCTACGTCGCGGTCGGCATCAGCGGCGCGATCCAGCACCTGACCGGCATCAAGGACGCGGGCACGATCGTCGCGATCAACAAGGATCCGGACGCGCCGATCTTCGAAGTCGCGGACATCGGCCTCGTCGGCGATCTGTTCACGCTGTTGCCGGAAATCGAAAAAGCCCTGGGCTGATTCGAAAGGCACGAAGCGTTGCCCGAAAGAGCGGAGCATGGCTCCGCTCTTTCTTTTTGCGCGGCGGTTTCCGTTGTCCGACCGATGGCGCACGAAAGCGGCTCGGGTTTCTATCGAATTCCTTTCATCGCGATGAAGCGATAGACTTGGCGTCCTCCACGCCACAGCGTTTCCCGCATGCCTTCGATCAGTTTCGAGTTCTACCCGCCCAAGACCGACGAGCAGCGCGCGCAGTTGCAGCGCGCCGCCGCGAAGCTGGCGAGCCACAAGCCCGAATACGTGTCCGTGACCTTCGGCGCGGGCGGCTCCACGTTGAGCTACACCGCAGAAACGGTGTCGGGCTTGCAGCGGCAAGGCTTCGACGTCGCGCCGCACATTTCCTGCGTCGGCGGCACGCGCGCGGAGCTGGGCGCGTTGCTGGACGAATACCGCGCCCTCGGTTGCCGCCGCATCGTCGCGTTGCGCGGCGACCTGCCGTCGGGCATGGGCCATCCCGGCGAATTCCGCCACGCGAGCGATCTGGTGTCCTTCGCGCGCGAACGCCACGGCGACTGGTTCCGGATCGAAGTCGCCGCGTATCCGGAAATCCATCCGCAGGCCGAGCACGCCCTGGCCGACCTGAAGCACTTCAAGGCCAAGGTCGAGGCCGGCGCGGATGCGGCGATCACGCAGTATTTCTACAACGCTGATGCGTATTTCCGCTTCGTCGACGAAGTGCGCAAGCAGGGCGTCACGATTCCCGTCACGCCGGGCATCATGCCGATCGCCAACTTCAGCCAATTGCGCAGTTTCTCGGCCGCCTGCGGCGCGGAAATCCCGCGCTGGATGGTGCAGCGCTTCATGGCCTTCGGCGACGACGCGGGAGCGATCCACGAGTTCGGCGCGGAGGTGGTGGCCGCGCTGTGCCGCCGCCTGCTCGATGGCGGCGCGCCGGGCCTGCACTTCTACACGCTCAACCTCGCCAAGCCGACGCAGGCCGTGCTGGAACGGCTCTGAGCGATCGCGCCCGTCCTGGGCATCGCACGGTAAGCTCGACACATGCGCGCCTTGCTGTTGCTCCCGCTCTGTCTTCTCGCGTGGTCGTCGGCCGCGCCGGCTGAAGTGCGCCGCTGCAAGGCCGACGACGGCACGACGATCTATACCGATCTGCCTTGCGACCACTTCAAGGCACTGGAGATCCGCGACCGGCCTGCACCGGCGTCATCTGCGCCAGCATCGACATTGCAGCCGAAGAACGAAGGCCGCATCCACGTCGATTGCGCGCGCACGCCGACGGCATTCCTGTTCGACTTGCGCCGCGCGCTCGAATACGCGGACGTGAACGCGCTCGCCGGCCTGTACCACTGGCCCGGCGCGGGCAACGTGCTGGGCGTGATGAACCGCCTGGAGCGGTTGGCGAAGACATCCGGCGGCACCGCCGACCTGGTCTATCCGGAAGCCGCGTTCGTGGTCAGTGATCCGGACGCGTTCCCCGGCCTGCCGCCGGAAGATCCGGAAGCGGTGCAGATCGGCACGGAAGAGCAGGGTGAGCGACTGGGCCTGATCCAGCATGCCGGATGCTGGTGGCTGAAGTTCTGATCGTCGCGGCAGCGCGTTCGTCGTCGAACGCGGATCTTCGACCGATCGGCCTCAGTGCGGTTCGAACTGCAAGGTCGCGATCGCGCCGCTGCGATCCGTACGCGGCTTGAGATCCACCTTCCAGCCGTACAGATCGCACAGCCGCCGCACGATGGCCAGGCCGATGCCGCCGCCCTTGCTGCCTTCCGACGACTTGCCGCGATAGCCGCGCTCGAACAGGCGCTCCGCGTCCTCGGCGTCGATGCCGGGGCCGGTGTCGGCCACTTCCACGCGATCGGCGAGCACGGTGACGACCACTTCGCCCTGCGCGGTGTATTTGCAGGCGTTGCCGATCAGGTTCCCGAGCGCGACCGCGAGCACCGCTTCGGGCGCGTCGACGATCACGCCGCTTTGGCCATCGACGCGGATCTCGACCGGCTTGTTCGCCAGGTGCGTGCGGTTGGCTTCGGCTTGCGCTTGCGCGAGCTTGCGCACGTCGGTGGAACCGCTGCCGCGCTCGTTGCGCGAGAGCATCAACAAGGCGGTGGTGAGGTCGGTGCATTGCAGCGTGGCACGTTCGATCCGGAGCAGGCGCTGTTTCGTTTTCTCGTCGAGCGTGGGCGAGGCCAGCATCAGTTCGGTCGCGCCGCGGATCACCGCCAGCGGCGTGCGCAGTTCGTGGCTCACGTCGGCATTGAACTCGCGGTCGCGCGCGACGCGTTCGGTCAGCTCGTCGGCGTAGCGATCGAGGGTTTCGGCGAGCTGGCCGACTTCGTCGTCGGCGAAATGCGGCGCCAGCGGTTCGCGCCGGTGCTGCTCGCTGAAGGCGGCCACGCGCGTCGCCAGTTCGGCCACCGGCTTCATCACGCGGCGCGAGCTCCACACGCCGATCAGCCACGCCAGCAGCGTGAACAGCGCGACCGACGTGGCGAGCAGCACCAGCAATTGCCGCGTGTTGAGGTTCTGGCGTCCGTAGCTGTACTTGAGGAACACCACGATGTCGTCGGCGCGCGCCACGACGAGTTTGTATTGCGCGTTGCGCTTGTCGGATTCGGGATCGCGCAGGTCGTGCACGCCGCTGGGGAGGTTGCGCCACTCGAGCGGAATGCTCGGCGACGATGGCCGGTACGCGAACAGCATCATCTGCTGCTCGGAAATCGAATACGGTGCGTCCGGCTCGGGATGCTCGCGTTTGAATTCGAGGTAGTTGCGCGCCTCGGCCTGCAGCCAGTCGCCGACCAACTGGTTCTCGATGCGCTGGCGCAGCACCATCGTCGAGACCGCGAACAGCGTGGTCAGGCCGAAGCCGAGCAGCAGGAAGGAAAGGATGATGCGTCGGCGCAGGCGCCGGCGGTTGCGCAGGCGCAGCGGAATGCCGTGCGATTCGTGCGGTGCGGGTGCGTCGGTTTCGTTCACGCGGCGTCGAGGTCTGCCAGTCGGTAGCCGATGCCGTGGCGGGTCTGGATCAGCGGCTTGCCGAAGGGCTTGTCGACGGCCGCGCGCAGGCCGTGGATGTGGACGCGCAGGCTGTCCGAATCCGGCAATTCCTCGCCCCAGACGCGCGTTTCAAGATCCTGCCGCGTGACCACGGCGGGCGAGGCTTCCATCAGGGCCTGCAGGATCTTCAGCGCGGTCGGGTTCAGGGCGATGGCCTTGCCGGCGCGCGTGACTTCCAGCGTGTCGAGGTTGAATTCGAGGTCGGCGACGCTCAGCACGCGTGGCGCGGCCGCCTTGCCGCGCCGCATCAGCACGGTCAGGCGCGCTTCGACTTCCTGCAGCGCGAACGGCTTGACGAGGTAATCGTCGGCGCCGGATTCGAAACCCGCGAGTTTCTGCTCCAGCGCGTCGCGCGCGGTGAGCATCAGCACGGGCGTGGATTTGCGCGCGTCCTGGCGCAGCTTGCGGCAGACCTCCAAGCCATCCATGCCGGGAAGGTTCAAGTCCAGCACGATCGCGTCGAATTCGTCGACCACGGCGCGATGCAGGCCCGTGACACCGTCGCCGGCGAAATCGACGGTGTGGCCGCGATCTTCCAGATAGTCGCCGAGGTTGGCGGCGATATCGGGGTTGTCTTCGATGACGAGGATGCGCATGGGCGAACTATAAGCTCTCGGAAGGTGGCTTTGACAGGCGAGGAAGGCCAAGGTTCCGGGCGTGCTTCAGGAGGCCGGCCGCACAAAAAAGCCCGCGAACCGAGGGGGATCGGTTCGCGGGCCAAGTTACTGCCCCGATTACCCAACTCTGCAAGCCACTGCAACAGCTTGAGGAGTGCCGACAGAAGGAAGGTGCGGGAAGGCTAAGCGCCCGACAGGCAAAAATTGGTTAAGCCGGTTTGAGCGTTTCGTTAATGCGGGACGCCTTTCGCAACAAAGTCGACGATGCGTCCGGCCACGTCGATGCCGGTCACGCTTTCGATGCCTTCGAGGCCGGGCGAGGCGTTCACTTCCAGCAGCAAGGGACCGCCCGCGCTGCGGATCAGATCGACGCCGGCGATGCCCAGTCCGACCGCCTGGGCGGCCCGCACCGCCATGGCGCGCTCGGCGGCGCTGATCTTCACCGGCGACGCTTTGCCGCCGCTGTGCAGGTTGGCGCGAAAATCGTTCGCCTTGGCTTCGCGTTGCATCGCCGCCACCACGCGGTTGCCGATCACGAAGCAGCGCAGGTCGCGGCCGCCGGCCTCGGCGATGAATTGCTGCGCGATGAAATCGGCTTTGAGGCTGCGGAAGGAATCGATCACGCTGCGCGAGGCGGCGCGGTTTTCGGCCAGCACCACGCCGATGCCCTGCGCGCCCTGGTTGAGCTTGATGACGTGCGGCGGCGGGCCGAGCAACTTGAGCAGGGCGTCGGTGTCTTCCGGGCTGTCGCCGGACACCGTGGGCGGCATCGCGATACCGAGGCTTGCGAGCAGTTGCTGGCAGCGCAACTTGTCGCGTGCCAGCAGGAAGGCGTCGGAAGGATTCGGCGTGAAGCTCCCGAGCAGTTCGAGCTGGCGCAGCACGGCGACGCCATAACGCGTGATCGACACGCCGATGCGCGGGATCACGGCGTCGAAATGTTCCAGCGCGCGGCCCTTGTGGCGCAATTCGAATTTGCCCGGCGCGATCTTGAGATGGCAGCGCAGCGGATCGAGCACGCGCACCGCGAACCTGCGCTCGCGCGCCGCTTCGACCAGGCGGCGGGTCGAATACAGGCCCGCATCGCGCGAGAGGATCGCGAGTTTCAAGGAAGTTCCCCGGCGAGCCATGCGCTTTCCGGATCGACGAGGAAACGCCCGGCCAGTGCGGAGCGGCCGATCAGCATGGCGTGGCTGAGGCCGTGGCGCTGGGTCAGGTTCAATTCGATCTCGAACGTTTGCCCGCCCAACAGCAAGAGCGTGCGGATGAAGACGCGGCGGTGCGAATGGCCGCTGGAGCTCTTCACGTTGCGGCGATCGATCACCGGCGCGCTGGCCTCGATGTCATGGCCTTCCGCATCGCGCAGCACGAAGTGAGCGATCTCGTCCGTGCCGTCGCCGCGGCATTCCAGATGCTCCACGTGGATGGCCGAACTGCGCGCGCCGGTGTCGAGCTTGGCGGCGATGCGCGACAGGCCAAGTCCCGGCAGCGCGGCCCACTCGCGCCAGCCGAGCACTTGCAGCGGTGGAGACTTGGGCATCGGCGATCCGGGGCGGGTGGATGGACGGGCGCAAAGTGTGCCTGAAAGCATCGCGGCCGGGACTATCGGCGCAGCGGGTGAATCGGATGGTTCCGGCGATGGAAGCGATTCCATTTCTCGGCCTTGCCCCGTATGTTCATGAAGCCAGCCAAAGGAAAAAAACGGCGAGGAATGCTTCCAGGAGCAGGACGGACCAATAGCTGAAAGGCTCGGATGCCCGGCTTGGGCTGGACGCATCTCCTCCGTACAGCTCGACCCTGCCGGTTTTCAATGATCGTATGAGTGCAAAGAGCACCAGGGCGACCACCATGTAGGCCCAAGCTTTGGCAACCATGTTGGTTTCCCCGGAAGGGTTTCTTGCTTAATAGCGCAGATCCCGCCCCGGCGGATAGCGTGCTGTATCAGCGGTCGATGTGCTGTTGCTTGTCGCATGAACTGGTGGGTATCCCACAGCCTGCGGCTTTGGCTGCTGCATTCGCCGCACAAACAAAACCCCGGCGCGAGGCCGGGGGTTTTGTGGGTCTTCGGCGATTGCTGTGCCGGCTTACTTCATCCGGGCGGCCAAAGCTGCGCCGAGGTCGCCGGGCGAACGGACCGTGGTGACGCCCGCGGCTTCCATCGCCGCGAACTTGCCTTCGGCCGTGCCCTTGCCGCCGGAGGCGATCGCGCCGGCATGGCCCATGCGCTTGCCCTTCGGGGCCGAGGCGCCGGCGATGAAGCCGACGACCGGCTTCTTCACGTGCTTGGCGATGTACTCGGCGCCGGCTTCTTCGGCGTCGCCGCCGATTTCGCCGACCATGATGATGCCTTCGGTCTGCGGGTCTTCATTGAACAGCTTGAGGCAATCCACGAAGTTGAGGCCGTTGATCGGGTCGCCGCCGATGCCGATGCAGGTCGACTGGCCGAGGCCGGCTTCGGTGGTCTGCTTCACGGCTTCGTAGGTCAGCGTGCCGGAGCGGCTGACGATGCCAACCTTGCCCGGCATGTGGATGTGGCCCGGCATGATGCCGATCTTGCATTCGCCCGGAGTGATGATGCCGGGGCAGTTCGGGCCGATCAGCACGGTGTCCGGATGCGAGCGCGTCAGCACGTTCTTCACGCGCAGCATGTCGAGCACCGGGATGCCTTCGGTGATGGCCACGATCACCTTGATGCCGGCAGCGGCGGCTTCGAGGATGGCATCGGCGGCGAACGGAGGCGGGACGTAGATGACCGAGGCATCGGCGCCGGTCTGCTGCACGGCGTCGGACACGGTGTCGAACACGGGCAGTTCGATGTGCATCGTGCCGCCCTTGCCGGGCGTGACGCCGCCGACGACCTGGGTGCCGTATTCCATCATCTGGGTGGCGTGGAAGGTGCCCTGCTGGCCGGTGAAGCCCTGCACGATCACCTTGGTGTTTTTATTGACGAGAACGGACATGGAAGTTCCTTTGGATTCGGTGGCGCGGCTCAGGCGGCCTTGAGCGCCGCAACGGCCTTCTTGGCGCCGTCGTTGATGTCGTCGGCGGGGATGATCGCCATGCCGCTTTCGCGCAGCAGGCGCTTGCCCTCTTCCACGTTGGTGCCTTCCAGTCGCACGACCACCGGCACCTTCACGCCCACTTCCTTGACCGCTTCGATGATGCCTTCGGCGATCATGTCGCAGCGCACGATTCCGCCGAAGATGTTGACGAAGATCGCCTTCACCTTGTCGGAGGAAAGGATCAGCTTGAACGCCTCGATCACGCGCTGCTTGTTCGCGCCGCCGCCGACGTCGAGGAAGTTCGCCGGCTCGCCGCCGTTGAGCTTGATCACGTCCATCGTCGCCATCGCCAGGCCGGCGCCGTTGACCATGCAGCCGATGTTGCCGTCCATCGTGACGTAGTTGATGTCCAGTTCCGAGGCCAGCACTTCGGTCTCGTCTTCCTGGGTCTTGTCGCGCATCGCGACCAGATCCTTGTGGCGGAAGCTGGCGTTGTCGTCGGAGTTGACCTTGCCGTCGAGCGCGTAGAGGTTGCCGTCGTCGAGGATCGCGAGCGGGTTCAGTTCGACCAGCGACAGATCCTTCTCGTTGAACAGCTTGTAGAGGCCGCCCATGATGTTGGCGAGCTGTCCGGCCTGCTTCGCGGTCAGGCCCATCTTGAAGCCGATTTCGCGGCCCTGGTAGGGCTGCACGCCTTCGACGTAATCCACGACGAGCGTGTGGATCTTTTCCGGGGTCTCGGCCGCAACCTGCTCGATGTCGACGCCGCCTTCGGACGAGACGATGTAGGTGATCGCCTTGCTGCCGCGGTCGACCAGCACGGAGAGATACAGTTCCTTGACGATCTCGCCCGCCGTCGTGACCAGCACCTGGTGGATCGGCAGCGCGACGCCGGCCGACTGGTAGGTCGCCATCCTGGTGCCGATCATCTTCTCGGAAGCGGCCTTCACGTCGTCGAGGGTCTTGCAGAACTTGACGCCGCCGGCCTTGCCGCGGCCGCCGGCATGGATTTGCGCCTTGACCATCCAAGGGCCGTTGCCGAGCGCCTTGGCGGCGGCGACGGCTTCATCGGGCGTGCTGGCGGGCTTGCCGGGCGGGACCGGAATGCCGAACTGCGCGAACAGCTCCTTGGCCTGATATTCGTGGAAATTCATGGATCAACCTGTGCGTTGTGAGGGAAAGCGCCGGGCGTGGACAGCGCGCTGCGGCACGGCCGCCGGAAGAACGGCGGTCGCCTATTTTGATGGACGCGCATGTCAAAGGCAAAACGCGCAATAATTCAAGGAATTGGGGATCCCGGCGCCGGAGCGTCGATAAGCACATATCGATGATCGACAACGGACTGCACGAACGGAAAAGCGCCGTCGCGGGGGCGGGTGACGAGGCGCTGCGCCGGGAGCTGTATTTCTACACGCTGTACCGCGCCCTGATCGCGGCGATGTTCGCCTTGCTGGCGTTCGGCTCGCTACCTGAGGAATGGGGCGGGATGGCGCGACCGCTGCTGGGGCGCGTGGACGCCGTCCTCTACCTGATCGTCGCGGCCGCGCTGTTCGTGGTCGGGCGCGATCCGCAACGGCGCCTGTTCCCGCAGGTGATGGCCGGCGTGGTGATGGACATTGTGGCCACGGTCGCGATGGTGCACGCGGTCCAGCACATCCACATGGGCGTGGCGATGTCGCTGGTCGTCGGCTTCGCGGCGGCGGGCGCGATCCTGCCGATACGCACCACCTTGGCCCTGGCGCTTTTCGGCGGCGGCCTGTTGCTGACCGAATACCTGTTCGGCCGCATGGACGCGAGTGGCGCGAACCGCGATTTCATCGAAGTGCTGGTCTGCGCGGCCGCCTACGTGGCCATCGCCAAGCTCGGCAACATGCTTGGCGGGCAGACGCGCGAATCGCACGCGCTGGCCGAGCAGCGCACCGCCGAGGCGGAAAACCTGTCGCTGATCAACGAGCTGATCATCAAGCGCATGCGCACCGGCGTGCTGGTCGTCGATGCGCCCGGCGTCGTGCACCTGCACAACGAAGCGGCATGGGGGCTGCTGGGGCAGCCGGCGCTCGGTCACGTGGTGCTGGGCGACGTCGCGCCGGCGCTGGCGCAGCGCCTGTATCGTTGGCGCGTCAAGGGCGGCAACGAGTCCAAGCCGTTGAGCCTCGCGCCGGACATGCCCGAAGTGATCCCGCGCTTCGCCCGGCTTTCGACCACCGCCGAGCTGTTCGTGATCTTCCTCGACGACACCTCGATGCTGAGCCGCCGCGCCGAGGAGCTCACGCTCACCAACCTCGGGCGGCTTTCGGCCAGCATCGCGCACGAGATCCGCAATCCGCTCGCCGCGATCAGCTATTCGGCGCAATTGCTGGAGGAGTCGCCCGACCTGCCCGAAGCCGACCGCCGGCTGGTGGAGATCGTGCTGCACCACTGCAACCGGGTGAACGGCATCATCGAGAACATCCTGAACCTCAGCCGGCGCGAACGCTCGCGGCCCGAGCCGATCGACGTGTCGAACTGGGTGTTCCGTTTCGTCGAGGAATACAAGGCCAACCACCATTTCGAGGAAGGCCAGGAGCTGCGCGCCACCGCACAGATGCAGGGGCTGTCGGCGATGTGCGACCCGGCGCAGTTGAACCAGGTCGTCAGCTGCCTCGTCCACAACGCCATCGTGCACGGCCATCTGCCGGGCGAACCGGCGCGCGTCACCGTGGCGACGCGGCAGCTGCCGGACAACGGCCAGACCGTGATCGAAGTGCTGGATCGCGGTCCGGGCATTCCGCCGAAAGTGGCGGCGACGATCTTCGAGCCGTTCATGACCACGCACGAACACGGCACCGGATTGGGCCTCTACATCGCGCGGCAGCTGTGCGAGGCCAACCAGGCCACGCTCGACTACGTGCCGACGGCGGGCGGCGGAAGCTGTTTCCGCGTCGCGCTGACCAGCGCGCGCCGGCTGGAACAGGCGCGCTCGCCCTTGCGGACTGCGCAGGGCGCGGCAGTTCCGTGATCGCGGAATGGCGAAAATCATCCCAAACCGTTAAGGTTCCGCGCATCCGGGGGGATAGTCCGCAAACGCCGTCACGCTTTCCATGAGCCAGCACCGCACCGCATTGATCGTCGATGACGAACGCGACATCCGCGAACTGCTGACCCTGACGCTCGGCCGCATGGGCCTGCGCGTCGATACCGCCGCCGACGTGGCGTCTGCGAAGCGGCAACTGGCGGCCAATACCTACGACATCTGCTTCACCGACATGCGCCTGCCGGATGGTTCCGGCCAGAGCCTGATCGAACTGATTGCCAGCCGCTATCCGGAAACGCCGGTGGCGATGATCACCGCGCACGGCAACATCGATGCCGCGGTGGAAGCGCTGAAAGCGGGCGCGTTCGATTTCGTCTCCAAGCCGGTCGACCTGCACGTCCTGCGCCGCATGGTGCAAAGCGCGCTGCAACTGGGCGAACAGCGCCGCGCGCAGCGCGAGGAATCCGGCAGCCGGATGCAGGGCAACTCGCCTGCGATGCAGGCGCTGCGCGCCACGATCGCCAAGGTCGCGCGCAGCCAGGCGCCCGTTTACATCAACGGCGAATCGGGCGTCGGCAAGGAACTGGTCGCGCGCCTGATCCACGAACAGGGACCGCGTGCTTCCGGGCCGTTCGTGCCGGTCAACTGCGGCGCGATTCCGTCGGAACTCATGGAAAGCGAGTTCTTCGGCCACAAGAAAGGCAGCTTCACCGGCGCGAGCGTGGACAAGGAAGGCCTGTTCCAGAGCGCGCACGGCGGCACGCTGTTCCTCGACGAGGTGGCCGAACTGCCGCTGCACATGCAGGTGAAACTGCTGCGCGCGATCCAGGAAAAATCGGTGCGCCCGATCGGCTCGAATGCCGAGGTCCAGGTGGACGTGCGCGTGCTGTCGGCCACGCACAAGAACCTGGCGCAACTGGTCGAGGAGGGGCGCTTCCGCCACGACCTGTTCTATCGCATCAACGTGATCGAGTTGGCCGTGCCGCCCTTGCGCGAACGCCGCGAGGACATCGCCGGATTGGCGACCAGCATCCTGGCGCGGCTGGCGCAGGATCTGTCCGAAGCGCCGCCGAAGATCGCGCCGGACGCTTTGGCCCAGCTCATCGAGTATCCGTTCCCGGGCAACGTGCGCGAGCTGGAGAACATCCTGGAACGCGCGCTGGCGCTGTCGGACGGCAACGAGATCACCAGCGAGGACTTGCGTCTGCCGCAGCCGCGCATCACGCCGGCGATGCCCTCGGCCGATGGCGCGATGAATGTCGCGAACGGCGCCCAGCGCGCGGCTCCGATCGCGCCTGCCGGCGACCTGCCCGAATACATCGAGCAGCTCGAGCGCGATGCCATCGTCAAGGCGCTGGAAGAATGCCGCTACAACAAGACCAAGGCGGCGGCCAAGCTCGGCATCACCTTCCGTGCGCTGCGCTACAAGCTCAAGAAGCTCGGGATCGACTGAGGCCGCGCGGAAACGTCCGCGATTAACGAAAAATTTCCTTTGCGTTCATTTGGTTGCGGGATTTTTGCGCCCGCGCACGACGTTCGTCGGCTGGTGGTTGCAGCGCCATCGGCGCGGGCGTAGGGTGGTCTTCGACACGCCAGTTTCGTGACGAGAGTCACACAGCGAGGAGGTCAGCCGCCATGTTCGAGTCCAAGCCGCAGGAGGAAATATCCCATCTGATCGCCAACGACCACGAGTTCCGACGCCTCTACCAGCGACACGAGAAACTCGACCGTCAGGTGATGGATGCGCAACTGGGTGTATTGCCGCTCGACGCGCTCACGCTGCGCAAGATGAAATTCGAGAAGCTCGCCGCCAAGGAGCAGCTCGAACGGCTCTACGAACAACGACGACATGCGCTGAATTGATGCGCAGATGATGCAGTGCGGGGCTGCGCATTGCGCGGCTTCGCTATCATGCCGGGCTTTCCAAGCGCATTCGGAGCGCCCGGCATGACCATCCACGACAGTGTCCTGCAACTCATCGGCAACACGCCGATGGTCAAGGCGCAGCGCCTCGATACCGGCGTCTGCGAGCTCTACTTCAAGCTCGAAAACACCAATCCCGGCGGTTCGATCAAGGATCGCATCGGCCTGTCGATGATCACCGCCGCCGAGCAGCGCGGCGAATTGAAGCCCGGCGGAACCATCGTCGAAGGCACTGCCGGCAACACCGGCCTGGGCTTGGCGCTGGTCGCGCAGCAGAAAGGCTACAAGCTGATCCTCGTCGTCCCGGACAAGATGAGCCGGGAAAAGATCTTCAACCTGAAGGCGATGGGCGCGGAAGTCGTGCTGACGCGTTCCGACGTGGCGAAAGGCCATCCGGAGTACTACCAGGACCTGGCCGCGCGGATCGCGCAGGAAACGCCCGGCGCCTACTTCATCAACCAGTTCGGCAACCCGGACAACCCGCGCGCCCATTACGAAACCACCGGCCCGGAAATCCTGGAGCAGATGGATGGCCGCGTCGATGCGCTGGTGTTCGGTTGCGGTTCGTCCGGCATGATGACCGGCCTGGCGCGCTTTTTTGCCGAACATTCGCCGAACACCGAGCTGGTGTTGGCCGACCCGGTCGGCTCGATCCTCACCCAGTACATCAACGAGGGCGTGCTCAGCACCAAGAGCGGCACGTGGATGGTCGAAGGCATCGGCGAGGATTTCCTGCCGCCGATTTCCGATTTCAGCCGCGTGAAGAAGGCCTATGCGATCAGCGACCGCGAAAGCTTCCTGGTCGGCCGCGAACTGCTCGCCAAGGAAGGCATCCTCGGTGGTTCCTCGACCGGAACCCTGCTCGCCGCCGCGCTGCGCTACTGCCGCGAGCAGACCGTGCCCAAGCGCGTCGTGTCGCTGGTGCCGGACACGGGCAACAAGTATCTGTCGAAGATGTACAACGACTACTGGATGCTCGACAACGGCTTCATCGAGCGCGAGACCTTCGGCGACCTGCGCGACCTGATCCTGCGTCCGTACAGCCAGCGCGACACCATCGTCGTCGGTCCGAACGACCTGCTCACCGTCGCCTACCAGCGCATGAAGCTCTACGACGTGAGCCAGCTGCCGGTGATGGACGGCGACCGCATCGTCGGCATCCTCGACGAATCCGACGTGCTGCTGCACGTCTATGGCGACGAATCGCGCTTCCGCGACACGGTTTCCACCGCGATGGTGACGAAGCTGGAAAAACTCGACGTCAAATCGCCGATCGAAGCCCTGCTGCCGATCTACGAGCGTGGCCACGTGGCCATCGTGATGGATGGCGAGAAGTTCCTCGGCCTCATCACGCGCATCGACCTCCTCAACTATCTGCGCCGCCGGGTGCAGTGAGACCACTCCCATGACCACATCGAAACAACACGGCCTCGGCACGCTCGCGATCCACGCCGGCCAATCGCCCGACCCTTCCACCGGCGCCGTGATGATGCCGATCTACGCCACGTCCACCTACGCGCAGAAAAGCCCCGGCGTGCACCAGGGCTTCGAATATTCGCGCAGCCACAATCCGACCCGCTTCGCGTACGAACGCTGCGTTGCGGCGCTGGAAGGCGGCAAGCACGGCTATGCCTTCGCTTCGGGCCTGGCGGCGACCTCGACCGTGCTGGAAATGCTCGACAGCGGCAGCCACGTGATCTGCATGGACGACGTGTACGGCGGCACGTTCCGTCTGCTGGAACGCGTGCGCCGGCGTTCGGCCGGTCTGGACATCAGCTTCGTCGATCTCAACGACGAGGCCGCGCTCGCCGCTGCGGTCCGACCGGAGACGAAACTGATCTGGTGCGAGACCCCAACCAATCCGCTGCTCAAGATCGTCGATATCCAGAAGCTCGCGGCCTTCGCGCGTGCCCGGAACATCTGGCTCGCGGTGGACAACACCTTCGCCTCGCCGATGCTGCAGCGTCCGCTGGAACTGGGCGCGCATCTGGTGATGCATTCGGCGACCAAGTACCTGAACGGCCATTCGGACATCGTCGGCGGCGTGGTCGTGGTCGGCGAGGACGAGGAACTGGCCGAGAAGATGGGCTTCCTCCAGAACGCGGTCGGCGGCGTGCAAGGCCCGTTCGACAGCTTCCTCGCGCTGCGCGGCCTGAAAACCCTGCACCTGCGGATGCGTGCGCATTGCGACAACGCGGCCCAACTGGCGGCCTGGCTTGCCGCGCATCCGGCGATCGAGAAGGTGATCTATCCGGGCCTGTCCTCGCATCCGCAACATGAACTGGCGCGTCGCCAGATGCACGGGTTCGGCGGCATGGTGAGCATCTACGTCAAGGGCGGCCTGGAAGCCGCGCGCCGCATGATGGAGCGCACCGAGCTGTTCGCCTGCGCCGAGTCGCTCGGCGGCGTGGAAAGCCTCGTGAACCATCCGGCGATCATGACGCATGCTTCGATTCCGCCGGAAAAGCGCGCGGCGCTCGGCATCGCGGACAACCTCGTGCGGCTTTCGGTGGGCGTGGAAGATGTGCAGGACCTGAAGCGCGACCTGGACCAGGCACTGTCCGCCTGAGGCGTGGCGTGCGACGCTAATCCGCCGATTCGCGGGGATTCGCCTTTCGACTGGAAAACCGTCGCGCGAATCCCCATCTGCCTGCCACGAATTTCCGATTGAAGGACCGCCGTCATGTCGCTCGACCCCTCCATCCGCGAACGCATCGAAACGCTGCTCGCCCAACATTCCGTCGTGCTGTTCATGAAGGGCGTTCCCGGCGCGCCGCAGTGCGGCTTCTCGGCGCGCGCCTCGGGCATCCTCGATGACCTCGGCGTGGATTACCACGGCGTCAACGTGCTGGCCGATCCGGAGATCCGCGAGGGCATCAAGTTGTTCGGCAATTGGCCGACGATCCCGCAGCTCTACGTCAAGGGCGAACTGGTCGGCGGCAGCGACATCATCCAAGGGTTGTACGACAGCGGCGAATTGTTCGGCCTGCTCGGCGTGTCCGCGCCGGACCGCACGCCGCCGCAGATCCACATCAGCGATGCCGCCGCCAAGGCCATCTCGGCGGCGATGGCCGATGCGGGCGCGGGCAATGCGCTGCATCTGTCCATCGACCCGCGCTTCAATGCGCAGTTCGCACTCGGCCCGGCACGCGGCGGCGAAATCGTGGCCGAATCCAACGGCATCCGCGTGCTGTTCGACCTGGCCAGCGCGCAGCGCGCCCGTGGCCTTGAGATCGATTGGATCGACGACGCGCGCGGCGCCGGCCTTGCGATCCGCAACCCGAACGCGCCGCCGCCGGTGAAATCCATTTCGGTGCGCGAACTGCACGACCGCATCGCGGCCGGCAGCATCGACGTGATCGATGTGCGACCGGCTTCCGGCCGTGCCGTCGCGCCGTTCCCGATGCCGCACGAAGTGCTGGACGAAAGTTCGCGCGCGCGGCTGGAAGCTTTGCCGAAGGAAATGCCGATCGCCTTCATCTGCCATCACGGCAATTCCAGCCGGCAGGCCGCCGAACATTTCCGCAGCCTTGGTTTCCACGACGTCTACAACGTCGAAGGCGGGATCGATGCCTGGTCGACGGACATCGATCCTTCGGTGCCGAGGTATTGATCCCGCACTGCAGCGCGATGTTCACGGTGCTTTCTGGCACCATACTGTTACGAATGTTCGCACTGCACCCATATTTCGTGTTTTGTGCGCTATGTTCCGCCGCGCTACCGCGGGCGGCGGTTGGCATTGGGAGGAGCAAAAACATGGGAATGCCACGAATCACGTTCACGGCGATGCTGGCGACGGCCGCGCTGCTGGCAGGTTGCGCGGGAAAGAATGATCAGGCCGCGAAACTCTGCTACGACGAGGTCGTCAACCGCGCCAAGGACCGGACGGTCACGGTCGACATCAAGGCATTGGCCGCCTCCGCGAAGCCGGAAGGCGACGACGCGGTGCGCATCCAGGCGCCGATCGTGTTCGATGCCGGCCTGTCGAGCGAGCAGAAAAATACGGTCGACTGCAAGGTGCGCTTCACCGACAAGGGGCCGGAACTGGCCTCGATAGCGTTCTTCTTCTGACGATGGCGTAAACTTCCCGATCCTGCCGGACGCGTTGCCCGGCATCGCCGGAGACGCGATTTGGAACGGGCTGGTTTGGAACAGGCGAGTGTGAATCAAGGCGCGGGCTTGGCGTCGTCCGGCGCCAGGCGCGGCAGTTTGTTCGTGGTTGCGGCGCCTTCCGGTGCGGGCAAGTCCTCGCTGGTGAACGCCGTCCTGGCGCGTGAGCCGGATATCGTGCTGTCGATCTCCTTCACCTCGCGCGCGCCGCGTCCGGGCGAACGCCACGCCCAGCACTACCACTTCGTGTCCAGCGACGAATTCCGCCGCATGATCGATGCCGGCGATTTCTTCGAATACGCGATCGTGCACGGCGACTACAAGGGCACCGCGCGCCAATCCGTGGAGCCGCTGCTCGAACAGGGTCGCGACGTGCTGCTGGAAATCGATTGGCAGGGCGCGCGCCAGGTGCGCAAGCTGGTTCCCGATTGCACCACCATCTTCATCCTGCCGCCGTCGCGCGAAGAGCTGGAGCGCCGCCTGCGCACCCGCGCGCAGGATTCGGAGGAAACCATCCTGCGCCGGCTGGCCGACTCGCGAGGTGAAATCTCGCACGCGCCGGAGTTCGACTACATCGTCGTCAACGACCGTTTCGAGCGCGCGCTGGACGATCTCTGCGCCATCGTGCGGGCGCGGCGGCTGTCCAAGGCGGTGCAGGTCCCGGCGCAGCAGTCGCTGCTGGCCGCGTTGCTGGCCTGAGGTCCGACGCAAGGCCGGCAAGGTGCGGACTTTCGGACCCGCGCCGCTGGCTGGTATCATTACGAGCTGGGTTCAGTCCCGTCGATTCCATTGCCTTCAGCATTCGCCCAAGGTGCCGCGTGCATAACCACGACCTGCAATTCCTGAAACGCTTCTCGCTGGCGATCGCATTCCTCGTCGTGGTTGCGTTGCTGTTGATCGTCCTCGCCGTGCTCGTCACGCGCAGCCATCCCACGGATGTCGATCCGGGCGCCCAATCGCGTCTCTTCGAGCGTATCGCGCCGGTCGGCGCCGTCTATGCGGGTGAAACCGGCGCCGCCGCTGCCGCCGCTGCGGCCGCTGCCGCGGCCGAAGCCGCCAAGGGCCAAGTGGCCTACGACGGCACGCTGGACGGCTCGGTGATCTACGGCAAGCTCTGCACCGCCTGCCACGGCACCGGTGCCGGTGGCGCGCCCGTGCTGGAAAAGGCCGCGTGGACCGCGCGCATCGCGCAGGGCGAGGAAACGCTGGTCAAGCATGCGACCGAAGGCTACACCGGCTCGGCCGGCCTGATGCCTGCGCGCGGCGGCAACCCGTCGCTGAGCGATGAGCAGGTACAGGTCACCGTCAAGTGGATGCTGGAAAACCTCAAGTGAGATTTCCCGTGATTTGCGCAAGCACATCGCACAACGCCGCCTTCGGGCGGCGTTTTCGTCTCGGTGTCCTGGCGGCGCTGGCGATGTTCGCCACCAGCGCCTGCAGCTCGCCCGACGCCAGCCGCAGCGACGAAGCCACCACGAGGCCGATCGGCGAAGTGCAGGGCAACGGCGCGGTCAGCCCGTTCCTCGACCAGCGCGTGCAGGTGCAGGGCGTCGTCACCGGCAATTTCGTGACCGGCCTCGACGGCTTCTTCATGCAGGACGCCACCGGCGAAGACGATGGCGACCCGACCACCTCGGACGGCATTTTCGTCGCGTGGCCGAACGGTTCCATTCCGAAAGTGCGGCGCGGCGACCGCGTGCGCGTCGCCGGCAGCGTGGTGGAAGTCGGCCGCGAAGGCGAAAGCCAGACCACGATCCAGGCCACCGAAGTCAACGTGCTCGGGCGCGGCGCGGCCGCGGCGATCAGCCTCACCGACGCACCTTCGACCATGGCCGGCTGGGAACGGCTGGAGGGCATGTGGCTGCGCGTGGATGTGCCGCTGACATTGGCCGGCAACGAAAACCTGCTGCGCTTCGGCGAGCTCAACGCCATCTTCGGCCCGCGCCCGGTCACCCCGACCGAAATCGCCTTGCCCGGCGAAGCCGCCGCCACCGCCGAGGCCTACAACCTGCGCCGTCGCCTCATCCTCGACGACACCCGCAACGCCGAATACCCGGGCGACTTCTGGTTCCTGCCCGAACCCTTGTCCACGGATGCGCCGCTGCGCGCCGGCAGCGTGTTGCATGGCGTGGAAGGCATTCTGCAGCAGCATCCCTACGGCTGGCGTTTGCAACTGACCAAGCCGATCGAACGCATCGAACAGGCGCCGCGCCCGCCGGCGCCGGAATTGCCGGACGGCATCCGCATCGCCAGCTTCAACATGCTGAACTGGTTCAACGGCGACGGCCAGGGCAAGGGTTTCCCAACCCCGCGCGGCGCGCAGACGCTGCGCGAAGCCAACCGCCAGCGCGACAAGCTCGTCGCCACGATCGTGCAGCTCAAGCCCGACGCCGCGGCGCTGATGGAAGTGGAGAACGACGGCTTTTCGCGCACCAGCAGCCTCGCGCAACTGGTCGCGGCCTTGAACGCGGCGTGGCCGGAAGCCGATTACCAGCTCGTCGATGCCGGCCAAGGTCCGGGCAAGGACGTGATGCGTGTGGCGATCATCTACCGCGCCGGCCGTCTGGAACCGCACGGCAAGCCGGCGACGCTGGAAACCGGCGCGTTCGCCGAACGCAATCGCGTGCCACTGGTGCAGAGCTTCATCGTTGGCGGCAAGGGTCCGGTCTTCACGCTCGCGGCAAACCACTTCAAGTCCAAGGGTGGATGTGACGAGGCCGAAGGCGCCGACCGCGACCAGCGCGATGGCCAAGGTTGCTGGAACGCGCTCCGCACCGCCGCCGCGCGCGAGTTCGACGAATGGATGAAATCCGATCCGACCCGGAGCGGCAGCCCGTACGCGATCGCGCTCGGCGACCTCAACAGCTATGCGCAGGAAGATCCGGTGCGCCTGCTGCGCGAATCGGGTTGGCAGGATGCCTTTGCGTTGGTGAAGGCGAAGACGCCCTACAGTTACGTCTATCGCGGCGCGATGGGACGGCTGGACCACGCGCTGGTCACGGAAAAGCTCGCCCCGCACGTGAAGGCCGCGCACGAGTGGCACGTCAACGCGGACGAGTCCGAAGCCTTCGACTACGCTGCGCGGCGTGAGCGCAACAGCGAGTGGTACGCGCCCGATCCGTACCGTTCTTCCGACCACGATCCGCTGATCGTCGTGCTCGACCTGAAGGGCGAGCGCTGACGCAGCGCCAGACGCCAGCGGATATCATCGTCGCATGAGCGCTTTTCCCGATTTTCCCGATGCCAATGCGACGCTGCTGCTGCCCGGTCCCGTGGGCGCGCTGGAGGTCGCGGTCGACTTTCCCGCCGACGATGTGCCACTGCGCGCCGGCGTCGCGGTGTTCTGCCATCCGCTGCCGATCCAGGGCGGCACGATGCACAACAAGGTCGTGACGATGGCCTCGCGCAGCCTGTGCGAGCTGGGCATCACGACGGTGCGCTTCAACTTCCGCGGCGTTGGCGCTTCCGAAGGCGCCTTCGACGAAGGCCGCGGCGAAACCGTCGACCTGCTTACCGTCGCGAACTGGGCGATGCGGCAGCGTCCGGGCGATGCGCTGTGGCTCGGCGGCTTCTCCTTCGGTTCCTACGTCGCCTTGCGCGGTGCGCGCGATTTGCCGGTGAAGCAAATGATCTCGATCGCGCCGCCGGTCGGGCGCTGGGATTTCTCGATGATCACCCGCCCGCCCTGCCCGTGGCTGGTCATCCAGGGCGAGCAGGACGACGTCGTCGATCCGCAGGCGGTGTACGACTACGTCGAAGCGCAGGAAGAAAAGCCGACGCTGGTGCGTTTCCCCGAAACCGGGCACTTCTTCCATCGCCGCATGATGGACCTGCGCGGCGCGATCAAGAACGGCGTGCGCGCCAACCTGCCGCCCGAACGCCAGTGAGCCCGCCGCTGGACACATCGCCGATGCGGCCATCCGCCGCTTACCGGCGCGGCGTCGAACAAGGCCGTTGGGAGCAGGACGAGGTGCAGCTCGCGGTGCTGGCCCAGCTCGACCGCATCTACGACGAGCTCGTCGAACGCACTTCGTCCGGCGGAATCTTCGGGCGCCTCTCGCGCCTGCTGCAGGCGCGAGAATCGGTGCGCGGCCTGTATTTGTGGGGCGGCGTCGGGCGCGGCAAGACCTTCCTGGTCGATCTGTTCTTCGCGCACCTGCCGCTGGCGAAAAAGCGCCGCGTCCACTTCCACCGCTTCATGGGCGAGCTGCATGCCCGCCTGCGCGCGCTCGGCCAGCAGGTCGATCCGCTCGCGATCATCGCGGCCGACTGCGCGGAAGAATTCACGCTGCTGTGCCTGGACGAGTTCTTCGTCTCGGACATTGGCGATGCGATGCTGCTCGGCCGTCTGCTGGACCGCCTGTTCGCGCACGGCGTCACGCTGGTCGCCACGTCCAACACCGAACCGAAGAACCTCTACCGCGACGGCCTGCAACGCGCCGGCTTCCTGCCCGCGATCGCGGCGCTGGAAAAGCACTGCGTCGTGTTCGAAGTCGCGATCGCGCGCGATTACCGGATGCGCGCCCTGCGCCACGCCAGCACCTGGCTGGTCCCCGCCGACGCAACGGCAGAAAGCGGCTTGCGCGAATACTTCGACGCGCTCACGCAGGACAGCGTCGAGGCGAGCGAAACCATGCTGACGCTCAACCATCGCGTGGTGCCGGCGAAAGCCGCCAGCGGCGGCGTGGTCTGGTTCGATTTCGCCACGCTCTGCGAAGGCCATCGCGCGGTCTCGGACTACATCGAGATCGCCCGGCGCTTCCACACCGTGCTGCTGTCCGGCGTGCCGGTCTTCACTCGCGAGAACGAGGATCCGGCCTATCGCCTCGTGTTGCTGGTCGACGAGCTGTACGACCGCGGCGTGAAGCTGATCGCCTCGGCCGCGGCGGCGCCCGCGGAGCTTTATCGCGGCCGCCGCTTCGCCCACCAGTTCGAACGCACCGCGAGCCGGCTCGTCGAGATGCAGTCGCAGGAATACCTGGCGCGCGAACATCGGCCGTAGCATTTCCCGATCCCGCGTATGCTGCGCGTTCCTGCTTCTGGAACCTTGGAAACTTCGATGACCGCATCGCTTCCCGACCTGCGCGTCGCGCTCGTCCAGGCCGCGACGATCTGGCGCGACGCCGCCGCCAACCGCCGGCTCTACGGCGAGCTCGTGCTCGGCCTCGCCAATGCCGCCGACCTCATCTTGCTCCCGGAGACCTTCACCAGCGGTTTCGGGCAGGAAGCCATCGCCGATGCCGAAGGCATGGACGGACCGAGCGTCGCGTGGTTCCGCGAACTGGCCGCGAAGGCGAATGCCGTCGTCACCGGCTCGATGGTGATCGCCGAAGGCGGCAAGGTGTTCAACCGCCTGCTGTGGGCGACGCCCGAAGGCGGGCTGCAGTGGTACGACAAGCGCCACCTGTTCCGCATGGCGAACGAGCACCTGCGCTACGGCGAAGGCGCCGAGCGCAAGGTCTTCGAGCTCAAGGGTTGGCGCGTGTTGCCGCAGGTCTGCTACGACCTGCGCTTCCCGGTGTTCGCGCGCAATCGCTGGTCCGGTGAACCGGCGCGGGCCGATTACGACCTGGCGATCTACGTCGCGAACTGGCCCAGTCCGCGGCGCGAAGCTTGGCGCACGCTACTGCGCGCACGTGCGATGGAAAACCTCGCCTATGTGATTGGCGTGAACCGCGTCGGCGTGGATGGCAACGATTGGCGCTATTCCGGCGATTCGGCCGTGATCGATCCGGTCGGCACGCCGATGATCGAACTCGGCGCGCAGTCGCAGACCGCCGTCGTCACGATCACCGCGCAGGCGCTTGCCGAGCAGCGCGGGAAGTTCCCGGCGTGGATGGACGCGGACGATTTCTCGCTCGACTTGCGCGGCTGAGCGCCGCGCAGGATTCCTTCACGGATTCGCGGGGGATCAGCCTTCGCGGCGTTCGCGCGCGATCGCCCGCCAGCCGATGTCGCAGCGATGGAAGGCGCCGTCGATCTTGATCGGCGCCAGCGCCGCCAAGGCCCGTTGCTGCGCTTGCGCGACGTCGTCGCCCAGGGCGCAGACCGTCAGCACGCGGCCACCGGCGGTGGCGATCCTGCCGTCCTCGCGCCGCTTCGTTCCGGCGTGGAAGATCTTCGTGTCCGGCAGTGCGGGCGCATCCAGTCCATCGATCACGTCGCCGCTGCGCGGCGCGTCCGGATAGCCCTGCGCCGCGACCACGATGCCGAGCGCCGGGCGCGGATCCCAGCTTGCCTGGACTTCGTCCAGTCGTCCGTCGATCGCCGCTTCGATCAGACAGACGAAATCCGATTGCAGGCGCAGCAGCACCGGCTGCGTTTCCGGATCGCCGAAGCGCACGTTGAACTCGATCACGCGCGGCGCGCCGTCCTTGTCGATCATCAGCCCCGCGTAGAGGAAACCGGTGAAGGGGGCGCCGTCCTTCGCCATGCCCGCCAGCGTCGGTTCGATCACCTCGCGCAGGATCCGCGCGTGCACTTCGGGCGTCACGACCGGCGCGGGCGAATACGCGCCCATGCCACCGGTATTCGGGCCGGTATCGTTCTCGCCGACGCGCTTGTGGTCCTGCGAGGTCGCCATCGGCAAGGCGTGCTTGCCGTCGCTCATCACGATGAAGCTGGCTTCCTCGCCTTCGAGGAACTGTTCGATCACGACGCGCGCGCCGGCCGCGCCGAAGCGGTTGCCGGAAAGCATGTCGCGCACCGCCTCGCGAGCCTGGTCCAGCGTCATCGCGACCACGACGCCCTTGCCCGCGGCCAGGCCGTCGGCCTTCACCACGATCGGCGCGCCGGTTTTCTCCAGGTGCGCCAGCGCCGCGTCGGTGTCGGTGAACACCGCGTAATGCGCGGTCGGGATGCCGTGGCGCGCGAGGAAATCCTTCGCGAACGATTTGCTGCCTTCCAGTTGCGCCGCGGCGGCGGTCGGTCCGAACACGCGCAGGTTCGCGGCGCGGAAACGGTCGACCAGGCCCGCGACCAGTGGCGCTTCCGGGCCAACCACGGTGAGGTCGACGGCTTCGGACTTCGCCAGTTCGAGCAGCGCGTCGATATCGGTCGCCGGGATTGCGACGTTCCGGCATTTGGCCTCGATCGCGGTACCCGCGTTGCCCGGCGCGACGAGGATTTCCGCGACGCGCGGCGAGCGTGCGAGCGTGTAGGCGAGCGCGTGTTCGCGGCCGCCGGAGCCGATGACGAGAAGTTTCATGCGGGGCGTTCCAATGAGAAGCGGGAAATCAAAGGCGCAATTCTGACGCCAGTTCGCCCGCAAGTCTTTGCCCGAGCGCCAGCGCGGCGACGCGCAATTCCGGCACGGCGGTGATTTCCCAGAATTGCGGGCGTTGCAGCGGGCCGAGCACGGAAAGGCCCGGAACCGGCGCGCCGGCGGCACCCAACACGCGGCCTTGGTCGTCGGCGATCACGCCCAAGCCGAGCGGATCGGCCTGCATCAGGCCTTGGGCGATGAGGCGCGCATACGGTTCGTGCCGCGTGCTGCGCAGATCGAGAACAAGGCCGGTGGCGCGGACCAGCACGTCGAAAGACGCGGCGCGGATACCGGAACCGTGGCGCGGCCTGAGCTGCGCTTCGACGCGGCCATCGACGAGCTTGGCCGACACCAGCCGCGCGGCTTCGATGCGCAGTTGCCCCGACGCTTGCAGCGCCTTCAGCTTCGCGGCGGTTTCCGGCGAGAGCCGGTGGCGGTGGATGTCCCAATAGCTCGCGGCGTGCCGCAGGAAGCGCTTGCGCTGCGTCGCATCGAGCGACTTCCAGAACGATTGCAGCCGCGGCCGCAGCGCGTCGATCAGCGCGCGCCAGTCCGGTGCGGTTTTCGCGGCGCGATGCAGTTCGTGCAGCACGGCTTTCACGTTGCCGCGGTCCCACGCCGCGAGGACTTCCGGCGGCAAGACGAACGGCGGCAGCGGTGAATCCGGTTGGGCCTGCGGCCGCAAGCCGTGTCGCGAAATCGCGAGGACGCGGCCGCGATGCCCGCGCACCTGCAGGGTCGCGGCGATGTCGGCGAAGGTGAGACCGGTGCCGACGACCAGCACATCGGCATCGGCGTCGATGCGTTCCAGCGCGCCGGGAAGCCATGGCGATTCGAGGTAATGCGGCGTCGCGCGCAGCGCCGGGTCGAGTTGCGGCAACGGCGATGGCGGCAACGTGCCGGTCGCGAGCACGACCTGCCGCGCCTGCAATTTCGTTCCGTCGTCGAACGACAAGGTGAAACCCCGCACCCCGCGCTCGATGCCGAGCACGCGCGCCGCGATGCGATCCAGGGTGAGCCGCGGGGCATTCCGCGCCAGCGCCGCATCGAGTTCGGCGTTGATGAAATCGCCGTAGGCGCGGCGCGAGGCGAAACCATCGCGGGCTTCGCCTTCGAGCTGCAGCCAATCCGCGAATCCGCCTAGGTTCGACGGATCGATTCCCATGTCCTTGGCCCGTACGTTCAAGGCGTGCTCGGGCCGCACATGCGCATAGGCCAGGCCGCGGCCGAAATCGTCCGCCGTGCCGATCAACGCCGCGCGCGTGCCCGCCGGCGCATGCATGGCGAGCGCGCGCGCCAGCGCGACGCCGCAGAATCCGGCGCCGACGATGGCGATATGTGTTTGAATGTCCGTCGTATCAGACACCGCCACCCCCTGAAGTTGAGTGCCGCAATGAAAGCGTATTCTGACAGCTCGGCCCTCACGCGGGCGCCGCGATGGATGGCCTGGATGCTTCTGGCGCCGATGGCGATGTCCGTCGCGGCGCAGACGACGCACCACGTTCCCGCCGATTTCCCGACCATCCAGGACGCGATCGATGCCGCCTCCGAAGGCGATACGGTGCTGGTGTCGCCGGGCACCTATTTCGAGCGGATCGTCGTGCATGGCAAGAACCTCGTCTTGCGTAGCAGCGACGGACCGGAAGTGACGACGATCGACGGCGAGCACTTGGGCACCGTGGTCACTTTCGAGCCGGGCGTAACGCGGGAGACGGTGCTCGAAGGCTTCACCTTGACGCATGGCGATGGCTGGAACAATGCCGGAGGCGTGTTGATTGCGTCATCGAGTCCCGTCATCCGCGGCAATGTGATCGAGTGGAATCTCGGTGCCGGCTCGGGCAATGGCATTACCGTCCTGCATTCGTCGGCACTGATCGAGGGAAACACGATCCGGGAGAACCACAACAACGAGTATTTCGTCGGCGGCGGTGGCGGCGGCGGGATTTATGCCGGCGGTTGTCCGATGCAGGTGATCCACTCTGGAAGTTGCGGCCCGGAGATTCGCGGCAACCTCATCGAGGCCAACACCGTCGACCGTTTCTCGAGTGGCGGCGGGATCAATCTTTTTTCCGGCGGAAACGCGATGGTCATCGGGAACATCATCCGACGCAATACCGCGCCGTCCCAAGGTGCCGCCATCGCCGTCTTCAACTATGGCAACGTGGTGATCGAGAACAACCTCATCGTCGAGAACATCGTCTCTCTGGAAAACGGCGCGGGCGGTGGCATCTATTCGGCTTCGTCGCCCCGCATCGTCAACAACACGATCGTCGCGAATCGTTCCGCATCCGGCTCGGGGATTTATTCCGCCGGAGGCGAGCCGGAGCTGCACAACAACATCGTGGTCGCGGAGCCCGGGGTGTCCGCGATCGAGTGCGACAACTATCCCGGAGGTCAGCCGCCGGCATTGACGCACAACAACGTGGTCGCAACCGATGCTGCCGTCTATGCCGGAATCTGCGCGGATGTGACGGGGAACGACGGCAACATTTCGGTGCAGCCGGTATTCGCAGGACCTGGCGACTATCGGCTCGCCCTGGGTTCCTCCGGCATCGACGCGGGCTGGAACAATGCCTCGTTTGAAGCGACGGATCTCCTGGGGGCTTTCCGCATTTCCGACGGCGATTCGGATGGGGATTCCCGGATAGACATGGGCGCCTATGAATTCGTGCCCGACACGCTGTTCTTCAACGGCTTCGAGTAGCGGGCACGCGGGCAAGGCTTCCGGTTAGTCTTATGGAATGAGCTTGCCCGATCCTCGACCCTCCACGCACTTCACCCTCAACGGCCGCAGCGTCGCGCTCGACGGCTGCGATCCGAACCTTTCGCTGCTGCGCTGGCTGCGCGCGCAACATCTCACCGGCACCAAGGAAGGCTGTGGCGACGGCGACTGCGGCGCGTGCACGGTCGCGATGGTGGAAACCGGCGCCGATGGCATCTCGCGGTTCGTCGCGGTGAATTCCTGCCTGTTGCCGCTCGGTCTGTTGCCGGGACGCGAAGTGCTGACGGTGGAAGCACTGGCCGATGGCGAGGCGCTGCATCCGGTGCAGGCCGCGATGGTGGACTGTTCCGGTTCGCAATGCGGTTACTGCACGCCGGGTTTCGTGATGAGCCTGTTCGCGGGCTGGCATGGCGGCGAGTTGGGCGATCACACGACGGAAGGAAACCTGTGTCGCTGCACCGGCTACCGCTCGATCCGGGCCGCCACGGCGCAGGCGAAGGAACAGTGCGCCGCGCGCGCGCCGGACCGTTTCGATGCCTTGCTGCAGCAGGCGCGTGCGCCGTTGCTGTCGGCGCGCTTGGCCGAGTGGTTCAGTCCGGCCACGTTGGCCGAAGCCTTCGCCTTGAAGTCGCAACATGCGGAGTCAGCCTACATCGCCGGCGGCACCGATCTGGGCGTGAACCTGAGCCACGGCAAGCGCGTCGCCAAGACGCTGATCGCGCTGGATCGCATCGCGCAGCTGCAAACCATCGAGATCGGCGAAACCGAAGTGCGTATTGGCGCCGGCGTGCCGCTGACGCGGATCGAGCACGAGCTTGCGGGTGTGTTCGCGCCGCTCGACGACATGTTGCCGTGGTTCGCGGCGCGCCAGGTGCGCAATCGCGCGACGATCGGCGGCAATCTCGGTTCGGCGTCGCCGATCGGCGATCTCGCGCCGGTGCTGCTGGCGTTGGATGCGCGGGTGGAACTGTTCGGCGCGAGCGGCACGCGCGAGCTTGCGCTCGACGGCTTCTTCACCGCGTACCGCGCGACGCAGCGCGAGCCGGACGAGATCATCGTCGCGGTAAAGATCCCGCGCCCCGCATCGAACGTCGCCGAGGCCGCGTACAAGCTCGCCAAACGCCAGACCGACGACATCAGCATCGTCGCCGCCGCGTTCGCATTGGGATTCGATGCGCAGGGAAGGATCGATCACGCGCGACTGGCGTACGGTGGCGTCGCGGCAACGCCGGTGCGAGCCCGCAGCGCCGAATCGTTGCTGCTCGGCAAGACGCTCGATGCCGGATTGCTGGACACGGTTCTGGCCGCGCTCGAATCCGGATTCACGCCGCTGAGCGACCATCGCGCCAGCGCCGCCTATCGCCGCAAGCTGGTGGCGAACCTGTTCGCGAAGTTCGTCGCCGACAAGCGCCTGCTCGCGGCGCGGGAGATGCCCGCATGAACCCGCGCGCCTTGAAGCACGAAAGCGCGATCGGCCACGTCACCGGCCGCGCCGCGTATGCGGACGAGCTGCGTTCCGAGCAGGGCATGGTGAGCCTGTGGCCGGTCGTCGCGACGATGGCGCATGCCCGCATCGTCGGCATCGACGCGGGTGCGGCGCTGGCATCGCCCGGCGTGCTCGCGGTGCTGACCGCGAAGGACATTCCGGGCGAGAACAACACCGGCCCGATCCTGCACGACGAGCCGCTGCTGCCTTCGGACGAAGTCATGTTCCACGGGCAGGCCGTGGCCTTCGTGGTCGCGGAAGACGAAATCCTCGCGCGTGCCGCGGCGGCGCTGGTGCAGGTCGAACTCGAAGCCTTGCCGGCCTGCGTGACGATGGACGAAGCCATCGCGCAGCAACGCTTCCACCTGCCGCCGGCGAAGGTCGAATGCGGGAATGTGGAAGCCGCGCTGGCAAATGCGCCGCATCGCTTGGAAGGCACGTTCCACGTCGGCGGACAGGAACACTTCTATCTGGAGACGCAGGCCGCGCGCGCCGCGATCGACAGCGAAGGCGTGGTGCAGGTCGTGTCGTCGACGCAGCACCCGAGCGAGACGCAACACATCGTCGCGCACGTGCTCGGCGTTCCCTCGAACCAGGTCGTGTGCAAGAGCCTGCGCATGGGCGGCGGCTTCGGCGGCAAGGAAACCCAAGCCAATCCGGTCGCGGCGATCGTCGCGCTGGCGGCGAAGATCACCGGCCGGCCGGCGCGCTGGAAGCTCGAGCGCGGGCTGGACATGCGCATGACCGGCAAGCGGCATCCGTTCTTCGCGTGTTACGAAGTCGGCTTCGACGACGACGGCCGTCTGCTCGCGCTCGATGCGCAGCTGTACGCCGATGGCGGCTGGAGCTGCGACCTGTCGCCGCCGGTGCTGATGCGCGCGATGGTGCACGTCGACAACGCCTATTTCATTCCGAACGCGCGCATCGTCGGGCGCATCTGCAAGACGAACCTGCCGTCGAACACCGCCTTCCGCGGTTTCGGCGGGCCGCAGGGCATGGTGATCGGCGAGGAAATCCTCGCGCACGTCGCGCGGCACCTGGGCCTGCCGGCGCATGAAGTGCGCGAACGGAATTTCTATCGCGCCGGTTGCGCGCCGGATCGGAACACCACGCCTTACGGCCAGCCGGTCGTCGACAACCATCTGCCGCAGTTGTGGCGACAAGCCATCGAACGCAGCGATTTCCATGCGCGCCGCGCCGCCATCGCCGCGTTCAATGCCAAGCATCGCGACGTGCGGCGCGGCATCGCGATCACGCCGGTCAAGTTCGGCATTTCCTTCAACAAGACCGAATACAACCAGGCCGGCGCGCTGGTCCACATTTACACCGACGGCAGCATCCAGTTGAACCACGGTGGCACGGAAATGGGGCAAGGCCTGCACACCAAGATGCTCGGCGTCGCAGCGCGCGCGCTGGGCGTTTCAGTTGCACGGCTGCGCATCATGCCGACCAGCACCGACAAGGTGCCGAACACATCGGCCACCGCGGCCAGTTCCGGCGCGGACTTGAACGGACAGGCGATCAAGGCGGCCTGCGAAACGCTGCTGTCGCGACTTGCTCCGGTGGCGGCGACGTTGCTGCAAGGCGAACCGGACGACGTGGTTTTCGCGGATGACCATGCGGCGTTGCGACGTGATCCGGCGAAGCGGATCAGCTTCACCGACGTGGTGAAAGCCGCCTACGTGCAGCGCATCCCGTTGTCGGCGACCGGCTACTACCGCACGCCCGGTCTGAGTTGGGATGCCGCCAGAGGCCGGGGCCATCCGTTCTATTACTTCGCCTTCGGCGCGGCGGTGTGCGAGGTGGAAGTCTGCGGCTACACCGGCGTCGCGAAACTGCTGCGCACCGACATCCTCCACGACGTCGGCGATTCCTTGAACGAAGGCATCGACCGCGGCCAGATCGAAGGCGGTTTCGTGCAGGGCATGGGCTGGCTCACCTGCGAGGAACTGCGCTGGAGCGACGCCGGAAAGCTGCTCACCGATGCGCCGAGCACCTACAAGATCCCGACGATCGGCGACGTGCCGGAGGATTTCCGCGTCGCGCTGTTCCGGCGCGAGGAACCGGCGACGACCAACGTGATTTTCGGCAGCAAGGCCGTGGGCGAGCCGCCGCTGATGCTGGCCATCGCCGTGCGCGAAGCGATCCGCGAGGCGGTCGCCGCGTTCGCTGACGGAAACGCGCGGCGCGTGGAATTGGCTTCGCCGGCGACGCCGGAAGCGGTGTTCGCGGCGATCGAAGCGGTGCGACGCGCATGACGAAATGCCTGGTCATCGAACCGCTCACGCCGGAAGCGTTCGCGCCGTTCGGCGAAACGATTTCCGTTGCCGCCGCGGCGCGGCAGTTCCCGATCAACGGCGGCACGACGCAGCGCTTCCACGACCTCGCGCAAGTGGAGGCCATCGGTGAAGGTGTGCATGTGGGCATCAGCCTGTTCCGGGCGCAGCCGCGCGCGCTGCCGTTCGCGGTGACGATGCTGGAGCGGCATCCGTTCGGCAGCCAGGCCTTCGTTCCCTTGTCGAAGACGCCGTACCTGATCGTGGTCGCAAAATCGCCGCAGCACGCGCCGCGCTGCTTCATCGCGCGCGACGGTGAAGGGGTGAACTACCGCCGCGGAACCTGGCACCACCCGTTGCTGGCGCTGGAAGCCGAGAGCGATTTCCTGGTCGTGGATCGCATCGGCGGCGGGCCGAATTGCGACGAGGCCGCGTTGCCGGAAGCGTGGATCGTTCCGGCGTTCTGAGGCGGCGGGGTTTCAGGCCGAGATTTCGGCGTCGGAGAACACCACGCCATCGGCATCGGCGTAGACGAACTGGCCGGGCTTGACGACGATGCCGCCCAGTTCGAGCGGCACGTCGCGCTGGCCCGCGCCGAGCTTGTCGGTCTTGCGCGGACAGGTGCCGAAGGCCTTCACGCCCAGGTCGAGCTTCGCGATCGCGGCGCTGTCGCGGATCGCGCCGATGATCACGATGCCCTCCCAGCCGTTCTCGACGGCCTTGGCGGCGAGCAGGTCGCCGAGCATCGCGTGGCGCATGCTGCCACCGGCATCGACGACCAGTACGCGGCCCTTGCCGTTCTCGGCCACGGCTTCGCGCACCCGCGAGTTGTCCTCGAAGGCCTTGATCGTGGAAACCTTGCCGTGGAATTCAGCGCGGCCGCCGAAGTCGCGCAGTTGCGGCAGCACCGGAACGCGCACCTTGTCTTCGTGCGCGTCGCAGAGGTCGGTCGTGGCACGGCTCATCGCAGGCACCCGGGCGATCAGGTGAACAGGCCCATGGCGCGGTTGTGCGCCGCGGTGACTTCGCTGCGCAGGCCGGAAATCGCGGCGGCGTAATCGTCGGTGCCGAAGATCGCGGTGCCGGCGACGAAGGTGTCCGCGCCGGCGAGCGCGGCTTCGCCGATGTTCTCGCGCTTGATGCCGCCGTCGATCTGGAGGCGGATTTCGCGGGTGGTCTTTTCGATCATCGAGCGGATACGGCGCACCTTCGCCAGCGTCGAGGGGATCAGCGCCTGGCCGCCGAAGCCGGGATTGACGCTCATGACCAGGATCAGGTCGAGATCGTCGATCAGCCATTCGAGCATTTCCACCGGCGTGGAAGGATTGAGCACCAGCCCCGCCTTGCAGCCGAAGGACTTGATCAGTTGGATGCTGCGATGCACGTGCAGGCTGGCTTCCGGGTGGAAGCTGATGATCGAGGCGCCGGCCTTGGCGAAGGCTTCGATCAGCGGATCGACCGGCTGCACCATCAGGTGCACGTCGATGGGCGCCTTGACGCCGTGCTTGCGCAACGCCGAACAGACCATCGGGCCGAAGGTCAGGTTCGGGACGTAGTGGTTGTCCATCACGTCGAAATGGATCCAGTCCGCGCCGGCGGCGAGGACGGCATCGACTTCCGCGCCCAGGCGGGCGAAATCCGCGGAAAGGATGGAAGGAGCGATCAGGCACTGGGACATGTCGTGGGCTCGCGAAAGGTGGAATGGATCGGTGCGGTCAGTTGCCGTCGCCGCCCGCATCGGCGGCATCGCCGGATTCGGCGTGATGGTTGAGGTCGTTGGACATCATCGCGGTCATCGTGCTGACGCCGACGATGCCGGCATCGGCGCCGCCGGCCGATTCGGCCGCCTTCTTGCGCTCGAGGTGCTCGCGCATCTTGCGGATTTCTTCCGGGCCCAGCATCGCGCTGGCGTCGCGGCTGCGGCTGGCGATGCGGCTGGAGGCGACCGACAGCGTGCCGGCGATCATGAAGCCGAAGGAGAGCAGCAGGCACAGGAAGCCCAAGCCGATGGACGTGGTGCGGAACACCACGATGAAACACAGCAGCGACGCGACGAACCAGAGCCAGCGCATGTTCCTCTCCCGCAAAACCGTTCCGGACACTCCGGCTAGTTTATCCCGCAATCGCGCCGGTTCCCCGCCCGGCATGCAACAAGGCGTTACAGCAAGGGCGACAGCAGCCGCGCGAAGGCGTCCAGCAGCCGCTGCGGCCACGGCGCGACGTCGTCTTCGCGGGCCGGCCGGGAATCGTCCTCGTAGCCTTCGTAGGCGCGCAGCAGCTGCTCGGCCAGCGTCAGGTCGCGGATCTGCACCGACAGCTCGAAATTGACCCGGAAGCTGCGGTTGTCGAAATTGGCGCTGCCGATGAACACCTGGTCGGCGTCCACCAGCAGCGCCTTGGTGTGCAGCATCGAGGGCAGGTACTCGTAGACCTTCACGCCCGCGACCAACAACTCGGAGAAATACGAGCGCGCCGCGGCGGACACCAGGCGCGAATCGCTGCGCCGCGGCACCAGCACGCGCACATCGACGCCGCGCAGCGCGGCATTGGTCAGCGCCAGGCGCGCGGCGGGCGTCGGGACGAAATACGGCGTGACCAGGTACACCCGTTCGATCGCGCCGTGGATGAGTTCCAGCTGGATGCGGTGGATCGCTTCCCAATCCGAATCCGGGCCGGACGGTGCCACCAGCGAAAGCGCGCCGCGGCCGTCCGGTTGCGGCCAGAGCCGCATGTCGCGCAGCACAGTGCCGGTGGCGTAGGCCCAGTCCTCCAGGAACACCAGCTGCAGGCCGCGCACCGCGTGGCCTTCCAGGCGCAGGTGGATGTCGCGGAAGGCGTCGGGACGGCGGCGGGAATCCTGCGTGTCGGTGATGTTGATGCCGCCGGTGAAACCGGTGGTGCCGTCGACGACGAGGATCTTGCGATGGCTGCGATGGTTGAGCGAAGGCCAACGCAGCAGCCTGAACTTGATCGGATGGAACCACGCGACTTCGCCGCCCGCTTCGACCAGTTCCCGGAAGAAGGCGTTGCCCAGGCTGGACGAGCCGATGCTGTCGATCAGCAGTCGCACGTGGACGCCGGCCTTGGCGCGGGCGACCAGCGCGTCGCGGAACGTCTTCCCGGTTTCGTCCGCGGCGTAGATGTAGGTGGCGAGGTGGATGTGGTGCTTGGCCTGCGCGATCGCGGCCAGCATCGCGGGATAGGCGTTTTCGCCGTCCTCCAGCAGCTTCGGGTGGCGGGCGCGCATCGGCGGCAGGCCGGTGATGCGCAAGGCCAGCCGCGCCAGTTGGGTGTGGCGCTCGTCCGAATCCCCGCCGTCGCCGGAATATTCGGCCAGCAGCGCGCGCGAACGCATGCGGCGCAATTGCTGGCGGCGGATGCGGCGCGGGCCGAACAGGTAGTAGACGACAAAGCCGAGCACTGGCAGCAGCGCGAGCGCGAACAGCCAGCTCAGGGTCGCGACCGGCTCGCGCTTTTCCCAGACGATCCAGACCGCGAGGATGGCGATGTATGTCGCCCACAGGCCGGTGATCCAGGCGCGCAGGTGCGGAATCGACTGGAGCGCTTCCCAACCTTGCGCGAAGGCGTCGGTCATGGCGATGGATTCGGCGTTGCCTAGGCCTTGTAGCCGCTGTGGATCGCGCAGATGCCGCCGGTCAGGTTGCGGTAGTCGCAGCGCGAGAAACCCGCAGCCTGCATCATGCCGCGCAATTCATCCTGCGGCGGATGCTTGCGGATGGATTCGGCAAGGTACTGGTACGAATGCGCGTCGCCCGCGAACAGCTGCCCCAGCCTGGGCAGGATGCGGAACGAATGGATGTCGTACAACGGCTTCAGCCACTGCGGCTTGACCTCGGAAAACTCCAACACCAGCGCGCGGCCGCCGGGCTTGAGCACGCGCTGCATCTCGTTCAGCGCCTGCTGCTTGTCGGTGACGTTGCGCAGCCCGAACGCGATCGTGACCAGATCGAAGCTCGCGTCGGGGAATGGCAGGGCTTCGGCGTCGAGCTGCACGTAGCTCAGGCCGCGCACGAGGCCGCGGTCGGTCAGGCGGTCGCGGCCGACGCTGAGCATCGCGGCGTTGATGTCGCCGACCACGATCGAGCCATTGGCGCCGACCCGCGGATGCAGCAGCGCGGCGATGTCGCCGGTGCCGCCGGCCAGGTCGAGCACGGCATCGCCGGGCTTCACGCCGCTGGTGGCGACGAAGTAGCGCTTCCAGAGGCGATGGATGCCGAACGACATCAGATCGTTCATCAGGTCGTACTTGCCCGCGACCGAGCTGAAGACCTGGCCCACGAGCTTGCGCTTTTCCGCGACCGGAACGTCGCGGAAGCCGAAGTGCGTGGTGGCCGTCGCGTCGGCGCGACCGGAAGTGGGTTTGTCGGTGGATGCGTTCATGTGCGCAGTATCGCACCGCACGCCGCGATCAATGCTTTCCGGCCTTCATGGTCGCGCTCATCAGCTTGTCGGTCCAGGCGATGCCGACCGCCGAAAGGATGAAGACGCAGTGGATGATGGTCTGCCACAGCACGCCGTCGGTGGTCAGGGCGGTGCAGCGCGCCGCGCCGACGTTGGAGGCGGCGGTGGCCACCAGTTCCGGCGGGCAGAACGGCAGGCCGTTCAGGGTTCCGGCGGCGATGAAGGTCTTCAACAGGTGGATCGAGGAGATGCCGATGATCGCCATCGCCAGCTTCACCTTCAGCACCGACGCGTTCACGTGGCTCAGCCATTCGGGCTGGTCCGGGTGGCCTTCCAGCCCGAGGCGCGAGACGAAGGTTTCGTAGCCGCCGACGATCACCATCACCAGCAGGTTCGAGATCATCACCACGTCGATGAGCCCGAGCACGATCAACATGATCTGCTGCTCGCCCATCTGCGTCGCGTCGTGCAGCAGGTGCCACAGCTCCTTGCCGAACAGGAACACGTAGACGCACTGCGCCACGATCAGGCCGAGGTACAGCGGCAGCTGCAGCCAGCGCGAGCTGAAGATCAGCCACGGCAACAGATCGAGTTTGGGTGGAGCGGGAAGCTTGGTGGGTTCGGACGAGGACATGGCGGGCGTGGGAGTGGGCGATTGAACCGCGGGAACATACCGAGAATCGGATGGACAAGTCCATCCCGGACACCGCCTATACTGCGCGTCTGCGCGGCATTGCGCCGCGAACGGAGCAGCTTTGCGTGCGGATCGGCCAGCCCAGCGAGTTTCCCTCGGACGCAACCGAACTGGCGTTGCCGGACGTCGCCTCGGCCGCCGTACTGGTGGCGCAGCACAGACCGGAAGTCGTCGCATTGTTGCAGGAACGTCAGTCGCAACTGCTGGAGCAGTTCGGCGCCGACGCCGAAGCGCGCCTGGCGAAGATGCGCGGCGCGATGCTGCTGGGCCTGGCCCGGATGGGCGTCCGTCACGGCAGCTGGGGCGAGGATTTCCACGCCTACCACAACGAGAACCATGCGCTGGAACTGTTCGACGGCCGCCTCGGCCGCCTGATGGCGTGCGCGGGGTTGGGCGCGCTCGAACTGGACGACTGGATCGCGCTGTCGCTGTTCTGCTGCTGCCACGACCTGCGCCAGCGCGAAGCCGTGGATTTCTCCGATCCGGTCGGCCGCAACGAAGCCGCCAGCATCGCCGAGACCTGGCGCATCCTCGAACTCGCCGGATTCGATGCGGTTGCCGACCGCGGTCTGTTCGTGGCGCTGCAGTTGATGATCGCCGGCTCCACCTTCGATGCGCGGCCGGCGCCGCCGAATCCGGCCGAAGCGGTGTCGACCAGCGGCCCGCTCGCGCCGCGGCTGGAAGCCCTGCTGGACGAGCGCGAACCCGGCTGGCGCGCCGATGCGGCCGCCGTCGATGGCGTGCGGCTGGCGCAATTGGCGTCAGACCTGGACACCGCGAACGTCGGCGAGCCGCTGGTCTGGCTGGCCGAGAGCGCGAGCCGCCTGTGCCAGGAGCGGGAAATGCGCAGCGGCCGCACGCTCGACAGCGCCGAATCGGCCATGCCCTGCCTTTCCTTCCTGAGCAATGGCCAGGAGCGTTATTTCTTCGAATTGCACCGTTTCTGCTCGGACCTCGGACGCGCCACGTTCGAGGCCGTGAAAACCCGCAATGGTCCGGCCGTGAGGGAACTGGCCGAGAGATTGCGCGTGCGTTTCGCGGACAAGGCGCCGGGCAGCGGACTGGAAGTTTTGCGGGCGTTTTCCGACCAGGCGCTCGCTTTGATGGAACAAGGACATGCCTGAATCTTCATTGCTCGAACACCAGCGCCGTTTCCTCGACCTGGCGCTGGAGAAAGAGGCCCTGCGCTTTGGCGAATTCACGCTGAAGTCCGGTCGCCTCAGCCCGTATTTCTTCAATGCCGGACGCTTCGATTCCGGCGCGGCGCTGGCCACGCTCGGCCAGTGTTACGCGCAGGCGCTGCAGGATTCGGGCGTCGCCTACGACATGCTGTTCGGCCCGGCCTACAAGGGCATTCCGCTGGCCGCCGTCACCGCCGCCGCGCTGGTGCGGCATGGCCGCGATGTGCCGGTCGCGTTCAACCGCAAGGAAGCCAAGGACCACGGCGAGGGCGGGAACCTGATCGGCGCGCCGCTTTCCGGGCGCGTGGTGGTCATCGACGACGTGATCACGGCCGGCACGGCGATCCGCGAGTCGATCACGCTGATCCAGTCCGCCGGCGCGAGCGTGTGCGCGGTGGTCATCGGCCTCGACCGACAGGAACGCGGCCAGGGTGAGCTGTCGGCGGCGCAGGAAGTGGAACGCCAGTTCAATATTCCGGTGATCGCGGTTGCGCGGCTGGCCGAGTTGCTGGCCTATACTGAAGCCAATCCCGGCTTGGCCGCGCAGCGCGAAGCGTTGCGGGAATATCGCGCCCGCTACGGCACCGCCTCGTAAGGCCCGTACCGCCGGATCGTCGTCGCCCTGGAGCCCGTGTCACATGTCCATTCGCCGTTTCGCCCTCGCTGTCGCGATCGCTGCGTTCGCGCTGGCTGCCGTGTCCACCGATGCGATGGCGCAGAAGACCGGCACGTCCAAGAAGCTTTATCGCTGGGTCGACAAGGACGGCAACGTCCGTTACACCGACCAGCTTCCGCCTGAAGCCGCGAAGGATCGCCGCGACGAACTGAATTCGCAGGGCATCGTCGTCAAGACCCGCGAGCGCGAGCTGACGCCGGAGGAAAAAGCCGCCAAGCGCGCCGAAGAAGCGCGTCTCGCGGAAGAAAAGGCGCGCCAGGACGAGCTCAAGAAGCGCGATGCGATGCTGGTCGGCGCCTATGCCACCGAAGCCGACCTGAAGCGCGCCTACAAGGAACGCTTCTCCCTGGTCGACCAGAGCATCGAGTCGGCGAAGGTCGGCATCTGCAGCCAGCAGAAGAGCCAGGAAGACCTGCTGAACTACGGCAAGAACCTCGAGCTGGAAGGCAAGGCCAACAAGCGGGCGATGGACGAGATCTTCCAGAAGACGCAGGAATCGCGCCGGCAGGTGCAGGAGCAGCGCGCGTTCCTGGAACGGCGCGAAGCCGAACGCGCCGAGCTGCAGAAGGAATACATCGCGACGCTGGCGCGTTACCGCGAACTCATGGGCATCGAGTCCGATCCCAACGAGCCTGTCGCCTTCCCGGCCGCGCCCAGCACGGACGATCCCTGCGCTGCCGTCGGCGCGAAAGCCCAATGAGCGCCGCCAACGCCGTGGAACTGGTTTCCACCTACTACGCCGCCTTCAATCGCGGCGACTGGGACGCGATGCTCGCCTGCCTTTCGCCGGACGTGGCGCACGACCTCAACCAGGGCTCGCGTGAAACCGGCATCGAAGCCTTTCGCGCGTTCCTGGCGCGGATGAACAAAAGCTACGCCGAACGGCTGACCGACATCGTCATCACCGCCACGCCCGACGGAACCCGCGCGGCGGCCGAATACGTCGTGCACGGCACCTATCTGGCCGACGACGAAGGCCTGCCGCCCGCGAACGGCCAGACCTACGTCCTTCCCGGCGGCGCGTTCTTCGACATCCGCGATGGAAAAATCGCGCGGGTGACGAACTACTACAACTTGAACGACTGGATCGCGCAGGTGAGCCGCTGAGCGGCGAGGCGCGAAACATCCATGCCTCCGGTGAGGCACGGAAAAGTCCAGGTTTCAATTGGCTTTTCGGCCAGGCTCAATCGCCGATCAGGAATACGGCGTAGATCCTGTCGCTGAAGTCGACGTGGCCGGTCTGGAATGATTCGGCGTGGAACGCGGGCTCGTCCCGGCGGTAGGACGCGGCTTCGCTGGAAAGCGCCGTGGAGACGCCGGATACCTGCAGGGATTCGGAAGTCTGGATGTCCGCGAGGAAGCGTTCGAGCTTGCCCTTGGTGTCGAATCCGGCCCGCAGCTCGCGCGATACCACCGTGCCGACGAAGATTTCGTCGTCGCTCTTTTCGTCGTAGCGATGCTTGGACGTGATGTTCAACGACGTGGCGACGATTTCCTCGTCCGGCACTTCCAGTGCCTTGAGTTTTTCCAGCGTGCCTTGCAGCCGGGTTTCGACCTTGCGCCGCGCGGCATCGGCGTCCTTGTCCACGACCTCGAACCTGAGCGTGTCGTTACAAGCCGCGCGCCGCCTGCGCCACCGCGCGGAACAGGGCGCGGCCCTTGTTCATCGTTTCTTCCCATTCCTTTTCCGGATCGGAGTCGTACACGATGCCGGCGCCGGCCTGCACGTGCAGCTTGCCGTCCTTGATCACGGCGGTGCGGATCGCGATCGCGGTGTCGGCGTCGCCGTGCCAGCCGATGTAGCCGATGCTTCCGGCGTACACATTGCGGCGGATCGGCTCGAGTTCGCGGATCACTTCCAGCGCGCGGATCTTCGGCGCGCCGCTGACGGTCCCGGCCGGGAAGGTGGCGCGCAGCACATCGGCATAGGTGAGTCCGGGCAGCAGCTTGCCGGTGACTTCGGACACGATGTGCATGACGTGGCTGTAGCGCTCGATAACGAAGCGCTCGCCGACTTCCACGGTTCCCGCCTGCGAAACGCGGCCGACGTCGTTGCGGCCGAGGTCGATCAGCATCAGGTGCTCAGCGCGTTCCTTCGGATCGGCGAGCAGTTCGGCTTCCAGCGCGCGGTCCTCTTCCGGCGTCTTGCCGCGCGGCCGCGTGCCGGCGATCGGGCGGACCGTGACCACGCCGCCTTCCAGGCGCACCAGGATCTCGGGCGAGGAGCCGACGACCTGGGTGTCGCCGGTGTCGAGGAAGTACATGTACGGCGAAGGATTCAGCGCCCGCAGCGCGCGGTACACATCGACCGGGCGCGCATCGAACGGCACCGAAAGCCGCTGGCTCAGCACGACCTGGAACACGTCGCCGGAGCGGATGTACTCCTTCGACTTCTCCACCGCGTTGATGAAGCCTTCGCGGGTGAAGCCGGAAACGAAATGGCTTTCATCCAGCGCGGCGCGCGCGATCGGTTCCGGATAGCCGGCGCCCGGACGACGCAGTTTCGCGGTCAGTTCGTCGATGCGCGCCTGGGCGCGATCCCAGGCATCGGGCGAGCGCGGATCGGCATGCACGATCAGGTACAGGCGGCCCTTGAGGTTGTCGAACACCGCGACTTCCTCGGACAGCATCAGCAGGATGTCCGGCGTGCCCAGTTCGTCGCGTGCCACGGGCTGGGCGAGCTTCGGCTCGACGTAGCCGATGCACTCGAAACCGAACCAGCCGACCAGACCGCCGGTGAAGCCGGGCAGGCCTTCGAGCCTGGGCACCGTGTAGGCCGAGCGCAGGCGTTCCACTTCGGCCAGCGGATCGTCCACGGTGCGCGATTCGACCAGTGCGCCGCGTTCGTGGATGTCGAGCTGGTGCTCGCGGAACGTGATCACGCGCTTGGCGGGCAGGCCGATGATCGAATAGCGCGCGAAGCGCTCGCCGCCTTCGACCGATTCGAACAGATAGGTGTGCGGCGCGTCGGCGAATTTCAGGTAGACCGACAAAGGCGTGTCCAGGTCGCTCAGGACTTCGCGGACCACGGGAATGCGCGTGTAGCCTTGCGCGGCGAAGGCGTTGAACGTGGCGAGATCGATCACGGCGGCGTTGTGCGGGGGAAAGACGCGCAAGTATGCCAGCGCCTCATGTCAGCGGCTGCCGGGCCGTGGTCGCTCCATGCCGCGCAGCAGGATGCGGAACTCGACGCCGTTTCCCTGTGGCAGGTTGGCCGCGACGGCTTCGCCGCGGTGGCGTTGCGCGATCAGCTTCACGACGCTCAGGCCGAAGCCGAGGTGCGGCGCGCCGTCGTGGCGCTGGCTGGCATCGCGCAGGCTGACCAGCGAATCGAACAGCCGGTCGGCCATCGCCTCGGGCAAGGGCGGCCCCTGGTTGGCGACGACGATCTCCACGCCATCGTTGAGCGGTGCCAGACCGATCAGCACCCAGCCATCGGTGGGACAGAAACTTTTCGCGTTGTCGATCAGCTTGTCGAGCACCTGCACGATCAGGTCCGGCGCGCCGTGGAACGGAACCGGGCCGGGCGGCAGCATGGTTTTCAGCTCGCGCGGCGCGAGCAGGGCGCGGTAGCCTTCGGCGCAATCGGCGATCAGCTTGCGCAGGTCGAAATCCTCCGGCTCGGCCGAGGCGATCGCGCGCTCCACGCGGCTGGCTTCGCTCATCGCGCGCACGATCGCGGCGAGGCGATCCACGCCATCGCGGGCGCGGCCGACATAGGTCCGGGCCGAATCGGGCAATTGCTCGGATTCGAGGTTCTCCAGCGACGAACGCACCACCGCGATCGGCGTGTGCAACTCGTGCGAAAGCTTGGCCGCCAGGCCGCGCAGGTAGTCGGCGTAGGCGCCGATCTCGTCGAGCAGGCGCGCGAAGTTGCGCGACAGCGTGCCGATCTCGTCCTGCGCCCCGGACGCCACGAAGCTGCCCGCCGCGCCGCGCGCTTCGCGGTCGATGGCCTGTTCGGCGGCGCGGCTCAACTTGCGGATGCGGTTGCCGAGATGGCCGGCGTAGGCGAACAGGACCAGACCGACCGCGAACATCGCCGCCAGCGTGCCGAACAGGAGCCGCGACAGCGCTTGTCCGGTCAGCAGCACGGCCTCGCCTTCGCGTTCCAGACGCAGCGCGCCGATCGTGCGGCCTTCGCGCTGGATCGGCGCCACGGTGGACAGCAGCAGGCCGCGGCCATGGTCGAGCGCGTACCACGCCAGCGCCGCTTCGCCGCTCAGGGCCTGCGTGAGTTCGGGCGAGGACAGCCGCATCGCCTCCTCGTCGGACACCTGCGGCGGTGGCGGTTTCGCGGCCACGAGCCGGTGCAGCAGCCGTTTCCAGAAACCCTGTTCCTGCGCCGCAGGCCGCGCGGGGAACTGGCCGGCGCGCGCCAGCACGAAGCCGTCGCGCTGCGTCAGCGTGGCGCGCACGCCGTCGTCTCCGGTCAGCTCCGCCAGTTCGGCGGTCAGATGCGTGGGAACGGATTGCACGGCGCGCAATTCCTGTTCCGAACCGATGCGCCGCGGCGGCGCGGCGGGATCGGAAAAGTCCAGCGCGGCGACGCCGAGCGCGCGCGGTTCATAGCCGGATGGAAAGCGCAGTTCGATGCGATAGCCGCGACCGTCTTCCTGCCATTCGCCGCGCAGCGTCGGCGGTCGCTGTTCGCCGGAATCCGAACCGGGAAGCGGCGCCACGATCAGCGGTCCCGGCGCGGCGCTGGCGAGCCGCAGCCGGTGTTCGCCGTTGGCGTCGGAAATCGTCAGCAGGACCTGATCGGCGTGCGCGGCCCGCGGCCAGTGCGCGTCGGCGCGTACCCGCACCAGGTCCTCGACGGTGAGGAACAGGAACAGCGCATGGTTCGAGCGCGCCAACGCCAGCGACAGGCCCGGCGCCACGCTTTGCATCGACAGTCCCTGCGCGCGCCAATCCTCGTCGTAGCCGTCCAGCGCGAGCGCTTGTCGCGCCGGTTGCGCGAACCAGGTCGGCCCATCGCCGGGCGCTTCCATCCGCGACGCCACGGCCCGCGCCAGCGTCCGCGCCGCTGCCAGCTGCACCTGGCCTTCGGTCTGGCGCAGCAGTTGTTCGAACTGCCGCACCATCGCCACGCCGGTGAAAGGCAACACCAGCGTCGACAAGGCCAGCAGCAGCAATTTGGCACGAAGCTGCACGGACCTTTTCCCGGAGCGTTCCCAATCGAGGCGATTGCCGCGAACTTTATCAGCACGGGTTCTCCCGGGTGCGCTGGTGGCGATCCGACGCGTTACTCTGTCCGCATCGGAACGTCGCGCGTTGCCGCGCACTGCTCACACGGGGATTCCATGGAACTGCTCAAAAACGTGCGCAGCCTTCTGATCGACGTGCAGCGCGTGTTGGAAGAGGCCTTGCCCGGGTACGAGACGCACGCGCTCAAGCCGCAGCTCGACAAGGCCATCCTCGACCTCACCGTGGAAGTGCTTCCGAAGCCGGACGGCTCGACCAGGACCACCGCGCAGCAGGTCGCGCAGGCATGGCAGAACGCGGCGCGCGGCATCAAGCTCACCCATCCGGCCTTGTACGAAGAACTGTCGGAGAAGGTGATGCGGATGCTGGACGTCCGCGACCTGCCCGATCCGGCCAACGAGCTGCTGCAGCTGGAGGCGCAGTTGAAGAAAGCCGAGGGCCGCCTGAAGCCGATCCAGGACCGACTGCAGGAACGCGATCGCGAACTGGCCGCGTTGCGCAGCCAGATCGGCGCCTTGTACCAGGCGCTCGCCGAAGCCGCGCCGAATGTTTTCGGCGCGAAGGATCCGCAGACGCTTGCCTTGCAGCGCATCGCGGAACTGCAGTCCGGCAAGGCCGTGCCTGCGGCTCCGGGCAAGAAAGGCGGCAAGCCGGCCGCGCCGGTGGACGACCGCATTCCCTCGCGCGCGGTGCTGGAAGCGGTGGCGGCGGGGCAGCGCCAGTTCACCCAGGACCAGCGCGAATGGAGCGTGGGCGAGTGCCTCGGGCTCACCGGTTTCCAGTACACGCCGGTGGAGATGATCAACCACGGCGATGCATGGATGGCGAAGACGATCCTGGAGTCGCCCAATGCACCGGCCTAGCTTGGGCTGAGCGGTCTCAGGTCGCGGGCACCATTTCGCGACGCAACGGGAGATCGACGTGAAGCCAGGCCGGCGCATCGGCGGTTTGTTGCCCGTTCCCGTTGGCTTGGGCTGAGCGCCTGCGGCGTTGCCCGCATTTCGCCATGTCCGCCAATTGCCGCATCGCAACAATTGTGCTGTAGTCGGGGTCCGCCCTTGATCGGTTTCATCGGGGCGTGCCAAGGGAACCGGAGCCTCCATGCAGCAACCGCCACAGACCTCGGGATTGTTCGATCCGCGCTTCGAACATGACAGTTGCGGATTCGGCCTGATCGCCAATCTCGACAACCGCCCCAGCCGTTGGCTGGTCGATACCGCCTTGTCCTCGCTGGCCCGGATGAGCCATCGCGGCGCGATCCTGGCCGACGGCAAGACCGGCGACGGTTGCGGTGTGCTGCTGCATCGCCCGGATGCGTTCCTGCGCGCCGTGGCCGACGAAGCGGGCATTCGCCTCGGACACGGCTTTACCGCGGGCTGTGTGTTCCTGCCGCGCGACAACGCGCAGGCCGAACGTGCCCGCGCCGTGCTGGCGGCGGAACTGGAGCGGGTCGAAGTGCGCGTCGCCGGTTGGCGCGAAGTGCCGGTCGAAGCGTCCGCCTGCGGGCCGATCGGGCTCGCGTCGTTGCCGCGCATCGAACAGATCTTCGTTTGCCCCGCGGCGGCGATGAACCAGAGCATGTTCGCCCGCGCGCTGTTCCTCGCGCGTCGTCGCGCCGAAATGCAGCTGGCCGAGCTGGAGGATTTCTACGTCGTCAGCCTGTCGCCGTGGACGCTCGGCTACAAGGGTCTGGTCCTCGCTCCGGCGCTGGCCGATTTCTTCCCCGACCTGCGCCATCCGCAGATGGCTTCCGGCGTGGCGCTGTTCCACCAGCGCTTCTCGACCAACACCGCGCCGCGCTGGCCGTTGGCGCAGCCGTTCCGCCTGCTCGCGCACAACGGCGAGATCAACACCATCGAAGGCAACCGCCGCTGGGCGCGCGCGCGCGCGGCGAAGTGGCGCAGCCCGGCGATCGACCTGCGCGAACTGACGCCGCCGGTGTCGATGCACGGTTCGGATTCGCAATCGCTCGACAACATGCTGGAAGTGCTGCTCGCCGGCGGCATGGACCTGCTGTGCGCGATGCGGATCCTGGTTCCGCCCGCGACCGCGGTGCTGGAAAGCCGCGATCCCGACCTCGCCGCGTTCTACCAATACTTCGGACTCAACTGCGATCCATGGGACGGCCCGGCGGGCATCGTGCTCACCGATGGCCGCTATGCAGCCTGCACCGTGGACCGCAACGGCCTGCGCCCGGCGCGCTGGTGGCTGACCCGCGATCGCCACCTCACGGTCGCTTCGGAAGCCGGCGTGTGGGATTGCCAGGCCGATGACATCGTCGCCAAGGGCAAGCTCGGTCCGGGCGAAATGATCGCGGTCGACCTGTATTCCGGCCGGTTGCTCGACAGCCCGCAGATCGACGAGATCAACAAGTCGCGCGCGCCGTTCAAGCGTTGGCTGAAGAACGGCCTGAAGCACCTGGAAACCGATCTGATCGATCCGTCGCTGGCCGCGGTGCCGATGGATCCGGCCACGCTCAAGCGCTACCAGAAACTGTTCAACCTCTCGCGCGAGGAACGCGAATCGGTGCTGCGCACGCTGGCCGAAAGCGAGCAGGAAGCCACCGGTTCGATGGGCGACGACACCCCGATGGCGGTGTTGAGCCGGCAGCATCGCTCGCTCTACGACTATTTCCGCCAGGCCTTCGCGCAGGTCACGAACCCGCCGATCGATCCCTTGCGCGAATCCATCGTGATGAGCCTGTCCACGCCGATCGGGCGCGAGGGCAATCCGTTCGAACTGACACCGGAAAGCGCGTACCAGGTCGTGCTCAACTCGCCGGTCATGAGCCAGCGCAAGCTCGGCCAGATCTTGTCGATGGACGAGTTCCGCGATGCGCAGGCACGCATCGGCCTGTTCTTCGAGTCGGCGAAGGAAAGCATGCGCGACGCGGTGCTGCGCCTGTGCGACGAGGCCGAGAAGGCGGTGCGTGAAGGCGCGGTGATCCTGGTGCTTTCGGATTTCGATCCGCAGCCGGGCCAGTACTTCGTGCATCCGCTGCTCGCGGTCGGGGCGATCCACAACCGGCTGGTCGAGAAGGGCATCCGCTGCGACTGCAACCTGATCGTGGAAACCGCGACGGCCCGCGACCCGCACCACTTCGCCTGCCTGATCGGTTTCGGCGCGACCGCGGTGCTGCCGTATCTCGCCTACCAGACGCTGTTCGACCTCTCCCGCAACGGCATCCTGGCGGCCAAGCGCGGCAACGAGCAGTTGCAGATCGGTCGCAGCTACCGCCGCGGCATCAACAAGGGCCTGTACAAGATCATGTCGAAGATGGGCATTTCGACGATCGGCTCCTATCGCGGCGCGGGACTGTTCGAGATCATCGGCCTCGACAAGGACATCGTGGACCTGTGTTTCCCCGGCACGCCGAGCCGCATCGGCGGCGCGAGCTGGGAAGCCCTGCAGCAGGAAGTCGAAACCCAGGCCCGCGAAAGCCGCGACGACAGCGCACCCTTGCTGCCGGGCGGCTTGCTGAAACTGGTGCACGGCGGTGAATACCACGCCTACAACCCGGACGTGATCGGCAGCCTGCAGCGCGCGGTGCGCAGCGGCGACTACGCCGACTACAAGGTCTTCGCCGACCACGTGAACAAGCGGCCCGTGACCACGCTGCGCGACCTGCTCGCGCTCGATACCTCGCGCCAGCCGATCCCGATCGATGAAGTCGAACCGGCGGAGGCATTGCTGCCGCGCTTCGATTCGGCCGGCATCTCGCTCGGCGCCTTGTCGCCCGAGGCGCACGAAGCGCTGGCGATCGCGATGAACCGCCTCGGCTGCCGCAGCAACTCCGGCGAAGGCGGCGAGGATCCGGCGCGCTATGGCACCGAGAAGCGTTCCAAGATCAAGCAGGTCGCCAGCGGCCGTTTCGGCGTCACGCCGGAATACCTGATCAATGCCGAAGTGCTGCAGATCAAGATCGCGCAGGGCGCCAAGCCCGGCGAAGGCGGGCAGTTGCCCGGCCACAAGGTCAACGAACTGATCGCGCGGCTGCGTTACGCCAAGCCCGGCATCGGCCTGATCTCGCCGCCGCCGCACCACGACATCTACTCGATCGAAGACCTCGCGGAGCTGATCTTCGACCTCAAGCAGATCAATCCCGAAGCCCTGGTCAGCGTGAAGCTGGTGAGCCATGCCGGCGTCGGCACGATCGCCGCGGGCGTGGTCAAGGCCAGCGCCGATCTGATCACGATTTCCGGCTACGACGGCGGCACCGGTGCCTCGCCGGTTTCGTCGATCAAGTACGCCGGCACGCCGTGGGAACTGGGCGTGGCCGAAGCGCAGCAGGCGCTGCGCGCGAACGGCCTGCGCCACAAGGTGCGCCTGCAGACCGACGGCGGCCTCAAGACCGGGCTGGACGTGATCAAGGCCGCGATCCTCGGCGCCGAGAGCTTCGGCTTCGGCACCGCGCCGATGGTCGCGCTCGGCTGCAAATACCTGCGCATCTGCCATCTCAACAACTGCGCCACCGGCGTCGCGACGCAGGACACACGCCTGCGCGCGCAGCATTTCATCGGCCTGCCGGAAATGGTGATGAACTATTTCCGCTTCGTGGTGCAGGAAACCCGCGAGTGGATGGCGGCGCTGGGCGTGCGCAAGCTCGAAGAACTGATCGGCCGCACCGAATACCTGACCATCCTCGAAGGCCACACCGCCAAGCAGCGCGGCCTCGACCTTACGCCCTTGCTCGCCGATGGCGGCGCGCCGGCCGATGCGCCGCGCCACTGCACGGAGGAACGCAACGCGCCGCACGACCAGGCGCTGTTGGCCAGCCGCATGCTGCACAACCTGAAGGACGCCATCGCGCACAAGCGCGGAGGCGATTACCACTTCGAGTTGCGCAACTTCGACCGCGCCATCGGCACGGCCTTGTCGGGCGAGATCGCGCGGCACCACGGCGATACCGGCATGAAGGATGCGCCGATCACGCTGCACCTCACCGGCGTCGCCGGCCAGAGCTTCGGCGCCTTCAATGTCGCCGGGCTCAACCTGATCCTCGAGGGCGATGCCAACGATTACGTCGGCAAGGGCATGGCCGGCGGCAAGATCGTGCTGCGGCCGCCGGCGTCCGCGCGTTACGCCGCCAAGGAAACGCCGATCATGGGCAACACCTGCCTGTATGGCGCGACCGGCGGCGAACTCTATGCCGCCGGTCGCGCCGGCGAACGCTTCGCGGTGCGCAATTCGGGCGCGACCTGCGTGATCGAAGGCGCGGGCGACCATTGCTGCGAATACATGACCGGCGGCGTGGTGACGATCCTCGGTCGCACCGGCGTCAACTTCGGCGCGGGCTTCACCGGCGGCTTCGCCTACGTGCTCGACCTCGACCGCGATTTCGTGGACCGCTACAACCACGAACTCATCGACATCCACCGGCTCTCGCTCGAAGGCATGGACAGCCAGCTCCAGCACCTGCGCGCCCAGATCATGCGCCACGTGCAGGAAACCGGCAGCGAGTGGGGCCAGCAGATCCTCAGCGACTTCCGCGATTTCGTCGGCAAGTTCTGGGTCGTGAAACCGCGTGCGGCGTCGCTGGAAACGCTGATCGACGCACTCAAGAGGGCGGCGTGATGGCAGGCGATCCCGTTTTCCAGTTCCTCGATCTTCCGCGCAAGATGCCGCAGGAAGTGCCGACGCCGGTGCGCGTCACCGGCTGGCAGGAAATCTACGGCGGCTTCGACGCACAAGGCGCGGCCGCGCAGGCGGGACGCTGCCTGGACTGCGGCAATCCGTATTGCGAATGGAAGTGCCCGGTCCACAACTACATCCCGAACTGGCTGGCGCTGGTGAAGGCCGGACGCCTGTTCGAAGCCGCGGCGCTGGCGCACGAAACCAATCCGCTGCCGGAAATCTGCGGACGCATCTGTCCGCAGGATCGCCTTTGCGAAGGCGATTGCACCCTCAACGCGGATTTCGGCGCGGTGACGATCGGCGCGGTCGAGAAATACATCGTCGACGAGGCCTTCCGGCAAGGCTGGCGGCCCGATCTTTCGCACGTCGAAGCCACCGGCAAGCGCGTGGCGATCGTCGGTGCCGGCCCGGCCGGACTGGCCTGCGCGGATCGCCTCGTCCGCCAGGGCATCGAAGCCCACGTGTTCGACCGCTACGAGGAAATCGGCGGTTTGCTGACCTTCGGCATCCCGACCTTCAAGCTGGAAAAACACGTCATCGCGACGCGCCGCCAGGTGCTGGAAGCGATGGGCGTGCAATTCCACCTCAACACGGAAGTGGGGCGCGACATCGCGTTCGAGCGCCTGCTCGCCGACTACGATGCGGTGTTCGTCGGCACCGGAACCTACACGCCACTCGATGGCCGGCTGCCGGGACAGGACGGCAAGGGCGTCCGCCTTGCGCTGGATTACCTGATCGCCAATGCCCGTCGCCTGCTGAGCGACGGCGCCAAGGACAGCCCGTTGCTGGATGTCGCCGGCAAGCGTGTCGTGGTGCTCGGTGGCGGCGACACCGCGATGGACTGCGTCCGCACCTCCATCCGCCTCGGCGCGGCGCACGTCACCTGCGCGTATCGCCGCGACGAGGAAAACATGCCCGGCTCCAAGCGCGAAGTGAAGAACGCGCGCGATGAAGGCGTGCACTTCGTCTTCAACCGCCAGCCGCTTTCGATCGAGCACGACGCGGATGGAAACCTCGTCGGCGTGAAGGTCGTGCGGACCCGGTTGGGCGCGCCCGACGCCAAGGGCCGCCGCAGCGCGGAGGTCGTTCCCGGTTCCGAGGAGCTGCTGCCGGCCGATGCCGTGATCCTGGCTTTCGGTTTCCGTCCCAGCCCGGCGGGTTGGCTCGCCGCGAACGGTGTGGAACTGGACACCGATGGCCGCATCAAGGCTGCCGGCTTCGCGCATCCGTTCCAGACTTCGAATCCGAAGATCTTCGCCGGCGGCGACAACGTGCGCGGCGCGGACTTGGTCGTCACCGCGGTCTACGAAGGCCGCGAGGCGGGCGAGGCGATCGCGCGGTTCCTGTCCTGACGGATCGCGGGCGGCATGCCCGACCGTGCATGCCGCCCGCCATCGCATTCATTTGCATTTCGTAACGCCCTGTGGCGGCCTTCCCCCACGCTTGTGGGGGCCTCTCGTGTTATAACGGCAACTGAACAAAGCGGTCGCGCCGCCCGTTCCGTCCGAGGGAAGGTCACTCCACGACAGCCGTGAATGTTCCGACCTGGCGCGGTCGGGCCGCATTCGTGCGTTCTTGTCGTGGCGTGGATTCGCCTCCCGATCCGCCCAGCGTCCAAGAGCCTGCCATGAATCTGTTCAACCGCCAGACGTTTTTCGCAGCCGTCGTCACCGTGCTGTGTTCACTCAACCCACCCCCGGCGCAGGCCATCCGGCCTGTGGACGAATCCGTGTTGCCGCTCCGAGAGCCGGCCAACGGCATGGCGATGCAAGCGACCGCGACGCGATCCAAGTTGTTGCGGCCCTTCATTGCCGATGAACTCGACGTGCAACCCTCGCAGGAGAACTCGGCCAACCTGGTGGCGCAGGTCGCCAAGCCGGGCGTCGCCGCATTCATGCAGCGCGCGGGCGGAACCTGGGAAGTGACCTGGGATCGCCGCAACGACCTGCCCAACCTGATCCAGGGCAGCGGCTATCCGCTGGTTCCGGGCGCGGGCAACAACCTGAGCCTGCCGCAACTCGGACTCGCGACAGCGGCCGATGTGGATCTGGCGGCGATCGAGATGCTGCTGGAGGACTTCATCCAGCAGAACGCCGACCTCCTGGGCGCGCGCGGAAAGGAATTCCGCTTCGACCTGGAAAGCAGCGGCGCCTACGGCAAGGACAACTCGCACTGGTTCGTGGAATTCGAGCAGTTCCACAACGGCGTTCCGGTGGAAGGCGCGCACCTGTTCTTCCGCATCGTGGCCGGCAACATCGTGCAGTTCGGCGCGGAAAAAGTGGCGCCGGTGCTCATCGACACGACGCCGTCCGATGAGGGCATCGAGGCCTTGGCCAAGGCCATGTCGGAAATGTTCCCGGCCGATGCCGACATCGTGCAGTACCACAACGTGCCCGAATTGCTGTTGGCTCCGGTGCTGCCCGCCGGCGAGTCGGTGAAGGAGCTGTTCCACGGCGCGGCCGGCACGGGTTATGCGCACAAGCTGCTGTGGCGCTATGTGTTCCGGATCGAAGGCGATCAGGCCACCTATGAAGTGATGGTCGACGCGCACACCAATCGCGTCGTCAACGTGCGCGACATCAACCGCTACATCGACGCGCGCGTCAGCGGCGGCATCTATCCGACCACCAACACCGATCCGATCATCAACGTGCCGCTGCCGTACGTGAGCGTCACCAACGGCACGACCAAGATCACCGACCTGCTCGGCATCTACGACTGGAACGGCAGCTCCGCGGGCAACGCCACGCTCAACGGCCAGTATTTCCGGATGGTCGACAACTGCGGTTCGATCTCGCTTTCCAGCAACACCACCGACGGCAACATCGCCTTCGGCGCCAGTGGCGGTACCGATTGCGCCACGCCTGGCTTCGGCGGCGCGGGCAACACGCATTCCTCGCGCACCGGCTTCTACCACCTCACCAACATCAACCGCAAAGCGATCAAGTACCTCTCCGGCCACACTTCTTCGGCCAACTGGCTGAACAGCAAGGTGACGGCGAACATGAACATCGTCGACACCTGCAATGCCTACTGGGACGGCTCCACGGTGAACTTCTTCCGCTCCGGCGGCGGTTGCGCCAACACCGGCGAGCTGGCGGCGGTGTTCCTGCACGAATGGGGCCACGGCATGGACGCCAAGTCTGGCGGTTCGGCCAGCGAATACGGCAGCGGCGAGGCGGTGGGTGACACCTTCGCCTTCCTCGAGACCAAGGATTCGTGCATCGGCATGAACTTCCTGCCGACCAACTGCGACAACTGCTCGGCCTGCACCGGCGTGCGCGACGTGGGCGAGTTCTCCAATTCCGGTGCCACGCATGGCGGCGGCACCCACACCATCGCCCGGCCTTCCACCGTCACCAGCGACACCGGCATCAACTGCGATCGCTGGGCCTGTCCTTACTCCACCAGCACCGGCACAGCCTATCGCGGCCCGATGGGTTACGAAGGCCACTGCGAAAGCTACATCGCCAGCTCCGCCAACTGGGATCTCACCCAGGCGCTGATCGACACCTACGGCCCGAGCCAGGGCTGGCAGGAAATGGACCGCATCTGGTACGGCAGCCTCGTGGCCAGCAAGAGCGCCTACCAGGTCGCCAGCGGCGGCACCTGCAATGCCAATGCCACGGTCAACGGCTGCGGCGCATCCAACTGGTACACCGTGTTCCTCGCGGCCGACGACAACGACGGCAACCTCGCCAACGGCACGCCCAACGCCTGCCGCATCTGGGATGCCTTCGATGCCCACGGCATTGCGTGCGGTACGCGCCCGGTGTGCACGCCCGTCACCGATTTCACGCTGGACATCCCGCAGACCAGCCAGAGCGTCTGCCGCCCGGACAGCGCCACCTACACCGTGAACGTCGATTCGCTCGGCGGCTTCGGCAGTTCCGTGACGCTGGCGGCCTCGGGCTTGCCTGCCGGCATCACGGCCTCGTTCTCGCCGGCCACGGTGATGCCGGGCAATTCCTCGGTCCTGACCGTGACGGCCGGTGCCGGCGTTGATGCCTTCCCCTACACCATCAACGTGAACGGCACGGCCGCCGGCAGCGCCGGCCGGACCGCCACCACCAAGCTGGTGGTGAACGAACCGCTTGCAGCGGTGGCGCTCTCGACGCCGGCGGACTACAGCGTCAACGTTTCCACCAGCACCAGCCTGAGCTGGGCGCCGGCCAACAATGTCACCGGCTACGTGGTGCAGGTCGCCACCGATCCGGGCTTCAGCAACGTCGTGTGGACGCAGGTCGTGACCACGCCCACGGCCAAGCCGACGGGCCTGGCGTACGGCACGCGCTACTACTGGCGGGTCAAGGCGCAGAACGTCTGCGGCGATGTCACCAGCACCGCCTACACCTTCGTCACCGCCGCGCAGGCCAGCGTACTGTTGGTGGACGACAGCCACGGCGGCGGCACCCTCGACAAGTGGACCACGCCGCTCAATGTGCTCCTGGGCGCGGGCAGCTACAACATCCGCGACACCAGCGTGCAGGGCGAGCCGGCTTCGGCAGCCGAACTGGCGCCGTACAAGACCATCGTCTGGTTCAGCGGTGGCGTGTATGGCGGCGCAGGCAGCTACGTCGCAGGCCCGAATCCGACCAGCGAAACCCTGCTCGGCAACTGGCTGGACGGTGGCGCGTGCTACTTCATCAGCAGCCAGGACTACCGCTACGACCGGAATGCCAACTCCACCTTCATGACGAACTATCTGGGCGCCACGGTGGCAGACCAGGACGTGAGCGCGACCTCCCAAACCGGCCTGAACATCTACAGCGGCGTCAACGCCAACATCTCGGCATCCACGGCGGGGTTCCAGTTGTATCCGGACCAGCTCACGGTGGAGGCGGGCGCGCAGAGCGCCTACCGTTACAACACCACCGCAATCGACGGAGTGAGCAAATCCGTGGGTGGGGCGAACCCGTACTTCACCACCTGGCTGGCCTTCCCGCTGGAGGGCTCCAGCGTCGCCAACCGCCAGGCCGTGCTGCAGCGGTTCTTCGACACCTGCACCTACAAGTCCAACAAGCTGCCGGTGGCGGTGAACGACGCCATCAGCGTGGCGCAGGGCGGCACGGCGACCACGCTCGTCGGCGGCGCCACGTCGGTGCGCGCCAACGACACGGATGCCGAAGACACCGTGCCCGGCGGCGACGTCACGGCTTACCGCCTGCCGGCCAACGGCACGCTCACGCTCAACGCCGACGGCACCTTCAGCTACGTCCACAACGGCAGCGCCACCACGTCCGACAGCTTCACCTACTACGTGAAGGACAGCGCCGGCGGCATTTCCAACGCGGCCACGGTGAACATCACGGTCACGGCCCCGGTGAACCAGCCGCCGACCGCCAACAGCCAGAACGTCAGCACGGCGTTCAACACGCCGGTGGCGATCACCCTGAGCGGCAATGATCCGGATGGCGACACCCTGAGCTTTGCCATCGTCACCCCGCCGGCGCACGGCACGCTCTCCGGCGTGGCGCCGAGCCTGACCTACACGCCCACGAACGACTACAGCGGCGCCGACAGCTTCACCTTCACGGTCAGCGATGGCGTGGCGACGAGCGCGGCCGCGACGGTGTCGATCACCGTGGACGAGGCGCCGAGCTACACCGTCACGGCCGCGGTAAGCGGCGTCGGTGGCACGATCACGCCGGCCTCGCAGAACGTGGTGGCCGGCAGCACCGCCAGCTTCACGGTCGTGCCGGACGCGGGCTACGACGTGGACAGCATCAGCGGCGACACCTGCAGCGTGACGCAGGATTCGATGGATCCGACGCTGTACCAGAGCAGCGCCATCAATGCCGATTGCGCGGTGACGGCGACCTTCTCGAGCGATCTCGCGCCGGGCAAGATCGTCATCAGCCAGATCTTCGGCAACGGCGGTTCCGCCAGCGCCGCGTACAACTACGACTACTTCGAGCTGTTCAACAGCGGCGAACTGCCGGTGGACATCGGCGGCTGGACGATCCAGTACGGTTCCTACACCGGCACCGGCAACTGGACTGTCGGTACCGTCATCCCGGCCGGCACGACGATCCCGCCCGGCAAGTACTTCCTGATCCGCGGCGGCTCGGACAACACCGGCAATGGCGGCGCGCTTCCGACCCCGGACCACGTCGCCAACGGCATCAACTTCGCCGCCAACGCGAACGGCGGCAAGCTCGCGCTGGTGAGCAACAACACGGCGTTGAACGGCGCCTGCCCGACGGCCGCGACGATCCAGGATCTGGTCGGCACCGGCAACGCCAACTGCCGCGAAGGCGCGTCGACGACGGACAACGCACCGGTGTTCGGCGGCGCCGGCAATGCGTTGTTCCGTCTCAACGGCGGCTGTGTGGATACCGACAACAACCGCAACGACTTCCAGGTCGCAGCCGCCGCGGCGCGCAACTCGGCTTCGCCCGCGCACACCTGCGATGCGGTGGTCACGTTCACCGTGACGCCGAGCGTCGGCAGCGGCGAGGGATCGATCACGCCGGATTCGCCGCAGTCCGTCGAAAGTGGTGAAACGGCCAGCTTCACGCTGACGCCGGACACGGGCTACCACATCGTCAACGTCACCGGCACCTGCGGCGGCTCGCTCGCGGGCAATGTGTTCACCACGAACGCGGTGAGCGCCGACTGCACCGTGATCGCCAACTTCGCGATCGACTCGTTCACGGTCACGGCGTCGGTGAGCGGCTCGGGCGGCACGATCTCGCCGGCCTCGCAAAGCGTGGACTACGGCGACGTCGCCACGTTCACCGTGACGCCGGATGCGGGCTACAGCGTCAGTGTCAGCGGCGATACCTGCAGCGTCACGCAGACCTCGGGCACGACCTGGACCTCGAGCGCGATCACCGCCGACTGCGCGGTGACCGCGAGCTTCTCGCTCGACAGCTTCACCGTCACCGCGAGCAGCAACGGCAACGGCACGATCTCGCCGGCGTCGCAGAGCGTCGCCTACGGCGGCACCGCCACGTTCACGGTCACGCCGTCCGCCGGCTACCACGTCGACAGCGTCAGCGGTGACACCTGCACCGTGACGGGAACCGCGCCGAACTACAGCGCCGCGAACATCACGGCCGACTGCGCGGTGACCGCGAGCTTCGCCCTCGACAGCTTCACCGTCACGGCTTCGGTCAGTGGCGCGGGCGGCACGATCACGCCGGCCTCGCAGAGCGTGGACTACAACGGCACGGCCACTTTCACCGTCACGCCGAACAGCGGCTACCACGTCGACAGCGTCAGCGGCGACACCTGCACCGTGACGCAGGACGGCGAGACCACGACCTGGACCAGCAGCGCGATCACGCAGGCCTGTGCGGTGACGGCGACGTTCGCGTTGAACGCGCCGGGCGAATTCACGCCGGGCAACGTGGTCGTGTATCGCGTCGGCGACGGCGTGGGCACGCTGGCCAGCGGCGTCGCGGCCAAGGTGTACCTGGACGAGTTCGATGCCGACACCGGTGCGCTGGTGCAGAGCATCGAGATGCCCACGAGCGCCGACGGCCTGCAGAACGCCTGCACCGCAGCGGGCACGGCCACCTCGGAAGGCTTCATCAGCCGCAGCGCGAACGGCGCCTACATCATCGGCACCTGCTACGACGCTTCGCCCGCCACCCCCAGCATTTCCGCCAGCTCCAGCGCGTCGATCAATCGCGTGGTGTTCCGCGTCGGCGCCGATGCGGTGCCCGACACGATCACGGCGCTGAGCGACTTCTCCAACGGCGGCAGTCCGCGCAGCGCGGCGAGCGTCAACGGCACCGGCCTGTGGATGGGTGGTGCAGGCAGCCCGAACAGCACGCGCTACGTCGCATACGACGCCGTCACGCCGCCGACCACCAGCGCCCAGCTCAACACGCTGAACGCGCGCGTGGCGCAGATCTACGACGGCCAGCTGTACGTTTCCGTGGCCGCCGCGATCAACGCCGTGGGCACGGGTCTTCCGACCAGCGGCACGCAGGCCAGCACGCAGGTGCTGAGCGTGAGCGGCGGCAGCATCTACGGTTACTACTTCGCCGACCTGTCGGAAACCGAAGAAGGCCTGGATACGCTCTACGTCGCGCAGGACAACGCCAACGCGCTCGGCAAGTACTCGAAGGTGGGCGGCGTGTGGACCCAGAACACGCCTGCCATCGGCACCAACAGCGACGCCTATCGCGGCCTCGTCGGCGTGACCAACGAAGACGGCTCGGTCACGCTCTACGCCACCCGCAAGGGTGGTTCCGGCGCGGCGGGCGGTGGCGAACTGGTGAAGATCGTCGACACCGCGGGCTACAACGCGCCGAACAACGGCACGCCGGTGGTGCTGGCCGCGGCTTCGACCAACACGGCGTTCCGTGGCGTCGCGTTCGCGCCGGTCGAGGTCGACACGTACACGGTCACGCCGAGCGTCGGCACGGGCGTGGGCACGATCAGCCCGGATGCGCCGCAAACCGTCGATGCCGGCCAGACCGTGCAGTTCACGCTGACGCCGGGCACCGGCCACCACATCGTCGATGTGACCGGCACCTGCGGCGGCGAGCTGGACGGCAACGTGTTCACCACGGACGCGGTGGACGCCGACTGCACCGTGATCGCAAACTTCGCGATCGACGTCTTCACCGTCACCGCCAGCAGCGGCGGCAACGGCACGATCACGCCGTCCTCGCAGAGCGTGGATTACGGCGGCACGGCGAGCTTCGTCGTCACGCCGGCGACCGGCTACCACGTCGTCAGCGTCGTCGGCGATGCCTGCACCGTGACCGGCAGCGCGCCGAACTATTCGGCCGCCAACGTCACGGCCGACTGCGCCGTCGTGGCGACCTTCGCCAATGACGTGCCGACTGCCACCGCGCAGAGCGTCAGCACGCCGGAAGACACGGCGCTGACGATCACGCTGGGCGGCACGGACACGGACGGCAGCATCGCCAGCTACGCCGTCGTCACGCAGCCGGCCAACGGCACGCTGAGCGGCACGGCGCCGAACCTGACCTACACGCCGAACGCGAACTACTTCGGTGCGGACAGCTTCACCTTCACCGTGACCGACAACGGCGGCGCGACGAGCCCGGCGGCGACGGTGTCGATCACGGTGAATCCGGTGAATGACGCGCCGGTGTTCGAGTCCGGTGCCTACGCCTTCAGCACGGTCGAGGCAGCGCCGGTCGGCCACTTCGTCGGCAAGCTGCTCGCCAACGACGTGGAAGGCGATGCGGTGAGCTACGCGATCACCGGCGGCAACACCGGCAATGCGTTCCAGATCAATCCGGCCACCGGCGTCATTACGGTGCTCACGCCCGCGTCGCTTGGTGCGCCCGGCACGATCTTCACGCTGACCGTGGCCGCTTCCGACGCCAGCGATTCCGGCACCGCGACGGTGACCATCGAGATCCTCGATGTGGACCTGTTCAAGGACGGCTTCGAAGATTGATCGAACGCCCAAAGGGCGACATCGCGACATTCCGGGGCGGCCCAGGGCCGCCCCGTTTTTTTTTGCGTCAGGACGGCGAGCGGACCGCGCGCGCCACGAAACGCATCGGACCGCCCGGAGCCACGGCGTCGAACGGCCAGCACGTCACCAGCCACAGTTCGTCCGCCTCCGCGCGCAGCGCGATGCGTTCGCTGCGCGCATCGGCGACGAAGCGTTCGGCGATGCGGTAATCCGCGACGCGCCCGTCCGGCGTCACCAATCGCACTTCATCGCCTTCCGCGACGTTCCGCAGGAAGGAGAAATGCGTGTCGCGATGGCCGCTGATGACGACCGTTCCGGTCGTTCCCGGCATCGCGCTCGCCGGCGCCCAACCGGGACCGAACGCGAGCGTGCGGCCGCTGTCGCCTTCGAGCACGATCTGCTCCTGGCCATGCGCCGGCAGCGACAGCTTCGCGACCGGAACCGTGTCGGCCCAGGGCCAGGGTTTCGTCGCTTCGCCGGTTCGCGCCTGTTGCGCGAAAGCGCGTTGCAGCAGGAGCTGCGCGAACACTGCCTTGGCCTGCAGATGGGCGGCGTTGCCGGCGCAGGCGAGCGCGACGACGAAGCACAGCAATGCCGGAAGCCGGCGCAGGGAACGCTTCTTGCGGGATGACGAAGCCTTCGTGGCATTCGATGGCGCGGCCCGCGCGTGCTTCCAATCGCGCAGTCCGCAAACGAACTCCGGCGCGCCGGCCTCGAAGCGACGGCGATCGCGCAATGGGAAGATTTCCTGCGACAGCAGCGCGGCCATCACGCATCTCCCAGCTTGCGCGGCAACGCGATCCATGCGGCAAACGCCAGCGCCAGGGCCAGCATCGTCATCAGGCGCGATGCGGTTCCGCCTTGCGCGAAGGCCAGCGATTCGTCCACCTGCGCGTTGGCGAACTGCGCCGAAGCGAGCGCCGCATCCACCGGACGGCTCGGCGTCTTTTCCACCGCGACCAGGCTGGTGAAGCGCGTGACGATGGCGTGGTGGACGCCGAGATCGACGATTTGCGGACGGATGCTTTCTTCGCTCACCGTGCCTTGGCGGATCGCATCTTCCAGCGCTTCGACCTTGTAGCGCGCGAACAGCCGCGCCACGCCTTCGGCCGGCGTGCCGCGCGACAGGTCCACGGCATCGTTCCAGTCGCCCTGCGCATTCCAGCCGCTCGCCTTCATCGTGCCGGCCGCGCGCGGCAGTTTCGCCACGACCAGCAGCGGCTCACCGGCGTACAGGTCGGGCAAGCGCTGCGGATACACCTCCGCGCCCTGCGGCCAGTCCAAAGCCAGATTGCCCAGCGCCGGACGATCCAGCTTCGCGAACAGCCGCTGCATCTGCGCCTGCACTTCGCCGATGTTGCGGATCGTCAGTTGCGCGCCGCGTCCGACCTGCGCCGCGCGGCGCAGGAACCAGCCGTTCGGCGCGCTGCCGATGCCCACCGGGAACAGCCGCGCATCGCCCAACTCGCGCTCGATCTGCGCGATCAGCGCGGTCTCGTCCGAAACGCCGGCATCGGTCGCGAACACCACCTGTCGCACGTAACCGTTCGGCGCACGGCCCTGCAGCGCCAGCGTCAACGCGGGCGACATTTCGGTGCCGCCGTTGGCATGCAGCCGCGCGATCCAGCGCGACGCTTCGGAAAGCGTCGCGTCGTTGACCGGCATCGCGTGCTCGAACAGTTGCTCGGCCGTGGTGTTGAACTGGATCAGGTTGAAGCGATCGTGCGGACGCAGGTGCGCCAGCGCTTCGACCAGCGCCGCGCGCGCCTGTTCGATGGCCCGGCCGATCATCGAGCCGGAAGTGTCGATGACCAGGATCAGTTCGCGTGGCAAGGCTTCGATGGCCTGCGTGGGCGGAACCAGCATGGCGTAGGCATAGGCCTGTCCGTCGCGCTGTTCGACGAAGACCGCGCTCGCCGGATCGACCTGCGGCGCGGGCTTCCAGCGCAGCGTGAAATCGCGGTCCGCGAGCGCCGCAAGATCGGCCAGTCGCACGTGGAAGCGCTCGCCTTTGCGCTGCACCTCGATCCTGTGCGTATCGCTCGCCACTTCCGCGATCGGCAGGCCCGGATTCAAGTCCACCGCGAGACCGACGATCGGCGGCAAGGCGGAAACCTTGCTCGTCGCCGCCGCTGTGGCGGGCAGGGCATGTGGCGATGTCTGGTCGCGGTTCGAGCCTGCCAGCACCGCCGAGCCGTAGCGCGGAACCAGCGTCAGCGGCAGCGTCACCGAGAACGCGCCGTCGGCGAAGCGCACGTTCTGCCAGTACTCGATCCGCACCGTCACGCGCTCGTGCGGCCCGATGTTCGCGACGGCGGTCCTGAACAGGTTGGGACGCGCCTGTTCGACCAGCGCCGCGGTCTGGCCTTGCGTCGCGGCGGACTGGTAGATCGCCTTGGCGGCTTCCTTCTCGCGCACTTCGCCGACGATTTCGCGCTCGCCGACCTGGATGCGCAAACCGCTGACCGCGGCCTCGTCCGGCAGCGGCAGCAGGTAACGGCCTTCGAGCCATTGGCCGGTGTCGTTGCGATAGTCCTGCGCGACGACGACCTTCGCGATCAGGCCGTCGATGCGGAATTCCACGTGGGTTTCCAGCGCGACGGCCGCTTGCCACGATGCGCCATCCTCGCGCCATTGCAGGCCTTCGCCATCGACTTCCTGCGCGGCAAGGCGGGCGGCGAAAGTGCAGAGGAACAGCGCGACGGCACGGGCTTTGTCCGTGGCCGGGAAGCGGGAGAACAGGCGCGGCTTGGCGGTAACGCGATGCAGGTTCATGGCGGGCCTCGTGCGTCGGACATTCGACGCCGCCATTTCCATCGCTCGGCCTATCGCATTGCGGTTCCATCGCGGCCATGCGCATGGCGAAAGATGGCAAATCGCGGGCAGGGCGTTGTCGCCGCCGCCGTGCGGCTTCCATACTCGCCGCAACATTTTCCGGAACGGCAGCCCGCATGTCCCGCCACATCGCCATCGTTGAAGACGAGCCTTCGATCCGCGCCAACTACGTCGATGCCTTGACGCGCTACGGCCACCAGGTCAGCGCCTATGCGGACCGCGCGAGCGCGCAGCAGGCCTTCGCGCTGCGACTGCCGGATCTGGTCATCATCGACGTCGGCCTCGGGTCGGAGCCGGAAGGCGGCTTCGATCTGTGCCGCGAGTTGCGCGCCCGTTCCGCGACCTTGCCGATCCTGTTCCTGACCGCGCGCGATTCGGATTTCGACGTGATTTCCGGCCTGCGGCTCGGCGCGGACGATTACCTGACCAAGGACATCTCGCTGCCGCAGCTCACGGCCCGCGTGCAGGCCCTGTTCCGCCGTACCGACGCGCTGCGCGCGCCGGCCTTGCGCGACACGGTGATCTCGATCCGCGGCCTGAAGCTGGAACTGGAGCGCATGCGCGTGACCTGGAACGGCGAGGAGGTGCCGCTGACCGTGACCGAGTTCTGGATGGTGCACGCGCTGGCGCACCGGCCCGGCCACGTGAAGTCGCGCGAGCAGCTGATGCGCGAGGCGCAGATCGTCGTGGACGATGCGACGGTGACCTCGCACATCAAGCGCATGCGCAAGAAGTTCATCGCGCTGGATCCGGCGTTCGACGAGATCGACACGGTGCACGGCGCCGGCTATCGCTGGCGGCCGTGACCTTGCGAACGCGGGCGATGCACGCCGGCGTTACAGGATGTAGCGCGACAGATCCTGGTTGTGCGACAGCTCGCCGAGCGTCCGGTCCACGAACGCCGCGTCGATCAGCACGGAATCGCCATCGCGGTCCGGCGCTTCGAACGAGAGCGAATCCAGCAGCCGTTCCAGCACCGTCGAAAGGCGGCGGGCGCCGATGTTTTCGGTCGTTTCGTTGACCGTGTAGGCAATGTCGGCGAGCCGGTCGATGGCATCCGGTGAGAAATCGATCTTCACGCCTTCGGTCGACAGCAGCGCCTGGTACTGCTTGGTCAGCGCGCTGTGCGGTTCGGTCAGGATGCGGCGGAAATCCTCGCGCGACAGCGACGACAGTTCCACGCGGATCGGGAAGCGGCCCTGCAGTTCGGGGATCAGGTCGCTCGGCTTGGCGAGATGGAACGCGCCCGAGGCGATGAACAGGATGTGGTCGGTACGGACCACGCCGTACTTGGTGCTGACGGTCGAGCCTTCGACCAGCGGCAACAGGTCGCGCTGCACGCCTTCGCGGGAAACGTCGGCACCGTAGCCTTCGGAACGCTTGGCGACCTTGTCGATCTCGTCGATGAAGACGATGCCGTTCTGCTCGGCGTTCTCGATCGCCTGCTGGCGGATGTCGTCCTCGTTGATGAGCTTGGCGGCTTCTTCCTCGACCAGCAGCGGGCGCGCGGCCTTGATCGTCAGCGTGCGCTTCTGGGTCTTGGAGCCGGACAGCTGCGAGAACATCTGCCGCAGCTGCTGGCCCATTTCCTCCATGCCGGGCGGCGCCATGATGTCGACGCCGACGTTCAGGGCGGTTTCCAGTTCGATCGTGCGGTCGTCGAGCTTGCCCTCGCGCAACTGCTTGCGGAACTTGGTGCGGGTTTCGTTCTCGCCCTGCTCGTCGATCGGCCAGCCGGCTTCGTCGCGGCGGCGCGGCAGCAGGGCGTCGAGGATGCGGTCCTCGGCGCGTTCCTCGGCCTGGGTGCGGACCTTCGACTTGGCTTGCTCGCGCTGCATCTTCACGGCCGCGTCGGCGAGGTCGCGGATGATCTGCTCCACGTCCTTGCCGACATAGCCGACCTCGGTGAAGCGCGTGGCTTCGACCTTCACGAACGGCGCGTTCGCGAGCGTCGCCAGGCGGCGCGCGATTTCGGTCTTGCCGACGCCGGTCGGGCCGATCATCAGGATGTTCTTCGGCGTGATTTCCTTGCGCAGCTCAGGCGCGAGCCGCATCCGGCGCCAGCGGTTGCGCAGCGCGATCGCGACTGCGCGCTTGGCGGCGTTCTGGCCGATGATCCAGCGGTCGAGTTCGTTGACGATCTCGCGCGGCGTCATGGACGTGTGGCCGTGTTCGACGGCGTTCTGGTTTTCGATGTTCGGAGCGGCGGTACCCATCACAGTTCCTCGATCACCGCGTTGTGGTTGGTGTAGATGCAGATGTCGCCGGCGATCTTCAGCGCCTTCTCGACGATGTCGCGCGCGTCCATGTCGGAGTTTTCCAGCAGCGCGCGGGCGGCGGCCTGCGCGTACGGCCCGCCGGAACCGATCGCGATCAGGCCGTTTTCCGGTTCCAGCACGTCGCCGTTGCCGGAAATCAGCAGCGAGGCGTCCTTGTCCGCGACCGCGAGCATGGCTTCCAGCCGACCCAGGCGGCGGTCCGTGCGCCAGTCCTTGGCCATTTCCACCGCGGCGCGCACCAGCTGGCCGCCGTGCTTCTCGAGCTTGGCCTCGAACAGTTCGAACAGCGTGAACGCATCTGCGGTCGCGCCGGCGAAACCGGCCAGCACCTTGCCGTTGGCGAGGCGGCGGATCTTGCGCGCATTGGATTTGACGATGGTGCTGCCGAGCGTGACCTGGCCATCGCCGCCGATGACGACGCGGCCATTGCGTCGCACGCTGACGATGGTGGTGGCGTGGAAGGATTCGGACATGGGATGGCGTTCCGGTGAGCGAGTCCGTGAAGGTTGGGGCATCGTGGCGACATTCAAGCCACGCTATGCTTCGCACTGTGAATCCGTGAGGAAATCCGAGCCATGCTGATCGGCCTGTTCGATGCGTTGCGCAGCGAGAAGGTACCGGTCACGTTGCGCGAATGGCTGGACCTGATGGCGGCGCTGGAAGCGGATTTCGCCTACGCCGATCTTGACGCCTTCCATGCGCTGGCGCGCGCCGTGCTGGTCAAGGACGAACGCCATTTCGACCGGTTCGACCGCGCTTTCGGGCGCTTTTGGAACGGGGTTTCCGCGGTCGCGCCGGAAACTTTCGCGGCGATTCCCGAGGAATGGCTGCGGCAGGAATTCATGCGCCACCTCAGCGACGAGGAAAAGGCGAAGATCCAGCAGCTCGGCGGACTGGAAGCGCTGATGCGGCAGTTCCGCGAACGCCTGGAAGAACAGAAGGAACGCCATCAGGGCGGAAACCGCTGGATCGGCACCGGTGGCACCTCGCCGTTCGGCGCCGGTGGCTACCATCCGGGTGGCATCCGCGTCGGCCCGCAGGGCGGCGGCAGGATGGCCGCGAAGGTCTGGGAACAGCGCGCCTACCGCAACCTCGACGGCGACGAAGCGCTGTCGCCGCGCAACTTCAAGACCGCGCTGCGGCGGCTGCGCAAGTTCGCGCGCGAAGGTGCGGCGGAGGAACTCGATCTCGACGGGACCATCGCCGCCACGGCACGCGAGGGCGGCATGCTCGACGTGAAGCTGCGCCCCGAGCGCCACAACGCGGTGAAGGTGTTGCTGCTGCTCGACATCGGTGGCTCGATGGACGAGCACGTTGCGGTCTGCGAAGCCCTGTTCTCTGCCGCCAAGTCGCAGTTCAAGCGGCTCGAGCACTACTACTTCCACAACTTCACCTACGACTTCCTGTGGCGCGACAACCGCCGCCGCAATTCGGAAAAAACCCCGACCACGGAGCTGTTGCGCCGCTACAACCCCGACTACAAGGTCGTGTTCGTCGGCGACGCCGCGATGGGCCCGTACGAGATCACGCACGAGGGCGGCAGCGTCGAACACTGGAACGCGGAGCCGGGTGCGGTGTGGTTCCGCCGCATCCACCAGCACTTCCGCCGCGTGGTGTGGTTGAATCCCACGCCGGTCGGCCAGTGGCCGTATTCCATGTCCACGCAGCTCGTGCGGGAACTGGTCGAGAACCGGATGTATTCATTGACGCCCGCGGGTTTGGCGGAGGCGATGCGAGCGTTGTCATGAGGGGTTGGGGAAAAACGAGGGGATTCGGTTTCGCCTTGTGCGTGGCGCTGGCATGTGCCGTGCCGCAGACGTTCGCGCAGGATTCCGGCGTGGATGCGCTCAAGGCCGAGATCGAGCGCGCGATGGCGGCCGAGGACTTGGCGGCCGAGGTCGAGGCGCGCATCCGGCTCGGTCAGCGCCACATGACCACGGGCAATCTCGCCGACGCGATCGCGCTGCTCGAAGCCGCCGACGTGCAGGCGCAGCAGATCGGCGACGACCGCCAGCGCGACGGCCTGCGCGCCCGCGCGCTCGGCACGCTCGGCATCGCCCTGAACAACGCCGGCCTGCACGGTGAAGCGCTGGACGTGCAACAGCACGCGCTGCGGCTGTTCGAATCGTTGGGCGACAAGTCCGGCATCGCCTCGGTCACGGTGAACATCGGCGCGACGCTGGACGAACTGGGCGATGCGCAAGCCTCGCGCCGCACGCTGGAGCGTGCATTGGCGCTCAAGCGCGAGGAAGGCGTGGAGAAGGGCGTCGGCTCGATCCTCAACAACCTGGCCGACATCGAGGAGCGCGAGGGCGATCTGGAACGGGCCGAAGCCTTGCTGCGGGAAGCGTTGGAGTCGCACCTGCAGGCCGGCAGCGGCACCAGCGCCACGCTCGCCAAGGCGAATTTGTCGCGCATCCTCGGGCAGCGCGGCGACTTCGAAGGCGCGCTGGCGCTGGCGCAGGAAGCGCAGGCCGATGCGCAGGCGCAGGATTTCCTGATCGGCAAGCTCACCGCGCAGACCGCGCAGGTCGACGCCTTGATGCGCATGATCGGAGCGGACGGCGTCACGCGGCAGCGGCGCGACGAACTCGCGCGCCGCGCCGCTGCGCTGCTGGAAAACGCCCTGATCGAGATGCAGCCGCTCGGCGACGATGGCCGCAGGGCTGAGGTGCTGCGACTGCTGTCCGATGTGCGCCAGGCGCAGAACCGCCTGCCCGAAGCGCTCGACCTGCTGCGCCAGGCTGGCGAGGCGGAGGAACGCCAGCAGCGTCGCCGCAATGCCGACCGCGCCACGGTGATGGCGGCGCGCTTCGAGCAGGAACGCCAGGCGCGCGAGATCGCCGTGCTGCGCGAAGCCGAGGTGCGCAGCAGCGCCAGGCTTGATCGGCAGCGCAACGTGCTGTTCCTGCTGCTCCTGCTGTTGGGGTTGGGGGCGACGGTGTTCGTGGTCGCGCTGCAGCGACTGCGCCACCAGCGCAACGCGCGGGCGCAGCTGACGCGCCACAACATGGAACTTTCCGCCGCGTTGGAGCAGGCCCGGCTGGAGCGCCGCCGCGCCGAAAGCTACGCCGAGCGCCAGCGCCGTTTCCTCAATTTGGCCAGCGTCGACATGCGCCGCCCGCTGATCGAAATGCGCTCCGTGGCCGAACACGCGATGGTGACCGGCGGCAAGGACAACGACACCTACGCCTGGTCGGCCGTGGCGAACAGCGCCAACGATCTGCTCTGGGTCACCGAGCAAATGCTCGAAAGCGCGGCGTTGCCGGAAGCCGACGGGCCGCTCGACGGCGTGCATCCGGTCGATCCCGCCGCCCTGCTGCGCGATCTGGTCGCCGAACTGCAACCGCGCGCCGCCGGCCTCGGACACGAATTGCGCCTGCAGCTCGACGAGGGTTTGCCGCGCATCGCCATCCAGGTCGCGCCGTGCATGGTGGCGCTGCGCGAGCTGTCGATGATCCTGCTGAAACAGGCCGCGCCACGCACGGAAATCACCATCCGCGCCAGCGCCGGCGATGGCCGCGTCTCGATCGCGTTCGCGACGCCTTCCGGACGTTTGCCGGATTGGGATGGCGGCGACAGCAGCGCCAACAACCTCGCGCTGGAATGGATCCGCCACGCCATCACCGACAGCGGCGGCACGATCCACAACGACGTGGCACGGGCCGAAACGCGGCGGGTCGTGATCGAGTTCCCGGTGCAGTCCTGAGGCGCCTTGCGCCGCGATCCGGCGCGGCGTCGGGGATCGTCAGCGCCGGTTCTGGATCAACTGCATGAACTCGGCGCGGGTGCGCGCGTCTTCGCGGAAGCTGCCCAGCATCTGGCTGGTCGTCATGCACACGCCGGTCTTGTGGACGCCGCGCGTGGTCATGCACTGGTGCGCGGCTTCGATCACGACGCCGACGCCGCGCGGTTTCAGCACGTCTTCGATGCAATGCGCGATCTGCGCGGTGAGCTTTTCCTGCACCTGGAAGCGCCGCGCGAAGGCTTCGACCACGCGCGCCAGCTTGCTGATGCCGACGACCTTCGCATCCGGCAGGTAGCCGATGTGCGCGCGGCCGATGATCGGCGCCATGTGGTGTTCGCAGTGGCTCTCGAACTCGATGTCCTGCAGCACGATCATCTCGTCGTAGCCGGCCACTTCCTCGAAGGTGCGGGCCAGGTATTGCGCCGGATCGATGTCGTAGCCGGAAAACCAGTCGCGGTAGGCGTCGACGACGCGACGCGGCGTGTCGATCAGGCCTTCGCGCGACGGATCCTCACCGGCCCAGCGCAGCAGCGTGCGCACCGCTTCAAGGGCTTGTTCACGGCTGACGCCGTTGTTGGCGGCAACCGGCGGATGTGCATCGCTCATGCAAATGTCCTCGTGGAATCCCGCGAAGGCGGGGCGCGCGGCTCAGGGCCGGCGCAGGCTGTCGAAATCCGGGATTTCGTAATCGTAGTCGGGCAGCAGGTAGTCTGGCACTTCCTCGCTGCAATCGACGATCTGGCAATGGCGGCGCTGCAGGAAGGCATCGCGCACCAACAGGTACGGATCGGCGGCTTCCCGGATCATCGGGTCCATCGACAGCACGCTGGCGCGCGCATTCAGGCCGTAGAGGACGCCGAGGTACGCCCTTTCGCGCGCATCCAGCCAGCGCATCGGGCTGACGTTGCTGGACGTGAGGCTGCCGATGCCGTCGCGGAGCGTGGTCGGGCCGAACACCGGCATCACGAAGTAGCGCGAATCCTGCCAACCCCATTGGGCGAAGGTCTGGCCGAAATCGCGATCGCGATACGGGATCTCCGCGGGCGTGGCCGGATCGAACAGGCCGCCGAGGCCGAACACCACGTTGAAGGCGAAGCGGCCGGTGGCGGTGGCGGCCTGCACCGGATGTCCTTGCAGTAACAGGTTCACGGCGGAGACCGGCTGCTGCAGGTTCTTGAAGAAGTTGCTGACACCGGTTTTCACCGGCTTGGGCGCGAGCGTCGCGTAGGTTTTCGCGGCGGGCTTCAGGATGAAGCGGTCGAGCGTGCTGTTGAAGGCGAAGATCTTGCGATTGAGGCCTTCCCACGGATCCTTCTCCGCGCTGGCGGACAAGGGCGCGTCCTCGGCATCCAGCGGTTCGGCGTTGGCGGCTTCGGACGGATGGCGCACGTTCTGGCCGGCGCAGGCACAGAGCAATGCCGCGAGCGTGGCGACCGCGAAGCGTTTGCAGATCGCGTTCATGCCGGCAGTCCGGTATCGGCCAGACGATGCGCTTCGCACAGTGCGCGATAGCGGCCGGTATCGCCGATCACGCCTGCGACCGCGGCGTTCAGGCGGCGTTGTTCGGCACGCAGCGACTGGATCAGCGCGACGCCGGCGCTGTCCCATTCGCGCACGCCGGACACGTCGAACGCGGCGATTCCCGTCGCGCGGGCCAGGCCTTCGCGATGCAGCGCCGCCACCGTGGAAAGCGTCAGCCGCTCCGGCAGACGCCAGGCATCAGCTGGCATCCTTCACCTCGATCTTGCCGCTCTTGAGGTTGGCGATCACTTCGTCGAGCGACTGCTTGCGCAGCAGCTCGTCGAACTGGGTGCGGTAGGTCTGCACGTAGGAAATGCCTTCGACGATCACGTCGAACACCATCCATTTTCCGTCACGTTGGCGGAACAGGTAATCGACCTTGACCGGTTCGCCGCCGCGGCGATCGATCTGCGTGGCGACGCGGATCAGTTCGCCATCGCGCAGCGGCGTGCTGGACAGGATCCGGGTCTCGGTGCTCGGATCGAGTTCGATCAGTGCGTCGGCATAGCGCCGCAGCAGGCTGTCGGTGAGCGCGTCGGCGAAGGCCAGCACCTGCTGCTGGCTGGCGCCGCGCGCATGCCGCGCAAGCACGAGCTGGGCCGAATAGACGCGGTCCATCACGTCGTCCAGCTGGCCTTTCACGAAGGCGCGCAGCTTGGCCGGGTCGGCCTTGAAGTCCTCGCGTTGCGAGGCCACGGTGTCGAGCACGGTACGCGTGCGCTCGGCGACGATCTGGTCCGGCGTCATGGAAGCCGCGGCGGCCGGCTTGGCGGCATCGGCGGCGATCACGGCGCCCAGCGACAGGCACGAAAGCGCCAGGGTCAGGACGAACAAAGCGCGGGAGAACATGGGAGGCTCCTTTTATTCTTTTTTGCGGGCCGCTTCAGGGCGCGGGCCATCAGTAACCGGCGTCGGGCGCGGCCGGCTCCGGCGGCGCAGCATCGGACTTCTTTTCCGAACCGGCGTTGAACAGGAACTTGCCGATCAGCTGCTCCAGCACCACCGCCGGCTGCGTCAGCATGATTTCGTCGCCGTCGCGCAGCGCGTCCGGATCGCCGCCCGGGTCGAGCCCGACGTAGCGCTCGCCGAGCAGGCCGCTGGTGAAGATCGATGCGCCGGTATCGCGCGGCAGCTCCACACCCTTGGACAGGCGCAGCGTGGCCTTGGCGTCGAACGTGACCGGATCGAGCTCGATGGATTCGATTTCGCCGACCTTGACGCCGGCGATCTTGACCGGCGCGCGCGCTTTCAGGTCACCGGCATTGGTGAAGCGCGCGGTGACGCGGTAGCTGTCACCGCCCAGGCGATCGCCGGAATTGGTCGAAGCGAAGGCCAGCGCCAGCGCGCAGGCCAGGCCTGCGAGGATGAACGCGCCAACGCTCCATTCGGTTTTCGGACTGGCCATTTCGTTACTCCAAGGATCTGAAAGGACGCGCTCGATGCGCGCTCAATAAAAGACGGCGCTCAGCAGGAAATCCAGGAACAGCGTCGCCAGCGAGCCGTACACCACCGCCTGCGTGGTCGCGACCGAGGTGCCTTCGATGGTCGGTTCGGCGTGATAGCCGACATGCGTGGCGATCAGCGAACAGGCCGCGCCGAACACGGCAGCCTTGGTGAAGGTCTGGCCGTAATCCTGCGACAGGTCCACGCTGTTCTGCAGCGAGGCCCAGAAGTAGCCGGAATCCACGCCGAGCACGATGCTGGCCTCGAACCAGCCGGCGAGGATGGCGAAGGCGCAGAAGATCGCCGCCAACAGCGGCACGCTGATCACGCCCGCGATGAAGCGCGGCACCGCGACCTTGCCGATCGGATCGATCGCCATCATCGACAGCGCCATGATCTGGTCGGTGGCGCGCATCAATCCCAGCTCGGCTGCCATCGCTGATCCGGCGCGGCCGCAGAACAGGATCGCCGTCAGCACCGGCCCGAGCTCGCGGAACACCGACAGCGACAGCACCGTGCCGAGCGCGTTGCCGGCGCCGAAGGTCGAGAGCGTGCGGTAGCCCTGCAGCGTCATCACCAGGCCCACGAACGCGCCGCCGACCGCGATGATCGGCACCGAGCGCGCGCCGATCACGTAGATCTGCCGGACCGTGTCGCGGAACTGCGGCGCGGAGAACCGGATCGCGCCGAGCATCTGGAACAGGAACAGGCCGAAACGGCCGAGCGCGGCGAGTTTCTCAAGCATGGGCGCGCTCCGGCTTCGAGGCGTGGTAATCGAAACGGATCGGACCGTCCGGCGCGCCGTCGAGGAACTGGCGCACCAGCGGATCGCGGCTTTGCCGCAGTGCTTCCTTGGTGCCGTCGAAGACGATGCCGCGGTTGGCGACGATCATCACCCGGTCGGCGATCGGCAGCGCTTCGGCCACGTCGTGCGTGATCACGAGGCTGGTCATGCCGAGCGCGTCGTTGAGCCGGCGGATCAGGTTCACGATCACGCCGCAGGCGATCGGGTCGAGTCCGGTCAGCGGTTCGTCGTAGAGCATCAGCGGCGGATCCATCACGACCGCGCGCGCCAGCGCCACGCGCCGCGCCATGCCACCGGAGAGCTGGCGCGGATCGAGTTCCGCCGCTTCCGCCAAACCTACGGCCGCGAGCTTCATCGACACCAGCTCGCGGATCATCGCCTCCGGCAGGTTCGTATGTGTGCGCAGCGGCAGCGCGACGTTCTCGAACACGGAAAGATCGGTCAGCAGGCCGTTGCCCTGCAGCATCACGCCCATCTTGCGGCGCAGCGCGAACAGACTGCGCGTGTTCGGGCGCGGCAGGGTTTCGCCGAGCACGGTGATGGTGCCGCGCGAGGCCGCAAGTTCGCCGACCGCGCCGTTCAACAGCGTCGACTTGCCCGCGCCGCTCGGCCCGAGCACCACGGTCACGCTGCCTTTCTCCAGCGCGAAGCTCACGTCGTCCAGTACGACGCGCGAACCACGGCGCAAGGTCACGTGGTCGAAATGGATCGCGGCGGAGTCGGTGGGCATCAAGGCGGCGGGAGAAGGTGTGAGGAATCGCAAATTATCGCTGCGATGCGGCATCGCGCACCAGTGCGGCGGGTGGGAAACACTGTTCCGACCGTATTCCGCCGTCGTGCGGGTGCAATATCCGGCGGCGCTGTGGTCTGATTCGGGTTTGATCCGGTTCCGGGGAACGATGACATGACGAACAAGGCGACGCCCGAAGGCGTGGAGCTTCAGACCGGCGCAGAGCCCACGTGGTCGGTGATCTGGCTGCATGGCCTGGGTGCGGATGGACACGATTTCGAACCGATCGTTCCGGAACTGGTGCGCCAGGGCTGGCCCGCGATCCGTTTCGTGTTCCCGCATGCGCCGGTGCGGCCGGTGACGATCAACGGCGGCATTCCGATGCGCGCCTGGTACGACATCCGCTCGCTGGAGCTTTCGCAGCGCGCCGACGAAGCCGGTGTGCGCGAATCGATCGACACGGTGCGGGCGCTGGTCGCACGCGAAAACGCGCGCGGCGTGCCGACGCAGCGCATCGTGCTGGCCGGATTTTCGCAGGGTGGCGCGATCGTGCTGTCGGCGGCGCTGCGCCATCAGGAACGGTTCGCGGGCGTGGTCGCGCTGTCGACGTATCTCCCGATGCCGGAGCAGGCGGTCGCCGAAGCTTCCGGGGCGAACAAGGGTTTGCCGGTGTTCTGGGGCCACGGTACCGCCGATCCCATCGTTCCCCTCGCGCTTGGCGCGCAGAGCCGCGATGTGCTGGAAACGCTCGGCCATCCGGTGCAGTGGCACACCTATCCGATGCCGCATTCGGTGTCGCCGGCGGAAATCCGCGATCTGGCGGACTGGTTCGAGCAGCGCTTCAAGGCCTGACGGCGGTGTCCGCGCCGATTTGCGGCGCGAATCCGTCGTCCTGACCCCCGGCAGCTGGGCGAATCGACCCGGGAAAACCCCGGAAAATGGCGTTTTTCCGCCAAAACTGAACCGGCGCGACGGCGGCAACGCGTCAGTCACGCGGTTTCATGTAGAATTGTCCGGCTTACTTGCCGCGTTTCGTGTGTCCGCCAGGTCCGGAGCCTGCGCTCGCACTGGCAAGAAGTCCAAGGACGCGGGCGTCGCCGCATGGTCTCCATGACCCGACGCGAACGTCCGCCCCGTACCGGATTGCTCGCCTTCGACCCGATGCCAGTCATCGTGGGCGGGGGTGTCCGGCATTTCAAGTTCAACAAAACCAGAGACATCCCATGGCCCGCCAGAAACCGCTCGAGCTGTACCGCAACATCGGCATCATCGCCCACATCGACGCCGGCAAGACCACGACCACCGAGCGCATCCTCTACTACACCGGCAAGAAGCACCAGATCGTCGACGTGCACGACACGAAGGACGGCAAGGGCTCGACCACGACGGACTACATGGAGCAGGAGCGCAAGCGCGGCATCACGATCCAGTCCGCCGCCGTTTCGGCCGAGTGGAAGGGTCATCAGATCAACGTCATCGACACCCCGGGGCACGTGGACTTCACCATCGAAGTGAACCGTTCGCTGCGCGTGCTCGACGGCGCGGTCGTGGTGTTCGACGGCGTGGCGGGTGTTGAGCCGCAGACCGAAACCAACTGGCGCCTGGCCGACCAGTACAACGTGCCGCGCATGTGCTACGTCAACAAGATGGACCGCATCGGCGCGAACTTCAAGAATGCCGTGAACGGCATCAAGAACCGCCTCGGCGCGAACGTCGTGCTGTGCCAGGTTCCGCTGGGCAGCCATGACGATTTCATCGGCATGGCCGACCTCATCACCGGCTTCGGCTACATCTGGCTGGGTGACGACAAGGACAGCAAGTGGGAGTCCATTCCGCTGGACCAGGTTGCCAACCATCCGAAGGTGCAGAAGTTCACCACCGCCGCCGACAAGGAATGGGTGGAGCAGCTGTTGAGCCTGCGCGAGTCCAGCATCGAAACGGCCGTGGAAATGGACGACGAGGCGATGGAAGCCTACCTCGGCGGTGAAATGCCGACCTTGGAAACCCTGAAGAAGTGCATCCGCAAGGGCTGCGTCGCGGGCAAGCTCGTGCCGGTCTTCTGCGGTTCGTCCTATCGCAACAAGGGCGTGCAGCAGCTGCTCGACGGCGTGGTCGACTACATGCCGTACCCGGGTGAGAATGGCGGCATCCAGACCGTGGACGAAGACGGCAACGTGACCGGCGTGCAGGCGGTGACCGACGACGCCCCGGCGCGCGCGCTGGCGTTCAAGGTCATCAACGACCAGTTCGGCACCCTGACCTTCACCCGCATCTACTCCGGCGTGATCAAGAAGGGCGACACGCTGCTGAACGTGACGCGCGGCAAGAAGGAGCGCATCGGCCGCATCGTGGAAGTGCAGGCGAACGCGACCAAGGAAATCGAAGAAGTACGCGCCGGCGACATCTGCGCCTTCGTGTCCTTGAAGGAAACCGAGACGGGCGACTCGCTGTGCGATCCGAACGAACCGGTGCTGCTGGAGCGCATGCGCTTCCCGGATCCGGTGATCAGCGTGTCGGTCGAGCCGAAGAGCCGCAACGACATCGACAAGATGTCGACCGCGCTCTACAAGATGGTCAAGGCCGACCCGTCGCTCAAGCTGGAAGTCGACAAGGAAACCGGACAGACCGTGCTCAAGGGCATGGGCGAACTGCATCTGGAAATCACCATCGACCGCATGCGCACCGAGCTGGGCGTCGAAGCCAACATGGGCAAGCCCAAGGTCAGCTTCCGCGAAGCCTTCGGTGGTCCGGTGGAGCACACCTATACCCACAAGAAGCAGTCCGGTGGTTCGGGCCAGTTCGCCGAAGTGAAGATCATCTTCGAACCGGGTGAGCCGGGTTCGGGCGTGGTGTTCTCCGACGAAGTGGTCGGCGGCCGCGTGCCGCGCGAATACATCCCGGCGGTGGAACACGCGATCAAGACCGAATCGCGCGAAGGCCAGATTGCAGGTTACGAAGTCGTCGACTTCAAGGCCCGCCTCGTGGACGGCAAGTACCACGACGTCGACTCCTCGGCGCTCGCGTTCGAAATCGCTGCCCGCGCCTGCTTCCGCGAAGCGCAGAAGATGTCCAAGCCGAAGCTGCTGGAGCCGATCATGGCGCTGGAAGTGGTGACCGAAGCCGAATACCTCGGCGATGTGATCGGCGACATCAACCGCCGTCGCGGTTCGGTCAGCGAGCAGGGCCAGCGCGGCACCAGCTCGTACGTGCAGGGCTTCGTGCCGCTGGCGGAAATGTTCGGCTACATCAACTTCCTGCGTTCGGCCACCTCCGGCCGCGGCAACTTCACGATGATCTTCGATCATTACGAAGAAGTGCCGGCCAACCTGGTGGACAAGCTGATGGAGAAGGAGTCCAAGTAAGGACTCCACCTCGCAGGGATGTGGTAAACGAAGGGCGGGCTCCGATGTGGGCCCGCCCTTTTTTCGTGCGCTTGGAAACGATGCGCTCAGCGCCGGCGGCGTTGCAGGCTCAGTTCTGTTCTTCGGTGTCTTCCATTTGCTTGCGCGCGTTCTGCCCGGCGGCTTCAGCTTGCGCTGCGGCCGTGCGCGCTTTGTCGAGCGGCTCGTCGATGTGGCGCTTGAGCGCCTGGTTCTGTTCCTGTTCGGTCGCGCCACCACAGGCGGTAATCGACACGGATGCGGCCAGCGCGGCCAACAGAAGGAAACGGCGGGATGTCATCGCAGGCTCCGGGAATCAAGGGAAACACTGCGGTTATCCTAGTTCCATCCCCGCATCCGCGAGCGTTCGCCATGTCCGAAAACCGACATTTGCCTTCCCGTTGGCGGCTCGATGGCTGCCAGGCGCTCGTGACCGGCGCGAGCGCCGGCATCGGCCTTGCGATCGCGCGCGAGCTGCTGCGCTTCGGCGCCGACGTGCTGCTCGTGGCGCGCACGCCCGAGCCGTTGAATGCGGTCGTCGACGAGCTGTCCGAAGAATTCCCTCAGGCCGTGGTGCGCGGCTTCGCGGCCGATGTCGCAACGCCCGAAGGCCGCGATGCGCTGTTCGATTTCATCGAGGATGCAGGTCTGTCGTTGCACGTGCTGGTCAACAACGCCGGAACCAACGTCTCGCGTGCCGCGATGGACTATGCCGAGGACGAATGGCGCGCGATCTTCGAGACCAATGTCTTCAGCGCCTTCGAAATCTGCCGTGCCGCGTTCCCGTTGCTGCGCCAGCATCCGGGCAGCGCGATCGTCAACGTCGGTTCGGTGTCCGGATTGACCCATGTCCGCACCGGCGCGCCCTATGGCGCGAGCAAGGCGGCGTTGCACCAGCTGACGAGAAACCTCGCGATGGAATGGGCCGGCGATGGCGTGCGGGTCAATGCGGTCGCGCCCTGGTACATCCGCACGCGCCGCACCGAAGGCCCGCTGCGCGATCCGGATTATTTCGACGAAGTGCTGGACCGCACGCCGATGCGCCGCATCGGCGAACCGGAGGAAGTCGCTGCCGCGGTCGCGTTCCTGTGCCTTCCCGCCGCGAGCTACATCACTGGCGAATGCATCGCGGTCGATGGCGGCTTCCTGCGCTACGGCTTCTGAAACCGTCGCGACCAGCGCATTCATGCAAACCGTGGGGCATGGGTGCACACTGATTCAAGCGATTGATCCGGTTGGAGAATCGACGTCATGAGCATTCGAATTTCCACGGCCTTGCGCTGTGCGGCATTGCTGTTCGCCGCCAGCTTCGCCGCACAGGCCAAGGAGGCCGGGCGCATCGACGCCGATGCGTTCACCGCCTTGCGCGCCTTGCCGGAAGGCGGCAAGGCCGCGGTGGAACTGCATTGGCCCGGCGAAGCCGGCAAGCGGCCGATCCAGGTCGAGCGCATCGATGTCTATGCGCCGCAGGCGCGCGTGATCGTGATCGACGAATCCGGATCGCGCGAGATCCCGCGCAGTCCGCTGGCGCACTACATCGCGCGGCGTGGCGAGCGCAGGATGGTGTTCTCGCTGCCGCCCGACGGCGGCGCGGGTACCGGCGTGCTGATGGACATCGACGGCACCTGGCACCTGCAGGCCGAGCCGGACGCCGAAGGCCTGCGCCTGGTCGCGCTCGAAACGGTGTTGCCCGATGGCAGCCGGCCGGATTTCGAGTGCGGCGGCAGCCTTGAATCGGCGGCCTCGCTGCCGCTCTCCGAACCCGAACCTGCGGAGGCGCCGCAACCGCAGGTGGCCACGCGCCAGGTCGTGGTCGCGATGGACACCGACAGCGAATACATGAGCCTGCGGTTCTCCAACAACACCACGAACGCCAGCAATTACATCGCGCAGCTGCTGGCCGCGATGAGCCTGATCTACGAGCAGGAACCGGCCGATGGCGGCGTCAAGCTGAAGCTCGCGCTGGGCGACGTGATCCTGCGCGTCGGCACCGACCCGTACAACACCACCAGCAGCAGCTCGATGAACCAGCAGCTCGATGAATTCGCCAACCATTGGCGCTTGAACGAAACCGGTCGCCAACGCGCTTTCGCCATGCTGTTGTCGGGCAAATCCGGCAGTTCGAACGGGCTTTCCGCCTCGGGCATCGCGTGGATCGTTTCCCAGAACAACTACTGCGCCCAGACCGGCGTGGTGCAATCGCCACCGAGCACCAACGTCTACGGCCACTACAGCGTCAACCGGCTGTTCTTCCATCCCGCCACGCAAGTGGCGTGGGACGTGAGCATCACCGCGCACGAGCTGGGCCACAACATGGGCCTGGCGCACACGCATTGCACCAACCTGAGCGGCGTGTTCCCCAGCGCCAGCAACACGATCGACCAATGCCATACCAGTGGCTCGGGCTGCTACAGCGGCCCGACGTCCTGTCCCGCAGGTGGCGCGGGCACGCTGATGAGCTATTGCCATCTCGGCGCCTGCGCGGCCGAGAACCTCGGCGATCTGCATCCGGTGCAGGTCACGACCTTGAACGCGCGGCTCGCGGCACAATCGACCAGCTGCGTCACGCCGATCGGGCAGCCGAACCAGGCGCCGAGCATCTCGCTGCCCGGCAGCATCGCCGTTACCGAAGACGTGACGAGCGCGGTCAGCGGCATTTCCTTCGCCGATCCGGATGCGGGAAGCGGTTCGCTGACCGCGACGTTCTCGGTGCCGTCCGGAAGCCTGTCCGCGACCAATGGCGGTGGCGTCACGGTCGGCGGCAATGCCAGTTCGCGCACGCTTGCCGGAACCTTGTCGAACCTCAACAGCTTCCTGTCCGCGGGCAACCTGAAGTTCACCACGGCGCCGAACGCCACCGCGAACGTCACGCTCAACGTCGCGATCAACGACAACGGCAACACCGGCAACGGCGGCGCGCAAACCGCCAGCGGTTCGGTCACGTTGACGGTGAGCGCGGTGAACGATGCGCCGACGATAAGCGCGCCGGCGACGTTCAAGCTCAACGAAGGCACGACGCCGCTGACCGGCGTATCGTTCGGCGACGTCGATGCGGGCGGCGCGACGAACATCGTCGTCACGCTGGCCAGCGCGGAGGCCGGCAGCGGCGGGTCGTCCAGCGGCGGCGTGACGGTCGGCGGCAGCGCCGCCAGTCGCACGTACACCGGTTCGCTCGCGAACCTCAACGCCTATTTCGCCGCGGGCCACGCGACTTTGACGCCCAACGGCGGCTTCACGACCGGCACCTTGTCCATCACGATCAACGACAACGGCAACACGGGTTCGGGCGGCGCCCTGTCGGCGAGCGCCAGCGTGAGCCTGAGAGGCGTGCTGTTCGCCAACGGCTTCGAATAAGGCCGAAGCCGGAAGCGACCGCGCTCATTCCTGCGAGCGCTTGGTCGCTTCCTTGGCGTTGGAGGCCGCATCGGCGATGCGCCACAGCGCGAGCGAGGCGTAGCTGCGGAACGGTGCCCATTTCTCGCCGCGCAACAGCAGTTGCTTCGGCGCGGGCGGATCCGCGGCCTTGTCGACGATCTGTGCGCCCTTGCGCACGCCGAGATCGTCGACCGGCAGCACGTCGGCGCGGCCGAGCCGGAAGATCAGCATCATCTCCACGGTCCAGCGCCCGATCCCGCGGATCGGCGTCAGCGCCGCGATGATTTCCTCGTTCGTCAGTTTCGCCATCGCCGCGACGTCCGGGATCTCGCCGCGCGCTTCGCGCAGCGCCAGGTCGCGCAGGGCCAGCGTCTTGTTGCCGGACACGCCGCAGCTGCGCAGGGTGGCGTCGTCGATGCGGCCCAGCGTGTCGGCATGCAAGCGGTCGGAACCGATTGCGGCTTCCACGCGCCCGACGATGGTCGAGGCGGCCTTGCCCGACAATTGCTGGAACAGGATCGCGCGCGCCAGCGCATCGACCGGATCGAACGGCTGGCGCCAGCGCGGATCGTCCTCGATCGGATCGATGCGTTTCAGCCACGCGGCGAGCTTGCGGTCGCGCTTTTCCAGATGGGCGCGGGCTTCGAGCACATCGAAGCCGCGAACGTGGTTGGTCATGGTCGTGCTCCCATGGCTATGGCCGCAAATGCAACGGGCCGCGCATGGCGGCCCGTTGCGGGTTCAACGATGACACGAACTCAGTGCGGCGTGAATTCGATCCGGCCCACTTCGGTCGCCTGCGAGACGGCCGGGTCGATCACCATCGGCTTGTAGGCGTTCACCAGCCAACGCGGCAGCTGGCTGATGTAGCCCATGTCGCCGGGCTTGCCGTCCTGGCCGCCGGGTGCGATCTGCAGCAGGGTCGGCGTATCGGTCATTTCACCGATGAAGCGACGCACCGGGCCGCTGCCGAAGGTGAAGCCGTTGACCGAGTTGGCGCGCGCGTTGTGGCCGGCGGCATCGACGGTTTCGAAACCACCCTGGCGCGCGATGCCGGGAAGGTCGGCGGCCAGATCGGTCAGCGGATAACCGGCCGTGCCCGGGATGCTCAATGCGCTGCCGAGGGTGTGGCGGAAGGTGATGCGATGCAGCTTGCCCCAGCGGTAGTCGTCGAGGTTGGTCGAGTTCGCGAACGCCGGTGCGAAGGAATCGCTGGCGAGCAGGTCAAGTGCATTGCGCACGCTGGTCAGCAGCACGCAGTCGCGGCGCACCGCTGGTTCCATCGCGACCAGGCTCGGCGGAACCTTCTGGAAGAAGTCCAGGCCGGAGGCGCCCTTGCCGCCCAGCGGGCCGAACGCGTCGAGCTGGAACTTCAGGCCATTGTAGGCATCGGTCGCGCCGGGCAGGTAATCGCCGAGGCCGTAGTTGGTGAGCGTGAAGTCGATGGTGTTGCGGATCAGCTGGCCGCGCGTCGTGGCCCAGATCGTCGCGGCGACCGAGTTGGCGATTTCGGTCGCGCTCGGCGGCGCCATCGCGGCCGGATTGTCGCCCGCGTCGAAGCCCTGCTGTATGCCGGTCGGGGTCGAGTAATCCCAGGCCGCCAGGCGATCCAGCGCTTCCTCCAGCTGCGCGTCGCCGGCCAGGCCGCAGACGCCAAGGCGCTCACGCGCATTCAGCACGTGCGGCAGGACCAGTTCGGCGTCCAGCTGCTGCGTGTTGGCCTGCAGCTTCACCATGTCGGCGACCGTGATGTTGCCGCGCTCGACCAGCTTCTGCAGTTCGCGGTCGATGCGGCCCATGCGGTAGGACGAATGGCCCGGCGCGTAGTACAGGATGCCGCCGCTGGCGCGCGCCTGGTTGAGCGGGTCGTTGTCGAGCGTGGTTCCGACCGGATCGTTGTTTGCGTTGGCGATGTAGCCCTTGGCAGGGTTGATCGTGTACGGCATTTCCTCCGGCGAGAGGATTTCGTACGGCAGGTGCTGGCCTTCGTAATGGTTCTGCGCCGGCATCCACTCGTTGCCGCCGGTGCCGTTGCGGAGCAGGTAGGGCGGCGCGCCGTTCACCGTGCCGGCGTTCAAATCCTCGCGGATCGGCGCTTCGGCGCTGACGAAATAGGCGAAGTTGCCCTGCTTGTCGACGTAGGCGAAGTTCTGCGAGCCGACGTCGAAATCCATCACGCCGGCGCGGAATTCGTCGATGTTGCTGGCGCGGTTGATCTTGCGGAAGGCTTCCAGTTCGTAGGTCGCGCCCCAGCCCGTGTACTGGATCGACAGGCCGGTGTTGCCGGTGATCGACACGACCGGGCCATTGTTGCGGCGGGGCACGATCACGGTGACGCCGCCGTTGGTGTAGCCGATCGAGTTGTCGCGTTCGACGTTGTCCGGCACGCCGTCGAGCTGGTTGACGAAGAAGCTTTGCATCACCCAAAGCACCGGCTCTTTCTGGCCGTTGTGGATGGTGTGCGTGGGCAGCCCGTAGCTGTTGAGCACGAACTGTTCCTGGTAGGTGTCGGTGACGTCGAGCGAGTTCGTGGTCAGGCCCCAGCAGAAGTCCGAGGTGCAGCCGAGGATCGGCCACGGCGTGCCCGGCGCGATCGAGCCGACCGTGTTCATCGGCTTCGGATAACGCGGGTCGTTGGAGATGACGTGGCCTTCCTGGAACAGCATCGGCGTGGACAGCGACAGATGCGGATCGTTGGCGAGGATCGGGCGGCCCGAAGCGGTGTGCTCGCCGCCGACCATCCACCAGTTGCTGCCGGCGCGGTCTTCGCGGCGCTTCAGGTGCGGCGCGATGATCGCGTTGTCGGCGATCTGGTCACGGTAGTTCTGGGCCAGGTCGACCAGTGTCGGGTCGAGCATCGGCACCTGCGGCATCGCCGCCACTGCGGCCGGCTTGGCGCCCTTGCCGCCGTCGCTCTGCACGGCCGGGGGCGGCGCGAATGCGGGGAAATCGTCGATCGAGATGCGGCCGTCGGGCGGCGCGGAACGGTGCGTATCGACGAAATACAGCGCGGTGCCGTTGAAGCCGGCAGCCTGTCCGGCCTGCTGGTAGGCGCCGAGGCGGATGGTGTAGTCGATTTCCAGGTCGAACGAGAGCTGGTAGGCGAGCAGCTTGCCGATCACGACCGAATCCACCGGCGTCCACGGCGCGGCCTTGGTGAGCTCCAGCGCGCCGTATTCGATCGGCAGCGGATTGCTTGCGAGCCACGCGTTCACACCGTTGGCGTAGGCCACGAGCTGCGCCTTCAGCTGCGGCGTGGCCTTGGCCCAGCTTTCCCACGCGGCGCGGCGCAGGCCGAGCGTGCGCACCTGGATGTCCTGTGCAAGCCCGGCCGCACCCACGAGCTCGGCCACGGTGCCGCTGGCGCTGCGGCGCAGGGTATCCATCTGGAAGAAACGGTCGCGGGCATGGGCGTAGCCCATCAGCCATGCGGCGTCCTCGTCGGTCGCGCCGACCACGGTCGGAACGCCTTCGTGGTCGTAGGAGATGTAGCCCGGTTGCGACAGCCCCGGTCCTTGGATGGTGGCCGCCTGCGCGGCGGATTGGCCCAGCGCGAATGCGACCGACAGCGCCAGCAACGCGCGCAGCGGCGCGCTTCCTACGACTCGTTTCATTACAGGTTCCTCCCTCGATGGACTTTCGATTATGCGTACTGATGCGTATCGAAGGGAAGGGGACTTTTTCTTTGCTTTCAATCGTTTACTTGCTGCTTTGCAGCAAGTGGTGGCTATTTTTCGCGCAGCAATGCCACCGCCAACGCCAGCCAGCCGAGCATGAAGGCGACACCGCCGAAGGGCGCGGCGGCCGTGGGAAGCTGCCACAACGCAGCGGCGACAAGGCTGCCGCAAAACGCGAGGCAGCCGACCAGCCATCCGGCGAACGCCAGGGCAAACACAGGGCCGCGATGACGCGATGCAAAAACCGCGAGGGACGCACCATGCAGGAACAGGTACAGCGAGGCGGTTTCCAGCCGCGCTTGCGCCACGCCCTCCGCGCCGTGCGAGGCATACGCGCCCAAGCCGACGGCGATGGCGCAGAACAGGGCGCCGAGCGCGGCGACAAGGCGGAAGGAAGTCGGTGTGGTCATGTGCGGGTGCGCCGAACGAGGAATCGCGGCTTGCGCCGAAGCCGCGATCATCGCTCATGCGGGATTGGCCGCAAACCGCGGTGCGACCGGATCAGCTTCCCAGGTCCGGCCCGCGCGCCAGCGCCTTGCGGATTTCTTCCAGCGCATTGGGATCGTCCAGGGTTGAAAGGTCGCCCGGATCGCGTTGTTCCGCCAGCGCCTGCAGCGAGCGCCGCAACAACTTGCCCGAGCGCGTCTTCGGCAGCGCGTTGACCACGTAGATGCGTGCCGGCTTGGCGATGCCGCCGAGCTGCTCGATGATGCGTTGCTGCATCTGTTGCGCCGAGTCCTCGGGCTGCGATCCGGCCTGCTTGAGCGTCGCGAACACGACCGGCACCTGGCCTTTCAGTTCATCGTGCACGCCGACCACGGCCGCTTCGGCCACGACCGGCGTGGACGACACCGATTCCTCGATCTCACGCGTGCCGAGCCGGTGGCCGGCGACGTTGATCACGTCGTCAGTGCGGCCGAGGATGAAGGTGTAGCCGTCCTCGTCGCGCACCGCCCAGTCGAGCGAGCTGTAGAGCAATTCCTTGAAGTGGCCGAAGTAGCTCGCGAGGAAGCGCTCGTCGTTCCCCCAGACCGTGCTCAGGCAGCCCGGTGGCAACGGCGGCTCGATCACCAGCACGCCCTTTTCGTTCGGCTTCGCGTCGAGGCCGGTGGTTTCGTCGATCACGCGCAGTTTGAAGCCGAGGTTCGGAAGGCCGGGCGAACCGAGCTTCACCGGCTTCAGGTCCAGTCCCGGCATCAGCGTCAGCACCGGCCAGCCGGTTTCGGTCTGCCAGTAGTTGTCGATCACCGGCTTGCCCAGTTCGGAATTGATCCAGGCGGCCGTGGGCTCGTCCAATGGCTCGCCCGCGAGGAACAGCCATTGCAGCTTGGAGAGGTCGTATTTCTTCAGCCAGGCCGGATCCTGCTTCTTCAGCACGCGGATCGCCGTGGGCGAGGAAAACACGGTGCGCACGCCGTAGTCGGCGCAGATCTTCCACCAGATGCCCGGGTCGGGCGTGGTCGGCAGGCCTTCGTAGAGGATCGAGGTCGCGCCGGCGATCAGCGGGCCATAGACGTTGTACGAATGCCCGACCACCCAGCCGATGTCGGAGGTGGAGAACATCACCTGTCCCGGGCCCACGTCGTAGATCGTCTTCATCGACAAGGCCATCGCGACCGCGTAGCCGCCGACGTCGCGCTGCACGCCCTTGGGTTTGCCGGTGGTGCCGCTGGTGTAGAGGATGTAGCTCGGCGAATTCGATTCCAGCCATGCGACCGGAACCTCGGTGCCTTCGCATTCGGGTTTCAGCGCACCGTAGTCGACATCGCGGCCCTGTTGCATCGGCAGCGAGGGATCGAGCTTGCGGTTGACGACCAGCACCTTCGGCGGCGGGAACTGCGCTTCGCTCAATGCCTGGTCCACGAGCGGCTTGTACGGGATCACCTTGCCGCCGCGCATGCCCGAGTCGGCGCAGACCAGCACCGCCGGCTTGGCGTCGTCGATGCGCAGCGCCAGGTTGTGCGCGGCGAAACCGCCGAACACGACCGAATGCACCGCGCCGATGCGGGCGCAGGCCAGCATCGCGATCGCCGCTTCGGGGATGTGCGGCATGTAGATCACCACGCGGTCGCCGGTACCGACGCCGAGCGCTTGCAGCGCGGCGGCGAAGGTATTCACTTCGCGATGCAGTTCGCGGTAGGAAATCTCGCGGGTCTGGCCGGTTTCGGTGGAAATGCCGACCAGCGCGAGTTGCTCTCCGCGCGCTTCCAGATGCCGGTCGACGGCGTTGTAGCAAAGATTGGTCTGGCCGCCGACGAACCAGCGCCGGAACGGTGGTCTGGTGTATTCCAGCGTCTGCTGCGGTGCGACGTGCCAGTGGATCAGTTCCGCCTGCTCGGCCCAGAAGGCTTCCGGCTGCTCGATTGAACGGCGGTATTCGGTTTCATAGCGGCTCATGGCGCGCGTCCCGTGGTTTCGAATACGGAAAGCGTAGCCATGCGCTGCGCCGGGTCGAATCCCGACCTTGGTCTAGGGCGTCGCCGTTCTTCAGGCGGCGCGAAAGAAAAAGGCCGCCGGTTTGCACCGGCGGCCTGGATTTCCGCAAGACGCGGAAGCTTGTTTCCGGAAGTCGGTATCAGAACTTGTAGCGCGCGACGATCTGCGCCGAACGCGGCGTCTGGTAGTTCGACACGTTCAGGTAGTTCGGATCCAGTTCCGGCGAACCGGCACCGCCGTACTGCGAGATTTCGTAGTACTCGGTGATCTTCTGGCTGTTGAAGACGTTGAAGACCTTCAGCTCCAGCGAGAGGTTCTTGTTGGCCCAGTTCGGGGTGTACGCGAACGACAGGTCGAGGCTGTAGGTCCACGGCGTGCGGCCAGCGTTGCCGCGGTGGCCGAGCTTCTGCTCGCCGTTCTCGTCCGGGCACCAGAAGCTGCTGGCCGACCAGTCCGCCGCGACGTAGTAGTCGTACACCGGATTGGCGAGGCCGTCGTCGGACAGCGACTCGTCGTCCAGCGGGATGTAGCCGTAGCAGCTGACCGGACGGCCGGACTGCAGCATGAAGTTGGCGCCGACCATGAACTCGTCGTTGATCTCGTACGCGCCGAACAGCTTGAAGCTGTGGCGGCGATCGTTCGGCAGATAACCGTAGGAGCCGTCGGTGAAGGGCTTGTAGTCCCAGTCCTGCGTGATGCCGGCGTCGGTCTGTTCCAGCGTCGAGTTCACGTAGCCTTCGGCGGTGCCCTTGGACTGCGCGTAGGTGTACGAACCCTGCAGGTACCAGTTGCTGGTCTTGTAACGCTCGAAGAAGATTTCCAGGGCGTTGTACTTGCGCTGGTACTTGGGAATGCCGAAGTACGAGGCCGGGATGTTGGCTTCCACCACTTCCGAGCCGTCGCCGTACAGATCGATCATGAGCGAGACGTCTTCGCCCGGATTGATCATGTAGCAGGTCGGCGAGGGACCGCCGATGTAGTTGGCGCCCAGCCACACGTCGTCGTAGCCGTTCTCTTCGGCCCAACGCTGCAGCGGCTTGTGGGCGCAGAAGTCGTCCATGCCGTTGCCGACTTCGCGGCGGATGCCGCGGAAGCCGACCATCCAGTCGGGGGACACCTCGAACTGCGCACCGAGGATGAACTCATCCTGGTACATCGGCTTGAGGTTGGTCGCCGACACCGTCGCCGGGTTCGGCGTGATGACGAAGGGCTCGTTGAACTGGGCGTTGATGCGCGGGCCAAGGCCGTTGGCCGGCAGACCGGTGACCGGGTCGATCTGGCCGTCCCAGTAGTAGTAGTTGGTGGCGTAGCCGGATTCGCCGCCAGCCATGCGCACGCTGGTGTTGCCGGCGATCGGGATGAAGTAGCGACCGGCGTTACCGAACACCTTGAAGGTGGAGTCACCGTTCACGTCCCACGAGAAGCCCAGGCGCGGCGCCCACAGCGTGTCGGATTCGGCGAAGGTGATGCCGACCGCATTGAGGTTCTCGAACGTCTCGGCGCGGATGCCCAGGTACGCGAGGAACTTGTCGGTGATCTGCCAGCTGTCTTCCAGGTAGGCCGCTTCGTTCTTGATCTTGAAGCCGCCGCTGCCGGTGCGGTATTCCCAAGTACGCACGTACGGCGTGTTGGCCGGGATGTACACGCCGACGGCGCTGTCGGTGAAGTCGTCCGGACGGTTGTAGTAGCGGTAGTAGAAGCCGTCGCCGCTGTACTGGATGCCGGCGCGCTGGCTGACGAATTCTTCCGAGTCCACGCCGAAACGGATGGCATGGTTGCCCGGACGCCATTCGCCGTCGATGCGCCAAGCCTTGCGCTCGTCGGAATCGGGCGGCTGGGTCTGGTCGCGGACGAACGGATTGCTCTCGTTGTAGCAGCCGACATACACGGTCGCAGCCGGATTGCTGGTGCTGTCGTAGGCGCGCGAGCAGGAATCGGAACCGGTCAGCGCCGGGCTCTTGTTGCCATCAAGCGACTTCAGGTAGCCGTACTGGCCCGAAATCGTGAAGTTGTCGGTGAGATAACCGGTGTACTTGCCGATGTAGATCTCGCCGCCGTACTCCATGGTGTAGGTGTCGAACACGCTGCCGTGCTTGCCGGTGTAGTACACGCCGCTCGGATTGCGGTACTGGACGTAGTCGCGTTCCTCGCGGTTGGTGATCGCGGTCAGCTCCAGCATGTGGTTGTCGGTGATGTTCCAGTCCAGCTTGACGAGACCGGTCGGACGATCGCTATCCCAATGCTCGCTGTGGTTTTCCCAGTACGTGTCCCTGGAGTTGTTGCGACCTTCGATCAAGCCGAAGATGAACAGGCGATCCTGGACCAGCGGGCCACCGGCATAGACGTTGTAGTAGAGCTCCGAATCGCGGTCGGCGCTGTTGTAGCGGAAATAGTGCTCGCCGGTGCCCAGCAGCTCTTCGTTGCGGGTCACGACGTCATTGGCGTTGGCGCGCAGCGAGGACGGGCTCCAATAGGCGCTGAAGCCGCCCTTCCACTCGTTGGTACCGCGCTTGGTCACCAGGCTGATCACGCCGCCGAGCGAACGGCCGTATTCCGCGCCGTAGCCGCCGGTCTTGATCTGCTGTTCGGCGATCGCGTCGAACGGCAGTTCGCCGTAGGACAGGAAGTTGAAGATGTTGGTGACGTCGAAGCCGTTGATGTAGTAGCCGTTCTCGGCCACCGACGCGCCACCGAACGAGGCCAGGTTGCCGAAGCCGGTGTCGCCCTTGACGGTGCCCGGCGCGAGCAGGGCCACGTTGGTGATGTCGCGGCTGACGGGCAGCGCCTGGATCTGTTCCTGGGTGAACACGGTGGCGGATTCCACCGAGGACACGTCGATCGGGTTGATGCTGCCGGCGCGCACTTCGACGGTTTCCAGCGTGCTTTCCATCAGCACGACGTGGGTACCGGTGCCGACCTTGACCTGCACTTCGCGGGTGACGCCGTCGGCGGTCACGCGATAGCGGCCCGGGGCGAGTTGGGTGAACGAGAAGTTGCCCTCGGCGTTGGACGTGATCGAACGCGAGGTGCCGGTATCGAGGTTCTCGATCGTCACCTGCGTGCTGCTGCCGGTTTCACCGAAGATCGAACCGACCGAGCTCTGAGCCTGCACGCCCTGCGCAAAGCACATGCCGAGCGCGACGCAAAGAGCGGTTCGCTTGAAGCGCTTGCTCAGCGCATTGGTTTGAGTTGTTTTGGCCATGATTGCCGTTCTTCCAGTTTTTGACGGGGGATGGCTGCCACGGGCTCTAGCGCCCGTTTCTTGGGGCAGCACACATTTTCAGGAACCAACTGACAGGTTCCCGAGGGTGACCTTAACCCAATTGTTACAAATTTGCGATGCCCGAGGGCTTGAATCCGGCGTGAAACAAGGGAATCAGGCACCGAAGTCCGGAACCTCCGGATAGGCGTCCAGCACCGGGCCCAAGGCTTCCCGCAACGACCCGAGCCACGGATCGAAACGCCGCCAGTGATCCACTCCATCGCGGTAGATCGGCTTGCGCACCTGTTCGGAGCTGGCGGTCCGTACCGCGCGGTCGTTTTCGAAGAAGCGCAGGCAGCGTTCGTCGAACGGCAGGCCGCAATAATCGAGCACGCGCCGCACCTGCGTTTCGGTATCGGCCACGACGTTCTCGTAAATCACGCGGTGGACGCGGCCCGGCAGCACGCGGTCGAAATGCGCCATCAGTTCCACGTAGTCGCGGTAGTAATGGCCCATGTCGGCGAGGCCGTAGCTGAATTCCTGTCCGCGCGCGAAGTTCTGCTTGAAGTTGGAGAAACAGCAGGCGAGCGGATGGCGGCGTGCATCGATGATCTTCGCGTTCGGCAGGATCAGGTGGATCAAGCCGACGTGGGCGTAGTTGTTCGGCATCTTGTCGATGAAGAACGGTGCGTCGGTGTGGCGCTGGTGGCGGGTCCGTTCCAGATAGCGCTCGCCCAGCGCACGCAGTTCGTCGCCTTCCAGTGTCGCCATGATTTCGTGGTAGGTCGCCGCACCGCGCTGTTTCGCGCGCTTGGTGAGGTCGTGCGCGATCGCGATCATCGCGGTCAGTTCCGCGGTGCCTTCGACGGCGGGATGGCTCGCCAGGATCTGCTCGATCAGCGTGGAACCGGATCGCGGCATGCCGAGCACGAAGATGGGATCGGGCGCCGTGCAGCCCTTGCCTTCGCGCGCGGCGAAGAATTCGCGGGTGTAGATCGCACAGGCGCGGCGCATCCGGGTGCTGGCTTGCGCGGCGTCATAAGGTGCCTGCTTGCGCCGCAGCGCATTGCCTTCCAGATAGTGCGCGAAGGCTTCCGCGTCCTGACCGGCGTCTTCGAGCGCCTTGCCGAGCGCGAATTCGAAATTCGCCCGCGTCGTGTCGTCCATGCCGCCGCGCTGCAATTGGCGCCGCATCGCCTCGATGTCGGCCGCATCGAAACGCACCGTCTTGAGGTTGGCCAGGCTCCACCATGCGCCGCCGAGGTCCGGCTGCAGCGCGATCGCGTGGCGATAGGCCTTGATGGCCTCGGCGGTGCGGCCGGCGGTCTTCAGCGCGTTGCCGTAGCCGACCCAGATGTTGGCGTGGCCTTCCTGCCGCTTCAGCAGGTTTTCGTAGGTCGCGATGGCGTCGTGCACGTCGCCGAGCCGTCCGAGGATCGTGGCCTTCATATCGTGCAGGATCTGATCGTTCGGACGGGCTTCGAGCAAGGCGTCCAGTTGCACCAGCGCTTCGGAATGTCGGCCGCTGCGGTTCAGTACCACGGCGTAGTTCTGCCGCGCCACGTCGAATCCCGGCGCGCGCTGCAAGGCGCGTTCGAGCCATTCCAGCGCCTCGTCGTTGCGCTGGGTGCGGGCGCACAGTTCCGCCAGCAGGCGCATTGCCGCCACGTCGCCGGGCCAGCGACGCAATCGCAGGCGCAGCATCTTTTCCGCATCCTGGAACTGGTTGCGGCTCAAGGCTGCGGTGATCGCCATCAGTTCGCGGTCGTTCGGGGCGTAGCGCAGGTAATCCAGATAGGCCGCGTACGCGCCGTTGGCATCGCCTCTGGCGTATCGCAGGTCCGCCAGGACGAGTCGCGCCAGCGGCCAATCGCCGCGCATCGCGATGGCGCGTTGCAAGGCGGAAAGCGCGGCGTCGTGCTGTCCCAGACCGGACTGTGCCCGCGCCAGTTCCAGCAACGGCTGCGGTGCCGGATGCGCGCGCGCCAGCGCCTCGAGCACCTCGAACGCCTGTGCATGTTCGCCGGCGGCGTTGTACGCCATGCCGAGCAGCAGGGTGGCGTCCGGATGGTTCGGTGCGAGCGCGAGCAGTTCGCGTGCTTGTCTTGCGGCGGCGACGGGATCGTTGTCCAGCAGGTGGGCGGCTTGCGCGAGTGCGGAGTCGAATGGGGTGCGGGGCGTGGCATTCATGGTGCTGCGGGAATTCTTCGTGGGTATGCACGTGATGGGCATAGCCTAGCGGCGCAGGCAACAAAAAACCCCGCGTCCGTGGAGACGCGGGGTCCGAGTTTTGCCCGATGCCGGCGCTTGCGCGCCGGATCGGTCTTGCAGCATGCCTCGGCTTAGAACGAGTAGCGCACGCCCAGGTAGGCGCGACGCGGCTCGACCCAGCTGATCGGCTCGCCGAACGAGTACGTACCCGTACCTCCCAGCAGCGCCATCACGTTGGTGGGCTTCTGCTTGTCGAGGATATTGAAGATATCCACGAAGAACTCCAGTTCGCCGACCGGCAGTTCCCACACGTACTTGGCGCGCACGTCGAAGGTGTAGTACGACGGAGCGGTGTTGGCACCGACCGTGCCCGGCAGCACCCACGAATCCCACACGCCGTTGTTCAGCGTCACGTCGCCCATGATCGGCAGGTAACGCCCGGAGATCAACTGCGACGTGGTGTACAGCATGCCGCTGTTCCAGTTGAACACGCCGGACAGCTCCAGGCCGAAGTCGAACTCATACGAGCCGAAGGCCTTGAACTGGTGCTTGATGTTGCCAGGCTGCGGGCCGTACATGTTCGGAGCACGCGGGTCGAGCGCCAGCCAGTCACCCTGGAAGTCGGCGTTCGAGTCCGAGTTCGTGTTGCCCTTTGCCGAGTTGTAGGTGTACGACACCATGCCCTGCCAGTTGTCGGTCTTGAACTTCTGCAGGGTGACTTCGTAGCCGAGGTAGTCGCGCTTGCCGCCGGCCAGCGTACCGATCACGTAGTTCGAGTTCGGCTGCGAGTCGTAGCCGAAGTACGAGTACGGCAGGTAGTAGATCGAGCCCGGACCAGCGTGGCCTTCCCAATCCGGATCGCCGGCGACGACGTTCGGATCCGAGTACAGCGTCAGGTCGTAGTCTTCCAGGATGTCGCGGGTCTGGCGCTTCGTGACCGTGAACGACAGGTTGATGTCGTCGCGGAACGTGGTCGAGTAGCCAACCAGGAACTCATCCGTGTACGGGGTCTTGGTCGACGGAGCGAACAGCGCGTCCGGGGTCTTCGGGCCGCCACGGCTACGGAAGGTCAGCCAGCGGTCGCCGATGAAGATCTGCTCATGCAGTTCCGGACCGGTCAGGTTGCCGGCGAAGTCGGACATGTTGGTGCGGATCGGATCGTAGTAACGACCACCGAAGGCCCAGACCTTGCTGCGGCCGTCGCCGAACAGGTCATACACCACCGACAGGCGCGGGGCGAATTCCCAGTCGAACTTGGCGGATTCGTCGCCGCGCGAGTCGAAGTGGGTCCACTCTTCGGCGCGGATACCGGCGTTGACCGTCCACTGGTCCAGCGTCCAGGAATCCTGGATGTAGAAGGTCTTGCCCTTCGACTTGACGGTGTACGGAGCCGCGGAGACTTCCGTGATGCGGTAGTTGTTCACCTGGCCGGTCGGGTTGCCCGCCGTGCTGTTGAACACGATCGCGCGGATTTCGTCGGCCGAGACGACGCCGTCGTGGTCGGTGTCGAGCAGGTTGGTGAAGTAGGCCTGGTCGGCCGCGCTGGCGTTGGCGATACCGAAGCCGCCGGTCAGACCCTGGATACGCGGAATGTCGGCCGCCACGATCGAACGGGTGCCGAACCAGCCGGAGCCCACGAACTGATCGAAGGTGACGCCGGCGCTTTCGAGGCCGATCGAGCTGTAGCGCGCGCCGTCGCCGGTGATGCGCGAGTCTTCGAAATACTCGTTGTCCGAGTACGAGAAGCCGCCCTTGATGGTGTGCGTGCCGTGGTCGGTGTCGAGGAAGTATTCCAGGCTCAGACCGAATTCATCGCGGTTGCGCTCGGTGATGATCGCGGTGCCGCCGCCGCCCTGGCTGCGCTGGGCCACCGGAGCGTTGTACTGGAACGCGACGTTGTTGAGCGAGATGTCCTGCACCGCCGGGATGTCCGAAACTTCGGCTTCGTGACGGAACGCATAGGCGTTCAGCAGCAGGTTGTCCCAATCGTGGCTGTATTCCAGCTTGTAGTTGTCGCCGCCCTGCTTGCGAGACACGTCGCGGTTGTTCAGGGTGGACGGGCTGGTGCTGCCGTTGCGATCGTACGGGTCGTTGAAGAACGTACCGGTCAAGCGATCGCGGTCGGTGATCTGCCAGGTCGCCTTCAGGAAGGCCAGATCCTGGTCGGTTTCGACCTTGCGCAGGAAGTCGCCGGTGCTGCCGTCGAGGACTTCGTCTTCGCGGTTCTTCTTCTGGTACGAAGCGAAGAACCACAGCTTTTCCTTGACGATCGGGCCGCCGATGGTGACCGCGGTGTCATAGGTGGTGAAGCCGTTCGAGGTGTTGTGGTCGTTGTCGGCCACCAGGCTGTCGCTCTGGTAGTAGTAGTTCACCGAACCGTGCCACTCGTCGCCACCGGACTTGGTCACGACCTTCGAGATCAGGCCCGCGCCGCCGGCGTATTCAGCCGGAACGCCGCCGGTGATGACCTGCTGTTCCTGGATGATTTCGGAGTTGAAGTTGGCGCCGAAGGTGCCGGTCTGGTGGTCGGTCACGTCAACGCCGTCGATGATGTAGACGTTGTCGGACGAGGTGCCCGAGGCACCGCCGATGTCGGAGTAGTTGACGCCCGACTTGGACGACGGGTTGCCGCCGGAGCTGGGCTTCACGCCCGGAACCATCTGGAGGTAGCTCTGGTAGCTACGGCCGGTCGGCAGGGATTCCATCAGGTCCAGGGTCAGCGTGGTGCCGACGGTGGCCGAGGTGGTGTCCACGGCGGCCAGCGAGCCACCGGTCACGGTCACGGCGTCGAGCGTCGTGGCGTCGCCGCCGCCGAGCACGTAGCCCAAGCTCAGGCTCTTGCCGCTGACCACCGCGACGTTGCTGGCGGTGAAATCGTTGTAACCGGGCGCGACCACTTCAATGGTGTAGTTGGTGGCCGGGTCCAGACCCTGCAGACGAACGGTGCCGTCCGCTTCCGTCACGCCGGTCTTGGACACGAGACTGGAAGGAGAACTCACCTTCACCGTGGCGCCGGCGACCGGCGTACCCGTGGAGCTGGTGATGGAGATGCGGAGGCCGCCGGTATCGGCGAGGGCCGCGCCGGCGAAGCACATGCTCAGCGCCACGGCCAGCATGCTGCGACGCATGCTCTTGGTGAATTTCTTTGAAGACATTGTGTAAACCCCCAGAGGGATGGAGTGACTGGAAAAATGAACGAAAGTCCTGCCTGAAAACGGCCTGACCGTTCGACTATAGACCATTGAACGATTCTTTAACAACAATCCGGCTGCGTGACGGAAATGACTTGATTCCGCCATGGCATCTCTGGAAGGGCACCTGATCGGGGTGTCCCGCAGCCCGTGAAACGCGTCACAGGACACCATGAAACGGATCTGCCTCAACATGATCGTGAAGAACGAAGCGCACGTGATCGAGCGCTGCCTGGCGTCGGTGCGGCCTTTCATCGATAGCTGGGTCATCGTCGATACCGGCTCGACCGACGGCACGCAGGAGCGGATCCGCAAGGCGCTGGCGGACCTGCCCGGCGAACTGCATGAGCGTCCGTGGAAGAACTTCGGTCACAACCGCAGCGAAGCCATCGAGCTGGCGCGCCCGCACGGCGACTACGTTTTCACCATTGACGCCGACGACTGGTTGCATCTGCCGCCGGGCTACCGGCGCCCGGAATTGACCGGAGACGCCTACGTCCTCCAACTGGAGCACGACAACCTGCGCTACACCCGCCTGTGCCTCGTGGCCAGCCGCAAGCCGTGGCGCTGGGTCGGCGTGCTGCACGAATACCTGGATTGCGGCGAGCCGATCGCGCCCGTGCTGTTGCATGGCCCGGTGATCAGGTTCGGCGGCGACGGCGCGCGCAGCCAGCAGGACCTGCGGGTGAAGTACGCCGCCGACGCGAAGCTGCTCGAAGCGGCCTTGAAAGAGGAGCCGGACAACGCCCGCTATGTCTTCTATCTGGCCCAGAGCTATCGCGACGCAGGCCAGTTCGACGCCGCGCTGCGCGAATACGAACGCCGCGCGCGGATGGGTGGCTGGGGCGAAGAAGTGTTCTATTCGCTTTATCGATGCGCGCTGCTGGCCGAGCAGCTGCAACATCCGTTCGGCGAAGTCGTGGAGCGCTTCCTGCATGCCTACGAATTCCGCCCGGCGCGCGGCGGCGAGGCGCTCGGGCAGCTGGCGCGGTTTTGCCGCGGGCACAAGCGATATCACAGCGCCCGCATGTACGCGGCGCAGGCGATGGCGATTCCGCTGCCGAAGGACGTGCTGTTCGTCGAACCGGCCTGGTACCAATGGCGTTGCCGCGACGAATTCGCGGTCGCGAGCTTCTGGGCCGGCGATCCCGAATCCAGCCTGCGCGTCAGCGAGGAATTGCTGGCTGATGGCACATTGCCGGAAAGCGAACGCGAGCGGGTTCGCGCCAATGCGGAGTTCGCCCGGGCGAAGCTGGCGCGATGAGCGGGGCTTCGGAAGGGAATCTTCCCGTCACGCAGGCGGTGTACGGCAACGACAGCGGAGGAAGCTCCATGCGCATCAGCGCCAACGCGCTCCGGGACGCCAGGATGGCCAAGTGCATTGCACTGTCCCTGGTCATGGTCGGTCCGGCCTTGGCCGAACCGGACACGCCGCTGCGCGAGATCGTCGTCACCGCCACGCGGAACGAGAACGCGGTGCTTGATGTGCCTGCGTCGATCGATGCGATCGTGGTCGAGCCCGACCGCCACCAGCGCGCCGGAACCCATCTTTCCGAGGTGCTTGGCTTCACGCCCGGCGTGGCGGTGCGCAACCGCCAGAACCATGCGCAGGACGAACAGCTGTCGATCCGCGGCTTCGGCGCGCGTGCCACTTTCGGCGTGCGCGGCGTGCGCCTGTATGCCGACGGCATTCCGGCCTCGATGCCGGACGGCTCCGGCCAGGTCTCGCATTTCCCGCTCGATGGCGCCGAGCGCATCGAAGTGCTGCGCGGCCCGTTCTCGGCGCTGTACGGCAATTCCGCGGGCGGCGTGATCCAGATCTTCAGCGCCACCGGCACCGAAGACGGCGCATGGCGCCTTGTCGCGCGCGGCGGCAGCGACGGTTTCTGGCGCTTCGGCGTTTCCGGCTTGGGAAAGATCGGCCGCACGGCCTACAACCTGTCGCTGGCGCGATTTGCGACCGATGGCTACCGCGACCACAGCGCGGCCAGGCGCGATGCCGGCAATCTCAAGCTCGATTGGGACTTCGACGCGAGTCGCTTGAGCCTGATCGCGAACGCCATCGACATGCCCGAGGTGCAGGATCCGCTGGGCCTGACCTGGCAGCAGGTGCAGGATGACCCGCGTCAGGCCGTGTCCGTCGCCAGGCAGTTCAACACGCGCAAGAGCGTCCGGCAGGCGCAGGGTGGTCTCGTGTTCGAGCAGGACATCGGCGAAGCGCAGACACTGCGGCTGCTGGGTTACGGCGGCAATCGCAAGGTGCAGCAGTTCCTCGCGATTCCGGCCGCGACGCAGGCCAATCCGCTGCATTCGGGCGGCGTGGTCGATCTCGATACCGATTACTCCGGCCTCGATGCGCGCTGGCGCCGTTCGTCGCAGCTGGCCGGCCGCGATTTCTCCGTCGTCGCGGGCATCAGCTTCGACAAGCAGGGCCAGATCCGGCGCGGCTACGAGAACTTCGTTGGAAGCACGCTGGGCGTGCGCGGCGCGTTGCGGCGCGACGAAGGCAATTCGGTGGAGAACTTCGACCAGTACCTGCAGGCCGAGTGGCGCATCGGCGAACACGTTTCATTGCTCGCCGGACTGCGGCACAACGAAGTGGAGTTCGAATCGCAGGATCGCTATTTCGTCGCCGGCAATCCCGACGACAGCGGCGGCGTGACGTATTCCGACACCACGCCCGTCGTCGGTCTGATGTTCCATGCCAGCGAGGCGCTGAAGTTCTATGCCAGCCATGGCGAAGGATTCGAGACGCCGACTTTCGCCGAGCTTTCCTATCGCGCCGATGGCGCGGCCGGCCTGGCCTTCGACCTCGCTCCGGCGAAAAGCCGCAACCAGGAGCTGGGCGTGAAGTGGCAGCCGGACGGCCGGCTTGCGCTCCAAGCCGCGCTGTTCCGTGCCGATACCGATGATGAGCTCGCCGTTGCGCGCAACGTGGGCGGGCGTTCGAGTTTCCAGAATGTCGGCAAGGCGCGGCGGCAGGGCGCCGAGTTCGCGCTGGCGATGCAACTGGCCGAACCGCTGGCGCTGCGATTCGCCTATACGCGGGTCGAGGCGCAGTTCCGCAGCGCTTTCCTCACCTGCAGCGGCATGCCGTGCCTGTCGCCGAATACGCCGATCGCCGCCGGCGCGCCGATTCCCGGCGTGCCGCGTTCGCAACTGGCGGCACGGATCGAATGGACGCAAGGCGCATGGCAGGCCGCAGTCGATGCGGGCCGCACCGGCGTGGTCGGGGTCAACGACATCGGCAGCGAATTCGCGCCGGTCTACACCGTCGCCGGCCTGGAGGCCGCGCGCGAATCCGGCAGGCTGCGCCTGTTCGCGCGCATCGACAACCTGTTCGACCAAGCCTACATCGGCTCGGTCATCGTCAACGATGGCAATGGCCGCTACTACGAGCCCGGCGCCGGACGCACTTTCCTCGCCGGCGCGCAGTGGACGTTCCGATAAGGACGCCGCGCGACGCTTACGGCGTGATCCGGCGGAATTCGCCGGGCTTCAATCCGTCCAGCCGCCATGGTCCGATCGCGAGCCGCACCAGCCGCAGCGTCGGCAATCCGACCGCCGCCGTCATGCGCCGCACCTGCCGGTTGCGGCCTTCGCTGATGGAAAGCTCGAGGAAGGCATCGGGCACGGTCTTGCGGAAGCGCACCGGTGGATCGCGCGGCCAGAGCCAATCTGGCGCTTCGACCACGCGGACCTTGGCCGGCCGTGTCGGACCGTCGTTCAGCACCACGCCCTTGCGCAGCGCGGCGAGCCGGGTTTCGTCCGGCACGCCTTCCACCTGCACCAGGTAGGTCTTCTCGGCGTGGTGGCGCGGATCGGTGAGCCGATGCGCGAGCCGGCCGTCGTCGGTGAGCAGCAGCAGGCCTTCCGAATCGAAATCGAGGCGGCCCGCCGCGTATACGCGCGGCGGCAGTCCGAAGTTCGCGAGCGTGGCGCGTGGCGGCTGGCTCGAATCGGTGAACTGGCACAGCACGTTGAAGGGTTTGTTGAAGGCGATCAGCATGGTGAGAGTCTCGCACGGACAACCCGTTAAACTGGACGGCCTCTCCGTTCGATGAAACCGCGATGTCCGACCTGGAATCCAAAGCGCTGGCCAAGACCTGGTTCTATCCGTACCGCCTGCCGTCGGGCAGGGTCACGCCGACTTACGGCTCCGGCGAACTGGACGCGATCCACCACACCCGCACGCAGATGCTCGATGCGCTGCTGGCGCGTGAGTTCCCCGGTGCGCGCGATGGATTGTCCGCCTTCGACATGGCCTGCCACCAAGGCTGGTTCTCGATGCATCTGGCGCAGGCCGGCTTCGGCCGCGTCGTCGGCGTGGATGCGCGCAGCGAGCATGTCGCGGATTCGACCCTGATCCGCGATGCGCTGGGATTGGAAAAGACGGTCGAATTGATCGAGAGCGACGTGCATGCGCTCGATCCCGGCACCCTCGGCAGCTTCGACGTGTGCCTGTGCTTCGGCCTGATCTACCACTTGGAAAATCCGGTCGGCGCGCTGCGCGTGGCCCGCGCGTTGACGAAGAAGGTGTGCGTGGTCGAGACGCAGGTGGTTCCGGGCATGACCGGCTGGGTCGATTACGGCAGCTACCGCTTCGTGCGGCCGCTCAAGGGCAGCTTCGGCATCATCGACGAAACCGGCGAAACCCACGGTCCGGAAGCCTCGACCACCGGCATCTGCCTCGTGCCGAGCATCGAGGCGCTGTGCTGGATCATGGACCGGCTCGGCTTCAAGCGCGTCGAGATCCTGCCCGTGCCCGAGGACGGCTACGAGCAGCTCGTGCACCGGAAGCGCGTGATGGTGGCCGGCTTCGTCGATTGAGGAAGCCGCGGCGTCAGTCCTTCGCCGCGGCCTTGTCCGTTTCCTCGTCGTCCTTCTTCGCCATGTCCGGCGTGATCTTCAGGATCGAATGGATCAGCTCGCGCGAGAGGATCAGCTTGGCGTCGGAGGCCCAGCTTTCCAGTGTCGCATCGAAGGCGAGTTTGCCGTTCTCGTCCACGCGCACCAGCGACTGTTCGCGCAGGCTGGCGATGAAGCCCTTGAACAGCGCGCGGTCGAAGAATTCCGGCGCGACCTGGGCGTAAAGCAGTGACAGCCGCTGCGCGGTCAGGTGGCAGAGGTTTTCCAGTTCCGCCGAGCTGATCTTCCCGCTGCCGTTCTTGGCCAGGATCGCCACCGCGATGTAGTAGCGCTCGAAGGCCTGCATCAGCGTGTTGGCGATGCAGCGCAGCTTGAACACCTCGTCGGTCTGGCCGGCGCTGCGGTGCAGGTAGCCGCTTTCCGCGTCGGCCTGCAACAGGCCCAGCTTCAGCATCGCGTCGATCATGGCGTCGAGGTTGCGCTCGAAGCCGTCCTCGTCCCACGGCAGGAACAGTTCGCGCTTGAGGAACGGATACAGCAGGCGGCCGAGCCGGAGCACGCCGGCGCGGCTCATCCGGCGTGCGTTCTGGAAGCAGCACGCGACCCATGCCGCGCTCGCGAACAGGTGCTGCACGTTGTTGCGGAAATAGCTCTGCAGCACCGCGCGCTCGCCTTCGAACGAGAACACGTCGCCGAGCGGATGGCGGGTGCGGGTCAGCACGCCGACTTCCTCGCCGTAGGCGACGATTTCCGAACCGGTCAGCGAGGTCACGGTGACGCGGTCCGAATACGGCACCAGTTCCAGCAAGGACTTGAACAGGTCGATCTGTGCGACGAGGTCGGTTTCCGACATCGCGAACTTCGGCGTCGACAGCAACGCGAGCGCGAGCAGGTTGATCGGATTCACGTCGGCGGCGCGGTTGATGTTGACCTGGATGCGCTGCGCCAGATCCTCGACCGCATCGCTGAGCCATTCCGGCTTCCTGTCCTCGCCGGCGTCGCGCCAGCCCTGTGGCGCGTGGCGATCCAGCACTTCGTCCAGCAGGATCGGCTCGGCGAAGTTCACCGTCACCTTGCCGTAGTTGCGGCGCAGGATGCCGGCCGAGGCGCGCAGCAGCGCCCAGACCGTTTCCTTTTCCTTCGGCCGGCCGGAAAGCTCGTCGAGGTAGCTCTTGCCTTCGATCAGTTGCTCGTAGCCGATGTAGACCGGCTGGAACAGCAGCGGCATGCGCGGCTTGCGCAGATAGGCGCGCAGCGTCATCACCAGCATGCCGGCCTTGGGCGCGAGCAGCCTTCCGGTGCGCGAGCGGCCGCCTTCGATGAAGTACTCGATGGACACGCCCTGGCCGACGAGGCTGGCGACGTATTCGGAGAACACGGCCGAATACAGAGGATTGGCCTTGAAGCTGCGGCGCAGGAAGAACGCGCCGCCGCGGCGCAGGATCGAGCCGACGATGGGCAGGTTGAGGTTCACGCCGGCCGCGATGTGCGGCGGCACGATGTTGTTGACGTAGAGCAGGTACGACAGCAGCAGGTAGTCGATATGGCTGCGGTGGCTCGGCGTGTAGATCACTTCATGGCCGGGCGCGCTCTGCTTGAGCTTGTCGAAGTGGTTCGTCGCGACGCCGCGGTAGATCTTGTTCCAGAACGGCGTCAGCACGAACGACAGCGAGCGGATCACCGGATGCGAATAGTCCGCGGCGATTTCCATCGCGTACGAATGCGCGCGACGCCATGCCGCGGCGAACTTGGAGTTGTCGCGCTTGGCCTGGTCCTGGATTGCGCTCGTCACGGGTTCGGATGCGAGCACGCTGTCGATCAACGTGCGGCGATGCGACAGGTCCGGGCCGATGGTCGCGGTGCGGATGCGGCGGAAGTGGATGCGCAGCACCCGCGAGATCTTGCGCGCCACGCGGTTCGGTGTTTCCTCCGCGTCCTCCTGCAGGGCCGCGCGCAGCGACACGGGTTCGGAGAAATGCACGATGGTGTTGCGGCCGTTCAGGCCGATCGCGAGCAGGCGCCGGAAGCGGCCGGTGATCGCCCAGTTTTCCGAGAACAGGACGCGGAACCAGCCCGAACTCCGGTCCGGCGCGCGGCCGACGAAGATCGAGACCGGCACGATCTGCACGTCCAGTTGCGGATCGGTGCCGATCGCATCGATCAACTGCGCGAGGTTTTCCGAAGGCGAGCGGCTGCGTGACTTGGTGAACCAGAAGCGCGGTCGCCGCGTCACCGACATCATCGCGCGGTTCTTGCGCAGCAGGTTGCCCGGCATCGCGGCCAGCGGTGAAGGCAAACCCGCTTCGCGGCAGGCCTGTTCCAGGATCAGCGTGTTGGAAAGCCCATGGCGCTCGATCGCGTAGCAGACCGGAACGCCGGGTCGCAGCGGCGGCGCGTCCGCGGGTTCGCGCCGGATCACGATCCACGGCGCGAGCAGCGAACCGAGAATGCGGAAGATCCAGGGCGTTTGCGATGAAGGGTTGGACGAGGATTCGCTCATGAAGCCAGGGTCGTCGTGCTAAGCAAAAGGGCCGTGCATGTTAGTGCACGGCCCCGGGTGTGCAGTCCACGCCATTGCAAGACCGCAGGCGCGAATTTGCGACGCGACGTCAATCCGCAAAGGTCGCGGATTCGTCGGAGTCGTCGTCACCGCCAGCGATGGAGTCGAAGATGTCCGCCATCGCTTCCTTGCCGTACCAGCGGCCATCGACCTTCACCAGCTCCGATTCGCTGGACAGTTCCTTGCCGAGGAAGTTGTAGGTCAGGCCGACCTTGGCGGTGTCGCCATCCTGCGAGATCAGCTTGGGCTTGGCGCTGGCGAGCGCGGCGTCGATATCGAAGTTGTAGAGCGCGAGGATCTGCTTGATGCCACCGAGCATCACGCCGCCCTTGCCGAGCAGCGCGTCGAATTCGAGCGCGGCGACGTCGTCGAGGGTCTTCAGTTCGAGGCTGCGCACGGTCTTGACCGCGATGCCGATGCCCTTCTTGGCCAGCTCGCGATCACCGAACTTGGCGCTCTGCGCCCAGCCCGCGAGCGCGGAGATGGCGTCGATGGCCTGCTTCTTCTGGGATTCGCTCAGTTCCTGGTTCTCATTGATCGCCTGCATCGCGAAACCCTGGCCCATGCCGATGAACATCGGCAGCTGTGCGGCGTATTCGGATTCGTACTTGGCCAGCTGCGGTTCCAGCATGGCGTAGAGGTTGGCTTCGGCGTCGGGCGCGGTGAACATTGCGATCTGCGCCGCGAACTCGGCCTTTTCCTCTTCCGACGGCGGTTCCTTCGCGGACTTTTCCTTCCACTTGGTGCGCAGCTCGTCGAGCTTGGCGGGCGGCAGCGCCAGCGCCGCGACGCCGGCCAGGTCGTTTTCCTTGAACTTCGCCAGCACCGAGCTCACGGCTTCGACCGGATCGTCGGTCTTCTTCGCCGCGCTGGCGGGCGTTTCCAGCTTCGGCGAGGAGGCAGCCTCGTCCTTCTTGCAGGCGGACAGCGCGAGCACGCTCGAAACGAGCAGCATCGCGAGGATCTTGGACACACCGGTCTTCATGTCGGAACTCCGTGATGGGGAAAAACGAGGCGGAAAGGTGGGCATGATGCCCGAAATCCAGTTGCAAGACGAAGTGCGGAAGCCTTCGTGACTTCCCGTGGAAGCGTGACGCGATGGCGCACGCGCGGAAAAGCGCTTGTCGATGCGCGGTGGATGCGGCGTTGTACGCAAACAAAAAGGGAGCCGAAGCTCCCTTGAGGTCAAGTGCCCGGCATCCTGCCGGCGCGGATCGTTTTGGTTGTGGGCGCTTGTTTTGGGATCGCCACTTAGCCCTGTGGCTCGCGGATATCCTAACTTGCCCGTTATTTCTAATGCAATACCTTACAAAACATCATGTAAATTATTGAAAAATATCAATATTCGTGTCGAAGTGCGCCCCGGCGGCAGGCGGTCGGGCTGGTCTCGGTCGAGCAGGAGCGCAGGATCGCGTTCTCCCACGAGCCGTAGGTCGGGTTCGGCAGCATGAACCAGCGGCGGCCCCACCAGTCCGCATATGGCTCGGCCAGTTGCTTGCGCGCTTCGAGGTTGGTGGACACGCCATCGAGGAAGTCGCCGATGTTGTCGCCGAACATCATCACGACGCGGTAATCGCGGTCCACGAACTTGCGGCGCTCGCCTTTTTCGCGCGCCGGCGCGCGCGCATCGCCGCGCAGCATCAGGTTGGAATCGCCTTCCAGCATCGGGAAGCCGAGCTTCTTCAGGTTCGCGAGGGTCGGCGCGACTTCCTCCGGCGCATCGCGGTTGGTGATGTAGAAGAAGGTCACGCCGCGCTCCGTGGCGTATTGCACGAACTCGAGCGCGCCCGGAAGGGCGTCGGCCTTCTCGGCGTTCACCCATTCCAGCCAGCGTTCCCGCGACCAAGGCTGGTTTTCCGCCACGTTGCGCGCCTGGAACCGGCTGTTGTCGATGAAGGTTTCGTCCAGGTCGACGATGATCGCGGGCTTCTTGTTCTCGAAGCCGGCGGCCGATTCGCCGTGCGGCAGCGCGTTCCAGGACTTGTCGGCGAGCGCCTCGTCGAGCGCGGCCTTCGCGGCGCCGAAGATGCTGCGGGTGGCAGCCTCGTATTCGATCGCGGTCTGCATCCACAGCGTCGCGTTGAGGTTGTCGTTCGCCGTCACGGCGGCGGCCGCAGGCGCGGGCGCGACCTTCTGCGGCGCGGCGGCGCAGGCGGAAAGCAGCGCCGCGACGAGGATCAGGGCGGGGCGGTGAAGATGCATCGGAATACTCCGTCGAAAGGGAAAGCGGGGCTCGTGAGTCTAGCGCGCCGGCGTCACAGCCCGAGCAGCGCCTTGATGTTGTCGATCGCGGCCGCGGCGTGTTCCTTGTGCCGCACCGCGTCCTGTTCCGCATCGCGGCCGACGACGTGCAGCTCGGCCGCGGGCAGTTCGTCGATGAAGCGGCTGCGCGTCACCTTGATGTGCTCGCCGAAACGCTTGGCGTGGCGGGCGTAGGAAAGGTGCAGCAGGCGCTTGGCGCGGGTGATGCCGACGTACATGAGGCGCCGCTCCTCGTCGAGCCGTCCTTCATCGATCGAGGACTCGTGCGGCAGCAGGCCGTCCTCGACGCCGACGATGAAGACGTACGAGAACTCCAGTCCTTTCGAGGCGTGCAGCGTCATCAACCGCACCGCGTTGCCGGCCGAATCGCGATCCGCGTTCGTCAGCAGGGTCAGCTGCGCGATCAGTTCGCCCGGGCCGCCCTTGCCTGCGGCGTCGAACCACTGTGCCAGTTCATCGATGTTTTCGCGGCGGCGCTGGAAAGAGGCTTCGTCGCGGCATTCGGCGCGGAGCGCGGCAAGCAGGCCGGAATCTTCCGCCAGCTTGCGGCACAGGTCGCCCGGCGTCATCGTCGTCGAAGCCTTGCGCAATGCGGCGACCAGGTTCACGAAGGCATCGACGGCGGCGCTGCTGCGGCTGGGCAGTTGGTTCAACACGTCGATCCGTTGCGCCGCGCGCAGCAGGCTCAGCTGCAGTTTGTTCGCCATTTCGCCGAGCCGCGCCAGCGTCGTGCCGCCGATTTCACGCTTCGGCGCGGCCACTGCGCGCAGGAAGGCGGCGTCGTCGTCGGGGTTGGCGATCAGCCGCAGCCAGGCCAGCACGTCCTTCACTTCCGCGCGTTCGAGGAACGCGGTGCCGCCGGACAGGTGGTAAGGAATGCGTTGCAGTTGCAGCGCCTTTTCCAGTTCGCGTGACTGGTGGTTGCCGCGGAACAGCACCGCGAATTCGCTCCACGGCGTCTTGTGCTTCTGTGCCAGGAAGGAAATCTCCGAAGCGACGCGCGTGGCCTCGTGCTCGGAGTCGGAGCATTCGAACACGCGGATCGGATCGCCTTCGTCGTGCTGGCTCCACAGTGTCTTGACGTGCGTGTGCGGATTGTTCGCGATCAAGGTGTTGGCCGCGCGCAGGATGCGCCGCGCACAGCGGTAGTTTTGCTCGAGCTTGACGACGCGCAGGTTCGGGAAATCCTTGCCGAGGCGGTCGATGTTTTCCGGATCCGCGCCGCGCCAGGCGTAGATCGACTGGTCGTCGTCGCCCACGCAGGTGAAGGCGCCGCGCGAACCGGCGAGCAGTTTCAGCAGCGAATACTGCGCGGCGTTGGTGTCCTGGTATTCGTCCACGAGCAGGTAGGAAAGCTTCTGCTGCCAGCGGGCGCGCAGCTCTTCGTTTTCGCCCAGCAACTGCACCGGCAGGCGGATCAGGTCGTCGAAATCCACCGCGTTGAACGCCGCCAGGCGCTTCTGGTATTGCCCGTACACGTCGGCGGCTTCGCGTTCGCGCGGGCTTTTCGCGAGGTTCGCGGCCTGTTCGAAGCTCAGCGCTTCGTTCTTGGCCCGCGAGACGAGGCCGCGCACCGCGTTGATGTGGTCGGATTTCGCGCCTTTCGGCAGCAGTTCCTTGATCAGGTTGCCGGCGTCGTCGGCGTCGAACACGGTGAAGCCGCGCCGCAGGTTCGCGGCCTCGTGTTCGATCTGCAGGAATTTCAGGCCGAGCGCGTGGAAGGTGCAGACCGTCAGGCCTTCCACGTCGCCGCCGCGCAGCAGCTTGTGGGCGCGCTCGCGCATTTCGCGCGCCGCCTTGTTGGTGAACGTGATCGCCGCGATCTTCGCCGGCGGGATGTCGCAGCGCTGGATGAGGTGCGCGATCTTCTGCGTGATCACCGAGGTTTTCCCCGAACCTGCGCCGGCCAGCACCAGCAAGGGCGAATCGACGTGCTCGACGGCTTGGCGTTGTTGGGGATTGAGGCTCATCCGGGATTGCCGCGAAGAAAACGGAGCATTTTCGCGTGCTTCGCGGCTGCGGCAAAGCCCGGCGCGATCATTCGTTGTCGTTGGTCTGGGAAACGGCGCTGGAGCCGGCGCGCTGGATGTCGTAGCGCTTGATCTTGTTGGCGAGGCCGACGCGCGAAAGGCCGAGTTCGCGCGCTGCCTGGCTGTGGTTCCAGTGGCAGCGGTCCAACGTGTTGCGCACCAGTTGCACTTCCAGGTATTCGACTTTTTCCTTCAGCGTCTTGCCGGGCAGCGACTCGGCCGACAGGCGCGATTTGTCGCGCTTGGGCCGGCTGGTCTGCCAGGCGCGGGAAATCTCCGGCGACAGGTGGCCCACGGTGATGAACTCCCCGTCGCCGGCCATCGCGACCATGCGGCGGACTTCGTTCTCCAGTTCGCGCACGTTGCCGGGGAAGTCGTAAGCCGACATGCGCGCCATCGCCTCGCTCGCGATGCCCGCGATGCGGCGCATGCTGGCGTTGGCGTACTTTTCCATCATGTGCTGCACCAGCGCGGGGATGTCCTCGCGCCGCTCGCGCAACGGCGGCATGCGCAGTTCGAAGCCGCACAGACGGTAATAGAGGTCCTGGCGGAATTTTCCCTCGGCGACGAGCTGGCGCAGCGGGCGGTTGCTCGCGGCGATCACGCGCACGTTGCTGCGCGTGGTGTTGTTCGAGCCGAGCGGCTCCACTTCGCCTTCCTGCAGGAAGCGCAGCAGCGCGACCTGCATCGTGGACGAGATTTCGGAAATCTCGTCGAGGAAGATGGTGCTGCCGTCGGCGGTCTGGAACAGGCCGGGGCGATCGCTGTTCGCGCCGACGAACGCGCCGCGCTTGTGGCCGAACAGTTCCGACTGCAGCAGATCGTCGGAAAACGCGCCGCAGTTGACCGGAATGAACTGGCGTTTGTGGCGATGGCCGAAAAGGTGGATGGCGCGCGCCATCAGCTCCTTGCCGGTGCCGGTTTCGCCTTCGATCAGCACCGGAAGGTCGGTGAAGGCGGCCTTGCGCGCGACGTTGCAGACCTCGGCCATCGCGGTGGAAACGAACACCAGCTTGTCGAAGGAAAACACTTCCTTCAGCGTGCGCCGCATCGCGTCGTTCTGGCGATGCACGACCGTATCGGCGAATTTCAGTTCGCGCGAGAGGTAGCGGTGGATGCGCGCCAGTTCGCGCGATTCCAGCGCGCGGCGCACGGCCAGGTGCACCTGTTCCGGCTGCCAGGGCGAAGTCAGCACCTGGTATACCGCGGCTTCGTTGATCGCATCGCGCACGATGTGCGTGTCGGTGTTTTCCAGCACCAGCAGGCGCACCACGTCGGGATGGCGCACCCGCAACTCGCGCAGGAAATCCACGCCGAGCCCGTCGAGCAGCACCTGTTCGACGATCACCAGGTCCGCACCGGCGCCTTCGGCATCGGCCGTCGCCATCGCTTCGCGGGCGCGGTCATAGGCGCCGATCGTGTATTCGGCGCCCAGCCGGCGGCGCAGTCGGACGTCGCGCGAAATGCGCGGGCCGACCAGCAACAACTTCCATTCCTGCGCAGGCTGGCTGCGCGAGGCGGGCGGCGTGTCGTCCTGGCCGAAACGAACGCTCATGCGCGGGCCTTCCGTCCGTGCGCGGCGCGGGCTTCGGCATCGGTCTTTCGGCCGATGCCGGCTCTGGACGCGGAATCGCTGGCTGACAGCGGCATCGGAACCCCTCGTGCGGTGCCGCTCGGATACCCGCGGCTTCTCGGTGGGGAACCTTGGAACCCTCACTCGGGGTTGTCAACCTGCATTGCAGTAACGCAAATCAAGTTTGCAGATTTTTGCCGATTGCCTCGGCGGTTTTCGGGAGCCGCACGATCGTGGTTTTCGAAGCCAGATCGTGCCAACTGCGCCGTTCCCGGTCGATCAGCGACCACAGGAAGCCCAAGCCGAACGCGGCCAGCGACAGCAGCGCCACCAGCGCGCGCAGCAGGATCTGCTTCCACGACACCGTCGCCGCACCATCGGCGGACAGCAGGCGCAAGCGCCACGCCCGCATGCCGAGCGTCTGGCCGCCGCGCTTCCAGGACAGGCCGAAATAACCGAGGGTTGCCGCGGCGAGCAGCGCCTGCTCGATGAACGCCGCGGCGCTGCCCGGTTCGACCGGTTGGCCGAAGCGCAGCAGCAACAGCAGGGCCGCGACCGCGAACCAGATGCCGAGCAGCGGGATGAGCTCGTAGACCAGCGCCAGCAGGCGCCAGCCGAACGCGGCAGGCGCGGCCGAGAGTTTCCCGGCCGTCGAAGGCGACGCGGCGGAAGATTCAGGGGATGTGCTCATGGGCCGCGCAGTGTAGCGGCGAACGGCGGCCGGAGCCGGTACGGCGTGGCCGCGCGAGGCATCGGACGGATGCCCCGCGCGGATGGCATCACCAGGCGTAGCTGGCGTTCACGTAGAGGAAGCCGCCGTTGAAGCCGAACGGCGAGCTGCCGCTGTAGGGCAACTGGCCGCTGGTCGAGTTGGCGAAGATCACTTCGTCCGGATATTCGTTCAGCACGTTGTCGCCGCCGACGGTGAACTTCCAGCGATCCACCGAATAGCTGAGGGCGAGGTCGAGCGTGATTTTGGCGCCGAAGGTCTGGTCGTTGGCGGCGTTGTTCTGGAACACCGAGAACTCGCCCCAGCGCGTGACCGTGGCTTTCGCGTCGAACGGGCCGATCTTCCAGTCGCCGCTGACGAAGAACTTGTCGCGCGGCGAGCCTTTCGTGAGGCGGCCGATTTCGGTCCGCCCCACGCGCACCGCTGCCGGGTCGATGGCTTCCAGCGCCGTCGGGTTCGCGGCGATGTGGTCGATCCCGGTCTTGTTGTAGTTGTAGCCGAAGGTCAGGTCGAGCGCGCTGTAACGCAGGTCGAACGCGTAGGTGCCGACGAGGTCCACGCCTTTTGTCGTGGTGTCGATCGCGTTGGTGAAGTAGCGCCCGCCGCCGACGCCGGGGAAACCGTTCGCGTTGAGGTATTCGCGCACTTCCGTGCTGGTGAGGTTTTCCGACAGCGTGATGCGGTCGTCCACCTTGATCTGGTACGCGTCGATCGTGATGTAGAGCGACTCCGCCGGTTGCAGCACGAGGCCGAGGCTGTAGTTCAGCGATTCCTCCGCTTTCAGCGGCTCCGCGCCGAGCGCGATTGCGGCCGGATGGTTCACGCGGAAGGTCACGATGTCGTAGGGCACGCCGCCGATGAAGTTGGTCGCGGTGCTGGCGAAATATTGCTGCTGCAGCGACGGCGCGTGGAAGCCGGTCGAGACCGTGCCGCGCAACGCCACCGCGTCGGTGAATTCGTAGCGGCCGGTGAGCTTGCCGGTCGTGGTGCTGCCGAAGTCGCTGTAATCCTCGTAGCGCGCGGCGAGGCCGAACGAGAACCTCTCGCCGAGATCGCCTTCGAGGCCCGCGTACACGGACGTGTTGCTGCGGTCGAATTTGCCGGCATCGACGGGCTTGAAGCCGGGGAACACCTGCGCGCCGGGCAAGGGCGCATGGGTGCCGAGCGCGTAGGACAAGGGTTCGCCTTCGGATTCGGAGAACACGTCCTTGCGGAATTCCACGCCGGCGGAGAAGGTCAGCGGATACTCCAGTCCGGCGCCGACGACCTGGTCCAGGCCGATGTTGACCACGTGCTGCTTCACACCGAGCTGGCCGGCGTAGAACTCGGTCGGCGAGGTCGGCCCGAGGCTGCGGTTGAGCGTGTTGAGGATGTCGTAGGAGAACGCATTGCGGCCGTAGGTGTAGCTGGCATCCAGCACCGTGCCGGCGGTGCCTTCGTAGCGTGCGCCGACGAGGAACTGGGTGTCGCGCGAGATGTTGAAGATTTGCGGCAGGAAGCCGTCCGGATAGATTTCCGGGATGTTGCGCGGGTCGCCGGCGGGCCGGAAGAAACCGGTCGACAGGACTTCGCGCTTGCCGAGCAGGGTGTAGGAATAGAGCGTGACCAGATCGCCGACCGGCAACTCGGCGTTGTAGCCGAGCGTGGTGCTGTCCACTTCCGGATCGCCCTGGCGCTGCACCACGACACCGTAAGGCGCGGAAGTCGGGCTCCACGTGCCGATGTAGGGACGGGCGCGGTTGGTCTGGCTTTGATGCCCGTCGCCCGCGAACAGGTGGACGACGCCGCTTTCGCCGAGCGCGAAACCAGACTCGAGGTTCAAGTGGTACTGCTCGCCATCGCCGGCGCTGTGGATGCCGTAACGCGCCGACACGCTGCCGCTGCCGGCCGAGCCTTTCAGCACGATGTTGACCACGCCGGCGATCGCGTCCGAACCGTACAAAGCCGACGCGCCGTCGCGCAGCACTTCGACGCGCTCGATCGCGGCGATCGGGATCGAGTTCAGATCGACGGGCGAGGAGCCGCGGCCCTGCGAGCCGTTGACGTTGACCAGCGCGCCGGCGTGGTAGCGCTTGCCGTTCACCAGCACCAGCACGTGGTCGGGCGCCAGTCCGCGCAACTGCGCCGGGCGCATCGCGTCGGTGCCGTCGGTGATCGCCGGGCGCGGGAAGTTGAGCGAGGGAATCGCGCGCGACAGGGCGGTGGCCAGTTCCACGGTGCCGGTGGCTTGCAGTGCTTCGGGCGTGATGATGTCGATCGGCGCGGTCGATTCGGCCACGGTGCGATCCGCGACGCGGGTGCCGGTGACGACGACCTGGTCGAGCGAACGGGCGGATGCTTCCTGTGCGGTGGCGCCGGGAGCGGCAGACAGGGTGGCGAGCGCGGAGGCCAACGCGAGAGAAAGGGGCGCGAGCTTCATGTGTGGGCTCCTGATGTGCGTGATGGACATGCGAACCGTCCCCCGACGGTCGGCACGGACACTGCGGTGCAGCAAAACCGTGACGCGACGATGCGTCGCGGCCGGCGCGAACGCAACCTTCGGTTAATTCTTTTTGGTTATCAGAACATCTGGCGGCATTGAAAGCATCAATGCCGGCGCCGCGATGGCAGCGGCGCGCGGTCGGCCGCTGCCCGGGCCCGACTCAGGCGTGGCTCTCGCGCCAGCTGCGGTACGGCGGCATCGACATCACCATTTCGGCCATGCTGAAGGCCAATTCGCGCTCGGCCATCACGGTGCCGTCGGCGCCGTGCTCGATCAAATGCTTGGCCTCGGCTTCGGAATGGGCGCGGGCGAAGATGGTGAGTTGCGGATTGGCGGCACGCAGCCGGGTGACGATCTCGCCGGCTTCCAGCGCGTTCGGGATCGCGATCACGACGATGCGGGCCTTGTCCGGCTGCGCTTCGGCCAGCACGCGTTCGCTCACCGCGTTGCCGCGGATCGTGGGAACGCCCTGGTCGCGGGCGCGACGGACGAGGTCGGGATCCATTTCGATCGCCTGCACCGGCACGCCGCGGTCGCGCAGCAATTGCACCAGCGGCGCCCCGACCTGTCCGTAACCGATCACGATGGCGTGATCGTCGCCCTGCAACACCGGGCCGGGCGGCGGTTCCACGGGTTCGACCACGGCTTGCGCGGCCTGCGCGCTGGCCTGTGCTTCCGCGGCCTGGTCGGCCTGCGCGGCCAGGGCGGCCTGGGCCGCGAGCTGGCGCGCCTGCCAGCGATCCAGCAACCGGAACATCAGCGGATTGGCGACGATGGAGATCAGCGCACCGGCCAGGATCAGGTCGCGGCCTTCCGGCGGCAGGATATTCAGCGACACGCCCAGTCCGGCGAGGATGAAGGAGAACTCGCCGATCTGCGCGAGGCTGGCGGAAATCGTCAGTGCGGTGTTCTTGGCGTGGCCGAAGGCGCGCACGATCACGTAGGCGGCGGCGGATTTGCCGATCAGGATGATGAAGGCCGTGGCCAGGACCTGCAGCGGCCGTTCGAGCACCACGGCCGGATCGAACAGCATGCCGACCGAGACGAAGAACAGCACCGCGAAGGCGTCGCGCAGCGGCAGCGAATCGTTCGCGGCCTTGTGCGAAAGCTCGGACTCGTTGAGCAGCATGCCGGCGAAGAACGCGCCCAGCGCGAACGACACGCCGAACAGCGCGGCCGAGCCGAACGCGATGCCGAGCGCGATCGCCAGCACCGACAGCGTGAACAGTTCGCGCGAGCCGGTCGCGACGCTGCGTTCCATCACCCACGGGATCATGCGGCGGCCGATCACCAGCATCACCGCGACGAAGCCGGCGACCTGCAGCAGCGTGAGGCCGAGTTTCCCGGCAATGCGGCCGGCGTCGAGTTCGCCGTCGCCGGCCAGCGCCGCGCCGAGCGGCGGCAGCAGCACCAGCGTGAGCACCATCGCGAGGTCTTCGACGATCAGCCAGCCGATCGCGATCTTGCCGCGCTTGGAATCGAGCAATCGTCGTTCTTCCAATGCGCGCAGCAGCACCACGGTACTGGCCACCGACAAGGCCAGGCCGAACACCAGGCCTTCGGCCAGGTTCCAGCCGATCGCCCAGGCCAATCCGAGGCCCATCAGCGTGGCGACGGAAATCTGTGCAACCGCGCCGGGAATCGCGATGGTTTTGACTTCCAGCAGGTCGTCCAGCGAGAAATGCAGGCCGACGCCGAACATCAGCAGCATCACGCCGATTTCCGCGAGCTGCGTGGCCATGCCGGCGTCACCGACGAAGCCCGGTGTGAATGGTCCGACCACGATCCCGGCGAACAGGTAGCCGACCAGTGGCGGCAGCTTCATCCGGTTCGCGAGGAAGCCGAAGACGAAAGCCAGCGCCAAGCCGATGGCGACGATGTCGATTAGGTCGGTGTGATGATCCATTCGGGGAAGTTTGTTGAGCGTGGACGTAACGGAGCCAAGGCGTTCGTGCGGGCCGCATGTGACCTTGGACGCGCATCGCGGCGCGGAAAAGGACGCGCTGCCCGATGGCGGAAGGAGAAAGGTACCGGGAAATCGCCTGCTTGTCGTTCCAGCCTGAACGCGGCTGGGCGAAAATGCGCGGATCGGCGCATGGATGCGCCGGACTCGAGCCGATTCCTTTCCCATGTCGATTGCCATCCTCGCCCATCTGCTGCTGGCTGCCGCGTTGCTGCTGGCGCTGGCGTTCCATCGCCATCGCGCCGCGCAGGTCGCAGTCGTGCTGTGGCTGCTGTTCGCCGGGATTTCCGATGATTCGCTGCGGGTGCAGGTTGGCGCACTGCTGTTCGCACCGTGGCTGCTGCCGTTGTGCGTGGCCGTGCCGGAAGCGCGCCTGCTGTCGAAGCGCCATGCGCTGTTCGTGCTGCTGGCGGTGGCGCTGGCCGGCATCGTGCTTTACGCGCCGCCGCACGTGTACCAGGGATTGCGGGATCTGGTCGCGGCGCCGTTCGCGGGCTTGTCGTACACCGCCATTGCGGCCTTGCCGTGCGGCGTGGCGGCCTTGATCGCGGCGGCGCGCTGGCTCAGGGATCGCAATTCGATGGACGCCGGCCTGGCATTGGCGCTCGCCGTCGTTGCCGTCGCCTGTCTGGATCGGTCCGGCGCCGCGTCGTGGTTCGCCATGGCCGCCGCGATCGTGCTGGTCGCGATCTTCCACGCCAGCTACCGCATGGCCTTCATCGACACGCTCACCGGCTTGCCGAATCGCCGCGCGCTGGACGAAACGCTGTCGCGGCTTTCCGGCAACTACGCGCTGGCGATGATCGATGTCGACCACTTCAAATCGTTCAACGACACCCACGGGCACGCCGCCGGCGACGTGGTGCTGCGCGAAGTGGCGCAAGGCCTGCATCGCCATGCGCAGGGCCGCGCGTTCCGCTACGGCGGCGAAGAGTTCTGCGTCGTGTACGGCAAGGGCGAGAACCGCAAGCGCGTCGCCCAGGCGCTGGACCGTGCGCGAGAGCAGATCGCGGCGGCCAAGGTGATGGTGCCGTCGGCGAAGAAGCGCAAGGCGCGCGCGCCGCAGAAGATCGCCGTGAGCGTCACGATCAGCGCCGGCTGCGCGTGCCGCAACGAGAACCTGAAGACGCCCAAGGCCGTGCTCGACGCCGCCGACGCGGCGCTCTACAAGGCCAAGGCGGCCGGTCGGAACCGCGTGGCCATGGGTTGAACTTGCGCTGCGTTCCAGTTTGAGCGCTGGCGAGCGGCTAAACTTCGCGAATGAATAGCATTCCGAAATGGCAGGCCGCATTTGCTTTCGGCCTTATCCTGATTTCCCGCCTCGCGTTCGCGCAGGCCGATACCCCGACTTCCTGGCCCGATGACGAAGGCATGGCACAGCGCCTGGGCGCGTGCGCCGTGTGCCATGGCCAGCACGGCGAAGGCGCGGCTGGCGCCGAGTATTTCCCGCACCTGGCCGGCAAGCCGGCGGGTTATCTGTTCGCGCAGATGCAGGGTTTCCGCGACGGCCGCCGCCATTACCCGCAGATGGTGTACCTGATGTCCAACTGGAACGATGCGTGGTTCGCCCGGGTCGCGGCGTTCTACGCCTCGCAGCCCACGCCCGAGCCGCACGCGCAGGCGGCCGCGAAGCTCGAAGCCCAAGACTTTGCGCGTGCGCAGAAGCTGGTGCGCGAAGGCGATGCGAGCGTCGATTTGCCGCCGTGCGCGGCGTGCCACGGCGATCGGCTGGAAGGCCTGGAGCCCGGCATTCCGGCGCTCGCGGGCTTGCCGACCGATTACCTGATCGCGCAGCTCGGCGGCTGGCTGACCGGCGCGCGGCATTCGATCGCGCCGGATTGCATGTCGCACGTGGTGACGAAATTGCAGCCCGGCGACATCCGCCTGGTGGCGACGTATCTCTCGTCCTTGTCGGTTTCGCCCGACGACCGGCCAGCGCCGGAAGGCAGCCGGGAACTGCCGCTTTCCTGCGGCGGCGCCGGCCAGTTCGATCCGACCAGCGGGGTGGTGCAATGAACGCAGCTCGTCGCGGTCTTCCGATCGGATTCCTGTTCGCGCTGATTCCGTTGATCCCGCTGCTCATCGTCGGCGTCGTGCTGTTGCGGGCGCAGGGCGGCATTGCCGCGCTGAGTGCGCCGCGCGAGCCTGCGACGGCATTCGTTGCCGATGCCGCCACGCTGCAACGCGGCGAATACCTGGCGCGTCTGGGCAACTGCAGCACCTGCCACACCGCCCGCGGCGGCGCGACGCTGGCCGGTGGGCGCGCCTTCGTCACCGAATACGGCACGATCCATTCGACCAACCTCACGCCGGATCCGACCACCGGCATCGGCGATTGGTCGGTCGCGGAATTCCGCCACGTGATGAAGCACGGCGTCAGCCGTCACGGCCTGCTGTATCCGGTGTTCCCGTTCCAGAACTTCCAGCACCTGACCGAGCAGGACGTCGATGCGATCTTCGCGTGGCTGAAACAGCAGCCGCCGGTCGAACAGGCGACGCCGGCGAACGAGCTTTCGTTCCCGGCGAGCCAGCGTGCGGCCCTGATCGGCTGGCGCATGTTCTTCCACCGCCCGCGGACGCTGGTCGAGGAGCCGTCGCAAAGCGCCGAGTGGAACCGCGGCCGTTATCTGGTCGAAGGCCTGGGCCATTGCGACATGTGCCACGGCGAGCGCGGCGCGTTCGGCTCGCTGCTCGACGGCCGCGGCAATGCGGGCAGCGTGATTCCCGGCCTGGGCTGGCATGCGCCGGCACTGGATCGCGAATCGCTCGCCCGCTGGAGCAGCGAAGAACTCGCGCACTACCTGCGCAGCGGCGCCGGCAAGCACGGCAGCGCCTATGGGCCGATGGCCGAAGTGATCGCGTCCAGCCTGCAATGGCTGGAGGAAGGCGACGCGCTGGCGATCGCGACCTACATCAAATCCCTGCCGCGCACCGCCGCGCCGGTGCCCGTGCGCGGCCCGAAGGCCAGGACGCAGCTGGGCTATGCATCTGTCGCGCTGTACGAGAAGCACTGTGCCGACTGCCACGGCAAGAACGGCGAAGGCGAGGACGGGAAATTCCCGCCGCTCGCGGGCAACCCGCTGGTGCTGGCCGACGATCCGGTGAACCCGATCCGCGTCGTGCTGTACGGCGCGGCCGCGCCGTCCACGCAGGCCAATCCTGCGCCGCATTCGATGCCGCCGTTCGTGGACCGCGTTTCCGACGCGGATCTGCTCCTGCTGCTGAACCACATCCGTGGCAGCTTCGGCAACGATGCGCGCGCGGTCACGATCGAGCAGTTGCGCGCGGCACGGACATTGCCGTTGGAGTAAGGCACGTTCCGGCCGCGATGCGAACGTCGAAACTTTCCATCGCCATCGTCGGCTACGGCACAGCCGGACAAGCGGCGCGCCTGTACCTGCAGCGCGCCGGTCACCGGATCGAACAGTTCGAGCAGGCGCCGCGCCTTGAGCCGGTTGGCGCGGGTTTCCTGCTGCAGCCAACCGGTTTGTCCGTGCTCGACGAACTCGGCCTTGGCGAACAGGCCCGCGCCTGTGGCGCGCGCATCGGGCAGTTGTACGGCGAGAACGAACGCGGCAAGCGCATCATGGACATGCGCTATGCGGAACTCGGGCGCGGCTGGCATGGTTTGGGCATGCAGCGCGGCGCGCTGTTCGAGTTGCTTCGCAGCGCCGACCCTTCGGCGCACGAGGTCCGCGTCGATGCGCGCATCGTTTCCATCGATGCCGAAGCCGGCACCTTGCAGGTCGCGCACGGCCGGGGGCACGGGCCATTCGATCTGGTGGTGCTGGCGTCCGGTTCGCATTCGCCGTTGCGCGGCGTGCTGGGCGAAGCGGTGCGCAGCGACGCGTGTTATCCGTGGGGCGCGATCTGGTGCCTGGCCGACGATGCGCACGGACGCTTCACGGACGTGCTGGAACAACGCTATCGCCGCGCGCGGGAAATGATCGGCGTGCTGCCGGTGGGCGCATTGCCGCAACAGTCGGCGCGCAAGGTCAGCATCTACTGGAGCGTGCGCGCCGATGCACTCGACGCGACCTTCGCTGCCGGCATCGCGCCGCTGCGCGAGCGTTTCCAGTCGCTGTGGCCGGATGCGGCGAGGTTGCTCGATGGCATGGAAGATCTTTCCGGCTGGAAGCGGGCGACGTACCGCGACGTGATCGTGAAGCGCCCCTGGCGCGGACGCCTCGTGCTGCTCGGCGATGTCGCGCACGGCATGAGCCCGCAACTGGGGCAGGGCGTGAACATGGCGCTGCTCGATGCGCAGGCTTTGGCGCGCGCGCTCGACCATCACGAGCGGATCGAAGACGCCTTTGCCGACTACGCCAGGACGCGCGCCGGACACCTGCGCATCTACCAGTTCCTGAGCCGCTGGCTGACGCCGCTGTTCCAGTCCGATCGCGATGCGCTCGCGTGGTGGCGCGACCTGCTGTTCCTGCCCGCGAGCCGATTGCCGGTGTCGCGCAGCGAATCGCTGAAGGTGCTGACCGGCGTCAAGCGCGGCTGGTTCGGACGCTTGACGGTCTAGCGGTCGCGCAGCAGGGCATCGACCGACAGCGCATCCGGGTCCGACGTCGCGCCTTCCGCCGCGAACGGCAACACGCCGAGGCACGGCGCCGGCAGGCCGCGCGCGAGGATCGCGAAGTTCTCCCGTGGATGGCGCTGGTGCGGATCGATGGCGTTGCCGATCCAGCCTGCGAATTCGCAACCGTCCTCGACGATCGCCCGCGCCGTCAGCCGCGCATGGCTGATGCCACCGAGCTTCAATCCCGCGACCATGACCACACGCAGATCCAGTGCCTTCACCAGCGCGGATTGATCGAGCGATGCCGACCACGGCGACAACCAGCCGCCCGCGCCTTCCACGACCACCACGTCGGCGCTTTCGCGCAGTTGCGCGAAAGCGCGCAGCAGCGGTTCCAGCGTGATGGCGCGCTGTTCCATCGCCGCGGCAAGTTCCGGCGTGGTCGGATCGGCGAAGGCCAGCGGATTGACCTGTTCGTAGGAAGGCATCGGATCGCTCGCATCGAGCAAGGCCAGCGCATCGTCGTTGCGCCAGCCTTCGGGCGTGTCCTCACAACCGCTGGCGACCGGTTTCATGCCGACGGCGCGCAGTCCGCGCCGCCGCAGGGCGTGCAGCAGCGCGACGGAAGCGTGGGTTTTGCCGATGCCGGTGTCGGTGCCGGTGATGAAGATCGAACGCATCGTGGTTCTTCTGGCGGAAAGCCCGCCAAGCATAGCGACGACGCGACGGCGCTAGAATCGAGAATCATCCTTATCCTGGTCTTCCGATGTTCGCCGCCGAAACCCTTCCGTTCCACGACAAGCCCGCGGCCTATGCGATGCTGGCCGAGCAGGCGCGTGCGCTGGTTGCAGGCGAGCGCGACCGCATCGCCAATGCCGCCAATCTTTCCGCGCTGGTCTATCACGCGCTGCCCGACCTGAACTGGGTCGGCTTCTATTTCTTCGACGGCAACGAACTGGTGCTCGGGCCGTTCCAGGGCAAGCCGGCCTGCATCCGCATTGCGCTTTCGCGCGGCGTCTGCGGCGCGGCTGCGACCTCGCGCAGCACGCAGCGCGTGGACGACGTGCACGCCTTTCCCGGTCACATTGCCTGCGATGCCGCATCCCGGTCGGAACTGGTCGTGCCCTTGGTGCTGGGCCAGGAATTGATCGGCGTGTTCGATCTGGACAGTCCGATCCCCAGCCGTTTCAGTCCTGAAGACCAAGCCGGCCTCGAGGCCATCGCCGCGATCTTCCTGGAGTCGATTGCATGAGTGGAAAACTGCAGAACGTCGGGCCCAAATCCGCCGCGTGGCTGCGGCAGGTCGGAATCAAGTGCCAAGCCGATCTGGAAGCGGTCGGCGCGGTCGAGGCTTTCCTGCGCTGCAAGCGCGCCGGCTTCAAGCCGAGTCTCAACGTGCTGTATTCGCTCGAAGGCGCATTGCTCGGCTGCCATTGGCAGAAAGTGCCCGAGGAACGCCGCGCGGTCCTGCTGGCGCAGGTGGAGGAAGGTGTCGCGAAGTTGCCGGTGTCGCGCGGCCGGGCGGCGGCGCTGATGGTGTCCGAAGTGCGCGACGTGCCTTCGGACGAAAGCGGTGGCATGTCGATGGAGCATTCCTTCGGTTTCGACGAGCCTTCCGGCGGCGATTCGCACGAGTCGTGACGCGACCGGCGCGATAGGAAATTTCCGAACGCACGATGCGCAACCCGCCGATACGGGCGATGCGTCGCGATGGCCAGACTGTCCTCACCGGCGGCACCCAAGCCGCACGGGAAACGGACCAACCATCGCAACCATCACCTCATCGAAAGGAACATCGCCATGAACAAGCCCGTCGTGCCCAAGCTCGTCCTCGTCCTCAAGACCATGCTGCTTTCGTTCGCCTTCTGCGCTTCGGCCTTCGCTGCCGGCGGCAAGGTCAACATCAACACCGCCGACGCGGCAGCGATTGCCGATGGTCTGGTCGGCATCGGCCCGGCGAAAGCCGAGGCCATCGTCGAATACCGCAAGGAACACGGCACGTTCCAGAGCGCGGACCAGCTCGCCAGCGTGAAAGGCATCGGCTTGGCGACCATCGAGAAGAACCGCGATCGGATCGAAGTTGCCGCGCCCGCGAAGTCGAACTGAGCCGGTGTTTCGATTCCGCCGCAACGAAAGCCCGCGACATCAACGTCGCGGGCTTTCGTTTTGAACCGCCGGACCGGCAGTGGAATCAGGCCAGCGCCGGATTCTCCTTTTCCGGATCGATCCCGAAGGTCTTGATCGCGCGCGCCACGTCCTTCGAGTTCATCTTGCCTTCCTGCGCCAGCGCCGCGATCGCGGCCTGGGCGATGTGGAAGCGGTCGACTTCGAAGAAGCGGCGCAGGTTGGCGCGGGTATCGCTGCGGCCGAAGCCGTCGGTGCCGAGCACGGTGTAGCGCATCGGCACGAAGGCGCGGATCTGGTCGGCGAAGGCGCGCACGTAGTCGGTCGCGGCGATCGCCGGGCCGCTGCGGCCCTCGAGCAGTTGCGTGACGTACGGCTTCTTCTGGTCCTTCGCTTCCGGATGCAGGCGATTCCAGCGCTCGGCTTCGAAACCGTCGCGGCGCAGTTCGGTGAAGCTCGGGCAGCTCCAGATGTCGGCGGTGACGCCGAATTCCTTCTCCAGCAGCTCCGCCGCGGCGATGGCTTCGCGCAGGATCGTGCCGGAGCCGAGCAGCTGCACTCGCAGCTCGCCCTTCTTCGGCTTGCCCGCGTCCTTCAGCAGGTACATGCCCTTGACGATGCCTTCGGTCGCGCCTTCGGGCATGTCCGGATGGCTGTAGTTCTCGTTCATCAGGGTCAGGTAGTAGTACTCGTCCACCTGTTCCGTGAGCATGCGCTTCATGCCGTACTGCAGGATCACCGCGACCTCGAAGCTGAAGGTCGGGTCGTAGGCGCGGCAGTTCGGGATCGCGCCGGCGAGCAGGTGCGAGTGGCCGTCTTCGTGCTGCAGGCCTTCGCCGTTGAGCGTGGTGCGGCCGGCGGTCGCGCCGAGCAGGAAGCCACGGGCGCGCATGTCGGCCGCCTGCCAGGCGCTGTCGCCGATGCGCTGGAAGCCGAACATCGAATAGAAGATGTAGAACGGCAACAGCGGCAGGTCGTTGTTGCTGTAGCTCGTCGCCGACGCCATCCACGAGGCGAAGGCGCCGGCTTCGCTGATGCCTTCCTCCAGCACCTGCCCGGCCTGGTCTTCGCGGTAATACATCAGCTGGTCCGCATCGACCGGCTTGTACTTCTGGCCGAATGGCGCGTAGATGCCGATCTGGCGGAACAGGCCTTCCATGCCGAAGGTGCGGGCTTCGTCCGCGACGATCGGCACGACGCGCGGGCCGATCTGCTTGTCGCGCAGGATGATGTTGAGCGCCTGCACGAAGGCCATCGTGGTGCTGTTCTCGCGCTCGCCGGTGTTCTTCAGCAGGCGCTCGAACTGGGACAGTTCCGGCACCGCGAAGGATTGCGTGGCCTTGCGGCGGCGCTGCGGCAGGTAGCCGCCGAGCGCGGCGCGGCGCGCCTTGAGGTACTGCACTTCGGGCGAGTTCTCGCCCGGGTGGTAGAACGGCACCGAGCCGTCGGCCAGCTGCGCGTCCGAGATCGGGATCTGGAAGCGGTCGCGGAACGCGCGCACGGCGTCGTTGTCGAGCTTCTTGGTCTGGTGCGTCGGGTTCAGCGATTCGCCCGCCGCGCCCATGCCGTAACCCTTCACGGTCTTGGCGAGGATCACGGTAGGCATGCCCTTGGTGTTCACCGCCGCGTGGTAGGCCGCGTAGACCTTGTGCGGATCGTGGCCGCCGCGGTTGAGGCGCCAGATGTCGTCGTCGGAAAGGCTGGCGACCAGCGCCGCGGTTTCCGGATACTTGCCGAAGAAATTCTTGCGCGTGTAGGCGCCGCCGAAGGCCTTGCAGTTCTGGTACTCGCCGTCGACGGTTTCCATCATCAGCTTGCGCAGCACGCCATCCTTGTCGCGCAGCAGGAGCGGATCCCAGTAGCTGCCCCAGATCACCTTGATGACGTTCCAGCCCGCGCCGCGGAACACGCCTTCCAGTTCCTGGATGATCTTGCCGTTGCCGCGCACCGGGCCGTCGAGGCGCTGGAGGTTGCAGTTCACGACGAACACGAGGTTGTCGAGCTGCTCGCGGCCGGCGAGCGAAATCGCGCCGAGCGATTCGGGTTCGTCGGTTTCGCCGTCGCCGAGGAAGCACCAGATCTTGCGGTCGCTGGGCTTGAGCAGGCCGCGATGCTCGAGGTACTTGCTGTTGCGCGCCTGGTAGATCGCCGAGATCGGGCCCAGGCCCATCGACACCGTCGGCACCTGCCAGAAATCCGGCATCAGCCACGGATGCGGATAGGACGGAATGCCGCGGCCATCGACTTCCATGCGGAAGTTGTCGAGCTGGGCTTCGGTCAATCGGCCTTCGAGGAAGGCGCGGGCGTAGATGCCCGGCGACGAATGGCCTTGCACGCAGATGATGTCGCCCGGATGGTCGCCGCTCGGGGCGCGCCAGAAATGGTTGAAGCCGACGTCATACAGCGTCGCCGACGAGGCGAACGATGCGATGTGGCCGCCGAGATCGCCGGGCTTGCGGTTGGCGCGGACCACCATCGCCATCGCGTTCCAGCGCAGGATCGAGCGGATGCGCCATTCGATCGCGCCGTCGCCGGGGCTCTTGGCTTCGCGCCACGGCGGAATCGTGTTGATGTAGTCGGTGGTCGGAGAAAACGGCAGTTGCGCGCCGGCGCGGCGCGTCAGCGCCGCCATCTGCTCGAGCAGGAAATGCCCGCGCTCGGGACCGTCGCTTCGCAGCACGGCGCGCATCGCGTCCATCCACTCGCGGGTTTCGGTCGGGTCGATATCCTGGTTCAGAATGTCCTGCAGCAAGGCATTCATGCGTTTCCTCCGGAGTGTGGCGCGGCATCCGGCGACGCGCGGCCATTGTTGGTGTTGTGGAAACCCATTCTATCAGCGCAGCGATTCCCGGCTTGTGTTGCCCTCCAAGGTATCGACCAAGGGCGAATGGACGCGGCGCCGGGCTGTCCCTTGCCGGACAGCAGCGATCAGGAAAGATCGAATCGGGACGCGCCGGCGACGACGTCAGTTCTGGTCGAACGTCAATTCCACCGCGCCGAAGCGCAGCCGGTCGCCGGCCTTCAGTACCACGCTCTCGCCCGGGTTCAGGCGGCGGCCGTTGATCCAGGTGCCGTTGGCGACGCGCGGTTCCTCGCGCAGCACCGCGCCTTCGTGCGTGAGCCAGACGCGCGCGTGGCGGCGCGACAGTCCGCGCGCCATGTCGAGCGCGGAAAGGTCGATGTCGGGCACGTTGCCGGTGGTCGGGTCGGGACGTCCGATCACGAGGCTGCCGCGTTCCAGCGGCAAGGGAATGTCGGAGGTGGCGCTGCGCAGGCGCCAGCCGCGGGAATGCACGGCATCCAGTTCGCGCAGGATCGGCGCGACGTCGGGCAGGTTGCGGAGCGCGGTGGGCGGCAGCGTGTGCTCCGGATCGGGCAGGGCGCGCATCGTCGTGGTGGCGGCATTGTTCACGGCGTTGCGCAGCGTGGCCAGGTGCGCGGCGAGGCTGCGTGCCAGCGCGAGTGCGAGCTTCGCGTCGGAGCCGAGCACGGCGTCCAGGTCGGTGCGCGCGATCTTCGACAGCTTCACCGCCGTGGCGGTCACCGCGCGCACGCCCGGCAGGCTGCCGGGAACCAGCGCCGCTTCGCCGACGAAATCGCCCGGGCCAGCGACGAAGGCATGGCCGGTCATGGGCTCGATCCGCACCGTGCCGGATTCGATCCGGTACAGCGCATCGGATGGCTGGTTGAAATCGACGATGACGCGGCCTGCGTCCAGTTCGACGGTCGCGATGAGGGAAGGTGAAGCAGTCATGCGGCGAACATACGCGTGCGGTGATGAAGCTTGGACGATTATGCCAAGCGCGGTTTGAAGGCGACGATGACGGAAGTCACAGCTTCTTCGGTGGCTTCACCGGACGCTTCCAGCCGTCCACGGTTTCCTGGCGCGCGCGCGCCACGGTGAGCTTGTCTTCCGGCGCGTCGCGCGTCAGCACCGTGCCGGCGCCGAGCGTGGCGTTCTTCCCCACCGTGACTGGCGCGACCAGCGAGCTGTTGGAACCGATGAAGGCGCCGTCCCCGATCGTCGTGACCGACTTGTGCACGCCATCGTAGTTGCAGGTGATCGTGCCCGCGCCGACGTTCACGCCCGAGCCGATGCGCGCATCGCCGAGATAGGTGAGATGGTTGGCCTTGCTGCCTTCGGCGATCACCGCGTTCTTGGTTTCGACGAAGTTGCCGATATGCACGCCGTCGGCCAGCACGGTGCCGGGGCGCAGGCGCGCATACGGGCCGATGAGGCAGGCGCCCTGGGTGGTCGCGCCTTCCAGGTCGCAATGCGCGCGGACCTGGGTTCCGGCGGCAAGCGACACGTCGCGCAACCGCGTGAACGGGCCGATGCGCACGCCGTCGCCGAGCTGGACGCGGCCTTCGAGGATCACGTCGACATCCAGCTCCACGTCGCGGCCGGCGATCACTTCGCCGCGGATATCCACGCGCGCCGGATCGGCGACGCGCACGCCCTGTTCGCACAGGGCCCTGACCTGTCGGCGCTGCCAGGCGCGTTCGAGCTGCGCGAGTTGCCAGGCGTCGTTGGCGCCTTCCACTTCCGAGGCGTCGGCGCAGATGACCGCCGCCGCAGGTTGGCCTTCGCCCGAGGCCTGCGCGAAGACGTCGGTCAGGTAGAACTCCTGCTGCGCGTTGTCGTTCTTCAGGCCCGCGAGCCAGCGGCGCAGCGGCGCGGAGTCGGCGGCGAGGATGCCGGTGTTGATGGTGCGGATCGCGCGTTGCTGCGGGTTCGCGTCCTTGTGCTCGACGATGGCCGCGACGCGGCCCTGCGCATCCAGCACGATGCGGCCGTAACCGGTGGGATCGGCCGGCTCGGCGACCAGCACCGAAACGGGTGAAGCGGCCGCGACGACGGCGCGCAGGGTGGAAGCGCGGATCAGTGGCACGTCGCCGGCCAGCACCAGTACTTTCGCGCCGTCGGGAATGCCCGGCATCGCCTGCTGTGTCGCGTGTCCGGTGCCGAGGCGCTGCGACTGTTCGACCCAGTTGATCGAAGCGTCATCCGCGAACGCCGTGCGTACGGCTTCGCCGCCGTGGCCGAACACGACGTGGATCGCCGCCGGCTCCAAGGCCTTGGCGGCGTCCAACACATGCGAGAGCAGTGGCCGGCCGGCCAGCGGCATCAGCACCTTCGGCAAGGCCGAACGCATCCGCGTGCCCGCGCCGGCGGCGAGGACAACGATGTGCAACGGTGAGGTGTGTGCGGTCACGCAGGCGAGTCCATCGAAGCGGAAGGTTCGCCATTATCCAGCAACACGAAAAAGGCCGGAGCGTCGTGGCTCCGGCCCTTGGGGCTTCAGGCGGGTGATGCCGGGATCACCAGAGCAGGATCACCGGGTTGGCCCATTGCGGTTGCTGGCCGGGATTTGCGCGAACCCGCAGATTGAAGGCCGTGTTGTCGTAGGGAGTGAATTCATCGCTTGCCGCCGTCCAGGGGCGGTTGCCGATATCGCAGCTGATCGACGCAATCACAGAACTGCAACTGTCGACGAGTTCGATCTTGCCACCGCCGCGACAGGCGACCACGAGTTTGCCGAGGGTATAGTCGAGTTCGAGGCCGGGGCCGTTGCTGCCAAGTGAGCCGGGAAGTGCTTGGTCCAAGGGCGCTTGGAACGTGTCGTTGATTTCTTCAACGTATATCCGTCCCACATACACATTCGTCGTGGGCGCGGTCGAGCCGAAGGCTTCCCTGCCGATCGGAGTGTCGGATACGCAGTCGGGCGTTGCTGCATTCGGCGCCAGCCTCAGGCTGAGCGACGGCCCGGCCATCGCCGACATCGAAAAAATCAAAACAATCGGATTAAGACGGGTGTTGAAACTGGTTATTTGAAAGTTGCAGAAAAAACGACGCCTGGCTCGTGCCAGGCGTCGTTCCGGTCCGGATGCCCGGCCGTGCGGAGATCGCGCGGTGTGGCGATCAGGCCGCGTCTTTCTTGTCGTCGTAGAACTGCGCTTCCTCGGTGGAGCCGGTCAGCGCGGTCACGCTCGACGCGCCGCCCTGGATCACCGTGGTCACGTCGTCGAAGTAGCCGACGCCCACTTCCTGCTGGTGCGAAACGAAGGTGTAGCCCTTTTCGCGTGCGGCGAATTCCGGCTCCTGCACCTGTTCCACGTAGTGGCGCATGCCTTCGCCGCGCGCATAGTCGTAGGCGAACTTGAAGGTGTTGAACCAGTTGATGTGGATGCCGGCCAGCGTGATGAACTGGAACTTGTAGCCCATCGCGGAGAGTTCGTCCTGGAACTTGGCGATGGTCTTGTCGTCCAGGTTCTTCTTCCAGTTGAAGCTCGGCGAGCAGTTGTAGGCCAGCAGCTTGCCGGGGTTCTTCGCCAGCACGGCCTGCGCGAACTCGCGGGCGAAGCCGAGGTCCGGCGTGCCGGTTTCGCACCACACCAGATCCGCATACGGCGCGTAGGCGACGCCGCGACTGATGGATTGCTCGAGGCCGTTCTTGACACGGTAGAAGCCTTCCGCGGTGCGTTCGCCGGTGAGGAAGGGCTTGTCGTTGGCGTCGTGGTCGGAGGTGATGAGGTTCGAGGCTTCCGCGTCGGTACGGGCCAGGATCAGCGTCGGCACGCCGAGCACGTCGGCCGCGAGGCGCGCGGCGACGAGCTTCTGCACCGCTTCGGAGGTCGGCACCAGCACCTTGCCGCCCATGTGGCCGCACTTCTTCACCGCAGCCAGCTGGTCTTCGAAGTGCACGCCTGCAGCGCCGGCGATGATCATGTTCTTCATCAGCTCGTAGGCGTTCAGCACGCCGCCGAAGCCGGCTTCGGCGTCGGCCACGATCGGCAGGAAGAAGTCGATCGCGTTCTCTTCCTTCAGCTTGCCGTCGCAGATGTTCTTCCACTGGATCTCGTCGGCGCGCTGGAAGGTGTTGTTGATGCGGCGAACCATGGTCGGCACCGAGTCGTAGGCGTACAGCGACTGGTCCGGATACATGGTTTCGGAGGTGTTGCCGTCGGCGGCGACCTGCCAGCCGGACAGGTACACGGCTTCCAGGCCGGCCTTGGCCTGCTGCATCGCCTGGCCGGCGGAGATCGCGCCGAAGGCGTTCACGTAGCCCTTCTTGGCCTCACCGTGGACAAGCTTCCAGAGCCGGTCCGCGCCGCGCTTGGCGAGCGTGTATTCGGGCTGGACGCTGCCGCGCAGGCGCACCACGTCGGCGGCGGAATACGTGCGCTTGACCAGTTTCCAGCGCGGATTGCTGTCCCAGTCCTTCTGAATGGCGGCGATCTGTTCGGCTTGCTTGCTCATGGTGCGAATTCCTGAAGAGTGAAATGCCCGGTCTGCCGAAAGCCGTCCGGGACGGGTGGTCAAGCTAGTGCTGCACTGCAACTTTGCCAAGACAAATGTTTCAATAAAATCCATTAACATATGTAATAGTTCTTTCGAATTGTCTGGCGTAAAGCCGCGAGCCGATGGCCAATCCCAATCCGCGTTTCTATTACAAAGGCAGCCGGCTCAAGCAGTTGCGCGCGTTCTGCCACGCCGCGCGGTTGGGGTCGGTGTCGCGGGCGGCAGAAGCCCTGTTCCTGAGCCAGCCGGCCGTCAGCCTGCAATTGGGCGCGCTGGAAACCGAGCTGAAGGCGCAGCTGTTCGAACGCCATGGCCGGCGCCTGTCGCTTACCGCCGAGGGCCAGACCCTGTACGAACTGGCGCGGCCGCTGGTCGATGGCCTGGATGCGCTCGAGAGCGAGTTCCGGAACCGCGTGCAGGGCATGAACTCGGGCGAGCTCAACATCGCCGCGGGAACCTCGACCATCCTCTATTTCCTGCCGCCGCTGGTGCAGGCCTTCCGGCAGGCGCATCCGGAGGTGCAGCTGAAGCTGCACAACGTCACCGGCGGCGATGGGCTGGCGCTGCTGCGGTCCGATGGCGTCGATCTGGCGGTCGGTTCGATGCTCGACGTGCCCAACGACATCGACTACGCGCCGGTGCGCAGCTACGACCCGATGCTGATCGCGCCGCTCGGCCATCCGCTCGCCACCAAGCATCCGCTGACGCTGGAAGACCTGTCGCCGTACGGCCTGATCCTGCCGCCGCAGCGGCAGAGCACCTACCGGCTGGTCGATCTGGTGTTCCAGCAGCACCGCGTGCCGTACACCGTCGCGCTGGAAGTCGGCGGCTGGGAAATCGTCAAGCAGTACGTCGCGATGGGACTCGGCATTTCCATCGTGACGGGCATCTGCCTGACCGACGCCGACCGCGAGCGCCTGGTCGTGCGCAACCTGCGCGCCTACTTTCCGCCGCGCAGCTACGGCGTGGTGATCCGCAAGGGCAAGTTCCTGTCGCCTGCGGCCCGCGCCTTCGTCGATCTGGTGAAGCCGGCCTTGTTCACGCGGCGGGACTGGTTCGAGAGCGGGCACTCGGAACGCTAGCCGCCGGATGGAACGTGCGTTGCGCGAATCCGGTCGATGGCGCCGATTCTCCGCAGCGCGGCCGCGCCCGGATTGCCCGAACCGTGACGCCCGCGGTTGCCGCGATGCGCCCGCGCCCGTAGAGTTCGCGGCCTTTCCGTTGCTTGAAGCCTTGCCGATGCGCCTTCCCGATTACCCGTTCACGCCGCAACGCTTCGAGGTTCGCCCGGGCATCGCGATGAGCTATCTGGACGAAGGTCCGCGCGATGGCGAGGTGGTGGTGATGTTGCACGGCAATCCGTCGTGGAGCTACTACTGGCGCAAGCTGGTCGCCGGCCTGTCCGACCGTTATCGCTGCATCGTGCCCGACCATGTCGGCATGGGCTTTTCCGACAAGCCGGACGACGCGGCATACCGCTACACGCTGGCCTCGCGCGTGGAAGACCTCGACGCGTTGCTGAAGCACGCGGGCATCACCGGAAAGATCACGCTCGCGGTGCACGACTGGGGCGGCATGATCGGTTTCGGATGGGCGCTGCGCGATCCTTCCCGCATTGCGCGGCTGGTGATCACCAACACGGCCGCGTTCCCGCTGCCGGCGGAAAAGCCGATGCCGTGGCAGTTGTCGCTGGGCCGCGATACCTGGATCGGCGCGCTTGCGATCCGCGGCTTCAATGCGTTCTCCGGCATCGCCTCGTACGTGGGCGTGGAAACGCGGATGCCGGCGGACGTGCGCCGCGCCTACGTGGCGCCGTACGACTCGTGGCGCAACCGCATCGCGACCCTGCGTTTCGTGCAGGACATCCCGCTGAAGAAGGGCGATGCGGCTTGGGATCTGGTCGAGGAATCCGGCAAGCGCCTGTCCGAATACGCGGATCGTCCGGCGCTGCTGGCATGGGGCCTGCGCGATTTCGTGTTCGACTCGCATTTCCTGCGCGGCTTCGAACAGGCGCTTCCGAACGCGCAGAGCCTGATCTTCGACGACGCCGGCCATTACGTGCTGGAAGACAAGGCCGCGATCATCGTGCCGAAGGTGCGCGCCTTCCTCGACGCGAATCCGCTGCCGCAGGAATAAGCGGCAAGCCTGCCGTCCGTCCGGAAGCGTGCTCCGCTTCGGACGGCGATGCCTCATTCGACCGGCAGCACCAGCGCGAACACCGTATGTCCCGGCCGCGAGCGGAAGCTCAGCGCGCCGTGGTGCTCGCGCGCGACCTGCTGCACCAGCGTCAGTCCCAGGCCCGTGCCTTCGGCGCGGCCGGAAACCAGCGGCAGGAAGATGCGATCGGCCAGATCGTCGGGAACGCCGCGGCCGTTGTCCTCGATCTCCACGCGCAGCGCCAGCCGATGTTGGCGGTCGCCGATCAGCGCGTTGTGTTCGGCGCGGGTGCGCAACCGGATTTCGCTGGCATTGGCGTCGATCGCATTGCGCACGAGGTTCCACAAGGCCTGGGTGAGGCGATCGGCATCGCCGGTGATTTCCGGCAGGCTCGGATCGTAGTCGCGCACCAGTTTCACCGCGCCGCCGGATTCGGCTTCCACCAGCAGGCGCACGCGTTCCAGCGCTTCATGCACGTTGGTCGGCTGTGCGACCGCGCCATGCGATGGGTTCAGCAGCCGGTCCACCAGCGCCGTGAGCCGGTCGCATTCGTGCAGGATCACGTCCACGTAGCGTCGCGCATCGACGTCGTCGCTGCGTCGCGCCAGCAACTGCGCCGCACCTTTCAGGCCCGCGAGCGGATTCTTCACTTCATGCGCCAGGCCTTTCAGCGCCGCGTGCAGGGCGCCGGGCAGCGCGTCGGAATAATCCATCGTGAGGAATCCGTCGAGCGGATGCACCTCGATCAGCACGCCGTTTTCATGGCGCGACAGCCACAGGTCGGCCTGCCGCGCTTCGCCCGGCGGAAAGCGCAGGTTGGCGCGGCGCACGAGCAAGGGCTCGTCGGCGCCGATCGAAAGGCGCGAGAGCAGATCGTCGAGGCGCGGCGCTTCGGTGTCGAGCTGGTCCAGCCGCAGGCCCGCGATGCGGCGCATGCTGACCGAGAGCCAGCGTGCGAACGCGCCATTGCAGCCGACCAGGCGGCCATCGTGGTCGGCCCAGGCCACCGGCGTGCCGAGATGTTCGAGATCGGGCGGGGAAGGCGGTTCGTGGGGCGCAGGCATGGGGCGGCGGGGAGCGATGCGGAAAGCGGAACGGTTGGCACGATAGCGCAGTGCAATACGCGAAAGCCGCCCGCGCACCCTACAATTGCGACCTCTGCAGTGGCGCCAACGGGCGCTGTCCCGTTCCAGAAGACCCGCGCCAACGATTCCATGCTGAGCATTTCTCCCGCCATCGCCATTCCCGACGAGGAGCTGACCGAGCGCTTCGTGCGTGCGTCGGGGCCGGGCGGACAGAACGTCAACAAGGTTTCGACCGCGGTGGAATTGCGTTTCGACGCGGCGAATTCGCCGTCGCTGCCGGAGGCGGTGCGGGCGCGGCTTTTGGCGCGTCGCGACCATCGCATCGGCAACGATGGCGTGATCGTGATTTCCGCGCAGCGTTTCCGTACCCAGGAGCGCAACCGGCAGGACGCGCGCGAACGGCTCGTGGCGCTGATCCAGACGGCATTGCATGCCCCCAGGCCGCGCGTGGCGACCCGTCCGACGCGCGCCAGCAAGGAACGCCGCCTGGAGGCGAAAAAGGAACGCGGCCAGATCAAGCGCGGCCGCACATCGAGAGGTTGGGAATGATGCAACCAGTGGTACAGGAACTTCCGCCCAGCGCACCGCGCCAGGGCAATGCCCTCACGCGCTGGCTCGGCCGCGCGATCCTGCGCGTGACCGGCTGGCGCGTGGCCGGGACATTCCCGGACCTGCCGCGGATGGTGATCATCATTGCGCCGCATTCCTCGTTCTGGGACGGCATCTGGGGCATCGCCGGCATGCTCGCGCTCGGCGTGCGGATCGAGTTCATGATCAAGGCCGAGCTGTTCAAGGGGTCGCTGGGCTGGTTCCTGCGCCTGATCGGCGGCATCCCGATCAATCGTTCGCGCGCGCATGGCACGGTCGAACAGGCCGTGGCGCGGTTGCAGCGCGACGAGCCGACATGGTTGCTGATCGCGCCGGAAGGCACGCGTCGCCGCGTCGAACACTGGAAGAACGGCTTCCGGCGCATCGCGCTCGGGGCGAACGTGCCGGTGCTGTGCACCTATTTCCACTACCCGGACCGCACCATGGGCCTTGGCGAGCTGATGGAACTGAGCGACGACGAAGCCGCCGACATGGCGAAGCTCCGGGAGTGGTACCGTCCCTACATGGGCAAGAACCGCGGCACGATCTGAGGCGGATGCAACCGTCGGGCGGGTGCATTCCGTGATCCTTCTGGCGATCTTCCAAGTGTTGTCTGGACTTGGTCGCCGGTTCCTGCCTACGCTTCCAGAGATAGATTCGGAGGTTGGGCGATGCACGCCGGAACAGGGTTCAAGAATGCTGCGGCGATGGCGGCGCTGATGTTCGCGCTGTGTCCCGCCGCGCAGGCGCAGGACGAGGGCGACGATGGCTGGATCGCCGGTTACGTCGCCAGTGGCCGCGCACCGGGCATCACGCGGCCGAAGAACCAGGAACGCCTGATCGACTTCGAGATCCTTGCGAGCATCGCGGGCAAGCGGGCGCGTTTCGAATTGAGCGATGGCCGCGAACGCATGGGCGTGGTGGAGCGCGTCGAAGGCGACACCGTGTTCCTGCGGGCCCATTACGTCAGCGGTTTCTTCCGCTACAGCCTCGCGCGCCGCGACATCCGCGCGATTCGTCTGGACTGATCGGCATGGCACGGCATTCGTTTTCCCGTTGGCTGGCCTGCGCCGCGCTGTCGTGCGCGGCGATGGGTGCGTCGGCACAGATCGTGGAAATCCGCGATCCGGCCGAAATGGAAGTCCAGCTTCGCAATGAACTGCAGCGCGAGGCGCGGGGGCTGTCGTGGCGGCTGGGCACGGTGCGGCTCGATCCGGTGCCGGCGCAGATCAAGCTGCCGGCCCAGTTCCGGCTGTTGCACCGTTCGATGCTGATCCGCCTGGCGCGCCTGCACGGCGTGCCGTTCGACCAGCAGTCGGTGGGTTGGGTGGTCCATCGCGAAATCGATCTTGGCCGCGAGGATGCGTGGTTCGTGCAGGTGCGATACCTGCCGCAGGACGAACGCATCGCGCCGCCGAGCCATCTGGCCGGGGAAGACCCGAGCGACTCCTACGCCGCCTATGTCGGCCGCATCGCCGACCGCGTGCTGCCGGACATGCCCGGCGCGGCGCGTAGCCGGCAATGGAATCCCGCCACCGGCGTCGCGACCTGGCGCGTCGCCGCGCCGCGGAACGACGGCACGCCGCAGCAGTATTTCGCGGCGCGCGTGCTGTCCAAGGGCGTGCTGCTGTTCGTGGTGTCGAACCTCTCCGACATCCATTCCGAACTGGCCGAGCGCAGCGTGCGCCTGATCGCCGCGCGCGCGCAGGAAGTCGCGCCGCTGGAACAATAATCGGAACGGGAAAGCACCCGTCGCCATTAAACTGGTGGGATGGACGTTTCCCATTTGCTCGACGGCTTGAACGCGGCGCAGCGTGAAGCCGTGACCGCGCCGCCCGGCCACCAGCTCGTGCTCGCGGGCGCCGGTTCCGGCAAGACCCGTGTTCTTGTTCACCGCATCGCTTGGCTGACCCAGGTGATGGGCGTGCCGCCGTGGTCGATCCTCGCCGTCACCTTCACCAACAAGGCCGCGCACGAAATGCGGCATCGCTGCGAAGCGCTGATGCACGCAGGCGGTGGCACGCGCGGCATGTGGATCGGCACCTTCCACGGCATCGCGCACCGCTTGCTGCGCCTGCATTTCGCCGATGCCGGCCTGCCGGAATCCTTCCAGGTGCTGGATTCGGACGACCAGCTCCGTTTGATCAAGCGCGTGATCGCCGATCTCGGCCTGGACGATGCGCGCCATCCGCCGAAGCAGGCGCAGTGGTTCATCAACGCCAACAAGGACGAAGGCCGGCGGCCGGAGTCGATCCAGGGCGGCCATGCGGTCAGCGATCCGTTCGTGCGCATCTACGCCGCCTACGAAGACGTCTGCCGTCGCGCCGGCTTGGTCGATTTCGCCGAACTCCTGCTGCGCGCCCACGAAACCCTGCTGGCCACGCCGCAGCTCCTGGCCCATTACCGCCAGCGCTTCACGCATCTGCTGGTGGACGAGTTCCAGGACACCAACACCGTGCAGTACGCCTTCGTGCGCGTGCTGGCCGGCGACACCGGGCAGGTGATGGTGGTCGGCGACGACGACCAGTCCATCTACGGCTGGCGCGGCGCGCGGGTCGAGAACGTGCAGCATTTCCTGCGCGATTTCCGTGATGCGAAAACGATCCGGCTCGAACAGAACTATCGCTCCACCTCGAACATCCTGGCCGCCGCGAACGCGGTGATCGCGAACAATCCCGGCCGCCTCGGCAAGAAGCTTTGGACCGAAGGCCCGGACGGCGAGGCGATCGAGATCTATGCCGCGCACGACGAGAACGACGAAGCGCGCTTCGCGGTGGCGCGCATCCGGCAGCAGATCGAACTCGGTGGGCGCGCCAGCGACTGCGCGATCCTCTACCGCAGCAACGCGCAATCGCGCGCCTTCGAACAGGCGTTGATCGAAGCCGGCCTGCCTTACCGCGTCTACGGTGGGCAGCGCTTCTTCGAGCGCGCCGAAATCAAGGACGCGCTCGCCTACTTGCGCCTGTGCGCGAACCGCGCCGACGATGCTGCGTTCGAGCGCGTGGTCAACGTGCCGGCACGCGGCATCGGCGAGCGCACGCTGGACCAGATCCGCCAGGGCGCCCGCGACAACAACGCGCCGCTGTGGGAAGCGTTGTTGCTGGAGATTTCCCAAGGTCGGCTGGCGGCGCGCGCCAAGAACGCGCTGCGCGGCTTCGTCGAATTGATCGAGTCGATCGCCAGCACGCTGTCCGGCCTGTCGCTGGAAGAGCAGATCGACCGGATGCTGGCCATGTCCGGCCTGCGGGCGCATTACTCGGCCGAGCAGAAGGGTATGCTGGATTCGCGCACCGACAATCTGGACGAACTGGTCACGGTCGCCAGCCGCTTCACCCGCACGGAAGAGAACGAAGCCATGCCGGAGCTGGTCGCCTTCCTTTCCTACGCCGCGCTCGAAGCGGGCGAAGGGCAGGCGCAGCAATGGGAGGATGGCGTGCAGCTGATGACCCTGCATTCGGCCAAGGGCCTGGAGTTTCCGTTCGTGTTCCTCGCGGGCCTGGAAGAAGGTCTGTTCCCCGCACAGCGTTCGCTCGACGAGCCGGGCCGGCTGGAAGAGGAACGCCGGCTCGCCTACGTCGGCATCACGCGCGCCCGGCAGCGGTTGGTGCTGTCGTACGCGGAAAGCCGCCGCATCCACGGTGTCGATACCTATGGCGTGCCGTCGCGCTTCCTGCGCGAGATTCCTTCCGACGTGCTGCACGAGATCCGCCCGCGCATCCATCTTGCGCGACCGGCCAATTTCGGCATCGCGTCCTCGCAGCGCCTGCGCGAGGAAACGCCCGGCAGCTTCAGCCTCGGCCAGCGTGTACGGCACGCGCAATTCGGCGAAGGCGTGATCGTCGATGCCGAAGGCAGTGGCAGCCATGCGCGGGTGCAGGTGAATTTCGAGAATTCGGGCCAGAAATGGCTGGTGCTGGCGTTCGCGAACCTGCAGGCCGCGTAGTGCCGCGCATCGCGAAACCGCCCGGCATGCCTACAATGGCGGATATGTCGTCCACGCCCACCAAACTCGTCGTCGAATCGCCCAAGCTGCGCCGCTTCACGCCCGCGCAGCTGTGGACGGGCCTGATGGTGCTCGCGGTGGCGGTCGGCTTGCTGCTGTTCCTCGACCGCTACCTGGACCGCATCGTCACGGACCGGCCGGGCGAATGGGCGCGGATCCTGATCGAGGAAATGTCGAGCACGCTGGTCGCGGCCGTGCTGGTGCCGGCGATGATCTACGTCACGCGGCGTTGGCCGCCGTTCGGCGAGAAGTGGCCGCTGAATTTCCCGGTCAATGTGCTGGCCGCGATCGTCGCCGCCGGCGTCCACACCAGCGCGACCTCGGTGCTGCGCACGCTGCTGATCACGTTTCCCGGCCTCGCAGACGGCCACGATTACGAACTGACGCCGCAGAAATACCTGCTCGCGATTCCGTCCGGGCTGGTGATCTACGCCCTGATCGCGGCGATCACGATGGTGGTGGACCGCTATCGCGGCGCGCGCAACCGGGAACTGGAAGCGGTCGAGCTGCGCGCGCAGCTGACCCAGGCGCAGCTGCAGGTGCTGCGCCGCCAGCTCGAGCCGCAGTTCCTGTTCAACACGCTCAAGTCCACGGCCGAGCTGATCTACGCCAACCCCAAGGCGGCCGAGGAAATGATCGCGCGGATGAGCGCGCTGCTGCGCCATTCGTTCAATTCCGAGCAGTCGCACGAGACGACCCTGGCCGAGGAAGTGCGGGTGCTCGACCTGTACTTGGACATCATGCGGCTGCGCTACGCCGAGCGCCTGTTTGTGCAGGTCGATGCGCCACTCGAGCTGCAGAAGGCGCGCGTGCCGCGCCTGCTGCTGCAGCCGCTGGTGGAAAACGCGCTGCGCTACGGCGCCGACCCGTCGCTGTCGCTGGTCGCGATCCGCGTCGGCGTCCGCGCCGATGGCGATACGCTCGTGATCCGCGTGCACGACCGTTCCGGCTGCGACGAGGAAATGCTGCGCGGCGCCGGGCTGGCGAACGTGGCCGAGCGCATCGTGCGGCTCTACGGGCCGGAATACGGCCTGTCGTCGCGACCGGACGAGGAGGGCATCGAGCTGATCGTCCGCTTGCCGTTGAGGTTCGCCGAAGCTTGAACGCCATCGTGCGCGAGACTTGGGCCGTGGCGGGCGATTCCGTCACAATGCTGCGACGCCGCATCCGTGCCGGATGCGCCCTGATTCCGCTCCGCTGACTCCATGGCCAGCCGCAAATTGCACAACGATGAAGTCGATGCCGCGCGCGCCGCGCCGCGCGATCCGTGGCGCCCCGTGCGTTACCTCGTGCGCGTGCCGCTGTTGCTGTTGCACATCGTCGTCGGCCTGCCGCTGACGCTGGTCTGCATCAATCCGCTCACGGCGCGCTGGCGCATCGGCGGCGAACGCGTCGACCACAAGGCGATCAAGTTCTGGTCCGCGGGCCTGATGCACGTGTTCGGCTTCCGCCTGCGCCGTTTCGGGACGCCGTTGCCGGGCGCGAGCTTCCTTGTCGCCAACCACGTGTCGTGGATGGACATCAACCTGATCCACAGCCAGCGCGCCGCCGGTTTCGTCGCGAAGGCCGAGATCGAGCGCTGGCCCGTGATCGGCCGGCTCGCCAAGTTCGGCGGCACGATCTTCCACCAGCGCGGCAGCACGGAATCCCTGTCCTCGGTGTCCGACGCGATGGTCGAGCGGCTCAAGCAAGGCGAAGCGGTCGCGGCCTTCCCTGAAGGCGGTACGACCGACGGAACCACCGTGCGCGTCTTCCATGCCCGCATCTTCCAGGCCGCGTTCTCGGCCAATGTGCCGGTGCAGCCGGTCGCCTTGCGCTATGGCGAGAAAGGCTCGGCGCAGACGATCGTGGCCTTCGGTCCGCGCGAGAACTTCCTGCAGAATTTCTTGCGCATGCTCGGCGAGCCGCCGCGCGTGGCCGAGGTGCATTTCCTTGAACCGCTGATGCCCGGCGAAGAAGGCCGCCGCAAGCTGGCCGAATCGGCGCGCGAAGCCATCGTGCAGGCGATGCAGTCGTGAGCCGCGTGCAGATCAATCGCTTGGCGATCCAGCCGCCACGGCTGCTGAAGAACCGCCACGTGCAGTCGATGCTGTCGTCCAGCGGCCTGCGCCGCCTCGCCGCGCAGCGCATCGCCGCCGATCTGCTGCGCGACGCGAAGGAATGGATCCTCGACGGCGGAGACGGCGTGCGCCTGCAGGGCTTCCTGACGCTGCAGAACGCGCGGCGGGAACCGCGCGGACTGGCGGTGCTGCTGCACGGCTGGGAAGGCAACGCGCGCAGCAACTACGTGCTGCATACCGGCGGCCGCCTGCTGGCCGAAGGTTTCGACGTGTTCCGCCTGCACTTCCGCGACCACGGCGGCACGCAGGCGCTCAATCCCGGCCTGTTCAATTCCTGCCAGTTGGACGAAGTCGTCAATGCGATCGGCGATCTTTCGCGGCGCCTGCCCGACCGCGAACTGTTCCTTGCCGGTTACTCGCTCGGCGGCAACTTCACCCTGCGCGCCGCGGTGCGCGCGCCGCAACTGGGCGTGAATCTGCGCCATGCGGCCGCGGTCTGCCCGCTGATCGATCCGCACAACGGCCTTGCGGCGATCGAATCCGCGCCGTGGTTCTACCAGCAGTACTTCATGCTGAAGTGGACCGAATCGCTGCGCCGCAAGCAGCAGTTGTTCCCGGATCGCTACCGCTTCAAGGCATCGGAATTGCGCACCGGCGTGCGGGAGCTGACGCGCATGCTGGTCGAGCAGCACACCGAATACGACACGCTGGAAGACTATCTCGACGGCTATTCCATCGCGGGCGACCGGCTTGCTGCCGCGCAGGTGCCGATGTCGATCCTGACCGCGGTGGACGATCCGATCGTGCCGGTCACCGATTTCGAAAAGCTCGTGTTGCCGCAGAACGCGCGCCTGGACATTGCGCCGTTCGGCGGGCACTGCGGCTTCATCACCGATTTCCGCATGAATGGATTCTCCGAATCCTGGGTCGCGGAGCGTTTCCGCGAAGCCAGCGAGGCGGCGGGACGATGAAAACCACGCTGCGCGAACTCAATGCCGCGTCGCCGGAAGCCTTCGTTGCGGCGCTCGGCGCGATCTACGAGCATTCGCCGTGGGTCGCCGAAAGCGTGCTGCCGCAGCGGCCGTTCGCCAGCCTCGACGAATTGGCCCGGGCGATGCGCGAAGCGGTGGCGAAGGCTTCCGATGCGGCCAAGCTGGAGTTGATCCGCGCCCATCCGCAACTGGCCGGCAAGGCCGCGATCGCCGGTGAGCTGACCGAGCATTCCACGCGCGAGCAATCCGGCGCCGGACTGGATCGTTGCTCGCCGGAAGAATACGCGCGGCTCACCCAGCTCAACGATGCCTACCAGCGCAAGTTCGGTTTTCCCTTCATCCTCGCGGTGCGCGGCCATACGCGAACCAGCATCATCGAAGCGATGGCGCGGCGGGTGGAGAACGATGCCGCCGCCGAACGCGCCGAAGCGCTCGCGCAGATCGACCGGATCGCGGCTTTCCGCTTGGGCGACCTGCTCGGCGACTGAGCCGGCTCACGTCCGAGCCTTGCGCGAAACGCGCCGGTCTGTTCGGATGCCGGGCATCCCCACGACGAAGCTTCCGCGATGTCCGGACCCAACCAGTTCGACCTGCTGCGCCGCCGCCGTTTCCTGCCATTCTTCCTCGCCCAGGCCACCGGCGCGTTCAACGACAATCTCTACAAGAACGCCTTGATCGTGCTGATCGCGTTCAAGATCGCCGGGCTGAGCAGCGCGCAGATCGACTTCTATTCCAACCTCGCGGCGGGGTTGTTCATCCTGCCGTTCTTCCTGTTCTCCGCGACCGCCGGGCAATGGGCCGAGAAAGTCGAGAAGTCGCGCGCCATCACGCAGGTGAAGCTGCTGGAGATCGCCATCATGGCGGCGGCCGGCTTTGCGCTGTGGACGAGTTCCCTGCCGTTCCTGCTGGCGGTGCTGTTCCTGCTGGGAACGCAGAGCGCGCTGTTCGGGCCGCTGAAATATTCGATCCTGCCGCAGGCGCTGAAACCGGCCGAACTGGTCGGCGGCAATGCCTTGGTGGAAGCGGGCACCTTCCTCGCGATCCTCACCGGCACCTTGGCCGGCGGTGCGCTGATCAATCTGGACAACGGCAAGCTCGCCGTCACGCTGGCGTTGTTCGGCGTGGCGATCGCGGGTTGGCTTGCCGCGCGGGCGATCCCGCAGGCGCCGGCCAGTTCGCCGGACCTCAGGATCAACTGGAATCCGGTCACCGAAACCTGGCGCAACCTCAAGTTCCTGCGTGGCCATCGCGCGGTGCTGAACTCGGTGCTGGGCGTGAGCTGGTTCTGGTTCTTCGGCTCGATCTTCGTGGCGCAGTTGCCGAACTACACGCGCCTGTATCTCGGCGGCGATGCCACCGTCGCGCCATTGGTGCTGATGCTGTTTTCGCTCGGCATTGGCGCAGGCTCGCTGCTGTGCGAAGTGCTCAGCCGCCGCACCGTGGAAATCGGCCTGGTGCCGCTCGGCGCCTTGGGCCTGACCGTGTTCGGTGTGGACCTGTACCTGGCGCGCCCCGGCATGGCGGAGCTCACCGGGCTGTCGTGGCGCGAATTCCTCGGCGCTCCTGGCAACCTGCGCATCTGTTTCGACCTGGTGGCCATCGGCATTTCCGGCGGTTTGTACGTGGTGCCGCTGTTCGCGCTGATCCAGCAGCGCACGCCATCCGAACACCTCTCGCGCACGATCGCGGCCAACAACATCCTCAACGCCGCCTTCATGGTGGCGGCTGCGATCATGGCGATCGTGGTGTTGAACCTCGGCCTCGCGTTCGGCATCCACGTCAACGTGCCGCAGCTGTTGTTGATCACCGCGCTGCTCAATGCCGCGGTCGCGATCTACATCTTCACGCTGGTGCCCGAATTCGTCGCGCGCTTCCTGTCCTATCTGGCAGCGAAGGCCTTGTACCGGCTCGACATCAAGGGCATGGCGCAGGTGCCGGACGAAGGCCCGGCGCTGGTCGTCTGCAACCATGTCAGCTACATGGACGCGGTGCTGGTGATGGGCGCCTTGCCGCGGCCGGCGCGTTTCGTCATGTGGTACCGGATTTTCGAGCTGCCGCTGATGAACGTCGTGTTCCGCGCCGCGCGGGCGATTCCGATCGCGGGCGCGAAGGAGGATCCGGCGTTGATGGAGGATGCGTTCGCGAAGATCGACGCGGCGCTCGCCAGCGGCGAAATCGTCGGCATCTTCCCCGAAGGCGGCCTGACCAAGGACGGCGAGATCGCGCAGTTCCGCAAGGGCGTGGAACGCATCCTCGCGGCGCGGCCGGTGCCGGTCATCCCGATGGCCTTGTGCAACATGTGGGGCAGCATGTGGAGTCGGCGCGATTCGGTCATGCATCGCGCGCGCATGCCGCGGCGCTTCCGCGCCCACGTGGAATTGCGCGTCGGCCAAGCCGTCGCGCCGGAGCTGGCGACGGCGGAATTCCTGGAGGCGAAAGTGCGCGAGCTGCGCGGCGAGGCTCGCTGAGCCCGGTCAATTCGGGCAGATCACTCCGGCTTGCGGAACGGCAGCACCACGCCGCGCGGTTCGTCCTCGGGTTCGGGCCGCTTCCACAAGACCGGAACTTCGTCCGATGCGGTCGGTTCGTAGGCTTGGCGGTCGCGCGAGGCCAGCGCGTCTTCCAGCGGTTCGAGGGTTTCTTCTTCCAGCTCCCACGAATAGTGCTTGCGCGGCGGTGCCGGATCGCGGCGGAAGAACAGGATCGCGGCGAGCACGCCGAAAATCGCGCCGAACATGTGCGCCTCCCACGAGATCTTCGGATCGCCCGGCAGCACGGTCAGCAGCATGCCGCCGTAGAGGAAGAACGCGATCATCGCGGCCGCGATCGCGGGCCGGTCGCGACGCAGCAGGCCGAGCACGAACAGGAAGAACATCAGCCCGTGGTTCACGCCGCTGGCGCCGATGTGGAAAGAGTCGCGTCCGAACAGCCAGATGCCAAAGCCCGAGCCGATCCAGATCATGGCCAGCGCGGGCTTGAAGGCGCGCGGATAGATCGCGATCGCCAGCGTGCCGAGCACCAGCAGCGGCAGCGTGTTGTGGATCAGGTGGTCGACCGAGGCGTGGATCAGCGGCGAAGCGAGGATGCCGACCAGGCCGGACCAGGTGCGCGGCGCGACGCCGAGGCCGGTGAAGCTGGTGCCGAGCCAGTTGCCGATCAGCTCGATCCACCACAGCGCCGACACGAAGATCGCCGACATGAACAGGGCGCCGAGGAAACGGCGGCGATCCAGACGCGCCTGTTCGCGTGGATCGGCATGCGGCAGGTGTTGCGGAATGTCCATGGGCGCATCCGTTCGGGCAGGATCATTGGATGCGGGCGGCGGCGGGAAAACACAAGGCCCGCTTTCGCGGGCCCCGGGTCGATCAGGCGAATCCGCTGCCGGTACCGCCGAACGTGTCGGCATACGGATCGTGCTCGGCCGTGCCGCCCTCGGACAGGCGGATCTTGAGCGCGAGGCCATCGCGCGAGTCGGCCTTGCGCAGTGCTTCTTCCAGTTCGATCTTGCCTTCCTTGTACATCCGGAACAGCGCCTGGTCGAAGGTCTGCATGCCTTCCTGCAGGGAGCGATCCATCGCTTCCTTGATTTCGTGGATCTGGCCGCGGCGGATCATGTCGCGGATCAGCGGCGTGTTGATCAGCACTTCCATCGCCGGCAGGCGCTTGCCGTCCACACCGATGACGAGGCGCTGGCTGATGATCGCCTTCAGGTTCAGCGACAGGTTCATCAGGATGTTCTTGTGCGCCGACTCGTGGAAGAAGTTGAGGATGCGCTCGAGCGTCTGGTCGGCGTTGTTCGAGTGCAGCGTCGCCAGGCACAGGTGGCCGGTTTCGGCGAAGGCGATCGCCGCTTCCATCGTGGTCTGGTCGAGGATTTCGCCGATCAGGATCACGTCCGGCGCTTCGCGCATCGCGTTCTTCAGCGCGTTGTGGAAGCCGTGCGTGTCGAGGCCGACCTCGCGCTGGTTGACGATGGATTTCTTGTGGCGATGCAGGAACTCGATCGGGTCCTCGACCGTCAGGATGTGGCCGGACGCGTTGCTGTTGCGGTGGTCGATCATCGCCGCCAGCGTCGTGGACTTGCCCGAGCCGGTGGCGCCGACGACCAGCACCAGGCCGCGCTGTTCCATCACAATGTCCTTCAGCACCGGCGGCAGCTTCAGCTGTTCCAGCGTCGGGATGTCGCTCTTGATCGCGCGGATCACCATGCCGACTTCGCCGCGCTGCTTGAACACGTTGACGCGGAAGCGGCCGGCATCCTTCACCGCGATCGCCATGTTGAGTTCCAGGTCGCGCTCGAACTGCGGCACCTGGCCTTCATCCATCAGCGAATAGGCGATCTTCTTCACCATGCCCGCCGGCAATCCGGTGCTGCCCAAGGCGTAGAGCTTGCCTTCGACCTTGATGTTCACCGGGGCGCCCGTGGTCAGGAACATGTCCGAGGCATTCTTCTCGGTCATGAGTTTCAGAAAATAGCCAATGTCCATGCGATCATCCTTCGGTATTCGTTTCGAGCCAGAGCGGGATGCCGTATCGGGGAATTGCGGGCCGCGTCACGCGATTCCAGAATGTGCCCTGCGACGATGAAACGCCCCCTGACGTCTTCCTCATCATATGCCAAGCTCCCGTCCAGAACTCATATTCGCCGCACTTTTTGCGCTGGCCGCATCCGCGTCCGCCGGTGCCGCGTCGCCGATGCCGGACATGCGCCCGGCCGAAGTCGCCATCCAGCAGGCCCGCCAGCTTTCCGCCGAGGACTACGCGCCGGTGGAACTGGCGCGCGCCGAACAGCGCCTGGCCGAGGCGCGCAAGGCCTTGGCCGCGCGGAAGAAAGCCAACGCCGAGATGCTGGCCCAGCAGGCCGAGCTGGAGGCGCTGGTCGCGCAGGCGCGATCGCGTGCGGCGGCGGGCAGGGCGCAGGTGAACCGCAAGACCGAGGAGAACGCCCGACTGCGGCGGGACCTGCTCGGCCAAGGAGGCGTGGAATGAAGCGTATTGCCTGGAAATGCCTGGCGGCGGCGCTGCTGATGCTTCCGGCGCTGGTCTTGGCAGCCAAGCTCGATCCGGACATGGAGCGCTTGCGCGCCCAGTTGAGCACGCTGGAAGCCGATCCCAGCCATGCCGATCTGGCCGCCGTGGAGCGCCTCCAAGCCCGGCAGGCGATCGAGGCGCTGGCGCAGGCCAAGCGTTCCAAGCGCGAGCAGGCCTTGTTCGTGGCCGAACGCCGGCTCGACATCGCGCGCCTCGCGGTCGAAGCGGAGAGCTACCAGCGCCAGCTCGAACAGCTCGAGCGCGAACACGACCGCATCCTGCTCGAAGCCAGTCGCCGCGATGCCGAGATGGCGAGACTGGAAGCGGAAAAGCTGCGCCTGCAAAGCCTGGCCCGCGCCGAAGAAGCCGAGCGCGCGCAAGCCGCGGCGGCCAGCGCGATCGCGCTGTCCGAACTGTCTTCCGCCGAGGCCGAGCTGGCGAAACAGCTCGCCAAGGCCCAGGCCGCCGAAGCCGCGCTGGCGCGCAAGGAAGCCGACCTCGCGTTCGCTGCCGCCGACAGCCTGCGCCTGCAATTGCAGAGCCTCACCGCGACCACCGATTCGCGCGGCCAGGTGATGACGCTGTCCGGTGATGCCTTCGCCAGCGGCCAGTCGCAACTGCGGCCGGAAGCGCGCGCCAACCTGCAGCGTGTGATCGAATTCGTCGGCAAATACCCGGGCAAGAAGGTGCTGATCGAAGGCCATACCGATTCGGTCGGCAGCGCCAACCTGAACCAGGTGCTGAGCCAGAAGCGCGCCGAAGCCGTGCGCGATGCGCTGGTGCAGGAAGGCGTGGATGCTTCGCGCCTCACGGCGGTCGGCATCGGCAAGGACCGCCCGATCGCCGACAACACCACCGCCGAAGGTCGCGCGCGCAACCGGCGCGTCGAAATCGTCGTATTGAATTGATCCACGCGCCGGAGGATTCGATCCGGCGCCCAATCACTTTCCACGGATTCCCATGTCGAACCATTCCGCTTTCGTCGCCCCCGCCGAGGCGCCCAACGCCACTCCCGTGATTGCGGTTCGCAAGGAGTCCTTCGACGCCACGCTCGCGGTGCTGCCCGATGCCGCGAAACGTTGGGTCCTGGCCAGCGGCTTCGATGCCAGCGCGCATACGACGCTGCTCGTGCCCGCGGCCGACGGCGGCATCGCGCTGGCGTTGGCCGGCATCAACGAGCCTTCCGATCCGTTCGCGCTGGCGCACCTGCCGTTCGGCCTGCCCCAAGGCGATTACGTACTCGATCCGACGCGCGGGGAAGTCGTCCGCGCGGCCGATGCCGTGCTCGGCTGGGGCCTGGGTGCGTACAAATTCAGCCGCTACCGCAAGCCTGCGCGCCGGCCCGCGCGCTTGGCGATGGATGTCGCCAACAGCGCCTTCGCCGACGTCGTCGCGCAACTGGAGGCCACCGTGCTGCTGCGCGATCTGGTCAACACGCCGACGCATGACATGGGGCCGCAGGAGCTGGAAGACGCGGCCCGCGCGCTGGCTGCGCAGCATGGCGCCCGCGTGCATGTGGTGGCCGGCGCCGACCTGCTCGCCGAGAACCTGCCCGCGATCCACGCCGTCGGCCGCGCCAGCCACCGCGCGCCGCGCCTGATCGAACTGACTTGGGGCGATCCTTCGCATCCGACGCTGGCGATCGTCGGCAAGGGCGTGTGCTTTGATACCGGCGGCCTGGACATGAAGGGCGCCGAAGGCATGCGCCACATGAAGAAGGACATGGGCGGCGCGGCGCACGCGATCGCGCTGGCGGCCATCATCATGGCGCGCAAGCTCAAGGTGCGCCTGCACATGCTCGTGCCGGCGGTGGAAAACGCGGTCGGTCCGGACGCGTACCGCCCCGGCGAAGTGATCGCCACGCGCAAGGGCTTTTCGGTCGAAATCGACAACACCGACGCCGAGGGTCGCGTCGTGCTGTGCGATGCGCTCGCGGTCGCCGCCGAGCGCGAGCCGGCGCTGATCCTGGATTTCGCCACGCTGACGGGCGCGGCCCGCGTCGCGCTCGGTCCGGATCTGCCGGCGCTGTTCAGCAACGACGATGCGCTGCGTGCCGATTTCCTCGATGCCGGTTTCCGGGCGCACGATCCGGTCTGGCCGATGCCGCTGTGGCGGCCGTACCGCAATTACCTCAAGAGCAGCATCGCCGATTTCGCCAACGCCGGTTCGCGCATGGCCGGCGCGATCACCGCGGCGCTGTATCTGGAGCGCTTCGTGCCGGAAACCACGCCGTGGGTGCATCTGGACACGTATGCGTGGAACGACAGCAGCCGTCCGGGCCGACCGCAAGGCGGCGAGGCGCTGGGCCTGCGCGCGGCCTGGAAAGTGCTGGAGAAACGTTTCGGCCTGGCCGAGTGATCGGCGCGAATGACGCTGCTTGGGGCTGCGCTCAGGCGTAGCCCGCCAGCACGAACACGGCCAGCACCGCCAGCCAGACGATCAGCACGCGCCATACCAGTCCCATCGCCTCGGCCAGCGCCGAGCGATCCAGCGACACCGGCGCGGCATCGGGGATGACGACGGCGGGCGCTTCGATGCCGGATTCGGTTGGCTCGCCCGTTTCGGCGTCTTCGGTCTCCAGTTCGGCCTGGATTTCCGCATGCTCGCGCTTGACGCTGGCCTGCGCGGCGGCGTCCAGAAAGCCCGCGTCGAAATCGAAATCGTGGCCGCGGCGCGTGCCGTGCCAGTCGCGCCAGGCGCCATAGACAGCGTCGAAGTTGCCGGCCAGGGCCAAGCCGAGCGTCATCAATTGCGCCACCGGCCATTCCAGGATCGCGAGCAGGTGCGAATAGGTGGAAAGCTGTTCGCCCGGCAGATGCTCGGCGGATTCGGCACCGCGCTGCGTGAGCCGATACAGCAATGCACCGAACGGTCCCAGCAGCAGGAACCAGAGCAGCACGCCGAACCAGCGCCGCTTCGAGGCGCGGAACACCGTGGCGACCGCGCCGGCCGCATCGTTCGGAATGGGCGCGCCTTCACCGGCGAGCGTGTGCAGGGCCTTCTCGCGGGCATCGGGGTCGGTCGCTTCGAGCGCGGCTTCCACGTCCAAGTCGAGGTCGCGCGGGCCCCAGCAGTAGAACAGCATCGCCAGCGCGAACACGAAGCCGGGCAGGCCGAAGAAGCGGCCGTCGAGCCAATGCTGCACCAGCCCGCAGAGCGCCAGCGGCAGTCCGAGCGAAACCAAAGTCGCGGCGGCGCTGGCGTACCAGCCGTCCTTGAACTGTTCGCGCAGGAAGTCGAGCCAGCGCGTGAACCAGCCGAAACGGCGGAGCTGGGTCAATGGTGCGGCGGTGTGGCCGAGAATCAACGCGAGGACGACAGCGATCAGCGTGGCGGACATGCGGGCTCCCGTGCGGCGCGAATACGATGTGACGATTCTACGCGGGACGACGGCCCAATTCGGAGACGATTCCGGTTCCGAGGTGTTCGGCCAACCAGCCATCGACCAATTGCCGCGACACGGCGATCGGCGGCGGCAGCTTGATCTGGCCGCTCCGCATCGCGTCCACGAGTTCGTTCGGCGTGAACCAGCGCGCGTCGGCCAGTTCATCGCCGAGTCTGATCGTCGGATCCGCGGCGTCGGCGTAGAACGCCACCATCAACGACCCCGGGAACGGCCACGGTTGCGAGGAGTGGTAGCGCACATCGCCGACGATGACGCCGGATTCTTCCGCCACTTCGCGTCGCACCGTGTCTTCGAGCGATTCGCCCGGTTCGACGAATCCTGCCAGCGTGGAATAACGGTTTTCCTGCCAGCCCGACGAACGCCCGAGCAGCGCCCGTTCACCGTCGCGCACCAGCACGATGATGGCGGCGTCGGTGCGCGGGAATTGTTCGAAGCCGCATTCGGGCCGGGTGCAGCGTGCGCAATGGCCGCCGCGTGAAAGCCGGGTTTCGGCGCCGCAGACACCGCAATGGCGTGCGCGGCTTTGCCACAGCAGCAGTGCCTTGGCGTAGGCGTAGAGCGCCGAGTCGAAGCTGTTCCAGCGCGCCGCGGCTTGGCGCAGGTCGATCCAGTCCGTGAGCTTTTCGCGCAGGGCACCGGCCAGGCGCTCGGCCGGCATGGCGAACCAGGCCGGTTCGCCCGGGTTGCGCCCGAGGAAACTCGCCGCTGGCGGCAATCCGGAGTCGATCGCCCTGCCTTCGAGCACGAAGGGCGCGGCGTGGTCGCCGGCGGCCTTGCCTTCGAAATCGACGATCAGGACCCGCGCCGACGGCCACAGGGCCGTCAGCGCGGCGGTGTCGTGGCGCAATGCGTCTTGGCGATCCAGCGACAGCGCGGTGAATCGATTGTGGCGGCTGGCGTCGCTCACGTGACGGCGGCTGGCCGGATCAAGCCGCGAACGACGAACCGCAGCCGCAGGTCGTCTTGGCGTTCGGGTTGTTGCGGATCACGAAATGCGCGCCCTGCAGGTTCTCGACGTAATCCACTTCCGCGCCCTGGAGGTACTGGAAGCTCAAGGGATCGATCAGCAGCGTGACACCGTCGCGCACCACGGCGATGTCGTCGGGCTCGCGGTTCTCGTCGAATTCGAAGCCGTACTGGAAGCCGGAACAGCCGCCGCCACTGATGTAGGCGCGCAGCGCCAGCGCGCCGTTGCCTTCCTCGGCCATCAATTCGGCGACCTTGGCGGCGGCCGCCGAGGTGAACAGGATCGAGTCGGCGGGTTGGGCCGGCGCGGGCTGCATCGCGGAGGGCAGGGAGACGATTTGCTGAACGGAAGAAGACATGGGAATGGTTCGCGGAAATCCTGTCTTCCACAATGCGACCGAATCGCGTCGGACTCAAGTGCGGCGCGCCACAAATGGACCGCTTTCAGGCGTAGTGTTCAAGCGCTTTCAGGAACCAGACGGTAAAGTTTTCCGACAGCGCAGCGCTCCGCCCATTTTCCGAATCGACCATGAACACGACCACGGATATCAACCAGTCGCTGCTGTCCCACCTCGGCCACCTCGATCCGCGCAGCGCCGCCGATCTGCTGGCCGATCATCCCGATGCGCAGATCGCCGACCTGTTGAGCCGGTTGCACATCGGCCATGCGGTCGAAGTGCTGGAGGAATTCGAGCCGGCACGGCGCGAAACCATCGCGGCCGCGGTGCCGTTCGGGCGCGAGCCCTTGTGGCTGGTCGGGCACACCTTTCCGGAAGGCACGGTTGGGCGGCTGATGGAGCGTCCGCCGGCGGTGTTCGCGCCGACCGCCAGCGTCGGCGCGGTGATCGAGGCGCTGCGCCAGATCGTCAAGCAGCGCATGGTGATCTACGTGTTCGTGACCGAAGGCAACGGCAAGCTCGTCGGTGTGGTCGCGTTCCGCGAGCTGGTGTTCGCCGATCCGGGCATGACGCTGGCCGACATCATGCTGCGCGATCCGTTCACGCTGAAACCGCAGCAGAAATTCGTCGACGCGATGCGCGAGGTCGTGAAGCGGCATTTCCCGGTGTATCCGGTCTGCGACGACGAGGGGCGCCTGCTCGGCATCGTGAAGGGCCAGGCCTTGTTCGAGCAGCAGGCCTTCGAGATTTCCGCGCAGGCCGGCAGCATGGTGGGCGTGGAAAAGGACGAGCGCCTGTCCACGCCGTGGCGGCGCAGTTTCACGTTCCGGCATCCGTGGCTGCTGCTGAACATGCTGATCGCCTTCGGCGCCGCTTCGGTCGTCGGCCTGTTCCAAGGCACGATCGACCAGATCGTGGTGCTGGCGGCGTTCCTGCCGGTGATGTCGAGCCAGTGCGGGAACCTCGGTTCGCAGGCGCTGGCGGTCACCACGCGCGGCATGACGCTCGGCGAATTGCGCGCCCTGCCGCGCTGGCGGGTGATCGGCAAGGAAGCCTGGCTCGGGCTGATGAACGGCATGGTCTGCGGCGCGATCTCGGGCGTGGCGCTGTATTTCGCCTCGCGCTCCCAGAGCGCCGCGCCGCCGCTGTCGCTGGCCTTGTCGATTTTCCTGGCGATGGCCATCGGCTGCATGCTCGCGGGCGTGGCGGGCGCGGCGATTCCGATGCTGTTGCGCCGTTTCGGCCTCGATCCGGCCACGGCCTCGGCGATCTTCCTGTCCACGATCACCGATATCGCCAGCATGGGCCTGTTCCTCGGCCTTGCGGCCTGGCTGATTCCCGGCTGATCGCTCGCGGCGGTTTCCCAAAAGAAAAACCCGCTTCGCGAACGAAGCGGGTTCCTCCCTCCCCACACACTTTTGTGTTGGGGGAAATCCTATGGCGTCTGGTGACGCGGATCACGCTGCGCTGCGGTAGCTGCAGTGCAACATGAAGAGGCTCATTCCGCGTCATCGCTGGCCCGGTAGAGCGCAGCCTCGGCGTCGTTGACGAGATAGCGGTTCACGTCCTGCAGATCGGCAAGCTCGATCGTGCCGGCCGCCTGCTTCAGGCGCAGCGAGTTGACGAGGAAGTTGTGGCGCGCGGCCGAGTAGCCGCTCTGGGCCGAGAACAGCGTCTGCTGGCTCAGCAGCACGTCGACGATGGTGCGGGTACCGACCTCGAAACCGGCTTCGGTGGCTTCCAGTGCGCTCTTGGCCGAGATCACCGCCTGCTTGCGGGCCTCGATTTCGCTGATGCCGGCCTGCAGGGCGCGGAAGCTGTTGCGGGTCTGGCGCAGGATGGCGCGGCGGTTCTGTTCGTACTGGAAGCCGCGCAGGTCGCGGTTGTTGATCGCCTGCTTCACCGCGGTCTGGGTCGAGAAACCGGAGAAGATCGGCACCACGAGGTTGATGCCGGCGTTCCAGTTGCTGCCTTCGCTGTGCGGATCGAACACGCCGTTCGAGACCGAGCCGCCCCAGCCGAAGCTCTTGCCGTAACCGGCCGAGGCCGCGAGATAAGGCAAATGGCCCGAACGCGCGGTCGCGACGTCGAGTTCATCGGCCTGCGCGGCGATTTCCTGCGCTTGCAGGATCGGATTCCGTTCCAGCGTCAGGGCCACCCAGTCGTCCACGTTCGCGGGCGACGGTTGCTGCGGCTGGAAGTTCTCGTCGAGGCCTTTCAGGCCGTGCAGGCGCTCGCCGAGGATTTCCGCCAGCGCCTCGCGCGCATCTTCGAGCCGCACCTGCGACGCGATGGTGTTGGCCCGCGCGCCGTCGTAGCGGGCGCGGGCTTCGTGCACGTCGGTGATCGCGTCCGCGCCGACCTCGAAGCGCACTTCGGCCTGGTCGAGCTGGCGCTTCACCGCGCGCTCCTCGGCCAGCGCGAACACCAGCGCGTCGATCGCGGTGAGCGTGTCGAAATAACCCTGCGCGACGCGCACGATCAGGCTGTCGTTGGCCGCGTCGAATTCGGCTTCGCCGGCTTGCGCGCGCTTCTTGGCCGCGCGCAGTCGGGTGTAGCTGCTGTGGTCGTAGATCGACTGGGAAAGGTCGAGGCCGTAGCTGCGGCCGCGGGAATGGCTGTCCGAATCGGAACGGTAGGGCTGGTCGTTCGTCAGCAGGCCGGTGACGGTGCTGTCGCTGCCGCTGCGCGAGAGCCCGGCGCCGCCGGACAGCTGCGGCAGCAGCGCCGCGCGCGAGGCCGCGATGCCCAATTGCGACGCATTGCGCGTGGCGTCCGCGATCGACAGCGTCGGATCGTTCTGGCGCGCCAGATCGTAGGCCTGCATCAGGTCGGCGGCGCCGGCGGAAGCGGCGAACGCCATCAGCAGGGCGGCGGGAAGTGCTTTGATCGCGGAACGAATCATGTGGGCATCCTGGGTGGATTCAGTCTTGGATGTTCGGTGACAAGGCCGCGACCGGCGCCTTACAGCGCGAATTGCGGAACCGGCGCGAAGCCATGCAAATACGGGAGATCGGTTTCGAACAGGCTCTCTTCCGAAAGCTTGCCGTTGGCGTCGCTGCGCAGCAGGACGGCTTCCATGCGCGGACTGTGACCACGCACGAAGAACAGGCGGCCGTTCGGCTTCAGCCAGGACGCGAAGGATTCCGGCAGTTCGTCCACCGCGCCGGTCACGGCGATGGCGTCGAATTTGCGGCCCGGCACGAAGTTCGCGGCATCGGCGGCCTGCAGCTTCACGTTCGCGAAACCGGCGGCGGCCAGCCGTGGCCTGGCGCGGTCGATGAAATCGGTGTGCAGGTCGATGCTGAGCACTTCGCGCACCAGATTCGCCAGGCACGCGGTCAGGAAACCGCTGCCGGTGCCGATTTCCAGCACTTCATCGGTGGATTGCAGTTCCAGCGACTGCAGCACGCGGCCTTCCAGCACCGGCTTCATCATGAATTCGCCGTGCTCCAGCGGCAGCGCGATGTCCGCGAACGCGAGCTTGCGGTGACGCGGCGGCACGAAATCCTCGCGCTTCACCGACAGCAGCGTCGCCAGCACGCGCGGATCGAGCACGTCCCAGGGACGCACCTGCTGTTCGACCAGGTAATAGCGGGCTTGTTCGAAATCGAGCGGCATCGTGGACTCTCGCGCATGACATGGGACGGGGAACCCGCGATTTTACCCTCTGGCGGGCGTTCCGTCCGGAATCTGCCGCGCAGCTTGGAGCGGCGCGGCAGGGCGGGAAAGTGCCGGAAGTCAGGCCGGGGCCGCTCCCCGGCCGTCCCTTACTTCTTTTTCGGGAGGTACAGGTCGGTGATCGTCCCTTCGTACACCTCGGCCGCCATCGCGACCGATTCGCTCAGGGTCGGATGGGCGTGGATGGTGGCGCCGATATCGCCCGCTTCCGCGCCCATTTCGATGGCGAGGCCGATTTCCGCCAGCAGGTCGCCCGCGTGCGGGCCGACGATGCCGCTGCCGATGACGCGGTGCGTGGCCTCGTCGAAGACCAGCTTGGTGAAGCCTTCGGTGCGGCCGATGCCGATCGCTCGGCCACTCGCGGCCCACGGGAATTTCGCCACGCCGACCTTCAGGCCCTTGGCCTTGGCCTCGTTTTCGGTGACGCCGATCCAGGCGATCTCGGGATCGGTGTAGGCCACGGAAGGAATCACGCGCGCCACCCATTCGCGCTTTTCGCCGGCGGCGACTTCGGCTGCGAGCTTGCCTTCGTGCGTCGCCTTGTGCGCCAGCATCGGGTTACCGACGATGTCGCCGATCGCGAAGATGTGCGGCACGTTGGTGCGCATCTGCCGGTCCACCGGGATGAAGCCGCGCTCGTTGACGATCACGCCGGCGTTTTCCGCGCCGATCTTCCTGCCGTTCGGCGCGCGTCCGACCGCGACGAGGACGCGATCCCAAGTGCCCGATTCCAGTTCCGGCTTGGCGCCTTCGGTCGCGCTGGTGAAGCCCACCGTGATGCCTTTCTTCTCGGCTTTCACGGTTTCGGCCTTGGTCTTCAGGTACACGGCCACGCCCTGCTTCTTGAGGCGGTCGGCCAGCGGCTTGACCAGATCCTTGTCCGCGCCGGGCATCAGCTGGTCCATGAATTCCACCACGGTGACTTCGCTGCCGAGCGCGCGATACACCGTCGCCATTTCCAGGCCGATGATGCCGCCGCCGACGACCAGCAGTTTCTTCGGGATGTCCTGCAGCTGCAGCGCATCGGTGGAATCCATCACGCGCGGGTCGTCCCACGGGAAGTTCGGCAGCTTCACCGCCTGCGAGCCGGCGGCGATGATGGCTTTCTGGAAGCGCAGCAGCTGCTTCTTGCCGTCCGCGCCGACGATTTCGATCTCGTTCGGCGACACGAAGCTGCCCAAGCCTTCGACCACGCGCACCTTGCGCTGCTTGGCCATGCCGGCGAGGCCCTTGGTCAACTGGCCGACGACCTTTTCCTTGTAGCCGCGCAGGCGGTCGAGCGCGATTTTCGGCTTGGCGAAATCGACGCCGAATTCGGACGCGTGCGCGGCCTGTTCGATCACGTCGGCGGCATGCAACAGCGCCTTGGACGGAATGCAGCCGACGTTCAAGCAGACGCCGCCGAGCGTCGAATAGCGCTCGACCAGCACCGTGTCCATGCCGAGATCGGCGGCACGGAACGCCGCGGTGTAACCGCCGGGGCCGGCGCCGAGCACGACGATCTGGCATTCGATGTCCGCCGCCTTGCTCGTGCCGGCGGCCGCCGGCGGAGCGACGGGTTCGGGTTTGCTGTCGGCCGGAGCGGGCGCGGCGCTGGCGATGTTCGCGTCCGGCGTTGGCGCCGGCGCCGCGGCGGCCGCTTCGATATCCAGCACCGCGACGATGCTTCCGCGCGAAACGCGGTCGCCGAGATTCACCTTCAGCTCCACCACCACGCCGGCCGCGCTCGACGGCACTTCCAGCGTGGCCTTGTCCGATTCCAGCGTGACGAGGCCCTGGTCCTTCTTCACCGTGTCGCCGGGCTTCACCAGCAATTCGATGACGGGAACGTCGTGGTAGTCGCCGATGTCCGGAACCGCGATGTCGATGCGTGCCATGAAAGTTCTCCGATGAGGTTCAGGACCAGTCCACGCGATAGAGATCGCGGCGGCGGTCGGCGAGGTTGCGAACCGTGCCGCGCTCGCGCGCGGTGGCGAGTGCGGCAAGGTCGATGTTGGCGATCAGGATCTGATCGATGTTGGGCGAGGCTTCGGCCGCGATGCCGTCGCGCGCGAACGGCAGGTCGCACGGCGTCAGGACCGCATTCTGCGCGTACTGGATGTCGAAGTTGCCGACGCCGGGAAGGTTGCCGACGGTTCCGGCGAGCACCAGCGCGCACTGGTTTTCCACCGCGCGCGCCTGGCAGCAGTAGCGGACGCGCAGGTAGCCGTGGCGGTCGTCGGTGCAGAACGGCACGAAGAACAGGCTAGCGCCTTCGTCCGTGAGCCGGCGCGCCAGTTCGGGGAATTCGCTGTCGTAGCAGATCATCACGCCGATGCGGCCGTGTTCGGTGTCGATCGGCAGTGCGTCGTCCGCGTCGCCGCCCTGCACGCCCCAGTACGCGCGTTCGCTCGGCGTCGCGTGCAGCTTGTGGCGCTCGTGCAGCGAGCCGTCGCGCAAGGCGACGTGGCAGACGTTGCGGATGCCTTTCGCGGTGCGCGTGATGTGGGTTCCGCCGATCACGTCGATGCGGTGCTTCTTCGCCAGTTCAACGAACAGTGCCTGCAGCGGCGCGGTGTACGTGGTGAGTTTTTCCACCGCCGCCGCGCCGTCCAGTTTTTCCGCCTCGGCGGACAACAGCTGCAGCGTGAAAAGCTCCGGGAACAGCACGAAGTCGCAGCCGTAGTCGGCCGCGACGAAAACCGCGTGTTCGACCTGGTGCGCGAAATCGGCGAAGCCTGCGACTGGCTTCACCGGATGCTGCACCGCCGCCACGCGCACTTGGGTCTTGCTCATCGCGCAGGCCTCACAGCAACAGGCGGCGGATGTCGGCCAGCTGCTTGGCGAGGAACGTGGTGAAGCGCGCGGCGTCCGCGCCGTCGATCACGCGATGGTCGTAGGACAGCGACAGCGGCAGCATCAGGCGCGGCGCGAACTCCTTGCCGTTCCAGACCGGCTGCATCGAGGCCTTGGACACGCCGAGGATCGCCACTTCCGGCGCGTTGATGATCGGCGTGAAGCTGGTGCCGCCGATGCCGCCGAGCGAGGAAATCGAGAAGCAACCGCCGCTCATGTCGGCCGGGCCGAGCTTCTTGTCGCGCGCCTTCTTCGAGACGTCGCCGAGTTCCGCCGCCAGCTGCAGCAGGCCCTTCTGGTCGCAGTCGCGGATCACCGGTACCACGAGGCCGTCGGGCGTATCGACCGCGATGCCGATGTGGAAATACTTCTTCAGGATCAGGTTGTCGCCGTCGAGCGAGGCGTTGAACTGCGGGAACGCCTTCAGCGCCGCGACCACGGCCTTGATCTGGAACACCAGCGGCGTGATCTTCAGGTCCTTGTTCTCTTCGCCGAGCTTCTTGCGGAAGGCTTCCATCTCGGTGATGTCGGCCTGCTCGAACTGCGTGACGTGCGGGATCATCGCCCAGTTGCGCGCCAGGTTCGCACCGGAAATCTTCTTGATGCGCGACAGCGGCGTGGATTCGATCTCGCCGAACTTGGAGAAATCCACCTTCGGCCACGGCAACAGGTTCAGGCCCGAGCCGTTCACCGGGACCGACGCGGAAGACATCGGCATGGCGCCGCCGGAAAGCGCGGCCTTCACGAAGTTCTGCACGTCTTCCTTGGTGATGCGGCCGCCGCGCGCCGAGCCCTTGACCTGCATCAGGTCGACGCCGAGTTCGCGCGCGAACAGGCGCACCGCAGGCGTGGCGTAAGGCACCTTGTCCGGCAGGACCTGGTTCGCATCGAATTCGACCGGCGGCGTGCGCGGCGCGGCGATTTCCGGATCGGAAACGCTCGTCGTCGCCGGCGGCGCATTGATCACCAGTTCCGCCGGCGCGACCACGGCTTTCGGCGTTTCGGAAACGGTCGCCACGGGCGGTGCGGCCGGCGCAGCTGCGGCAGGCGCGGGAGCCGGGGCCGATTCGCTGTCGTCGGTTTCGATCAAGGCCACGAGGCTGCCTTCGGACAGGGCATCGCCGAGCTTGACCTTGATTTCCTTCACCACGCCCGCGAACGGCGCGGGCACTTCCATCGTGGCCTTGTCCGATTCCAGCGTGACCAGGCCTTGATCCTTGGCCACCGTATCGCCGGGCTTCACCAGCAGCTCGATGACCGGGACTTCGGTGTAGTTGCCGATGTCCGGTACGCGCGCTTCCTTCAGGCTCATCGTTTTGTCCTTCCCTCGAACGATCCTGCATTTTGACTGCAGAACGCGGTTCGCCGCCAGCGCGGGAAATGCAGGCGTGGAATCGATGTCGCGGAATGATTTTCGTGCTGCGGTGCGTCATGACCATCGGCATGTTTCCGCCGCCATCGCCCACGACTTCCGGCGGATGACGCTGCCGGATCGGCCACGCAGACTGGCGACACGCTGCCACTGCGCCATTGAGGGAATCGCCATGCTGTCGATCAGGAACCTGTCCAAGACCTACGCCAACGGCGTCGCCGCACTGCGCGACGTGTCGCTCGAAATCCCCAAGGGCATGTTCGGCCTGCTCGGGCCGAACGGTGCGGGCAAATCGACGCTGATGCGGACGATCGCGACGCTGCAGGATCCGGATGCGGGCAGCATCGTGCTCGACGGCCTCGACATGCTCGCGGACAAGACCGAAGCGCGCCGCAGGCTGGGTTACCTGCCGCAGGAATTCGGCGTCTATCCGAAGGAAGCGGCCTATACGATGCTCGACCACTTCGCGGTGCTCAAGGGCATCGTCAACGCGAAGGAGCGCCGCGAAGCCGTCGAAGCCCTGCTGCGGCAAGTGAACCTGTGGGAAGTGCGCCACCACAAGCTCGGCGGCTTTTCCGGCGGCATGCGGCAGCGCTTCGGCATCGCGCAGGCGCTGCTGGGCGATCCGCAACTCATCATCGTCGACGAGCCGACCGCAGGGCTCGATCCGGAAGAGCGCAACCGCTTCCTGAACCTGCTCTCGGAAATCGGCGAGAACATCGTCGTGATCCTGTCCACCCACATCGTCGAGGACGTGACTGATCTGTGCCCGCGCATGGCGATCATTTCGCGCGGCCAAGTGTTGCTGACCGGCGAGCCGCGCGAAGCCATGGCGTCGCTCGACGGGCGCGTCTGGCGACGTCGCGTTCCCAAGTCGGAACTCGCGCAGTTCCAGCAGGAACACGCGGTGCTTTCGACGCGACTGGTCGGCGGCCAGCCGGTCGTGCACGTGCTCGCGGACGCGAAACCGGGCGAAGGCTTCGAAGCGATCCCGCCGAACCTGGAGGACGTGTATTTCGGACGCCTGCGCGCCCAGGCCCTGGAACAGTCGGCATAAGCCATGTTCAAGCACATCTTCGCCTTCGAACTGCGCCAGCAGTTCTCCAATCCGGTGTTCTGGGTCGTCGCGGCGGTGTTCGCGCTGCTGGCGTTCGGCGCGACCAGCTCCGACGCGGTGCAGGTCGGCGACGGCATCGGCAACACCAACCGCAACGCGCCTTACGTGATCGTGCAGATCATTTCCGCGTTCTCGTCGCTGACCATGCTGCTGGCGGTGATCTTCATCGGCGCTTCCGCCCTGCGTGATTTCGACAACCGCAGCGCGGAGCTTTTCTTCACGACGCCGATGAAGAAGCGCGATTACCTGTTCGGCCGCTTCGCGGGCGGGTTGGCGCTGACCTTCGGGATCATGGCGGCGGTGGTGATCGCGGTGTTCATTGGCACGAAAATGCCGTGGCTTGATCCGGAGCGGCTCGGGCCGGATTCGGTCGGGCCGTACCTGTGGGCGCTGGCGGTGCAGGTGACGCCGAACCTGTTCTTCATCGGCGCGATGCTGTTCTGCCTGGCCGTGGCCACGCGCTCGATGCTGGCGACCTACATCGGCGTGATCGCGTTCCTCGCGTTCAACATCGTCACCGGCGTATTGACCGACGACCTTGAAACCCGCTGGATCGGTGCGCTGCTCGATCCGTTCGGCGATTCGGCCATCGACACCGCGACGCGCTACTGGAGCGCGGCCGAACGCAACACACGCCTGCCACCGCTGGACGGCCTCTTGCTGGCCAACCGCGCGATCTGGACCGGCGCCGGCGCGCTGCTGCTGTGGCTCTCGTACCGGCTGTTCCGCACCGACCGCGAAGGGCTGAAGTTCGGCCGCAGGAAAGCGGCGAAAACCACCCCGGGCGGAACCGCGACGCTCGCAGGCGGTGCCGGCATCGTGCTGCCGAAGGCCGGCATCGACACAGGTTTCACCGCACAATGGAAACAGTTCCTGCACCTGGCATGGTTCGACGCCAAGGGCGTGTTCAAGGGCGTGCCGCTGCTGGTGATGCTGCTGTTCGCACTGCTCATCATGGTCGTGAACCTCTCGCTGGGCGCGAAGATGTTCGGCACCGCGACCTACGCGACCACGGCGACGATGACGGAACTGATCCATGTCTCCTACTCGCTGTTCCTGGTCATCGTGCTGGTGTTCTACGCCGGCGAACTGGTGTTCCGCGAACGCGCCGGCCGCATCGCGGAAGTGACCGATGCCTATCCGAACGCGGACTGGATCCCGCTCGCGTCCAAGCTTGCCGCGCTCACGCTGGTGATCCTCGCGTTCTATGCCACCGGCATCGTGGTCGCGGTGCTGTACCAGATCGCCAAGGGCGGCGTGGCGATCGAGTTCGGGCTGTACTTCCGGAAGATGCTGGTGGACTGCGCGCCCTTCGTGCTGATGGCGGTGTTGGCGGTGTTCTTCCAGGTCGTCACCAACAACAAGTTCATCGGTTACCTGCTGATGCTGGTCTATCTCGTGGTACGCGGCGTGCTGGCCCGCTACCTGCACCTGGAGGACAACCTCTACCTGCCGATCAGCGCGCCGCGCCTGCCGTATTCGGACATGAACGGCTTCGGCCATTTCCTCGAAGGCTGGCTCTGGTTCCGCGCTTACTGGGGCGCGTTCACGCTGCTGCTCGCGGTCGTGGCGCTGCTGTTCTGGGTGCGCGGCAACCGTTCCACCTTCGCCGAGCGTTTGCGGGAAGCCCGACGCCGATTCACCTTCGCGCCGAAGCTCGTCGCGGCGCTGGCCCTGGTCGCCTTCGTCGGTTGTGGCGTGAACATCTATCGCAACACGCACCTCATCAACGAATACCTGCCGGGCGACGAGGCGCTGGATCGCCTGGCCGACTACGAAAAGACCTATCGCCAGTACAAGGGCATCGCGCAGCCGCGCATCACGGCGATGAAGGTGGACGTGGACTTCGTGCCGGAAGAACTCAAGGCGAACATCCGCGGTCATTACCGGCTGGTCAACACGCACGACGTACCGATCGGGAAGCTGCACGTCTCGAGCGCCGCCGGATTCGAGGAAAGCCGCCTGCAGTTGCGCTTCGCCGAGCACGAGGTCGAGTCGTTCGACGAGATCCACGACTACGCGATCTACCGGCTCGCCAAGCCGCTCGCGCCGGGCGAGGCGATGGATTTCGACTTCACGATGGAGATTGGCCAGCGCGGCTTCACCAACGAACGCGCGCAGACCCAGATCGTCGGCAACGGCAGCTTCTTCAACAACTTCCAGTTCCCGCAGTTCGGCTACGACGAAGGCCGGCAGATCGAAGACCGCAACGAGCGCCGCAAGCGGGGTTTGGGCGAAGTGGAACGGGTGGCGAAGATCGACGACATCGCCGCGCGCGCCAACACCTATCTTTCCGACGATGCGGACTGGATCGAGTTCGAGACCACGGTTTCCACCGCGCCGGACCAGATCGCGCTCGCGCCGGGTTACCTGCAACGCGAATGGATGGAGAACGGCCGCCGCCATTTCCACTACACCATGGACATTCCCATGCTGCCCTTCGCCGCGTGGCTGTCGGCGCGATGGGAAGTCAAGCGCGATGCTTGGAACGGCATTCCCATCGAGATCTACTACGACCGGAAACACGCCTGGAACGTGGACCGCATGATCGAGGCGGCGAAGAAATCCTTCGACTACTACAACGCCCATTTCACGCCCTACCAGCACAAGCAGTTGCGCATCCTGGAGTTCCCCGGCTACGCCCGCTTCGCGCAGGCCTTCGCCAACACCGTGCCGTATTCGGAAGCCGTCGGCTTCGTCGCCGACCTGCGCAACGAAGACGACATCGACTATGTGTTCTTCGTCACCGCGCACGAGATCGCGCACCAGTGGTGGGCGCACCAGGTGATCGGCGCGAACGTGCAGGGCATGACGATGCTGTCCGAATCGCTCGCGGAGTATTCGGCGCTCACCGTGCTGGAAAAGGAATACGGCCCGCACCGGATGCGCAAGTTCCTCAAGTACGAACTGGACGGCTACCTGCGCGACCGCGGCCGCGAATTGCGCGAGGAACTGCCGTTGGCGCTGGTCGAGAACCAGCAGTACATCCACTACCGCAAGGGCGCGCTGGTGTTCTACGCGCTGCGCGACGCCATCGGCGAGGAAACCATGAACCGCGTGCTGAAGCGCTTCCTCATCGAGAAAGGCTTCCAGTCGCCGCCGTACACCACTTCGCGCGAATTCCTCGCGATGCTGCGCGAGGAAACCGATCCCGCGCATCACCGGCTGATCGAGGACCTGTTCGAGAAGATCGTGTTCTTCGACAACCGCGTGCTCGAAGCCAAGGCGAAAAAGCGCGACGACGGCAAATACGCGGTGACGCTGAAAGTGCAGGCCGCCAAGTTCGAAGCCGACGGCAAGGGCGAGGAAACGCCGGTGGCGCTGGATGACGAGATCGAGATCGGCGTGTTCGCGCGGCCGGCGGGCGGCAAGGAAGCGGACGAGACCGTGCTGTATCTGGAACGCAGGAAGATCGCGGAGCGGGAAACCGTGCTGGAACTCGTCGTCGATGGCGAGCCGTTCGATGCGGGCATCGATCCCTACAACAAGCTGATCGACCGGGTTTCGGACGACAACCGGAAGAAAGTGGCGCTGGAGTGAAACAGGCGGGCGGCAGCGTGAGCAGCGCCGCCCCCGCACACTCCCACATCAGCGCCTGGCGCCGCGCATGATCACGATGCCGGCGCCGCTGAAAACCAGCCCGAACCCGCCCAGCACGCATGCCAGCAGCCAGTTCTGCGCGAAGCTGTCCAGGCGCGCTTCTTCGGGTGCCTCCGGCAGGTAGCTCACCGGCACGGACGCGCCGATGCCGTAGGTCATGCTGCCGCGGCCTACGCTCGCGGTGAAGGTGACCTTGCGGCCCTCGTCGATGCGGTATTCCAGGCTGTCGCCTGGTGCAGTCCGCAGGGCGGTGAACTCGATGGTCGGGTAATAGCCGATGCCGTCATCGCTCTGGGTCGTCTTGTAACCGACCACGGTGCCTTGCGCTTGCAGGGCAGTGGCGTGGAAGTCGCGGGTGTGGCTGGCGGACACCCCGGCGCAGGACAGGAAAATGGCGCCTATCGTCAGGAAAACCAGTCCGCCAATCGCGGTGTCCCTGTCCAGTTTCATGCTGCGGAACTCCGTGCCGCGCAAAGGTTGCGACAAGTTACCGCAGATGCGGTTTGCGGTGTCCGTGCAGCGACATCACGATGCCGAATCCGGCCAGCAGCGTGACGGCGGACGTGCCGCCGTAACTGATCAGCGGCATCGGCACGCCCACGACCGGCAGCAGGCCCGACACCATGCCGCCGTTCACCATCACGTAGACGAACAGCGTCAGCGCCAGCGAGCAGCCGAGCAGGCGCCCGAAGTTGTCGCGCGCGCCGGCGGCGATCATCAGGCTGCGGCCGATGATGAACAGGTACAGCGCGAGGACCAGGCAGACGCCGACCAGTCCGAATTCCTCGCCGAGCACGGCGAAGATGAAGTCGGTGGTGTGCTCGGGCAGGAAGTCCAAGCGCGATTGCGTGCCTTGTCCCCAGCCCTTGCCGAACATCCCGCCCGAGCCGACCGCGATCTTCGACTGGATGATGTTCCAGCCGGAACCGAGCGGATCGGCTTCCGGGTTCATGAAGGTGAGCAGGCGCTGCTTCTGGTAGTCCTTCAGGTAGTAGAACCACAGCAAGGGCGCGGCGGCCGCGCCGGCGAGCCCGAGCAGGCCGATGCGCCACCAGGTCATGCCGGCGATGAAGATCACGAATGCGCCGCTGGCGCCGACCAGCAGCGCGGTTCCGAGGTCGGGTTGTATGGCGATCAGGGCCATGGGCACGCCGATGATCGCGGCGCAGACGGTCAGCGCGCTCCAGCCCGGCGGCAGCGTGCGGTGGTGCAGGAAGGCGGCCGTCATCATCGGCACCGAGAGTTTCATCAGCTCCGCCGGCTGGATGTAGAACGCGCCCAGGTTCAACCAGTGGCGGCCGCTGCGGCCCGTTCCGAGGATCGGAACCAGCAGCAGCAGCGTGAGTGTCGCGGCGTAGATCCATGGCGCCCACAGCCGCAGCTTCATCGGCGGCACGCGCGCCAGCACGAGCAGGGCGCCAAGGCCTGCGGCGTCGCGGATCACCTGCGCGGTGAAGACGCGCGGGTTGCCGCTCGAGGCACTGTGCAGGACGGCAAGCCCCGCGCAGAGCAGCAGCAACAGCGCGATCATCAGCGGCCAGTCCACGCGCGGCAGTTCGAGCCATCCCTGCATGCGGCGTTGCCAGTAGTTCGCGTCGAGTCTCATGGCGGCGATCTCATTCCGGGTTCCGCTTCAGCCACGCATCGATGATGCGGAAGCCGACCGGCGCCGCCGCGGCGGAACCGAAACCGCCGTGTTCCACCACCACCATCACCGCGATGCGCGGCGATTCGGCCGGCGCGAACGCGACGAACAGCGCGTTGTGGCGCAGGTTGTACGGCAGTTCGTTGACGTTGAGCGAGGCGTCGCCCTTGCGCGTGATGCGTTGCGCGGTGCCGGTCTTGCTCGCGATCTTGTAGGTGAACTGGAATGGCTGCGCGGCGGCATAGGCGCTTCCGCCCGGCTCCTGCACCTGCGTCATCGCGTGCGTCACCGCGGCGACGTTGGCCGGATTCTTGACGATGCTCGCGTCGGCGTCGCGGCGGCTTTCCTCCTGCTTCGCCACGTCGAAACCGGATTGGCTGGCGCGCAGCAGGTGCGGCGCCCGGCGCACGCCGCCGTCGGCCAGCATCGCGGTCGCCTGTACCAGCTGCAACGGCGTGGCGACCCAATAGCCTTGCCCGATGCCGCTGATCACGGTTTCGCCCGGGAACCAGACCTGGCTGCGGTTGGCGAGCTTCCATTCGCGCGACGGCAGCACGCCGGAAGCCTCGCCCGGCAGGTCGATGCCGGTCGGCCTGCCGAAGCCGAATTGCGACATGTAGTCGCTGAGGCGGTCGATGCCCATGTCGTAGGCGAGCTGGAAGAAGTACGTGTTCACCGATTGCGCGATGGCCTTGTCCAGGTTCACGACGCCGTGACCGCCGCGCCGCACGTCGCGGTATTCGCGTTCCTGTCCGGGCAGGCGGAAGGCGCCGGTGGAAAGGTAGGTGTCCTGCGGCCGGCGGAAGCCGAGTTCCAGGCCGGCGAGGGCGATGAACGGCTTGATCGTCGAGCCGGGTTCGTAGCCGCCCTGCAGTACGCGGTTGAACAGCGGCCGGCCCGGGGAATCGAGCAGTGCCTTGTACGCCTCGCGGCCGATGCCGCCGACGAAGGGATTCGGATCGTAGGCAGGCAGGCTCACCAGAGCGAGCACGTCGCCGTTGCGCGGATCCATCGCCACGGCCGCGCCGTGCTGTCCCTGGAAGGCTTCGACTGCGGCCTGCTGCAGATCGGCATCGATGCCGAGGAACAGGTCCTGTCCCGCATGCGCCGGCGTGCGCGCGATGGTGCGGAGGATGCGGCCTTCGGCATTGATCTCCACTTCCTCGACGCCGACCTGGCCGTGCAGGCGATCCTCGTAGAAGCGCTCGATCCCGGCTTTGCCGATGTGCGTGGTGCCGGCGTAGCGGCCGGCATCGTTGGCGGCGAGATCGGCCTGGTCCAGTCGCCCGACGTAACCGATCACATGCGCGAACAGTTCGCGGTACGGGTAATGCCGGTTGAGGTAGGGCACGACTTCCACGCCCGGGAAGCGATGCCGGTTCACCGCGAAGCGGGCCACTTCGGCTTCGGTCAGGCGCATCTTCACCGGCGTGGGCTGGAACTTCGGTCGCGCGTTCGAGGAGGCCAGATAGGTTTCGGCTTCTTCGTCGGAAAGCGGCAGCACTTCGCGCAGGCGCGCCAGCATCGCCTCGGGGTCGCCGACTTCCTCGCGCACCGCTTCCAGTCGCCAGGCCGGGACGTTGTCGGCGAGCAGCTTGCCGTTGCGGTCGTAGATCAGGCCGCGCGCGGGCACGATCGGCCGCGCCTTGATCCGGTTCTGCTCCGAACGCGTGTGGAAGACGCTGAAGCTGGTGACCTGCAGGTAGGCGAAGCGCGCCGCCAGCACCCCGAAGGCGAGGAACACGATGAGGAAGCCGACGAGCGCGCGGCGCTGCTGCAGTGCCTGGTCGGCTCGCGGATCGCGAACCCTCGTGCGCGCCCGGTTCACGACGACTCGCGCCCACGCAGCCGGGCCCGGATGTCGTCGAGCAGCACGAACAACAAGGGCCACACGATCAACGCCACCAGCGGCGACAGCCAGAATTCCCACGGCGGCCAGCCTTCGCGCGAAAGGCCGCGCACCATCAGCACGATCACGCGGTCGTTGAGCATCAGCGCGAAGATCGCGAGCGCCTGCTGCGGCACGGTGAAGAAGCGCAGGCGCGGCCGGAAGCGCAGCACGATGAAGGCCATCGCGACCAGCCGCAGCGCCTGCTCGCCGAGCAGGGTGCCGAACAACAGGTCGGCGAACAGTCCGATGACGAAGGCGAGGCCGAGGCCGACGCGATCGGGCGTTTCCAGCAGCCAGTAGCAGAGCACCAGCGCGATCCAGTACGGCCGCAGTACCGCCAGATAACCCGGCAGCGGGCCGAGCTGCAGCGCGAACGCGACCAGCACCGTGGCCAGCAGCAATCCTGCGCTGTCGCGCGAGCGGCTCATCGCGTCGGCTCCTTGCCGGCGTCCTGCGCGGCGGACGGTTCGGCATTGGCCGGTTGCTTGTCGTTGCGGGATGGATCCGCTCCCGCCTCGGCGGGCGGACCGACGAAGCCCGGTCCATCCTCGTCGCCGGAATTCCACACCAGCAGCACCTGCCCGCCGCGATCCAGTCGCGCCGCGGGCCGCGCGCCGGCGACGATGAAAAGTCGCGTGTCGTCCGGGTTCAGGGTTTCGATCGTGCCGACCTTGAAGCCGGCCGGGAAACGCCCGCCCAGGCCGGAGGTGACGAGTTCATCGCCGACGCGGACGTCGCCGCCCAGCGGAATGCTCGGCAGCTCCAGCCGGCCGACTTCGCCGGTGCCGTAGGCGATCGCGCGCAGGCCCGAGCGCACGACCTGCACCGGAATCGCGTGCGAAGGATCGGAGATCAACATGACCGTGGAATTGAGCGGCGTCACGTCCACGACCTGCCCGACCACGCCGTTCGCATCGATCACCGCGAGGCCTTCGCGCACGCCGCGGCGGCTGCCCACGTCGAGCAGGATGCGATGCCGGAACGGATCGAGGTCGATGCCGACGAGGCTGGCCAGCTGCACCGAAAGCTGCAACCCGCGCGTGCCACCCAACAGTTCGCGCAGGCGCAGGTTTTCCACCTGCACCGCGCCGAGGCGGTCGAGGCGCGCGTTCGCCAGCAGCAGCTGTTCGCGCAGGGTGCGGTTTTCCTCGATCAGCAGATTGCGTGACGTGGTGCGGTCCGACACGTAGCGCGCGAAAGCCGCCGGCGCGGCCGCGATGCGGTAGATCGGCCCGGCCGCAAGGCCCGCGAATTCGCGCACCTGCGTCAGGTAGCCGCCGCGGTGATCCGCTGCCATGAGCATGATCGCCGCGGCGAGGTACGCCATCAGCTTGAGCGTGCCTGCGCCGCCTTCGACGAACAGGGGATTGGCGCCGGAAGATGGCACGGCTTGTCAGCGCGAAAGAGGCGGTTGCGTGCGGCTCACTCCGGCGCGAAGAAATCGTTGCCGTGCATGTCGATCAGCTCCAGCGCCCGTCCGCCGCCGCGTGCGACGCAGGTGAGCGGATCGTCCGCCACGTGCACGTACAGGCCGGTTTCCTCGGACAGCAGCTTGTCCAGGTCGCGCAGCAGCGCGCCGCCGCCGGTCAGGACGATGCCGCGCTCGGCCACGTCCGCGCACAGTTCCGGCGGCGTCTGCTCGAGCGCCGAACGCACCGCGCTGACGATGCCGCTCAAGGGCTCGTGCAGCGCTTCCAGCACTTCGTTGGAATTGATCGTGAAGTTGCGCGGCACGCCTTCCGCCAGATTGCGGCCGGAGACCTCGATTTCCTTCACTTCGGTCTGCGGGAAGGCGCAGCCGACCTCGAGCTTGATCCGCTCGGCCGTGGTTTCGCCGATCAGGGTGCCGTGGTTGCGGCGCACGTAGCTGATGATGGCTTCGTCGAAACGGTCGCCGCCGATCCGCACCGACTGCGAATAGACGATGCCGTTGAGCGAGATCACCGCCACTTCCGAGGTGCCGCCGCCGATGTCCAGCACCATCGAGCCGCGCGCTTCGGCGACCGGGATGCCGGCGCCGATCGCCGCGGCCATCGGTTCCTCGATGATGAACACGTCGCGCGCGCCGGCTTCTTCCGCCGATTCCTTGATTGCGCGGCGCTCGACCTGGGTGGAGCCGCAGGGCACGCAGATCAGGACGCGCGGCGACGGGCGCAGGAAGCGCGACTTGTGCACCTTGCGGATGAAGAACTTGAGCATTTCCTCCGTGGTGGAGAAATCCGCGATCACGCCGTCCTTCATCGGGCGGATCGTGGTGATGTTGCCGGGCGTGCGGCCGAGCATGCGCTTGGCCTCGTGGCCGACCGCGGCCACCTGCTTGTGCGCGCCGTGGCCGCGATCCTGGCGGATCGCCACCACCGACGGCTCATTCAGCACGATGCCTTGGCCGCGCACGTAGATGAGTGTGTTCGCGGTTCCGAGATCGATCGAAAGATCGTTCGAGAACATGCCGCGCAGGGTCTTGAACATGGGAAGACTTCCAGCCCGGAAGCGCCGGGCAAAGCGGGTGGGACATCCGTGTCGAACCGGCTCAAAACCGGCGAAAAACAGCCATCTAGCCTAGCAATGAGGCTGCGGCCGTACAACAACGGGAGGCAACGGACGGACGCCGGCGGCACGCTTTCGGTCAGCTGGGCGGTGCGGCCGGAGGCCGATGTCCGGCTGGCGCCGGGCGATGCGTCGCTCCGAAGGCGGTCGGGCCTGGGCGCCCCGATCCGGCCTCGAGCTTGGCGAGGCGGATTGAACGGGTGCCAACGCGGCTGCCCGCGCGCTGTGATGGGAGTGGCGAAACCGCGGGGGGAACGGCCCCGGTGTTAACGCCGCCGCCGCGAACCGCTACGATGGGAACCCTTTGCGCCCGCCCCGCTGCCAAGGTTTCCCATGCCTGCCCTGATTTCCGGCTCGCTCGCCTACGACACCATCATGGTGTTCCCGGACCAGTTCAAGAACCACATCCTGCCGGACAAGGTCCATATCCTGAACGTCTCGTTCCTCGTGCCGCGCATGCGCCGCGAGTTCGGCGGATGCGCGGGCAACATCGCGTACAACCTCAAGTTGCTCGGCGGCGACCCGATCCCGATGGCGACCGTGGGCCAGGACTTCGGCCCGTACCGCGAGCACTTCAAGAGCTGCGGCATCACGCTGGATTACGTGAAGGAGATCCCCGATCTCTACACCGCGCAGGCCTTCATCACGACCGACCTGGACGACAACCAGATCACCGCCTTCCATCCGGGCGCGATGATGCGCAGCTACGAAAACCGCGTGAAGGACGTTCCGGGCATCAACTTCGCGATCGTGGGGCCGGACGGCTACGAGGCGATGCTGCAGAACACCGAGGACCTCGCGGAACTCGGCATTCCCTTCATTTTCGATCCGGGCCAGGCCATGCCGCTGTTCAACGGCAAGGAACTGACCACGATGATCGAGCGCGCCACCTACGTGACCGTCAACGACTACGAATCCAACCTGCTGCAGGAACGCACGGGCCTGTCGGCGAAGGACATCACCGAGCGCGTCAGCGCCTACATCGTCACGCGCGGCCCCAAGGGTTCGGACGTGTATTCGCGCAAGGGCAACATCTACATTCCTTCGGCGAACGCGATCCGCGTGGTCGATCCGACCGGCTGCGGCGACGCGTACCGCGCCGGCCTGATCTACGGCCTGACCAACGGCATGGACATGGCCACGACCGGCCGCATCGCGTCGCTGATGGGGGCGCTGAAGATCGAGCATCTGGGCCCGCAGAACCAGCGCTTCGACTTCGACAAGTTCGCCGAACAGTTCCGCCAGCAGTTCGGGTACGCGCTGCGCTGATCACTGCGCCATCAGGAAACGTCCGCCGACCTCGGCCGAGCGCAACAGCCAGGTCGGCGCGATCTGCGTCAGCCACAGCCCGAGCACCGCGTGGCTCGCGGCCAGCGGCAGCAGGGCGCGATGGCGGAAGCCGAGTATGGCCCACAACATTCCGCCCGACAGCGTCGCCAGCACCAGCGCGAAGTTCGGCAGGTGCAGCAGCGCGAAGGCGATGCCGGTCAGCCAAGCCGCCGTCGTGACCTTGCCTTTCGCGATCAGCAGGCAGCGCGGCGCGATCGCGACGAGCAGCAGGAACTGCTGTATCAGCGCCCACAGCGGATAACGCCAGAACCGGTCGCCCGAACGCGAGGCGACATGGTCGCCGTCGGGCAGCAGTGCCAGCGGCGCGAGCAGCAGAGCCGCGACCAGCGTCGCGAGCAGCGCATCGCGCCAGGCGCGCGCATCGCCGAACCCGCGCCATGGCGGTTGCGCGACGGGCGCGATCGGCAGGGCCGCGATCGCGCCGAGGAAGGCCAGCATCGCGAGCGGCGGATTCGTGCCGCGCATCGGCCATCCGGCCAGCAGCAAGACCACGCAGGGCAGCAGGCTCGCGAACGCTTCCAGCGCCGCGCGCCGTGCGGTGTTCGTGGCATGGCCGCGCCGGCGCCGATGCAGCGCGATGGCGACCAGCGCCAGCGAAAACGCGGCGCAGATCGCCGGCAGCCAGGTCGCCGCAGGCAACGCGCGCGCCAAGGCTTCCGATGGCCAACGCCACGGCGACGGAAGTTCGATCCGGGACGAAGGCGCGCGTGCGCGCTGCGCGTCGAGGTGCGCGAGCAGGATCTCGGGCGTGGACGCCTCCAAAGGCGCAGCGGCTTGCATGGGCGTGGATGACGCAGGCGTCGTGCGCAAGGCCAGACGCGAGAAATGCAGTTCGGCACCGGGCACGGTGTCGATGCGCAATTGCAGGCCTTCCGCTGGCGCATCGCCCATGGGCTGCGGCGAAAAGGACAGCGCATGCGAACCGGCGTCGATCCGTTTTTCGACCCATGCCGGGCGCTCGGTGCCGCGTTGCGGCACCAGCATCACCCGCGCGCTTTCCGACACGGAAAGCTCCAGCTCGAGCCGATCGACGGCGGCGACGTCGATATGTTCACCGCGCAATGCCAGCGACAGGTCCACCGCGCCGTCGTCCGGGACGCGCAGATGCAGTCCGTCTTCGGCGAAATGCGGCGAGGAAAGCCCGACGCTGCCGCGGGCGACGATGCTTTCCGGATCGGAAAACGTCCATTCCCACGGCGTGCGGCCTTCGGCGCGCAGCGCGTCGCGCCAGGCGTTGTCGCGTGCGATCCAGGTCGCGACGGTGAGCTGGCAGATCGCGTAGAACCCCAGCGCCGCGAGCGCCGTCGGCGCGGCGAGTTTCACGGTGCTGGCGAAGCGCGGCTGCAAGCAGCGGGATCAAGCAGCCGGGTCGCGCAGCCAGGATTCGACCTTCGCCGCGCAGATCGTGTCATTGGGCGACAGGCCGCCGACGTCGTGGGTGGAGTAGCGCACCACGCAGCGGTCGTAATGCACGGACAGGTCCGGATGATGGTCTTCACGATGCGCGATGAAGGCGATCGCGTTCACGAAGGCCATGGTTCTGTAGTAGTCGGGGAAGTGGAAGGTCTTGGCGATCGCCGCGCCGTTTTCGACCAGCGACCAGCCCGGCAGCGCGGCGAGATGCGCCGCGAGCGTCGCGGCATCGAGCTTGTGTTCCGCGCCGCGCATCGGGCGGCAATGCTGCGAGGCGAGTTGTTCGAGCAGTGACATGGCAAGCGCACCTGAATCCTGGAAACGGCAAGTATAGGCAAGGCGCGTAGAATGGCCGTATCGCCGTGCAACAAGGCCGCCCCATCCCATGATCGAAATCAGCACCAACGCGCAGAACCATTTCCGCCGCCTGTTGAACCAGCAGGACGGCGACGCCATCGGCATCCGCCTCTACGCCATCCACGGCGGCACGCCCGCGGGCGATGCGAAGCTCGAGTTCGCCGAACCTGCCGACCTCAAGGGCGACGAATGGGCGGTGGATTGCGAAGGCTTCACGCTCTACGTCGATGCCGCCAGCGTGACTTTCTTCGACGGCGCGGAAATCGATTTCCTGCCGAGCGCGACCGGCGGCTCGCTCAACATCCGCGCGCCGCGCATCAAGGGCGCGTTGCCGGGCGAGGACGCTTCGCTGGTCGAACGCGTGCGCTTCGTGCTCGACAGCGAGATCAATCCCGGCGTCGCCGCGCACGGCGGCCGCGTTTCACTCGAACAGATCACCGCCGATGGCGTGGTGGTGCTGCGCTTCGGCGGCGGCTGCCACGGCTGCGGCATGGTCGACGTGACGCTCAAGCAGGGCGTCGAGAAAACCCTGCTGGAAAAGGTTCCGGGCGTCACCGCGGTGCGCGACGTCACCGACCACAGCACGGGCGAAAATCCCTACTACAGCAAGGCTTCGTGAGGTCAGCGATGGACGAGTTCATGGCGGCGGCGATCGCCGAGGCCGAGCAGGGCATGGCCGAGGGCGGCATTCCGATCGGTTCGGTGATCGTGCACAAGGGCCGCATCATCGGCCGCGGCCACAACCGCCGGGTGCAGAACGGCAGCCCGATCCTGCACGGCGAGATGGATGCGTTCGAGAACGCGGGCCGGCAGCCGGCGAGCGTGTACCGTGAGTGCACGCTCTACACCACGCTGTCGCCGTGCTCGATGTGTTCCGGCGCGATCCTCCTGTACGGCATCCCGCGCGTGGTGATCGGCGAGAACCGCAGTTTCCTGGGCGAGGAAGAACTGCTGAAAAGCCGCGGCGTGGAAATCACCGTGCTGGACGATCCGCGCTGCATCGAACTGATGGCGAAGCTGATGCGCGAGAAGCCGCAGCTGTGGAACGAGGACATCGGCGAGTGAATCCGGCCGAAGCTTCCGACGAGGACATCATCGCCGCGACCCGGCGCTGGCTGGAGCGCGCCGTCATCGGCCTGAACCTTTGCCCGTTCGCGAAAGCTCCTTATGCGAAGGGCCGCGTGCGCATCGTGGTGAGCCGCGCGCAGGACGAAGAGCACCTGCTGCTCGACGTGTGCGAAGAACTGCAGCGGCTCGCCGTCACCAGCGAGAACGAGGTCGAAACCACGCTGCTGGTGCATCCGCATGCACTGAACGACTTCCTCGAATTCAACGACTTCCTCGACCTGGCCGACGGAATGCTGGACGAGATGAACCTGTCGGGCGAATTGCAGGTCGCGAGCTTCCACCCGGATTACCGGTTCGCCGACACCGCCGTGGACGACGTGTCGAACTACACCAACCGTTCGCCGTATCCGACCTTGCACCTGCTGCGCGAATCGTCCATCGACCGCGCGGTGGAATCGGGCTTCGACACCGATTCGATCTACGAAACCAACATCGCCAAATTGCGCGAGATGGGCGAAGCGGGCTGGCGCGCGCTCTGGAAGTAGAAACGAAAACGCCGCAGCGGGAATCCCGCCGCGGCGTCGGATGCATCGTTTGCGACGATCAGTCTTCGTCGGTGCCGAGCTGGCAGCCGAGCAGCGTCTCGTCGTCGATGACCCAGGTGCCCTTGCTCGCGCACAGGCCGACATCGTTCACCACGCAGACGTCGCCGTCCTCGTCCACCAGTCGCACGTCGTAGGCATCGCAGGGAATGTCGGTCAGCGTGAACCGACCGCCTTCCGATCCGATGATTTCCCTGCCCAGCTGGTCCGGTCCCCATTCCCGGGTGTCGGTGCTGCTGATGTAGAGCTCGTGGATCTCCCACATCGACTTGTTGATGATCTTGACTTCGGCCTTGCTGCCGGCGTGTGCGGAGACGACGGAAAACATTGCAGCGGCTGCAATGGAATAGCGCAACATTCTGATTTACCCCAATAAATAAGCCGCCGTTCGGCGGCTGGAAACAGTCCGCCCCCATGACGGACATCGAACATGATGGCATTGCCGTTTCATGCAGTGCAATGCACGGACACTGCGTCTTTACGGAGCGGCGGCGCTAACCTTGTCGCCCCGACCACGCCGACGAGGTTCACCTCATGTCCAAACCGCTGCGCATCGCCATGGCCCAGTTCGATTTCCCGGTCGGGGCGATCGACGCCAACGCGCGCCGCATCGCCGAGATGATCGCGATGGCGCGCGACGAGCACCACGCCGACGTGGTGCTGTTCCCGGAACTTGCGCTGTCCGGCTATCCGCCCGAAGACCTGTTGAACCGTCCGGCGTTCCTCGCGCGTTGCAACGAAGCCATCGCCGAAATCGCGCAGACCGTGCACGGCATCGTCGCCGTGGTCGGCTGGCCGGAGGCCGTCGGCGCGGTGGTCTACAACGCCGCGTCCGTGCTGCGCGACGGCGGCATCGAGGCCACGTACCGCAAGCGCGAATTGCCGAACTATGCGGTGTTCGACGAGCGCCGCTATTTCGTCGTGGATCCCGACGGCGGCTCCTGCGTGTTCGAGGCGAAGGGCGCGAAGGTGGGCGTGGTCATCTGCGAAGACCTGTGGTTCGCCGAGCCGATCGCGGACACGGTACGGCAGGGCGCAGAGCTGGTGCTGGTTCCGAACGCCTCGCCCTACGAGCGCGACAAGTCGGCGCAGCGCGACGCGTTGCTGTCGCGGCGCGTGGAGGAAACCGGTGTCGGCATCGCGTACTTGAACGTGATCGGCGGCCAGGACGACATCGTGTTCGACGGCGCTTCCGATCTTTGCGACGGCGACGGCGCGCGGCATCCGCCGGCGATGTCGTTCGAGGAACACTGGCTCGTGGTCGATTACTCGACCGCGACGCGCAAGTTCACGCGCGTGGTCTGGCCGGCCGAAACCGACGAGGGCCGCGAAAGCCAGGCCTGGCGCGCGCTGGTGCGCGGGACACGCGACTACCTCGCCAAGAACGGTTTCAGGCACGCGCTGCTCGGGCTTTCCGGCGGCGTGGATTCGGCGATGGTGCTGGCGGTCGCGGTCGACGCGCTTGGTGCGGAAAACGTCACCGCGGTGCGGCTGCCGTCGCGCTACACGAGCGACCTGTCGAACGATCTGGCCTCGCAGCAGGCGGAAAAGCTCGGCGTGAAACTCCACGCCTTGTCGATCGAGGCGCCGTTCAAGGGTTTCCTCGAAACGCTCGCGCCGCTGTTCGCCGGCCGCGAGCCGGACACCACCGAGGAAAACCTGCAGAGCCGCTGCCGCGGCAGCCTGCTGATGGCGCTGGCCAACAAGTTCGGCGGGTTGCTGCTCACGACCGGCAACAAGAGCGAATACGCGGTCGGCTACGCGACGATCTACGGCGACATGTGCGGCGGCTACGCGCCGATCAAGGACGTCTACAAGACCGAAGTGTTTGAGTTGTGCCGTTGGCGCAATGCGCAGGGCGACGGCGAGGTGATCCCGCAGGCCGTGATCGATCGGCCGCCGAGCGCGGAACTGCGCGAGAACCAGACCGACCAGGATTCGCTGCCGCCGTACGGATTGCTCGACGCGATCCTTTACCGCCACATCGACCAGGAACAGTCCGCGCAGGAATTGATCGATGCCGGGTTCGACCCGGAAACCGTGCGGAAGGTGCTGCGGCTGGTGCGCATCAACGAATGGAAGCGCCGCCAGGCCGCGCCGGGCCCGAAAGTCAGTCGTCGCGCCTTCGGGCGCGAGCGGCGTTATCCGATCACGTCGGGCTGGAGCTGAGCGCGACGACGGGCGATCCCGTCGTCTTCGATCGGGCGTCGCGCGGTGGCATCAGGCGCGGCGCCGGATTGCTTCGGATCGGAACCGGACGCGTCGCGTGGCGCTTCCGGTTCCGCAGTGATGTCCCGGATTACTGGCTGATCGTGGCGACCGGGAATTCGACCATCGCCGGCGGCGGCACCGACGCGGTTTTCGAGTCGGTCCAGCGCTTGTTCTCGCCGCCCGGCAGCAGTTTGCGCCAGAGGCTGCGCGAACCCGGCCAGCCGCCGGAAAGATACGGATGATCCGGGTAGTTGAGCTTCAGCACGCGCAGCGAGTCTTCTTCCAGCTTGCCCTGGCCGAGCTGTTTGTAGGCTTCCGCCATCACCGCGAGGGCGTCGCCGTCGTGCTGGCTCTGCGCGTAGTTTTCCAGCACGAACTTGCCGCGGTTGGCGGCCGCGACGTAGGCGCGGCGATCCAGGTAGAACAGGGCGACGTTGATCTCGTGACGTGCCATCAGGTTGCGCAGGTAGACCATGCGCTGGCGCGCGTCCGGGGCGTAGCGGCTGTTCGGGTAGCGGCGGATCAGTTCGCTGAAATCGTTGAAGGACTGGCGGACCGTGTCCTGCTCGCGCTGCGTCATGTCCAGGCCGGCCAGGCGCGTGATGATCGAATCGCCCATGCCGAAGTTGATCAGCGCCTTCAGGTAATAGGCGTAGGCGATGTTCTTGTGCGCCGGATAGGTGCGGATGAAGCGGTTGATCGTCGACGTCGCTTCCTCGGTCCTGTTGGCGCGGTAGTGCGCGTAGGCGAGTTCGAGCATGGCCTGCTCGGTGTACGGGCCGTAGGGGAATCGCGCGATCAGGCGCTGGTAGTACTTGGTGGCGCGGGAGTTGTTGCCGTCCTCCAGCGCGGACTTGCCGATCTGGTACATCTCTTCCAGCGGCAAGGTTTCGAGCGGGTCTTCCTTGTGCATCCTGCACGCGGAGAGCGCAAGCAGGACGAGCAGCATGAACGCGATGCGTGCGAATCGGGCGGCGGCGGAATGGGACATCGAAAGGTCGTCGTGGAACGGCGCTGGGCGCGGAGCTGGCCATCATAGCCCAAGCCGGCGGCGTGGCTCGTCAGGAACCCGTTAAGCTGTGCGGATGAGCCATTCCAAGCCGGAAAATCCCGTGTCCAAGGTCGAATCGCACAGCGCCCGGATCCCGTTCGAGGCCGCTGGCCGCCGCATCGATCAGGTGCTGGCCGAGCTGTTTCCGGAGTTCTCCCGCTCGCGGCTCGCCGCCTGGCTGAAGGACGGCATGGTGCTGGTCGACGGGCAACGCCTGCGTCCGCGCGATGCGGTGCGCGGCGGCGAGGCGGTGGAAGTGAACGCCAAACTGGAGGCCGCGACCGATTCCCGGCCGCAGGCGATCGCACTGTCGCTGCTGTACGAAGACGACGACGTGTTCGTCGTGGACAAGCCCGCCGGCCTGGTGGTGCATCCGGGCGCGGGCAATCCCGATGGAACGCTGGTGAACGCGCTGCTGCACCGCGATCCGGAACTCGCCGCGCTGCCGCGCGCGGGCATCGTGCATCGGCTCGACAAGGACACGTCCGGTGCCCTGATCGTGGCGCGCAACCTGCAGGCGCATGCGGCGCTGGTCGAACAGCTGGCCGCGCGCGACATCCACCGCCAGTACGAAGCCATCGTCGTCGGCACGCCGGTCGCGGGCGGGACCGTGGATGCGCCGCTGGACCGGCATCCGGTGGACCGGCTCAAGCGTGCCGTGGTCGAAGACGGCAAGCCGGCCGTCACGCACTACCGCATCCGCGAGCGCTACCGCGCCCATACGCGGATCGAATGCCAGCTCGAAACCGGCCGCACCCATCAGATCCGCGTGCACATGGCGCACCTGAAACTGCCGCTGGTCGGCGACCCGCTCTATGGCGGCAGCCTGCGGTTGCCCAAGGGCGCGAGTGCCGAGCTGATCGCCGCGCTGCGCGGGTTCAAGCGCCAGGCCTTGCACGCCGAGCGTGTGGAATTCGCGCAGCCGCGCAGCGGCGAAACCATCGTGGCCGAAGCGAAGCGGCCGGAAGACATGGAGTACCTGATCGCGGCGCTCCAGGCCGATGCGGCGAGCCATGCGCCCTGACCACGGCTTTATCGTTCCGGACTGGTCCGTCGCATCGCCGGTGCGGGCGCTGGCGACGACGCGCGCGCTGCCCGGGGTTTCGGCTGCGCCCTTCGATGCGTTCAATCTGGGAACGAACAGCGGCGATGCGATCGAGGCGGTGGAAGAGAATCGCCGGCGCTTGGTCGAACTGGCGCGCCTGCCATCGCCGCCGCGCTGGCTGAAGCAGGTTCACGGCGTGGACGTGCGGCGCTTCGGTGCGTCTTCGCCGGATGCTTCGCCGGCCGAGGCGGATGCTTCGGTCACGTCCACGCCCGGCGTGGTGCTGGCCGTGCTCACCGCCGATTGCCTGCCGGTGCTGTTCGCTTCCCGGCATGGCGATGAAATCGCTGCCGCGCACGCCGGCTGGCGCGGGCTGGCGGCGGGCGTGCTCGAAGCCACGGTGGCGGCGATGCGCAGCGCGCCGTCGGAACTGGTGGCCTGGCTCGGCCCGGCCGCCGGGCCACTGCGCTATGAAATCGGCGCGGAAGTGCGGGATGCCTTCGTGGCGGGCGATCCGGAGGCGGCCTCCTGCTTCGTCGCCACGCGCCCGGAGCATTTCCTGATCGACCTCTACGCACTGGCCCATCGCCGGCTGGCCGCGGCGGGCGTCACGGCCGTATTCGGCGGCGGCCTGTGCACGATCTCCGACGCCGCGCGCTTCTATTCCTATCGCCGCGACGGCCGCACCGGGCGCATGGCGTCGCTGGTGTGGTTGTGCGAGCAGCCCTAGGGCCTGTCATCAATCCCAGGATAGCCCGCGTTGGCTCTGGGTGGCCGTCAGGTGGTGTTGGCCGTCAGGTCAAGCCGTGCGACGCCGCATGGCGGCCACCCAGAGCCAACCCGCAGGGCCACGCCCCCGAAGGCCCGGCACCGCGTCATCGCTCGGTCGTGTATCGACATACACTCCCTCGCTCTTCCTTGCGCCGAACCTTCGGGGACGTGGCGCGGGCTATCCTGGGATTGATGACAGGCCCTAGAACGGTTTTGTTCAGGTGCCTACAGATATTCCCCGGTTTCGAGCCCCTCGCCCCGCGCGTCTCGATCGGCTCACGCCAGGTCTGGACGGCCGCCAATCGTCGGTGGCTCGCTGCTTTCCGCCGTTCCGCGTGCAGCCGAGCAAGCTCGGCTCTACAAAGAGCATGCCGTAGAGCGGAGCTTGCTCCGCTCCTTCGGGGATCGGACGGGCCCCAATCGAAGGAGTCGTCGGGTGAACGGTTCGGGCCACTGCGGTGAACCGCAGCGGCCCTTGGGGTAGCTGCAAACTCAGCGCCCGCGCTTGGAGGGCTTCTTGGTCAGGATCGGATTGAGCTGGGCGAACATCAGTTCCTCGGGCGGACGCTGCGAGCGCACGATGTCCTTGGCGCGCGGCGCAGCGCCGCCGGCCGCGCGGGCGATGGAGAACTTCTCCTGCACCTGCGTCACCTGCAGCGAGCCGACCTCGGTTTCGGTGCTGCCCAGGCTCAGGCCGGTTTCCGGGTCGATCAGGGCATCGCCGGGGCGCACCACGGAGAGCCGGTCGCCGACCTGCACCTGGCCTTCGCCGAGGTTGATGTAGACGCCGCTGGCGTCGGCCTTCACCACCGAGCCCCGCACCGGGCGCTGGCCGATCTGCTTGATCAGGTCGTAGATGCCTTCGTTGATCGCCGCGGTCACGGCCTGGCCGATCGGCGTCTTGGAGTACTGGCCGATGAAGCCGCCGAGCGCGCCGCCGCCGGAATAGCCGCCCGCGCCGAAGCCGATGCCCGATTCCTTGATCTCCCGATCCACCTGGTTGGTGAAGATCACCTCGCTGGTGGTGGCGTCGATCAGGCGGAAGTTCATGCCGATCATCGCCGTGCGGCTGCCCACGGACAGCCCGCCGAGCACCGAACCGAGCTTGGTGCCCGACGCCAGCCCGCCGACGTTGACGCTGGAAGCGTTGGTGCCCGGTTCGTAGCTGGTGATGATCGCTTCGATCAGGTATTCGGCGCCGAGGATGTCGCCGATCTTCGCCGCCGAAGGCTGCGCGACGCGGCCGGATGCGCCGAAATCCTGTTCCTGCATCACGTTGCCGATGGCCTGGCGTTCGACCATGCGGAAGCGGCCGGTGCGGTGCATCACGTCGGTGATCATCGCCTCGATGCCGTTCACCGGCACGGTCTGGAAGGCGAAGGAGATGTCCGACGAGTAGCCCTGGTTGTTGTTGTACTGGTAGCTGCCCACCGACGAGGTGTTGCCCACCTTGCTCACCGCCACGCGCACCTTCGGGCCCTGGTACGCAGGCCACTTCAGGTTCACCAGGTGCAGCGTGTTGACCGGGGAAAGGTCTTCCGGCAGCGGAATGTCGCCGCTCGGAGTCTGGCTGTAGGCCACGTATTCGGCGGCGGCAGCGGGCAGGGCGGCGGCCAGGAGGCCGGCGAGGAGGATCGAGGAAAAACGCTTGATGGACATGGCGATACCCGGAAAAGTGGAACCGAAAACCAGAGACGACCCGTGCTTCATCGAAAACTTCGTGATTCTGAACGGCGGGATTCTACGCCCGAAGCCGGGTCCGGAGCATTTCGCGGCACGGTTCTCATCGAGTACGAAAGAACGCGGCGGAATCGGGCATGCCCGCACCGCTCCGTTCAGGTTCCGTCGTGCCGCGGGCGCTCATCGCGGCGCGCGCATCCGCAGCGCGGCCATACCCGAGCACGCCGCCAGCAGCCACAGCAACGCCCACAGCGCGTTCGCCGGAACCAGCCGCGGCGGCTCCGGCGCGGTTGACGATCTCCGCCGGCGGGCTGCCGCATGCTTGAAGCACCCGGCTCCCGCCCGCATCTGCCAGCCATCGCGGCGTCCAGGAGCCTGCGATGCCGTGCAGGCTCCTGGCGCCTTCAACACTTCCGGGGAATTCCGATGCGAATGGACAAACTCACCTCGCGCTTCCAGCAAGCGCTTTCCGACGCGCAATCACTCGCGGTCGGGCGCGACCACAACATGCTCGAACCGGTGCACGTGCTGGCCGCGCTGCTCGACCAGTCCGGCGGCTCGACCGCGCCGCTGCTGGCGCAGGCCGGGGTCAACGTGAACGCCGTGCGCCAGCGCGTGGCGCAGGCGCTCGACGCCCTGCCGAAGGTGCGCGGGCAGGAAGGCAACATCAACGTCTCCAACGATCTCAACCGCCTGCTGAACCTCACCGACAGGCTGGCGCAGCAGCGCGGCGACGCCTTCATCGCGAGCGAACTGTTCGTGCTGGCGGCGCTCGACGACAAAGGCGCGGTCGGTTCGGCCTTGAAGGACGCGGGTGCGACCAAACCCAAACTCGAAGCCGCCATCGAAAAAATGCGGGGCGGCGAGAAGGTGCAGTCGGAGAACGCCGAGGAAACCCGCCAGGCGCTCGAGAAATACTGCGTCGACCTGACCGCGCGCTCGGAAGGCGGCAAGCTCGATCCGGTGATCGGCCGCGACGAGGAAATTCGCCGAGTGATCCAGGTGCTGCAGCGCCGTACCAAGAACAATCCGGTGCTGATCGGCGAGCCCGGCGTCGGCAAGACCGCCATCGTCGAAGGCCTCGCGCAGCGCATCGTCAACGGCGAAGTGCCGGAAGGCCTGCGCGACAAGCGCGTGCTGGCGCTCGACATGGGCGCGCTGATTGCCGGTGCCAAGTTCCGCGGCGAGTTCGAGGAACGCCTCAAGGGTGTACTCAACGATCTCGCCAAGCAGGAAGGCCGCGTCATCCTGTTCATCGACGAGCTGCACACCATGGTCGGTGCCGGCAAGGCCGAAGGCTCGATGGATGCCGGCAACATGCTGAAGCCGGCGCTGGCGCGCGGCGAGCTGCACTGCATCGGCGCGACCACGCTGGATGAGTACCGCAAGTACATCGAAAAGGACGCCGCGCTGGAGCGCCGCTTCCAGAAGGTGTTCGTCGGCGAACCGTCGGTCGAGGACACCATCGCAATCCTGCGCGGCCTGAAGGAAAAGTACGCGGTACACCACGGCGTCGAGATCACCGACCCGGCGATCGTCGCTGCGGCCACGCTCTCGCATCGCTACATCCCCGATCGCCAGCTGCCGGACAAGGCCATCGACCTGATGGACGAAGCGGCCTCGCGCATCCGCATGGAAATCGATTCCAAGCCGGAGGAGCTCGACCGCAAGGAGCGCCGCCTGATCCAGCTGAAGATCCAACGCGAAGCTTTGAAGAAGGAAAAGGATGCCGAATCGAAGCAGCGCCTGGCCGACCTGGAAAAGGAAATCGGGGAGCTGGAGCGCGAGTACTCCGATCTGGAGGAAATCTGGAAGTCGGAAAAGGCCGCCGTGGCCGGCGCGACCACGATCAAGGAGCAGATCGACCAGGCCCGCATCGCGCTCGAAGCGGCGATGCGTCAAGGCGACTACGCCAAGGTTTCCGAGATCCAGTACGGCCAGATTCCCCAGCTGGAAAAGCAGTTGCAGGCGGCGGCCAGCGCCGAGACCAAGGGCTTCAAGCTGTTGCAGGACAAGGTGACGGCGGAAGAAATCGCGCAGGTCGTCAGCCGCTGGACGGGCATTCCGGTCAGCAAGATGCTCGAAGGCGAGCGCGAGAAGCTGCTGCGCATGGAAGACGAACTGCACCAGCGCGTCGTGGGGCAGGACGAAGCCGTGCGCGCCGTTTCCGATGCGATCCGTCGTTCGCGCGCCGGCCTTTCCGATCCGAACCGTCCGAACGGCTCGTTCCTGTTCCTCGGCCCGACGGGCGTGGGCAAGACCGAACTGTGCAAGGCGCTCGCGTCCTTCCTGTTCGATACCGAGGAAGCGATGGTGCGCATCGACATGAGCGAGTTCATGGAGAAACACTCCGTGAGCCGCCTGATCGGCGCGCCGCCGGGGTATGTCGGCTATGACGAAGGCGGTTATCTCACCGAGGCCGTGCGCCGTCGTCCGTACAGCGTGATCCTGCTCGACGAAGTGGAGAAGGCGCATCCGGACGTGTTCAACGTACTGCTGCAGGTGCTCGACGACGGTCGCCTCACCGATGGACAAGGCCGCACGGTCGACTTCCGCAACACCGTGATCGTGCTGACCAGCAACCTCGGCTCGAACCTGATCCAGGACATGGCGGGCGAAACGGAAGAGGAATACACCCAGATGAAAGCCGCCGTGATGGGCGTGGTGCAGGGCGCGTTCCGGCCCGAGTTCATCAACCGGCTGGATGAGATCGTCGTGTTCCGTCCGCTCGACAAGCGCCAGATCCGCCAGATCGCCCGGATCCAGACCTCGAGCCTGGGCAAGCGCCTGGCCGAGCGCCAGTTGAAGCTGGAAATTTCCGATGCGGCGCTGGATCTGCTCGGCAATGTCGGCTTCGATCCGGTCTATGGCGCGCGACCGCTGAAGCGTGCGATCCAGCAGCAGCTGGAGAATCCGCTCGCCAGGCGGATTCTCGAAGGCCATTTCGCCTCGGGCGACGTCATCGTGGTCGAAACCGAAGGCGGGCATCTGAGCTTCCGCAAGGGCTGATACCGGACGAGGGTTGCCGTGGCCTCGCGGCAACCCTCGCTTATTCCGCAAGATCGGAACCGTTGGCAAGCTCGTCCCGGCGCAAGCTGGCTCCACCACCAGCCCGGAGACGAGGTCATGAAGCCGAACACCCATCGCGCGTATCAACGCCGCATCGAGCGCGTCGTTGCCTTGCTGGAGCGCGCCATCGCCGATGGCGGCGAGTTGCCCGATCTTGCGCGACTGGCCGCGACGGCCAATTTCTCGCCGTTCCATTTCCATCGCATCTACCGCGCGCTCGCCGGCGAAACCATCGGCCAGACCGTGGCGCGGTTGCGCCTGTTGCGCGGCTTGCGGCTGCTTTCGCAACGGGATCCGGTCACGGAAGCCGCGCTCGCGGTCGGTTTCGAGACGCCGCAGGCCTTCGCCCGCGCGTTCCGGCAATCACTGGGCGCGACGCCCAGCGAGTTGAAGCGCGAACCGCAACGCCTCGCGCAGGAAATCGAGCGCCTCGCCAAACCGCCACAACCCGATGCCGGCACGCAAGCGCCGCTGCGGGTCGAAGTCGTGTCGCTGGAACCGTTCCGCCTGGCCGCATTGCGCAACGTGGGCGATGTCGCCGAACTCGACCAGGCCTTCGTCCGCTTGTTCGAATGGGCCGGCGAGCACGGCCTGCTCGATTCGATGCTCGGCATCTACGGCGTGCCGCACGACGATCCGCGCGATGTCGATCCCGGGGCGTTCGCATTCGATTGCGCGCTCGCGTTCGAGGCTCCGGTGGACGATGCCATCGCTGCCGATCCGCACGTCGGCATCGCTCCGCTGCAACTGGGCGGCGGGCGGTATGCGCGATTGCGGCACGTCGGTGCTTTCGATGCCCTGTACGGCCTGACCGACCGGCTGCTGGCCGAGTGGTTGCCGGAAAGCGGTGAAACCCTGCGCGATGCGCCGATCCATCACCACTACCTGGACGATCCGGAACAGGTTCCGGAGGCCATGCGGCGCAGCGATCTCTACCTGCCGCTGCAATGAGCTTGCCGGTCATGCGCGGACGTATCATCCGCGCATGACCGCACTGTTCCGTCAATTGCTGGGCGAGGCGCTGGATCGCACGCCTGCGCCGGTCCGCGCATTGCACGATCACCCGCTGCCGCAGCGCTTCGAGGGCGAGGCGGACATGCGCGCGGCGCGCAATCCGCTGGCGAAACTGGCCGCGTTCGTTGCCGGATTTCCCCAATACGAAGGCCGCGCCGCGATAGCCATAAGTATCGAACGCGATGGCGATGGCCAGCGCTGGACGCGACATTTTCCGCGTGCGCCGTTCGTTTCGCGCTTGCAGGCCTGCAACGGATGGCTGTGCGAGCGACTCGGGCCGGTCGAGATCCGCTTCCGCCTGCATGCCGATGCGCAAGGCATCGTGTGGGAACCGGTCGCATGGCGCACCTTCGGTGTCGTTCCGATGCCGGCGTTCCTGTTGCGCGGCACGAAGGCGCGCGCGTCGGTCGATGCCGACGGGCGTTATCGCTTCGAGGTCGAAGCCGCGTTTCCGGTTCTGGGGTTCATGGGAAGCTACGAAGGCTTCCTGCGGGTCGATTGAGGCCGGCGGCGATGCCCAACGCCGCGCTCAGGCGGCCGCCGCGATGCCGGTGCCGGAGGCTTCGTCCTCGATTCGTGCCTGGAACCATTCGCGCACGATGCGGCATTGCGCATCGGCCGTTTCCGCCGCATTGACGGCGGCGCGGAAGCCCGCAGCGCGCGCGTCGTCTTCCGCATACCAGCCCAGGTGCTTGCGCGCGATGCGCACGCCGTGCGGTTCGCCGTAGAACGCATGCAGCGCCTGCAGGTGTTCGAGCAGGATGGCCTGCACTTCTTCGAGCGTCGGCGGCGGCAGCGTTTCGCCGGTGGCGAGGAAGTGCGAAATCTCGCGGAAGATCCACGGCGCGCCTTGCGCGGCGCGGCCGATCATCAGGCCGTCCGCGCCGGTGACTTCCAGGACGTGCGCGGCTTTCGCGGGCGAGTCGATGTCGCCGTTGGCGATCAGCGGGATCGAGATCGCTTCCCGGATGCGCGCGATCGTCTCGTATTCGGCTTCGCCCAGGTATTTGTCCTCGCGTGTGCGGCCATGCACGGCGAGCGCGGCGATCCCGGCCGATTGCGCGATCCTGGCGATGCGCACGCCATTGCGGTTCTCGCGGTTCCAGCCGGTGCGGATCTTCAGCGTCACCGGCACGTCGACGGCGTTCACGACAGCATCGAGGATGCGGCCGACCGGCGCTTCGTCCTGCAATAAAGCCGAGCCGGCCCAGACGTTGCAGACCTTCTTCGCCGGGCAGCCCATGTTGATGTCGATGACCTGCGCGCCGTGATCCACGTTGAAGCGCGCTGCTTCGGCCAGTGCGTAGGGTTCGGCGCCGGCGATCTGCACGCTGACGGGAGCCGGTTCGCCTTCGTGGTCCATGCGCCAGCGGCTCTTGCGCGTGTGCCACAGGTTCGGCTGCGATGTCGTCATTTCCGACACGGCCAGTCCCGCGCCGAGCCGCTTGCACAGCAGGCGGAAAGGCTTGTCCGTGACGCCGGCCATCGGGGCCAGCGCCAGCGGCGGATTCAATTCGTAGGGGCCGATTCGCATGGGGCGCATCTTACGCGAGCGCCATGCGCTGGCCGGTGAACTCAGGCGGTCCGGTCGTCCAGTGCGGCGGCCGGCGCGTTGGCCTTCACCGAAGCGATGCCCTTGTCGCGCGTGGCGGCGCTCGCATAGAGCTGGCTCTTGCCGATGATCTGGCCATTGGTCGCGGTGAGGCTGAAGAACGGCTTGCCGTTGCTGGCGACCTTGCGGTCGAAGCGCGCATCGCTGGCGCTGTTCTTGCGTACCGATTCGATGCCGGTGAGCGCGGCCCTGTGGCTCGAATAGCCTTCGCTGGAGAGGATGACCTGGCCGTTGCCGGCGCACAGGTTGAATTGGAACTCGCCGTTGTCGCGCCGGGTAAGAACGAACTTGCCTGCCATGATCGACTCCTTGTGCGTTCGGATAGGCCGCTGCTGCGGCGAACCGAGCATAAACCTGCCGGGGCGCGAAGTGGCGGCGCGGAGCGGCGATTGACTATCCTTTGCCGATTCCGCCCATTTGCCAGAAGCGTGCATCGCGCCGCGATTCCATGAACCTTCCCGAACAATCGGCCGACAGCGCGGGGCGCGACCTGCGCGATCCGTCGCTCTACATCAATCGCGAGCTGTCGCAGCTCGAATTCAACTTCCGCGTGCTGGCGCAGGCGATGGACGAGCACGTGCCGCTGCTCGAACGCCTGCGCTTCCTGTGCATTTCCTGCACCAACCTCGACGAGTTCTTCGAGATCCGCGTCGCGGGCGTGCACCACATGCAGGAGTTCAAGACGCCGCTGCCGCCGGACGGCATTCCGCCGTCGCAGCTGCTGAGCCTGATCCACGAACGCGCCAACCAACTGGTGCAGGCGCAGTACCGCTGTTGGCGCGAAGTGCTGCGCCCGCAATTGGCGGAGGCCGGCATCCGCATCCTCTCGGCCGACAACTGGAGCGCGAGCCAGCGCCGCTGGCTGCGGCATTACTTCATCAACGACATCATGCCGGTGCTGTCGCCGCTCGGGCTGGATCCGGCGCATCCGTTCCCGCGCATCCTCAACAAATCGCTCAACGTCGTGGTCGTGCTGCAGGGCAAGGATGCGTTCGGCCGCGCCGGGAAGATGGCGATCGTGCGCGCGCCGCGCTCCCTGCCGCGCATCATCCAGATCCCGCCCGGTTCTTCCGGCGGGCCGCACGATTTCGTGCTGCTCTCGGCGGTGCTGTCGACCTTCATCGACGAAATGTTCCCGGGCATGCAGGTCAAGGCCGCGTACCAGTTCCGCGTCACGCGCGACTCGGAACTGTTCGTGGACGAGGACGAAGTGCGCGACATCGCGCATGCGTTGAAGGACGAACTGCGCAGCCGCGGCTTCGCGCGCGCGATGCGGCTGGAGATCGCCGACACCTGTCCCAAGCACATCGTCAAAAGCCTGCTCGACAACTTCGGGCTGCCGCAGAACGCGGTCTATCGCATCAATGGTCCGGTCAACCTGAACCGCGTGATCGCGGTCTACGACCTCGTGGACCGGCCCGATCTCAAGTTCCCGCCGATCCAGCCGCGCATCCATCCGGACGTGGACGACGACCAGTGGTTCGACGCGATCCGCGAGCGGGACGTGCTGCTGCACCATCCGTTCGATTCGTTCAACGCGGTGACGAATTTCATCAAGGCCGCGAGCCGCGATCCGGACGTGCTGGCGATCAAGCAGACGCTGTACCGCGCCGGCAAGGATTCGGTGCTGGTGGAGCACCTGATCGAGGCGGCGCGCAGCGGCAAGGACGTGACCGTGGTGATCGAGTTGCGCGCGCGTTTCGACGAGGAAGCCAACATCCGCCTCGCCGACCGCCTGCAGGAAGCCGGCGTGCAGGTCGTCTACGGCGTGGTCGGCTACAAGACGCACGCCAAGATGCTGCTCGTGGTGCGGCGCGAAGGTCGCAAGCTGCAACGCTACGTGCACCTTTCCACCGGCAACTACCACACCGGCACGGCGCGGGTTTACACCGACATCGGCCTGATGACCGCCAATCCGGAGATCGGCGAGGACGTGCACGCGCTGTTCCAGCAGATGTCGGGCCTGGTGCCGGCATACAAGCTGCACCGGCTGTTGCAGGCGCCGTTCACGCTGCACGCTTCGTTGCTCGCCAAGATCGAGCGCGAGGCGCAGCACGCGCGCGAGGGCAAGCCCGGCCGCATCATCGCCAAGATGAATGCGCTCAACGAACCCAAGGTGATGGAGGCGCTGTACCGCGCTTCGATGGCGGGCGTGTCGATCGACCTCATCGTGCGCGGTTCGTGCTGCCTGAAGCCTAGCGTGCCGGGCGTTTCGGAAAACATCCGCGTCCGCTCGCTGATCGGTCGCTTCCTCGAACACAGCCGGGTCTACTGGTTCGGCAACAACGGCGAGCCGGAGTTGTTCTGCTCCTCGGCCGACTGGATGGAGCGCAACCTGCTGCGCCGGATCGAAACCTGCTTCCCGATTCTCGATCCGCAGCTGGCGCAGCGCGTGTACGACGAAACCCTGCGCAATTATCTCGACGACAACATCAACGCATGGGAATTGCAGCCCGACGGCAGCTATGAGCATCTTGCGCCGAGCGGCGACGCGATGCCGCATTCGGCGCAGGACGCACTGGTGGCTTCGCTATGCCGGTAAACGACGCCACCATCCCCGACGGCACATGGCTGGCGGCGATCGACATCGGTTCCAACAGTTTCCACATGGTCGTGGCGCGGGTCGTGCTCGGCCACCTGCGCGTCGTGGATCGCCTGCGCGAAACGGTTCGGTTGGCGTGGGGCCTGAAGGCCAACGGCGATCTTGATCCCGAAGCCAAGCAGCGCGCGCTGGATTGCCTGTCGCGCTTCGGTGAGCGCATCCGCAGCATCTCGACGGTGCACGTTCGCGCGATCGCCACGAATACCGTTCGCCAGCTGCGCAACCCGCAGGCCTTCCTGGACGACGCGGAAGCCGCGCTCGGGCACGCGATCGAAGTGGTGTCCGGACGCGAGGAAGCACGCCTGATCTACCTCGGCGTCGCGCATGGCCTTCCGCCGAAGAAAACGCGTCGGCTGGTGATCGACATCGGCGGTGGCTCCACGGAGTTCATCATCGGCGAAGGCTTCACGGCGCTGGAGCGCGAAAGCCTGCAGATGGGATGCGTCGCCAGCACGCGGCGGTTCTTCCCCGACGGGAAGATCACCGAAAAGCGGTGGGAATCGGCGCGTACCGAGCTGGCGCTGCAGTTCCAGCAGTTCGCCACCGCCTACCGCGAATTGGGATGGAAGGAAGCGATCGGCTCGTCCGGCACCGCGAAAGCCATCGCCGAGATGCTGGCCGGTCCCGATCTGCCCGCGGGGACGATCACGCGGGAAGGCGTGGACAAACTCGCCAGACGGCTCATCGACATCAAGAACATCGACGACATCGACCTGCCCGGTGTTTCCTCCGATCGCAGGCCGGTGATTGCGGGCGGCCTGCTGGTGATGCAGACCTGCATGAACGAGCTCGGCATCGAGCGGATGCAGTCCTGTGACACCGCGATGCGCGAAGGCGTGCTCTACGACATGCTCGGCCGCGCCACGCAACGCGACCCGCGCGACGGTGCGATCGCCGCGTACGCGGTGCGCTACGGCATCGATACGGCGCATGCCGCGTGCGTGGAAGAGACGGCGCTGGAGCTGTTCGACCAGGTGGCCGAGGCGTGGGAGCTGGATGTCGACAGCCGCCGCATGCTGAGCTGGGCCGCTCGGATCCACGAGCTTGGGTTGGTGATTTCGCACAGCCAGCACCAGAAGCACGCGGCCTACATCCTGGCCAATTCCGACATGGACGGCTTCTCGCGGCAGGAGCAGCAGTGCTTGGCGACGCTGGTGCGATGCCAGCGTCGCACGATCAGCCGGTCGATGCTGGGCCAGTTCCAGGGCAAGCAGTCGCGCGAGATGTTGCGGCTCGTGGTGTTGCTGCGGCTCGCGATCCTGCTGCATCGCAGCCACGCACGCGAAACCCTGCCGCCCCTCACGCTCACCGTCAGCGACAACGACATCCAGCTGAGCCTGCCGGAAGCCTGGCTGAGTGAACACGCGCTCACCCGTGCCGATCTCGCGACCGAACGCGGGGAGCTGGAGGAAGTTGGACTGCGTCTGAGCGTGGTGTCGACGACGGCCTGATCCGCACGCTCAGGGCGCTTCGAAACCGTTGTGTGTTCGGCCCCATGATGGTGCTCGCGGGTACCGCATTGCCGCTTGCCGATTCGTTGAACACCTCGATCCTGGCATCGACGACGGCGCCTTGGCCCGTAACCCTGCGCAACACGGAAATGCGTCTTCCCGCCGGGTCGTAGGCCATGCGCACGGCCTCTGAAACATTGGGGCCGGTGATGCGCCGGCCAGGTGCCGTACCGCCAGTCGCGGTGCGCGGAAAGAACCGGATGTGGGCGGCGTTCGGCGGGCCGAGTGCGGTATCCAGCACGGCAAATTCGTCGGTCGCGGGCAGGTGGATCGGTGAACTGGGGTGGTCGAGTTCCGTCGGGCTGTTCCCGCCCCGGCTCAACGGCGAATGCCGGGAACCCCCGGATCGCCTCGCCGCGAAAATCGGCGGTGTGGATCAGGTGTTGGCTCGGCTCACAGGTGCCGGAATGAGGTTGATTCAGCTGCGTATCGGGGCTTGCGATCTGGTGGGCCGGCGCCATCGGCCCTTGGCCAAGTCGCCGAGCTGGCTCAAGGGGGTGTGTCAGAGCCGAATCCCCGATTTCGGCAGGTGGGCCGCGTGGCTGCAGCGGACCATGAGGAATACGAGGCAAGTCTGCACTGCCGGGCATTGGCCGGCAGTGCCCTGATGCGCTTCGGTTCAGGAATCTCCGGTCCGGCCCAGCGTGCCGGCGGCGTCACCTGGAAAGAAAGCAGGTGACACCGAGCGGACGGATCGCGGTTTACGGAGTGCCGATCGTCGCCGGGTCGTAACCGCCGACTTCGAATTCCAGCGTCTTCGCACCAAGGTCGCGCAATTCCACGTCGAAGGAGACGAGTTTCGCGTCGGCCAGATGGGTGGCGAAATAGGCGAAATCCTCGACGAAGATGGCGTGCTCGCCGGTGGACGGGATTTCGCCCGGAACGACGCGGGTTTCGCCGTCGAAATGCACCGTCACCTTGCACGGGTCGGGGCACACGAAGGGTCCGCGTTCGGACAGCAGGTAGACCGAATCGCCCCACTGCGGATGCTTGCGCAGCACCAGCCGCGCGCGCGGCGCCTGCTTGCCGGGCTCGGCTTCGGCAAGCGGCGCCTTGGCGAACATGTAGGCGCTCTGCATCTTGCCGCCGGCGTCCTTCACCTCGTCGTCGAAGTAGCTCCACAGCGACTTCAGACGCACTTCCTCGCGCATGGCGTGGATCTCGGTGCGCAGCGTTTCCAGTTCCGGCTTGATCGAGGCTGCGGCCTGCGAGTCCGGGTATTTGCGCAACAGGTCTTCGGCCAGATCGAGCGCCAGGTCGGGGCGGCCGACTTTTTTCAGTTTGTGGAAATTCTCGGCCTGTTCCTGCGCGGCGGCTTCCGCGCGCTTGGCCTTCATCGCCTGCAATTCATTCGGCGACGGGCCGGGATCGCAAGCGCACAGCGCGAATGCCGCGAGCGTTGCCCAGATCAGATGCCGAATCGCCGGATGCCGCCGATCATCAGTCGAAGTCCTCATGTCCCGCCCCTCGTGGTGATTGATTGGATGCCGCTAGGTCTTGCTCCGCGCCTTGGCCACGAACCGGCCTTCGAGCGTGCAGCTGGTGTTGCCGTCCCCGTCCAGCATCTGCACCACCAGCGTCGCCCGCGCGCGCTGTTTGCTCGCGAAGGCGGCGAGGAAACTATCCCACGTTTGCCCTTCCGCGAGGCAGGCGACGGCATGGAGATCGTCGTAGAGCGGCGCGAGGTAGCGGATCATCGTGTCCTGCACGTACACGTCCGCGTCGAATCCCGCTTCCAGCAGCTTCATGCTGCACAGCGCCCAGGCCGCGAGCGTCGCGGCGCTGGCGAGGCTGCCGCCGAAGGCGTTGTTCTTGTCGTTGTGATTGGCGGCGATCGGCGCGGAAATGGTCAGGCGCTCGCCATCGTAATCGGACAGATGCAGGCCGAGCGCCTGCACCGGAGGCATCGTCGCCAGTCTCGACTCGATGGTGTGAAGATGCGTGGCTTGATCCATTGCGAAGCGCCGATTCCGTTGTCCAGTCGCTAAGCTTGCCAAATGAACGCGACATACGCTGCTGTATCCACCAGAACGCCTCCGGATCCGCAATTCCCATTGGCCGGATGGACCGTGGTGTGCCTGCGTCCTGCAGCACAGCAGGCGGCGGTGAAGCGGCTGGTGTCGCGGGTTGGCGGCACGTTCGTGGCCTTGCCGGGCATGCGCTTGGCGGCATGTCCCGATTCGCTCGAGTCATTGCGTGATGCCTTGCGCTGCGAGGCGGTGATCTTCACCAGTCCGGCGGCGGTCGCGTTCGCATCGAAGTTGCTGCCGCTGCGCCCGCACATGCCAAAGCTCGTGTTCGCGGTCGGCAATGGCACGGCGCGCGCCTTGCGCCGTGCTGGCGTCGCGGCGATCACGCCGGACATCGACGCGATGCACAGCGAAGGCGTGCTGGCCTTGCCGCAATGGCAGGACGTGCGCGGATCGGTCGGTCTCGTCACCGCGCCGGGCGGACGCAACGCGATTGCGCCGGCGTTGCGGCAGCGCGGTCTGGAAGTCTGCATGGCACTGGTTTACCAGCGCTTGCCGCCACGACCGTCCAGGCTTTCCCTGCAAGCCTTGCGCCGCAGCGAAGCGCCGCGCGCGGTGCTGGTTTCAAGCGCCGAGGCGATCGCGAACCTCCTGCAACAGCTCGCGCCGGAGGACACGGCGCGCCTGCTCGACAGCGTCGCCGTGGTCAGCAGCGAGCGACTCGAAACCACCGCCCGGCAGGTCGGTTTCGCCCGCGTGCTGCGTGCCGTGTCGCCCGAACCGGCGCGCATGCTGCAGGACTTGGTCGAACAGGTCGGTAAAGCCGCCTGAACCGCGGAAGCCGGGCAGGGAAGCGCGATCGGCAAGTTCCGGTAGCATGTTTGTATCCGTCCATCTTCGCGTGCTGGCCGTGTCCGAACCCGAACAGAACCACTCCGAACCTGTCGCCCCGTCGCCGAAACCCGCCGCACAGCACCATTGGTCGCGCTGGTTGGCGCTGATCGTCGTTCTCATCGCCGTTGTCTGGGGATGGCGGCATCTGCGCGAGGACGAGCGTGCCGCGCAGACGGCGCAGAGCACGCAGGAGCTGGCGGAGAAAATGGCGGCGCTGGAACAGCGCCTCGAGCTGGTCCAGCGCAACCACCAAAGCATCAGCAACCGACTGGAATCCGGCCAGGCGGCCAACCAGGTGCTGCGCGAAGAACTGTTCGGCATGGGCGAGCGTGCGGCGCTGCTGGAAGATGCCGTGGCGCGGCTGACCCAGAGCCGCGCCGGCAGCGAAACCGTGCTGCGCTTGAACGAAACCGAGTTCCTCCTGCTGATCGGAGGCGAACGCCTGCGGCTGTTCGGCGATGTGCCGGGCGCGGTGCAGGCCTATTCGCTGGCCGAATCCGCGTTGGCGTCGCTCGACGATCCGCAGCTGGCGACCTTGCGCCAGACCTTGGCGCAGGAACTGCTGGCGCTGCGCGCCGCGCCGGCCGATCCGCGCCCGCAGGTTCGCGCGGAACTGGCGCTGCTCGCACGGAAATTGCCGTCGCTGCGCTCGGCCGATGATGCCAGGGTGGTGGAGGAAAGCGGCGAGCCGTCGAAGCTGATGACGATGCTGTCGAGCGTGGTCACGGTGCGGCGCGTCGATCCGGGCGCGACCTTGCTCGGACCGGCGCAACGCCAGGCCGCGCTTGCCGCGATCGCGCTGAAACTGGAACTGGCGCAGGCGGCTTTGGCGCGTCCCGACCAGATTGCGTTCGGCGATGCCTTGGCCGAAGCGGATGCGGCGGCCCGCGGATTGTTCGACGAATCCGATGCGCAGGTGAAGCAATGGTTCGATGACGTGAAACGGCTGCGCGAAACGGCGCTGGTGCCCGAGCTCCCGGTGCTCGGCGCGACGCTGCGCGAACTCAATGCCTTGCGCGCCAGCCGCGCCATCGCCGCGCCGGTGCGGCCATTGGTGTTGCCGGAAGAACCCGCGCCGCTGCCGGCCTCTTCCGCCGCGCCCGTGTCCGTGCCGCAAGACGACGTCTCGACCGAGGCTGCGGCGCCTGCGCTCGAGATCGGATCTTCGACGCCGGAAACGTCCGACGAAGCGTTCGAAATCGAAGCGCCGAAGGACGAGCCATGAGCTGGTTCTGGCGGCTCTTGATCCTGCTCGGCCTCGCCGCGCTCGGCGCGTGGGGCTGGCATGTGCTGGCGTCCGATCCGGGCCAGGTGATCGTCACGCTGCGTGGCTACAGCATCGAGACCACGCTTGCGGTCGCGCTGTTCGCGTTGTTGCTGACCTACGTCCTGCTGCGACTGGTGATCGCACTGGTGCGATTCCCGTTCCGCTACTGGATCCGTCGCCAGAAGCACGTCGCGCGCGAGCGGCTCGCCAGTGGTCTGGTCGCCTTGCACGAAGGCCGCTGGCTGCGCGCCGAGAACCTCCTGACGCGCGCCGCGAGCGATCGCGGACAGCGCTTCCCCGCGTTGCTCAACGCGGCCCGTGCGGCGCAGTTGCGCGGCAACGAGGAGCTGGCCGGGAAGTTGCTCGCACAGGCCACCGAACACGGCGATCCGGTCACGGTCGCCTTGCTCGCGGCGCGCCAGTTGCAGCGCCGCGGCGACTTTGCCGCGATCACGCAGTTGTTCGATCCGCAACCCGTCGCCTCGCTGCCGCCGCGCGCGCTCGACCTCTACATCGGTGCGCTGGTCGAAACCGGCCGCGCGCAGGAAGCCGTGCTGCTGCTGCCCGCGCTGCGCGCCAGCAAGATCGTCGATGCCGTCGGCTATGCCGAACGCGAAGACGCGGTGCTGGCCGCGACGCTGGAACAGGCGCCGGATGCGGAGCAGCTGGAAGCGCGCTGGAACGGTTTGACGAAGGCGCAGCGTCTCGCGCCGCGCATCGCGGGCGCCTTCGCCGCGCGCGCGGTGGCGCTGGATCTGCACGAACAGGCCGTCGATGCGGTGGAGAAATCGCTGAAGAAAGGCTGGTCGAGCGAGCTCGCGGCGTATTACGCGCGGCTCTCGCACGGCGAAAAGCGCTCGCCGCTGAAAGTGGCCGAGCGCTGGCTCGCCGATCATCCGGACGATCCCAACCTGCTGACCACGCTCGGCAGCCTGTGCCGTCGCGAGCAGTTGTGGGGCAAGGCCGAGGATTACCTCAACCGCGCGTTGGCCCATGGCGGCGGCGCGCAGGCGTGGGAAGAACTGGGCCATGCCTATGCCGCGCAGAACGACAGCGCGCGCGCCCAGCAGGCTTATTTGAATGCCTTGGGCGCCTTGCGCGGCGAGGATCCCGATCCCTTGCCCGGCCGCAGCCTGCGGCAGTTGTTCCAAGCGCAGGCGGAACAGGAGCGCACCATCGTCGAAGCGCGTTCCAGCATGGGCGTGCCGCTGTTGCCGCCGGACCGCGAAGCCTGATCGGTGGGGTCGCGCACGGCGATGAAACCGCCGGCGCGACCTGCATTGCCGCTGGCAGAACCGGCGGTTCGGGTTATTCGCCCGTTCCGCGCGTGATCACCACATCGAGCGGCGCGATCGCGTCGGTGGGGAATTCCGGCAGCGATTTCAGCCGCGCATAGATCGGCGTGAAATCCGCCCGCGTGGCGTCGAACAACTGCTCGAAGTTGTCGATCACAAAGTAGGTCTTCTGGAATCCGTCGATGCGGTAGTTGGTGCGCATCAGCCGTTCCAGATCGAATTCGATGCGGTTCGGTACCGGCGATTCCAGGCAATAGCGGCTTTCGCCTTCGCTGCTCACGATGCCCGAGCCGTAGATGCGCAGTTCGCCTGCGCGGTTGCGCATCAATCCGAATTCGACCGTGTACCAGTACAGGCGCGCCAGCTGTTGCAGCGCCAGTTCGCCGTTGCCCAATGCCTTCAGGCCGCCCTGTCCGTAGGCGCGCATATAGTCGGCGAACACCGGATTCATCAGCAGCGGCACGTGGCCGAACAGGTCGTGGAACAGGTCGGGTTCGGCGATGTAGTCGATCTGCTCGGGCTTGCGGATCCACCACGTCACCGGGAATTCGCGGTTGGCCAGATGCGTGAAGAAGGTGGCTTCCGGCAGCAGGCCTTCGACCGCGACGATCTTCCAGCCGGTCGCAGCCTGCAGGCGTTCGTTCAACTCGGAGAAGCGCGGGATGCGTTCTTCGTCCATGCGGAATTCCGCCAGCGCCGCGAGGTATTCGTCGCAGGCGCGGCCCTGCAGCACGTCGCGTTGGCGGGCGTAGAGCTGCTTCCAGACGGCGTGGTCGGTATCGGTGTAGGCATCCCAGGGTTGTTCGATCACGCCTGTGGCGTAGATCGGCACCAGGCCTTTCTCGGTGATGCGGTGTTCCAGGCGCTGCGCGCTGCTTTGCGTGGCTGAGCCCATGGCGTTGTTCCCCAAAGTCGATCCGCCAAGGTTAGCGCCGAATGCAGAAATGGTTGTGCTGCCATGCCGCATTCGGGCAGTCTGCCTTGATGACGAACGCCTCCGACGATGCGCTGCCGCTGGTCTATTGCGACGGGACCATCGCGGTGGCGAACAAGCCCGCGGGCTTGATGCCGCATGCCAGCGCGATCGCCGACGACGTGGTCGATTCGGCTGCGGATCGATTGCGTCGCCAGTTGGATCGTCCGATTTTCCTCGTCCACCGTCTTGATCGCGCCACCAGCGGCTGCCTGTTGTTCGCGTTCGATCGCGAGGCCGCGGCCCGGCTCGGCGCGCAGTTCATGGGCCGGGAAGTGGAAAAGACCTATCTGGCCGTGTGCCGGGGATGGCCGCCGGAAAACTTCACGGTCGACCATCCGCTCGATGGTGGTCCGGGCAAGCCGGAAAAGAAACCGGCGATCACGCGCTTCTCGCGACTTGCAACCGGTGAACTCGACGAACCCGCCGCGGGCTTCCCGACATCGCGTTATGCGCTGCTGTCATGCCAGCCCGAAACCGGGCGATTCCGCCAGATCCGCCGGCACCTGAAACACGAAAGCCATCACTTGATCGGCGACACCAGCCATGGCGACGGGCGCCGCAACGAACAGTTCCGCGCCCGTGGCGTCTCGCGCATGCTGCTGCATGCGTGGCGTCTTGGGTTCACGCATCCGACGAGCGGCGAGCGCATCGAAACCGTCGTGGAACCCGATGCGCAGTTCCGCGCGGCGATGGCGTGGTTCGGATGGAGTTTGCCGGAGTGATCCGGAGGCGGACTCAGGTTCGCCGCTTCGGCGATACCCACATCGCGATGCGGGCGCTGAAGACGGTTTCGCCGGAGGCGTCGAGCACGTCCACCAGCGCCGGAAGCTCGTAGCCTTCGGCTGATTCGTGCGGCGCGAAGCCGGGCGTCGCGACGGCGCGCAACGGGCCTTGGGCTTTCTTCCGGTATTCGACCGTCATGCCCTTGGGAATCCAGCGCATCGACTTCGGGATCGAAACGTCCGTCATCAGTCCGCCGGTGAGTTCGGCGAGATTGCACAGCGCGATCGCATGCACCGTGCCGATATGGTTGTGGACGGCGCGACGGTCGCGGATCGTGGCTTCGCAGCGGCCCGGCTCCAGTACGTGGATGCGCGGGCCGATGGTGGAGAAGTAAGGCGCCTTGAGGCAGACCAGGCGCGAGAACAGCCAGATGCCACCGGGATGGCGCGACAGGCGGCGATGCAGGGCAAGGATGTCGGCCATCGGTCTTTCCTCTCCAGCCCTCTCCCGCGGCGGGGAGAGGGCATTGCAGCGGCGGAGGCTTTACGCGGCCTGGCCGACGGACGGGGCGTCGGACGACTGCACCGCGGCGACCAGTTCGGACGGATCGAAATCGTCCACCGTGATCGCGTCCAGCGTGATCGCCTGCAGTTCCTGCAGCAGTGCGACCTCGCTGGCGTTGAGCACGCCCTTCAGTTGCGCTTCCTGCAGCTGCGCTTCGAATCCGTGCGCGACGATTTCGCCGGACTTCACGGCCTTCAGGAACTTGCGTTCCACCGGCTCGGCCGCGACAGCCTTCGGCAGGCCGGCATTGATGCGGCCGGCCGGGTTGTTCGGGCACGGCGTCAGGAAGGTGCCTTCGCCGAGGCGGTCGCGGGTGTCGCTCGGCGTCATCAGCAGCGACGCGACACGACGGCCGAGGCGGTCGCCCGGCGCATGGGCGCGGCGGCCGAGCGGGAACACCAGCAGCCACAGCGCCCAGCCGACCGGCTTGATCGGGAAGTTGCGCAGGGCGCCGGACAGCGCGAGTTCGATCTTGTGGATCGCGTCGTGCATCGCCCAGGCCAGCAGCGGACGATCGCCGGACGGACGGTCATAGTCTTCGTAGCGCTTCAGGATCGCACTGGCGATGTACAGCTGGCTCAGCACGTCGCCGAGGCGCGCGGACAGCTTTTCCTTGAACTTGAGGCGACCGCCGAGCATCAGCATCGAGATGTCGGAGATCAGCGCGAGGTTCGCCGAATAGCGGTTGAGCTTGCGGTAGAAGCGGCGCGTGTAGGCATCGCCCGGCGCCTTGCCGAAGGCCGCGCCGGTCAGGCCGAGGAACAGGCTGCGCACCGCGTTGGAGATGCCGAAGCCGATGTGGCCGAACAGCGCGGCGTCGAAGTCGGCGAGGCGCTTGGCTTCGTCCTTCTCGCTGACCGCCTTCATTTCCTTCAGCACGTACGGATGGCAGCGGATCGCGCCTTGGCCGAAGATCATCAGGCTGCGCGTCATGATGTTCGCGCCTTCCACGGTGATCGAGATCGGCGAGGCCTGCCAGTTGCGGCCGGCGAAGTTGCGCGGACCGAGGATCACGCCCTTGCCGCCGAGCACGTCCATCACGTCCTTGGCGACGTCGCGGCCGAGTTCGGTGCAGTGGTACTTGGCGATTGCCGACGGAACCGCGGGCTTTTCGCCGCGATCGACGGCCGCCGCGGTCGCGCGCGACAGGGCGCTCGCCGCATAGGCGTGGCCACCGATGCGCGCCAAGGCTTCTTCCACGCCTTCGAAGCGGCCGATCGCGAGACCGAACTGCTTGCGGATGCGGGCATACGCGCCGGTGACGAGGGCGCCGGACTTCACCGCGCCGGAAGCCGTGGACGGCAGCGTGATCGCGCGGCCGACCGAGAGGCATTCGACCAGCATGCGCCAGCCTTGGCCGATGTACTGTTCGCCGCCGATCAGCGCCGACAGCGGCAGGAAGACGTCCTTGCCGCGCACCGGGCCGTTCTGGAAGGCGCAGTTCAGCGGGAAGTGGCGGCGGCCGACCTGCAGTCCCGGCGTTTCGCGCGGCATCAACGCCAGGGTGATGCCGCGGTCTTCGGTGTCGCTGAGCAGCTTGTCCGGGTCGTAGAGACGGAAGGCCAGACCGATGACGGTCGCGACGGGCGCCAGCGTGATGTAGCGCTTGTCGAAGGTCAGCTTCACGCCGAGCGTCTTCTCGCCGTTCCATTCGCCTTCGCAGACGATGCCGAAGTCGGGGATCGAGGTCGCGTCGGAGCCGGCGGTCGGGCCGGTCAGCGCGAAGCAGGGGATTTCACGGCCATCGGCCAGGCGCGGCAGGTAGTGGTTTTTCTGCTCGTCAGTGCCGTAGTGCAGGATCAGTTCGCCCGGACCGAGCGAGTTCGGCACGCCGACGGTCGAGGACAGCGTGGACGAGATCGAGGCGAGCTTGCCGATCACACGCGAATGCGCCGTCGCGGAGAAGCCGAGGCCGCCGTATTCGCGCGGGATGATCATGCCGAAGAACTTGTGCTTGCCGAGGAAATCCCAGATTTCCCGCGGCAGGTCGTAGCGGCGGTGGGTGATGTCGAAGTCGTTGGTCATCTTGCAGACTTCTTCCACCGGGCCATCGAGGAAGGCCTGTTCGGCGGCGGTGAGTTCCGGCTTGGGCTGGCTCAGCAGCTCCTTCCAGTTCGGCATGCCGGAGAACAGCTCGCCTTCGAAGCCGACGGTGCCGGCATCAAGCGCGGTCTGCTCGGTGTCGGACAGCTTGGGCAGCGCCTTGGTGAACAGCTTCAGCAGCGGCGCGCTGATCTTCGAGCGGCGCAGGCCGACGTTGAGCAGCGGGATGGCGACGAGCGCGAGCAGGATCGCGGCGACGATGGTCGCGACGACGCTGGCTTTCAGCAGCAGCGCGACGACGAGCGCCGCACCGCTGGCGATCGCCCACGTCTTCAGCGACGCGCGGAAATAGGCGGCGGCAAGGCCTGCTGCCAGCAGAGCAAGAAAGGGCAGTGCGATGCTCATGGTGTTCTCCGGGGAACGTTGGTGTGGTGGATGGTTGGCTTACGGCAACGTGCAAAGGAAATCGAGGATGGCCTGGGTGAACGCGTCGTTGTCGTCGCCCGCGACCATGTGGGTGGCATCGGGCAGATGGACGTGCCGTGCATGCGGAACGAGCTTCATGAATTCGTTCACCGTGGCGGCGGACACGATGTCGCTGCGGCCACCGCTGACCAGCAGCGTGGGGACTTTGATGCGCCGCGCGGCCTGCACCATCATCGCCTGGTGGCGTTCGCCGCCGCGCCCGATGCTGTCGATCATGCGCGGATCCCAATGCCAGCGCCAGCGACCGTCGGGTCCGAGCTCAAGCAGCTTTTTCAGTTCCTCGGGATCCTTGCGCGGACGATGCGGCATGTACGCGGCGATTTCGTCGGCCGCGTGTTCGAGCGAGGCGAAACCGTTCGGATGTGCGGTCATGAAGCCGAGGATGCGCTCCACGCCGGCGGCTTCCCAGCGCGGCGTGATATCGACCAGCACCATCGCGGAAAACGGTGCCGGATCGAGCAGGCCCTGGATGCCCATGCCGAGCAGGCCGCCCATCGACGCGCCGACCAGCACGGGCTTGTCCGAAGGCAGCGCCGCGACGGCGGCCAGATCGCGCAGGAATTGCTGGATCTCGTAGGTTTCGTCCGCCGCATTCCAGCGGCTTTGGCCGTGGCCGCGCGCATCGAAGGCGAGCCCGGCGAAACCGTTGGCGGAAAGTTTCAGCGCCGTCTTGCGCCAAGCCAGACGCGTCTGTCCGAAGCCGTGGGCATAGATCAAAGTCGGCTTGGCCGATGCTTCCGCGGCATCGAAGCGTTCGATGCCCAGATGCGCAGTCGCCTGCGCGGCATCGGCAATCGGTTCGATCACGGGCAGGTCGAAGAATTCCATACTCGAAAGTATGGTTTGCGGAAAAAACAGTGTCAATACGGTTGCGTATGGTGCGGTGCGACAAACGCCTTTTGCCCGCTTGGAGCGCTGGTCGGGCTCAGCGCTCGATCATCGCCGGCACCGGGCAATGCAGCAATGCGCAGACGGTGCGAAGCAGTTCCGCTTCGGCCACCGAGACCCGGCCATCGTGGCCGATGGACACCGTCAACCCTTCGATCAGCATGCCCTTGGACATCGGATCGAGCGTGTCGAGCAGCGGCAAGGCTTCGTCCAGCGCCGTGACGAAATCCGACGGCGGCGCATAGACCAGCGTCGACTGCGGGAACAGCCGCGAGAAACCCGCCGCGTAGGCGCGCCGCGCATTGGCTTCGCCGTCGTGGCCGTGGCGCGCGACGATGGAGAACAGCGTCGCGATCGCGGGTTTGCACTCGATCAGCTTGCGCCGTCCGTTCGGCAGGTAGCGCGAAGGATCGAGCGCCTCGATCACCTGCCGCCGCATCAACCGCGCGAGGCAGTACTCGAACAGGCCGACCTTGCCGTCGATGTGGATCAGCGCATGGCAGCACTCGATGAAGGCGGTCAGTTCCGGACGCGGCCGCGTGCGCAGTTGCGGAAACGCGAGCGAAGCCAGCGGCAGGCGCAGGATCGGATGCAGGGCGGCGATGCGCGGGCGCAGCTCGTGCACGGCGTGCGCGACCGGCATGCCGATGCGCTTCGAGATTTCCCGATATTGATGTGTCGCGACCTTGATGTCGCGCTCGATCAGCAGCGTCAGCACCACGACCATCGCCGAGTCGCGCCGTCGCGCGAGCGAGCGCAATTCATCATCGAGCGCCAGTGCGATGGCGCCGGCGCGTTCGTAGTCGTCGCGGGCCGGTGCGCCGACCTGCCTGGAAACCACGTCCGGCGATACCGAAAGTTCGCCGCAGGCATCCGGCAAGGCGGAGTGCACCGAGGCACGCGTGCCGTCGGGCGCGAAACCGAGCGCGAGGTCTTCTTCGACGCTCGACGGCGGATGCTGCAGGTAACGCAATCGCAGCTCGTCCAGTCCCTCGGCCGAGAACGAAGGTTCGAGCGCGCGGATGCGTTCGAGGATCGGCGGATGCGTCGCGAACCACGATGAGAAACCCAGGCCTTCGCCGAACAGCATGTGGCTGACTTCCTCGGTTTCGGCGTGGCGAAGGCCGGAACCTTCGCGCACACCGGCGATCTTCTTCAGCGCGCCTGCGAGCCCCGAGGTTTGCCGCGTGAACTGCACCGCGGACGCGTCGGCCAGCACTTCGCGCGAACGCGACACGCCGGCCTTGATGAGCCGGCCGAAGAACAGGCCGATCGATCCGATGACGAACAGGAGCAGGCCGGCGAAGAACACCGGCGGAGCGCCGCGCGAATTGCCCGAGTGGCGTGTGGCGCTCATCAGTTTGCGCCCGATCACGCCCAGGACCAGGATGCCGAACAGCAAGCCCATGAGCCGGATGTTCAAACGCATGTCGCCGTTCACGATGTGGCTGAACTCGTGTGCGATCACGCCCTGCAGTTCGTCGCGGTTGAGCCGCCTCAAGGCGCCGCGCGTCACCGCGATGGCGGCGTCGTCCGGGCCGTAGCCGGCGGCGAAGGCATTGATGCCTTCCTCGTGTTCCATCACGAAGATGTCGGGCATCGGCACGCTGGACGCGATCGCGATTTCCTCCACCACGTTGCGCAAGCGCCGCAGCGACAGGTCCGTGGTATCGGCGGGAACCTGCGTGCCGCCCATCGCGAGTGCCACTTCCCAGCCGCCGCCGCGCAACTGCGCGATCCGCACCAGGCTCGCGATGCCGATCACGCCGAGCGTGATCAGCGTCGAGATCGCCAGCGCGACATCCATGTCGATGCCGGTGGCGCCAGGCCGCTTCGTCGCCAATTGCAGGTTGACGAGGAAATACACCGCGACGTCGATGACCACGACGATGGCGATCACGGCCAGCGCGAACAGCCAGACCAGCCGTTTCGACGATGCGCGCGCGGAGGCCTGGCGTTCGAAGAAGTTCATGCGACGATCCTTGTGATCCTCAGAACTTCACGACCGGTGCTTCGCGCTTGTGCGTGTCCTTGCTGGCGATTTCCAGCAGCGTCGCGGGCAGGAAGTGGAAGATCCCGGCGACCATGTTGCTCGGGAAAGTTTCGAGCTTGTTGTTGTAGCTGGTGACGGAGTCGTTGTACGCCTGCCGCGCGAACGCGACCTTGTTCTCGGTCGAGGACAGCTCTTCGGTGAGCTGCGCCATGTTGTGGCTCGCCTTGAGTTCCGGATACGCCTCGGCCACCACCATCAGGCGCGACAGCGCCGCGCCGAGTCCGGCTTCCGCGCCGGCAAGTTCGCCCATCGCCGAGGCGTCGCCGGGACGGGCCTTGGCCGCGCTCAGGCCGGTGATCGCACTGTTGCGGGCGCGGATCACCGCTTCCAGCGTGTCGCGCTCGTGCGCCATGTAGGCCTTGGCCGTTTCGACCAGGTTCGGGATCAGGTCATAGCGTCGGGTGAGCTGCACGTCGATCTGCGCGAAAGCGTTGCGGTAGGCGTTCCGCGCCGTGACCAGGCCGTTGTAGAGACCAACCAGGAACAGCCCGATGCCGGCGCCGATGCAGAACAGCACGAACAGGAAGAACAGGATCGAGGACATGGGGTTTCTCCTTGGCGGTCAAAGCGTTGTGACGCACATTGGAAGTGGAGTGTGCGGGAAAATCGGCGGCGATCGGACTATGATGGCGCGAGGCATGGAGCCAGTGCGTGTGGTGAATCGGGAATCTAGCAAAACAGGACGCTTGCGCACGGCGCGTGTGACGCTGGCAATGGCCATCGCGGCCGTTTCGGTCGGGATCTTCCAAGCCAATGCGTTCGCCGCCGATTCGGCCAGCACGCCGGTGTCGCTTGCGCCGGCGATCGATGCGAAGCCGGAGCAAAAGGATGCCCGCCTGCGTGCGCTCGCGGCACGCATCGACGCGATGGGCACGCGTATCGCCAGCGAAGGCCATGTCGCCGGGTTGGCGATCGCGATGGTGCAGGACGACGAGGTGCTGCTGGAGAAGGGCTACGGCGTCACCGTCGCGGGCGAGCACGAAAGCGTGGACGAACACACCGTGTTCCGGCTGGCGTCGCTGTCCAAGGCCTTCGCGAGCACGGTCGCCGCCTTGCTGGTATCCGAAGGCGCGCTGAGCTGGGACACGCGCGTTGCCGATCACCTTCCTGCGTTCAAGCTGCGCACCCTGCGTTCGGCGCAGACGGTGACGGTCGCGGACATCCTCAGCCATCGCCTTGGCCTGCCGTACAACACCGGCGACAAATTGCTGGAGCGCGACGAGCCTTATCCGCTGCTGGTCGCCAAACTCGGCGAAGTCGAGCCGATGTGCGAGACGGGCGATTGCTACGGTTACCAGAACATCGCCTTCAGCCTGATCGGCGACATGGTGTTCGCGGTCAGCGGCGACTTCTACTCGCACCAGGTCGAGAAGCGCATCTTCCATCCGCTCGGCATGCTGGATTCCACCTACGGACGCGATGGATTGGAGAACAGTCAGCGCTGGGCGCGACCGCACGTGCGGCGTGGCAATCGCTGGGTCGCGGTGCAGCCGCGCGACAGCTATTACCGCGTGCCGCCGGCTGCGGGCGTCAACGCCAGCATCCACGACCTGGGCCTGTGGCTGCGCGCGCAACTGGGGCTTCGACCGGATGTGCTGCCGTCCGAGGTGCTGCAGGCGGTGCAGACGCCGCGCGTGGCGACGCCATATGAAATGCGGACGTCGCCGTGGCGTCGCGAACGGTTGCTCGATGCGCATTACGCGCTCGGTTGGCGCATCTACGACTACCTTGGCCACAAGCTCGTCTTCCACGCCGGTGCGGTGCAGGGCTATCGCGGCATGATCGGGCTGTTGCCCGAGCGTGGTTTCGGTTTCGTCGCGGTGTGGAACAGTGAAAGCCCGACGCCTTCGGGCCTGCTTGCGACGGCGCTGGATCAGTATCTGGGCGTATCCGAACGTGATTTCGTCGGGTTGGATTCAAAACCGTCGACGACGGCCGCCAAGTCGGCGGCAAAGAAGAATCGCGTCGCTGCGAATCGGAACGCCGCCACACGGCGTTGAGGTCGATGTGGTCTTGATGCCGGATGCGCGCGAGTCGTGGTGTCCGGCATTACATCTCGATGATTACGGAGACGGCAACTCTCCCCGCTGGGCGGACGGGGAAAGCGCCTTCTCCATGGCGACACCGGCGCGCCGTTGGAACGGCGCGCCAATGGATCGTCAGAGCGCCGGAGCCACCGGAGCCGGGGGGACCTGGGTGGCTTTCTTCGGGGCCGCCTTCTTCACGACCTTCTTGGCCGGAGCCTTCTTGGCGACGGCTTTCTTGGCCGCAACCTTCTTCGCAGGTGCCTTCTTGGCGGCGACCTTCTTGGCCGGAGCCTTCTTGGCGACGGCCTTCTTGGCCGCAACCTTCTTCGCAGGCGCCTTCTTGGCGGCGACCTTCTTCGCAGCGACCTTCTTGGCCGGAGCCTTCTTGGCGACGGCCTTCTTTGCCACGACCTTCTTGGCGGCGACCTTCTTGGCCGGAGCCTTCTTGGCCACGACCTTCTTCACGGCCGCTTTCTTCGCAGCCGGTTTCTTGGCGGCCGCTTTCTTCGCAGGTGCTTTCTTGGTTGCCATTGGTGATGCTCTCCTAGCAGTGGTGGGATGTACTACAGCAACTTGCCCAGCAGTACGACGCGGGGGGCGCCGCATACGAAAACGCCCGCGTCGATGAGCGGCGCGGGCGTCGTATTCCGAAGACCCGGATGGCGAGAGGCGATGGATGAGTCGATGCGAAACCGGAGGGGAGAGAAGCCTGGAGACCGAGCTTGGTGAAGTCTCGGCGATGTCGCTTGGATGCTCCGATTTTGTTTGCCGCTATCGACTTGGTTCACCGCAAACGTCGGGGGTGGTTGAAGTTGCGCGAAAGCTAAGCATGCGTTGCAACGCTGTCAACAACACATCGCGAAAAAATCGCGTGGAGACTTCTCTTGGGCGCTCCATCGATGCAACGAAGCGTGCGAAAAACATCTTCGCGTGATGTCCCTGCCGCATCGCATGCGTGCAGCGCGAACGTATTGCGATGTCGAAAAAAGCAAGCAGTGATGCGGTCTGCAGAGGATCCATCGCAAGTCGATGCGAGTGCGCATGACACGCGGTGTGCAACCCGGATGTGCAGCTCGAAAAATTTTTCGCGATGAGCTCATCGCCGTGCGGGAAAAAGCGCGCGTGTGGCGTCGCACAAGCCGATTTGCGCAAACTCCGCGATGCGGAAAACACGTCGAAGCATGTTCTCCGCATCGCGCGACGCGCGTTGCACGCGTCGATGCGCGCTTGCCCGCGATGACCTTCCTGCATCGCGGGCAAGCGATGTGAAGATCGCTCAGTGCGAGTCTTCCGCCGCGGCCGCGGCGTATTCGTCGGGGGACAGCAGGCCGTCGAACTGCGACGCGTCTTCGACCTGCAGCACGAAGATCCAGCCGGCGCCGTAAGGATCGGAGTTGATCGTCTCCGGCGCGTCGGCGAGCGCTTCGTTGACCGCGACGACGGTGCCGGTGAGCGGCGAATAGATGTCGCTGGCGGCCTTCACCGATTCGACCACGGCCACCGCCGAACCCTGTTCGACGCGGTCGCCGACTTTCGGCAGCTCGACGTACACCAGATCGCCGAGCGCGTCCTGCGCATGGTCGGAGATGCCGATGGTCGCCCGGCCATCGGCTTCGGCCCGCGCCCATTCGTGCGAACGGAGGAATTTGAGATCGCCGGGGATTTCGCTCATGGCTGTTCCTTTGAGGATGGGATGGGAAAAAGAAAAGCGTGGGGATTGTAGATCGCGGTTCCGGCGTAAGACGGCGTCAGACAGCCTTGCCGTCGCGCACGAACGGGAATTTGACGATGCGCACCGGCACTTCCTTGCCGCGGATGTCCACGCGCACGTCGCCGGCTTCGCCCGCCGGAATCCGCGCGAAGGCGATCGACTTGCCGAGCGTCGGCGAGAACGTGCCGGACAGGATCTCGCCGTCGCCGGCGGCCGTGATCACGCGCTGGCCGTGGCGCAGCACGCCCTTCTCGTCCATCACCAGTCCGACCATGCGGCGCGGCACGCCCTGGGCCTTCTGTTGTTCCAGCGCGGCGCGGCCGATGAAGTCGCGGCCTTCGTCGAGCGCAACCGTCCACGCCAGCGCGGCTTCCCACGGCGTCGTGGTTTCGTCCATGTCCTGGCCGTACAGGTTCATGCCGGCTTCCAGCCGCAGCGTGTCGCGCGCGCCCAGTCCGGCGGGCACGACGCCGGCTTGCGCCAGCGCGTTCCAGAACTGCACCGCCTCGCCGGACGGCAGCACGATCTCGAAGCCGTCTTCGCCGGTGTAGCCGGTGCGCGCGACGAACAGCGATTCGCCGTTCGCGCCGCGCACATCGGCGGCGAAGAATTTGCCGAGTGCTTCGATGTTCGGGCGATCGGCAGCGTCGATGAGGCCGAGCACGATGCCGCGTGCGGTCGGGCCTTGCACTGCGATCATCGAAAGATCCTGCCGTTCCTTCACTTCGACGCCGAAGGCTTGGGCCTGCTTCCCGATCCACGCCAGGTCCCTGTCGCGCGTGGATGCGTTCACGACGAGGCGGAAATGGGTTTCGCTGCGGTAGTAGACGATCAGGTCGTCGATCACGCCGCCCTGCTCGTTGAGCATGCACGAGTACAGCGCTTTGCCGGGTGTGGCCAGCTTGGCGACGGAGTTGGCGAGCAAATGGGAGAGGAAGGCGCGGACTTTCTCGCCATGGAGGTCGATCACGGTCATGTGCGACACGTCGAACATGCCGGCCGCGCGGCGCACCGCGTGGTGTTCCTCGATTTGCGAGCCGTAGCTGATCGGCATGTCCCAGCCGCCGAAATCGACCATCTTCGCGCCGAGCGCACGATGGGTGTCGTTGAGGATGGTTTTCTGGGTCATGGCAGACTCGCGGCAGAAAGGAAACCGCGATTATCGCAGGTACGCCGTCACGGCGACGGGCCGGCGTGATGCCGGCCCGCCGGGAGTGCTCAGGCCGGATGGACCCGGAGCAACATCGAATCGTAAGGATCGACGCCGTCGATCCGCACCGGCATTCCGGCCGGCAGATCCGGGCCTTCGACGGCCCAGAAGGCATCGCCGACCTTGATCCGGCCGCGTCCGTTCTCGATCGCCGAATCCAGCGGCACGATCTGCCCGATGATCTGCGCGGCACGCTTGTTCAGGACCGGCTGGTCGGATTGCTTCGGCGGATGCAGCCGTCGCCACTGCCAGCCCGCGAACGCGGACGCCAGCGCGAAGATCGAGAACGCGATCCATTGCCACACCAACGGCATCTCCGGGAACAGCCAGCGCACGATGGCCGAGCCCGCCGCGGCGAAGCCGAGCCACATGAAGAACACGCCTGGCGACATTGCTTCCAGCGCGAACAGCGCGAGCGACAGGCCGATCCAGAACCAGACCGATGCGCCGGAAAAATCCATGGTCGTTGCCTCCCTTGAAACGTCTTAGGAAACGTGCGGCGGCTGTTGCGGGCGCGCCTTGGCCGCCGATGCGGCGGGCGCGTTGCTGCCGAAGCCCTTCGACAGCTCCGCGATGCCCGCGAGCGATCCGAGCACGCCGGTGGTTTCCATCGGCATGAACATGATCTTCTGGTTCGGCGAGACGGCGAACTCCTTCAGCGCATCGACGTACTTCTGCGCGACGAAGTAGTTGATCGCCTGCACGTCGCCCTTGCCGATGGCTTCGGAGACGAGCTGCGTGGCGGTGGCTTCGGCCTGCGCCGCGCGTTCGCGCGCTTCGGCCTGCAGGAACGCGGACGCGCGTTCGCCTTCGGCCTGCAGGATCTTCGACTGCTTCTCGCCTTCGGCCTTGAGGATGCTGGCCGCGCGCAGGCCCTCGGCTTCGAGGATGTTGGCGCGCTTCTCGCGCTCGGCCTTCATCTGCCGCGCCATCGAATCGACCAGGTCGCGCGGCGGCTGGATGTCCTTGATCTCGATGCGGTTGACCTTGATGCCCCACGGATGCGTGGCCTGGTCCACCACCGAAAGCAGGCGCGAATTGATCTCGTCGCGCTTGGACAGCGACTCGTCCAGGTCCATCGAACCGAGGACGGTACGGATGTTGGTCATCGTCAGGTTGAGGATCGCGACTTCCAGCTGCGCGACTTCGTACGCCGCCTTCGCCGCATCCAGCACCTGGTAGAACACCACACCGTCGACCTTCACCAGCGCGTTGTCCTTGGTGATGACTTCCTGCGAGGGCACGTCCAGCACCTGCTCCATCATGTTCATCTTGCGGCCGATGCCGTCGATCCACGGAATGATGAAGCCGAGGCCTGGCGAAAGCGTGTGGGTGTAGCGGCCGAAACGCTCGACCGTGTACTCGTAGCCCTGTGGCACGGAGCGCACGCCCTTGAGGATGGAAACGACGACGAAGGCGATCAGGATCCAGACGAAAGACATCATGGCGCGACTCCCGGAAAGGTTGGTTTGTCTTGTGATGATAAGGCTGACGTCAGGAGCGCGCAGTTGTGACGGCGCGCTCCGGCTTCCCGCACGAGGGCGGCGGGAGTTCGGATGTCAGCGGGAGAACGCGTAACCGGTGCCGCGGGCCGAACGCAGCGGCAGGGCTTCGCCGGTCTTGGCTTCGGATTTCTTGCGCAGGCGGTGGATCAGCATTTCCAGCCGGTGCGGATCGAAGCCTTCCACGTCGTTGGTGAGCTCTGCGATCAGCGCCTCGCGCGGCACCGGTTCGCCGTGGGCCTTGACCAGCAGCCGGATGACCTGGCGTTCGGCGCCGGTCAGCGCCAGGCGGTTGCCGTTCGGTGCGCGCAGGCACCAGCCGTCCGATTCCAGCCGCCAGCCGGCTTCGGCGACCGAGGCTTCCGTTTCGCTGATGCTGTTGGTCCGCATGCGGCGCAGCAGGCTGTGCAGCGACGCGGCCACGACTTCGATTTCGAACGGCTTCGGGAGATAGATGTCGGCGCCGTCGCCCAAGCCCTTCACCATGTCGGAACCGGCGACGCGGCCGGTCAGCATCACGATGCCCACGCGCATGCCGAGCTTGGCGCGCAGGCGGCGCGCGGCGGCGAAGCCGTCTTCCTGTGGCAGGCCGATGTCGAGGATCGCCAGTTTCGGCGCCTGTTCCGGCGGGACCGCGTCGATGTGGCGATACAGGGCTTCGGCCGAACCGAGGCCGATCGCATCGAAGCCGAACATCCGCAGGCTCGGCACGAGGATGCGTTCGCGCAGCTCCGGGTCGTCCTCCACCACGGCGACGCGGGCGATGGTGTCGGACAGATTGGCCGACGGTGCGTACTTGAGGGGCGCAACAAGGGTCATCCCGGGAGTATAGCCGGCTGAAACGCGGCAATCTTCGATCGCCGCCACGACGCGGGCGATGCCGGAATGCCGGCGCGCGTTGCGACCCTATCTATTTGGTGAGGATCAGCTTGCCGTTCTGCGTGTGCCGCAGGCGGTATTCCTGGTCGCCATGCTGGATGACGACCTCGCGGCTGCCCTGCAGCAGCTCGCGGCTGTCGATGCGAATGTGTGGCGAGGGCGCGGGCTGGGCGGCGCGCGTTGGCGTAGTGAAGGAACCCGTGAAGGTGAGGGCAGCGGTGCTCATGGCGCGAATCTCGCAGGAAGTGGGAGCGATCGCGGGCGGCGGCTGGCGACGGAATTGATGATAACGATTCTCATTAACGCGTCAAGCGGTGCGCGGGTGCTGCGCTTGCGGGGCTCTATTCCACCGCCGCTTTGCGTTCAGACTGTGCCGTGCCGCACCGCTTCGTCGATCTTTTCCAGGAATTCCGGATCGAAGCGCGCCACCAGATCCTGCGCTGCGAAATTGGCGCGCAGCTGCTCGACCGAACTGCAGCCGAGGATCACGGAGCTGACGTGCGGGTTCGCCAGGCACCAAGCGATCGCCAGCGCTGCCGGTTCCACGCCCAGTTGATCCGCAAAGGCGACGAAACGCGCGACCCGCGCCTCGCGCAGGATGCGCTGGCCGGCGTGCAGCATGCGCGGGTTCCAACCGAAATCCTGTCGGTCAAGGCGCGAGCCGCTCGGCACCGCGCCATCCATGTATTTGCCGGTCAACAGGCCCGAGGCCAGCGGCGACCACGTTGTGAGGCCAAGGCGCGAATGCAGCGGCGCGTATTCGCGCTCGACCCGTTCGCGATGCAGCAGGTTGTACTGCGGCTGCTCGACGCTGGGCCCGGTCAGGCCGTTCTCGCGCGCGAAGCCGATCGCGTAGTTGATCTTTTCCAGCGGCCATTCGGACGTGCCCCAGTAGAGGACTTTCCCTTGCCGCACCAGCGCATCCATCGCCATGACGGTTTCGGCGATCGGCGTGATCGGGTCCGGGCGATGGCAGATGAAGATGTCCAGGTAATCCACGCGAAGCCGCTTCAGCGCCGCATCGCAGCCATCGCGCAGATGCTTGCGCGAAAGCCCGCGCTGGGTCGGGAGCGGCTCGGCCGTGGCACCGAAGCTCACGCTGCTGGAGACGCAATAGCCATCGCGCGGCAGGCGCAGGTCGGCGATCACGTCGCCGAGCAGTTTTTCCGCCTCGCCGTGCGCATAGCTCTCGGCGCTGTCGAAGAAGTTGACGCCGAGGTCGAAGGCTTCGGCCACGAGCTCGCGCGCCACGCTGCGCCCGACCACGCCGCCGAACGTGATCCATGTGCCGAGCGAAAGTTGCGACAGCAAAAGCCCGGTTTCGCCCATGCGGCGGTATTGCATTGCGTGTTTCTCCTCACAGACGTCCGACAAGTTTAGAGGCTGGAGGCGAACGCGGCCGCATGCCCGTGCGCAAAACCGCGTCTTGCGCGCCATGCGTCGCTGCTCCTACGCTGGCGTGTCGCTTTTCTTGGGTTGGGGATTTCCGATGTTGCACATCGCGTTCGGCGTTTTCGGTCTGGCCGTATTGATCGGCATCGCGTGGCTGTTTTCCAGCAACAGGAAAGCGGTGGACTGGCGGTTGGTGGCGACCGGCGTCGGCCTGCAGATCGCGTTCGCGACCTTCGTGCTGGTGGTTCCCGGCGGCAAGGAAATCTTCGACTGGCTTTCCAAGGCCTTCGTGAAGGTGCTGGGTTTCGTCGGCGAAGGCTCCAACTTCATCTTCGGCGGCCTGATGGACACGTCGAAATACGGCTTCATCTTCGCCTTCCAGGTGCTGCCGACCATCATCTTCTTCTCGGCGCTGATGGGCGTGCTGTACCACTTGAACGTGATGCAGGCCGTGGTCCGCGCGATGGCCTGGGCGATCACCAAGGTGATGAAGGTTTCCGGCGCGGAGACGACGAGCGTGTGCGCTTCCGTCTTCATCGGCCAGACCGAGGCGCCGCTGACGGTGCGTCCCTACATCCCGCGCATGACGGAATCGGAGCTGATCACGATGATGATCGGCGGCATGGCGCACATCGCCGGCGGCGTGCTTGCGGCGTACGTGGGCATGCTCGGCGGCGGCGATGCGTCGCAGATGGAGTTCTATGCCAAGCACCTGCTCGCGGCCTCCATCATGGCGGCGCCGGCGACGCTGGTGATCGCGAAGATCCTGATTCCGGAAACCGGCGAACCGCTGACCCGCGGCACAGTGAAGATGGAAGTCGAGAAGACCGCGAGCAACGTCATCGACGCCGCGGCGGCCGGCGCGGCCGATGGCCTGAAGCTGGCGCTCAACATCGGCGCGATGCTGCTGGCCTTCATCGCCCTGATCGCGATGCTCAACGCGCCGTTGACGTGGTTGGGCGAAGTCACCGGCATCGCGAGCGCGCTCGGCCGGCCGACCGATATCGCCGGCATCCTTGGCCTCGTGCTGGCGCCGCTGGCGTGGGTAATCGGCGTGCCGTGGAGCGACGCCTCGCTGGTCGGCGGCCTGATCGGCCAGAAAGTCGTGATCAACGAATTCGTCGCCTACCTGCAGCTGGCCGACATCGTGAACTGCAAGACCGAAGGCGTGTCGCTGACCAACCACGGCGCCCTGATCGCGACCTATGCGCTGTGCGGCTTTGCGAACTTCTCCTCGATCGCGATCCAGATCGGCGGCATCGGTGGATTGGCGCCGGAGCGCCGTTCCGATCTGGCGCGCTTCGGCCTGCGCGCGGTGCTCGGCGGCTCCATCGCCACCTTCATGACCGCGACCATCGCCGGTGTGATCTACATGCTCCAGCAATCCGGGGAAACCGCTGCGGCCGCGGCCTGCGCGGTCGGCGCGGGTTGAGATTGGCGCCATGAGCGCGGTTGAAGTCGTCGTCGCCGGTTCCTACAACCACGACCACGTCTGGCGCACGCCGCATTTCCCCGTGCCGGGAGAGACCCGGCTCGGGGAGTTTTCCGCAGGGCCGGGCGGAAAGGGGTTCAACCAGGCCGTCGCCGCCGCGCGGCAAGGCGCGCGGACCGCTTTCATCGCCGCGTTCGGCGTCGATGCGATAGGCGATGGCGCCCTGGCGCTTGCGGTGACCGAAGGCCTCGTGCCGCTGATCGAGCGCCGCGGCGATGCGGCGACCGGAACCGCCGCGATCCTGTTGGATGGCAACGGACAGAACCTGATCGTCGTCGGCCCCGGCGCGAACGCGCGCCTGTCGGTCGACCACATCGAGGTGCAGGACGACGTGATCGGCACGGCGAGGGTGCTGGTCACGCAGCACGAAGTGAACATGGCCGCGACGGAACGCGCGCTGCAACTGGCGCGCCGGGCCGGAACGCTGACGCTGCACAATCCGGCGCCGCCACTGGCCGACGAGAACGGCGCGCTGCTGGCGCTGGTCGACATCCTCACGCCGAACGAAACCGAGTTCGCGCACCTGATCGAACGCATTGCGGGCGAGCGCCTCGCGGCGGAACGCGTCGCAGGGATTCCCGCCGTGGAGCTGCATGTGTTGTGCCGCAAGCTTGGCGTGCCCACGGTCGTCGTCACGCTCGGCGCGAACGGCGTGTTCGTTTCGCACGACGAGCAGGATCTGCGCGGCGACGATGCCGCGTTCTACCGCCTGCCGGTCGAAGCCGGCATCGCGGTGCGCGACACGACCGGCGCGGGCGATGCCTTCACCGGTTCGCTCGCCGCCGCGCTGGCGCGGAATGCCGTGCCGTTCAAGCAGGCCGTGGCGTATGCCAACCGCTGCGCCGCGCTCGCGGTGGAGCGCGAAGGCGCGGCGCTGGCGATGCCGCTGCGGGCCGAGGTCGCGGCGCGCTTCGGCTGACGCCGGCTGCCGGAAGGCGCACTCCCGCAAACAGTTGGCGATGACCCGCGCCGCGCGTGGCCAGGATTGCCCATGCGGCATCGTGCCTATTGCGTCGCGGGGTTCATGGGTAATATCGAACTTCCCTTCCTTACTTCCGCCATCTGCAGGAGCCGTACATGGGTATCTTCGATTTCATCAAGGGTGAACTGATCGAGATCATCGAATGGACCGATGATTCCCGTGACACGCTTTCCTACCGCTGGCCGGACGACGACAAGGAAATCAAGAACGGCGCGCAGCTCATCGTGCGCGAGTCGCAGGTGGTGCAGTTCGTCGCCGCCGGCCAGTACGCCGACCTGTTCGGGCCGGGCAAGCACACGCTCAGCACCCAGAACATTCCGGTCCTGTCCACGATCCTGGGCTGGAAATACGGCTTCAACTCGCCCTTCAAGTGCGACGTCTATTACCTCAACACGCGCCTGTTCACCGGCAACAAGTGGGGCACCTCGAACCCGGTGATGATGCGCGACAAGGACTTCGGCATCGTCCGCCTGCGCGCTTTCGGCACCTACGACTTCCGCATCGTCGATCCGCCGAAGTTCCTGAAGGAAGTGGCGGGCACCGATCAGAATTTCCGCCTCGACGAGTTCGCGGACACGATGCGTTCGCGCATCGTCAGCGTGTTCACCGAGGCGCTGGCGCGCGCGCAGGTTCCGGCGCTGGATGTCGCGCAGCGCTATTCGGAGCTGGGCGAGGCGCTGCTGCCGATCGTCAACCAGACGATCAAGGACAAGTACGGCCTGGAAGTCACCGCGTTCGTGATCGAGAACGTTTCGGTGCCGCCGGAAGTGGAGCAGGCCATCGACAAGCGTTCGGCGATGAGCGCGATCGGCAACTTGAACGATTACGTCAAGTACCAGATGGGCGCGACGATGGGGCAGGGCGACGGCGGTGCGGCGGCGGTGCCGGCGCAGATGGCGGTCGGCTTCGGTATCGCGCAGGAAATGATGAAGTCGATGGGGGGCGTTTCTTCGCCCGCGGCTCCGGCGGCGTCCGCTCCCGCGGCGCCGGCTCCGGCGGGTGGACTGGAAGTGCTGACGCCGGAACAGGCCGCGCAGGTGCTCGGCGTGTCGGTCGAGGACGTGAATGCGTCGATCGCATCGGGCGATCTGAAGGCGCGCAAGATCGGCAACGCCACGCGCATCTCGAAAGCGGCGCTGGAGGAATTCCTGAAGGGCGGTTGATCCGGCGGATTTCCCCGCGTTGCCGGGGAACCGTTGGTCTTGCTTCCATCGTGCGCCGAATCGCTGGATCCACATCTGCGCGTAGCGGACGGATCCAGCGAGCCTTCCGGCGTCGCTTCGAGCCTTGCATCCCATGAGCGAAAACGCGTCTGCTGGCGTCGCCATCGGCAAACATCCCTGCCCCGAGTGCGGTGGCGATCTGGTCTGGAACGCCGCCAAGCAGGCGCTCGTGTGCCCGTACTGCGGCACCATCGCGCCGTGGTCGCCGTCGCAGGAAGCCGATCCGGGCGCGCAGATCCTCGAGCAGGACCTGGCGCAGGCGCTCGCCAATCCCGCCAGCGGACGCGGCTGGGGCAACGAGCGGCGCGAGGTCAAATGCCAGAGCTGCCACGCGATTTCCGTGTTCGTGGCCACGCGCGTCGCGCAGCGCTGCGATTTCTGCGGTTCGCCCTCGATCGTCCCGCACGAATCGCAGGGCGATGCGATCACGCCGCAGAGCCTGCTGCCGTTCAAGATCAGCGACGGGCAGGTGCGCGACCTGATCCGCAAGTGGTACGGCACGCGTTGGTTCGCGCCGAACCGGCTCAAGAGCGCCGCGCTCACCGACACGCTGCACGGCATCTACCTGCCTTACTGGACCTTCGACGCGCACGTCGATGCGCGCTGGACGGCCGACGCCGGTTACTACTACTACACGACCGAAAGCTATGTCTCGAATGGCCGTCGCCAGACGCGGCAGGTGCGGCATGTGCGCTGGGAACCGGCGGCGGGCCAGTTGTCGCATTTCTTCGACGATGAACTGGTTCCCGGCACCACCGGCGTGCACCCGGCGCTGCTGCGCCAGATCGAACCGTTCCCGACCACGACCGACCTGAAGCCGTACGCGCCCGAGTTCGTGCGCGGCTGGACGGTGGAGCGTTATCAGGTCGACCTGCGCAAGGCCTCCGACCTCAACATGGCCGAGATGCAGAACAAGGTTCGCGCGATGTGCTCGCGCGAGGTGCCGGGCGACACGCAGCGCAACCTGCAGGTGCAGAGCCGCTATGCGGGCCGCACTTTCAAGCACGTGCTGGTGCCGGTGTGGCTGGTCAGCTACACCTACGGCAGCAAGAGCTTCCAGATCGTCGCCAACGGCTACACCGGCGCGATCGCGGGCGAGCGGCCGTGGAGCTTCTGGAAGATCTTCGGCGCGATCGCCGCGGTGTTGTTGTTGCTGTCGCTGTTCATGTGCAGCGCGCAGGAATCTCCGGAGGTCGAGTCGGATTTCGATTTCGAGCGTTTCGGCCGGACTGTCGAACCAAGCGACGCGCACGAAACCGCGCCAACCGTTACGCTGGCGCTCCTCGACGAACGCACCGCGCGCTGAGCCTTCCTTCCATGGCGAAACTGTACTTCTACTACTCGGCAATGAACGCCGGGAAGACCACGACGCTGCTGCAAAGCGCGCACAACTACCGCGAGCGCGGCATGCGCACGCTGATCCTGACGCCCAAGCTCGACAACCGTTACGGCGAAGGGAAAGTGGCCTCGCGCATCGGCCTGTCCGCGCAGGGCGTGGTGTTCGAGCGCGAGGACGACCTGCATGCGCTCGCCAAGGCCGACATCGACGCCAACGGCCCGCTGCACTGTGTCCTGGTGGACGAGGCGCAATTCCTCGACAAGCGCCAGGTCTGGCAGCTCACCGAGATCGTCGACAAGCTAGACGTGCCGGTGCTCGCCTACGGCCTGCGCACCGATTTTCGCGGCGAACTGTTCGAAGGCAGCCAGTACCTGCTCGCCTGGGCCGACACGCTGACCGAGATCAAGACCATCTGCCACACCGGACGCAAAGCGACGATGGTGGTGCGAGTGGACGAACACGGCCGCGCCGTCACCGACGGCCCGCAGGTCCAGATCGGCGGCAACGAGCGCTACGTCTCGGTGTCGCGGCCGGAATTCAAGAAAATCATGCAGGGCGACGGCGCGCTGGAATTGCAGCAACCGCAGTTGCCGCTGGAGTAGCGGCAACCATCACCGTCCGAATTGCCGTTCGCACGGGATGCCGTCGCCATCGCCGTCCATTTGCGTGTTCGGGCAATGGTCGAGGAAGAATTTGGCTTCCTCGTACGAGTGCATCTGCGAGCAATACCGGCGCCCATCACAGGTGAAGGTTTGCGCTGGGACGGCGCGAACCGGATCGACGCCGGAGACCTGCGGAGCAAGGCTCGCCGGTCGTGGAGATCCCGGGTCGAATTGGCTGTAGGCCCTGAACCCGATGAGGGCGAGAACTCCTATGCCGAGCAGCATGGAGATCGTCGGGACAAGTTTCCCCATGGGCGATGTGCCCTTGTTGCGTCCGGGTCTGGTGGTCGGCGGTTGGTGGATCGGATGGGCACGTGGTGCCGGTTGCGGTTTGCGGATCGGCTCGAGCTTCAAATCCATCGTCGTCGTGCCGCTGCGCCTGATGCGCACGGCGCGCCTTTTCCCGTCCGGCAGGGTTTCGATCTCGAAGGAGACCGGTTCGCCGACATGCGGGCGAGTGCCGTCACGCGGGAAAGCCGAGGCATGCACGAAGATTTCGCCTTGCTTCTGGTTGGATGACGGATCATCGGGCTGGATGAATCCGAAGCCGCGATCGTCGTTCCATTTCACGAGTGTTCCGTGGATTCGCATGGGGCGGGTTCTTGCAGGTGAATCCCTCTGGGCGCGGATTTCGGCGTAGCGTGACGTTGGGTGACGAGAACGACATTCGCGGCGATGCTGCCCAAAGCCGTGAAGCGTGCCATGATTTAACCCATTCCTAACGCGCGTTGCCGCATCACAAGGCTACAGTCGCGCCCGTCTCGCCAGCTTCCCACGCTGGCGTTTTCGTCTTGCAGGAACGCATGTATCTATCTTACTACGGCTTGCGCGAAGCGCCGTTCTCGATCACGCCCGATCCGCGCTTCGTGTTCCTGTCCGAGCGCCATCGCGATGCGCTCGCGCATTTGTTGTACGGCGTCGGCCAGGGCGGCGGCGGCGGCTTCGTGCAGCTGACCGGCGAAGTCGGCACCGGCAAGACCACGCTGTGCCGACTGCTGCTGGAACAGCTGCCGGAAAACGCGCGCGTCGCGCTGGTGCTCAATCCGAAGCTGTCGCCGGTCGAGTTGCTGGAAACCATCGCCGAAGAATTGAAGATCGACCTCGAAGGCAAGCGCGGTTCGCTGAAGGCGCTGGTCGATGCGCTCAACGCCTTCCTGCTCGATGCCTACGCGAAAGGCTTGCGCGTGGTGCTGATCGTCGACGAGGCGCAGAACCTTTCGACCGAATCGCTGGAACAGATCCGCCTGCTGACGAACCTGGAAACCGCGACGCAGAAGCTGCTCCAGATCGTGCTGCTCGGCCAGCCGGAACTGCGCGACCTCATCAACCGGCCCGAACTGCGCCAGCTCGCGCAGCGCATCACCGCGCGCTATCACCTCACACCGCTCGACACGGCCGAGACCGAAGCCTACCTGCGGCATCGCCTGTCGGTCGCAGGCGCGAGCCGTTTCCCGTTCACCAAGCTCGCGGTGCGCCGCATCCACGATCATTCCGGCGGCGTGCCGCGCCTGATCAACACCATCGCCGACCGCGCGCTGATGGCGGGTTTCGCGCGCGACCAGGCTTTCGTCGGTGAGCGACTGGTCGACAAGGCTGCGGCCGAAGTGCTTGCCTCGCCCTTGGCGCGCTGGAAGAAGCGCCCTTGGCTGGCGATGGCGGCCGTCGTGGTCCTGACCACGGCGCTCGCGGTGGCCTTGTGGCGTTGGCCGAAGCCTGCGCCATCGCCGGTGGCGGAAGAAGCGGAAGTCGCCGCGACCGCCGATGCGCCTGATGCGCCGGCATTGCTGGATGCTGCCGGATTGGCGCAACGCTACGACGCGGGCAATGCCAGCGCCGCGTGGACGCGCCTGCTCGGGCGCTGGAAGCTGCGCGCCGAACGCGCCGATGTCGCGAGCGCATCGCGTTGCCCGACCGTGGTTTCGCCCGGCGTATTCTGCCTGCGCGGCAGCGGTTCGCTTGGCCGGATCGCCGCGCTGCGGCGGCCGGTGATCCTGAAACTGGTCGCGCAAGGCCGCGATGTGCCGACGGTGTTGCTCGGCTTGAACGCCGAGCGGGCACGGCTCGGCGTCGGCGGCGAAACCCTCGACATGGCGCGTGCCGAGCTGGAGCGCGTGTGGATGGGCGAGTTCTATGCGCTGTGGACGACGCCGGAGTTCGTGCCGGCCATGCTGCGCCGTGGCGATTCCGGGCCGGGCGTGGAATGGCTGCGCGACGTGCTGGAAAACGATGGCCGGCTGGCGCTGGAAAGCCGCTTGGCCGACATCGGCGCCGGACCGGCGTATTACGACGCCGCGACCGAAAACGCGGTGCGGGCGCTGCAACGCGAATTCGGCCTCGTGCCCGATGGCGTGGTCGGGCCGGAAACCCTGCTGGCGATCGCCAGCCGCGCCGAAGGCGGGCCGCGCTTGATGAAGACCTTGAAGTGAGGGCGCGCCGATGTCGCTGATCCTCGAAGCCCTGAAGAAATCCGAAGCGCAGCGCCGCTTGGGCCATGCGCCGGGATTGATGACGCCGACGCTGGAAGCGCCGCAGGAGCGCCGCGTGTGGCCGTTCGTGGTTGCGCTGGTCGCGGTGGCGGTGCTGGCCGCGGCCACGGCGTGGTGGTTCGCCGGTCGCACGGCGGTGGCGGACGATGTCGCGGTCGTGGCCAGATCCGAACCCGTCGTGATCACGCCGGTCGCGGAGCCGGTCCGGTCCGAACCCGAACGCAAGCCGGAATCGAAACCCGCGCCAGCGCCGCGCCAATCGCCACCGATGGCTGCCGCGCCGCGCGTCGAACCGACACCGCGTTCCGAGCCTGCGTTCGCCGCGCAGGAGCAGGAACGCGAATCGCGCCCGGTGCCTGCGTCCGACGTGCCTCCGTCTCCTTTCCCGCAGTCCGAAGCCGCCGCGCCCGTGGCGCAAACGCGACCTTCCGCGCCGGTCGCCGTTGCTTCGCCGCCCGACGCCGCGCCCGAGCCCTTCGTCCCGAGCCTGATGCACCTGCCTTCGGCCGAGCGTCAAGGGCTGCCGCCGTTGCGCCTGTCGATGCACGTTTACAGCGCCGATCCCGCCGGTCGCTTCTCGATCATCGACGGCAAGCGCTACAGCGAAGGGCAGTCCATCGCCGCCGGCCTGGTGGTTGCGGAGATTCGTCGTGACGGCGTGGTGATCGAGCGCGACGGCGGCTCGCGCTTCCTGTTGCCGCGGCCATGAATGCCCGGCGTCGCCGGGTTCGTTCACGGCAGCGCCACGTAAAACGCGCTATATGGGGGCACGGCGAAAGCCGCGCGGAGCCCACGAAACATCCACCGAGAGGAGTGTTCGCATGCGCATGAAACAGACGATTCTGGCACTCGGCCTTGGCCTGTCGTGCTTCGGTTTGCCCGCGACCGCATTCGCGGCCGATCCCGGTTTCTACATCGGCGGTGGTGGCGGACAGGCCCGGCATTCCGGCGACTTTGCCGACCAGCTCGGCGTGGCCTACACCAAGACCAACGAATATGCGCTGCTGTCGGCGGATTTGACCGACCGCAACGACGATGCGTGGAAGCTGTTCGCCGGTTACCGCTTCGGCAACGGTTTCGGGCTGGAGCTTTCCTTCGTGGATTTCGGTTCGGCCGCAAGCCAGTACCACATGCGGGCGGACGTGCCGTGGTATCCCTCGCCCGAGTACCGGGTGGAAGGGCGCTACGACGTCGAAGCCTTCGGACTTTCCGCGTTCTACGAATGGGCGTTTTCCCCGTCGTTTTCCGCCATCGTGCGCGCCGGTCTGTTCGACGCCCGCCAGGATTATTCGCAGTACAGCCTCACCGAGTACGACTACGATTTCCGTGGCGGCAGCGACGACACGGTCCCCGGTTTCGGCCTCGGGCTCAACTGGCGCATGACGCCATCGCTCGACCTGCGCCTGGATTACGACCACTACCAGAACGTCGGCAAGCGCTTCGCGTTCGAGGAAGACACCAACGGCAGTTTCGACCTCGGCGTGGCCTCGTTGAATCTGGCCTGGCGCTTCGGTCGCTGACGCGACGCGGGCCACCGCCATGTTCGTGCACGTTCCATCGCGCCGCAAAGCGTCCCTGTCATGGGCGACGCCGGTGCTGGTGCTGGCCTGCATGGCGGTCTTCGTCTGGCTGGCGCTCGGCGACGTGGTCGAGCGCAGTCAGTTCCTGCTGCGCTGGGGCGCGGTGCCGGAAACCCTGTTTGCCGGCGGCGATCTGTCCTCGACCCGTCCGCTGACCTTGCTGACGGCCTTGTTCGTGCACGCCGATTGGCTGCACCTGGCGGGCAACCTGCTGTTCTTGATGATCTTCGGCGTGCCGGCCGAACGCGCGCTCGGGCCGTGGCGCCTCTTGCTGCTGTTCCTCGTCTGCGGCGCCATCGCCAATCTCGCGGCGGCGATCTCGCTGCACGACAGCCATACGGCGGTGATCGTCGGCGCCTCGGGCGCGATTTCCGGCGTGATCGGTGCCTACCTCGCGCTGTTCCCGCGCGCTTACCTCGGCATCGTGCTGCCGCTGGGCGTGTTCCTGGAATTCATCCGCGCGCCGGCATCGCTGCTGATCGCGATCTGGGCCCTGCTGCAGTTGGCGTTCACGTGGATCGGCCCGGCCTTTGGCGCGGTCGCGTGGTGGGCGCATCTGGCCGGCTTCGTGGTCGGCGTCGTGATGGCGATGCTGTGGCGCCCGGCAGTGGCCAGGCGCCTGCGGCGCTGAAGCGCGCCGCGATTCCTCAGTGCTTCGTGGTCGCCGGCCGGCCTTGCGCCGGCTTGCTCTGGAAGACCGACAGGCCTTTCAGCAGGTTCAGCGCTTCGCGGATTTCGCCGTCGTCCAGTTCCTGCGGACGCTGCGGGGGCTCGACCTTGATCGCGTTGTTGTTGCCCGGCGCGGATTCGTGGTCACCGCGCAGGTGCTTGGGCAGGTCGCGTTCGCGGATCGTCGGTTCCACGTCGACGCTTTCGACGACCCGGCCGCTGCCGGACAGTGCCACGTCCGGCACGATGCCGGTGGCCTGGATCGAGGCGCCGTTCGGCGTGTAATAACGCGCCGTCGTGAGCTTGATCGCGTCGCCGTTGTCGAGCGGCAGCACGGTCTGCACCGAGCCTTTGCCGAACGTGGTCGAGCCGGCGACCAGCGCGCGGTGGTGGTCGCGCAGTGCGCCCGCCAGCACTTCGGCCGCGCTCGCGGTGCCGCCATCGACGAGGATCACGATCGGCGCGCCGTCGAGCAGGTCGCCCGGCGTGGCCTTGTATTCGCTGCTCGAATAGGGCGAGCGGCCGCGCGTGGAAACGATCACGCCATCGTCGAGGAAGGCGTCGGCCGCTTCCACCGCCGCGTTCAACAGGCCGCCGGGATTGCTGCGCAGGTCGAGCACCAAGCCTTTCGTGGGCGAATTCGATGCGGTCACCGCTTCGCGCAGCTTGCGGATGATTTCCAGTCCGGTATCGGCCTGGAACGTCGAAATGCGCATGTAGTGGTAGCCCGGTTCGAGCGTGCGGACCTTCACGCTGGAAATGCGGATGGTCTCGCGCGTCAGGGTGAATTCCAGCGGCTTGCTGGAAGAGTCGCGCATCACGGTGAGCGTGGTCTGGCTGCCGGCTGCGCCGCGCATCGAGTTGAGCGCCTCGTCCACGTTGTCGGCGACGATGGGTTCGCCGTCGATCGCGGTGATCACGTCGCCGGAACGGATTCCGGCGCGCGCGGCCGGTGTGTCGTCGATCGGCGCGATCACCAGCAGGCTGCGATCCGGTTGCTGGATCACTTCCAGGCCCAGGCCTTCGTAGGCGCCGCTGGCCTGTTCGTTGAGCGCGCGCGATTCCTCGGCGTCCAGATAGGCGCTGTGTGGATCCAGATCGGTGAGCAGGCCGCGGATCGCCGCGTGCATCAGCTCGTTGTCGTCCACTTTGTCGACGTAGGCCTGTTTCACCGCCTGGAAAACGGCGACGAAACGACGGATCTCGTCGAGGCTGACCTGGCGCTCGGCGTCTTTCTTTTCCGCAGCCAGTTTCACGGCGGAAGTGGCTTGCGAGGCAGGTTCCGTTTCCGGCGCCTGCGCGAACGCGACGCCGCCGGCAGCGATGAGCATCGGTGCCAGCGCGAACGCGGAAAAACGGAGGCGGAAATGCAGTTTATCCATGGAGAAATTATTGCACGGCCGCAAAGCGCACGAAGGATCCGCTGCGCCGGATCAATGCGGTCGATTCAGCGCGCCGGAAACCACGGCTTCGGATCGACCGGATTGCCGTTCTTGCGCAATTCGAAATACAGCGCCGGCGCGGATTGGCCGCCGGACGAGCCGGCCAGCGCCAACACGTCGCCGGTTTTCACCCAATCGCCGGCTTCGCTCCGCAGGCTGTCGTTCTGCGCGTACAGGCTCATCCAGCCATCGCCGTGATCGACGATCACGATCAGGCCGTAGCCTTTCATCCATTCGGCGAAGGCGACGCGGCCATGCGCGATGGCGCGCACCGGTTCGCCGGCTTTCGCGGCGAATTGCCAGCCTTGGCTCTTGCGTCCGTCGGGCAGCTTGCCGCCGAAGCGCACTTCGACCTTGCCGGGCAACGGCGGCGTCAGCTTGCCCTTGCGTTGCGCGAACGGGCGCGTCGCGTCGTGCGTGTCGGGAATGTCGGCGAACACATCGCGCAGGCGTTCGAGCAGGTTCAACAGTTCCGCTTCGTCGCGACCGAGCGCCGCGATGCGGCTTTGGGTGTCGCGGAAGCGGCTTTCCAGTTGCGCCAGCAGCTCCCGGCGCTGGCCGCGCTGGCTTTCCAGTTCGGCCAGCTTTTCCTGCTGCTCCCTGCGGCTTCGAGCGAGCCTTTGCTGTTGTGCTTCGACCTGTTCGACCACCTGCGCCAGCTCGCGCATCTGCTGCATCAGGTTTTCGACTTCCGCCGTGCGATGCTTTTCGAAATAGCGGTGATAGGCCAGCACGCGGGCGAGCGATTCGATCCGGTCCTGCGCCAGCAGCAGTTTCAGCTGTTCGTGCCGGCCGAGCGCGTAAGCCGAACGCAGCAGTTGCGCGAGCGCTTCGCGTTGCTTTGACAGTTGCTGGCCCAGTTGCCGGCGACGCGCTTGGAGCCGGGCGAGTTCGGCGGTCTGCTTCGCCAGATCGGCATCGATCGCGTCGAGCGCGCGGGTCTGTTCGCCGACCAGGCGATCCGCGTCACGCAAGGCTCGCGCGCTGTCGTTGCGTTCGCCTTCGAGCGCGCGTTGCGCCTGCGCCAGCAGCGCCAGTTCGCGCCGTACCTTTTCCAGCCGCGCCTGGGTCTGTGCTTCCTTCTCGGCCTGGCTTTGCGCGTGCGCCGGCGTCGCAAGCAGGCTTGTGACGCACGCGAACAGCATGACCAAGGTCATGGCCGCGAGCGGCAATCGAAGCGGCGGCTGAACAGGGGCGCGTACGGCTCGCAAGCGGCATGACTTCCGGCAGTGAAAAGCGCCCGGATCATAACGGAAGCTGCCGATGTCACGAGTCGCGCGATTCCGGGTCGTGACCATGGCGCTGCCACAATGGCATGGCGCGAACCGCACATCGCATCCGGAATCGCAAGAAGGAGGACACCATGCGCAACATCGTTTTCGTCGCACTGCTCGTCGTCAGCGCCGTGGCGCTGGCCGGTGGTCGCGACATCAACAAGCTGAACGGCAAGATCCACGCCGAAGCCGGGCAGAGTTATGGCGACCTGGAAACCGTCAACGGCGCGATCGAGGTCGATCCGGGCGCCGTGGTGAAGGGTATCGAGACCGTGAACGGCAGCGTCAGGATCGGCGACGGCGCTCGCGTCGAATCTGTCGAAGTGGTCAACGGAAAGGTCAGGATCGGCAAGAACGTGGTCGTCGCCGAGGACGTGGAAGCCGTCAATGGCAAGGTGAGCATCGGCGAGGGCAGCACGGTCGGCGCCGAGGTGGAAACGGTCAACGGCGGCATCGAGCTGCTCGGCGTGCGCGTCGGCGGCAACGTCGAAACGGTCAACGGCGATATGTTCATCGGCGCGAACACGGTGGTGAAGGGCAAGCTCGTCGTGCACGAGCCGAAAGGCTCGTGGTTCTCGTCCAACTCGCGCAAGCCGAAGGTCGTGATCGAAGCGGGCGCGGTGGTCGAAGGCGGCTTCGACTTCCGCCGCGAAGTGGAACTGGTACGCGATCCGGCCGCGAAAATCGGCCCGCAATCGACCAACGTGGAGCGCTGACGCATCGGGCATGGCGGCGGCGCGTCCTTTCCATGTCGGCAAGGCGGCCGCCGTCCTACAATCGCGGTTCTTTCTCCACGCAGAGGATCGCGATGCGTCACGTCGTTCAACACACTGTTTTCCCGGCCGTCGCCACGCTGGCCGCCTGCCTGCTGGCGGCGTGCCAGCCTGCCGAGCCGCCCACCGCGCAAAGCGCCGCGCCGGCTTCCGAGCCTGCTGCCGCGGCCGCGTCGCATGTCTTCGACGAAGCCATCACGGCCGAGGATTTCCTCCAGCACGTGAAGGTGCTGTCCTCGGACGACTTCGGCGGACGCCAGCCCGGAACCGATGGCGAGACCAAGACCGTCGAATACCTGATCGCGCAGTTCAAGCGCCTCGGCATCGAGCCCGGCAACGGCGACAGCTACACGCAGACCGTGCCGATGGTCGAAACCACGGCGACGCCGGTGTCCGCCAAGGTGGACCTGAATGGCACGCCGGTCGAGTGGTCCTTCGGCACGCAATGGGTCGGCGGCACGCGCAGCGGCGCGCCGAAGGTGGAAGTTTCCGGTAGCCCGATGGTGTTCGTCGGTTACGGCGTGAACGCGCCGGAAGCCGGCTGGAACGACTATGCGGGCCTCGACGTGAAGGGCAAGACGGTCGTGATGCTGATCAACGATCCGGGCTTCCACGTCGGCGACGAAACCCTGTTCGGCGGCAAGCGCATGACCTACTACGGCCGCTGGACCTACAAGTTCGAGGAAGCCGCGCGCCAAGGTGCGACTGCGGCGCTGATCATCCACGACACGGCCGGCGCGGGCTACCCGTGGAGCGTGGTGCAGGACGGCTGGACCGGCGCGCAACACGATCTGCCGGCGAGCGAAGATCCCGAGCCGCGCCTGCCGCTGCAGGGCTGGATCAGTGCCGAATCCGCCACGGAGCTGTTCGCCGCTTCGGGTTACACGCTTGAGGACCTGCGCACCGCGGCCAACAAGAAAGGCTTCGCGCCGGTTCCGTTGAAGGCGAGCCTGAGCGTCGAACTGGAAAGCCAGGTGAAGTCCTCCCAGTCGAACAATGTGCTCGGCCTCATCCGTGGCACCGAGAAGCCGGATGAAGTCGTCGTCTACATGGGGCACTGGGACCATCTCGGCACGCAGGTCGCCGCCGACGGCAGCCAGCAGATCTGGCACGGCGCGATCGACAACGCCTCGGGCATCGCCGGCATCCTGGAAATCGCCGAAAGGTTCGCCAAGCATCCGCCGAAGCGTTCGGTGCTGATCCTGCCGGTGACGCTGGAAGAGTCCGGCCTGCTCGGTTCGAAGTACTACGTCTCGCATCCGACCTTCCCGCTCGCGAACACCGTCGGCGTGATCAACATTGATGCGATGAGCATCATCGGTCCGACCCGCGACATGGTCGTGATCGGCTACGGCTCGTCCGAACTGGAAGACGTGCTCAAGCCCATCGCGGAAAAGCAGGGGCGCGTCCTGCACGCCGAAGCCGATACGGAAAAGGGTTACTTCTTCCGTTCCGACCACTTCAACTTCGCCAAGGCCGGCGTGCCGGCGCTGTATGCGAAGGCCGGCCTGGACCACGCCGAGAAGGGCATCGAAGCAGGTCGCGCGATTGCCGACGAATACACCGCCAACCGCTACCACAAGCCCGCCGACGTGGTGGATCCGAACTGGGATCTGCGTGGCGTGGTGCAGGATCTGGAAGCGTTCTACGAGATCGGCAGCGTGCTGGCCAATGGCGACGCGTGGCCGAACTGGTACGAAGACAACGCATTCCGCGCGACGCGCGATGCGCAACGCAGCGCAGCGTCGGAAGGTGCGAAGTAAGCGGGATCGTCGGATCGGGATCCCGGAACGGATCGGGCTTCGCCGTTCCCGCAGCAGCGGGAACGGCGAGGTTTCCGAACCCTTCGTCGCAACAGGCGATGGAAACAAAAAGGCGGCCATTGGCCGCCTTTTTGTTTCTGGAGCGTGCGGAGCCGGCCGATAAGCCGGGTTCTGTCGTGGGCAGTCATTCCTCTGGACGCAGCGTCGCCGCTACGCTCAAGCAGCTTACCCGGAGACTCGGCGGGTCGCTTCAACGTCTCCCTATTTAGCCTTGCTTCCGGCGGGGTTTGCCGTGCCGGTTGGTTACCCAACTCGCGGTGCGCTCTTACCGCACCATTTCACCCTTGCCACGCATTCCGGAGAACCGTTCGGCGGTGTCTTTCTGTTGCACTTTCCGTCGGCTTGCGCCGCCCAGGCGTTACCTGGCGCCGTACCCTGTGAAGCCCGGACTTTCCTCGATGCGTTGCCGCACCGCGACTGCCTGGCCGGCTCCGCACTTGGACAGTGTAGCGGCTCGGAACTGTCCAAGGCCGGAATCGTGTCGCGTGAATCCATCGCTTCATTCGAATAAAGCGATTGACATCCGGAAAAGGCGGGCGCAGAATCCGCTCCGAAATCCCATCAAGACCGGCAGAGGGACAGGCCCGATGAAGCCGGGGCAGCCACGGAACCGCACGCCAGCGGATTCCGGTTCGGTGCCAAATCCTGCGGAAGGCGCGCTGTTCGCCGTCCGGAAGATGGGTCGAGCGTGGCTCGGGATGTTTCCCGTCACGCCGACATCGCCTCTCCGGCTCCGCAGTCTTCGATCGGATTGCCTTGCATCAGAACCGGAGTCGCACCATGAGCCTTTCCAACGCCTGTTTCGCGAACGCCACGTCCGACGACGTGGATTGTTTCCCCGTTGATTGCGCGCCCGCCGTCCAGGCGCAGCGCGGCATCTGCGAGGCGACGCTGGCGATGCGCCATGCCGGCATCCGCCGCGTGCAGATCGCGTGGGAATGCCAAGGGCCGGAAGGCGCGCCGCTGCTGATCGTGCAGGGCGGCATTTCCGCGCACCGCCATACCGCATCGAGCGGGCGCTTCCCGGAGGCAGGCTGGTGGGAAGCGCAGTGCGGCGCGGGCAAGCCGCTCGATACGACGCGCTTCCGGGTGCTCTCGATCGATTGGCTCGGTAGCGATGGCAACCTCGATTGCTGCATCGATCCGTCCGACCAGGCCGAGGCCATCGCCGCCGTGCTCGACACCTTGCGCGTGCGCCGCGTCGCGGCCTTCGTCGGCGCCTCGTATGGTGCGATGGTCGGCCTGCAGTTCGCATCGCGCCACGGCGCGCGGCTCGGTCGCGTGATCGCGATTTCCGGCGCGCACCGTTCGCATCCGCAGGTCACCGCGCTGCGCGTGATCCAGCGCCGCATCGTTGCGTTGGGCAAGAGCGAAGGTTCGATCCGCGAGGCGCTCGCGCTGGCGCGTTCGCTGGCGGTGATCGGCTACCGCAGCGGCGAGGAATTCGCGCAACGTTTCGATGCCGATCCGACCGTCGATCGGGAAGGCGCGCGCTTCGCGGTCGAGGATTATTTCGACGCGATCGGGCCACGCTTCGTCGCGCGCTTCTCACCGACGGCGTACCTGCGACTCTCCGAATCCATCGACCTGCAATCGGTCGATCCGGCGACGATCCGGGTTCCGGTCGAACTGGTCGCGGTCACCAGCGACCAGATCGTTCCCGAGGCGGATCTGCTGACGCTGTGCGAAGCCGTCAACGCGCCGGCCAAGTTGCATCGGCTCGATTCCCTGTACGGCCACGATGCCTTCCTCAAGGAAGAGGGCGCGATCGCGGCCATCCTTTCCAGTGCCTTGAAGGCCGCGGTTGCCGCGCCGGGAGTCGTGGCATGAGCGCGATCCAGACGGTTTCCACGAAGCCCGTACGTCGCGCCGCCACGGCGGCGGTGCGCGCCGGCATCGATTGCGATGCCGGCCATGGCGCCGTCGTGCCGCCGATCGTGCTCTCGACCAACTTCTCGTTCGACGGCTACGGCGGCAAGCGCAAGTACGACTACACCCGCAGCGGCAATCCGACCCGCGACCTGCTCGGCGATGCGCTTGCGGAACTGGAAGGCGGCACGGGCGGCGTGATCGTGTCGACCGGCATGGCCGCGATCACGCTGGTGTTGCAGTTGCTGCAGCCCGGCGATCGACTCGTCGTGCCGCACGATTGCTATGGCGGATCGTGGCGCCTGTTCAACGCGCTGGCGAGGAAGGGCCACTTCGTCCTGGATACGATCGACTTCACCGATCCGCTCGCCCTTGCGTCGGCGGTGGCGAACGGTCCGAAGATCGTCTGGATCGAAACGCCGAGCAATCCGCTGCTGCGCATCACCGACATCCGCTTCGTCGCCGAAGCCGCGCACAAGGCCGGCGCGCTGGTCGTGGCAGACAACACGTTCCTGTCGCCGGCGCTGCAGACGCCGATCGCGCTCGGCGCCGATCTGGTCGTGCATTCGACGACCAAGTACATCAACGGCCACAGCGACGTGGTCGGCGGCGCGGTGATCGCGGCCACGGAGGAATTGCACTCGCAGCTGGTGTGGTGGGCGAACGCGCTGGGCCTGACCGGCTCGCCGTTCGACAGCTTCCTCACGCTGCGTGGGCTGCGGACGCTCGAGGCGCGTTTGCGCATCCATCAGGAAAACGCGAACGCGCTGGCGGATCTGCTGGACGGGCATCCGGCCGTTGCCGCGGTGCATTTCCCGGGCTTGCCGGACCATCCCGGCCACGCCTTGGCAGCGCGGCAGCAGCGCGGTTTCGGCGCGATGATTTCCTTCGATCTGCACGGCGGCGAGTGCGCCGTGCGCGCCTTCCTCGAAGGTCTGCAGCATTTCACGCTGGCCGAATCGCTCGGTGGCGTCGAAAGCCTGGTCGCGCATCCGGCCTCGATGACGCATGCCGCGATGAGCGCGGAAGCGCGCGCCGTGGCCGGCATCGGCGATGGCTTGTTGCGGCTTTCGGTCGGGATCGAGGCGGCGGAAGACCTCGTTGCCGACATCTCCGCGGCGCTGGAACGCGCCGCGCGTGTCCAAGGCACTCCGCTGGTTGCCTCGGGAGCGCGCTGAGGCCGGTTCCCACAGGTCGCCGGCGAAGCGGACGGACCGTCCCCCTGTCCTTCGCCGGCGCGCCTGTTTTCCTTCAGACCGGAACCCGGTAGGCACCCGGACCGAGCAGGTCCACGCCGCACTCGAGGTTCGACAACCAATCGAGGAAGTCGGTCTTGGCCTGGCCGACCATCGGCAGGCCGTGCTGCGGCACGATCATTTCCGGATCGAGGTCGCGCACCATGTCGCACCAGAACTTCGCGACCTTCCGGGACGCCATGTAGCGGCGATGGAAGCCTTCCATCCGCACCTTGTGCGCATTGAAGTCGGTCACCGGCTTGTACGGTTCGCCGGTCGGGACGATCGACGCGCCGACGTCGCCGGAGAACAGGATGCGGCTGACGGGATCGTAGAAGCTGAAGTTGCCGACCGAATGCAGGAAGTGCGCCGGCAGCGCGAGCAGGTGGCTGTCGCCCATCGGGATGCGGCCGCCTTCGTCGGGCAGCAGCAGGTAGCGGTCGTTGCCGGCATTGCTCTGGTAGTGCGGCACCGCATGCGGCACGAAGCGGCCCCAGAGTTTCGAGCACACCACCACGGCGGGCGTGTACATCAGCCAGCGGTCGGCGGCGCCGATGATGTCCGGGTCCTGGTGCGATGCCAGCAACCAGGTGAGTTCCTTGGGCTGCACGTAGCGGCTCATGGCCATCGACAGCGGGGTGTAGAGCAGCGCTCCACCCGGATCGAGCAGGGCCGAAGCCTTGCCATGGGTGATGAGGAACTGGTTGGCTTGGACGCCGTCTTCGCCGCGAACCAGATCGTTGAACACCACGCAGCGATGCTCGCCGCGCTCGAAAATCACGTTGGCCATGGGGCTTCGTGCCTGTCGTCGAGAGATACGGATAGTATTATGAAAAGAAGCGGGCGGTCGCGATTGATCAAACGCAAACCAGCCGCATTTCCGCGGACTTTTCGATGAATCAGCGGAAAACGCCCGGCAAACGGGCCTTCAGCCATTCGCGCGCGTCGTCCGCATCCTGCTCGAACCACGCTTTCGCCGAGCCGAGCCGGAAGGTATAGCCCCAGGCATCCATGTCGACCATCAGGCGTTCGCTGCCGACGCCGGGAAGCTCCTCGGCGAGCAGGATCTGCAGGTAACAGGTGGCGTCTTCCTCGGCGATCGAATCGGTTGCGTCCGTATGCACGGCGGCGCGTCTTTCGTCGGGCAGCACGATCAGGTGGCAGGCCTCGTGCAGCAGGGAATGGATCGGCGTGTCACCGCGCGCGAACACGCGGGTTCCGATGATGCCGGCCTCGGGCTCGCCCCAGTAGCTGCCGGGAATCGGTTCGTCGTCGGCGACCAGTTCCAGCTCCAGGCCGAAACGCGCCAGCAGGGCGCGCACGGATTCCAGTGGGACATCGCGCAGCAGGCGGATGCCTGCCGCGGTTGCAACGGCTTCGTTCACGCCACGCCCGTGTCGGCCTTCTTTTCCGGCAGCGAGACGGAAATATCCAGCACTTCGTTGCCGCCGTCCTTGATCAGGTCCACCTTCACGGCGTCCAGATCGACGTTGACGTACTTGCGGATCACTTCCAGGAGTTCGCGCCGCATCAGCGGCAGGTAATCCGGGCCGCTGCCATCGCTGCGCTCCTGCTCGATGAGAATGCGCAAGCGGTTCTTGGCGATGCTGGCGGTGTCCTTCTTGGGCCGCAGGAAATCGAAAAGCGCCATCGGATCAGCCTCCGAACAGTTTCGAGAAGAACCCCTTCTTTTCCACCGTGACGAACCGCAACGGACGCTCCTCCCCGAGCAACCGCGCAACCGCATCGTCGTACGCCAGGCCGGCCGGCGTTTCGCTTTCCAGGATCACCGGCTCGCCCTTGTTGGAGGCGTTGAGCACGTCCGGCGATTCGGGAATCACGCCGAGCACCTTCAGACCGAGGATTTCTTCCACGTCCTTGATCGAAAGCATCTCGCCGTTTTCCACGCGCTGCGGGTTGTAGCGCGTGAGCAGCAGATGGTCCTGCACCTTCTCGCCCCTTTCGGCCTTCATCGTCTTGGACGACAGCAGGCCGAGGATGCGGTCGGAGTCGCGTACCGAGGAAACTTCCGGATTCACCACGACCAGCGCGCGGTCGGCGAAATACATCGCGAGGAACGCGCCCTTTTCGATGCCGGCCGGCGAATCGCAGACGATGTAGTCGAAGCCGTCGTCCTTCAGTTCGTTCAGGACCTTCTCGACGCCTTCCTTCGTGAGCGCATCCTTGTCGCGGGTCTGCGAGGCGGCGAGCACGTAGAGGTTGTCAAAACGCTTGTCCTTGATCAGGGCCTGTTTCAGCGCGCATTCGCCCTGGATCACGTTGACGAAGTCGTAAACCACGCGCCTCTCGCAGCCCATGATGAGGTCGAGATTGCGCAGGCCGACGTCGAAGTCGATGACGACGGTTTTGTAGCCGCGGCGCGCGAGACCGACCGCGACGCTGGCGCTGGTCGTGGTTTTGCCCACGCCGCCCTTGCCGGACGTAACGACGATGATCTGGGTCAAGTGAAGGCTCTCCGTGGAATCGGTTGTCGGAAAAATCGAGGGATAAAGAACGGATTCGCAATGCTTCGCCGGCGGTTTTCCGCTCAGGCGATTTCAGCCATGTGCAGCGTGTCCTGTTCCAGCCACACCTGCACCGGCTTGCCGCGAAGCTCCTTCGGAACTTCCTCGATCACCTTGTAATGTCCGGCGATCGCGACCAGTTCGGCATGGAACTCGCGGCAGAATATACGGGCTTTCACGTTGCCTTGCGCGCCCGCGAGCGCGCGCCCGCGCAAGGGACCGTAAATGTGCAGGGAACCGTCCGCGATCACTTCCGCGCCGGCGCCGACCACGGACACCACGGTGAGGTCGCGGCCTTGCGCGTAAACCTGCTGGCCCGAACGCACCGGCGAGGTGTGCAACAGCGAAGCGGTTTCGCCGGCCGGCGCAGGCGCGGTGACCGGCACGGGTTCGGGTTCCGGCTTGGCGCGCCGCGGCGGCGCGGGCGGTTCGTGCGATGCCGTGGAAGCCGGTTCGTACTGGGCGCGGAACTTGGCGAGCAGCGGCAGGCCCAGTTCCTGCGACAGCTTTTCGATGGCCGAGGTGCCGTAGGCGAGCGCAACCGGCAATACGCCGGCGGCCTTCAGCGCGTCGATCAGCGCCTGCGCGCTTTGCGCGTCGGGCGTCTTCGACAGTTCGCCGAAATCCACGACCACGGCGGCGCGGCTGAACAGGTTCGGGGCACGCTCGACCCGTTCGCGCATTTCCGCCTGGAGCCGCGGGATGTCGAAGCTGCGCACGCGCAGGTTGGCGATGCCGACCTGGCCCATTTTCAGTTCGCCGGCCTGTTCGAGGCTGGAAAGCGATGCGGCCATGCGATCAGGCTCCCGTCACGTTGCGCGGGCGATCGGCCAGCCACGGAACGTCCGGCAGCTTGCCCGCATAGCGCTCGCGTACCCACGGGAAGCTCGAAAGTTCCTTCACCAGCAGCGACACCGGCAAGCCGTTTTCCGTCATCACCTGCTGGCCGACTTCCTGGAAGCCGGAGGTGCCGTGGAACAGCAGCACGGCGTCGTTGCGCGGCTGCAGGAATACTTCGCAGGCCAAGAGCGGCGCGCGCACTTCGGCGAAGCTGGTGACGTCGGCGTAGAGGACGCGGCCCAGGCCGGCGCCGCGTTGCGCGCTGTCGACCACGATGCGGTCGATGTAGATGAAGGCCGGATAGTGCTCCTTGAACCACAGGAAATTGGAGCTGGTGTAGTGGCTGCCCTGGTCCATCGCGATCAGGAAGCCGATGACCTGGCCTTCGGCTTCGGCGACGCGGAAATACACGGCTTCGTCGAAGAAGAACCGCAGTTTCTCGGGCGACAGCGACAGGATCGTCGGCCCGGCGGCGTTGTTGAGCGCGAGCACCTGCGGAAGATCGGCTTCCCGTACATCGCGGATCGAAATGGTCATTCCACCCCTCCGGAACACGGATTCCCGCAAGCCGCGGGAGTCCGGAAATACAAGCATGAAATTATCGCATGGCGGGTTCCATTTCGTTAAAGATCGTGAGGAAAAGCGGGTAAATGCTGAGCGGGATTGCAACTTCTGGCACGATAAACCCTGAGGAGCAGCATCCGCTGCCCAGGAATCCCTGAATGAACGACAGTGTTCTCGTCGATCTGATCCAGCTCCGCCGCAGCTGTGCGCAATGCAGCCTGCAGCAGTTGTGCCTGCCTGCAGGTATTGGTCAGAGCGACATGGAGACGCTCGATCGCATGGTGCGCCGCCGCCGTCCGCTGGCGCAGAGCGAGCGGCTGTTCAGGATCGGATCGCCGCTGGAAGCGCTTTACGTCGCCCGCGAAGGCGCGTTCAAGACGGTGTCGATCAACGACGACGGCGAGGAACAGATCATCGGCTTCCATCTGCCAGGCGAGCTGATCGGGCTGGATGCGCTCGGCAGCGGCAAGCATCGCTGCGAAGCCGAAGCACTCGGACCGGCTCAGGTCTGCGAAGTGCCGCTGGAAGCGCTCACCGAGATCTCGCAGCAGATTCCCGGCCTGCAGGCGCAGCTCCTGCGCGTCATCGGCCTGAGCGTGGATCGCGACCAGGACCATCTGGAAATGATGGGCCGGCGTCAGGCGACCGAGCGCATCGCGCTGTTCCTGCATGGCTTGTCCGAGCGCTACCAGCGCTTGGGCCATTCCGGCACGGATTTCTCGCTGCCGATGAGCCGCGAGGACATCGCGCGCTATCTCGGCATGGTGATCGAAACCGTCAGCCGCGCCTTCACCAAGCTGCAGGACGACGGCTTCATCAAGGTGCGCGGCCGCAAGCTGCATATCCCCGACCTGGCCGCGTTGACCGCGCTGGCGCATGGCCAGCAAGTGGCTCCGCCGGGCGTCAAGCGTGCCGGATGAAGATATGTCGACGATGATGCGCGTCCCAACGACGATCCTGATGTTCGCCGCACTGCCCTTGCATGTGGCGGCGCAAGAGCCGGTCGCGGAAGAGGCGGCGCAGCAGGCGAAGATCTGCGGAGGCATGTCGTCCGATCTGGAACGGCTGGCCTGCTATGACAAGCTGTTCCGCCTCTCGCCCAAAGACACCGCGGCGGCCGATGCCGCGGCCGCCGAAGCGGCGGCGAAGGCATCGAGGTCGTTGCTGAGTTCCTTCGTCGGGGACGCGGCGGAGGTGTTGCCGCTCGACAACCACGCTACCGAGGCGCTGGCCAACGCCGGCCGCGGCTCTCTGCTCGATCGGCGCTGGGAGCTGGCGAAGGATTCCAAGCTCGGCGTGTTCAACCTGCGCGCCTACAAGCCGGTCTATGCGCTGCCGTTTTTCTGGAGCAGTTCGCCGAATGTGCTGCCGCATTCGGAGAACCCGCGCAACACGGTCACCGAGCCCAAGGACCTGCAGCCGGTCGAAGGCAAGTTCCAGTTGAGCTTCAAGACCAAGATCGTCGAGAACATCTTCGGCGACAACGGCGACCTCTGGGGCGCCTACACCCAGACCTCGCACTGGCAGATGTTCAACGGCGACAACAGCCGGCCGTTCCGCGAAACCAACTACGAGCCGGAACTGATGCTGATGTTCCGCAACCGCTACCACCTGCTCGGCTGGAACGGCCGCATGGCGGGCATCGGCTTCAACCACCAGTCCAACGGCGGCACCGATCCGGAATCGCGCAGTTGGAACCGCGTCGTCGCCACCATCGGCCTGGATCGCGAGGACTGGGCGCTGGTGTTGCGGCCGTGGTGGCGCGTGAAGGAAAGCGCGGCGGAAGACGAAAACCCGAGCATCGAGGATTACATCGGCCGCGGCGAAGCGACGCTGTTCCACAAGATCGGCCAGCACGAGTTGTCGCTGACCGCGCGCCATTCGCTGCGCGGCGGCGATCGTTCGCACGGCTCGCTGCAACTGGAATGGGGCTTCAAGATCGACGGCCCGCTGCGTGGCTGGGTACAGGTGTTCGACGGCTACGGCGAGAGCATGATCGACTACAACCACAAGGCCACGTACATCGGCGTCGGCATCTCGCTGGTGGACTGGTACTGACAGAACCGCGATGATCGCGGCGATCCGCTGGAAGCCCGCATGAGCCGCGACCTGCCATCGAAACCCGAACCTGCCGAAACACAGGTGGCGCCGCCTGCGTTCGCTACGGTTGTGGTTGGTGCGGATCCGCCCGCGCCGGATGCTGAAGACGCCTTTGCTGGTGCCAGCGTGCAACACGTCAGGATCGGTCGGATCGACGGCGATCGCGTAGGCCGAATCGGCCGGCAGGCCAGCTGCTGAACCAGCTTGCCTCGGCTGCGGATGCCTGTGTTCCGCCGCTCAGGAAAACGATGCCCGCAACTGCTGCCGCCAGTGTTCGCATGACACAATCTCCAAGGTTCCATCGAAGGGAAATGCCGTCAAATCGCTTCCACGGCGAAGGCGGCGCAACAAGGCCCTTTGCAACGACGATCCCGCAGCGCCGTTTTTCAAGGGCCGGTTGGCTGAGAATGGCGCAAAAACCGCCAAACGCCCATTACGGAAGAGAACGCCATGCCGAGGATCCGCCGTACCGATTGCCGTCGCGCCCACCGTTCCGGCGTGGTTTGAATCCATGCCCGTGCTGTCCTTTTCCAGCCTCGGCGGCGCCGGAACCGTTACCGGCTCCAAGCACCTGATCCGCAGCGGCAACACGCGTGTGATGGTCGATTGCGGCCTGTTCCAGGGGTTGAAAAACCTGCGCGAACTGAACTGGCAGCGGCTGCCGATCGAGCCTGCGAAGATTTCCGCCGTGGTGCTGACCCATGCGCATCTGGATCACTGCGGCTATCTGCCGCGGCTGGTGCGGGATGGCTTTTCCGGCAAGATCCACTGCACGCACGCCACCAAGGCGGTGGCCGAGCTGATCCTGCGCGACAGCGCCTTCCTGCAGGAGAAGGACGCCGAATACGCCAATCGCCACGGCACCTCCAAGCATCATCCGGCGCTGCCGCTCTACAACAGCCGCGACGCCGAGCGCACCATCGAACGCTTCGCTTCCTCGCCGATCCACAGGTGCATCGGATTGCCCGGCGGCGGCTCGCTGCTGTTCCGTCGCGCCGGCCACATCCTCGGCGCAGCCAGCGCGCAGATCGACATCGGCGGGAAGCGCTTCGTGTTCTCCGGCGATGTCGGACGCTATGGCGATCCGGTGATGCTTGAGCCGGAGCCCGTGCCGGAGGCGGATTTCATCGTGGTCGAATCCACCTACGGCAACCGTCGCCACGATGTGGCCGATCCGGTCGATGCGCTCGGCGACATCGTCGAACGCACCGTGCAACGCGGCGGCACCGTGGTCATTCCCGCCTTCGCCGTGGGACGCGCGCAATCGCTGATCCACAGCCTGTGGAAGTTGCGCCGCGCCGGACGCCTCGCCAACACGCCGCTCTATCTCGACAGCCCGATGGCGCAGAGCGCGAGCGACCTGCTGCATGCCTTCCCGCACGACCACCGGTTGCCCGCGTCCGATTACGAAGCCGCCTGCGATGCGGTGACCTATGTGCGCGACGTGGAGGAGTCCAAGGCGCTTTCAGCCAATCGCTATCCCAAGGTCATCATCTCGGCCAGCGGCATGGCGACCGGCGGGCGCGTGCTGCACCACCTGATCGCCTTCGCGCCCGACCATCGCAACACGATCCTGTTCGCGGGATTCCAGGCCGCCGGCACGCGTGGGCGCAAGCTGCTCGACGGCGAACGCGAGATCAAGATCTTCGGCCAGTGGATTCCGGTGAACGCGGAGGTCGCCGATCTGCCGATGCTTTCCGCGCATGCCGACAGCGATGAATTGATGCGCTGGCTTTCCGGTTTCCAGCGCGCGCCGCGGAAGGTGTTCATCGTGCACGGCGAAGCCGACGCCTCCGAGGCGCTGCGCGTCCGGATCGCGCGCGAACTCGGCTGGGACGCGTGCGTGCCGCGGCAGGACCAGACCTTCGTGCTGTGAATCACGCCCGCGCGCGGGCCGCGCCGGTGTTCCTGCTCGTCGTGGCGCGAAAGCGAGGGAAGCCATGGCCTGTCCGGTTCCGGCCCGGTTTCCTGTCTATGGCCAACGTCCCCGATCTTCGGAGTTGCCCATGTGCTTGCGCCTTCTTCCATCCGTCGTTCTCGCCTTTGCGCTTCCCCTGGCCGCGAACGCCGCCACCTTCAGCGTCACGAATACAGCAGACAGCGGGGCCGGCTCGTTGCGGCAGGCGCTGATCGACGCCAACGCCGACGTCACGACTCTGCCCGTCATCCGCTTCGATCCGTCGTTCCCGTCCGGTGGGGTCATCGCGCTCCAGAGCAGCCTGCCCGCCTGGTCGAACGGATCCCTCCGGATCGATGGCAACGGTCGCTCGCCGGTGATCGACGGCGGCAATTCGTTCCGCATCCTGGCGATGGCAGCGGGGACCAGCAATCTGGAGGTGGTCAACCTCGGCTTCCGGCGCGGCCGCAGCACGGCCGGCGTGGGCGGATGCCTGTGGCTCACTTCCAGTTCGCCCAATACCAGCCTTTATCTGGACGACACGCATTTCGAAAATTGCAGGGCCATCTCGAATGGGGCCGATGCCTATGGGGGCGCCATCGCGTGGTCCAGCTCGGGGAGCTGGGTTTACATCCGGAACAGCACCTTCAGCGGCAACGGGGCAGGCGTCATCGGCAGCAGCAGCCGGAAGGAAATGTTCGGCGGCGCGGCGCTGATCAATGCCGGCAGCATCGAGATCGAGAACTCCCACTTTTCCGACAATGCGGTCGAACGCGTCGGCGGCCTGGTGCAGGGCGTGGCCGGAGCCTTGTACGCCTCGGCGAGCACGTCGGTACAACTGATCAACGTGGAGTTCCACTCCAACCGCGTGATCGATGCCAGTGCCAATGGTCTCCTGTCGGCAGGCGGCGCCGCGGCACTGCTGTGCCGGGAGAACAACTGCACGATCAGCGTCAACAAAGCCGCGTTCATCGACAACTCCATATCCGGCAGCGACATCGGCGGCGGCGCGCTCGTCAGCCAGGGCGGCAGCGTGTCGCTGTTCAATGTCAGCTTCAGCGGAAACCGCGCATCGGGCGGCGCGGGTGGAGCGCTGTTCGCCTTGCCACCGGGCGAACTCAGTGCGCGGCACCTGAGTTTCAAGGACAACGATGCAAGTCTTGGTGCGCACCTGGCCATGTCGGGGATGATCGTGTCGCAGTGGCGATGGTCGTTGCACGGGCCGACCGCGGCAGGCTCGGGACCGGCCTGCCACTTCCAAGAGTCCTTGCTGCAGGATGGATTCAGCGCGAACCTGTTCGAAAGTCCGTGCGGCGCACTCTCCGACACCGGCGGGACGATCGGGCCGGTCGGGCCGCTGGCGCTGGACGAATCGACATTCCCGGCGGTGCTTGTCCCCGGCGTGGGATCACCGGCGATCGATCCGGCGCTGTCGCAGCTTCATTGCCTGCCGTTCGATGCCTTGGACACGTCGCGCCCGCAGGACGGCGACGGCGACGGCATCGCGCGTTGCGACATCGGCGCCTACGAAGTGTTGGATTCGAAGATTTTCACCGACGGATTCGAACAGCCCTGACGTGTGCGGCGCATCCGTGCCGCGAGGCGATGGAAGGTGGTTGGGGTGATGACGGCCCGTTGGCGCCATCACTCCGGCGCGACGTCCGTCCCGGCGGTTTCCTGCATGCTGCCGAGCTTGCGCAGGAGCTGCAGGGATTCGGGCTCGTCGAAGGGCTGCATCGCTTCGCGAAGGCTGTCGAAGATGCGTCCGGCATAGCCGAGGTCGTTCATCAGCGAACCGGTCTGCAGGCCATCCAGCTCGCCGCTTTTCACCATCCCGAACAGGCGCTGGCGGAAACCCGATTCGAAGGCGTTGGCGCGGGTGTCCAGTTCCGCCAGTCGCGCGCGACGCTGTTCCGCGTCGTACGGCGCGTTGGCGATCTCGTGCAGTGCATGCAGGAGGCCGAACACGTAGCGGCGCAATTCCAGATAGACCTCGCGCACCGGCGCGTCGTCCTCGCGCAGGCGTTGGCCGAGGTTCTTCTGCAGGTGCTTGGCGTCCTTGACCGCGTTCACCAGCAGCAACGCCACTTCCTGCGCATGCTGCCAGAACGGCTGGTGCGCCGCGTCCAGCGGCAGGTCGAGCTTGCCCATGAAGCTCAGCAGGTCGGCGTACACGCCTTTCACGTGGTGCTGGTAGAACGAGTCGGCATCCTCGCCTTCGGTGTCGGGGCGATCGTCGAGCGCAACGGCCTCGGAGAACGGCTGCGACAGGCGTGCTGACGGCAGATACAGGGAGCGGCAGATCGCGTCCAGGCAGAGGTTGCCGAAATGGCGCAATTCGGCAGCGAGGGCGGCGGTCGCGGCGTCGACCGACTCCAGCGCGCGCTCCGTCAGGTATCGGGCGTGATGACGTTTCCTGGTGGGCGCCGCCGGCAGTTCCGGTGCCTGCGCCGGGGGTTCGGGCAGCCAGCGTTCCAGCCATGTCGTCAGCGTTTTCTGCCAGGGCCAGAACAGCGCCACGCCCAAGACGTTGAACAGGGTGTGGAACATGGCCAGCTGCAACAGCGCGTTTGCGCCGAACAACTTGCCGAAGCCTTCCGAGATCCAGGTCAGCGCCGGCAAGGTGGCCAGTGCGACCGTTGCGGTCGTGCCGTTGAACAGCGCGTGCGCCAGGGCCAGGCGCTGGCCGCTGCGATTGCCGCCCAGCATGCCGACGAAGGACGTGGTCACCGCGCTGCCGAGGTTCGCGCCGATCGCCACCGCGAAACCCTGCGCCGCCTGCAACTGTCCGGACGCGATCGCGGCCAGTGTCAGCATCAGGGTGGCGTGGCTGGATTGCAGCACCAGCGTCGCGACCATGCCGATGGCCGCGAACAGCAAGGTGGCGCGGAAACCTTCGCCACCGATGCCCGCAAGGTCGATCTGCCCGCCGAACGCGGCGAAGCCCACTTTGATCTGGTCGATGCCGAGGAAGATGAAGGCAATGCCCAGCAACACGCGCCCTGCGGCGCGGGATTTCGCTCCGTTGAAGCTCGCCAGTACGCCGAACACCAGAAGCGGCAGGGCCAACGGCGACAGCGAGAAATCGTGCCCGGCCAACGCCAGCAGCCAGACGCCGCTGGTTGCGCCGAGGTTTGCGCCGAAGATGATCGCCAGGCCGCCCGCCAATTGGATCAGTCCGGTGCTGATGAAGGCGATCGTCAGCAGGGAAACCAGCGTGGTCGATTGCAGCAGCATCGTGCCGCCGACGCCGAACCAGAAGCCGCGCCAAGGCGTTTCCGTGCTGCGCGTGAGCCAGCGTTCGAGGCGGCCGCCCGCCAGCTGGCGCAGGCCTTCTTCGAGCAACTGCATGCCGAACAGGAACATCGCCAGCCCGCCACACAGCTGCAGCCAGCTCCTGCTCTGCCAGAACGACCAGGCCAGCATTGCGCCGATGAGCGCGATCAGGATGGCTCGCAGTTTCATGCGGTGGATTCGCGAGGATGTCCGTCGATGGCGGCAACCTTAGCGCATGCCGCTTCGAGCGGTTTCAGGCACGGGGCAGGCAGCCCAAGACTTCCAGCCAGCCATGCAGGGCCGGAACCTTCATCAGCCACGGCACGGCGAGCGTGAAGATGCCGGCGAACAACATCGCAAATCCCGCGATGCGGCGCGAACGCGATTGCGCCAGCCAGCGCGCGCCGCTGTAGGACAAGGGCAGCATCGTCGGCAGGGTTCCAAGGCCGAACGCCGCCATCAGCGCGAATCCGCCGGGCGCGCTGGCCTGCATCCACGCGGCGGCGAGCAGGGTGGTCGATAGGCCGCAAGGCAGCCAGCCCCACAGCACGCCGAGCGCGAAGCGTTTGGGCGCGGTGTCGGCGGGAAGCAGCGGCGCCTGCAGGGGTTTCAGGCGCCGCCAGACGGCTTCGCCGATTTTCCCCAAGGAGTTCGGAATCGGCTTGCCGAGCATGCGCCAGGCGATGACGATCATCACCACGCCGGCGAAGGCGCGCAGGGCCACGGCGAGGTATGGCGTCTGGAACAGCGCCACCACGCCGTGCCCGATGCCGCCCGCGATCGCGCCGGCAAGCATGTAGCCGCAGACGCGGCCGGCGTTGGTCGTGAGCGCGATGCGCCATGCGGTTTGCGGCGTGGCATGGGGAACCGCGAAGCCGGTCGCGATGCCGCCGCACATCGCCGCGCAATGCACGCTGCCGACGAGGCCGGCGAGGAATGCGGCGGACAGCGCGACGAGATCAATCGGCATGGCCGCGGGAAGCGTCTCCGTCTTCCGTCGCCGGAAGCGGAACGGGTTTGGCCTGGCGCGACGAAGCAATCGGCGCTTCGTCGTCCGCGAGGATGTCGAGCGCGGGCGTGTCCAGGTCGTCGAACTGGCCACGCTTCACGGCCCAGACGAAGGCGCCGATCGCAATGCCGAGCAGCACCAGGCTGATGGGGACGAGTGCCAGCAGGATGTTCATGGATGCGCCTCGCGCAGTGCGGTGGTTTCAGCTTTGCCGTTCGATGCCGGCGAACGCAACAGCCGCAGTGCATTCACGGTCACCAGCAGCGAGGAGGCCGCCATGCCCAGAGCCGCCAGCCAGGGTTGCACGAAGCCCATCGCGGCGAACGGAATCGCGAGGATGTTGTAGGCGAGCGCCCAGGCCAGATTCTGCCGCACGATGCGTTGTGTCCGGCGCGCGAGGTCGATGGCCGTCGGTACGCGCGACAAGGCGCCGCCCATCAGCACGAAATCGGAAGCGCCGTGCGCCAGCGCCGCGCCGCCCTGCATCGCGATGGAAACGTCCGCGCCGGCGAGCGTCGGGGCGTCGTTGACGCCATCGCCGAGCATCAGCACGACGTGCTTTTGCGCCTGCAGCGAACGGATGCGTGCCAGTTTGTCTTCCGGCCTGCAGCGCGATGCGGCGTGTTCGATCCGCAGCGCATCGGCCGTCTCGCGCACCGCGGCTTCGCCGTCGCCGCTCAGCAGCTCGCAGCGCAAGCCGAGTTTCCGCATCGAAGCCAAGGCCTCGGCGGCATCCTCGCGCGGCGCGTCGGCCAGCACGAAGCGCGCTTTCGGAACGCCGCCGGCGCTCAGCCAGAGCGCACCATCGTCGGTTGCGCCGGTGGAAAATTCCGCGCGGCCCAAGCGCCATTCCACGCCATCGGCGCAGGCTTCGACGCCGTCGCCGGGAGTCTGCGTGACCGGCGCGTCCGGCCAGTCCGCAGGCGACGCGGAAGCCGAGCGGAACGCCTTCGCCAGCGGATGGTGGCTGTCGCGTTCCAGCCATGCGGCGCGCGCCAGCGCATCTTCTTCGGCCATGCCGTCGAAGGTCTGGAGCGAGCGCAAGACCGGAATCCCGCGCGTCAGCGTGCCGGTCTTGTCGAACACGGCGACATCGGCCTTGGCCAGCATCGAAAGCGCGTCGGGTTTCATCGACAGCACGCCGAGCTTCGCCATTGCCGCATGCGCGCTGGCGAGCGCGGTCGGCAAGGCGAGCGACAGCGCGCAAGGGCAAGCGACCACGAGCACCGCGAGCGCGATCTCGAAGGCGCGGGACGGTTCATGTCGCCACCACCAGAAAGCGGTGATCGCCGCGGCGGCGAACAGGAACACCACGAAACGGGCCGCGACCGCATCGGCAAGACGAGCGGCCGCCGGTTTTTCTTCCTGCGCGCGTTCGATCAGGCGCACCAGGTGCGAGAGCCGCGTGTCCTGGCCGGTTCGCTCGATCCGCACGCGCGCATTGGTGCCGGAGGCGAGGCTGCCGGCCAGCACCGCGTCGCCGGCGTTTTTCCGCTGCGGCACGGATTCGCCGGTCAACAGCGCTTCGTCGAACGCGGCAGGTTCCAGTGCGATGCCATCGGCCGGCGCGGCTTCGCCGGGCGCGATGCGCACGACATCGCCGATTCCCAGCGCCGCGACCGGAACGGTTTCGACGCCTTCGGCGGTTTCGCGGCGCGCGAAAGCCGGGCGCGCCTGCGCCAGCGTTTCCACGTGCGCCACGGCACGGCGCCGGGCCGAGTGTTCCAGTTGCCTGGCGACCAGCAGGAACAGCACGAACATCACCGCCGCGTCGAACCACACCTGCGCGCCGCCGCGAAGGGTTTCGAACAGGCTGGCGCCGTAGGCGAGCAGCACGGACGTGGCGACCAGCGTGTCCATGCCGAAACGGCGCTCGCGCAGCTCGCGGAGCATGCCGGCGATGAACGGCCAGCCGGAATAGAAGACGACCGGCGTCGAAACGAGAAAGGCGATCCAGCGCAGGAAGTCGCGCGTCGGGATCGGCATCTGGTTCGAGGTGTCCAGATACAGCGCCTCCGCGAACATCATCGCCTGCATCGCGCCGAGGCCGGCGACGCCGAGGCGTAGGATCGCGGTGCGGCGTTCGCGCTTGCGCGCTTCCTCGCGCGCCTGTCCCGGCGCGAGTTGCGGCCGGTAGCCGAGTTTCGAGAGGTCCTGCAGCAGCTGTGACAGGGCGATGCGGGCCGGATTCCAGACCATGCGGATGCGGCCCGTGACCGCGTTGGCGACGACTTCCACCACGCCTTCGCGCCGCCGCAACGCGCGGTCGATCAGCCAGGCGCAGGCAGCGCAACGCATGGCGTCGGTCAGCACGGTGATCTCGCGGCCTTCGGGAACGACGCGGCTGTGCTCGTTCAACAGATCGGCGCGATCCCAGAGCGAGAAATCCTCATCGCCGGTCTGCGGCTTCGCGGCCACGCTCTGGCGCAGCGCGTAGTAATCCGAAAGTCCGGCGGATTCGATGAATTGCGCCGCCGCTTCGCAGCCGTGGCAGCACCAGGCGGCGACGCCCTTCGCATCCTTCAACGCCGCCGCATCCAGCGGCTCGCCGCAGTGTCGGCAGCGTGTGGCGGCGGCGTTCATGTCATTCCGCTAGGGCGGGTGCGAGCAGCGCGGTATTGCTGGCGGGATCGAAGCGTCCCGCAACGCGCCAGGTGGCTTCCGCGTCGCTCACGTGCACCGACCAGGTCCGGCCCGCGGCGTTGTCGATGCGGCCGACGAAACCGTCGCCGGAGCGCACCAGTTCGGCCGAAAGATCGGACGAGGCCTGCGCCGGATGGATCAGGTCCAGGCGCAGCTTCTGCGTGGCTTCCGGAGCGTTCGCCAGCGTCAGCGCCACCGCGCCGGTCGCGGCGTCGATCGTCATCGAGCCGTTCAATCCCAGTTCGATGGCGCGCCGATCCGCGGAGAGGTCTTCCACCTGGATCTGCGCGGTGCGCTTCACCTCGGACGGATACACGTCGCCGCCGCCCGAACGCACCGCCAGCACGATGGTAACGATGCTCGCGGCAATCACGATGACGGGCAGCACGATCAGCATCCAGACCATCGGCTCGCGAAACCACGGGCGCGCGCTGGATTCGGCGGTCTGGGTCGGATTGGATTGCATCGGGTTTCCTTGGGATTCCGGTCATCGCAGCGCAGCTGCGGATATGGGGGGCAGCTTCTTGCAGGAGAAGGGCGGGGATGGGGTCGGGCGATGCGAAGGCATCGCGTTTTGCGCCGTTCCCTCCCGGAAGCCGGGAGGGAACGGGCACATCATCGCACCGGGCCGAAGAATGCCGCTTCCTGTTCGACGCGAAGCGGCTCGCCGTCGAGGCGCTCGACCTCGAACTTCACCGTGGTGCGGCCTTTTACGGCGCCGTTCGGCGCGAGCAGTGTCACCGGCAGGCTCACCACTTCACCGGCGGGCACGCTCACTTCCAGTGGCGAGTCTTCCAGCACGATGTCGCCGGCGTCGGCCAGCGTCACGCGGTAGCGCTTCGCTTCGCCTTCCTTGTTGACCAGCTTCAGGCCATAGCCGTTCTCGACGCCGATCGTGGTTTCGCGATACAGCGCGTTGCGGTCATGCAGGACTTCGACGATCAAGGGCGTGCGCGTCATGACGCCGACGCCCCAGCCGATCAGCAGCGCCAGCAGCAGCAGGCCGTAAACCCAGATGCGCGGGCGCAGGATGCGGGTCTTCTTGCCGTCGATCGCATTCTGCGTGGTGTATTTGACCAGCCCGCGCGGATAGCCGAGCTTGTCCATCACGCTGTCGCAGGCGTCGATGCAGGCGCCGCAGGCGATGCATTCGTATTGCAGGCCGTTGCGGATGTCGATGCCGGTCGGGCACACCTGCACGCAGAGCGTGCAGTCGATGCAGTCGCCGAGCTGGTTCGGGTCCGCCTTGGCCTGTTCGGCCAGCGCATTGCCCAGCTCGGTCATGGCGTCGTGGTTGCCGTCGTGGCCGTATTGGTCGATGAAGCCGGTGGTCGCGCGCGCCTGCACCGCCTGCGCCGCGGCGGACAGGTTCCGCGCGGCGTGGAAGGTGGCCGCTTCGGCCTGTTCGTTCGTGAGCCGACCGCGTTCGCGCTTCAGCACGGACTCCAGCGTGCCGCGCTTGCGCGGGCCGCGCACTTCGCCACGCGCCGCGTCGTAGCTGATGATCAGCGTGTTGCGGTCGAACATCGCGCTCTGGAAGCGCGCGTAGGGGCACATGTACTTGCACACCTGCTCGCGCAGGATGCCGGCGTTGCCCCAGGTCGCGAGCGAATAGAACAGCACCCAGAAGGTTTCCCAGCCGCCCCAGGCGAACGGGTAGAGGCGGGTGCCGAGGTCCTTGATCGGCGTGAAGAAGCCGACGAAGGTGAAGCCCGTCCATAGCGCGAACACGATCCAGACGATGTGGCGCGTGCCGCGCTTGAGGATCTTTTCGCGGTTCCAGGGCGACTTGTCGAGGCGGATGCGGGCGCTGCGATCGCCTTCGATCATCCGCTCCATCATGATGAAGACGTCCGTCCACACCGTCTGCGGGCAGGCGTAGCCGCACCACAGGCGGCCGGCGAGGGCGGTGAAGAAGAACAGCGAAAGCCCGGCGATGATGAGCAGCAGGGCCAGGAAGATGAAGTCCTGCGGCCAGAAGGTCAGCCCGAACACGTAGAACTTGCGCGCCGGGAGGTCGAACAGCACTGCCTGGTGGCCATCCCATGTCAGCCATGGGAACAGGTAGTACATGCCGAGCAGGATGAGGGTGGCGAGCTTGCGCAGACGTTGCGTAAACCCGTCGATTCCACGCGGATGGATTTTCGCTTCGGAAACGTAAAGCGAACTGCCGCTATCAACGACGGTAGATGGGATTTCTTTTTTCACTCTTCCATCGCCGCATTCGCATGCGGCGACTCCGGATCAATCCTTCGGCAGTGGCTTGTTGAAGCGGCTCGCCGGTCGCAGAAGGATCCAAGTAAACAGGCTGGAACTGAATGTCGCGAGCCAGAACATGAAGAAGCCGATGGTGTAGCCAAAGCCGCGCGAGATCTCGATGTTCGGGAAGGTCATGTCGCGAAGCTGCAGCGGGTCGACGAAGGCAAAAAACACCATCGTCGAGACGCCGGCCGCGAAGAAGCTCGGCCATCCGATCGCACCCCAACGGTGCACGGGTTTTCGATAAGGATGATCGAACTCTTCGTGACGCGGCGTCTGCGGCATTTTTCTGGGCTACTTGGCTGTGGCGTTGGATTGCGCCCAGACCCAAGCGGCAACGAGCCGGGCGCGCAGTGGGCCAATAATAGGCTCGTGCGCGGGCATATTGCCATTATGTCCGTTCAGGACGGCGTCGCGGATCGTTTCGAACTCGCCGCCGTACAGCCAGATGTTGTCGCTGAGGTTGGGCGCGCCCAGCATCTGGTTGCCCTTGCCGTCCATGCCGTGGCAGGCCGAGCAGACCGTCTCGAAGGTGGTCTTGCCGGCCGCGGCGAGCGCCGCGTCGACCTTGACGCCCGAGAGCGACTGCACGTACACGGCCACCGCCGTTGCGCCGGTTTCGCCACCAACGACGTCGCCGAACGGCGGCATCATGGCCTGGCGGCCGTTCAGCACCGTGAACAGGATGTCATCCGGCGTGCCGCCCCAGATCCAGTCGTTGTCGGTCAGGTTCGGGAAGCCGCGCGCACCCTTGGCGTCCGAGCCGTGGCAGGCCGCGCAGGTGTTGGCGAAGATCGAACGGCCCAGGCGCAGCGCTTCGGGATCCTGCGCGATCTGGTCGATCGGAAGGTCCGCGTACTTGCCGAAGGCCTTGTTCAGCTTCTCGGCCGCCACCTGGGCGTCGGCGTCGTGTTCGCGCGCGCTCGTCCACTTCGAGGTGCCGGTGAACGACCCCAAGCCCGGGTACCAGATCAGGTAGCCGATGCTGAAGACGATGGTCAGGTAGAACATGTTGATCCACCACTTCGGCAGCGGCTTGTTGTACTCGGTGAGGTCTTCGTCCCAGACGTGGCTGGTGTCCTCGGGCTTCGGATCGCCCGGGCGACGGCGCGACGTCCACCACAATAGCCACGCGTAGGCGGTGATATTGACCGCGACGATCGCGATCACGAAGAAAGACCAGAAGGCGCTCATGGTTGGCGCTCCTTGTTCAAAGATTGCGTACTCGAATGGTTGAAGTCGTCGTCATTCAGGGGCAGGCGTGCGGCTTCGTCGAATTCGCTCTTGCGGCGCGAGGAATACGCCCAGAAGCAGCCGTAGACGAATACTGCGAGCAGCACCGCGGTGACGAACCCCGAGAAGGTTCCGGAGGTCATGGCGCGGCTCCCTGTGCGGCGCCGGCCGTGGCGTTCTGCCCCGGACGCGGCGCGTGCTTGCCGAGACCCTGCAGGTAGGCGACCAGGGCATCGAGTTCGGTCTTGCCTTCCAGCGCCGCCGGCGCGGCTTCGATGTCGGCGTCGGTGTACGGATCGCCGAGCGTCTTCAGCGCCTTCATCTTGGCGACGACGGCTCCGGTGTCGAGCTTGCTCTTCTCCAGCCACGTATAGGCCGGCATGTTCGACTGTGGCACCACGTCGCGCGGATTGTTCAGGTGGACGCGGTGCCAGTCATCCGAATAACGGCCGCCGACGCGGGCGAGATCCGGACCGGTGCGCTTGCTGCTCCACTGGAACGGTCGGTCGTAGACCGACTCGCCGGCCAGCGAGTAGTGGCCGTAGCGTTCCGTCTCGAAGCGCAGCGTGCGCACCATCTGCGAGTGGCAGTTGTAGCAGCCTTCGCGGAGGTAGACCTCGCGGCCGGCCAGCTCCAGCGCCGGATACACCGTCACGCCGGGCGCCGGCTCGATGGTTTCGGCCTGGAACATCAACGGCACGATTTCCGCCAGGCCACCGAAGGAAATGGCGATCGCGATGAGGCCGCCCATCAGGCCAAGGTTCTTCTCGATCTTGGCGTGACCGTTTTCGTTTTGCTTGTTCTGTTCGCTCATGGCCGACTCCTTATGCATGCGCCGGTTGCGGGACCGCGACCTCGGCGATCTTCGCGGAGCCAAAGGTCTTGAACACGTTGTAGGCCATGATCAACATGCCCGAGAGCACCATCAGGCCGCCGAGCAGGCGGATCAGGTAGTACGGGTAGGTGGCCGCGACCGATTCGACGAAGGTGTAGGTCAAGGTGCCGTCGTCGCCCGTGGCGCGCCACATCAGGCCCTGCATCACGCCGGCGATCCACATCGAGGCGATGTAGAACACGACGCCGATGGTGTGCACCCAGAAGTGCGTGTCGATCAGCTTGATCGAATGCATCTGCGTGAGGCCGAGCAAGCGCGGCAGCATCGCGTAGACCGCGCCGATCGAGATCATCGCGACCCAGCCCAGCGCGCCGGAATGCACGTGGCCGACGGTCCAGTCGGTGTAGTGGCTGAGCGAGTTGACCGTCTTGATCGACATCATCGGTCCCTCGAACGTGCTCATCATGTAGAACGAGAGCGAGACGATCAGGAACTTCAGGATCGGATCGGTGCGCAGTTTGTGCCAAGCGCCCGACAGGGTCATGATGCCGTTGATCGCGCCGCCCCACGAGGGCGCGAGCAGGATCAGCGAGAACACCATGCCGAGCGACTGGGCCCAGTCCGGCAGCGCGGTGTATTGCAGGTGGTGCGGACCGGCCCACATGTAGATCGCGATCAGCGCCCAGAAGTGCACGATCGACAGGCGGTACGAATAGATCGGGCGCTGCACCTGCTTGGGCACGTAGTAGTACATCATTCCGAGGAAGCCGGCGGTCAGGAAGAAACCGACCGCGTTATGGCCGTACCACCACTGCACCATCGCGTCGACCGCGCCGGTGTAGACCTGGTACGACTTGGTCGCGCTCACCGGCAACGAGATGTTGTTGACAATGTGCAACAGTGCCACCGCGATGATGAAGGCGGCATAGAACCAGTTGGCCACGTAGATGTGCTTGACCCGGCGCTTGGCGATGGTGCCGAAGAACACGATGGCGTAGCTGACCCAGACCACCGCGATCAGCAGGTCGATCGGCCATTCCAGCTCGGCGTATTCCTTGCCTTGCGTGATGCCGAGCGGCAGCGTGATCGCGGCCAACAGGATGACCAGTTGCCAGCCCCAGAAGACGAAGGTCGCGAGCGGACCGCCGAACAAACGGGTATGGCAGGTGCGCTGCACCACGTAGAGACTGGTCGCGAACAGCGCGCATCCGCCGAAGGCGAAGATCACCGCATTGGTATGCAGTGGGCGCAGGCGGCCATAACTGAGCCACGGGATGCCGTGGGTGAGATCGGGGAAGAAAAGCTGTGCGGCAATAACGACGCCGACCAGCATTCCGACGATGCCCCAGACCACGGTCATGACCGTGAACTGGCGAACGACGGTGTCGTTGTAAGTTTCGTTTAGCGTTGGCGATGACATGGCTGACCCTCTGGAGTAGCGCAGGGCATCCTGCACCGGGAGGCAGTTTCATCGCTTGACCCTAGTCAAATTGGATCGAAAGCCCTGTTGCGACAGGCTTTCCGTCCGATCCACCCCGTGGTGTGCGCCAACGCAAACGGCCGCCCGGGGGCGGCCGTTCGAGGCGTGCGGCAAAAAGCCGAACCGCTTATTTCTTCTTCGGTGCGATCATCATCACCATCTGGCGACCCTCGAGCTTGGGGCGCTGTTCGATGACGACGTCATCCTTCATGTCTTCCTCGATGCGCTGGGTCATCGCCAGGCCGAGTTCGGTGTGGGCCATCTCGCGGCCCTTGAAGCGCACCACCACCTTCACGCGATCGCCGTCGGCGATGAAACGGCGCATGTTGCGCAGCTTGATCTGGTAGTCGCCTTCGTCGGTGACCGGGCGGAACTTGAGTTCCTTGATTTCGACCTGCTTCTGCTTCTTCTTGGCCTCGTTGGCCTTTTTCTGCTGCTCGAAGCGGAAACGGCCGAAGTCCATGATCTTGCAGACCGGCGGATCCGCGTTGGGCTGGATTTCGACCAGATCAAGGCCGGAGTCTTCGGCCAAGCGCAAGGCTTCGTCGCGCGAGAGCACGCCGACCATTTCGCCGTCGGCGCCGATGACGCGTACGCGGGGTACGCGGATCTCGCCGTTCTTGCGGTTCAACTTTTCAGTGCTAATTCGATCGTCCTCAATGGGTTACAGCATTGCCGCGGCGCCTGTCAGGCGCGCGGCCCTTGTTCTTCGCGCAGCTTCTGGGCGAAGGCGTCGAGTGTCATGGTCCCCAAATCCTCGCCGCTGCGCGTGCGCACCGCAATGGTTCCATTCTGCTTTTCGCGGTCGCCCGCGATGAGCAAATACGGGATGCGATCCAAGGTGTGCTCGCGAATCTTATAGCTGATCTTTTCGTTCCTCAAGTCGGTGTCCACACGGAAGCCTTGATTTGCAAGGGCTTTTCCGATGGATGCGACATAGTCGGCTTGCGCGTCGGTGATATTGAGCACGACGGCTTGGATCGGCGCGAGCCACGTCGGGAACAGGCCGGCGTGGTGTTCGATCAGGATGCCGATGAAACGTTCCATCGATCCGACGATGGCCCGGTGCAGCATGACCGGGTGCTTTTTCTGGCTGTGCTCGTCCACGTATTCCGCGCCGAGGCGGCCAGGCATCATGAAGTCTACCTGCATCGTGCCCAGCTGCCAGGTGCGGCCGATCGCGTCCTTCAGGTGGTACTCGATCTTCGGGCCGTAGAACGCGCCTTCGCCCGGAAGCTCCTGCCATTCCACACCGGCGCTGCGCAGCGCGGAACGCAGCGCGTCCTCGGCCTTGTCCCAGGTGGCGTCGTCGCCCAGGCGCGATTCCGGGCGCAGCGCGATCTTGATCTGGATCGCGCCCTCGACGTTCGGATCGAAGCCGAAATCCGAATACACCTTCAGCGCCTGCAGGTGGAAGGCGCGCACTTCGGATTCGATCTGGTCTTCGGTGCAGAAGATGTGGCCGTCGTCCTGGGTGAAGCCGCGCACGCGCAGGATGCCGTGCAGCGCGCCCGAAGGCTCGTTGCGATGGCAGGAGCCGAATTCGCCGTAGCGGATCGGCAGGTCGCGGTAGCTGTGCAGGCCCTGCTTGAAGATCTGCACGTGGCCCGGGCAGTTCATCGGCTTCACCGCGTAGGTGCGCTTCTCCGACTCGGTGAAGAACATGTTGTCCTTGTAGTTGTCCCAGTGGCCGGACTGCTTCCACAAGGTCACGTCGAGGATCTGCGGGCAGCGCACTTCGCCGTAGCCGGTTTCCCGGTAGTGGCGGCGCATGTACTGCTCGACGACCTGCCACACGCTCCAACCCTTCGGATGCCAGAACACCAGGCCGGGCGCTTCTTCCTGCAGGTGGAACAGGTCCTGTGCCTTGCCGATCTTGCGGTGGTCGCGCTTTTCCGCTTCCTCGATGCGCTGGATGTAGGCGTCCAGCTGCTTCTTGTCGGCCCAGGCGGTGCCGTAGACGCGCTGCAGCTGCTCGTTCTTGGAGTCGCCGCGCCAGTAGGCGCCGGACACGCGGGTCAGCTTGAACGCCTTCAGGAAGCGGGTGTTCGGCACGTGCGGGCCGCGGCACATGTCCACGTATTCCTCGTGGTAGTACAGGCCCATGGCCTTTTCGTCGGGCATGTCGTCGATCAGGCGGAGCTTGTAGTCCTCGCCGCGCGACTTGAACACATTGATGACTTCCTCGCGCGGCGTCATTTTTTTGATGACGTCGTAGTCCTTTGCGATCAGTTCGGCCATGCGCTTTTCGATCGCGGCCAAGTCTTCCGGCGTGAAGGCGCGTTCGAACCAGATGTCGTAGTAGAAGCCGTCCTCGATCACCGGGCCGATCACCATTTTCGCGGTCGGGTAGAGCTGCTTGACCGCGTGCCCGACGAGGTGGGCGCAGGAATGGCGGATGATTTCGACGCCTTCCTTGTCCTTGGGCGTGACGATGGAGAGCGTGGCGTCGTGGTCGATGAGGTCGCAGGCATCGACGAGGCGGCCGTCGACCTTGCCCGCGACGGTGGCTTTGGCCAGACCGGGGCCGATGGATTCTGCGACCTGCATGACGGAAACCGGCTGCGGGAATTCGCGGCGGCTGCCGTCGGGAAGGGTGATGGCGATCATGGGCATTCTCTCGCGCGCCGCCTCGGCGGCGCGCATGGCGTGTTCTGGAAATGGTTCGGGAAGCGGTCGTCTGGCGAGGACGGAAGGTGCGCGGGAAGGATCCCTGCGCGATGCGTGCGTTAGCGCCGTTTTACGCGAGCTTGGTAGTCGCCATGTCGCACACTGTTCCGCCGATTGCCCGGCGGCTTCCCTTCACTGGCCATGTTGCTGTCGCAGCCGCATTCACCGCCAAGGCGGGATGGCGACTTTTCAGTTTGATTTTGATGCAGCGAAGCACCGCATCAAATCGTGGCGAAGCTACCACAGACCGGCAAATTCGATCAACGGCCGGTGGTTCAAGCGGTTGCTGCAATTCAGGTCCGTCGTTGCCGTGACGCTCCTGGATCTCCGTTGCGGGATGCGTGTTCCATACGTTGTTTTTCGCTGCAGTGCAGCAGCGGCGGTGCATTGTCGACACCGCCGCATGTCGGGGCGGGCAGCTACAATCTCCCGTTCAACCTCTGGGAGGAGGAACCCCGATGAGCTCATCCGCACCGCTGCGCTTGCACGTGCCAGAACCCAGTGCCCGTCCGGGCCAGAAGACAGATTTCTCGTACCTGCGACTTTCCGCCGCCGGGCAGGTGCCGACGTTGCCGCTGGACGTGCGCGCCGAAGACACCACAAATCACGTCAACGCGCTGATCCGCGTGCTGGACGACGAGGGCCGTGCCGTCGGTCCCTGGGCGACGGACATCCCCGACGACCTGCTGCTCGCCGGCCTGCACGCGATGATGAAGACCCGCGCCTACGACGCGCGGATGCTGATCGCGCAGCGCCAGAAGAAGACCTCGTTCTACATCCAGTGCCTGGGCGAAGAGGCCATCGCGATCGGCCAGACCATGGCGTTGCGCGACGGCGACATGCATTTCCCGACCTATCGCCAGCAGGGCATCCTGATCGCCCGCGGCGTGCCGTTGATGGAGATGATGTGCCAGGTGCTCTCCAACGCCGCCGATCCGCTCAAGGGCCGGCAGTTGCCGATCATGTACTCCTACAAGGACAAGGGGTTCTTCACGATCTCCGGCAACCTCACCACGCAGTACATCCAGGCGGTCGGCTGGGCGATGGCGTCGGCGATCAAGGGCGATACGAAGATCTCCGCCGCATGGGTTGGCGATGGCGCCACCGCCGAGGGCGACTTCCACGCCGCGCTCACCTTCGCGCAGGTGTATCGCGCGCCGGTGATCCTCAATGTGGTGAACAACCAGTGGGCGATCTCGACCTTCCAGGCGATCGCCGGCGGCGAGCACACCACCTTCGCCACGCGTGGCCTGGGCTACGGCATTCCGTCGGTGCGCGTGGACGGCAACGACTTCCTGGCGGTGTACGCGGTCTCGCGCTGGGCCGCCGAACGCGCCCGCAACAACTACGGTCCGACCTTGATCGAATGGGTGACCTACCGCGCCGGTCCGCATTCCACTTCGGATGATCCTTCCAAGTACCGTCCGGCCGACGACGCCGCGCACTTCCCGCTGGGCGATCCCATCGACCGCCTCAAGCGTCACCTGATCGTCCGCGGCCTGTGGAGCGAGGAGAAGCACGAGGAAACCCGTGCCGCGCTGGATGCGGAAATCGCCCAGACCTTGAAGGAGGCCGAGCGCTTCGGTGCACTCGGCAGCGACCAGCGACCGGGCCCTGCCGACATGTTCGAGGACGTGTACAAGGACATGCCCGACCACCTGCGCCGCCAGCGCCAGCAGCTTGGAGTCTGAGGCCATGAATGCAGTTGCGAAAGAAATGAATGCCGGCGTGCCGATGACGATGATCCAGGCCTTGCGCTCGGCGATGGACGTGATGCTGGAGCGCGACGACAACGTGGTGATCTTCGGCGAGGACGTCGGTTACTTCGGCGGCGTGTTCCGTTGCACCGACGGCCTGCAGGCCAAGTACGGCAAGCACCGCGTGTTCGACGCGCCGATCTCCGAGGCCGGCATCGCCGGCGCGGCGATCGGCATGGGGGCCTACGGGCTGCGTCCGGTGGCGGAAATCCAGTTCGCCGACTACATCTATCCGGCCTACGACCAGATCGTGTCGGAAGCGGCGCGCCTGCGCTACCGCTCGTGTGGCCAGTTCACCGCGCCGATCGTGTTCCGCACGCCCTGCGGCGGCGGCATCTACGGCGGACAGACGCACAGCCAGAGCCCGGAGGCGATCTTCGCCCACGTCGCCGGCCTGCGCACGGTGATGCCGTCCAATCCCTACGATGCGAAGGGCCTGTTGATCGCCTCGATCGAATGCGACGATCCGGTGATCTTCCTGGAGCCCAAGCGCCTCTACAACGGCCCCTTCGACGGTCACCACGACCGTCCGGTGACGCCGTGGTCCAAGCATCCGGCCAGCCTCGTGCCGGAGGGCTACTACACGGTGCCGCTGGAAAGCGCCGCCATCGTGCGTCCGGGCAAGGACGTCACGGTGCTGACCTATGGCACCACGGTCTGGGTGTCGGCCACCGCGGCCGATGAATCGGGCGTGGACGCGGAGGTCATCGACCTGCGCAGCCTGTGGCCGCTGGATCTGGAAACCATCGTCAACTCGGTGAAGAAGACCGGTCGTTGCGTCGTGGTGCACGAGGCAACGCTGACCTGCGGCTTCGGCGCGGAACTGGTGTCCTTGGTGCAGGAACACTGCTTCCATCATCTGGAAGCGCCGATCGTGCGCGTCACCGGCTGGGATACGCCGTACCCGCACGCCCAGGAATGGGACTACTTCCCCGGCCCCGCGCGGGTCGCCGAGGCGCTCAAGCGCGTGATGGAGGACTGATATGGGATATCACGTCATCAAGATGCCGGACATCGGCGAAGGCATCGCGGAAGTCGAGCTGATCGCCTGGCAGGTGCAGATCGGCGGAAAGGTCGTCGAAGACCAGGTCATCGCCGAGGTGATGACCGACAAGGCGATGGTGGAAATTCCCTCGCCGGTGGCGGGCACCGTGGTTTCGTTCGGAGGCCAGCCGGGGCAGATGATGGCGGTCGGCAGCGAGCTGATCCGCCTCGAAGTGGATGGCCCCGGCAATGTCGGCTCCGGGACGGAAGCTCCGGAACCTGCGAAAGCCGCGCCTGCAGCGGCCGCGCCGCTGCCACCGCCGGTCGTTGTCGAGCCCGTCAAGCCCGCAGCACCGGCTCCGCAACCGGCATCGCCGCCGGTCGCGCGCGAATACCCGGAAACCGCGCCGCGCGCGCTCGCGCCCGGCGAAAAGCCGCTGGCCTCGCCCGCGGTGCGCAAGCGCGCCTGGGATCTGGGCATCGAGCTGCGCTTCGTGCCCGGCAGTGGTCCTGCGGGACGCATCCTGCATTCCGATCTCGATGCCTACCTGCAATCGCCGCGTCGCGCCGCGTCCGTGGCCGCTTCCGGCTACGCGAAGCGCACCGGCGAGCAGCAGATCCAGGTCATGGGCCTGCGCCGCAAGATCGCGCAGAAGATGCAGACCTCGTGGTCCCGCATCCCGCACATCACCTACGTCGAGGAAATCGACGTCACCGAAGTCGAAGGGCTGCGTGCGCAATTGAATGCGCGGTGGGGCAAGGAGCGCGGCAAGCTGACCTTGTTGCCGTTGCTGGCCCGGGCGGTGATCCTGGCCTTGCGCGAATTCCCGCAGATGAATGCGCGTTTCGACGACGAAGCCAACATCGTCACGCGCTACGAAGGGGTGCAGCTTGGCATCGCCACGCAGAGCGACGTCGGGCTGTCGGTGCCGGTGATCGCGCATGCCGAAGCGCTCGACCTGTGGCAGACCGCGGCGGAAATCTCGCGCCTCGCCACCGCGGTGCGCAATGGCAAGGCCACGCGTGAGGAGCTGAGCGGTTCCACGATCACGATCAGCAGCCTGGGCCCGATCGGCGGCATCGTTTCCACGCCGATCATCAACCATCCGGAAGTGGCGATCATCGGTGTCAACCGCATCATCGAGCGCCCGGCTTTCCGCGATGGCCAGGTGGTCGCGCGGAAGCTGATGAACCTGTCCTCGTCCTTCGACCATCGCATCATCGATGGCATGGAAGCGGCCGAGTTCGTCCAAGCCATCCGTCGCCTGCTGGAAACGCCGGCGCTGCTGTTCGTGGAGTGATGCAATGAGCCAGACCATCGAAACCACGCTGCTGATCGTTGGTGGCGGTCCCGGCGGCTATGTCGCCGGCATCCGCGCCGGCCAGCTGGGCGTGCCGACCATCGTCGTCGAAGGCGCCGCGCCCGGCGGCACCTGCCTCAACATCGGCTGCATTCCGTCCAAGGCGTTGATCCACGCCGCCGAGGAATTCGCCCAGGTGTCCGGGTTCGCGCATGAATCCGCGCTCGGCATCCGCGTGCAGTCGCCCAGCATCGACCTGGCGAAAACCGTCGCGTGGAAGGACGGTATCGTCAAACGCCTGACCGGCGGCGTTTCCGCGCTGCTGAAGAAGCACGGCGTGCGCCTCGTCTCCGGCTGGGCGCGCATCGTCGACGGCAAGACCGTCGAAGTGGCCGGTGCCGGCGAGGGCGGCGCGCCGTTGCGCATCCGCTGCGAACACCTGCTGCTGGCCACCGGCTCGGTGCCGGTGGAACTGCCGTTCCTGCCGTTCGGCGGCAAGGTGATTTCCTCCACCGAAGCGCTGTCGCCGCAAACGCTGCCGAAGAGGCTCGTGGTCGTCGGTGGCGGCTACATCGGGCTGGAACTGGGTACGGTGTACCGCAAGCTCGGCGTGGAAGTCGTCGTGGTCGAAGCGCAGCCGCGCATCCTGCCTGCCTACGACGCCGAATTGACCGCGCCGGTCGCACAGCACCTGCGCAAGGCCGGCGTCGAAGTGCTCACCGGCCACAGCGTGCTCGGCCTTTCGGAAAGCGGCGCGCTGCGCGTGCGCGACGGCGAGGGCAAGGAACTTTCCATCGACGCCGACCGCATCCTGGTCGCGGTCGGTCGCCGCCCGAAGACCGACGGCTTCAATCTCGAGTCGCTGCAACTCACCATGGCCGGCAAGGCGGTCAGGATCGACGACCAGTGCCGCACCTCGATGCGCAACGTCTGGGCCATCGGCGATGTCGCCGGCGAACCGATGCTGGCGCACCGCGCGATGGCGCAGGGCGAGATGGTGGCCGAGATCGTTTCCGGCAAGAGGCGTCGCTTCCAGCCTGCGGCCATTCCGGCGGTGTGCTTCACCGATCCGGAAGTCGTCGTCGTCGGCCTGTCGCCGGACGAAGCCAAGGTACAGGGCATCGCGATCAAGAGCGCGCTGTTCCCATTCGCCGCCAACGGCCGCGCGATGTCGCTGGAATCCACCGACGGCTTCGTGCGCGTGGTTGCCCGCGCCGACGATCACCGCATCATCGGCTGGCAGGCCGTGGGCAAGGCGGTGTCGGAGCTTTCCATCGCCTTCGTGCAATCCATCGAGATGGGCGCGTTGCTGGAAGACGTCGCCGGTACCATCCATCCGCATCCGACCCTTGGCGAGGCCGTGCAGGAAGCCGCCCTGCGCGCGCTTGGCCACGCGCTGCACATCTGATCCATCTTTACCGATCCACCGTTCACGGACACCGACATGACCACCGACCGTTCCACCGAATTCAGCATCTTCCCGTCCGATCACCCGTTGCCTGCCCAGGAACGCGAGGCGATCCTCGCCAATCCGGGCTTTGGCCAGTACTTCACGGACCACATGGTCGCGATCGACTGGACCGAAGATGCCGGTTGGCACAATGCGCAGCTGCGCGCCTACGGCCCGCTGTCGCTGTCGCCGGCCTCGGCGGTGCTGCATTACGGACAGGAAATCTTCGAGGGCCTGAAGGCGTTCCGCCACGGCGATGGTTCGATCTGGACCTTCCGCGCCGAAGCCAACGGCGAGCGCCTGCAGCATTCCGCGCGTCGCCTCGCCTTGCCGGAACTGCCGGTCGACCTGTTCATGGATTCGATCCGCCAGTTGGTGCGCGCCGATGCGGCCTGGGTGCCGGCCGGCGGCGAATCGAGCCTGTACCTGCGCCCGTTCATGATCGCCAACGAGGATTTCCTCGGCGTGCGTGCCGCCAAGCGCGTGGCCTATTACGTGATCGCCAGCCCCGCGGGCGCCTACTTCAAGGGCGGCATCAAGCCGGTGTCGATCTGGCTCTCGCGCGATTATTCGCGCGCCGGTCGCGGCGGCACCGGTTCGGCCAAGTGCGGCGGCAATTACGCCGCTTCGTTGCTGCCGCAGCAGCAGGCCTATGCCAACGGCTGCGCGCAGGTGCTGTTCCTCGACGCCGAAACCGGTCGCTACATCGAGGAGCTGGGCGGCATGAACGTGTTCCTGGTCAAGCGCGACGGCAGCGTGCTCACGCCCGAACTGACCGGCACCATCCTCGAAGGCGTGACCCGCCGGAGCGTGATCCAGTTGCTGCGCGATCGCGGCCACGAAGTGAACGAGCGTCGCATCGAAGTCGCGGAATGGATCGAAGGCGTGCGTTCGGGCGAGATCGTCGAAGTGTTCGCCTGCGGCACGGCCGCCAGCATTTCGCCGATCGGCGTGCTCAAGGGCAGCGATTTCAGCGTCGGCAACGCCGAGGGTGAGCCGGGCGAAGTGACGATGGCGATCCGCAAGGCCCTGACCGACGTCCAGTACGGTCGCGCGGAGGATCGTCACGGCTGGATGACGCGCCTGGTGTAACGCCGGGCCGCGGCCATGCGCGCCGGTTCGCCGGCCGCATGGCACGATGCGTTTGTTTCGATCGAATCGGGGAAAATCCAACCCGGGGATTCATTCAAACCGGCTGTTGCCGGGAATCGGGTTGGTGGGCGGTACAGGTTTCGAACCTGTGACCCCTACCATGTCAAGGTAGTGCTCTACCGCTGAGCTAACCGCCCTTTGAGCACGCGGGCGGCACTGGCCTGACCACGCGAGCCGCGCATCTTAGCAGCTGCCATTCCCAAGCTCAAGCCGTTCCTGTTCCGTCAAGGCCGGGACGTCTGCGGAGCCGTCTCGATCCGTGCGACGGAGGCTTGGCAGCCTGCATCGAGGTCATGATGCGAGGACGGGACAATGAAGGTTTTTCCTTGGAAATCCGAGCGGTTGTCGGAGCGTCGTTCGGTGGAACCGCTCGATGCGTTGCTGTGGCACTGGCTGGCCATCGGTGCGATGACGCTGTGGATGGTGCCGGTGCATTGCTGGCATCTGCGCAGCATCGGCTGGCTGCCGTGGTGGACGCTGGCCGTGCCGCTGGTGCTGCTGGCGACACGGGCATGGCGGCGCCGTATCGGGCCATCAGCGTCGGCGAAAAGCCGGCGGGCAGTCGGGAACCAACGTGTACACTTCCTCACGGTTTCTGGCCCGGATCGCTGACCATGCCCCAACTTTTCCGCCGCGCTTCGTTCGCAGCAACCCGCAGCCTGTTGTGCGCTGCGCTGTCCATCGTCCCGCTCGCCGGTGCGAGTGCACAGGCGCCCAAGCTCGATCCGGCCAAGCGCCAGGCATTCCTGTACGAGGCCGAGAAGAAATACGGCGTCGATGCCGAGCAGGCCGCCGAGTGGCTGAAGCAGGCGCGCTACCAGCAAAGCATCATCGATGCGATCACCCGTCCGGCCGAAGGCAAGCCGTGGAAGGCGTACCGTCCGATCTTCATGACCGCCGACCGCATCGCCAAGGGTCGCGCCTTCCTCGAGGCGCACCGCGATGAGCTTGCCGCCGCGCAGGAGAAAACCGGCGTTCCGGCGGAAATCATCACCGCCATCATCGGCGTGGAAACGTCCTACGGCGGCAACACCGGCAAATACCGCGTGCTCGATGCGCTCTACACGCTCGGTTTCTTCTACGAACCGCGCGCCACGTTCTTCCGCAACGAACTGGCGCAGATGCTCGCGCTCGCTTCGGAAGAGGGCATCGACCTGTCGAAAGCCACCGGCAGCTACGCCGGTGCGATGGGCTGGGGCCAGTTCATGCCGTCGAGCTACCGCGCCTATGCGAAGGACGGCGATGGCGACGGCAAGCGCGATCTGTGGGCGAGCCTGCCGGACATCTTCCATTCGGTCGCCAACTATTTCGCCGTGCACAAGTGGCAGCCCGGCCAGCCGGTCGCGGTGCCCGCGGTCCGCGAAGCCGGCGCGATCGATTTCAAGCCGGATTCGCTCGAGGCCAAGTACACGCTCGCGGAACTGGCGGCCAAGGGCTACCGGCCGCAGCAGGCCATCGGCCATTCGCTGCCGGCCACGCTGGTCACGCTGGAAGGCGCGAACGGGCCGGAATACTGGATCACGTTCCAGAACTTCTACGTGATCAGCCGCTACAACCGCTCGCCGCTGTATTCGCTGGCGGTTTACCAGCTGTCGGAGGCGCTGGCGGGCAGCAACGCGCCCTACGCCAAACCATAGGCCTGCGTGATCCGGCGCATCTCCCTGCTGCTGCTGTGTGCATCCCTGGCCGCATGCGGTGGCGACAAAAACGTCAAGAAACCCAAGCCGCAGGAGCTGGAGAAGCGCCTGCACATGCATGGCCGGGTGCCGGCGGTGCGCGGTTCGGGCGCTGAAAGCGCGACGCCCGACTACACGCCCGGCGGCTTGTACAAGCCGGGCGTTCCCGACAGCGGACCTGCGATTCCGCCGGACATCAGTCATCTGAAGGAGCCGGTGCCGAAGGACGAACCGCTTTCCAAGTACGGCAACCGCAGCCCGTACACGGTGCTGGGCAAGAGCTACCACGTGATGAAAAGCGCCGACGGCTATGTCGAGCGCGGCATCGCCTCGTGGTACGGCGAGAAGTTCCATGGACGCGCCACGTCCAGCATGGAGCCGTACGACATGTACCAGTTCACCGCCGCGCACAAGACCTTGCCACTGCCGACTTACGTGCGCGTGACGAACCTGGAGAACGGCCGCAGCGTCGTGGTGAAGGTCAACGATCGCGGGCCGTTCCACGACAAGCGTCTGATCGATCTTTCCTATGCCGCGGCGGTCAAGCTCGGCGTGCATGTGAAAGGCACGGCGCAGGTCGAGGTGCGCGCGCTGAAGCCCGGCGACAACGGCGCTTCGACGCCGGTCGCGCAGACCGCGCCTGCCGCGCCATCGAAAGGCAATGCGCCGCCCGCTGCGACGACGAACAAGCCTGCGGCCACATCGAAAGACGCCCGCTTCTGGGTGCAGGCGGGCAGTTTCGGCGAGCGGAGCAATGCGCGGCGGTTGATGGAGAAGCTCGAAGCCGCGCATGCCGGCCGGATCGAAATGCAGGAAGCACACGCCAACGGCCGCACCGTGTACCGCGTGCGGATCGGGCCTTTCCCCACGCGCGACGCGGCCGCGCCGGTGGTCGACAAGATCCGCTCGCTCGGCGTGGCCTCGCCGGCGCTCGTCGCCGATTGAGGCGATAATTGCCGTCGCGAAACTTTTCCGTCGATGCCGTGTCCTTCCTCCGGCATCGTTCCCTGATGACATGGAGTGTTGTTGACGATGAATCCCAAGTTCCATCTGGCCGCATGGATGCTGGCTTTTTCCGCCGTCGCGGGCGCGCAGGCCCAGCCTGTTCCCGCGCAACCACCGAAACCGCTGCCGGTGCCGTCGATTCCGCAGCCGGTCATGACCCTGCCTTCGCCGCCTTCGGTCACGGGCACTTCGTGGCTGCTGATGGATTACGCCACCGGCCAGATCCTCGCCAGCCATGAGCCGGACAAGGTCGTGGAGCCGGCCAGCATCACCAAGGTGATGACCTCGTACGTGGCCTCGGCGGAAATCGCGGCGGGCAAGATCTCGCTCGACGACCAGGTGCTGGTCAGCGAAAACGCCTGGCGCGGCGGCGGCGGCGGCACCGACGGTTCGACCAGTTTCCTGCCGGTGAACTCGCGCGTGAAGCTGTCCGACCTGCTGCACGGCATGATCATCCAGTCCGGCAACGATGCTTCGATCGCACTGGCCGAGCACATCGCCGGCAGCGAACAGGCGTTCGCGGAACTGATGAACGCCTACGCCAAGCGGCTCGGCATGAACTCCACGCATTACGTCAATGCGCACGGGCTTTCCGCGCCGGGCCACGTCACCACCGCGCGCGACATCGCGTTGCTGTCGCAGGCGATGATCCGCGACTTCCCGAACGAATACCGCTGGTATTCGGAAAAGGAATTCACCTTCAACGGCATCCGCCAGTACAACCGGAACACCCTGCTGTGGAAGGACGCGACCGTGGACGGCATCAAGACCGGCCACCATTCCGCCGCCGGCTACTGCCTCGCCGCTTCCGCCAAGCAGGGCGACATGCGGCTGATCAGCGTGGTGATGGGATCGACCGGCGAAAAGCAGCGCGCCGATGACAGCCATGCGTTGCTGACCTGGGGCTTCCGCTTCTTCGAGTCGCGCATGCTGTACGACGCGAACACGGCCGTCGCCACGCCGAAGTTGTGGAAGGGCGCGGCGGACACCATCGCGCTCGGCCTTTCCGATCCGCTCGGCGTGGTCGTGCCGCGCGGCCGTTATGGCGAGATCAAGGCCGAAATGGACCTGCCGCAACAGCTCGTCGCGCCGCTGGCGAAGCACGCGCCGGTCGGCACGCTGCGGGTGAAGCTCGGCGACGAATTGCTGGTCGAACGCCCGCTGATCGCGCTCGACGATGCGCCGGAAGGCGGCTTCTTCAAGCGCATCGGCGATGGCTTCTGGATGTGGTGGGAGTCGGACTGATCGATTCCGTCGCCGCCGCCGATCCGATCGGCGGCGGATGCCTCGCCAGCCGATGCACGTTCGATCACGGGCGCGACAATCGGCCTTACGTCGCCCGTTGCCGCGCCAGCGTGGCGATCAGCGCCCGCAGCACCGCCGGTCGCACCGGCTTGGGTAGCAAGGGATAGCCTGCGGTCTTGGCGCGGCGGACGAGTCCGTCGCTGCTGTCGGCGGTCACGAGCGCGCCGGGAACCTCGCCATTGCACTCGCGCCGCAACACGTCGAGCGCGGCGAGGCCGTCGAGCGCTTCGCCCAGATGGAAATCGACCAGCAACAGGTCCGGTCGCTGTGCGCGGATCGTGACGAGCGCGGCTTCCAGGCCGGGCGCGGTTTCGACGATCATGCCCCAGCGCGACAGCAGCGCGACCATGCCTTCGAGGATCGAGGGATCGTTGTCCACGCACAGCACGCGCAATCCGGCCACGTCGCGCGCCGGCGGCGGAGCGGTCGGCGCATCGCCGGTCGGCGCGGGTGCGGCGGTGATCGGTACTTTCAGCCGGAACACGCTGCCGGATCCCAGCTTCGAATCGACGCCGATCGGCAGGTTCAACATCCGCGCGATGCGTTCGCAGATCGAAAGCCCGAGGCCGAGGCCTTTCTCGCCCCACGGCGAAGGCTGGTCCAAACGCTGGAACTCCTCGAACACGGTCTTCACGTGCTCGGGCGGAATGCCTGGGCCGGTGTCCCAAACCTGCCATTCGGCCATCTCCCCGCGCTTGCGCAGCGCCAGCAGCACGCCGCCATGGTGGGTGTAGCGCAAGGCGTTGCCGAGGAAGTTCTGCAGGATACGGCGCAGCAGGCGGCGGTCGCTGCACAACCAGATGTCCGGCACGTGCACGCGCAGTTCGAGTCCGCGCGCGGTGGCCAGCGGCGCGAATTGTTCGTGCAGCGATTCGGCCAGGCGCAGGGCGGAAATCGCGGAGAACTCCGGTTGCAGCACGCCGCTGTCGAGCTTGGAGGTGTCGAGCAGGCCTTCGAGCAATTCCTCGGCGTTCTTCAATGCGCGGTCAATGCGTTCGACCAGTTGCCGGGTTTCCGGGTCTTCCTGCGCACGCGCCGACAGGGCCGAACTGAACAGCCGCGCCGCGTTCAAGGGTTGCAGCAGGTCGTGGCTGGCGCCGGCGAGGAAGCGCGTTTTCGACAGGTTCGCGGCCTCGGCTTCCTGCTTGGCGCGGCGCTGCGCTTCCAGTGCCACGGAAAGCTCGCCGGTGCGTTCGGCGACGCGATGTTCGAGGGTTTCGTTGGCTTCGATCAGCGCGTTCTCGACGCGCTTGTATTCGGTCACGTCCGAATACGTGGTCACGTAACCGCCGCCGGGCATCGGTCGGCCGCGCATTTCGAACACGCTGCCATCGGCGCGCACGCGTTCGAACACGTAGGGCGAGCCTTGCCGCATGTAGGCGATGCGCTTGGCGACCTGTTCCTCGATCTCGGCGGGATCGATCCCGCCCGAACCGAATTGCCCGTGCTCCGCGTTCCACCGGATCAGGTCGGCCACCGGGCGGCCGACGTACACCATGCCATCCGGGTAATCGAACATTTCCAGATAGCGCCGGTTCCATGCGACGAGCCGCATGTCCGCATCGACCACGCTGATGCCTTGAGAGATGTGTTCCAGCGTCGAGGACAGAAGTTCGCGGTTGAAGCGCAACTCCTGCGAGGCTTCATCCAGCAGCGACACGACTTCGCCCAGATCCATGCCGGTGCCGCGCAGTGCGGTCGTCAGCATGCGTCGCGCCGAGGCGCCGCCGATCGCGCCCGAGAGCAGGCGTTCGGTGTATTGCAGCAGGCCGCGGTCGGCGGCGTCGGAAGGATCGAGTCTACGTCCGCTGTGCTCGCGGCGGACCTGCTCGAAGTATTCATCGAAGGCGCGTTCGGCGGCGCGCGCGCCGAGGATGCGTTCGGCGATCGCGCGCAGGTCCGCCACCGAAATGCGGCCGCGCCATTCGCTGCCCGAGACGGATGGACGCTGCATCCATGGATCAAGGAAGGGCAGGGCGCGCAGGCGCTCGTCCACGCCGGGCCGATAGCGCAGGCTCAGGAACACGAACGCGCCGATGTTGAACAGCAGCGACCAGAACACGCCGTGGGTCAGCGGGCTCCAGCCTTCCAGGCCGAACAAGGCTTGCGGTTGCAGCCAGGCGATGTTGAGCGGGCCGGTCTCGATCCAGCCGTTCGGGATCCAGCCCGCGCCGGCGGCGCTGGGCAGCAACATCGTGTAGAAACACACCGCGAAGCCGACGATCAATCCGCCGAACGCGCCGATGCGGCTCGCGCCGCGCCAATACAGGCCGCCGATGATCGCGGGTGCGAACTGCGCCACCGAGGCGAACGCCAGCAGGCCGATCGAGGCCAGGTTCTGGTGGCTTTCCAAGGCGCGGTAATAGCCATAGGCAGCCAGCGCGAGCATCGCGATCGTGACGCGGCGGATGCCGAGCACCAGCTGCGACAGATCGCCGGACAAACGTGCGCCGAACATGCGCGAACGCAGCAGCATCGGCATGACCAGATCGTTGCTCACCATCGTCGCGAGCGCGACGGTGGCCACGATCACCATGCCGGTCGCGGCCGAGAATCCACCGAGGTAGGCGATCAAGGTCAGCAGCGTGCTGCCTTCCGCGCGCGGCAGCATCAGCATGTAGGTGTCCGGGTTCACCGCGCTGCCGGAGAACTTCGCGATGCCGGCCAGCGCGATCGGCACGACCAGCACGCTGATGATCAGCAGGTACAGCGGGAACAGCCAGCGTGCCCGGTGCAGGTCCTTCGGGTTTTCGCACTCGACCACGCCGACCTGGAACTGGCGTGGCAGGCAGAACATCGCGAGGAATGCGAGCAGGAGCTGCGCGATGAAATCCGGTGGCAAGGCGCCCGATTGCGCGAACGGCGAAGCGACGAGTCGCGACACGAAGCCATCGGATACCTGCGTCCACGCCAGTACGCCGACCGCGACGAAGGCGACCAGCTTGACCAGGGATTCCAGTCCCACCGCGAGCATCAGGCCGTGATGGTGCTCGGTCGCGTCGACTTGCCGCGTGCCGAACAGGATCGAGAACGCCGCCAGCAGGACCGCCAGATAGAACGCCGAATCGCCCAGCGGCCCGTCCGAAGGATCAGCGGCCATGCCGCTGACAACCTGGATGCCGTTCGCGCCCGCCTTGAACTGCAGGGCCAGGTACGGCACCGCCGCGATCAGCGCGATCACCGTCACCAGCGCCGCCAAGCCTTGCGACTTGCCGTAGCGCGAGCCGACGAAATCGGCGATGGACGTGATGTTCTGCTCGTGGGTGATCTGTACCAGGCGTTGCAGGATGCCGAAGCCGAACACGAACAGCAGGATCGGGCCGAGGTAGATGGGCAGGTAGCTCCAACCGGACGAAGTCGCGGTGCCGACCGCGCCGTAGAACGTCCACGAGGAGCAGTACACCGCCAGCGCGAGGCTGTAGACGATGGGGCGCAGGAAGGTGCGGTCCGGATACAGCGGGCGGCGGTCGCCGGCGTAGGCCACCGCGAACAGCAGTGCGACATAGATCAGCGAAACGCCGAGCAGCACCCAACCTGCAACCATTTTTTCACCCCCTTCCCTGCCGGGAATGGTAACGCGGGCGCTGGCAGCTTCGGGCTTCGCCGGGACCGCGTCGGGTGACCTGCTGCGTCGCATTTTGCGCATTTCGGCGTTCCGCCACGCCGTTTCCGCGACGCGAAGCTGTGACTTCCGTCATGAACGATTCCTGCGGGAGTTGTCAGGAATATCGTGCAAGTCCATGTAATTGCGGGACATTGCTTCCTGTACTGGTGATTCCGGAAAAAACCCTATTGCGGCCAATCGCTTGCGAGCGCTTCCGGCCGGAAAAGTCTTTGTTGACACCGGGTTCCGGGGTGTTAATGTGGCACTTTGTGGGGAAAGTTGGAATTTTTTGGGTTTTGGTGGGATAGCGAAGCGGGAATCACGGGATGTTTCAGGGCGAAACCCAGATCACGATCGACGACAAGGGGCGGATGGCCATTCCGACGGCCTACCGCGACGTCGTCGCGCGCGAGTCGGGGAATCGGCTGGTCGTCACCTACAACCCGTGGGAGAGCGGTTGCCTTTGGATCTGGCCGTTCCCGGCCTGGGAAAAGGTCCGCGACGAAGTCGCTGCGCTGTCCAGCGTCAAGGCTGCCCACCGGCAGCTGCAGTTGAAGTTGATCGGCGCGGCCACGGTGCTCGAGCCCGACGCCAATGGCCGCGTGTTGTTGCCCGCCTCGCAGCGCAACGCGGTTGGCCTGGACAAGAAGGCCGTGCTGCTCGGCATGGGCAACAAGTTCGAGTTGTGGAGCGAAGCCGCGCACATGGAGCAAGTGCGCAAGACCCTCGCTGAGACGGATGTCAGCGAGGCGATGCTGGAGCTTTCGTTGTAACGGCGATGGGCGCGGGAACGGAAACGAACCTCGCCCATGTCCCGGTGCTGTACGGAGAGGCCCTGGATGGCCTGAACGTGCGCCCGGACGGGCGGTATCTCGATGGCACGTTCGGTCGTGGCGGTCATGCGCGCGGCGTGCTGGAACGGTTGGGGCCGCAGGGTCGGCTCCTTGTGATGGACAAGGATCCGGAGGCGATCGCAGTGGCGCAGGCGAACTTCGGGGGGGACAGCCGGGTGGGGATCCGGCACGGCAGCTTCGCGGAGCTGGCGGCATGGGACGAGACCCGCGAGGGCCTCGACGGCGTGCTGCTGGACCTGGGCGTGTCGTCCCCGCAGATCGACACTGCGCAGCGCGGCTTTTCCTTCATGCAGGACGGCCCGCTCGACATGCGCATGGATTTCTCCTCCGGGCAGAGCGCGGCGCAATTCCTCGCGCAGGCCCCGGAAGCCGAAATCGCGGACGTGCTGTGGAACTACGGCGAGGAACGCATGAGCCGCCGCATCGCGCGCGCCATCGTGGCGCGCCGTGCGACCGAGCCGCTGCAGACCACCGCGCAACTGGCCGACCTGATCGCTTCCGTCATCGGTCGCCGCGATCCGCACAAGCATCCGGCCACGCGCAGCTTCCAGGCGCTGCGCATCTTCGTGAACCGCGAACTGGCCGATCTCGACGCCGGCCTGGCTGCCGCGCACGAACGGCTGCGTCCGGGCGGAAGGCTGGCGGTGATCAGCTTCCATTCGCTCGAGGACCGCGCGGTGAAGCGTTTCATCGCCTCGCATGCCAAGCCGCCCGCTGGCAATCGCCGCCTGCCGGACATTTCCGGCTTCAAGCCGAGCCTGCGCATGATCGGCGACGCCATCGTCGCGGGCGAGGAAGAGCTTTCCCGCAACCCGCGCGCCCGCAGCGCGGTGCTGCGCGTCGCGGAGAAGCTCGCATGATCAGCCTCCGCTTCGTGACGCTGTCGATCCTGCTGCTGGCCCTCGTCGCCAGCGGCATCGGCGTGGCCTATTCGCGCCACCAGCATCGCGTCGCGTTTTCCGAACTGACCGCGGCCGAGCGCGAGCGCGACGAGCTCAACATCGAGTACGACCGCCTGCAGCTGGAAATCGCCACGCTCGCCGACGCCGGTCGCATCGAACAACGCGCGAAGGAACAGCTGCGGATGCGGCTGCCCGAGCCCAGCGACATCGTGGTGATCACGCCATGATGGATTTCGGCCTGAAATCCCGGGGCACGAAGGAATGGCGCACGCGGCCGGGCAATCCCGCGCCCAAGTCGCGCCAACGCACGTCGGTAGATACCCGCAAGCGCTTGGCCTTCGTCGCTGGCGTGCTGTCCTTGGGCATGGCGTCGCTGGTGGTGCGCGCGGTCGACCTGCAACTGATCGACAACGAGTTCTACCGTCAGCAGGGCAACGCCCGCTTCCTGCGCGAAGTGCCGATCGCCGCGACGCGCGGCATGATCACCGACCGCAATGGTGAGCCGCTGGCGGTCTCCAGCCCGGTCGCCACGCTCTGGGCCGATCCGTCGGAACTGCTCAAGCACCGCGAGCGCCTGCCGGAACTGGCGAAAGCCATCGGCGCGAACGAGAAGGACCTGGCCCAGCGCCTCGAAGCGCGCGCCACGAGCCAGTTCTTCTACCTGCGCCGCCACATGATGCCGGAGCAGGCGCAGGACGTGATCGCGCTGGAGATTCCCGGCGTCTACTCGCAGCGCGAATTCCGCCGTTTCTATCCGCTCGGCGAAGCCGGTGCGCACGTGCTCGGCTTCACCAACATCGACGATGCCGGGCAGGAAGGCCTGGAGTTGGCCTACAACGATTGGCTCGCCGGCAAGCCCGGCGCCAAGCGCGTGATCCGCGACCGCAACGGCCGCAGTGTCGAGGACGTGGAATTGATCCGCGCCGCGGTTCCCGGCCGCGACCTGCAACTGTCGATCGACCGCCGCCTGCAGGCCATGGCGAACCGTGAGCTGGCGCAGGCCATCGCCGCGAACAAGGCCAGCGCCGGTTCGCTCGTGGTGCTCGACGTCGCCACCGGCGAAGTGCTGGTGATGGTCAACCAGCCCAGCTACAACCCGAACAACCGCGGCGGTTCCACGCCGGCCGAACGCCGCAACCGCGCCGTGATCGACCTGTTCGAGCCGGGCTCCACGTTCAAGCCGTTCACCACGGCGGCGGCGCTGGAAACCGGCAAGGTCAAACCGGACACGATGATCGAGACTTGGCCCGGCGCGCTGCAGGTCGCCGGCCACACGATCCGCGACGTGCGCAATTTCGGCACCGTCAGTGTCACCCGGATGCTGACCAAGTCGAGCAACGTCGCCGCGGTGAAACTGGCGTTGGACATGCCGGCCGAACACATGCACGACGTGTTCCGCCGCTTCGGCTTCGGGCAATCGGTCAATATCGGTTTTCCGGGCGAAACCGCTGGCGTGCTGCTGGATCCGACGCGTTGGGGCACGTTGCCGAAGGCAACGATTTCCTTCGGTTACGGTGTGTCCGTCTCCGCGCTGCAACTGGCGCAGGCCTACGCGGCGATCGGCAACGGCGGGCGACTGGTGCAGCCGACCTTCCTCAAGGGCGGCGCAACCGAAAGCCGCGCCGTGATCGATCCGTCGATCGCAGCCGAGCTCGTGCGGATGCTCGAAACCGTGGTCGGTCCGGAAGGCACGGCGCAGCGCGCGGCGTTGTCGGGTTATCGCGTCGCGGGCAAGAGCGGTACCTCGCGCAAGGCCAGCGCCGGCGGTTACGACAAGCGCTACGTCAGCCTGTTCGCCGGCCTCGTGCCTGCGAGCAATCCGCGTTTCGCCGTGGTCGTGATGGTGGACGATCCGACCTCGCGCGATGCCGCCGGCAACCTCGTCTATTACGGCGGCGCCGTGTCCGGCCCGGTGTTCCACGACTTCATGCAGGCCGCGCTTCGCATCCTCGACGTGCCGCCGGACAACGTGCAGCAATGGATCGCGGCCAGCGCCGCGAAACCGGCCGCGCGGCCTTATGTCCCGAGCGCGGATGAGGCCGAGGAAGTGCCGGAACTGTTCGGCGGAGCAGCGCCATGATGCGGCTCGACATGCTCCTGGACGGCGTGGCCAACGTTCCGGCATGGAACGTCGCCGGCCTGACGCTCGACAGTCGCCATGTCGTGCGCGATGGCGCGTTCGTCGCGCTCGCGGGCATGCGCACGCACGGCCTCGCGCATGCGGCCCAGGCGCAGGCGCAAGGCGCGAGTTGCGTGCTGTTCGAGCCGCCCGCGCCGGCCGACGTCGAATTGCCCGCAAACGCCATCGCGGTGCCGCATCTGCGCGAAAGACTGGGCGCACTGGCGGACCGCTTTTTCGCGTCGCCGTCGCTTTCGATGCCCGTGATCGGCGTGACCGGAACCAATGGCAAGACCTCGACCGTGCAGCTGCTCGCGCAAGCGCTGACGCGCGCCGGTGGAGCCGCCGGCACCATCGGTACGCTCGGCACCGGACTGTTCGGCAAGCTCGAAGCCGGCGAGCGCACCACGCCCGACGTGATCGCAGTCCATGGCGCGCTCGCGAGGCTGCGCGATGCCGGCGCGCGGGCGGTGGCGATGGAAGTGTCGTCGCACGCCCTGGACCAAGGACGTGTCGATGCGGTGCGTTTCGCGGTCGCGGTGTTCACCAATCTGACCCGCGACCATCTCGACTACCACGGCGACATGCAGCGCTATGGCGAGGCCAAGGCCAAGCTGTTCGCGTGGCCGGGCCTTAAGGCCGCGGTGGTGAATCTCGACGATGCGTTCGGCGCGCAATTGTTCGCGCAATTGCCCGAGAGCCTCGACATCTTCGGCGTCAGCTCCCGCGGCGCGGCAAAGGCGCGGCTGCGCGCGGAAAACATCAGCGCGAACGATCGCGGCCTGCGCTTCGATCTGGTCGATGGCGCTTCGCGCATCACCGTGCAGAGCCGCCTGCTCGGACGCTTCAACGTCGACAACCTGCTGGCCGTTGCCGCGACGTTGCGTGCCTTGGGTTGGACGCTGGAACAGGTCGCAGAATCGCTGCAGGTGCTCGATCCGGTGCAAGGCCGCATGAACCGCCTCGGCGGCGATGGCGAGGCGCCCTTGGTCGTGGTCGATTACGCCCATACGCCCGATGCGCTGGAACAGGCGCTGTCGAGCCTGCGCGACCACACGGCGAAGCAGCTCATCTGCGTGTTCGGCTGCGGCGGCGAACGTGATCGCGGCAAGCGTTCGCAGATGGCGGCGATCGCGGAACGGCTCGCCGATGCCGTGATCGTCACCGACGACAACCCGCGCGGCGAAGACGGCGACGCCATCGTGGCGGACATCGTCCAGGGCTTCGCGCGTCCGCGGGACGTGCGCATCGAACGCGACCGCGCCAAGGCCATCGCGCAGGCCGTCGCGATGGCGGCGCCCGGCGACACGGTGCTGATCGCGGGCAAGGGCCATGAGCCTTATCAGGAAATCGCCGGCGTGAAACACCCGTTCGACGATTACCGGCAGGCCGCCGCCGCGCTTGCAGCACGAGGAGTGAAGGCATGAAGCCGCTCGCGCTCTCGCAGATCGCCGCGTGGTGCCACGGACGGTTGCATGGCAACGACGCGATCGTGCGCGCGGTCGGCAGCGACAGCCGCGCCGGACTCACGGACGGCCTGTTCGTCGCGCTGCGCGGCGAGCGTTTCGACGGCCACGATTACCACGTGCAGGCGGCGCAGAACGGCGCCGCGGCTTTGCTGGTAAGCCGGAAGGTGGACAGCCTGCTGCCGCAGATCGTCGTTTCCGACACGCAACGCGCGCTGGGCGATCTCGCGTCGCATCTGGCCGCCACGCGCCAGACCTGCGTCATCGGATTGACCGGCAGCAACGGCAAGACTTCGACGCGCACGCTGGCGTACTCGATCCTGTCGCGTTTCGACGCCAGCGCCTATTCCAATCCGGGCAACCGCAACAACGAGATCGGCCTGCCGCAGGCCGTGATCGACCAGCCGGAAGACGCGAAAACCGCGATCTACGAAATGGGCGCGGGCGCGCCGGGCGACATCGCGTATCTGGCGGCGATCGCGCATCCGCGCATCGGCCTCGTCAACAACATCGCGCCGGCCCATCTGGAGCGCATGGGCAGCCTCGTCGGCGTCGCCGATACCAAGGCCGCGTTGTACGACGCGTTGCCTGCCGATGGCGTTGCGGTGATCAATGCCGACGATGCCTTCGCACCGTATTTCGAGGCGCGCGCGGGAAGCCGCCGCGTGCTGCGCTTCGGTTTGGATGCCAGCGCCGACATCCGCGCCATGAACATCGTCGAAAGCGCGGAAGGCAGCCGCTTCACGCTGGTCAGCCCGTGGGGCGAGACGGAAATCGACCTGCCGCGTCCGGGTCGGCACCAGGTCGGCAATGCGCTGGCCGCCGCGAGCCTCGCGTTCGCGGCTGGCGCGAGCCTCGACGATGTGTCCGATGGGCTCGCGACCGCGCCGCAGGTTGCAGGTCGCCTGCAACCGCATCGCCTGCGCAACGGCGCGCTGCTGATCGACGACAGCTACAACGCCAATCCCGGTTCGGTCGCGGCCGCGATCGACATGCTCGCGCAGCGTTCGCGGCGCGAGAACGTCGTCGCTTTCCTCGTGCTCGGCGACATGCGTGAGCTCGGTCCCGAAGCCGCGACGCTGCACGCGCAGGTCGGCCAGCGCGCGCGCGAAGCCGGCATCGGGAAGCTGTTCGCGGTCGGCGAATCCTCGCGCCACGCGGCGCAGGCGTTCGGCTCGGGCGGGGCGCATTTCGCCTCGCAGGACGAACTTTCCGAAAACCTCATCGAAGCGCTGGAATCGAACGTGGTGTGTCTGGTCAAAGGCTCGCGCGGCTCGCGCATGGAATGCGTGGTCGCGGCGGTGTTGCGGCGCATGGGCGACCCCAGCGGGATGGAGGCCGGTCATGCTGCTTGAACTGGCGCGCTGGCTGCAGGAGCTCGACGGCTTCTTCGCCCTGTTCGGTTACATCACCTTCCGCGCGATCCTGACCGCGTTGACCGCGCTCGCCTTGTCGCTGTGGTTCGGGCCGTCGATGATCGCCCGGCTCGCGGCGCTGAAGCACGGCGGCCAGCCGATCCGCAGCGACGGTCCGCAAAGCCACCTGGCGAAAGCCGGCACGCCGACCATGGGCGGCGCGCTGATCCTGCTGTCGATCGCCGCGTCCACCTTGCTGTGGGCGGACCTGCGCAACCGCTACATCTGGATCGTGCTGGCGACGATGCTCTGCTTCGGCCTGATCGGCTGGCTCGACGACTGGATCAAGATCAAGCGGCGTGATCCGAAGGGCCTGCGCTCCAAGGCCAAGTACGCGATGCAGTCGGTGTTCGGCCTCGCCGCGGCGCTGGCCCTGTACTTCACCGCCGACAACGCTTCCAACACCACGTTCTATCTGCCGCTGCTGAAGGACGTGGCGATCCCGCTGGGCGCGTTCTTCATCGTCATCGCCTATTTCTGGATCGTCGGTTTCTCCAATGCGGTGAACCTGACCGATGGCCTCGATGGTCTGGCGATCATGCCGAGCGTGCTCGTGGCCGGCGGCCTTGCCGTGTTCGCCTACGTCGCGGGCCATGCGAAGTTCGCCGCCTACCTGGCGATTCCGGCCGTGCCCGGCGCGGGCGAGCTGGTCGTGATCTGCGCGGCGATCGGTGGTGCGGGCCTCGGGTTCCTGTGGTTCAACACCTATCCGGCGATGGTGTTCATGGGCGACATCGGCGCGCTCGCGCTCGGGGCGGCGTTGGGCGCCATCGCCGTGATCGTGCGGCAGGAACTGGTGCTGGTCGTCATGGGCGGCATCTTCGTGGTCGAAACGTTGTCGGTGATGGCGCAGGTCGGCAGCTTCAAGCTCACCGGTAAGCGCATCTTCCGGATGGCGCCGATCCACCACCATTTCGAACTGAAGGGCTGGCCCGAGCCGCGCGTGATCGTGCGTTTCTGGATCATCTCGGTCGTGCTCGTGCTCGTCGGTCTCGCGACGTTGAAGGTGCGCTGATGGGTACGCCGAATCCTTTCAGTGAACGCAGCGTGCAGGCCGCGCGCCTGGGCGAGATCGAAGGCCGCTACGACGCGGTGCTGCTTGGCGTGGTCGCGGCTCTGGCCGCGCTGGGCCTGGTGATGGTCGCGTCCAGCTCGATGGCGGTGGCCGAAGGCCTGCGCGTCCCGCCGATGCATTTCTTCATCCGCCACGCCATGTTCCTCGCGCTCGGCCTGGCCTTGGCGATGGTCGTGAGCCGGATGGAATTGCGCAGCATCGAGCGTTACAGCCACTGGTTCCCGATCCTGTCGCTGTTGCTGCTCGCGGCCGTGATGCTGCCGGGCATCGGGCGCGAAGTGAACGGCGCGCGGCGCTGGTTGAACCTCGGGCTTTCGTTCCAGGCGGTCGAGGCGGTGAAGGTGTTCATGATCGTGTGGCTGGCGAGCTATCTGGTTCGCTACCGCGATCAGGTCCGGCACGGCTGGTGGGGCATGATCAAACCCATCGTCGTGACCGCATGGATGGTGCTGATGCTGTTGTGGCAGCCCGACTTCGGCTCGGCCGCGCTGCTCTGCGCCATCGTCGGCGGCATGATCTTCCTCGGCGGCGTGCAGATCCGGAACCTGGTGCTGCCGCTGCTCGTGGTCGTGCCGTTGATGGTCGCGGTGGCCTTGTCCGAACCGTACCGCGTACGCCGCATCACCTCGTTCCTGAATCCTTGGGAAGATCCGTTCAACAGCGGTTTCCAGCTGACGCAGGCGTTGATCGCGATCGGTCGCGGCGAATGGTTCGGTGTCGGCTTGGGCGGGAGCGTGCAGAAGCTGCAATACCTGCCTGAAGCGCACACCGACTTCATCTTCGCGGTGATCGCCGAGGAACTCGGCTTCTTCGGTGTGTTGCTGGTCGTCGGCCTGTACGCGGTGCTGGTCGGGCGCTCGTTCCAGCTCGGTTTGCGCGCGGTCGAGATGAACCGTCACTTCGCCGGTTTCTGCGCCTTCGGCGTGGCCTTGTGGATCGGCATGCAGTCGCTGGTGTCGATCGGCGTGAACCTCGGTGTGCTGCCGACCAAGGGGCTGACACTGCCGCTGATTTCCTCCGGTGGCTCGAGCGTGCTGATGACCTGCGTGGCGCTGGGCCTGCTGTTGCGCGTGAGCTACGAAGTGGATCGCACCGCGCGGCAGGTCGCGCGCATCCGCCAGATCGCGGTGCCGCCGCCGGTGACCGAAGCGGTCGTGCCGGTGCCGTTGTCGCAAGTGGTTCCGATGCCGCCGCGCGTGTTCCCACAGCCCATCGCCACGGTGTCGCCGGCGCTCGAGCCGAAGCCGGTCGCGGGCGTGAAGCCGAGCGAGCCGGTGTTGCGTGAACCGAGTGTCCGGGAGCCGGTCGTGGTTCGCGGCCGCATCGAACCTGTCCTGGGGAATCTCGAATGAGCGCGCCCGTGGCCATTCTCGCCGGCGGAACCGGCGGTCACATCTTCCCGGGCCTGGCGGTCGCGGCGGCGCTGAAGCGGCGTGGCGTCCCCGTGCTGTGGCTTGGCGCGCGTGGTCGCATGGAGGCCAAGCTGGTGCCGCAACACGACATCCCGATTGAGCTGATCGACGTCGAAGCGATCCGCGGCAAGGGTTTCGCGCGCCTCGTCGCCGCGCCGTTCCGTTTGTTGCGCGCCGTGTCGCAGGCGCGCGCCGTGTTGAAGCGCGAAAAGCCGCGCGCGGTGATCAGCTTCGGCGGCTATGCGGCCGGCCCCGGCGGCCTGGCCGCGAAGCTGTCCGGCCTGCCGTTGCTGGTGCACGAGCAGAACAGCCGTCCGGGCTTGACCAATCGCGTGTTAGCGCGGATGGCGCGGCGCGTGCTGGAAGGATTTCCCGACAGTTTCCCGCTGTCGGTCGATGCCAAGTTCGTCGGCAATCCGGTGCGCGAGGTGATCGCCGCATTGCCGCCTCCGGAAGAACGCTTCGCCGGCCGCGAAGGCGCGCCGAACCTGCTCGTGCTCGGCGGCTCGCAGGGCGCGCGCGCGCTCAATCGCGGCGTGCCGGAAGCCTTGGCGGCCTTGCCGAAAGGAAGTTTCACGGTACGCCACCAGTGCGGCGAAAGCAGTGTCGGTGCCACGCGCGAAGCCTACGCGAAGGCCGGCGTCGAGGCTTCGGTCGAGCCGTTCATTGCCGACATGGCAGCGGCCTACGCATGGGCCGATGTGATCGTCTGCCGTGCCGGCGCGCTCACGATCGCCGAGGTCTGCGCCGCCGGCGTCGGCAGCGTGCTGGTGCCGTTGCCGATCGCGGCCGACGATCACCAGACCACGAATGCGCGCCACCTCGAACGCGCGGGCGCGACGGTGCTGGTGGCCGAAGGCGAAGGTTTCGCGACGCGCATCGCCGAACAACTGGAACGCTTGTCGAACGACGCCGCGTTGCGCCTGTCGTGGGCGCGCGCCGCGCGTGCGCTGGCGAAGCCGAACGCAGCCGGCGACGTCGCCGACGCCATTCTCGCGGAGGCCGCATGAAGCGCCTGCACGCCAACGCCGATTTCGCCGGCAGCTTCCGCCATGTCCATTTCGTCGGTATCGGCGGTGCGGGCATGAGCGGCATCGCCGAAGTGCTGTGCACCTTGGGTTACAACGTGACCGGTTCGGACAAGGCCGCGTCCAAGGCCACGGACCGCTTGGTCGCGGCCGGCGCCACCGTGTTCTTCGGCCACGCCGCCGAGCATGTCGAAGGCGCGGACGTGGTCGTGGTTTCCAGCGCGATCCGCCGCGACAATCCGGAACTGCTGCGCGCGCGTGAATTGCGCATTCCCATCGTGCCGCGCGCGGAAATGCTGGCCGAGCTGATGCGCTTCCGCCGTGGCATCGCGGTCGCCGGCACGCACGGCAAGACCACCACGACCAGTCTGGTCGCGAGCGTCTTGAGCGAAGGCGGACTCGATCCGACCTTCGTGATCGGCGGCCAGCTGCTTTCCGCCGGCGCGAACGCGCGGCTCGGCGGCGGGCAATGGCTGGTGGCCGAAGCCGATGAAAGCGACGGCTCGTTCCTGCGCCTCACGCCGTTGGTCGCGGTCGTGACCAACATCGACGCCGACCACCTGGAAAACTACGAGGGCGACTTCGAGAAGGTGAAGGCCGCGTTCGGCGAATTCCTGCACCGGCTGCCGTTCTACGGACTCGCCGTGCTGTGCATCGACGATGCCAACGTGCGTGCCCTCGCCGACGAGGTGCCGCGCCATGTCATCACCTACGGTCATTCGCCGGACGCGCAGGTGCGCGCCGAAAACGTGGTGCACGATGCGGCCCGCACCAGCTTCGATCTGGTGCTGCCCGAAGCCGAACCGCATCGCATCACGCTGAACCTGCCGGGCCGCCACAACGTGCAGAACGCGCTCGCCGCGGCCGCGATCGGTTGGCAGCTCGGCGTGGGCGCCGAAGACATCGCCGCCGCGCTGGAAAAATTCCAGGGCGTGGGGCGTCGATTCAACCGGCTCGGCACGCTGCGGCTGGCCAGCGGCGCGAAGGTCGAGATCGTCGACGACTACGGCCACCACCCGCGCGAACTTGCCGCGGTGTTCTCGGCGGCGCGCGCCGGTTGGCCTTCGCGGCGCCTGGTGGTCGCGTTCCAGCCGCACCGTTACACGCGAACCCGCGACCTGATCGACGACTTCGCCGCCGTGCTGTCGGAAACCGATGCCTTGCTGCTGACCGAAGTTTATCCGGCCGGTGAGGCGCCGATTCCCGGTGCGGACGCGCGGGCGCTGGCGCGTGCGATCCGCGCGCGCGGCCGCATCGATCCGGTGCTGGTCGGCCATCCGAAGGAGCTTGTCGCCGCGCTCGAGAACGTGGCGCAGGACGGCGATCTGGTGATTTTCGCGGGCGCGGGCGACATCGGGCAGGCCAGTGCCGATCTCGCCGCGCGCATCGCACGGGAGCAGGTTGCATGAGTGCGAATTTCAAACCGCTGCGCATTGCCGATCCGGCCCAGTTCGGCCGCGTCGCGGTGCTGATGGGCGGCACGTCCTCCGAACGGGAGGTTTCGCTGAACTCGGGCGCGAACGTGCTCGACGCGCTGCGCGCGCGCGGCGTGGAGGCGTTCGCGATCGACGGCATTCCGGCACTGATCGAGGCCTTGAACGCGAAGCGCGTGGATCGCGTGTTCAATGTGCTCCACGGTAGCGTGGGCGGCGGCGAAGACGGCGTGGTGCAGGGTTTGCTCGAAGCCTTCGGCATTCCGTACACCGGTTCCGATGTGGCCGCGTCGGCCTTGGCGATGGACAAGGTGCGCAGCAAGCAGGTGTGGATCGCGCTGGGCCTTCCGACGCCGCGCTACGTGCGGATTCCCAAGGGCGGCGACGTGCATGCCGCCGCGAAGGAATTGGGTCTGCCCGTGATCGTGAAGCCGAGCTGCGAAGGTTCCAGCGTCGGCGTCACGCGCGTGTTCGAGGAATCGCAGCTCGACGAGGCCGTCGCGCTCGCTTCGCGTTATCCGGGTGAGCTGCTGATGGAGCAGTTGATCGCCGGCAAGGCCAACAACGCGGGCGAATACACCGTCGGCATCCTCGATGGCGTGGCCTTGCCGAGCATCCGCATCGTGCCGGCCGGCGAGTACTACGATTACCACGCCAAGTACGTTTCCGATGAAACCCAATATCTGTGTCCCGGGCTCGAAGGCGAGGACGAGGCGCGGATCCGCGCGCTCGCGCTGGCCGCGTTCGAGGCGCTCGGCTGCAAGGGCTGGGGCCGCATCGACGTGATGCGCGATGGTCAGGGACGCGACTTCCTGCTCGAAGTGAACACCGCGCCCGGCATGACCAGCCATTCGTTGGTGCCGAAGGCCGCGCAAGCCGCCGGCATCGGTTTCGAGGAACTGTGCTGGCGCATCCTGGAGGGCAGCGTGCGATGAATGCCGCCATCCGCCTGTTCGCCTGGCTGCTCTCGCTGATCGTGGTCGCGCTGCCGGTCGTGGCCGTGTTGAACGGCTGGCTCGCGGCCGACCAGTGGCCGATCAAGCGCTTGTTGGTCACCGCCGAATACCAGCGCGTCGATGGCGACCAGGTGCGCGCCGCGGTACAGCCGCAAATCGGGCGCGGCTACTTCGCGGTCGATCTGGCGCGGGTGCGCGAAACCGTCGCGGCGCTGCCGTGGGTGGAGCGCGTGGAAGTGCGCAAGCGCTGGCCGGACACGCTGGAGCTGGTGATCGTCGAGCACCGCGCCTTCGCCCATTGGGGTGACAGCAAGCTGCTCTCGTACCAGGGCGAAATCTTCGAAGCGCCCGACGCCGGCCAGCTGCAGGGCTTGCCGAAACTCGCCGGTCCGAAAGGCCGCGTCGAGGAGGTGATCGCGTTCTATCGCGACAGCCAGCGGGCGTTCGAGGGAACCGGACTGGACGTGGTCGGCGCGCGGCTGACATCGCGCGGCAGCTGGACGCTGGAGCTTTCCAGTGGCGCGCAGGTGATGGTCGGACGCGTGCCGCAACCGCTGGCGAAAGTGCAGAAGCTCGTGTCGGTGTTGCCGCAGTTGCTCACCGGCGAAGCGCGCACCGCCAATCGCATCGACCTTCGTTACACCAATGGATTCGCGGTGCAGTGGGCGCAGCCGGCTGCCGCAGGAACACAAGGATCTGGCGCATGAATCGCAAAGGCGACAAATCCCTGATCGTGGGATTGGACATTGGCACCAGCCGCATCAAGGCGCTGGTGGGGGAATTCTCGCCCGGCAATCCGGTCGAGGTGATCGGCATCGGCACGCATGTGTCGCATGGCTTGAAGCGCGGCGTGGTCGTGGACATCGAGTCCACGGTGAACGCGATCCAGCGCGCGATCGAGGAAGCGGAATCGCTCGCGGGCTGCGAGATCCGCAGCGTGTACGCGTCGATCTCGGGCAGCCACACGCAATGCCGCAATTCGCCGGGCATCGTCGCGGTGCGCGACGGCGAGGTGAGCCACGCCGACCTCGACCGCGTGCTGGAAGCGGCCAAGGCGGTCGCGATTCCTTCCGACCAGCGCGTGCTGCACGCGATCCCGCAGGAATACGTGGTCGACAACTCGCAGGACGGCATCAAGAACCCGGTCGGCATGTCCGGCGTGCGCCTGGAAGTGCGCGCCCACATCGTGGTCGGCGCGCTGAGCGCGGCGCAGAACATCAGCAAGTGCGTGAACCGCTGCGGCCTGCAGGTCGACGAGATGGTGCTGGGCTCGCTCGCGGCCAGCGAGTCGGTGCTGACCCAGGACGAAAAGGAGCTCGGCGTCGTGCTGGTCGACATGGGCGCCGGCACGACCGACATCGCGGTGTTCGCGCAGGGCGCGATCCGGCATACCGCGTCGCTGCCGATCGCCGGCGATCAGGTCACCGGCGACATCGCGCACATGCTGCGCACGCCGACGCCGCACGCCGAGGAAATCAAGGTGCGCTACGCCTGCGCGCTGGCGAAGCTGGCGACGGCGGAAGAAAGCATCCAGGTGCCGAGCGTCGGCGACCGTCCGCCGCGCCGCCTCGCGCGGCAATCGCTGGCCGAGGCGGTGCAGAGCCGCTACGAGGAAATCTTCGAGATGGTGCAGGCCGAACTGCACCGCGTCGGCTATTCCGACCTCGTGCGCGCCGGCCTGGTGCTGACCGGCGGCTCCGCAAAGATGGAAGGCGTGGCCGAACTGGCCGAGGAAATGCTGCACATGCCGGTGCGGATCGGCATCCCGCAGCACGTCACGGGCCTGAGCGAAGTCGTCGGCAATCCCGAATACGCCGTGGGCGTGGGCTTGCTGCTGTGGGGAAGTCGAGTGGAAAGCCCGGTGCGGCCGATCCGGATTCCGGGCGGCGCGGGCGGGTTTTTGGCGAAGTTGAGGAATTGGTATCGCGGCCAGTTCTGATCGCCGCGATCGGGGTTGGGCACGGATTGGCAAGGACGCCGACGTGCCTTAGGGCAATGGGCCTTGTGGACAAGGCAGTGGTTCTTTTTAGGTCAAGGAGAAAGCGGACATGGCATTTGAATTCGTTGAGAAGGCAGCGCCGAACGCGGTCATCAAGGTGGTCGGCGTCGGCGGCGGCGGCGGCAACGCGGTCGCGCACATGGTCAACTCGGGTATCGACGGTGTGGAATTCATCTGCGCCAACACCGATGCGCAGGCGATCCGTGGCGTCGGCGCGAAGTCGGTTCTGCAGCTCGGCGCGAACGTGACGAAGGGCCTGGGCGCGGGCGCGAACCCGGAAGTGGGTCGCCAGGCGGCCCTGGAAGATCGCGAGCGCATCGTCGAAGCGCTGCAGGGCGCGGACATGGTGTTCATCACCGCCGGCATGGGCGGCGGCACCGGCACCGGTGCGGCGCCGGTCGTGGCGCAGCTGGCGAAGGAACTGGGCATCCTGACGGTCGCCGTGGTCACGCGTCCGTTCGAGTTCGAGGGGCGCCGCCGCATCCAGGTCGCGCTCAAGGGCATCGAGGAACTGTCGCACCACTGCGACTCGCTGATCACCATCCCGAACGAGAAGCTGCTCACCGTGCTCGGCCGCGAGGCGACGATGACGCAGGCGTTCCGTGCGGCGAACGACGTGTTGCGCGGCGCGGTGCAGGGCATCGCCGACCTGATCGTGCGTCCGGGCGAAATCAACGTGGACTTCGCCGACGTGCGCACCGTGATGAGCGAAATGGGCATGGCGATGATGGGCTCCGGCTCGGGCCGCGGCGAAGACCGCGCGGTGTTGGCGGCCGAGCAGGCGATCAGCAACCCGCTGCTGGACGATATCGACCTCACCGGCGCCAACGGCATCCTGGTCAACATCACGGCCGGCCCGGATTTCACGATGCGCGAGTTCGGCGATGTCGGCCGCACCATCCAGAACCTGGCGGCAGAAGACGCGACCGTCGTGATCGGTACCGCGATCGACAAGGAAATGCAGGACGAAGTGCGGGTCACGCTGGTCGCGACCGGCCTGAACCGTGCGGCGATCCGCCAGCCGGTGCGGGACCAGAAGGAGCTGCGCGAGAAGATCCGTGTGGTCGCCAATGGCACGACCGGGCGGGCGGACTTCACCCAGCCGTCGCAGCCGGTGGCGTCGCCGATGGCGGTGGGCGCGAACACCACGCCCGCGGCCCGCACCACGGCCGAGAGCCCGATCGACTATCTCGACATTCCGAGCTTCCTGCGTCGCCAGGCCGATTGATCGGTCCGACGGAGAAGGAATGTCCCGCGGCTCGACCTCGCGTCCCATGCAAGTGGGATGCGAGGCCGTCGGCGCGCCCAGTGCCGGCGGTTTTGTTGCAATTCGTAAAGAATTTGTCGCAAAAATGCGACACGATTGTCGGTTCCAGGCCACCCGTTTGGTTGCCGTACCCCTCGCGTGTGGTACGCTCTCCCGGAATTTGGGCGTCATGACGCCCTTTGCGAGCGCAAAACAACAATGATCAAGCAACGCACCCTGAAGAATCCGATCCGTGCCACCGGCGTGGGTCTGCATTCGGGCGACAAGGTTTACATGACGCTGCGCCCGGCGCCGGTCGATACCGGCATCGTGTTCCGTCGTACCGATCTGCCGGGAACGCCGCTGGTCCACGCCACTGCGCACAACGTTGCCGAAACCATGATGTCGTCCAATCTGGTCGAGAACGGCGTCCGCATCGGCACGGTCGAACATTTGCTGGCGGCGATGGCCGGATTGGGCATCGACAACGCTTTCGTCGATCTTTCCGCGGCCGAAGTGCCGATCATGGACGGCTCGTCCGGTCCTTTCGTGTTCCTGCTGCAGTCGGCGGGCATCGAACAGCAGTCCAAGGCCAAGCGCTTCATCCGTATCAAGCGTTCCGTCACCGTCAAGGACGGCGACAAATGGGCGCGCTTCGAGCCGTTCGACGGCTTCAAGGTCGGTTTCCACATCGACTTCGCGCATCCGGCGATCAACAAGACCGCTTCCAAGGCCGAGATCGACTTCTCGACCACGTCCTTCGTGAAGGAAGTGAGCCGCGCCCGTACCTTCGGCTTCATGCGCGACATCGAATACCTGCGTGAACGCAACCTCGCGCTCGGCGGTTCGATGGACAACGCCGTGGTGCTGGATGACTACCGCATCCTCAACGAAGACGGCCTTCGCTACGAAGACGAGTTCGTCAAGCACAAGATCCTCGACGCGATCGGCGACCTGTACCTGCTCGGTCACAGCCTCGTCGGCGCGTTCTATGGCTACAAGTCCGGCCACGCCCTGAACAACCGACTGTTGCGCGCACTGATCGCGGACGTGTCGGCCTGGGAAGAGGTCACATACGAAGACAACGACGCGGCGCCGATTTCCTACGCGAATCCGGCGCACGCGGCGATCTGAACCGATTGGAGTTTCATCCGATCCGGCGGGGCCGGATCGGCGCGGCAGGTTGGAAGGTCAAGATTTCAAGAAGGTGATTCCAGGGAATGGACTATCCGGCCATGGAGGCCAGAGCCAGAAGACGCGACGCCAATTCGGGGTCGTCGACGCTGGCAGCTGCGGCACGCAGGGATTCGCGCGCTGCAGGGGATAGGGGTGTTGGCGGTGCTTCGTCCGGGGGGACGGGCTGCATCGTTGCCACTTTCACCGTGACTTCGTTCGCCGAAAGGCCGAATGCGTTGGCTGCTTTCAACAAGGCAGCGGAAGCAAGACGCAGTTTGGTCCCGAAAGCGGGCGATTCCACAAGAAAGACAAGCCTGCCGTCACGCACGTTCGCCAACTTCACACGGGAGGCGATCTGGGGCGGCAATGACTGACGCAGTATCAGGTCGAGTTCGGACAGTCGCATCGCCCGCTCGACGACATCGTTGACCGAAGCCGCCGCTTGCAGCGGGTTTTGGAAATCGAGGTTGGAAAACCTGCGCTGCATGGGCCAACGAACCGTTGCAAGGTGTGTGTGATGAACTTGATCATCGTAGCCGGATTCCTCAAGGGGCCGAAGAAGTTTTCCCTTCCGGATTCCCGCTTCTTCCTGTTGGCTGGCGCGTTGGGGATCGCGCTCGTGGGCTTCGGAGCCGCCATCGGCGTGGGTTTGAGCGGTTTGCGCTCCAACGGCGATGAAAGCCAGGTGGCAGCCCTGCAGCAGGAAGTTTCCGCCTCGCGCGCCCAGGCCGAGGCCGCGCGTGAAGCGGCACAACGCGACTTGAATGCGATGGCGGTCAAACTGGCCGAACTGCAGGCCCAGTCCACGCGCCTCAATGCGCTCGGCGAGCGCCTGACGCAGATCGCGGGTATCGAAGACGGCGAGTTCGACTTCAGCGCCGATCCGGCCGTCGGCGGTCCGGACGACTCCGATGCGACGCAGATCGCCCCGACGGGTGCGCACCTTGGCGCGTCGATCGACATCCTCACGCACCAGCTGTCGATCCAGACCGAACAGCTTGGCTTGCTGGAAAGCCTGCTCGCCAACCAGGAGCTCGACGCCAGCCTGTTGCCGACCGGCCGCCCGGTTGTCGTCGGCTACGCCTCGTCCAGTTTCGGCCGCCGCTCCGATCCGTTCAGCGGCTACAACGCCATGCACAAGGGTGTGGATTTCTCCGCGCCGACCGGTTCGGACATCCTGGCGGTCGCCGACGGCGTGGTGCGTTTCTCGGGACGTCGCAGCGGTTACGGCAACGTGGTCGAGATCGACCACGGCAACGGCTACGTGACCCGCTACGCCCACAACAGTGCCAACGTCGCGGCCGAAGGCATGCGCGTCAAGGCCGGCGACGTGATCGCCAAGGTCGGCTCCACCGGCCGTTCCACCGGCAGTCACGTGCACTTCGAGGTCTGGCTGAATGGCCAGGTCGTCAATCCGAAGCAATACCTGAACGCCGTCCGCGGTTGAGCTTCCGGCGGCACCGGGGCCCGCATTGCGAATGGGCTTGATTCGCAAGCGACCCGCCTACAGGTTAGACTTGCTGATTCCACACGCCGCGCTCTGCGCGGCTTTCGCCTGCCCGCAGGTGAATCGCGTTCATCTTTTGCCCAGTGAAGGCAAGCAGAAAACTTCCCCGGATTTCCAATGCTCAACAAGTTTCTGACTGCCATCTTCGGCAGCCGCAATGAACGTCTCGTCGGCCAGCTTCGCAAGAAAGTGGCCAAGATCAACGCGCTCGAGCCCGAGTTCCAGCAGCTTTCCGACGACGCCCTGCGCGCCAAGACGGACGAGTTCAAGGAACGCCACGCCAAGGGCGAGACGCTTGACCAGCTTCTGCCGGAAGCCTTCGCCACGATGCGCGAAGCCGCGCGCCGCGTGCTCGGCATGCGCCACTACGACGTGCAGCTGATCGGCGGCATGGTGCTGCACATGGGCAAGATCGCCGAAATGCGCACCGGCGAAGGCAAGACGCTTGTCGCCACCTTGCCGGTCTACCTCAACGCGATCTCCGGCAAGGGCGTGCACGTCGTCACCGTCAACGACTATCTGGCGCGTCGCGACTCGGCCTGGATGGGCAAGGTCTACAACTGGCTGGGTCTGTCGGTGGGCGTGGTCTATCCCGGCATGCCACACGCCGACAAGAAGGGTGCCTACGCGGCCGACATCACCTACGGCACCAACAACGAATTCGGCTTCGACTACCTGCGCGACAACATGGCGCTGTCGAAGGACGACCGCTTCCAGCGCGGCCTCAACTTCGCCATCGTGGACGAAGTCGACTCGATCCTGATCGACGAGGCGCGCACGCCGCTGATCATTTCCGGTCCGGCCGACGAATCGCCGGACCTTTACATCCAGGTAAACCGCATCGTTCCGCAGTTGACGCGTCAGGCCGACGAGAATTCCGAAGGCGACTACTGGGCCGACGAGAAGTCCAAGCAAGTGTACCTCTCCGAAGCGGGCATGGAGCACGCCGAACAGCTGCTGCGCGCCGCCGGCATCATCGCCGAGGAAGACAGCCTGTATTCGGGCCAGAACCTCGCGGTCGTGCACCACCTCAACGCCGCGCTGCGCGCCCACTCGCTCTACCACCGCGACGTGGAATACCTCGTGCGTGACGGCGAGGTCATCATCGTCGACGAGTTCACCGGCCGCACGCTGCAAGGCCGCCGCTGGTCCGACGGCTTGCACCAGGCCATCGAGGCCAAGGAAGGCGTGCCGATCCAGCGCGAGAACCAGACGCTCGCGTCGATCACCTTCCAGAACTACTTCCGCATGTACGGCAAGCTCGCCGGCATGACCGGCACGGCCGATACCGAGGCCTACGAATTCCAGCAGATCTACGGCCTGGAAGTCGTCGTGATCCCGACCCATCGCCCGATGGCGCGCAGGGACGAGCCGGACATCGTCTTTATGAAGCGCGATGCCAAGTACAAGGCCGTGGTCGAGGACATCATCGAGTGCCACAAGAAGGGCCAGCCGGTGCTGGTCGGCACCACGTCGATCGAGATCTCCGAGCTGATCTCGCGCCGCCTGCGCGAGGCGAAGGTCCCGCACGAAGTGCTCAACGCCAAGCAGCACGAGCGCGAAGCGCAGATCGTCGCGAACGCCGGCCGTCCGGGCGCGGTGACGATCGCGACCAACATGGCCGGTCGCGGTACCGACATCGTGCTCGGCGGTTCGCTCGAAGCCGAACTCGCCGCGCTCGGCGAGGACGCGACCGAAGAACAGAAGCAGCAGGTGCGCGAGGAATGGCAGAAGCGCCACGACGCCGTCCTGGCTGCCGGCGGCCTGCACATCATCGGCACCGAACGCCATGAAAGCCGCCGCATCGACAACCAGCTGCGCGGACGTTCCGGTCGCCAGGGCGACGTGGGTTCCAGCCGCTTCTACCTGTCGCTCGAAGACAGCCTGATGCGCATCTTCGCCTCGGACTGGGTGCAGAAGGCGATGAAGTTCCTCGGCATGAAGGAGGACGACCGCATCCAAGACCGCATGGTCAGCCGCCAGATCGAGAACGCGCAGCGCAAGGTCGAAGGCCACAACTTCGAGATCCGCAAGAACCTGCTCGATTACGACGACGTCGCCAACGACCAGCGCAAGGTGATCTACGCGCAGCGCGACGAGCTGCTGGAAACCGACTCGGTGCAGGATGCGGTGGCCGGCATCCGCGAGGACGTGATTGACGCGATCATCTTCCGCCACGTGCCGCCCGAATCCGTCGACACGCAATGGAACCTCGACGCCCTGCAGCAGGAAGTCGCCAGCGACTTCGGCCTCGAACTCGATCTGAAGAAGTTCGTCGCGGAGAAGGAAGAAGTCTCGGCCGAGGACATCGCCGACTTCGTGCGCGACGGCTTGGCGAAGCTGTTCGCCGACAAGGAAGCGCAGATCGGCAGCGAGATGATGCGCGCGCTCGAGAAGCACGTGATGCTCAGCGTGCTCGATTCCAACTGGAAGGAACACCTCGCCCGCATGGATTACCTGCGCCAGGGCATCCACTTGCGCGGCTACGCGCAGAAGCAGCCCAAGCAGGAATTCAAGCGCGAAGCCTTCGAGCTGTTCTCGGAAATGCTCGACAAGATCAAGCGCGACGTCGTGACGTTGCTCGCGCGTGTCCGCATCCGCACCGAAGCGGAAGTGCAGGCGATGGAAGAGGCCGAGCGCGCCCGCCAGGAAATGCGTGCGCGCCAGATGGCGTTCCAGCACGAGAACGCCGGTGGCCTGGGCGCCGATGAGGAAGCTGCGCAAGTGCTGGCCGCGACGGCGCGCAACGACCAGCCGAAGGTCGGCCGCAACGAACTCTGCCCCTGTGGTTCGGGCAAGAAGTACAAGCACTGCCACGGCCAGTTGGCCTGACGGAGCCTTATGGCGGAGCCGGTTCGACCGGCTTCGCTTCGTGCCTGCGCGGCGATGACGTCTCGCCGCGGCTTTGGCACACTGGATGTTCGCCGCGAACTTCCGCACGGCCTTGAACGATTCCGCGTTGTCCAATCCCGAAGCGCCTTCCATCCACGTCGTCGCTGGCGCGATCTTCGATCTGCGTGGCCGCATCCTGTTGGCGCGGCGCGATGGCGTGCGTGAACACGCGGGGTTGTGGGAGTTTCCCGGCGGCAAGGTCGAAGCGGGCGAAACACCCTTCGAGGCACTGGCGCGCGAACTCGAAGAGGAGATCGGCATCCGCATCGGCGATGCCGTGCCGCTGATCTGCGTGCCGCATCGCTACGGCGCCAAGCGCATCCGGCTCGACGTTTACCGCATCGACAGATTCTCGGGCCGCCCGCGCGGCGTCGAGGGTCAGGCGGTGAGCTGGGTCGATCCGGCCAAGCTGCTGAACTATTCGATGCCGGCCGCCGACAAGCCCGTGGTCGCGGCCTTGCGCCAGCCGTCGGGTTATCTCGTCACGCCCGAGCCTTCGGACGATCTGGATGCGTTCGTGACCCAGGTCGAGCGCGCCCTCGCGGATGGCATCAAGCGCGTGCAACTGCGCAGCCGCGCCTTGCCGGTGGAATCGCTGGCGACGTTGGCGCAAGCCCTGGCGGCGCGCTGCAAGGCGCAGGGCGCGGAGCTGTTGCTCAACAGCGGCGGCGATGGCGGTATCGATGCGGCGTTGAAGATCGTCAGCGAATTGCGCATCGGTGTGCACCTGACGTCCGCCGATCTGCTGCGACTGTCTGCGCGACCGCTGGACGGGAAGCTTCCCGTCGCCGCCTCCTGCCACGATCTTGAACAACTGCGCCGCGCCGAAAGCATCGGCGCTGACTTTGCCGTGCTCGGGCCGGTGGCCGGGACGGCTTCGCATCCGCAAGTCGAACCGCTCGGATTCGACGGTTTCGCGAAGCTGCGCGAGGAAACGGTGTTGCCGATCTATGCGCTCGGCGGCATGACGCCCGAGCATCTCGCGCAGGCGCGTGCCCATGGCGCGCAGGGCATCGCGGCGATCCGCGGGCTGCGGCCGTCCGATCGCCGCAGCCGTGTGCGCGGTTCCTGAGGCGGGCCGAGGTCGCCTGATCGAATCCAGCGGCCTTGCCGCGGCGCCGTTCGATGCGCCACGGCAAGGCTGCCATCAATCACCAGGTGGTGGGCTTGGGATTGCGCTCGTTGAAGTCGCGCTGGTGCCAGTACGGATAGGTCGGCGTACGCTGGCTGGCCGCATCCAGCTTGGCGATCTGTTCCGGCGCCAGCGTCCAGCCGAGCGCGCCGAGGTTCTGGCGCAGTTGTTCCTCGTTGCGCGCGCCGACCACGATGTTGGAAACCGAAGGACGCGTGAGCAGCCAGTTCAACGCGACCTGCGGGATGGTCTTGCCGGTTTCCTTGGCGACTTCGTCCAGCGCATCGACGACCGTGAACAGGTATTCGTCCTCGACGATCGGACCGCCGGCCGCGCCGCCCTGCGCGATGCGGCCGGATTCGTTCTGGCCGCGACGGATCTTGCCGGTGAGGCGACCCCAGCCGAGTGGGCTCCAGACCATCGTGCCGAGGCCCTGGTCCAGCGCCAGCGGCATCAGTTCCCACTCGTAATCGCGGCCGATCAGCGAGTAGTAGCCCTGGTAGGCCACGTAACGCTCCAGCCCGTATTTCTCGGCTGCGGCCAGCGACTTCATCACGTGCCAGCCGGAGAAGTTCGAGCAGCCGATGTAGAGCACCTTGCCGGCGCGGACCAGGTCGTCGAGCGCGCGCAGCGTTTCTTCCACCGGCGTCAGCGCGTCGAAGCCGTGCATGAAGTAGACGTCGATGTGGTCGGTGCCGAGCCGCTTCAGGCTGGCTTCGGCGGCCTTGATGATGTGGTAGCGCGAGCTGCCCTTGTCGTTCGGGCCCTTGCCGGTGGTGAACGTGCCCTTCGTCGAGATCAGCACCTGGTCACGGCGCGAACCGATCGCCTTGCCGAGGATTTCCTCGGACTGGCCGGAGGAATAGACGTCCGCGGTGTCGAAGAAGTTGAGCCCGTGCTCGAGGCAGATATCGACCAGCTTCGTGGCTTCGGCCACGTCGGTCGTGCCCCACTTGCTGAACATCGCGCCGGCGCCACCGAAGGTGCCGGTGCCAAGCGAAAGAACGGGAACCTTGAGGCCGCTGCGGCCGAGTTGACGGTGTTCCATGGCAATTCCTGAGTGTGTGGAGGAAACGGTCGACGATTCTAGTCCGCCATTAAGATGGCCCGGATGAATGCTTCGGATGCCATCACCCAGCGTCGCCTGCGCGCCCGTGCCTTGCCTCCCGCTCGCGCCGCCGACCGTGAACTGATCGAGGCCTTCGTCGAGCGCGCCTGGGCCGAACTGGGGTTGTCGCCGCTCACGCAGGCCAGCTATCGCCGCGATCTGGACGGCTTCGCGCGCTGGCTTTCGACCCGGGATGCCGGTCTGCTCGATGTGGATCGGGCACGGGTGTTTGCGTATCTGGAACACCGCAGCCGGCAAGGCTATGGCGCGCGCAGCAATGCGCGGCTGCTGTCCAGCCTGCGTGCCTTCTATGCGCAGCTGCTGCGTTCGGGGCGCATTGCCGAAGATCCGACGGCGCTGCTGCAAAGCCCGAAGTTGCCGAAGAAACTGCCGAAGACGCTGACCGAAAGCCAGGTCGAAGCGTTGCTCGCCGCCGCCGACGCCTCCACCGCCATCGGCATGGCCGACCGCACGATGCTGGAGCTGATGTACGGCGCGGGACTGCGCGTGTCCGAACTGTGTGCACTGGAGCTGGGGCAGGTGAACCTGCGCCAGGGCGTGCTGCGCATCACCGGCAAGGGCAGCAAGGACCGTCTGGTGCCGATCGGCGAGGAAGCGCGGCATTGGCTGGAACGGTATCTGGCCGAGGCGCGACCGCAACTGGCGGGCGGGAAGGTCCGCGCGCCGCTGTTCCTTTCCCGGCGCGGCAACCCGTTGAGCCGGCAGCAGTGCTGGAACACGATCAAGCGCCTCGCCGTGGTGGCCGGCATCGCGCCGGAACGGATTTCGCCGCACGGCCTGCGCCACGCTTTCGCGACGCACCTGCTGAACCACGGCGCGGACTTGCGCGCGCTGCAGATGCTGCTCGGCCACAGCAGCCTTTCGACCACCCAGATCTACACGCTGGTGGCGCGGGAACAGCTGAAGCGACTACATTCGACCCATCATCCGCGCGGCTGAGGCCCTTTTCCCGGTCCTCGGCGGGTGTCGTGATGTCCGATCCGCGCCGGGCGGTCAGCTGTAGTTAAAATGGCGAACTTTCCCCGCTCGGCGTTGTCCGAACCTTCCATTCCCGTCCTCGAGAGCTTTCCATGTTCCGTTTCCTCATCGCTGCAACCCTTGGCATCGTTTCCGTTTCCGCGTACGCCGACGAGGAGAAGGTGCAGGCCGCCATCAAGTCGCTGGTGCCCAACGCCAAGATCGAAAGCATCGCCGACTCGAAGATCAATGGTTTCTACGAAGTCGTGCTGCAGGGTCAGGTGGTGTACGTCAGCAATGACGGCAAATACCTGATCCAAGGCTCGCTGTTCGACATCGCCAACAAGACCGACCTCACCGAGGCTTCGCGCGCCGGCCTGCGCCGCGCCGAGCTGGCCAAGGTCGGCAAGCAGAAGCGCATCGTGTTCCCGGCCAAGGACGAGAAGTACTCGGTCACGGTGTTCACCGACATCGATTGCGGCTACTGCCGCAAGCTCCACAACGACATGGCGGCGTACAACGACCTCGGCATCACGGTCGAATACCTGTTCTTCCCGCGCGCCGGCATGGGTTCGGAATCCTTCGACAAGGCCGTTTCGGTGTGGTGCGCGGACGACCAGCGCAAGGCGATGACCGACGCCAAGGCCGGCCAGCCGCTCGACACCAAGAAGTGCGACAACCCGGTCGCGGACGACTACATGCTCGGCCAGAAGATCGGCGTCACCGGCACGCCGGCGGTGTACGCGGCGGACGGCACCCAGCTCGGCGGTTACCTGCCGCCGGCGCAGATGAAGCAGCGCCTGGACCAGCTCGCCGCGAAGTAAAGCGGGCCCTTCGGCGCCCGTTTTCCAGCCTGCGGCTTCCAGGCCGCAGGCGTGGGCATCGATTCCGCTAAAATGCCCGCCTTTTCCCGATGACGAAGCGGAACGCACAAATGCTGGCATTCAAGGGTACGCCGACGATGGCCCCGGACGAACGGGCGCGACTGTCGGCTGGACTGGCAAGCGTGGCTTCCGGTCTGACGCTGGGCGATGCGTACGAGGTCTTCTTCGTCGAAGCCGTGGCCGGTGCCGATCTCGATACGGCGCGCCTGTCCGGCATCCTCGCCGCGCAGGTCGCGGATACCGGTTCTTTCGAGGCCGATGGCGCGCTGATCGTGCCGCGCCTCGGCACGATTTCACCGTGGTCGAGCAAGGCCACGGAAATCCTGAAAGGCGCGGGTTTGCCGGTGAGGCGCGTCGAGCGCGGCCGGTTCGTGGCGATCTCCGGCCTTTCGGCGCTCGAACCGGCGCAGCGTCGCGCGGCAGAGCGTCTGCTGCACGACCCGATGACGCAATCGGTGCTGCACGATGCCGCGCGCATCGCGGAACTGTTCGACGCGCCGGCGAAGGGCGCGGTGCGGCGCATTCCGATCGGGCAGCTCGCCGACGCGAACGCGGAGCTTGGCCTGGCACTGTCGGCCGACGAAATCGAATACCTGCGGGAACGCTATGAGGCGCTCGGCCGCGCGCCGTCCGATGCCGAACTGATGATGTTCGCGCAGGCCAATTCCGAGCACTGCCGCCACAAGATCTTCAACGCGAGCTGGACCATCGACGGCGAGCCGCAGGCGCGCGGACTGTTCCCGATGATCCGCAACACGCATGCGAAATCGCCGCAGCTCACCTTGTCCGCGTACAAGGACAACGCGGCGGTGATCGAAGGCTTCGACGCGTGCCGGTTCCGTCCCGATCCGCAGACGCGCGAATGGAGCGCCTCGTTGCCGCAGGCCAATGCCTTCGCGATCAAGGTCGAAACCCACAACCATCCGACCGCGATCGCGCCGTATCCCGGCGCCAGCACCGGTGCGGGCGGCGAGATCCGCGACGAGGGCGCGACCGGTCGCGGCGGCAAGCCGAAGGCGGGCCTCACCGGCTTCTCCGTGTCGCACCTGCGCATTCCGACGCTGCCGCAGCCGTGGGAATCGGATCGCGCCTTCAATCCGCGCATGGCTTCAGCCTGCGACATCATGATCGAAGGCCCGCTCGGCGCGGCCGCGTTCAACGACGAATTCGGCCGTCCGGCGCTGTGCGGCTATTTCCGCGATTTCGAACTGCCGACGGCGCAGGCCAACCGTTTTTACGGCTACGACAAGCCGATCATGCTGGCCGGCGGCATCGGCGCGATCGATCCTGCGCAGGTGAAAAAGCTGCCGCTGCGCGCCGGCGACGCGGTGATCGTGCTCGGCGGTCCGGCGATGCTGATCGGCCTGGGCGGCGGCGCGGCCAGTTCGGTCGCCAGCGGTGAAAGCTCCGAGCAGCTCGACTTCGCCTCGGTGCAGCGCGACAACCCGGAAATGCAGCGTCGCTGCCAGGAAGTCATCGACGCCTGCGTCGCACTCGGCGCGGACAATCCGATCCGCAGCGCGCACGACGTCGGCGCGGGCGGCTTGAGCAACGCGATCCCCGAATTGCTGCACGATTCCGGCGTCGGCGGCGTGATCGACCTCGACGCGATTCCGCGCGACGATCCTTCGCTGTCGCCGATGCAGCTGTGGTGCAACGAATCGCAGGAGCGCTACGTGCTCGGCGTCGCGAACGAACACTTGTCCGGGTTCGAGGCGATCTGCCGGCGAGAGCGTTGTCCGTATGCAGTCGTCGGCATCGCGACCGCGAACGAACAACTGACCGTTGCCGAAGGCGCGCTCGCGCCGGAAAAGGGTGCCGCCGCTGCCGGCGAAGCGCCGATCGACATTCCGATGGACCTACTGTTCGGCAAGCCGCCGAAGACGCATCGCGATGTGCGTCGCGTCGCGCCTGCGCCGTGGCCGGTGCTGGACGTATCCACGCTCGACCTGCACGCCGCCGGGTTGCGCGTGCTGTCGCATCCGAGTGTCGCGAGCAAGAACTACCTCGTCACCATCGGCGACCGCAGCGTCGGCGGCCTGGTGGCGCGTGACCAGATGGTCGGGCCGTGGCAATTGCCGTTGGCCGATTGCGCCATCGTGCTGGACGATTTCGCCGGCTACACCGGCCAAGCGATGAGCATCGGCGAACGCACGCCGCTGGCGTTGCTCGACGCGGCCGCGTCGGCGCGCATGGCGGTGGGCGAAGCGGTGTTGAACCTGGCCGCGGCGCAGGTGTCGTCGCTGTCGGAGATCAAGCTCTCGGCCAACTGGATGGCCGCGGCCGGCGTCGAAGGCGAGGACGCGAGGCTCTACGAAGCCGTGCAAGCGGTCGGTATGGAGTTGTGCCCGGCGCTCGGCATTTCGATTCCGGTCGGCAAGGATTCGCTGTCGATGCAGGCGAAATGGCGCAGCGGCGAAAACGAGACGACCGTCGTCTCGCCGGTGTCGCTCGTGGTTTCCGCCTTCGCGCGGGTCAAGGATGTGCGCCGGCAGCTGACGCCGGTGCTCGATCGCAGCGGCGATACCGAACTCTGGCTGATTGGCCTCGGCGCCGGGAAGCGCCGCCTCGGCGGTTCGATCCTCGCGCAGACGCACGGCGCCTTCGGCGGCGCTCCGCCCGATCTGGACGATCCGGCGCTGCTGCGCGGCCTGTTCGAATTGATCCGCGAATCGCACGAACAGGGCATTGCGCTGGCCTACCACGACCGCAGCGACGGCGGCGCCTTCGCGACCTTGTGCGAGATGGCGTTCGCGACCCATTGCGGCATCGAGCTGCAGTTGGAGCGGTGGGGCGACAACCCGTTCTCGACGCTGTTCTCGGAAGAGCTTGGCGCGATCATCCAGGTTGCGACCGAAGATCGCGCCGCGTTCGCGGACCTGATCGATCGCCATGGTCTGACGCGTTGCACGCAGCGCATCGGTACGCCGATCGCCGCGCCGAAGTTCCGCGTGTTCGCCGGATCGAAACTGCTGGTCGAATGGGGCTGGCAGGAGCTGTTCGACGCATGGTGGAGCGTGACGCACGCGATGCAGAAGCTGCGCGACCTGCCCGATGCGGCCGATGCGGAGTTCGCCGCCAAGCGCGATTTCAACGCGCCGCCGCTGAGCGCGGAACTCACGTTCGATCCGGACGAGGACATTGCCGCGCCCTACATCAGTACCGGTGCGAAGCCGCGGGTCGCGATCCTGCGCGAGCAGGGCGTCAACGGCCAGGTGGAAATGGCCGCGGCGTTCGACCGCGCCGGCTTCACCGCGGTCGATGTCCACATGAGCGACCTGATCGAAGGCCGCGCGCGGCTTTCCGAGTTCGTCGGCCTCGCGGCCTGCGGCGGTTTCTCCTACGGCGACGTGCTCGGCGCGGGTCGCGGCTGGGCCACGTCGATCCTCGAGCGCGAAGCCCTGCGCGGCCAGTTCCGCGACTTCTTCGAGCGCGGGGACACGTTCTCGCTCGGCGTCTGCAACGGCTGCCAGATGCTCAGCCATCTGCGCGACCTCATCCCCGGCGCGCAGCACTGGCCGTCGTTCCTGTGTAATGCCTCGCGCCGCTTCGAGGCGCGCCTGTCGCTGCTGGAAGTGCTGGAAAGCCCGTCGTTGTTCCTGCGCGGCATGGAAGGGTCGCGGATTCCGGTCGTGGTGTCGCATGGCGAAGGCCGCGTGGCGTTCCACGATGAAGCCGACCATGCGGCGGCGAAGGTCGCGTTCCGCTACGTCGACGGCAACGGCGCGGTGGCGGAAGCCTATCCGGCCAATCCGAACGGTTCGGTCGATGCGATCGCCGGGCTCACGAGCATCGACGGCCGCGCCACGCTGCTGATGCCGCATCCCGAACGCGTGCATCGCAACGTGCAGCTCTCCTGGCATCCGGCCGAATGGACGGGCGACGCCAGTCCGTGGCTGCGGATGTTCCGCAATGCGCGTGCATGGGTGGGCCGATGAAGCTGACGCCGTTGCGTGAATTCGTGCTCAAGGCGATGCTGTTCCTGCCACTCGCCTTCACGATCTGGTTCGCGCTCAATTCGCTGGTCGCCTATCCGGTGGTGCGCGCCGCGATTCCCGTGATCGAATGGCTTGCGCCCGGCATGCTGAACGAGGCCTCGCAGGATTATTTCCGGCTGGGGTTTTCCTATGTCGTGAACCTCTCGGGCGTACAGGGCCTGCCCGGTTCGCGGTTGTTGGTCGATGGCCAGGCGCTCAACGTGCTGATCTATGCCTATTGCATCCCGCTGTTCTTCGGACTGGTCGCGGCCACGCCGTTGAGCTGGCGCCGGACGTTCCTGCAGTGGGGTATAGGCTCGGCGGTGATGTTCGTTTCGATCACGCTGGGAACGGTCGCGGGCGTGCTGTTCATGATGATGTTCGGGGTCGAGAACGCGGTGATCTCGGCGCTGCGCAGCGAGGGCTTCAGCCATCTGGCGCAGCAGGCCGGCGCGGCGGCTTCGGCCGACGTGGCGCTGCGCATGGGCGAACACGGCTGGGGACCGAACAGCATCGGCCTGTTCTACCAGTTCACTTACCTGATCCTGCCGCCGGTCGTGCCGATCGCGACTTGGATCGTCCTCAACCGCCGCTTCCTCGAAAGCCTCGTCGGCTGGAATGATGAGGAGCCTGCCGCGACCGCGGCAGTCGAACACGCGACGTCGCAAGCGTCGTCGACGCAAGAGCCGGGAGCGCCCTCCGAATGAATGCCATCGCCGTTTCCGAAACCGCACGGGGCGAAGATCCGATCGGCGCTGCGCACGCGGGCGAGGACGCCATCTGCCGCCAGCTGCTCGAACACGGCCGCCTGAAGGACGCCGATTTCGCGCGCGCCAAGCGCCTGCACGAGGAGTCCGGCGGCAGTCTCGTCGGATTGATGACGCGCATCGGCCTCGTTTCCGAGCGCGACGTGGCCGAAGCCAGCGCCGAGGTGTTCGGCCTGCCGCTGGTATGGGCGAAGGAGTTCCCCGAAACGCCGCCGAACGTGCAGCTGCCGATCCGCTTCCTCAAGCAGCAGCACATCTGCCCGATCGGCGAGAGCGAGCAGCACATCGACCTGCTGGTCGCCGACCCGACCGACACGTATCCGGTCGAAGCGGTGAAGATGGCGACCGGCCGCGAGGTCACGGTGAAGATCGGCCTGCGCTCGGAAATCGACGATCTGATCGAGCGCTATTACGGCTCGGGCCGCAGTGCGATGGGCACGATCGTCGAGGATCTGGGCGAAGGCGCGGAAAACCGCGACGAGGACGATGTCGAGCACCTGCGCGACCTGGCCTCCGAAGCGCCGGTCATCCGCCTGGTGAACCTGATCATCCAGCGCGCGGTGGAACAGCGTACCTCGGACATCCACATCGAGCCGTTCGAGAACCGCCTGAAGGTGCGCTACCGCATCGACGGCGTGCTGGAAGAAGCCGAATCGCCGCCGGCGAACCTCACGGCCGCGGTGATCTCGCGCATCAAGATCATGGCCAAGCTCAACATCGCCGAGCGCCGCCTGCCGCAGGACGGCCGCATCATGATCCGCGTGCAGGGCAAGGAGCTGGACCTTCGCGTGTCCACCGTGCCGACGTCGCACGGCGAGTCGGTGGTGATGCGTATCCTCGACCGCGAGTCGATCGTATTCGACTTCAAGAAGCTCGGCTTCACCGACCAGTTCCTTTCCGACTTCCTGAAGGTGCTGGAGCTGCCGCACGGCATCCTGCTCGTGACCGGTCCGACCGGTTCGGGCAAGACCACCACGCTCTACACCGCGCTGTCGCAGTTGAACAAGCCGGACGTGAAGATCATCACGGTCGAAGATCCGGTCGAATACCAGCTCGAAGGCGTCAACCAGATCCAGGCCAAGCCGCAGATCGGCTTGGACTTCGCCCATGCGCTGCGTTCGATCGTCCGCCAGGACCCGGACATCATCATGATCGGCGAAATGCGCGACCTGGAAACCGCGAAAATCGCGATCCAGTCCGCATTGACCGGCCACATGGTGCTTTCGACGCTGCATACCAACAATGCCGCGGGCGGCGTCACGCGACTGCTCGACATGGGCGTCGAGGATTACCTGCTCACGTCCACCGTGAACGGCATCCTCGCGCAGCGCCTGGTGCGTCGCCTGGAGCCGACCCACGCCGAACGCTACGAACCTTCGCCGGAAGTGATCGAGGAATTCGGCCTGCGTCGTTTCCAGCCCGATGGCCCGATCTACCTCTATCGCCCGGTTCCGTCGGCCCTGACGCCGACCGGCTATCTCGGCCGTACCACGATCATGGAGTTCCTCGTCGTCAACGAACCGATCCGCCGCCTCGTGATGAAGCACGCCGACATGGGCGCTCTGGAAGAGGAAGCGCGCAAGCACGGCATGCGCACGATGTACGAGGACGGACTCGTGAAGGCGATGCAGGGCATCACGACGATCGAGGAAGTCCTGCGCGTGACGCAGGAAACCTAAGGTCCGGCAATGGCGCAATTCCGGTACAAGGCGCTCAGCGCCAGCGGCGAACCGATCGATGGCGTGATGGACGCGGCGTCCGCCGAGGAAGTCGTCGCGCGCCTGCAGGACGCGGGCAACATCCCGATCGAGGCCAAGCCTGCGGACGCGTCGGACGAGGCAGGCCTTGCCGCGCTGTTCCGCCGTTCGGACATGAACAGCACGCAGGTGATGCAGTTCACCCAGCAGCTGGCGACCTTGCTCGGCGCCGGCCAGCCGCTCGACCGCGCCCTGCAGATCCTCCTGGACATGCCCGACTCGCCCAACGCGCGGCGCGTGATCGAACGCGTGCGCGACGCGGTGCGCGGCGGCACGCCGATGTCGCAGGCGCTGGAACAGCAGGGCGGCGTGTTCTCGCGGCTTTACATCAACATGGTGCGCGCCGGCGAAGTCGGCGGTTCGCTCGACGACACGCTGAAGCGCCTGGCCGATTACCTCGAGCGCAGCAAGGCCCTGCGCGAAAGCGTGATCAACGCGCTCATCTATCCGAGCATCCTGATCCTGATGGTGTTCGGCGCGCTGGCCTTGCTGCTCGGCTACGTCGTGCCGCAGTTCCTGCCGCTGTTCGAGGACATGGAAGTCGAAATGCCGCTGCTCACGCAGGCCGTGATGCTCGCGGGCAATTTCGTGCGCGGTTACTGGTGGCTGTTGATCGCGCTTGCCGTCGGCGGCGTCCTGGTGTTCCGCAAGCAACTGGCGGATCCGGAAAAGAAGCTCGCCTTCGATACCTGGATCCTGAAGCGCGGCCTGCTCGGCAGCCTGTTCACGAAGCTGGAAACCGCGCGGCTGGCGCGCACGCTGGGAACTTTGGTCCGCAATGGCGTTCCATTGCTCACGTCCCTGTCGATCGCGCGCAACGTGATGGGCAACACGGCGTTGTCGAACGCGGTGGAAGCTGCGAGCAGCGAAGTGAAAACCGGCGGCGGGCTGTCCTTGGCGTTGGGTCGCAGCAAGCTGTTCCCGCGCCTGGCGCTGCAGATGATCGCGGTGGGCGAAGAATCGGGCGAACTGGATACGATGCTGACCAAGGTCGCGGATACTTTCGACCTTGAAGTGAAAAACACGGTCGAACGCCTGCTTGCCGCGTTGGTGCCGGCCGTCACGGTCTTCATGGCGGGCGTCGTTGCGCTGATCATGATGGCGATCCTGGTGCCGATCTTCAGCCTTACCAATGCGGTTGGATAATTTTCCGAGGGAAATGCAATGAACAAACGAAACACTCTTTCCATCGCGTCCCGTGCGCAGCAGGGCTTCAGCCTGATCGAAATCCTGATCGTCGTCGCGCTGATCGCGGTGATCGCGGGCATGGTTGCCAACCAGGTGTTCGGCGGCAAGGACCGCGCCAACCACAAGCTCGCGGTCAGCGGCGTGGCGGCGCTCGCGGCCAAGGTCGAGCAGTACGAGACCGATACCGGCAACCTGCCGCAGCGCCTGGAAGACCTCGTGACGGCGCCGGGCGGCAACGTGAAGGGCTGGCTTGGCCCGTACGTGAAGGAAACCGCGCTGCGGGATCCGTGGAACACCCCGTACGAATACCGCATCGTGGATCGCAGCTTCGTCATCACCAGCTACGGCGCCGACAAGAAGGCCGGCGGCACGGGCGTGGATGCGGACATCACCAGCGAGTAATCGTCGAGCGATGAATCCACGACGATGATCCGAACCCCGCCTCCGCGTCGCGCTCGCGGCTTCACGCTGGTCGAAATCATCGCCGTGGTCGCGCTGATCGCGCTCGCCATGATGCTGGTCGCGGTCACGGTCGGCGACGGGCTGACCAACGCCAAGGTGAAGGCCGCCAGCCGCGATCTCGCCGCCGCGCTGCGCTACACGCGCGGACAGGCGATCGTGAAGCGCGAGCCGATGGCGTTGAAGGTGGATGTCGATGCGCGGCGCTACCAGGCGCCCGGCAAGAAGTGGATCGAGCTGCCGAAGGACATGGACATCAAGATCCTGACCGCGCGATCGGAAATGGAAGGCGAGAGCATCGGACGCATCCGTTTCTATCCCGATGGCGCATCGACCGGCGGCAACATCGAGCTGATCCGCGGCGAAGCCACCTGGCGCATCGACGTGAACTGGCTGACCGGTGAAGTCTCGCTCGCCGACCTGCGCGAGGATTCCTGACGATGCGCGTGCTTTCCGGCAAGCAGCAGGGCTTCACGCTGATCGAAGTCGTCATGGCGTTCTCGCTCCTGGCCGTGGGCCTGGGCATCGCGATGCAGATCGCGGTCGGCGCGATGCGGCAGACACGCAACGCGGCCGAGTTCACCGAGGCCACGCTCTATGCCCAATCGTTGCTCGACACGCTCGGTCTCGCGGAACGGCTTGCGCCGGGACAGGATTCGGGCGAATTCGACGACCGCTATCGCTGGGACCTGTCGATCGAACCTTACGAAGTGCCGCCGGTCGCAACCAACACGGGCGGCGTGACGGGCGGGCTTTCCAATGGCGGCCTGACCAGCGCGGAATCCTTGCCGACGATCGAAGTGCTGCGACTGGAACTGGTGGTGTCGTGGGAGCGGGGCCGCAACACGTATGAAGCGCGCTTTGTCACCTTGCGCGCGATGACGCCGGAGCAGCTGTGAGCCAGCGTCGCGCGAACCACGGTTTCACCCTGATCGAAGTGCTGATCGCGCTGACGCTCGTCGCGCTCCTGATCGCGATGGCGTTCTCGACCATCAAGGGCGCGATCTCGGCCACGCGCAGCGGCGAGCGGATCATCGCCCACACCGACCAGGTCCGCACCGCGCAGGAATTCCTGCGTCGGCAGCTTTCCAATGCGATGACGATTCCTTTCGAGATGATGGACGACGGCGGCGAGAACAAGGTGTTCGAAGCCGATGCGACCTCGATGCGCTTCGTCGCGCCGATGCCCGGCCACCTGTCGCGCGGCGGGCCGCACGTGCAGTGGCTGGAAATCGCGCGCGGCCGCGACGGCGTGCAGTTGCTGTTCGACCACCATCAGTTGAACGGCTACGACCCGGACAACCCGAAAGGCGAAAGCGACCGGCCGCCGGTGCTGGTGCTCGATGGCCTGGCCGATGCGCGCTTCGAGTATCGCGCCATGGACGAAGAGGGCGAGCTCGCCGATTGGTCGTCCACGTGGGAAGACCCGCAGCGCCTGCCGATGATGGTGCGGCTGGTGGCCGAATACGAGCGTGACGAGAACCGCATCTGGCCGAATTTCGAAGTCGCGGTGATGGCGGGAAGCAGCCTGCCGATGATGTTCAACACCCGCCGCGGCGGCCAGCGCGATCCACGCGACGATTCCGGTTCGGAGTTGCCCGTCCGATGAGCGCGCTCCGAACGTCTCCGCAACGCCGCCAGCGTGGCGTCGCCTTCGTCATCGTGATCTGGCTGATGGCGCTGCTCACCATCCTGCTCGGCGCGTTCGCGTTGATGGCGCGGGTCGAGGGCAAGCAGGCGCGACACCATTACGATGCCGCCGTGGCGCGCCATGCCGCCGCGGCCGGCATCAACGAGGCGGTGTATTTCCTTGCGCAGCCCGATCCGACGCAGAAATGGATTCCCGATGGCCGTGCGTATCAATTCGACTTCGAGGACATGCAGATCCAGGTGGAAATCACCGACGAGTCCGGCCTCGTGGACATCAATGCCGCCGACATCGGCTTTCTCACGGAACTGTTCACCTCGCTTGGCGTCGAAATGAACGAGGCCGCCGCATTGGCGGCGGCGATCCAGGACTGGCGCGATGCCGACGATTTGCTTTCGCCCGAAGGCGCGGAGCTGCCCGAATACGAAGCGGCAGGGCTCGATTACGGTCCGGCCAACGCGCCGTTTTCGCTGGTGTCCGAGCTGCTGCAGGTGCTCGGCATGACGCCGGCGCTGTACGAGAGGTTGCGGCCACTGGTGACGATCTACTCCGGCCGGCCGCGGCCGGATCTGGCTTACGCGCCGCCGGAAGTGATCCAGGCAATGCCCAACATGACGGCCGAGCTGGCCCAGCAGATCGTGGAAATGCGCCGCATGTGGGATCCGAATTCCGGCGCTCCCGCGCCGCGGCTGCCGGATGGAACCGAGCTAATGGCGCGGGGAGGAACCGGCACTTATACTCTCAAGTCCCGCGCGACGCTTCCGAACGGGGCGTGGACGCAACTCGACGCCACCATTCGGATGGGGGGCGGCCTCGCTTCCGGCTTGGCTTACACCGCGTTGCGCTGGCAGGACGGCGAGCCTGAAACATCCAAGTCATCGGATGGTTCGTTCGATTCATCAGATCCGCAAGATTCCCGTTGATGGCCCTATCCGATCAGCTCACGCAGCCGTTGCGCCGTTTGCGCGCGCGTTACGCGCAAAGTCCGCTGCCACGCTTCCTGCATTGGTGGGGCGGGGAGTTGCGCGCCTTGCTGCCGGAGCGCTGGCGGCAGCGCTTCGAGGTGGAAGACGCTTGGGTGCTGCTGCGTTGCGATGGCGACGAAGTGCAGGTGCTGCGCCAACGCGGCGAGATGCGCGACGAACTCGGCCGCTTGCCCGCGCAACCGCCGGAAGCCTTGCCGGGCGCACTGGCCGACCTGCTGGGCGAGGAAGGCCGCGAACAGCGTCGCGTCCTGCTGTTGCCGGGCGACGCGATCCTGCGCCGCACCCTGACGCTGCCGGCGGCTGCGCTCGAGAATCTCGATACCGTGCTCGGCTTCGAGCTCGATCGGCAGACGCCGTTCAAGCCCGACCAGGTGCGGTTCGATTCGCGCGTGCTGCCGCATGAGGCCGAGGCCAAGCAGGTGCCGGTGCAGTTCGCGCTGGTCACGCGCGAGCGGCTGGCGAAGGAGTTGGCGCGGATCGACGGCCTGGCGTCGTCGCTGAGCGCGGTCGATGCCGTCGATGCGCATGGCGCGCGTGCCGGCTTCAACTTCCTGCCGCAGGAACAGCGCGCCGGACGCAGCCATCTGTTCGGATGGACGATGGCGGGCTTGCTGTTCGCAGCGCTGCTGTTCTCGTGGATGGCGCTGGGCAAGATCATCGAAAACCGCCGCGACGCGATCGCCGCGCTGGAGCAGCAGGTCGAGGAGGCCCGCGACGAAGCGCGTGCGGTCACGAAGCTGCGCAATGAGCTGGATGACGCGGCGGCCGGCGCGAATTTCCTCGCGGTGGAAAAAGCCAGCCAGCCGTCGATGCTGCTGCTGCTCGACGAACTCACCCAGCTGCTGCCCGACGACACCTATCTGGAGCGCTTGTCCGTGGTGCGCGGCGAAGTGTCGCTCAGCGGCCAGAGCCGCCAGGCCGCGAAGCTGGTCGAGATCCTCGGCGGCAGCAAGCTGCTGCGCTCGCCGGCCTTGAGCGGCCCGATCCAGCCCGATCCGCGCAGCGGCATGGATCGTTTCAACATCACCGGTCGCTACGGCCCGGTCGATACCGACAAAGAAGAGGGAGGTCGGCAATGAAACTGCTTCCCGATCCCCGTCACGGCAAGGTGCTGGCGGTAGTGCTGGCATTGATCGTGCTGATGCTGGTTTATCTGCTCGGCCTCCATTGGTGGTTCGTCGCGCCGATGCGCGAGTACCGTTCGCAGGTCGTCGAGTTGCGCGATGAGGAAGCGCGTTTCCGCGCGATGGCGCAACAGCGCGATGCGATCCGTGAGGCGCTGACGCAGGTGCGCGCATTCGAGGCCGAGAATCCCGGGTTCCTGTCGCAGGCCAACTTCGATCTCGCCTCCGCCGCGCTGATCGGCCGCTTGCAGGAACAGATCGACGGTCTGCGTGCCGGCGATGCCTGCCAGCTCGTGAGCCGCACGCCGTCGCGCAATCCGCCGCGCGCGCGCGGCGAGGAAGCGCCCGTGTTCGAGAAAGTCACGGTGAAAGTGCGGATGCGCTGCGAAATGGAATATTTTGGCGCGCTGCTGCATGGCCTGGAAAGCGGCAGTCCGCAGTTGTTCGTGTCCGAGCTGACCATCGTCGGGCGGCGTTCGCCGGGCGCGCGCAACCAGGACAACCAGGCCAGCCTCGACGTGAATTTCGACATGTACGGCTATCTGCCGCGCGCGAGGGCGAACTGATGCTGGCCCGTTTCACGCCATCGCAACGTTTGCCGGTGCTGCTCGCCGCGACCGCGGCGCTGTGGGCGCTGCTGTTCCTGTTCGCGGCGATGGCCGGTTTCGGTGGGCGCTACCGCCTGCACCCGGACGATCCTTCGCTCGTGCCGCCGCTGCCGCGCATCGATCTTTCGCAGGCGCACAGCCCACTCGAAACGCTCGACGCCTACGCCGCCATCGGCCAGCGTCCGCTGTTCAATGCCGACCGCCGTCCCGCGCCGCCGCCAAGCAACGGGAAGAGCGATGCCGATTCCGCGCCCCCGCCGCCTGCCGCTCCGCTCGAAGTGGCGCTGACCAGCGTGGTGATGACGAAGGACGTGCAGATCGCCATCGTCACCGACAACAAGAGCGGGCGGAGCCAGTCGGTACGACTGGGCAATTCGCTCGAAGGTGACCAGTCCGGTTGGAAATTGGTGGAACTGGAGCCGCGAAAAGCGGTCTTTGAAGGTTCGCAAGGTCGCAGCGAAGTGGAACTGCGCGTGTTCGACGGCTCCGGTGGCCAGCCGCCGACGCCGGTTGCCGCAGCGCCCAGCGCGCCGCCGGCACGTTCTCCGCGCGGTGCGGCGAATGCGCCGGCGGCAACCGAACAGAAGCAGGAAACCACCCCGGAGCAACCTGCCGTGCAGCAGCCGATACCTGCCGACATGAGCCCGGAACAGCGCTCCGAAATGATCCGCAAGCGGATCGAGGAGCGGCGCAGGCAGATGCGCGAAGAAGCCGAGCGCAACAACAGCAAGTAGGACGATTTTCCACATGATGCGACCGAACACTTCCACGACGACCGCGGCGCGACGACTTGGCGCATTCGTGCGGCTGTCCATGCTGTCCGCACTGCTGGTGTTTCTCGCCGGTTGCGCAACGAGCCGCGAGCCGCTGCAGGTCAGGGCGAACTACCTCGACGCGCTTGCCGCGCCCGTGGACAGCGCCGAGAAGGCGCCGCCTGCGGCGGTGTACGGCGAAGCCGCGCAGCCGTCCGCGCCTGCTTCCGGCGACTCGCTGGACTCGAACCACGATTTCCAGCCTGGCACCGGCGTGTTCCTCAACGAGACCGCATCGCGCCAGCCGGCGCCCGGTCCCGGCGCGACCGGTGACGTCACCTTCAATTTCGAAGGCGAGTCGCTGCACGCCGTGGTCAAGGCGATCCTCGGCGACTTCCTGCAGCAGAACTACGTGATCGCGCCCGGCGTTTCCGGCAACGTGACCTTTGCCACCGCCAAGCCGCTGCGTCCGGACCAGGCGCTTTCTGTGCTGGAAATGATGCTGCGCTGGAACAACGCGACGATGGTGTGGCAGGACGGCCGCTACACGATCCTCCCGGTCGCCCAGGCATTGCCCGGCAATCTGACGCCGCGCACCGGTCCGGTGCAGAACATGCGCGGCTACGAAGTGCGCGCGGTGCCGCTGCACTACATCTCCGCCACCGAGATGGAAAAGCTGCTGAAGCCGTACGCCAAGCCCGAGGCCGTGATCAACGTCGACAACAGCCGCAACATGCTGGTGTTGGCCGGCTCGCGCGCCGAAATCGAGAACTATCTGCACACCGTCTCGATCTTCGACGTGGATTGGCTCGAGGGCATGTCCGTCGGCGTCTTCAGCCTGCGCCAGGCCGAGGCCGCCAAGACCGTTGGCGAGCTGGAAAAGATCTTCGGCGACGGCAGCAACACGCCGATGGCGGGCATGTTCCGCTTCATGCCGCTGGAAGGCATCAACTCGATCCTCGTGATCACCCCGCAGCCGAAATACCTCAGCCGCATCGCCGAATGGATCGAGCGCTTCGATCTGGGTGGCGGCGAGGCCGGACAGCGGCTTTTCATCTACGAAGTGAAGAACGTCAAGGCCATGGACTTGGCCACGACGCTGGCCGACGTGCTCGGCACCAGCGCACCGGCGGTTCGCAGCTCCAGTTCGACGGGTTCGGTCGCGCCGGGCCTGGAATCGGTCGAAGTGCGCTCGGTCGGGGCGGACGGCAGTACCTCGCCACCGCGCCCGAATCCGCAGAACCGCCAGAACCGCCGCAACAACCAGCAGGGCAATGCGAATTTCGTGGCCACCGATGGCGGCCCGGTGGTCGATGCCGCGGGCGGCATTTCGCTCGGCGCGAGCGACCAGGTGCGGGTCTCGGCGGTGGAGGAAAGCAACTCGCTGCTGGTGCTGGCGACTTCGTCGCAATGGACGTCGATCCAGCGCGTGATCGAGCGCCTGGACACGATTCCGCTTCAGGTCCACATCGAGGCCAAGATCATCCAGGTGACCCTCAACGACGAGCTGCGCTACGGCGTGCAGTGGTACTTCGAGAACGCCATCGGCGGCGAGGGCGGCCTGGGTGATGCCTTCCGCGAACTGGCTCGCGGTCGCTCGATCTGGGGCGACGTGGCGGGCAATATCGTCAACAACAGCATCAACTGGACTTTCGTCGGTCCCAACGTGGCCGCCGTCATCAGTGCGCTGGATCGCGTGTCGAACGTGAAGGTGCTGTCCAGTCCGTCCGTGGTCGTGCTCAACAACAAGGCCGCGACCATCAACGTCGGTAAGCAGATCCCGGTGAACAGCAGCTTCATCAATACCGGTATCGGCAACACCAATACCCAGACCTACGTGCAGTTCCGCGATACCGGTATCACGCTGACCGTCACGCCGCGCGTCAATCCGGGTGGCCTCGTGTTCATGGAGATCGACCAGCAGGACAGCACGCCCGGCGATGCCGGTGACGCGGTCGGCGGCAACGTGCCGGTGGACCAGGCCAAGATCAAGACCGAAGTGGCCGTGCAGTCCGGTCAGACCGTGCTGCTCGGTGGCCTGATCAAGCAGACCGATACCAAGGGCAGTGGCGGCGTTCCCGGCCTGCACCGGATTCCGATCGTGGGATCGCTGTTCGGTGGCAAGACCGAGCAGAGCGTCCGGCAGGAGCTGCTCGTCATGCTGACGCCCGTCGTCATCCGCAACAGCGACGAAGCGCGCCGCCTCACCGACGAATACACCCGCCAGTTCCGTGCGCTGGAGCCGCTGCGGGTGGAGAAGGACTGATGATCCACAAACCACAGACCCATGACATCGCAGGAGCGATTCCCATGATCCGAAAGACTCTCGCGCTGGCCGTCGTGGCCTCCGTCCTCACCGCATGCGGCGCCACAGCTCCGAGCAAGAAAGCCGGCCTGGCTCCGGAAGAAGCCATCGCGCAGCGTGCCAAGGCGCGCTGGGACGCGATCATCGCCAAGGAGTACGAGAAGGCTTATTCGTTCATGACGGCCGGTGCCCGCGCCACCACGCCGTTCGACAACTACGCCAATCGCCTCGCCATGTCCGCGGTGCAATGGAAGAACGCCGAGGTCGAGCAGGTTACGTGCGAGGAGGCGGACGTGTGCGTCGCCCGGGTGCGCATCGAGAGCAAGATCCGCTCGCCTTCCGCCGGCGGTACCGGCGTCGGCATGCTGACCTCCAACCGTCCTGTCCTGGAGGACTGGCTGCGCGGCAGCGATGGCCAGTGGTACTTCCTGCCCAAGACGACCGGGCGCTGAACCTGCGTCCTGAAGCGTGAAATGGAGTGAAAATCCGTCAGGTGGGGGCATGACGGACGTTGCATAGCTTGATCCAGTGTGCCTATACTCCCACTTGCTACACCTCGGCAATTTGTCCGGCGAGCCTTGCGAGCCTGGTCGAAGCAGGGTGTAAGCAGAAAAAAGCCCTGTACTTTTGACACTTTGGAGTGTTGTATGAAGAAGAACTCGCTTACCTCGGCCATCATCGCTGGCGTCGCCGGCGTTGCGGGCCTGGCGGGCGTGGCCAACGCCGTCAATCTGAACCCGGATGGCGTCGGTCAGGTCCTGCTGTACCCCTACTACACCGTCAATGCCGACCAGTCCACGCTCGTCACGGTTGTGAACACCGCCGACGTGGCCAAGGCCGTGAAGGTGCGCTTCCTCGAGTCCTTGAACTCGGCGGAAGTCCTCGACTTCAACCTGTACCTCTCCGCGCATGACGTGTGGACGGGCGAGGTGTACCTGGACAATGGCGTCCCGGGCATGCTCACCACGGACAAGTCCTGCATCTCGCCGCGTAACCTGACGAACGTGTTCGAACCGTTCCGTGATTACGAATTCACCTACTGGCGTCCTGACCTCCTGGGTCGCAGCGTCTCCCCGCTGAACTTGGCTCGTCAGTTCCAGGGTCACATCGAAATCATCGAAATGGGCGACCTGGGCGGCGACGTTGCCTCGGCCGTGACCCACATCAACGGCACGCCGCGTAACTGCGCCCTCGTGCGCAACTACTGGGCCGAAGGCGGCACCTGGACGCTCGAAGCCGGCGCTGGCGGTAAGGGCCTGACCGACGTTTATCCGCCGGGCTCGGGCTACATCGACAACGGTCAGGTGGCCTTCAACGAAAACGGCGGCCCGGGCGGTATCTACGGCTCCGGCGTCATCGTGAACGTGGCCGAAGGCACCAGCTACGGCTACAACGCCTACGCCATCAACGGCTTCTACACCCTCGACGAAAACCTGCACTATGCTCCGGGCTCGATCAGCCCGAACCTGGGTCAGGCTGAAACCGCCTTGGGCGAAGCTACCGCCACCGTGTTCGACGCGGCTGGTACGGCGTACAACTTCACGTTCGAAAGCGGCTCGGTGTCGTCCGCCCCGGCGGCCGTCTCGGCCGTGCTGAGCGCGCGCTACATCGCCAACGACTACGTCGCCATCCCGGGCTTCGCGTCCAGCGACTGGGTCGTGACCTTCCCGACCAAGCGTCTCCACACCTACCGTCCGATCGGTTCGCCGGAAGTGGCTCCGTTCACCAACGCTCAGGGCGTGGGCAGCAACGGTTCCGCTGGTACCAACGTGTTCGAAGGTTCCTGGCCGGAAGTGATCGAAGTCCAGTACTGGGATCAGGAAGAAGGCACGCCGATCGCTCCGGTCACCCCGGGCGACGTCTCGCCGCTGCCGCCGCCGACCGAGCCGACCGTTCTGGCCTTCCGTCAGGAAGCCAACGTGTTCAGCTTCGCCCCGCACGGCGTTGCTGCTGGCACGGCCACCCCGGTTCTGGGCACCCCGCTCAACGTCGGTGGTACGGTTCTTGAGCTGGAAGACGGCTTCCAGGCCGGTTGGGCCCGCATCGGCTTCGGCAACCAGCTGAGCGACGGCAACAACACGATCGTCGGTCTGCCGGTGATCGGCTTCTGGGCTGCCAAGTTCATCAACGGCAACGTTGGTGGCGCGCTGGCGAACTACACCTTCACGCACCCGCACCGCGTGGCTCGTGAAATCGGTTCGGCCGCCGGCAACTAAGCCAAATGTTGAATCCGGAACCAGTTCCGGAGAAAACATGAAGTACAAGCATCGGGGCCTTCGGGCCCCGATGTTTTTTAAGGGGATTGGAAGATTCTGGTCCTTGGCAAACCGGAATCCGAAGGTCCGATATTTCTTCTTTACGGCATTGGACGAAGAAGTGGGGCCCGTCGTCGTATGAGAAAAGACGCCATCGAGTCGTCTCGTCAAACGCAGAACCTTTCCGTTCGACGGTGGTCTGGGATTACCATTCGGGCTGCACTTCGCGAAGTCGGAAGATCACCCGTAAAGCGGGCGCTAATGTCCGGCTTGGTTACAATGGCTAACATGGGGGAAGCCGACCCGGCAGACAACGGGTTGCGGCGTGGATTGGACATACGGAGGAATGCGACATGATGTCATGCGAAACGCCGCGCACTTTTTCGCAAGGCGCGCGTATTTTCGGTCTGGGCGCCTTGGCGCTTTCGATCACTTTGGCTTCCGCGGCCGCAACGGCGCAAGACAAGAAGTTGTACCTGTTGGTGGATCAGGAGTCCAAGGAAATCCCTCTGGCAACCAACACTTCCGTGCGGATTCGCACGGACGGCAATCTGGAAGCCACGTGCAAGCTGACCGACGGCAAGTGCCCCAATATCGGCACGCAAAGCGGTAACGGTCCTGAGATCACCTTCCCCAACGTGGAATTGCAGCAAAGCACCACTGCCAAGACCCTGACGTGGAATGCGAGTACGGCGGTGGCCTGCTATGGCGCGACACCGAGCGGCTTGGCGATCTGGAACAAGGGTTGGCCGAACAGCAACGGCAATACCACGACGCAAGCCGGTGGCATGTCGCTCGCGAGCCTGTCGCAGGGCGTCCATACCTTCGGTATCAAGTGCTACGCGGAAGACGGCGCAGTCGGAACCCAGACGGCTACCGTGACCGTGACGGCTCCGCCCGTCATTTCCGACAGCTGCGCGGCCTATCTGGACAGCTTGAGCCCGGACGAACGCGCGAATTTCGAAGCGTACCGCGCCAGCAATCGCGGAATGACGCGCGACACGAGCTCCACCGGCATTTACAACAGGGCGACCTTCGCCAGCTTCCTCGGCATCACGCCGGGCGCGCACACGGGTGGAACCGGCGCGACCGCCAATAACCTGGGTCTCCCGGGCAATCTGGCGGCCGACAAGTACATCGCGCTGGAGTTCACCATGCTGCCCGAAGGCACGGGTGCTGGCACCGGAACCGGCAAGTTCAAGTTCGAACTGGGCGAATTCCTGACCTCCGGCCTGACGAAACCGATTGCGGCCACGATCAGCCCGTGCGAAGGCGACTTCCGTCCGAGGGATACGGCTCCGGGTGCCGATCCGTACCTGCGCGCGATCTGTCGCGGCAACTACGGCATCAGCGCAGCGTTGTACGGAAGCGTCAGCGATCCGGGCCGTTGCTCGACGCCGGCGAACCAGAAGATGTATCTCAACGTCTCGCTCCGCAACCTGTTCACTTCGGGCGTGGCCTTCCCGCTGACGTCTTCCACGATTCCGGACGACGAATGCGGTTCGACCGCCAAGTGCGGGCTCAACATCACCGTCAGCAACTGACGGATACGCAGCTCCAGCGTGAGCCGCCGGGCGAATCTCCGTTCCCTGCAACGGAGATTCGCCTTGGCTTCGCATGGGAATCCGAAAGATTTGCGATGAAAAAGCAGTTCAAGGGGTTTGGAAAAATAATGATCAAGAAGCTGTTGGTCGCGATGACCGCGTTGGCGGTGTGCGGATTTGCCGGTGCGCAAGAGCTGGACATCCCCAAGGATGACGACGTGGTCGCCGAGCGCGGAGGCGTGCCGGTGACGGTGGGCCAGCTGCTGGCGAAGCTGCGCATCGGTGGACCGAAGCAGGCGCGCAAAGGCTATTTCGCTGATGGCAACAAGACCGCGACCCTGATCGATGGCCAGTTGCTGACGCACCAGATCGCGGCCGAAGCGCGCGCCAACGGACTGGACAAGGATCCGCAAATCCAGCGCGAGATCGAAGCCGAGATCGCCGAGCTGCTCTCGCGCCGCCAGATCGAGCGCCACATGGAGTCGTTGCAGGAACCGAACTTCGAAGAGCTTGCGCGTGAACGCTACATCGCGAAGAAGGCCGAATACATCCAGGAAGAGACGGCCGACGTCCGCCACATCCTGATCCTGACCTCGGACAAGACCGAAGAGGAAGCCAAGGCCAAGGCCGACAAGGCGTATGCCCAGCTGAAGGATGGCGTCAACTTCGATGCCATCTGGATGGAGTACAGCGAAGACCCGAACCGGGCCGCGAATGGCTGGGTCCGCAAGGTCAGCCGGGAAGGCTTCGACATGGCCTTCGTCGATGCGACCGAGAAGCTGCAGAACATCGGCGACATTTCCGAGCCGGTGAAGTCGCAGTTCGGCTACCACATCATCCGTCTGGAAAAGCGCACGCCCGCGCGTCAGCGGACTTTCGACGAAATGAAGGTGGCGCTCATCGATCAGGCGCGCCAAGAGTTCCGCATGGCCGCGCGCGACGCCTATCTGGCCAGCTTCTCGGTCAAGCCGCTGACGGTCAACGAAGAAGTCGTCCAGAAGCTGCACAACATCGAAGAGCCCTGATCCGGGGACTTCCACTATTCCCATCCTCCGTGCCGTATGCCGTACGGCACGGAAAGCCGCCCGAAGCACTGGACGAGGAGGCATGCGCAGTGCAAGCCGCGGTTGAACGGATTCGATCCGAAGGCATGATGCGATCGGCGATTTCATTGGAGCATCCATGCTCGGCTTCCTGATCCGCCAGGACTTGCGCCAGCGTTTCTCCGGCAATGTGCTCGGCACGGCGTGGGCAGTGCTCGCGCCGTTGCTGCAACTGGCGGTGTTCGCCCTGGTGTTCGCGCAGATCTTCAAGGCCCGCGTGCCCGGCCTCGATGAGCGCGGCTACGTGATGTTCCTCGCGCTCGGCATGTGGCCATGGAGCGCGTTCGCCGAAGGGATTTCGCGCGGAATGACCGCGCTGACCGATCACGCCGGCCTGTTGAACAAGGTCGCGGTGAGCGCATGGGACGTGGTCGCCGCGCGCGTGTTCGCCGCCTTCATCGTGCAGGGCATCGGCTTCCTCGTCGTGGTTCCGGTGCTGTGGTTCTGGCAGGGAACGCTGTCGCTCGCGCATTGGCCGCTGACGCTGCTGTCCTGGGCAGGTCTCCTGGCGCTGTCGCTCGCGATCGCCCAGATCGTCGCGATCTGCCACGTGTTCGCGCGCGATACCCAACCCATCATCGCGTACCTGCTGACGGCCTGGATGTTCCTGACGCCGATTCTTTACGACCCACGCATCCTGCCGGAATGGTTGGGCAGCGCGATGGGCTTCAATCCGATGGCCGGACTGATCGCGGGTGTTCGCGATCCGCTGCTTTGGAAAAACGCTGCTGCCGCATTGCCGTGGACTTCGCTGCTCGTTGCCTTGGCGGCGCTGGGTCTTTCGGCCTGGATGGCGCGGCGCTTCCGCGGCCATGTGCGGGAGTTCCTGTGAACGAGCCGCTGCTGGTTGCGAAGCAATTGGGCAAGCGCTACCCGCGCAGCGCCGATGCGCGCGCGCGGCTGGCGGCATTCGCGCGCATCCTCGTCGGTGCGCCGTACCCGCAATGGGAAGTGCTGAAAGACATCTCCTTCACCGTCGCGCCGGGGCAGTCGCTCGGCATCATCGGCGAGAACGGGGCGGGCAAATCGACGCTGCTGAAACTGGTTTGCGGTGTGCTCGAGCCTTCCAGCGGAAGCGTCGAGCGGCGCGGTCGCATCGGCGCCTTGCTGGAACTCGGCGCGGGCTTCGATCCGGAACGCACGGGCCGCGAGAACATCGCGATTTCCGCGAGCCTGCAAGGCTGGAGCGCGGCGCAGGTGACAGAACGCTTCGACGATATCGCGGCCTTCGCCGACATCGGTCGCTACCTCGACGAGCCGGTGAAGCATTACTCGTCCGGCATGGTTGTCAGGCTCGGCTTCGCGATCATCGCGGCGGTGAAGCCCGACCTGCTGATCACCGACGAAGTGCTGGCGGTCGGCGACGAATCCTTCCAGAAGAAGTGCATCCGCTGGATCGAGGATTACCTCGAAGGCGGCGGCACGCTGCTCCTGGTCAGCCATTCGATGTACCACGTGCAGAAGCTCTGCAAGCAGGCGCTGTGGCTGCGCGACGGGCGCGTGCAGGCCTATGGCGACGTGTTCGACGTGACGCAGGACTACCTGAATTTCCACGAGCGAAAGTCGCGTTCGGAAAGCGGCGGCGACGTTGATCCGCACTATGCCGGCGATCACTACCGCATCGTCGCGGTGCGCTTGGACGGCGACGACAGCACGGTGCCGAAATCGGTGCCGCAGGGCGGCGGTCTCGGCTTGGAAGTCGACGTGTATTCGCCCGATGGCCGCGCGCCGAGCCTTGGCTTGGGCGTGCTGCGTGAGGACGGCGCGGCGGTGTTCGGCAGCACCAGCGAAATCGACGGCGGCAAGCCGGTCGCGCTGGACGCGCATCATTTCCGCTTCACGGTCCGGTTCGACGAACTGGACCTCCTGCCCGGCGGCTATTTCTTCCGCCTGCATGCGCTCGATCCGGAATGCGTGCGCTTGTTCGATGCCGTCGAGCGCGGTTTCACGATCCGTGGCCAGGCGCGCGACTGGGGCCTGGTGCGCCTGCCGCACCGTTGGAGCTGACGTGAACTGCAGTGTCGTCATACCCGCCTATCGGGCCGCCGCCGAATTGAACCAATGCCTCGCCGCGCTGGCGCGGACCTTGCCGCAAGGCGTGCGCGTGCTGGTGGCCGACGACGCCTCGCCGTCGCCGGAAGTCGGCGAGGTCGTACGGCAATGGCAGGGCGGCGGCAGGCTGCAACTCGACTATGTCCGCCGCGAAAAGAATCTCGGCTTCGTCGGCAACGTGAACCGTGCTTTCCAGGAGACGGCACCGGACGACGTGATGCTGCTGAATTCCGATGCCGTGCCGGCGCAAGGCTGGTGGCAACGGATGCTGGCGTGCGCAGCTTCCGATCCGCGCATCGCGACGATCACGCCGTGGTCGAACAATGCGGAGATCTGTTCGTTCCCGCGTCTGTGCGACGCTGCGCCTGTGCCTTCCACGGCCGAGGCCGACGCCATCGCACAGGCTGCGCGGGCGGCGGGAAAGCCCGAATATCCGGAGCTTCCCACCGGCGTCGGCTTCTGCATGTTCGTGCGTCGCGCTGCGCTGGAGGCCATCGGCGACTTCGACGAGGCGACGTTCGGCAAAGGCTACGGAGAGGAAAACGACTTCTGCCAGCGCGCCATCGGCCATGGCTGGAAGAACGTGCTCTGCGACGATGCTTACGTGGCGCATTTGGGCGGCGCGTCGTTTTCCGCGACCGGACATGCGCCCGGCGGGGAAAATCTGCGCAGGCTGTTGGCGCGCTACCCGGGCTACAATACGCAGGTCGCGGATTTCATCCTGCGCGACCCGCTGGCGCGGCTCCGCCAGCGCATCCAGGACGGCTTGCAGTCGTCCGCAATCGCCGCCGCCCAGACCGAACTCTTCCCGCCCACCGCATGAGCGACGCTCCCATCCTGGCATTCACCGGTGAACGCTTCACGCCCGAGTGCGTGCGCGAGATCTGGTACGAGCACATGCACCGCTACGCCTTCGCGCTGCCGCTCGCGCGCGGCAAGCGCGTGCTCGATGCGGCTTGCGGCGAAGGCTACGGCAGCGCCTTGCTCGCCGGCGCTGCCGATCGCATCGTCGGCGCGGACATTTCGCACGAGGCGGTCGGCCATGCGCGTTCGCGCTACGGCGCGATTCCGAATCTTTCCTTCGTCGAAGCCGATTGCACCGCGCTCGACGAATTGCCTTCGGCCAGCTTCGACCTGATCGTCAGCTTCGAGACGCTGGAGCATGTCGAAGCGCAGGAGCGCATGCTCGACGGTTTCGCGCGCCTGCTGAGCGAGGACGGCGTGCTGCTCGTTTCCACGCCGGACAAGCACAACTACACCGATGCCACCGGCCAGGTGAACGAGTTCCACGTGCGCGAACTCTATCGGCCCGAGTTCGAGGCGCTGCTGGCGCCGCGGTTTCCCGCGGTGCGCCTGTTCGCGCAGAAGCTGCTGTTCCAGTCCGCGTTGTGGGAAGTCGGGCAGGGTGCGGCGCGCAACGATTTCGCCGCCTCCACGCAACGCGACGACGGCGGGCTCGTGGAAAAGCTCGACTACCCGCCGCTGTACTACATCGCCGCCTGCGCGCGCCGCGCCGAACTGCTCGACGCCTTGCCCGCGCATCATTTCTTCGGCGACAAGGCCGAAAGCGTCTATTCGCACTACAACGAGGAAGTGCGCCGCCACATCGCCGCCGGCCTGATGCTGCGCGATCGCGATGCGGAGATCGAGCGCCTGCGGGCGCGCATCGCCGAACTGGAAGCGCGCGCGTGAGTCTTCCCGAAGTCGGCAGCCTGGGCGACGCCGCGACAGCGGACAGTGCGGCGAACGTCGCCGCCATCGTGGTCAGCCACGACAGCGGGCAGTGCCTGCTCGATTGTGTTGCGGACCTGCTGGCGCAGGACGAAGCGGTCGAAGTCGTCGTCGTGGACAACGGCTCGCGCGATGGCGCGCCGCAGAAGTTGGCGTCGAATCCGCGCGTGAAGACGATCCTCAACGCCGGAAATCCCGGCTTCGGGTCGGCCTGCAACCAAGGCGCGCAGGCCAGCACCGCGCCGTTCCTGCTGTTCGTGAATCCCGATTGCCGCTTGCCGCGCGATGCCGTGCGGCGCTTGCGGGAAACCCTGCAGTCCGTGTCGAACGTCGGTCTGCTCGGCGCGCAATTGTTGAATGCCGATGGCAGCGAGCAGGCCGCTTCGCGCCGCTCCACGCCCAGGCCGATGCAGGCGATCCGCGCGTTGCTGTTTGCCTCGGGCAACGCGGCATCGCCCACGCGTGTCGAAGGCGGTATCGAAACCGTCGATGCGATTTCCGGTGCGTTGATGATGACGCCGCGCGCCGTGTTCGATCGATTGCAGGGATTCGATGTCGGCTACGTGCTGCACTGCGAAGACCTCGACCTGTGTCGCCGCACGCTGGCGCTCGGTTATTCCGTCGCGTTGGCGCCGACGGTGCGCATCACGCACCTGAAAGGCACCTCCAGCCGCCGGCGTCCGGTCTGGGTGGAATGGCAGAAGCATCGCGGCATGTTGCGTTACTTCCGCAAGTTCGACGCCGCGCAAAGCCCGTGGTGGTTGCGGCTTGCGGTCCCGCTCGGCATCGCCGCGCATTTCCCGCTGGCCGCGCTCCGGGCCTGGTGGCGGGCGTGAGTATGTGAATCTGCGACACAGGCGGCGTGCACGCCGCCGCGCGACGTCGCACAATTTGATAATCAGGAATATTTAAAGCATGTCGATGTTCATTCCCGGTCAACGCTGGTTTTCCACGGCCGAACCGGAACTTGGACTGGGCACGGTGATGCGCGTCAACGGACGCGCCGTGCAGATCGTGTTCACCGGTTCCGGCGTGGTGCGCCAGTACGCAGGCGACTCCGCGCCCTTGGCGCGCGCTGAATTCCGCGCCGGCGACACGGTGCGCGTCGATGGCCATGATCTGGTCGTCGAGATGGTGACGGTTGTCGATGGCCTGATCCAATACACGGTCGCGGGCAAGGCGATCCACGAAGGCATGCTCGACGCCGAGCAGCCCGTGTCGCGCGCCGACGCTCGTCTGCGCACCGGTCGCGTCGATCCGAACGATGCCTTCGAATTCCGCGTCGAACTGCTGAACCGGCGCGCCAACGCGCTGAAGCATCCGGGCTGGGGCGTGCTGGCCGCCCGCATCGATCTCATCCCGCACCAGTTGCGCGTCGCGGAAATCGTTGCCGAGCGCCGTCCGCCGCGCTTGCTGTTCGCCGATGAAGTGGGCCTGGGCAAGACCATCGAAGCCGGCCTGGCGATCGCGCAACTGGTCGCTGCCGGACGCGCCAGCCGCGTGCTGGTGCTGGCGCCGGAAAGCCTCGTGAACCAGTGGTTCGTCGAGTTGCTGCGGCGCTTCAACCTGAACTTCGCGATCTTCGACGAGGAGCGTTGTGAATCCATCGAAGTCACGAACCCGCGCAAGAACCCGTTCGAGGACGAACAGTTCGTCGTCGCGTCGGTGAACTGGCTGGCCGATTCGCCCAAGCGCGCGAGTCAGGCCAAGGCGGCCGGATGGGATCTGCTGGTCGTCGACGAGGCGCATCACTTGGCGTGGTCGGAAACCTCCGCCAGCCCCGGCTATTTGCTGGTCGAAGCGCTGTCGCAGGTCATTCCCGCAGTGTTCCTGCTTACCGCGACGCCCGAGCAGCTCGGCTTGGGCGGACATTTCGCGCGGCTGCGGCTGCTCGATCCGGCGCGTTATTCCAGCCTGGCCGAATTCGAGAAGGAAACCGCGCGCTTCGTGGGCTTGTCCGCGACCGTGGAAAAGCTGCTCGAAGCCTCCGCGCTCGACGAAGCCGACAAGCAGGCGCTCGCGGAGCTGCTTGGCGACGATGCCAGCCTGCTGCCCGAAGCGCTTGCCAACATCGAGGCGAACAAGCGCGGCGCGGTGGACAAGCTGGTCGACGTGCTGATCGATCGCCACGGCACCGGACGGGCGATGGTCCGCAATCGGCGTGCCGCGGTCGGCGGTTTCCCGAGCCGCGTGCGGCACATCGAGCGCCTGGACAGCGAGGAAACCGATCCGCTGCTCGAAGCCCGTTTGCTGGCCGAGTTCCTCAGCGACATCGGCGTGCCCGGCCATCACGAGCCGGAGCACGACTACGCGCACGATCCGCGCTTCGAGTGGCTGCTGAAGAAACTCGACGAACTGGCGCCGCAGAAGGTGCTGCTGCTGTGCCGTTCGCGCGCGAAAGTGCAGGCGCTGGAAGAAGCGCTGCGCACGCGATCCGGAATCGCCGTCGCGCGCTTCCACGAGGACATGTCGCTGTTGCAGCGCGACCGCAACGCCGCGTATTTCGCCGAAACCGATGGTGCGCGCCTGCTGATCGCCTCGGAAGTCGGCGCCGAAGGCCGCAACTTCCAGTTCGCGCAGCATCTGATCCTCTGGGATCTGCCCGCCGATCCGGACATGCTGGAACAGCGCATCGGACGCCTGGATCGCATCGGCCAGCGTGGCGACGTGCACATCCATGCCGTGGCCCTTTCCGACTCGCCGCAGGACGTGCTGTTGCGCTGGTACGACGAAGGACTCGATGCGTTCTCGCAGGTCAGCGCGGCCGGTCGCGAGCTGATGCGTCGTTTCAGCGACGATCTGCTGCGCCTGGTGCAGGACTACGGTCCCGGCGAGGCGCGCGAAGCCGCGTTCGCCCAAGTGCTGGCGCAGACGCGCACGCTGCACGGCGAGCTGCTGGAAAAGATCGCCAAGGGCCGCGATCGCCTGCTGGAATTGGCCAGCCGCCGCGGCGCCGAGCAAAGCCTGCTGCGCGATGCGCTCGCGCGCGACGATCGCCAGGCATCGTTGGACGACTTCGCGCTGCGCCTGCTGGAACGTTTCGGCATCCACCACGAAGTGCTCGACGGCCACGTCTATCTGCTCGATCCGGAATACCTGACGCTCGACGCCTTCGAGGAATTCAAGTCCGGCCCGCGCCGCGCCACGCTGGATCGCGCCACGGCGCTGAGCCGCGACGACGTGCTGTACCTGCGCGACGACCATCCGTTGCTGTTGTCCGCGACCGATCTGTTGCTGTCGGCCGAAACCGGCAATGCCACGGTGCTGATCGACGATTCGCTGCCGGCGCGCAGCGTGCTGCTGGAAGCGGTTTACCTGCTCGAATGCGTCGCGGATCGGCGCCTGCACGTGAGCCGCTACCTGCCGCCGCAGCCGTTGACCGCCATCGTCGATACCCGGCTCGCGGATCGTTCCGATTTCCGTCCGAGCGCGCGTGCGCTCAGCCGCGCCAGCGAACGTCCGGTCGAACTGTCGCGTTATCGCAAGATCCTCGAAACGCTGCTGCCGCCGATGCTGGAGCGCGCCGCGTCGCTGGTTTCGACCGCTGCGCAGGCCGTCATCGACCAGGCCGCGAACGAAGCCGCCACGCTGCTCGGCGAGGAAACCGCGCGCCTTGAGGCCTTGGCGAAAGTGAATCCGGCGGTGCATCCGGAAGAAGTCGAAGCGCTGCGCGCGGAAGCGGCGGCGCTCGCGATCGCGATCCCGAAGGCGCGACCGCGCCTGGATGCGCTGCGCCTGATCGTCAGCCCGGATTTCCTGGCCTTCGCGCGCTGATGTCGTGGCGCGGCCGGCTCAGACCGGTCCGTGCCAGCCGAACAGCAGTCCCGCCAAACCCATCGCGACGCCGACGAACATGCCGGCCCACGCCATGCGGCGTTCGGCGCGGCGTGCGTCGCCGGCAGCGATCGGATCGTGTTCGGCTTCGCGCTCGTGGCGTCGCGCGAGGATGCGCGGCAGCCATGTCAGGTTCATCGCGCCCAGCGAGGCCATCATCCCGGCGAAGCTGATCGCGGGCAGCCATTCGGACGGATGCCACGCCGCCGCGCCCATCAGGGCGCTGAAGGCCAGCACCACGGTGACGCCGGCGATGGCAAACCAGAACAGTTCGCGGCGCTCCTGTTCATCGGTCGAAGTGATCCAGTGGCGGCGCACGCCGAAGAACACGATGGCGATGCCGGCCAGCGCCGCGAACACCATGCCGCCGGCGACCAGTCCGAACTTGCCGCCGAATTTGCCCGCGAGCATGCCGCCCTTGCTGCCGACGACCTCGAGCCGCGCGGCCGCGCCGCGACCGGCGCTGCCGATCATCTTGGAACTGCGTCCGAACAGGTGGCCTGCCAGCGAACTGCTGCCAGCGACGCCGGCTGCCGCCGCCGCGTTCTGGCTCATCGACAATCCGCCGACCACGAGCGCGGTGAAGGCCAGCGTCGGAGCGGTTTCGCGCGCGAAGTCGCCGAGCCGTTCCAGCAGGTTCCGATGCAGGCTCTGGCGGGCGCGCGACAGGCGCTTGCGCACCGCCGCGTCCTGCATGCCGAGCAGTTCCGCGACCTGCTTCGAGGATTGTCCTTCACGGTAGTAGATCAACAGGATCTCGCGGGTTTCTTCCGGCAATTCGTCGATCAGCTCGGCCGCGACCGCTTCTTCCTGCTGGCGGGAAAGCCGTTCCGGATGGTCCGGCGTCGGATCGGCGACGACCGCGAGGATGTCGTCGATGTCGCCGTCGATGCGCTTCTCGGTGCGCTTCCGGCGCAAGTGGTCGTGCGCGAGGTTGCGGGTGATCTGGCGCAACCACGGCAGGAAGCTGGAACGGTTGCGCAGCCGCGGCAGGTGCTTCCATGCCGAGAGGAAGGCGTCTTGCGCGATGTCCTCGCTGGCCGAGACGTCGCGCGTGATCGCCAGCGCGATGGCCGTGATGCCGTTCTGGCAGCCGCCGACGATTTTTCCGAAGGCGGCGCGGTCGCCGTTGGCGGCGGCGGGGAGGTGTTCGTCGATCAGCAGGGCCAGGGCTTCGGTATTCGGCATGACGGCGTTTCCAGCAGTGGATCAGCCCGAAGACGTGTCGATCACGATGATGTGACTTTCCGGTTCCTGCTCCGGCGCTGGCGGCGCGGTCCTGGTCGATGTGCAGCTGCGCGAGATCGTCAGGATGGTCAGGATCGCCACCGCCGCGAGCAGGAACAGGCGCAGCTTCGAGGCCAGGCGGTTCGGATTCGCGGGCTCGGTAATGCTGCTGCCCTGCGGCAGGTAGGAATCGCCGCGCGTCGAGTCCAGCAGGCCGGCTTCGCGCAGCAGCGTGCGCGCCTTGGCGAGATCGTCCGAGTGCACGACCCACAACGCGGGATCGCGCTGGCCCTGCGCCGCGCGCTCGCTGTCGCGGAAGGAAAACTCGCGGCGGCGGTTGCCCTGGTACGAGCGCGCCTCGCTGATCCAGGTCTCGATGCCGTGTTCGTTCAACAGCCGCGCGACGCCTTCGACCGTTTCAAGCCGCGGCGAAGTGAAGATCTGCCGCATGCGCTCAGCCCTGGAAATCGGTGACGCGGATCATGCCTTCCTGCGCCGTGCTCGCCACCAGCACGCCGTCGCGGGTGTAGACGCTGCCACGCGCCAAGGCACGGCTGTCCTGCATCGTCGGGCTCTCGCAGACGTACAGGAACCATTCGTCCACGCGGAACGGGCGGTGGAACCACATCGCATGGTCGAGGCTGGCCATGCGCACGTTCGGCTGGATGTAGGACAGCGCATGGGGCAGCAGCGCGGTGCCGATCAGGAAGAAATCCGAGGCGTAGGCGAGCAGGGCGTTGTGCATCTGCGCGTCGTCGTCGATGCGGTCGGCGAGCTTGAACCAGATCGCCTGGTGCGGCGGGCGCTTTTCCGGCGCCAGCTCGTTGCGCGGATGCACCGGCCGGAACTCGAAGGCGCCGCGGCCGGTGAGCCAGCGCTGGGTCTTGGGTTCCAGCTTGGCCAGTTCTTCCGGCGTCAGCGTCATGTACGGGGCGAGCGCTTCCGGCATGGGCGTCGACGGCGCCGGCGTCTGGTGTTCCGGGCCGGGCGAAGGCGCGTTGAAACTGGCCGAGGCCACGAAGATCGGCTTGCCGTGCTGGATCGCGGTGATGCGCCGCACCGAGAAGCTGCCGCCGTCGCGGGTGTTTTCGACCGAATACACGATCGGGTGCTCGATATCGCCGGCGCGCAGGAAGTACGCGTGCAGCGAATGCGCGCGGCGGCTCGGTTCCACGGTGCGCTGCGCGGCGGAAAGCGCCTGTCCGAGCACTTGCCCGCCGAACACGGAGCGCGTCCCGATGTCGCGGCTCTGGCCGCGGAACAAGGTGTCCTCGATACGTTCCAGCTGGAGCAGTTCGAGTACTTCGGCGACTTTGGGATGCAAGGTGCGTTCTCGCGACGGTGCGCGCTTGGGCGCGGGGTTTGGAATTATCGCACGCGTCGCGCGTGGCGATTCCGCGGCGGCTGGACGGCTGTCACGGAGCCTCCGTTCCGGTTGCGCCGAGACGCTGCAAGGGCACATGCATCAACACGTGCTCCCACGGAAACAGCGGGCCGGGATCGCGCTTGCGCGGCACCTTCCGCGCAGCGTCGTCGCTGGCCGGGACCAGTTCGCGATCCAGGTCTTCGTGGCCGGCGATGAAGCGCAGGTTCGGCAACGCGCTTCCCAGCGCGTGCAGCAGTTCGATCAGGGCGTCGATCTGCGCCTCGGGATACGGCTCGTCCATGGCCTGGTGTTGCGACGACAGCCAATCCGGATAGCGCCCGGTATTCACCAGCTCGATGCCGACCGAGCGCGGGTTGAAGCCGCGCACGTGATGCGCGATGCGTTCGAACGGCACGAAGCGGAAAGTGCTGCCGTCGCGGTCGATATAGCAATGGCCGGAATTGCCCGTGCCGCTCTCGTACAGCACGCGTTCGCCATACTCGCGGGCGGTCGCCAGATCCGGCAGTTCGGTGCAATGCACGACGATGAGATCGACCCGTTCCAGAGAGCGGGAATCGAGTTTGTCGGCATAGGGCAGCGGCCAGTCGCGCATGGCGGCCATGCTAGCATCGCCGCCATTCCTTCCCCCTTGTTTGCCGCGCATTTGCCTTGCGCGGTGCGATTCCCATGAGCCAGGCCACGACTTCCCCGCCACCTGATTCCCCGCCTGCGTCGACGTCCAGTCTGGTCCGGTTGATGTCGCAGTTTCCGCGCGCCGGACGGGTGGAATGGATCGGGCTGCGGCCCGCGCGCAAGGAACCGATGCGCGTGGTCCAGGCGGTGTTTGCGCATGCTGGCGGCGGCCTGGAAGGTGACCGCTACAAGGGCAGCGGCAAGCGTGGGGTGACCTTGATCCAGGCCGAGCATCTGCCGGCGATTGCGTCGCTGGCGGGCTTGGCGGAAGTGCGGCCGGCGCTCCTGCGGCGAAACATCGTGTCCGGATTGCCGCTGATCGCCTTGGTCGGCCGGCGATTCGCCATCGGCGACGTGGTGCTGGAAGGCACCGAAGAATGCGATCCCTGCGCCAACATGGAAACCGCGCTCGGCGCCGGCGGCTTCAATGCGATGCGCGGCCATGGCGGCCTGTGCGCGCGCATCGTCGAAGGCGGCGAGATCAAGTGCGGCGATACGGTGCATGACCTCGGAGCCGCGCCATGAGCGGCCACTGCATCCTGTCGCACGGCCTGCACAGCAGTCCCGATGCATCGAAAGTGACGGCGATGGCGAAGGTCGCCGAATCGCTCGGCTGGAGCAGCGAGCGTCCCGATTACCGCGACCTCGACGCCTCGGGCACGCCGGACGACGCGCATCGCCGCGTGCAGCGCCTCGTCGATGCGGCGCGGAAGGCCCGCCAGCCGCTGGTGCTCGCCGGTTCCAGCATGGGCGCGTGGACCAGCGGCCTCGCTTCGCTGCAGGTCGAATGCGTCGCGCTGTTCCTGATGGTGCCGCCGGTGACGCTGCCGCACGACCTGCCGCGCCTGGATGCGGCGTCTGTCCCGACGACCGTGGTGCAGGCCTGGCACGATGAATTGATTCCGGCGCTGGACGTGGTCGGCTGGTGCCGCGAGCGTTCGGCGAAACTGATCCTCGTGGACGACACGCATCGGCTCGAGTCGCACGTGGATTTCGTCGCCGAGGAATTCGGCCTTTTCCTGAGGTCCTTGTCGTGAGCACATCGCTGTCGTTCTTCGCGCCGTGCGCCAAGGGCCTGGAATATCTCCTCGTCGACGAGTTGCGCCAGCTTGGCGCGGCGAACGTGCGCGAAGCGCTCGCGGGCGTGCATTTCGAGGGCGACCTTGGCGTCGGCTATCGCGCCTGCCTGTGGTCGCGCCTGGCCAGCCGCATCCTGCTGAAGCTGGCCGAGTTCGACGCGAACGACGATGCCGAGCTGTATGCCGGCGTGGGTCGGATCGACTGGTCGGCGCATCTTTCCGAGCGCGGTACGCTCGCGGTCGATGCCAACGTGCATTCCTCGCGTCTCACGCATGCGAATTACGCTGCGCAGAAGGCCAAGGACGCTGTCGTCGACCAGTTCCGCGACAAGACCGGCGAACGGCCTTCGGTCGATCCGATCGCGCCCGACGTGCGGATCAACCTGTCGATCCGCAAGAACCGCGCGACGCTGTCCATCGATCTCGCCGGCGAAGCGTTGCATCGCCGTGGTTGGCGCGTGCAGCAGGGCGATGCGCCGTTGAAGGAAACGTTGGCCTGCGCGGTGCTGCTGCGCGGCGGCTGGCCGGAAACGGAGGCGCAGGGCGGAGCATTGATCGACCCGATGTGCGGTTCCGGCACGCTGCTGATCGAAGCGGCGCGCATGGCGGCGGACATCGCGCCGGCGCTGGAGCGCGAGCGATTCGGGTTTTCCGATTGGCGCGGGCACGACGCGGACTTGTGGGGTTCGCTGCGGGCCGAAGCGCGCGAACGCGCGAAGCGCGGCCTCGCGAAACTTGCCGAAGCCAAAGTGCCGCGCTTCTACGGTTTCGACCTCGATGCCAAGGCTGTCCGCGCCGCGCGCATCAACGTGCAGCAGGCCGGCTTGCCCGATGCCATCGTGATCGCGCAGCGCGACATCGCCGAACTGGTGCCGCCGTCCGGATTGCAACCGGGTCTGGTGGTCTGCAATCCGCCTTACGACGAGCGGTTGGCCGCGGATACGGCGCTGTACCGCCGCTTCGGCACGGTGTTGAAGCGTGGTTTCGCGGGCTGGCGCGCGGTGGTGTTGACCGCAGCCGATGCCGATCTCGGTCGCGCCCTCGGCTTGCGTCCGGACAAGCGCTACGCGCTCTACAACGGCGCATTGGCCTGCGAATTGCTGCGCATCGACAGCATCCTCCCGCCGCTCGACAAGAGCGCAGCCAGGCCGGTGGAAAAGACGCCGCTCAGCGAAGGCGCGCAGATGGTCGCGAACCGTTTGCGCCGCAACCTGCGCGTGTTGAAGGCATGGCTGAAGAAGGAGGGCGTGACCTGCTTCCGCGCCTACGACGCGGACCTGCCCGAATACGCCGCCGCGATCGACGTCTACGAAGGCGTGCCCGAGGACGAGCCGGACGCCGCGCCGCGCGTCTTCCTGCACGTGCAGGAATACCAGGCGCCGGCGACGATTCCCGAAGATGTGGCGAAAAGCCGCTTGCGCGAATTGGTCGCTGCCGCCGCCGACGTGTTCGAAACGCCGCGCGATGCGATCGCGATCAAAACCCGCCAGCGCGGCAAGGGCGGTTCCAAGTACGGCCGCTTCGACCGGCGCGGGCAGTACTTGCACGTGCGCGAAGGCGAGGCGAGCCTGCGCGTGAACCTGTTCGATTACCTCGACACCGGCCTGTTCCTCGACCATCGTCCGCTGCGCCTGCGGATCGCATCCGAAGCGCGCGGCAAGCGTTTCCTGAACCTGTTCTGCTACACCGGCGCGGCCAGCGTGCATGCGGCGCTCGGCGGCGCGGCTTCGACCACCAGTGTCGATCTTTCCGCGACTTATCTGGACTGGGCGGCGCGCAATTTCGCCTTGAACGGATTGGGCGGTCCGTCGCATCGCTTCGTGCAGGCGGACGTGATGGAGTGGCTGGAGGAAGAACGCGCGCGCTTCGACCTGATCTTCTGCGATCCGCCGACCTTCTCCAATTCCGCGCGGGCCGAGGATTTCGACGTGCAGCGCGAGCACGTCCGCCTGCTGCGCGCCTGCTTCGCGCACTTGGCACCGGGCGGACTGATCCTGTTCTCGAACAACGCGCGCCGCTTCCGGCTCGATCCCGAGCTGATCGAGGAATTCGACGTGCGCGACATCCGCGAACGGACCATCGGCCCGGATTTTTCCCGCGATCCGCGCATCCATGGCGCGTGGGAATTGCGCCGCCGCTAGCCGCGCTTGGCGCTTTGCCGTGGCGCGTATTGACCGCTCGTCATGCCACGATCATGCTGCGGTGAAGCCATTCCACCTGCTGAAATCTTCATGGACAGCGCCCACACGCATACCCGCTTGCGCCGCTTCTGGCGCGCACCGTCGGATCACCTGCGATTCTTCAAGCAATGGTTGCGCCATCCGCTGACGACGGCGGCGATTTCGCCGTCCGGCCCGCATCTGGTGCGCAGCATGATGGAGGAATTGCCGGCCGATGCGCGCCGCGTGATCGAGCTCGGCGGCGGCACCGGCGTGATGACGCGGGCGCTCCTGGAGCGCGGTGTGGCGCCGGAAGACCTGCTCGTGATCGAGTTGAACGAGGATCTGGCGGCGCACCTGTCGAGAGAGTTCCCGAAAACCCACGTGCTCTGCGCCGACGCACGCGATCTCAAGGCGATCACGGAAAAGGAAGGTTTCGAAACGCCGGTCGATGCGGTGGTGTCGAGCCTTGGGCTGTTGTCGATGCCGCGCGCGCTGCAGCAGGACATCGTGGCGGCCGCGTTCGATTGCCTGAAGCCGGACGGCTGCTTCATCCAGTTCACCTACGGCCCGCGTTCGCCGTTGCGGCCCGAAGTGCTGGAAGCGCTCGGCCTGCACGCGGTGCGCGGCGAGACCGTGCTGCGCAACGTGCCGCCGGCGACGGTGTTCGTCTATTCGCGTTCGCGCTCGAAGCCGGTCACGCCGCGGCGCGTCGTGAAGTAATCCGCGCCGATCGCGGGACGGACGCGATCGCGTCCGTCACCGCCCTTCGGATTTCTGCTGCTTGTGCAGCAGCATGCCCGCCACGGTCACCGCGATCATCACCAGCACGACGATCAGGGTCGCGAGCGCGTTGATCTCCGGCGTGACGCCGAGCTTCACCTTCGAATACACCAGCATCGGCAAGGTGCTCGCGCCCGGGCCGGACGCGAAGCTGGCGATCACCAGGTCGTCGAGCGACAGCGTGAACGCCAGCAGCCAGCCGGCCGCAAGCGCCGGCGCGATCAGCGGCAGGGTGATCAGGAAGAACACTTTCCATGGCCGCGCGCCGAGATCCATCGCGGCCTCTTCGAGGTTCAGATCCATCTGTGTCAGGCGGGAACGCACCACGACGGTGACGTAGCAGGCGGTGAAGGTGATGTGCGCCATCGCGATCGTGGTCATGCCGCGCTGCGGCCAGCCGGTCAGCTGTTGCAGGCTGACGAACAGCAGCAGCGCGGAAAGGCCGAGCATCACTTCGGGCATCACCAGCGGCGCGGAGTTCATCAGCGACAGCAGGCCGCGTCCGGGAAAGCGGCCGAAACGCGCCAGCGCCAGGCCCGAGGCCGTGCCGATCACGACCGCGAAGGTGGCCGAGGTGCTGGCGATCAGGAAGCTGCGCCACGCCGCCGAGAGCACCTGTTCGTTCTGGAACAGCTTGCCGTACCACTCGGTCGAGAAGCCGCCCCACACGGTGACGAGGCGCGACTTGTTGAACGAGAACACGATCACCGAAACGATCGGGATGTAGAGGAAGGCGTAGCCGAACGCCATCGCGGTGTAGAGGAACCACGGCTTTCTGTTCATTTCCGGCCCGCCTTTTCTTCGTTCTTGTTCTCGATGTACTCGAAGACCAGTGTCGGGATGACGATCAGCAGCAGCATCGCCACGGCCACCGCGGAGGCCAGCGGCCAGTCGCGGTTGTTGAAGAATTCGGTCCACAGCACGCGGCCGATGGTGATCGCGTCCGGGCCGCCGAGGATGTCGGGAATCACGAATTCGCCCACCGCCGGGATGAACACCAGCAGGGCGCCGGCGATGATGCCGGGCATCGACAGTGGCAGCGTGATCTTCAGGAATGCCTGCCACGGTCTTGCGCCGAGGTCTTCGGCCGCTTCGAGCAGGGTGAAGTCGAGCTTCATCAGCGTCGCGGTCAGCGGCAGGATCATGAAGGGCAGGTAGTTGTAGACGATGCCGATGTAGACCGCGGTGTTGGTGTAGAGCAGTTCGAGCGGATGGTCGATCACGCCGAGCCACATCAGGAAGTTGTTCAGCAGGCCGTTGCCTTTCAGGATGCCGCTCATCGCATAGGTGCGCAGCAGCGAGCTGGTCCAGAACGGCAGGATCACGCCGACCAGCAGGGCCAGCCGCCACGCCGGCTTGGCACGCGCGATGCCGTAGGCGATCGGATAGCCGACCAGCAGCGAGATCGCCGTCGACACCGTCGCGAACAGCAGCGAGTTCAGGTAGGCGTTGAGGTACAGGCTGTCCTTCAGCAGCGCCGCGTAATTGCTCCAGCTGATGTGCAGCGCGATGCTGCCGTCGCTGGTGTGGTCGAGCAGCGGCGAGTACGGCGGCGATTGCCCGAACACGGCCGTGGAGACGCTGATCTTCAGCACGATCAGGAACGGCACGAGGAAGAACAGCCCGAGCCACAGCATCGGGATCGCGAGGACGATCAGTCGGCCGCGATTGGTCTTGAACTCGTGGCCGATGCTGCCGAACCAGCGGAACAGGTTCTTGACGAACAGGTCCCAGAAGTTGACGTCGCCCTGGCGCGCGTTCACGACGGCAGCACCACGGCGGAACCGGCTTCCCACGTGAGGAAGAGGTTGTCGTCCCAGTCGTAATGCGGCTCGGAGCTGCGCGTGATGTGGGTTTCCTGCACGCGGATGATCGCGCCGCTGGGCGTCTTCACCTGGTAGATCGACACATCGCCCAGGTAGGCGATTTCGACGACCTGCCCGAAGGCCACGTTGTCGGCCTCGGGCGCGGTTTCGTGCACGTCGATCTTTTCCGGCCGCACCGAGACGGAAACCTGCGTGCCGGCGGGCAGCGGCTCGGAATAGCGCGCGAGGATTTCCGTGCCGAGCGCATCGCAGAACACGCGGGTGAGGCCGGTGGCTTCGTCCTGCGAGGCCACGCGGCCGTCGAACAGGTTGGTCGAGCCGATGAATTCGGCGACGAAGCGCGTCGCCGGGTATTCGTACATGCCGGCCGGCGTCGAGACCTGCTCGATCGCGCCGGCGTTCATCACGGCCAGGCGCGAGGCCATCGTCATCGCTTCTTCCTGGTCGTGCGTGACCATCACGAAGGTCGTGCCGACGCGTTCCTGGATCGCCATCAGTTCGAACTGCGTGTGCTCGCGCAGCTTGCGGTCCAGCGCGCCGAGCGGCTCGTCGAGCAGCAGCAGTTTGGGTTGCTTGGCGAGCGAGCGGGCCAGCGCGACGCGCTGGCGCTGGCCGCCGGACAACTGGTCGGGCTTGCGCTTGCCGAGGTCCTTCATCTGCACCAGTTCCAGCATCGCCGCGACACGATCGCGGATCTCGCCTGCAGGCAGGCGGTCCTGGCGGAGACCGAAGGCGATGTTCTGTTCCACCGTCATGTGCGGGAACAGTGCGTAGCTCTGGAACATCATGTTGACCGGACGCTCGTACGGCGGCAGGTCGGAGATGTCCACGCCATCGATCAGCACCTGGCCTTTGTCGGGCTTCACGAAGCCGGCAAGGATGCGCAGCAGCGTGCTCTTGCCGGAGCCGGAGCCACCGAGCAGCGCGAACAGTTCGCCCTTGTAGATGTCGAGCGACACGTCGTCGCAGGCGTAAACCTTGCCGTAGGTCTTGGTGATGTTCCGGATGCGCAGGAACGGTTGCGCGGAAGGGTCCTGCCAAGGCGCGACGGGTGCGGGGCGGCGGGGCGGAATCGACGACATCGGCGTTTCCTTGTGCGAATGGATCGCGGGATGAAAACCGCCCGGCGCAGAGCCGGGCGGGATGCAGTGGTGGACCAGTCCGTTCGCGCGTTACTGGCCCGACTTGATCGCCGTCCAGGCCCGCACGCGTTCGCGTTGCAGCGATTCCGGCAGCGAAACCGGATCGGACAGCTTGGCGACCACGTCTTCCGGCGGATAGATGCCCGGATTGCCGGAGATCTCCTCGTCCAGCAGTTCGAAAGCCTTGTCGTTCGGATTGGCGTAGCCGACGTAGTTGGTGATGCTCGCGATGACTTCCGGCTTCATGAGGAAGTCGATGAAGGCGTGCGCATTCTTCGGGTGCGGCGCGTCCTTCGGAATCGCCATCAGGTCGAACCAGCGCACCGCGCCTTCCTTCGGGATGATGTAGCCGATTTCCACGCCATTCTCGGCTTCGTCGGCACGGTCGCGGGCCTGGAACACGTCGCCCGAGTAGCCCATCGCCACGCACAGGTCGCCATTGGCCAGGTCGTCGATGTACTTGGACGAATTGAAATAGCGTACGTACGGGCGGACCGAGGCGAGCAGTTTCTTCACGTCCTCGAAATCGTTGCCGTTGTAGGCGTTCGGATCGCGGCCGAGGTACAGCAGTCCCGCGCCGAAGGCTTCCTGTTCGTCGTCGAGCAGGCTGATGCCGCACTTGGCCAGCTTTGCGGCGTTCGCCGGGTTGAAGATCAGCTCCCACGAATCCAGCGGCGCATCTTCGCCGAGCGCTTCCTTCACCTTCGCGATGTTGATGCCGATGCCGGTGGTGCCCCACATGTACGGGATCGCATGCGCATTGCCCGGATCGACGTCGGTCAGGCCCTTCATCAGTACCGGGGAAATGTTGGCGAGGTTCGGCAGCAGCGACTTGTCGAGCTTGGCGAACGCGCCCTGCTTGATCTGGCGCTGTGCGAACGGGCGCGCCGACGGGAACACCACGTCGTAACCGGAATTGCCGGCGACGAGCTTGGCTTCGAGCATTTCGTTGTTGTCGTACACGTCGTAGACCACCTTGATGCCGGTGGCCTTCTGGAACTGTTCGATGGTGTCTTCGGCGACGTAATCCGACCAGTTGTAGACGTTCAGGACCTTCGGCTCGGCCTTGGCCGACGCAGCGTCCGGCGCGGTCGCGGTGGCCGCCGGATCCGAAGTGGAGCCGCCACAGGCGGCAAGGGCGGCGCAACAGGCCAGGACGAGCGTTCGTGCAAACATTTGGTGATTCTCGGAAATAACGGCCAAACCGCCGCTCACGAATGTTCGGTAGCCAGGGCTGGGGTGTCAATCGGCACAGGGCCGCAGAGAGTGAATTGTTGTAAGGTTCGACGGCCGCCGGATGGGCGGAGAACCCACACACCACACAGGAAATTCGTCATGCCCCGTTTTGCCCGCGTTTGCGCGATTCCCTTGCTGCTTGCTGCTGTCCCGTTGTCCGCCCAGGCCGAAGGCGGTCCGTGGAGCGTCGAGGGTAGCCTGGCCGTCGTCAGCGACTACGTCTGGCGCGGTGTGTCGCAGTCCCAGGAAGATCCGGCGGGTCAGTTCGAACTGACGTTCTCGCACGAGAGCGGCTTCTACATCGGCACCTGGGGATCCACGGTCGATTTCACCGGCCCGGGCGACGAGGACGACGGCATCAACGTCGAAGTCGACCTGATCGTCGGTTACACCCATGAGTTCAGCGACACCCTGAGCCTCGACCTCAACGCCCAGCGTTACTTCTACCCGGGCGCGAAGGACGGTTACGACATCGACTTCAACGAGTTCACCGCCGCGCTCAGCTTCGGCGGCAACTACACCGCCGCGATCACGTATTCCGACGATGCGATCAAGCTCGGTGGCTCCTCACTGTACTACTCGCTCGGCGGCGAATGGGAGCTGGGCGACAGCGGCTTCACGCTGGCCGCGGGCGTGGGCTACTACGACCTGGACGATGCCATCGGCGAGGGCTACACCGACTACACCATCTCGCTCGGCAAGAGCGTGGGGCCGATCGATCTGACGCTCTGGTACACCGATACCTCGGGCTACAACGAGGTGCTGGCGGACAGCCTGGGCGCGTCGGAGTTCGCCGACGGCCGCGTGGGCCTGACGGCGTCGTGGGGCTTCTGATCGCGATCTGAACGCCGTGCCGCGCGTGTCGGTGTTTTACGCGCGGCACAGCTGGACTTCGCGGAAATTCATGTCTAGAATTGCCGGTTCTTCGCGGCGGTTTGGAAGGCTGCGGGAGCTGGCTGGACGTCGGGGCATAGCTCAGTCTGGTAGAGCGCCAGCTTTGGGAGCTGGATGTCGAGAGTTCGAATCCCTCTGTCCCGACCATTCCAAAATTGCTTCAAGACGTTCTTCCGGAACGGCGCGTTATCATGACCGGTAGCTTTCCGCCGGATCGAAAGCGCCCGTAGCTCAACCGGATAGAGCACCGGCCTTCTAAGCCGGCGGTTACAGGTTCGATTCCTGTCGGGCGCGCCAATCCGCGTGATCGCAGGAAGTGTTGCACCAAGTCCGCGCCCAGGCGCGGCAATGTTGGAAGGCCCACGCTTCGGTGCGGGCCATGCGGTGGAAATCCGCGGTGTGGTGGGAGTAGCTCAGTTGGTTAGAGCACCGGATTGTGATTCCGGGGGTCGCGGGTTCAAATCCCGTCTTCCACCCCAGCCCCAAGTTCCGGCATAATGTCGGTTCGAAGCCGCCCAAGGCGGCAGTCGGGAAAATGGGCCGTTAGCTCAGTTGGTAGAGCAGTTGACTCTTAATCAATAGGTCGTAGGTTCGAATCCTACACGGCCCACCATCTTCCCCCGCCGGCTTCGGCGCACGGTTTCGACACAGGATCCCCCCTTTTTTCCCAAGCGCTACCGCAAGGCCGCGCCGCGGGAGTGCGGACCGGGTTCTTGCGGATGGATTGCGAGAGTGGCGGAACTGGTAGACGCACTGGATTTAGGTTCCAGCGGGGCAACCCGTGAGGGTTCGAGTCCCTCCTTTCGCACCAGATGTTCGCGGCCGGCGTCGCTGGCGGAATGACGCGCGGACAGGCATCATAGGCGATTCGGTTTCCGGCGCGGCATCAGGCGCGCCAACGGAGTGGCCCGGAAAGGCCGCTTTAGCACGTGATCTCTCAGGAGCAACACCATGCAAGTCTCGATTGAAAACACCGGCTCGCTGGGCCGCAAGCTCACCGTCAGCGTACCCGCCGACCAGCTCGAAACCACGATCAAGAACCGCCTGTCCGAGCTGAATCGCACCGTGCGCCTGAAGGGCTTCCGCCCTGGCAAAGTGCCGCCGAAGGTGATCGAGCAGCGCTTCGGTGCGCAGGTGCGTTCGGAGGCCGTTGGCCAGTTGATCCAATCCTCGTTCCAGCAGGCCGTGCGCCAGGAAAACCTGCGTCCGGCGGTGCAGCCCCAGATCGAGACCAGCGGCGTGCCGGAAGGCGGCGAGTTCAAGTACGTCGCCACCTTCGACGTGATGCCGGAAATCGGCAACATCGACGTTTCCAGCCTCAAGATCACCCGTCCGGTGGCCGAAGTCGTCGATGCCGACATCGACCGCATGATCGACACCCTGCGCCAGCAGCGCCGCACTTGGGCGGAAGTCTCGCGCCCGGCCGCCAAGGGTGACCTGGTGCTGTTCGAATCGGTCGCGACCACGGCCACGGGCCGTCATCCGGCCGAAGGTTCGGATCGCTCCGGCACCGTGCTCGGCTCCGGTGGCATCCTGGCCGATCTGGAAGACAAGCTCGTCGGTCTTTCCGTCGGCGACGAGCGCGAACTGGATGTGAGCTTCCCGGCCGACTTCCGCAACCCGGCGCTCGCTGGTCAGGACGTGAAACTGTCGGTCAAGATCATCAAGATCTCCGAATCGAAGCTGCCGGAACTGGAAGAAGAATTCTTCAGCGCCTTCGGCATTTCCGAAGGTGGCCTCGAGCGCTTCCGCAGCGAAGTGCGCGCCAACCTCGAGCGCGAACTGAAGGGCGCGCTGATGGTCCGCCTGAAGAACGATGTCGTGAACAAGCTGCTCGCAGCGTTCCCGGACCTGGAAGTGCCGCAGCGCCTGGTCGAAGCCGAAGCCTTCGGCCTGGCCCAGCAGGCCGCGCAGCAGGCGCGTGCGCAGGGCCGTCCGGTGCCGGAAAAGCCGGTGCTCGAGCCGTTCTTCCCGCAGGCCAAGGCGCGCGTCGCCGCGGCGCTGCTGATCGGCGAACTGGCTCGCCAGAACGGCATCCGTCTGGACCAGAAGCGCCTGCAGGAAACCATCCAGCTCATCGCTTCCACGTACGAGCAGCCCGAGCAGGTGGTTGAACTCTATGCGAAGGATCCCCAATTGCTGGAAGGCTTGCGCAACCGCGTGATCGAAGATCAGGTCATCGACTGGATCGCCGACCACGCCGACGCTTCCAGCACCATGCTGAGCTTCGAGGAAGTGTTGCGTCCCGCACCCGTCGCCTGAGCGGCGGGTTACCACCGTCAAGGAGTACGCAAACCATGAACGCAACGGGCTTGAACCTCGTGCCGATGGTGGTCGAACAGACCAGCCGCGGCGAACGCGCCTACGACATCTACTCGCGCCTGCTGAAGGAGCGCGTGGTGTTCCTGGTTGGGCCGATCGACGACTACATGGCCAACGTCGTGGTCGCGCAGTTGCTGTTCCTGGAATCGGAAAACCCGGACAAGGACATCCATCTGTACATCAACAGCCCCGGCGGTTCGGTCACGGCGGGCTTGGCGATCTACGACACGATGCGCTTCCTGAAGCCCGACGTATCCACGATGGTGATCGGCCAGGCCGCGAGCATGGGCGCGTTCCTGCTGGCGGCCGGCGCGAAGGGCAAGCGTTTCGCGCTGCCGAACTCGCGCGTGATGATCCACCAGCCTTCCGGCGGCGCGCAGGGGCAGGCCACCGACATCGAAATCCAGGCCCGCGAGATCCTCTATCTGCGCCAGCGCCTGAACGAGGAGCTCGCCGCGAACACCGGGCAGCCGCTGGAACGCATCGAGCGCGACGTGGAGCGCGACCTGTTCTTCAACGCCAAGGACGCCAAGACCTACGGTCTGGTCGACGAGGTGCTGGAGCGCCGTCTCGAAGAAACGGTGCGTCCGGGCTAAACAGGCCTCCCGTTTGCCTGAACGAACGTCCCCGCGCGTGGCATGGGGACGTTGAATCCGGTCACGGAAATCCCATTCAGCTACTCTCGCCCACGCTATGCGTCCGGGCGGGTGTGAGCTATTCTCAATCCCGATTAGGGTTTCAAGCAGGACACGTGCATGAGCGACGAACGGCAAGGACGCAGTGGAGACAACGGGAAAATCCTGTACTGCTCCTTCTGCGGCAAGAGCCAGCACGAAGTGCGCAAGCTGATCGCCGGCCCTTCGGTGTTCATCTGCGACGAATGCGTCGAGCTGTGCAACGACATCATCCGCGAAGAGCTTGAGGAAAAGGCCGCCACCTCGCGCAGCCATCTTCCCAAGCCGCGTGAGATCCTCGAAGTGCTCGATCAGTACGTGGTCGGCCAGAAGCGCGCCAAGAAGGCGCTCTCGGTGGCGGTCTACAACCACTACAAGCGCATCGAACAGCGCGGCAAGAGCGATGACGTGGAGCTGGCGAAGTCCAACATCCTGCTGATCGGTCCGACCGGTTCGGGCAAGACGCTGCTGGCGGAGACGCTGGCGCGCCTGCTCAACGTGCCGTTCACGATCGCCGATGCGACGACGCTGACCGAAGCCGGCTACGTCGGCGAAGACGTCGAGAACATCATCCAGAAGCTGCTGCAGAAGTGCGATTACGACGTCGAGAAGGCGCAGCAGGGCATCGTCTACATCGACGAGATCGACAAGATCTCGCGCAAGAGCGAGAACCCGTCGATCACCCGCGACGTGTCC